>ERZ838399.2-NODE-2-length-413289-cov-12.366838_pt1 | contig 413289 bp, 431 predicted proteins | sample MGYA00519683_ERZ838399 | MGnify/ENA primary metagenome ERZ838399 (study PRJEB31850, sample SAMEA3708833) | human gut metagenome | biome: human gut; feature: human-associated habitat; material: faeces | place: China | collected 2014 ...
GAGCGCAACCTTGCCAAGGTTGAGGTAGCGAGTTCGAGCCTCGTCATCCGCTCCAATTAAAAAGGCTTCATTATTTGAAGCCTTTTGCTATATGGCACCATAGCCAAGTGGTAAGGCAGAGCTCTGCAAAAGCTTTATGCCCCAGTTCAAATCTGGGTGGTGCCTCCATTATCCTGATTGCATTTGTTGTAATCAGGATTTTTCTTTTTTGTTTTTTATTCTTTTTAATTGCTTTTTTATTTTAAAGAATATATAATATATGTAAATCAATTTGATTTGAGGTGTGAATATGGGAGTTGCCAACTGCAATTGTAATATAACTGATGAAGAACTTATTAATGATATTAACTCTTCAATGCTAAGTTCTTCTCAAATAGACAGAATATCAACTCTGTTTAAGGTGCTCGGTGACTCTACAAGGGCAAAGATTGTGCTTGCTCTTGACAATAGAGAGGTTTGTGTGTGTGCCTTAGCAAATGCCCTCGGTATGACAAAATCGGCAGTTTCACATCAGCTTGCAATCCTTAAGGCTAATAATATAGTGAAGTCACGACGTGACGGTAAACAGGTTTATTACAGCTTTGATGACGAACATATAACTGATATTATAGAAATTGCTCAGGCGCATATAAAACATCAGCACGATTAATTTGTAAGACTGTCATTTGGCAGTCTTATTTTATATGCTTTATTGTTTTGATACCTATTATGTCGCCGCTTTTATTTTTAAATCCGATTTCTATGTTTTCAATTAATTTATTGTTGTCAAAAAATATACTGTCCATAATTATGATTTTGTCATTTTCATACAGGTCTTTGACATTGATTAGTTCCAACATTAGTGTTTCCCCTTATTACATTCTTTGATAATATTATAAATCATTAATTTAATATATTATGTCGAAATCAGTTATATTTCAGATTTTTTCGGAGGTTGAAATGTTTAGAAAAGTTACAAAGATATTAATTGCTTTTTCAATAACGATTCTTATTTTATCAGGCTGTTCATCAAATGAAAGCAATTTTTTTAATGACCTTGATATTACTGCACAAACAACAAGTGCATACACCGATTATGATTTAAATAATATTCCACCATATAGCGATTCGCCTTATGTTGAAATTAATAATAATGTGCCTGAATTGAGTGAGAAAAAGAAAACGTCAACAACATCGTTTGAAGAATACGGAACGCTCGACTCTTTAGGCAGGTGTACTTATGCAGTTTCTTGTATCGGTTCTGATTTAATGCCGTCAAAAGAACGTGGCTCAATCGGCTCGGTTAAACCGACAGGTTGGCATATTTCAAAATATAGCTTTGTTGACGGAAAATATTTGTATAATCGTTGCCATCTAATCGGTTATCAGCTTACCGGAGAAAATGCAAATGTTAATAATTTGATTACCGGTACAAGATATCTTAATATTGAGGGTATGCTCCCGTTTGAAAACAGAGTCGCCGACTATGTTAAACTTACCAAAAATCATGTTTATTATGAGGTGACGCCTATTTTTGATGGCAATAATCTTGTTGCCAACGGTGTTCATATACAGGCATATTCAGTTGAAGATGCAGGCAAAGGAGTGAGCTTTAATGTTTATTGTTATAATGTTCAGCCGGGTGTTGATATTGATTATGCAACAGGGGATAATAAAGCAAGCAAAAGTGCAGCTTCTGAGTTCTCTTTAACTTCAACATCAGTTGATTCTACTGAGGTTAAAACGTATGTCGTTAATATTAAGTCGAAAAAATTTCATAATCCTAATTGTGACGGCGCAAAGAAAATGAATACCGCTAATAAAAAACAATACAAAGGAACAAGACAAAGCCTTATTTCAAACGGCTATTCTCCATGTAAAAAATGCAATCCATAAAAGCTAAAAAACCGACTGTCAAGGGGCGTACTGCATAAAGAAGAATGTGGTTTAAACTTTCTGAGTTTTGCCCATTGCACTATTAAAAAATCCTGCTAATACGCAAGTATTAACAGGATTTTATTAATGCACACTGAACAAAATCAGTTTGTTTAAACTGCTTCGCACTCAAAAATAAAAGAAACAGATGAAAGACAAGGCATAAATTATAGTGAAGGCTTGCCACCTGCACTATAATTTTAACGCAGTATTTCGCTGTTTCTTTATTTTTTGAGCAATTATTCTTTATGTAGTGCGCCCCAAATACAGTCGGTTTTTTAGTACATAAAATTGTACTTTGAAAAATAATTCTTGACAAGCTATATATTTTTGGGAAATTATATGCTATTATTAAATTATAAAACAAAAAAGACCCGTAAAAACGAGTCTTTAATAATCACACACTGTGATGTTGGCTAAGCAACGATTTGAATAAATTTTTATTTGAACTTATAGTGTAATCTCATAAGGTCTTAAGATGTCTATATATTAACATTTCAAATCGCATTTGTCAATAAAAATTTTAAAAGGGAGAAAAATTTATGGGTAAAGAGTATTATTTGGGACTTGATATAGGTACAGATTCTGTCGGCTGGGCAGTTTGCGATACTAATTATAAAATTCCTAAGTTTAAAGGTAACGCAATGTGGGGCATAAGGCTTTTTGAAAAGAGTAATTCTGCCGAGGAGAGAAGGGGCTTTCGCTCATCTCGCAGAAGAACGCAAAGAAAGCGTGAAAGATTAAAGCTTCTCGAAATGCTTTTTGACGAGGAAATTTCAAAAATTGACCCTGCCTTCTTTATCAAGCTTCGCGAAAGCAATTTATATCTTGAGGATAAATCTACAAAAATTCCTTATTGCGTATTTTCTGATGAGAATTATACCGATAAGGATTTTCACAGAGATTATCCGACAATTTATCATTTGAGAAATGAGCTTATTAAGAATAATAAGCCTCATGACGTAAGGCTTGTTTATCTTGCACTTCATCATATTATCAAAAATCGTGGTCATTTTCTTTTTGATTATTCTTATAAAAATGACAAATCGGGCGATTTTATGCCTATATATAATGACTTAAAAAATTATTTTTACGATAATTATGAGATTGAGCTTGATTGCAGTGACGTTGATGAATTTGCGAATACTTTAAAAGATAAATCTAAGGGCAAGACAAAGAAAAACGCTGAAATTGCCGAGCTGTTTGGTGTTAGCAAAAAGGACGATAAGGTGCTTTACAGTGCGCTTTCTCTTTTAAGCGGCTCATCGGTTAAGCTTTTTGATATTTTTGATGACGAAGCACTTAAAGATGTTGAAAAGAAAAGTGTTTCGTTTTCATCGGGTTTTGACGATAGTGCAAATGATTTTCAATCCTATCTCGGTGAGCGCTTTGAGCTTTTAGAAAAATTAAAGGCGGTGTACGATTGGGCGGTTCTTGCGGATATTTTGGACGGTAAGGAATATATTTCAGAAGCTAAGGTTGCAATATATGAAAAGCATAAAAGAGATTTGAGAACGCTTAAGAAATATATAAAAATATATATGCCTGAAAAGAAAGCCGAAATATTTAATATCAGCTCTAAGGATAATAACTATGTTGCGTATTCAAAGCATATTAAAACGAGCAGCGGCACCGGCGTGCTTAATTCAACCTGCACTCAAGAGGAATTTTGCACTTATTTAAAGAAAACGTTGGGCATTTGCAAAGACGCTTCTTATGAAGAAATGTTTAAAGAAATAGAAAATTCAACCTTTATGCCAAAGCAGGTGACTAAGGATAACGGCGTTGTTCCTATGCAAGTTAATGAAAAAGAGCTTGTTGCAATTTTGGATAACGCTAAAGAATATTTACCGTTTTTGTTAAATGAGGATAACGACGGCAAAACTGTTTACGATAAAATCAAAGCATTGTTTGAATACCGTATCCCTTATTACATAGGACCGCTTAATACTCATTCAACAAAGCACTGGCTTGTAAGAAGCAATGAAAAAATATATCCTTGGAATATTGAAGATGTTGTGGATTTTGATAAATCTGCTGAAAAATTCATTGAAAAGTTAACGAGCAAATGCACATATTTGCCACAATATGACGTGATACCTAAGCATTCGCTGCTTTATAATAAATTTTGCGTATTAAATGAGCTTAATAATCTTAAAATTGACGGTGAAAAAATCAGCGTCCAATTAAAGCAGGATATCTATAATGACCTTTTCAAAAAATATTATAAGGTTACTAATAAAAAGCTTTGCGATTATTTGAAATCAAGAAATATCGCCTTTGACGAAATCAGCGGAATTGATAACGATTTTAAATCCTCTTTGAAATCCTATAAGGACTTAGTTGCTTATAATTTGACTGATGAGCAAAAAGAAGAAATCGTTAAGGCAATAACCATTTTTGGTGATGATAAAAAGCTTTTAAAAAAGCGCCTTAAAAATGAATTTGGAGACTGCCTGTCAGATGATGAAATTAAGAAAATCTGCAAACTTAAGTATACGGGCTGGAGCAAGCTTTCAAGAGAATTTTTGACTGATGTTACCGCTGTTTATAAGGAAACAGGTGAGCTGATTAATATTATTTGCGCATTGTGGGAAACGAATTATAATTTGGCCTCGCTTCTTTACAGCGATGAATTTTGCTGTGACGATAAGGAAAATAAAACCTTTAATGATAAAATTAATGAATTAAATTCGTTTGGAAATGATAAAACGTTAAATCAGATAGTAGAGGAACTTTATGTTTCGCCGCTTGTTAAAAGACCTATTTATCAGTCGCTTTTGATAACTAAAGAGCTTGAAAAAATTATGAAATGCCCGCCTAAAAAGATTTTTGTCGAGGTGGCGAGAGGTGCTGAAGAAAAGAAGCGAACAGTATCAAGAAGAAATAAGCTTTTGGATTTGTATAAATCCTGTAAAAATGACTATCCTTTACTTTTTGACGAGCTTCAAAATAATACTACTGATGATGAGCTGAAAAGTGATAAGCTTTATCTCTATTTTACTCAATTCGGCAAATGTATGTATACAGGCGAAAATATTGACTTGGGAGATTTGTTTAATAAGAATTTATATGATATCGACCATATTTATCCTCAGTCGAAAATAAAGGACGACAGCTTGGATAACCGAGTTCTTGTTAAGAAAACAACTAATGCCAAAAAGGATAATGAATATCCTCTTTCAAGTCAAATCAGAGAGAAAATGACTCCGCATTGGAAGGCGTTGCTTGATAAAGGACTTATCGACAAGAAAAAATATGAACGCTTGGTAAGAAATTATCCTTTAAGCGACGAGGAACTCAGTCAGTTTATTTCCCGCCAGCTTGTTGAAACACGTCAGTCAACTAAAGCTGTTGCAAATATTCTTGAACAGCTTTATCCTCGCCCCGATACTGAAATTGTGTATGTTAAGGCGGCTCTTACATCTGAATTTCGCCATCAATATGATATGCTTAAATGCCGTGAGGTAAACGATTTGCACCACGCTAAGGACGCTTATCTCAATATTGTTGTCGGCAACGCTTATAACGTTAAGTTTACTCATAATAAGGCAAACTTTATTAAGGGTCTGCAAAATAACGATAAGGCTTACACAGTAAAGCTCGATTCAATGTTAAAACATAATATTGACGGCGCTTGGATAGCTGATAATAATGAATCGTTAAATATAGTTAAATCCACAATGAATAAAAACAATATTCGTTATACACGCTATGCATTTGAGAAAAAAGGTGGCCTTTTTAAAGTGACAATACTTAAGAAAGGTAATGGTCAAGCAAGTATTAAAAAGAATGATAAACGCAATAGTATTGAAAAATATGGCGGATACAATCAAGTCTCATCTACTTACTTTTCTTGTGTTGAACATGGAAAAGATAATAAACGTATGATATCTATGTTTTCTGTTAATCTTCATGATAAGAATAAGTACGAGGAAAATCCGATTGCGTATTTAATTGAAAATTACGGTCTTATAAATCCAATTATTAAAGTGAAAAAAGTAAAAATTCAATCGTGTATTTCATTTGATAATATGCTTTGCCATCTTGGCGGTAAGGATAGTGGTGGTTCGCAGATTTCTTATCGACCAGGTGTTCAGTTAGTATTAGGATATGATAACGAACGTTATATCAGAAATGTAATTAGATGTGCCGGCGGAGATTTGCATTTGCAAACAAGCAAAAATGAAGAAGATATTGTAACTGCCGAGAAAAATATTGAATTATTTAATTTATTAGATCAAAAAATGAAAAACAATATATACGGCGTTTTATATTCAAATTTAGGGGATAAGTTATATTGTTCAAAGGAAAAGTTTGAAAAATTAGATATAGTCGAACAATGCAATGTTATCAAAAATGTCTTGACTATATTGAAAAACAACGCTTCCAAAGGCGATTTGAAAAGTATAGGTATTAAAGCTAATGGGGCTATAAGACTTAACAATAACATTTCCGAAATAAAAAATGTTAAATCAATTAAGTTGATCAATCAATCGGTTACAGGTCTTTTTGAACAAGAAATTGAACTTTTAAATTTATAAGTGAGGAGATTTTAGTATGAGTTGGCGCACGGTTGTGGTAACAAAGCCGTCAAAGCTTGATTATACTATGGGCTATATGACGGTAAGAGATGTAGATAATACTGTTAAAATACATTTAAGCGAAATTTCAATATTGATTGTTGAAAACACCGCTTGCTCCATAACCTGTGCGCTTTTAAGCGAACTTACGTTGAAGAAAATAAAGGTTATATTTTGTGATGCAAAGCGTAATCCTCAAAGTGAGCTTGTATCATATTACGGAAGCCACGATTGCAGTCAAAAGCTTAAAAATCAAATTGCCTGGAATGAAATTTCAAAGCAGCAGGTGTGGACGGTCATAGTTGCGCAGAAAATAAAAAATCAAGCTTCACTTCTTGAATTTTATGGGCTTGAAGAAGCATTGATGCTTGACAGCTATGTTGAAGAGCTTGAATTTAATGACGTGACAAACCGGGAAGGCCATGCCGCCAAGGTCTATTTCAATGCAATGTTCGGAAAAAGCTTTACAAGAAGCGATGATATACCGATTAATGCGGCGCTTAATTACGGCTACAGTCTTATTTTATCGTGCTTTAACCGTGAAATCGTCAGCAGCGGTTATTTAACCCAACTCGGTCTTTTTCACGGCAATATGTTTAATCAGTTTAATTTAAGCTGTGATTTAATGGAACCATTTAGACCGTTCGTTGATAATTTGGTTAAAAATATGAGCCCTAAATCATTCGATAAAAATGAAAAGCAAATGCTTATATCCTTGCTTAATAAAGATATTATAGTTGACGGCAGAACGAATACAATGATTAATGCAATTAAAATTTATTGCAAAAGTATATTTTCTGCCATTGAAGAAAACGATATATTGCTTATTAAGTTTCCTACTATGAATTATGAGTTATAGATTTATGAGAGTTATTGTGTTTTTTGATTTACCTGTCAAAACTAAGAAGGACAGACGGGAATATTCAAACTTTAGAAAATATCTTGTAAAAAGCGGCTTTATGATGATGCAGGAATCCGTTTATTCAAAGCTAGCTTTAAATCAAAATGTTGCAAACGGTATATGCGACTCGATTAAAAAGCATAAGCCGTCGGCAGGACTTGTTCAAATGCTGACGGTTACCGAAAAGCAATATTCCAAAATGGAAATGGTAGTCGGCTCAAATGACAGTAATGTTGTTGCAAATGATGAAAGGCTTTTAATATTATGATGCTTTCCTATGAATATTTAAATGATGCCGTTGAGCTTTCAAACAGTAAAATTCCTGTTCTTGTAATTGAAAACAAGAAAATTTTCAGACAAGCCTTACGCTCGTTTTTGGATGATACTGTTGAGGAATTGTTTACTTTCTCGCAGGACTTTAAGCCGTTTGATTTCAATAAAAGAGGATTTTTTATTTCTAATGCTATTGATTTGGATTTTCAAAATAAAAAACTGGTAAATAAAATCAATTCACTTATGCAGAAAACGGCAGTAAATGAATGTGGCGAGGATTTAGCTTCAATTCAAACATTGCTTATAAACCTTTTTGATAAGCTAAATAAAATGTACGATTTTGAATATGATTCAAATTTTGAAATTGATTATTCGTCAATATTAAAGCTTTTACAGTTTAATATTGATACCTCTTCGCACGATTTGCCTCAGCTTCTTATTTCTTATATAATTCTTCTTAATAAATATCTTAAATTTGATTTGTTTGTTCTTCACAGCTTGTATGATTTCTTTGATAATAATGAGCTTGAGGGTATTTATGAAACCTTGAGTCTCAGCCACATTAACATTTTGATTTTGTCATCTTCAAAGCCTCAGCACATTTCAAAATTTGAAGAGATACATATTTTGGACCCTGATTTGTGTATTATTGACAGTGATAATAATTAGAACTATAATATATACAATATCTTGTGAATTACCCTGCGCATTATAGTGGCACAGCTTATTTGAGGTTTGAGAATAGTGTAATTTCATAAGGTAGTAAAACTATCGAATTGCACTTTATATTCAACTGTATGTTTGAGAATAGTGTAATTTCATAAGGTAGTAAAACTAATACTTTAGCAGGAATAGCGACTTTAGGGTTTGAGAATAGTGTAATTTCATAAGGTAGTAAAACATAGTAGCATGGTAGCTCTTGCCGGAGCCGGTTTGAGAATAGTGTAATTTCATAAGGTAGTAAAACGATAGAAACTGCATTTGCGTCCAAAGGTCAGTTTGAGAATAGTGTAATTTCATAAGGTAGTAAAACCAAACGGCGAAAAGGCTATATATGCAACCGTTTGAGAATAGTGTAATTTCATAAGGTAGTAAAACAGAATTACAGTTTTTAGTTACTGTTTTAAGGTTTGAGAATAGTGTAATTTCATAAGGTAGTAAAACAATGACTATACAGTCGCTACCGGATTCGGAGTTTGAGAATAGTGTAATTTCATAAGGTAGTAAAACGATTGGTTTGAAAGTCTTTTTGTAGTTGGCGGTTTGAGAATAGTGTAATTTCATAAGGTAGTAAAACCTATCACTTTTAGACGTCACAAAAGGTTGGTTTGAGAATAGTGTAATTTCATAAGGTAGTAAAACTAGCCTATCTCGTAAAAGAGCTTGTACTCCGTTTGAGAATAGTGTAATTTCATAAGGTAGTAAAACAGGATTTACGGCTTACTGATGACGTTGTTAGTTTGAGAATAGTGTAATTTCATAAGGTAGTAAAACCAATGTATAGAAAATGTTGATGTTGAAAGTGTTTGAGAATAGTGTAATTTCATAAGGTAGTAAAACGAGATCGCTCAAGGTGCTGAGACGGGAGACGTTTGAGAATAGTGTAATTTCATAAGGTAGTAAAACCAAAAAGAAAATAACCACCGAAGCAATCAAGTTTGAGAATAGTGTAATTTCATAAGGTAGTAAAACATTCGTTTGAATGCACTACACACGAGGAATGTTTGAGAATAGTGTAATTTCATAAGGTAGTAAAACAAGACTCGACTGTTTAGCGTCGTAGTCCTGTTTGAGAATAGTGTAATTTCATAAGGTAGTAAAACTAGATTTCTTATAAATAGGATCGCCGTAATGTTTGAGAATAGTGTAATTTCATAAGGTAGTAAAACAAAATGACAACCAATGATTATGCCGGAAGCGTTTGAGAATAGTGTAATTTCATAAGGTAGTAAAACTTCCTGCTCTTGCTGCAGATGGTGCTTCTGTTTGAGAATAGTGTAATTTCATAAGGTAGTAAAACAATTCTTCAAATTTTTGAAGAATGCAAATAAGTTTGAGAATAGTGTAATTTCATAAGGTAGTAAAACGGAGAATACCCCTATTATATTCTATCTACTGTTTGAGAATAGTGTAATTTCATAAGGTAGTAAAACAAGGCAGCAGCGAACGTTTCCGCAATTTGTGTTTGAGAATAGTGTGATTTCATAAGGTAGTAAAACTTAAAAATTCTGCATTCACTCCGAACTCACGTTTGAGAATAGTGTAATTTCGTAAGGTAGTAAAACTACGCTCGTTCAAACAGAAAGGCCCCCCTAGTTTGAGAATAGTGTAATTTCATAAGGTAGTAAAACAACATCTGCGAATTTGACTGTATTGACGTTGTTTGAGAATAGTGTGATTTCATAAGGTAGTAAAATAAGTGAGTTGCGGTTAAATGGTGAAACTTGGTTTGAGAATAGTGTGATTTCATAAGGTAGTAAAACTCACGGAATATTTATAGAACCACCGAGGTGGTTTGAGAATAGTGTAATTTCATAAGGTAGTAAAACATATCCTTTGCTTTGACCTTGACTACGGTGTTTGAGAATAGTGTAATTTCATAAGATAGTAAAACTCGCAAAAAATCGCAGAACGAAACTCTCTGTTTAAAGAATGGTATAATCTTTTAAAAATAAAAGCTTATGCAGTATAACACAAAGTTAATTTACTATAATTACAATGAGGATTGGCAAGTGATCCTCATTGCGTTTTTATTTGTATGTAAGTCTTAATTATTTTTATGCAATATTTAGTTTAAAGTCTTTTTACTTTACACTATTTATTGTGTCAATAGTTTCAAACTAAATTTAATAAAAAATATTATTCGTTTTTTACTTGACATATCGGCTTGTCTTTAGTATAATACTGCTTGCTGTAAAGATTAAATACTTTACACATACTTTGAAAGGAGAGTCGCTTCATGGCAAAAAATCTTGAAATCCCGTTTTTGCTCGATTTCTATGGCGAAATGCTTACTGAAAAGCAACGTAATTGTCTTGCTTATTATTATGAAGAGGATCTCTCACTTTCCGAAATTGCAGAAAACGAGGGTATAAGTCGTCAAGGCGTTCGAGATTCAATCAAACGTGCAGAAGCTCAGCTTTTTGATATGGAAAAAAGGCTTGGTCTTGCAAAACGCTTTACTGAAATGAAAAAGGGTGTTGACGAAATCGTTGAATGCGCTGATAAAATCAACGAATATAACCTCAATCATACACTTTCTATGGAAGTTAATGATAATGTTGCAAGAATTAAAACACTTGCTTCTTTTCTGAAAGAAGGATAAAATTTTTTAGGAGTTGATTTCTTGGCATTTGAAGGCTTGAGTGAACGACTTGAAAATTCGTTTAAAAAATTACGTGCCAAGGGCAAATTGACCGAGTCAGACGTTAAAGAGGCAATGCGTGAGGTTCGCCTTGCATTGCTTGAGGCTGATGTAAACTATAAAGTATCTAAAGAGTTTACCGCAAAGGTTACTGAAAGAGCTATTGGTGCTGACGTTATGGAGTCACTTACTCCGAGTCAGATGGTAATTAAAATAGTTAATGAAGAACTTACCGAGCTTATGGGTGGCAACGAAGCAAGGCTTGCAATCGCCAACCATCCACCAACGATTGTTATGATGTGTGGCTTGCAAGGTAGTGGTAAAACAACTCATTCGGCAAAGCTTGCCCTTAAATTAAAAAAAGAAGGACACAGACCCCTTCTTGTAGCTTGTGACGTTTACCGTCCTGCGGCTATTAAGCAGCTTCAGGTTGTCGGTGAGCAGGTTGGCGTTCCTGTTTTTGAAATGGGTAATGAAAATCCTGTTCATATCGCCGAAGAGGCAGTTAAGTTTGCTAAAGACCACGGCAACGACTATGTTTTTCTTGATACGGCAGGTCGCTTGCATGTTGACGAGCAACTTATGGAGGAACTGCAAAATATTCGTTCAACCGTTCATCCTCACGAAATTTTGCTTGTTATTGATGCAATGACAGGTCAGGATGCAGTTAACGTTGCTAAAAGCTTTAATGAAACGCTCGGCATTGACGGTGTCATTCTTACAAAACTTGACGGTGACACTCGTGGCGGTGCGGCACTTTCCGTAAGGGCTGTTACAGGCAAGCCGATTAAATTTATCGGTACAGGCGAAAAACTTGACAATCTTGAAACTTTTCACCCGTCACGTATGGCTTCCCGTATTTTGGGTATGGGCGATGTTCTTTCATTTATTGAAAAAGCAGAGCAAAGTCTTGACGAGAAAAAGGCGGCTGAACTTGAAAAGAAGCTTGCAAAGAATAAATTTGACCTTAACGATTTGCTTGACCAATTTGAGCAGATTGAAAGAATGGGAAGTCTTAAAGATACAATTAAGATGATTCCCGGCATAGGTAATAAAATTAAGGATGAAGATATTGACGAAAAGGCTTTTGACCGTTTCAGAGCAATAATTTATTCTATGACTAAGCAGGAACGAGAGCATCCTGACATTATCAATCCGTCAAGAAAACGCAGAATTGCTAAAGGCTGCGGAATGCAGGTTGAGGATGTAAATAAACTTTTGGCTCAGTTTAAGCAAATGCAAAAAATGGTTAAACAAATCGGCGGTAATAAAGGTCCGAGAATGAGTAAAAAGATGCGTCGTATGATGCAAGCCAATCCCGAAATGGCTGAAAAAATGATGGGAAAAATGGGCGGCGGCTCAAATAATCCGTTTGGATTTTAATTTATAAACAGCCAAACAACAGTTTGGAAAAATAAAATACATATATTTACTTTTGGAGGTAATTTAAAATGGCAGTAAAAATCAGACTTCGTCGTATGGGCGCAAAGAAAGCTCCTTTCTATCGTGTAGTAGTAGCAGATTCAAGATATCCACGTGACGGTCGTTTCATTGAAGAAATCGGCACATATAACACAATGGTTGACCCTGCTGAAATCAAGATTGATGCAGAAAAGGCTAAGAAGTGGATTGCTAACGGCGCACAGCCAACTGACACAGTTAAGAGCATTCTTAAAAAAGAAGGCATCCTTTAATCTTTGATTATTTTGGCAAAGATTTATTCAGGAGGTGTTTTCTTTGAAGGATTTGTTGATTTCTATCACTAAAGGATTGGTTCAAAATCCTGATGCAATTTCTGTTGATGTTAGCGAACCTGACGAAGAGGGTGTAATTGTATATCATCTCCACGTAGCTGAAGAGGATATGGGCAGAGTAATCGGTAAGCAGGGCAGAATTGCCAAGGCTATCCGTGTTGTTATGCGTGCTGCAGCAACAAGAAATGATGCAAAAATTTCTGTAGAAATAGATTAATCATTGCTATTTAAAAAGCGTACCCAATGAGGGTACGCTTTTTGTCGTTATTTATTCTTATTTTCTAACTCTTCAACTCTTTTTTCTAATTCTTCGATTTTTTCGTAGCTCGTTTTATTTATTTTTATAATCCAAAACACAAGTGTGCCTATAATTATTGAAACTCCAAGTTCTTTTAAAATTACATCTCCGCTTTCAAATAGCTTAGAACCGCCGAAAAATATAAATAAGTAAATGAAAATGAATGAAATTATGATTGATAATAATAAAACTAAAATATTTTTTATTGTGTTTTTCATTTTTTATTCCTCATATATTAATTGTTTGAAAAAATTGAGTTAATTAAATTTTCATACACTTCGCCGGGGTGAGTTTGGAATTTTTCCTTTACAACCTGAGCCTGTGCTTCTGACGGGAAATATAAGCTAAGCACCATAAAATCGCAATTTTTATCGCTTACGTGAAGCGTTACCTTATATTTGTCGCCGTCCTTTTCAACGGTTGCTTTGTTTTCTTTTTTATATATTTCAAGCCTTGCTGTTTTTGCCGCAAGCTCAACCGCTTTTTCTCTTATAGTGATAGGTAAATCGTTCTCAAGCATTTCAACATTAAATGCACATTTGCTTGTGACAGATAAATATCCGTCCTCACCCTCAACAAGATTATCGGTTTTTATCATTTTTGAAATTGCACTTGTGATTTCAAAATAATTTGCAATTTTGCCCTCAACAAGAGCGTCAACAACATTTTTCTTAGTTAATTTTTCCTCACTTCTTGCGATTATATAACAGGCAAGAATAGCTATTGAAGAGCTTGAACGTAAGCCTCCGTCCTCAATTCCGGCAGTAAATGCATCAAATTGTAATGCAGGGTTATATTCTTTTTCCAAGCATTTCACCGTCCTTCTAAATTACAAATTATATATTAACATATTTTTATTGAACTTGCAATGAAATAATAAATGTGTTATAAATATCTTTAGCAGATGATTATTTGGTTAAAATATAATTGTCTCAAAAAGATGTGAAAAGGAGTTTTATACTATGGAAATTACTAAGGATACTATTATCGGTGATATTCTTGACGCATATCCTGATACAGCACCCCTCTTTTTAGAGATTGGTATGCATTGCCTTGGTTGCCCTGCTTCAAGAGGCGAATCAATTGCAGATGCTTGTGCAGTTCACGGTACAGATGCAGATGAGCTTGTTGAAAAGCTTAATGCGCAGGTAGGTTAATGGTTAGCTTATCTAAAAGACTGAATGCAGTGGCGAGCCTTGTTGAATCGGGCTCGTCTGTTGCTGATGTCGGAACGGACCACGGATATATTCCTGTATATCTTGTTGAAAATAAAATATCGCCATTTGTCGTTGCAATGGATATAAATGAAAAACCGCTTGCCTCTTGCAAGTCTCTTGTGAAAAACGAGGGTTTTGAGGATGTTATTATGACAAGGCTTTCAAATGGTCTTGAAAAGCTCGATAGGGGCGAATGTGATACTGTTATTATTGCCGGAATGGGTGCTGAATTAATAGTTGATATTCTTTCTAATTGCGACTTTGTTAATGAACTTCATTTGATTTTACAGCCCATGACCCATCCTGAAATAGCAAGAAAATATCTTTATGACAACGGTTTTGAAATAAATAATGATTTTATTGTAACCGACGCAAAACATTCATACAGCATTTTTGACGCAAATTATACGGGAAAAATCACTCCTAAAGTTCCAAAGGATTATTTCTTGGGAAATATTACGGACTTTTCACAAAAGGAATACTTTTTGCATCTTTTAAAATATCTTAAAAATAAATCAAAATCAGGTGCCGATTTAAGTGACGTTATTTCGGCAGTGGAGGAAATCTTATGACCTTGGTCAAGGATATATATAATTACATAAATTCTATTGCTCCTTATAATGAAATGGAGGAATGGGACAATTCAGGCTTTATTTTAGGTGATGAGGAAAAGACTGTTTCAACGGTCGTTATGGCACTTGACGGCACTAAGGCTGCGGCTGATTATGCAAAAAGCGTTGAGGCGGACCTTTTATTAACTCATCATCCTATTATTTTTAATCCTGTAAAGAAAATTGTTAAAGGCACGGCGGTTTATGAGCTTATTAATAACGATATTGCGACGATGTGTGCGCATACTTCGTATGATAAGGCTGCAGGCGGCATTAACGATAATCTTGCAAAGTTGCTTGATTTAAAAAATACAAAAAAACTTGAAAACGGTTATGTCGTTGTCGGTGAGTTAGAACGTGAAATGAGTATTGATGATTTTGCCGTTTTGGTCGGTGAAACACTTGATACTCACGGGCTGAGGTATACAGATACAGATAAAATGATAAAAACAGTTGCTGTCGGCGGTGGCGCTTGCGGTGAATTTATAAATGATGCTATGCAAAACGCTGATTGCTTTGTTACAAGCGACTTAAAATATCACGAAATGCTTGATGCTTCGGAGTCAGGCTTTGCAGTGATTAATGCGGGTCATTTTGAAACGGAAAACGTACCGTTTCTTATGCTTAAAGAGAAACTTGAAAAGGAATTTGAAGAGGTAGAATTTATTGTTGCACCTGTTTCAAATCCTGTATTGGAAATATAATTATGGCACTTGACGGAATTTTTTTATACCATTTAAAAAATGAAATAGCTCAATTTGCAATTGACAGCAGAGTCGATAAAATTCATCAGCCGTCTAAAGATGAAATTATTATTAATCTTCGTTCAAGGCAAGGCAGTAAAAAACTTCTTTTATCCTGCAATGCAGACGCCGCTCGTATTCATTTTACGGAATTTCCGCCCGAAAATCCTGCAAAACCACCCATGTTTTGCCTTTTGCTGAGGAAGAGGCTTGCAGGTGCTTGGGTTACCGATATTGAGCAAGACAATCTTGAACGTATTTTGAAAATTAATTTTTCAGGCACAGACGAACTCGGAGATAAAACAAATTATTCGCTCATTATTGAAATAATGGGCAAATATTCTAATATTATTTTTGTCGGTAAAGACGGAAAAATTATCGATTCAATGAAGCGTGTTGACGAAAATAAGTCGCATATCAGAGAGGTTTTGCCGGGGGTGACTTATGTTGCGCCGCCTAAGCAGGATAAGCTTAATATTTTTACGGACGATATTGAGAAAATAAGAGAGAAAATTGCACAAAGCCGCAAAGGTATGTATAAAGCGGTAATGGAAGCAATAAAAGGTGTTTCTCCTATTATTTGCCGTGAATTTGAATATGGATTAACTCTTGATGAATTTAAAAAGCAAGCTCAAAATCCTACTCCGACCGTTGTATTTACCGATGCTCCAAAGGATTTTGCTTTTATTGATATCAAGCAGTATGATAACCTTGCAACAATAAATCATTATGACACCTTTTCTCAACTTCTTGATTATTTCTATTATGAACGTGTAAGATTAATGCGAATTAAAGCAAGGAGTGCAGACTTGTTTAAAACCGTTACAACTTTGCAGGAAAGAGCAGTAAGAAAAGCGATTAACAGAACGCAGGAGCTTGAGGATTGCAAGGATAAGGAAACTTATAAGCTTTTCGGCGACTTGATTGCGGCTAATATGTATCGCCTTGAAAAAGGTGTGCCTTATTACGATTTGGAAAATTATTATGACAATAATAAAATTGTTCGTATTCCTGCCGATATAATGCTTACTCCGTCGCAAAATTCACAAAAATACTATAAAGAGTATCGCAAAAAGCAAGTTGCAGAAAGTAAACTTAATGAATTTATCAACGAAGCAAACGATGAAGCAAATTATTTTGAAAGTGTAATCGATTCGCTTTCAAGGGCTGAAACCGACGGCGAAATTACTGCAATTAAAGCTGAACTTGCTTCTCAGGGGTATATAAAAAAAGGAAACGATAAGAAAAAAGAACAAAAATCGTTGAAACCTATGCATTTTAAGACACGTGACGGATTTGACGTGTATGTCGGAAGAAACAATATTATGAATGATAAGCTAACTATGAAAACGGCGAAAAATTATGATACATGGTTTCATGTTCAGTCAGCCGCAGGCAGCCACGTTATTTGCGAAACTTCCGGTAATCAAATAAGCGATGGGGCAATTCACGATTGCGCTGTTATTGCCGCTTATTTCAGCAAGGCAAGAGAATCATCAAACGTTGCCGTAGATTATACTTTGGTGAAAAACGTAAGAAAACCTAATGGTGCAAAGCCGGGCTTTGTTGTTTATGACCCTTATAAAACCGAATTTGCAACCCCTACCATTGATGAAGTGGAGAGTTTAAAAGATGAGTAATACAGCAATAATATTAGCGGCAGGCAACGGTACAAGAATGAAAGCGGATAAAAGTAAACTCCTTCTTGAAATCAATAATATGACCGTTATTGAGCGTACAGTTAAAACGTTTTCGACTATTGATGAGATAGATAATATTATAGTTGTTGTAAGGGAAAACGATATTCCTTTGTTTAAAGATGTGCTTTTAAAATATAACGTCAACTATTGCATTGGCGGTAATTCCCGTCAGGAAAGCGTTTCAAATGCCGTTAAAGTAATAGATGCTTGCGATTTACTTATTATTCATGACGGCGCACGCCCGCTTGTAACAGCCAATGAAATAAAAGCTACACTAAAGGCGGCAATGAAGTACGGTGCGGCGGCAGTAGGTGTCCCTGTTAAAGATACGATTAAGGTTATTGATAAGGACAACAAAATTATTGATACTCCCGAGCGTTCAAGCCTTATTGCTATTCAAACGCCGCAAATATTTAAGTTTGATAAATATGTATCTGCAATGAATTTGGCAACTGAGCAGGGCAAAGATTTTACAGATGATTGCAAATTGTTTGAAAATATGAACGAGAGTGTTTATGTTGTGATAGGGAAGTATTCTAATATTAAAATAACAACTCCCGAGGATATACCGACGGCGGTATCAATACTTAATTCAAGAGGTGAAAAATAATGAGAATAGGTCACGGATATGACGTTCATAAGCTTGTTGACGGCAGAAAATGTATAATCGGCGGAGTTGATATTCCGTGTGATTTAGGACTTTTAGGCCATAGTGATGCCGATGTTCTTCTTCATGCAATTTCAGATGCAATTTTAGGGGCTGCCGCTATGGGCGATATCGGTCATCTTTTCCCCGATACAGATGATAAATGGAAAGGCGCCGACAGCTTAAAGCTTCTTGAAGAGGTTGTTAGGCAGGTATCGTTAAAAGGATATAAAATAATTAATATTGATTCTACCATTCTTGCCCAAACTCCCAAAATGGCACCTTATATTGAACAAATGAGAAAAAATATTGCAAATGCCTGTAATCTTGATTTTGACTTTGTATCAGTTAAAGCAACAACTGAGGAAGGTTTAGGCTTTACGGGTAAGAAAGAGGGTATAGCGGCTCACGCTGTATGCTTAATTGATAACAAATAATATTATTAGGGCGAACATTGTTCGCCCTTTTTTATGTTTCGAAGCACTTGATTTTATGCAAAAATAACGAAGGTCAAAAAAAGTCAAAAAAATTTTAAAAAAGTTCTTGACTTTCTCTGACCATTGTGCTATTATCACAATAGAAGGTCAAAGAAAGTCAAAGACAAACACAGATTAATGAAAAATAAAGAGTGTGTAAAATGTCAGGCTTGTGGCCAAACTAAAAGGAAGTGATTGGAAAATGAAGCTGAGTGATGCGATAGCAGATATGATTCTAAATATGTTTGATGATAACACATCAACAATCCAAATTCAGCGTAACGATTTGGCACAACAGCTCGGCTGTGTTCCAAGTCAAATAAATTATGTGATTACATCACGCTTTACGCCTGAACAGGGTTACAGAATTGAATCAAGGCGTGGCGGCGGAGGATACATTATGATTACCCGTGCCGCAACAAAAGAAAATGCATTAATGTCGCTTGTAAACTCTATAGGTAATTCTATAGACGAAAAAAGTGCAAAGGCAAATATCTATAATTTGCATTATCAAGGTTTATTAAGCGATAAAGCCGGAAGAATTATGATGTCAGTTGTATCTGACAACAATTTTAAAGGCGTCGAAACAGAAATTAAAAATCAAATCAGAGCAAGCTTGCTCAAACAGATGCTTTTAGCATATGTTGATTAGGAGGTATTTATTATGCGTTGTCAACATTGTAATCAAAATGAAGCAACTACTTTTATTAAAAGAAATATAAACGGTCATAAGGAAGAACTGCATCTTTGCAGTGAATGTGCAAAAGAACTCGGTGTTATGGATGAATTTCGTATGCCGACTATGAGCGAAATGTTCGGCGATACTTTCCTCGGCAATTTCCTCGGTGCAGGTGTTGCGGCTATGAATTCGCTTGCCGGGGTTGACAGATGCCGTAGTTGCGGCTCGTCTTTTAACGATATTGTTCAAAGCGGCAGAATGGGTTGTGCCGATTGTTATGACAAGTTCGAGGAAAAGCTTGAGCCTTCTATCAGGAAAATTCACGGTAAAACAAAGCATATAGGAAAATTTGTTTCCTACAGTGAGGATAATGAAGTTAAGGACAGTGCAAAAGAAGAAAGCGTGTCACAGGAAAAAAGCGAACTTGAATCATTGCAAGAGCAAATGAAAGCAGCAATAAACGAGCAGAGATTTGAGGATGCTGCTGTTATTCGTGATAAAATCAAGGAAATTCAGGAGGGTAAAAATGAGTAAGTGGTATAACGCACAGGGAAATAACAGTGACGTTGTTATGTCATCAAAAATAAGGCTTGCAAGAAACCTTGCAGACGCTCCTTTTCCCTCAAGAATGAGCAATGAAATAAGAAAATCGGTTTGTAAAAAGATTTTTGCCGCAGTTAAAAATTCGCCTGTTGCAGGAGAATTTGATTTGATTGAACTTCAAAGCGAAAACGACTTGAAAAGAATATCAATGGCAGAACAGGGTGTAATAAGTCCTGAATTTGCAAAGCAAAATAATTTTGGAACGGTTTTGGTGTCTAAAAATGAGGATGTATCAATAATGCTTTGTGAGGAGGACCACATAAGGCTTTCTGTTTTTGCAGCCGGTCAAAATCTTGAAGAAGCTTATCAAAAGGCAGATAAGCTTGATGATATACTTATTGATAATCTTAAAATTGCTTTCAGCGAAAGACTTGGCTTTTTAACCTCAAATCCTATGAATTTAGGTACGGGGCTTAAAGCGTCATTCATTCTCCATCTGCCTGCAATATCGGCAAAAGGAATGATTTTATCACTTACAAATATGGTGTCTAAGCTTGGCTTTGATGTTAAGCCTGTTTATAGTGACGAAAGCGATTTTTATGAGCTTTCAAACAGAATAACGCTTGGAATAACCGAAAAGAATGCTATTGATAATTTGAACAGTATATGTGAGCAAATTGTTAAGCAGGAAAGAACATTCAGACAGGAACTTATTGAATATGAGGATTTTGAGGATAAAATCTTCAGAGCAATGGGTACACTGAAAATGGCAAGAAAGCTTACTTCAAAGGAATTCTACAGCCTTATATCTCTTGTTAGACTCGGGATTTCAATGGGTAGCTTTGATGAAAACTATGAAACAGTATCAAAACTTCTTCACGAGGTGGGAACAGCCACAATTATGAGTGCAAGTGATGAAGGCTTAACTGTTGACGATACAGATAAAATTCGTGCACAATACGTAAGGGAAAGCTTATCTTAAGGTTTTAACCTCTTGGTAGGCTTTGACCTAAAAAGGAGGAATTACTATGTATAAGTTCAGTTATTTTACTCAAAGAGCAAACGAGGTTCTTAATTACGCTATTAAAGCGGCAGAGGATTTCGGTCATAACTATATAGGAAGCGAGCATATTTTGCTTGGACTTCTTAAAACAGACGGCGGTGTTGCAGTAAATATGCTTGAGGAAAAGGGTGTAACCGCCGAAGATATTGAAAACTTAATTAAAGAATATATCGGAGAGGGTATGCAAACCAAACTTACTCCCGATGATTTTACTCCGAGAACAAAGAGAGTTCTTGACGTTGCGTTCCAATATGCAAGAAGTATGAGAAGAAGCTTTGTTGATACAGAGCATTTGCTTATGGCTGTTCTTCAGGAAAGCGATTCTTATGCCGTTAAGTTCCTTAATTCGTTTGGTATTGACGAGCGTCAACTTCTTGAAGAACTTGTTAATGAATCGAGCAGAGGAAATGCCGACGATAAGTATTCGGGAAAAAAGGGCAAAAACGGTAAGTCTAAAACTCCTACACTCGATGAATTCGGCAGAGATTTAACTGCTCTTGCAAAAGACGGAAAAATCGATCCCGTTATCGGCAGGGAAAAGGAAATTGAAAGGGTTATTCAAATTCTTTCAAGGCGTACCAAAAATAACCCTTGCTTAATCGGTGAACCGGGTGTCGGCAAAACCGCAATTGCTGAGGGCTTGGCACTTAAAATTGTTAAAGGTGAAGTTCCTGAGCTTTTAAACGGCAAGAAAATTGTCGCACTTGATTTGACGTCGATGGTTGCAGGTACAAAGTACCGTGGCGACTTTGAGGAAAGAATAAAAAAGGCTATGGACGAAGTTAAAAATGCAAAAGATATTATTCTTTTCATCGATGAGGTTCATACTCTTATGGGCGCAGGTGCTGCAGAAGGTGCAACAGATGCGGCAAATATTTTGAAGCCGTCGCTTGCACGTGGCGAAATTCAAGTAATCGGCGCTACGACTATCGACGAATACCGTAAAAATATTGAAAAGGATGCTGCTCTTGAAAGACGTTTTCAGCCTGTTACGGTAGGCGAACCGACAGAAGAAGAAACGGTTGAAATTTTAAAGGGACTTCGTGATAAATACGAGGCTCACCATAAGGTTAAGATAAGCGATGACGCTATCAATGATGCAGTTAAAATGTCGTCAAGATATATTGCAGACAGATTTTTGCCCGATAAGGCGATTGATCTTATTGATGAAGCAGCTTCAAGGGTAAGGCTTAAGGCTTATACTGCACCTGATAATATCAAGGCAATGGAAAAAGAGGTAAAATCTCTTGAAGAGGAAAAAACCTCGGCAGTTCGTTCACAGGATTTTGAACAGGCGGCTAAACTTCGTGATAAGGAAAAGAATTTGAAAACTCTTCTTGATGAGGAAACCGAGAAATGGAAAAATCTTTCGTCTCATCAGGTAAAAGAGGTATCAAGCGAGGATATAGCTGAAGTTGTATCTTCTTGGACCGGTATTCCCGCTACTCAAATTACAAAAGAAGAATCGGAAAAACTTTTACATCTTGAGGATGAGCTTCATAAGAGAATTGTAGGTCAAGATAAGGCAGTTTCAGCCGTCGCACGTGCTATCAGACGTGGCAGAGCAGGACTTAAAAATCCTAAGCGACCTATCGGTTCGTTTATTTTCCTTGGTCCTACAGGCGTTGGTAAAACAGAACTCAGTAAGGCACTTGCCGAAACTATGTTCGGCGATGAGGATGCGATTATCAGGCTTGATATGAGCGAATATATGGAAAAACATACCGTGTCTAAGCTTATCGGCTCACCTCCGGGATATGTAGGCTTTGACGAGGGCGGTCAACTTACCGAAAAAATCAGGAGAAAACCGTACTCTGTGGTTCTTTTTGATGAAATTGAAAAGGCGCATCCGGATGTATTTAATATGCTCCTTCAAATTCTTGAGGATGGTGTATTAACCGATTCACAAGGCAGAAAGGTAAGCTTTAAAAATGCCGTAATTATTATGACATCTAATGTCGGCGCATCCAAAATTACCGACCCTAAGCTTGCACTTGGTTTTGAACACAAAGGCGAGGGCGAGGTCGATGAAAATGTCGATATTGAGAAGCTTGTAATGGCTGACCTTCGTGCAACATTTAAACCGGAATTTCTTAACCGTGTTGATGATATTGTTGTATTTAAGCAACTTGAAAAGGACGATATTAAGGAGATTGCCCGCCGTATGCTCAAATCTCTTAATAAGAGATGCGAGGAAATCGGTATTGAACTTGACGTAACCGATAAGGCTGTTGACGCTATTGCTGACAAAGGCTTTGATAAGGTTTACGGCGCAAGACCGCTTCGACGTGCAATTCAAACAAAGATTGAAGATAAGCTTTCAGAACTTATTCTCGAGGATAAAGTTGCAGGTAAATGCAAGGTTGATTACGAAAACGACGAGTTTACTTTTTTGAATGAAAAGTAAAACAATAAAGGCATTGGTGCTCTTATTGCATCAATGCCTTTAAATAAAATATTCGTTTTAATCTATTGCTTCAAAGCAACCGTTTGGATTTTCTTCGCTATATTGCTTATTAGGTGAAAAATTAAACCAAATGATATTGTTATTATGAGAAACTACCCCGATGTCATTTTTTCCGTCACTGTTGGCGTCGGCTATTTTAAGTTCTAAATTATCGACGGACATTTGGTCGTTTGGCAATAATAGAGTGCCTATTCTTTGACCGTCGTATGTATCATATACTGCATATCCGCTTGAGTCATCAAGAATTGAAACGCAAATTGATAAATCATCCGTAAGCTGATAATCTCTTGAATATGATTTCTGCTCTCTCCAATTTGTGTTTTCAAGAGCAGGCGACGAAACACTCGTATTAGCTGATATTGCGTAATTTATTATAAATACAATCATAACTGTTAAAACAGCTGTACCTATTATTGACAATATGTACCAAAGCTGTGTCTCTTTTGCTTTTGCCAAGGCTATGCCTATAGCAATTGCAATAACGGAAACAAACCCCAAAGCAATATAAATACCCATATATAAACTCCTTTTATTAAACCCGAACATATTATACATAACTTTCCAAAATAATGCAAGTGTTATACAAAATATGCATATTGTCAGAATTTAAATAAATTTTGTTTTGTAATTAATATATGTTTTTTGACATAAAAGTTTATATAAGTATTTATTAAAAATAAAATTTTAAAAATTTGTTAATGCTATTGACAAATGGAAAAAAATTGCTACAATAGTATTTGTTAGCACTCAAGAGTTAAGAGTGCTAAAGCGTTTGTAAATAATTTCAGAGGTGATAAATATGACAATCAAACCACTTGCTGACAGAGTTCTTTTAAAATCTGTCGAAGCAGAGGAAACAACAAAGAGCGGTATCATTCTTGCCGCATCAGCACAGGAAAAACCTGAAATGAGCGAGGTTGTTGCAGTTGGCCCCGGAACAGAGGAAAACCCAATGACCGTTAAAGCCGGCGATAAAGTTATTATCAGCAAATATTCAGGTACTCAGGTTAAGCTTGACGGTGTTGAATATACTATTACATCTGTTAAAGACGTTCTCGCAGTTGTAGAATAATTGGAGGTAATTACTATGGCAAAAGATATAATTTACGGTGAAGATGCAAGAAAAGCTCTTCAGGCAGGTATTGATAAGCTTGCAAACACAGTTAAAATTACACTCGGTCCGAAAGGACGCAATGTAGTTCTTGATAAAAAATACGGCGCACCGCTTATTACTAACGATGGTGTAACAATCGCTAAGGAAATTGAGCTTGACGACCCATTTGAAAATATGGGTGCACAGCTTGTTAAAGAGGTTTCATCTAAGACTAACGATGATGCCGGTGATGGCACAACTACAGCTACACTTCTTGCTCAGGCTCTTGTAAGAGAAGGTATGAAGAATGTTGCTGCAGGTGCAAATCCAATGGCTGTTAAAAACGGTATCAAAGCAGCGGTTGATGCTACAGTTGATGCAGTAAAAGCAAACAGCGAGCAGGTTAAGGGCTCTGACGATATCGCAAGAGTTGCTACCGTTTCTGCCGCTGATGAATATGTTGGCTCTCTTATTGCCGACGCTATGGAAAAAGTTTCTGCAGACGGTGTTATCACTATTGAGGAATCTAAGACTGCCGATACAGTTTGCGAAGTAGTTGAAGGTATGCAGTTTGACCGTGGCTATATATCACCGTATATGGTAACTGATACGGATAAGATGGAAGCTGTTATTGATGATGCAATGCTTCTTATTACAGATAAAAAGATTTCTTCAGTTCAGGATATTCTTCCTCTTCTTGAGTCTGTTCTTAAGAGCGGTCAAAAACTTGTAATTATTGCAGAGGACGTTGAGGGCGAAGCTCTTCAAACAATCCTTCTTAATAAACTCAGAGGCACATTTACTTGCGTATGCGTTAAGGCTCCGGGCTTTGGTGACAGAAGAAAAGATATGCTTCAGGATATCGCAATTCTTACAGGCGGTCAGGTAATTACCTCCGATCTCGGTCTTGAACTTAAAGACGCTACAATGCAAATGCTCGGTAAGGCTCGTCAGGTTAAGGTTACAAAGGAAAATACCATTATCGTTGACGGCGCAGGCGACAGCGACGAAATTAAAAACAGAGTTAATCAAATTAAGACTGCTATTGATAATACAACATCTGATTTCGACAGAGAAAAGCTTCATGAACGTCTTGCAAAGCTTGCAGGCGGTGTAGCAGTAATTAAGGTTGGTGCTGCAACCGAAACAGAAATGAAAGAAAAGAAACTTCGTATTGAAGATGCTCTTGCAGCTACTAAGGCAGCAGTTGAAGAAGGTATTGTAGCAGGCGGCGGCGTTGCTCTTATTAATGCTATTCCGGCTGTTGAAAAGCTTCTTGATACTGATGACGCAGACTTTAAGACAGGTGTTCAAATCGTTCTTAAAGCTCTTGAAGAACCTGTACGTCAGATTGCTCGTAATGCAGGCGAGGAAGGTTCTGTAATTGTTGACAAGATTAAGAATTCAAATAAAATCGGCTACGGTCTTAACTTTGCAACTAACGAATACTGCGATATGATTGAGTCAGGTATTGTTGACCCGGCTAAGGTAACACGTTCTGCTATCCAAAATGCATCAAGTGTTGCATCAATGGTTCTTACAACAGAATCACTTGTTACCGATATAAAAGACCCACAGGCTGATGCGGCACAGGCAGCAGCTTTGGCAGCAGCACAGGGCGGCGGAATGTATTAATAACTGAATAAACTACATTTGACAATTTAGGAATATGCCCTTATAATTAGGGCATATTCTTTTTTTGAAGGTAATAAAATGCAAAATAAAAAAATTATTTCTTTATTTATAGCCTTTGTTTTAATTGTTACTGCTTTGTTGCCTGTTGATTACGAATCCTTTGCGAGCGTAACAACAACGCAAGAGGATGTTCCCGGTGTTAACAGTATGGATACGCTTTTAACTTATCCGGAATTTAATTCAAAGGTTACAGACGGTGCATATCTTATTCCGGGTCTTGTTTCAAGCGTGTCATACAATAAGCAAACCAAACATTTTGCAACCACGCAAACTATGTGCCCTCAAGCTATATGCAAGGTTAATCATTATACTCTTATAACTGCTTACGACAGTTCAAAAGACTCTAAAGGCGCTTCGATTTCTAAATCTGTTGTTTATGTTCTTGACAGCAATAACGAACTTGTGAAAACCCTTGTTTTGCCTGATTCTTACCATGTCGGAGGCATTGCATTTGATAGTGCAAACGGCTTAATTCTTATCGCAAAGGCTTCTGCTTCAGCGGTAGGTGTTATTTCGCTTGATGATTTTTACAAATATTTGCGCTTTTCAAGCAAATTCGTGAATGTTAATTATACGATAGAGGAAAACGATTCAAACAAATTTATTTATTCTGCTTCAAGCGTGGCATACAAAAACGGTCACGTCTATCTCGGAACATTCGGCGCAGGCTCCGACAGCTATGCTTACTGTTATACGCCTATATATAACAAAGCTAAAAATACCTATTATTTAAAGTATAATTATAAATTTTATCTTCCAAGCTATACTCAAGGTTTTTCTTTAACGGATTATAAAGGTAAACTTAGGATGTTTGCTTCAATATCATACGGACGTAATGAAACAAAGGGAATTTATTGTTCATATCTTTATACGTATACATTTAATCAGTCAAACGGAAGTAAAACGCTTGATAACATTTTAAGTTGTCCGCCTATGCTTGAACTTACTTATCCTGAAGGCGGCAAGCTTTATTGCCTTTTTGAATCGGCAGCAAATATTTATAGGGATGTTTCAAGAAAGCCTCTTTCTTACGTTATGCCGCTTAAATTGAGCGCACTTTGCGATGAAAAACAGGGAAGCTTTGTTAATATAAATGTTTCAAATGTTAACAACGGTAAAAAAATAAGAGTGGATTGTTCGCTTCAAAATGCTAAAATTTATTACAGCAGTTCAATGCCGTATTACAGGTACAGCAAAATAACTTCATGCTCTCTTTATAAAAAAGCTTATTTAAAGCGAAATACAGGCACGGTTTATGCTGTTGCCGTTGTTGATAATCGTATTGTGGCGGCTGATGCTGTTTATGTTTCTGTTTCAAAAGCAGCAGCACCGTCAAAGCTTAAGATTAAATCTAAATCAAAAACTTCGATAAAAATAGGGTGGAAGGCCGCTTCAAAGGCAACCTCTTATGAAATTTACAGAAGTACGAGTAAATCAAAGAAATATAAAAAAGTTGCAACTGTCAGTGCTTCGCAAAAAACATTTAAAGATAAAAAACTCAAGAAAAATAAAAAGTATTATTATAAAGTTCGTGCAGTAAGAAAAGGATATATTAATTCAAGCTTCACTAATATCGTTTCGACTAAAACGAAAAAATAGTTTTTTCTTGTGAATAATCACCAAAAAAGGCAAGATATTTTTTATCCTGCCTTTTTCTTTTATACACTTGTATATTTTATACTTTTGTGTTATTATATAGCTATCGTGAAAATTATACAAATCTTTAAATGTGACATAATTCGGAGGATGCTATGCCTAAAAACAATAAACTCGGTTGTTCTTATTCAACTCAGCTTAAGCTTGCTAAATCATTAAAGGAATTAATGGCTAATCAGCCGTTTGAAAAGCTTTCGGTTTCTGATATCACTAATAATTGCTCGCTCCACAGGCAGACGTTTTATTATCATTTTGAGGATAAATATGAACTTCTTGATTGGATTGTATATAAGGAACTTATGGAACCGCTTATTGACGGATTTTCATTTGATAATATGTATGAGCATTTTATGAGACTTTTTACAACAATGGTTGATGAAAAGAAATTTTATCTAAATGCATTTAAAATTGATGTCAATGATTTGTCAAGATATATCAACCGCCTTGCTTATGAACAATTTATGGTTGTTATCGACTGCCTTGAAAAAAATTCCGGTATTAAATCAAATTATAATGAAAATATGATGTTTGCCGAGTTTTTGGGCTATGGCTTTGTCGGTATTGTTTTTGGTTGGGCACAAAGGGGCATGAAGGACTCTCCTGAGGAAATGACAAGGCGCCTTGAAAGAATTATTAATAACTTAATACAGCTTGCCTCAGAAAACAGAAAATAATTATTAAGGGCTGTTTCACATTGTTGTGAGACAGCCCTTTTTTTACGTATTAATATGTTTTTTTCTTGCCTCTTTTATGTTTAATAGGCTTTTGATTGATTGTGTTTTTCAATTCCTTTTGTGCGGCTTTTCTTAAACTGTCGGCATCGTGTATGATTGTTTTGTCATAACAATGGCTGAGCGCTTGCGTTAAGCCTAAAAGAATAAATAAATTAATAATCTGCTTAGGTGAATTGAAAATGTAATCTGTAAGTCCGAAAAGGAGATACATCATCATTGATGTGAATACGCAAAATACAAGGGTGAATTTTTTGCCGTTGTTTGCGTTGATTTCGAGAAGCTTGCCAAATCCGCAAATTAATACGGTAAACAATAAGACAAGACCGACAATGCCAAGCTCAACCCACGTTTCAAGCACAAAATTATGACCGTGTGGCTTGTCAAGCTGATACTGATTTAAAAGAATTTGACCTGTTTGTTCAATTCCGAATCCGGTTCCGATTATAAACGGTAAAGCGTGGTGGAATATATAGTCAAGAAGACTGCCCCAAATTTTAAGGTGAGCCGCTGATGATTTAGCTGCTTCGCTGCCTGCACCCCTTACTTTGAATATAATTCCGTATCTTGTAAGAAGTGAAGGAACTATAACAAGCACGGTCGGTACAAATATTTCAAGAAGCGGCTTTTTGTGCTGTTTAAATAACACAATAAACATAAACAACCAACCGATAATTGCTATTACACAACCGCCACGTGTCAATGTTGCACTGATACCACCGCTGATAAGCACATTTATCATAAAGTACATAAGCTTATGCTTTTTGCCCTTTGTGTTTAAGAAAAGATAGATTGATATTGGATATACAATCATCAAATATGTTGCCAAAAGATTGGGATTTGAGAAAAATCCGCTTGCTCTTGAATCCCACCAAAGAGTTGTGTCGATATCAAAAGGAAGCCAATTATAAACAGCTTTGTCAAGCGGCTTATAAAACGGTGTTACAAATACCTGCGATTTAGTAATGTATTTGTATTTGAACAATGTATATGAGCATATTTGAAGTATTGCTACAAATCCGTTAATTGCACCCGAAAGTGACATTGCGGCTAAAAGTCTGTCAATTTTTTTTCTTGTTCTCACTATATTATGTATCATAATTTCAATGAGAAACATACCCCACCATAATGCTGCGGTTGAGATTGTGGAAAATTTGGTATCTGACCAAAGAGTGCTGATAAGTGCAAATCCCATAAAAGCCATCATAAGCTTTCCAAGTGTGCCGACTTTTGCTTTTTTACCTTCTTTTGACCACTGCACTTTAAAAACAATAAATCCTATGAACAACAAAAACGGACTTACATATTCCGGAAGTAAAGGAAAAAAGAATACAGTTGCAAGCAACCAGCACCAAGCAGGATTTTTTTTGTATTGTTCCTTTAAGTTAATTAACTTTTCTTTCATAATTTAAACCTCAGCGAATAATTACGCTTATATGTTAATATAAATAATAATTTTATTTGTTTGCTACAAAACAGTATAAAACACAAAGTATAATATACACTACTTATACTGATTTTGCAAGTATAATAATTTAAGGTTAACAGGATATGAATAAAAATTTAACTGTTCATATTATTATAATATAAATTTTAATTTATAAATATTGTTAAGGTGTTGCAATCTTAAACGATATATTGTATAATTGATAGGAATTTAAACATATTTTTCTGTTTTTGATAAAACGGAAAATACAGGAGTGAAATTATGGACGAAAAAGACTTAAACGAAAATGAGGAAAAATTGACTGACATTAATAATGATTCAGTTGACTCCGGTCTTGAAGAAAAAGACGGTGTTAAATACGAAACAAGCGACAATTGGGAGTTTGATGCAAAAGCGCCGACGCTTGATGAAAATCTTGTTATGGAAAATCAAGACTATTCAATTTCGTTTGACAAAGTAAGCGAGCCGAAGCCAACACAAGCTTTAGATAATTCAAACGATAATAAGATTGTTATTAACAAAGAGCCGCTTAAATTTATACCGCTTGCAATTTTTCTTGCAGCAGTAATTGCAGTTGTCGCTACTTTTGGCGTTAGATATTATACTGTACCTAACGGCAAGGAGGGCAAATATATGAATCCCGCTTCTGTTGTTGCAACTGTTGACGGGCAAAAAATCAGTATTGGAATGTACGACTATTATTACGCAAGCATCGTAAGCTATTATGAGCAATATGCTTCCTACGGTTATTACAGTCTTGATACTACTAAAGATTATTCAAAGCAATACACAACCGATGATGACGGAAATAAGATTTCGTGGCAAAAGTTTTTTGAAACCGAAGCGCTTAAAGAAGTTGAACAGATTACAACCTATTATTCCAAAGCACTTGAGGAGGGTGTAACTCTTACAAGCACCCAAAAGAAAACTATTGATAAGCAGATTTCGACTCTTAAGGATTCCGCATCTCAAAATGATGTCAGTCTTGACCAATACATCAAAGCAAACTTTGGTACATATTGTTCAGAGGATACAATAAGGATTATGCTTGAACAGTATTACTTAAGCGCTAATTACAAGGGCAAGTTTAAGAGTGAAACAAAAGTTACGGATAACGATGTTGATAAATATTATAATGACCACAAAAACGATTATAAGAAAATAGAATTTTATTATATTGCTTCTCCTTATGATGCAACAGATGACAATTCTAAGAACGAATCAATTAAAACTGCCGAGAAAATTATGGCTAAGATGAAAGATAAAAAATCAGTTATCGCTCTTGTGCCTGAGGTTTATTCATCTTATATTGATTCTCAAGTTAAGTCATCAATGGAGCAGGACAGCACACTTACCGAGAAAAAGGCAAGGGAAGAGGCTGTTAAGTCTTATGAAAGTAATGTTGTTACAACTGTTTCCGGAAGTGATTCACCGTTTGATGATAAGATGAATACATGGCTTTTCTCAGATGATACAAAGGTAGGCTCAAAGAAGTATTATATTGATGAGAATGCAAAATATATTTACATTGTATTAAAAACTTCTAAGGCAAGCGTTGAAGAGGACGAAACATACACTGTAAGGCATATTCTTGTTGCTCCTGAGAGTGGCAGCAATTCATCGTCAAGTACTTCAGAAAAAACTGAATATACGGATGAACAATGGGCAGCAGCTAAGAAAAAAGCTGACTCTATTCTTGCTAAATTTAATAAAACAGATAAAAGCGAATATGAATTTGCAAAGCTTGCAGAGCAATACAGTACGGACTCGGCTTCAACTTCATCAGGCTCAAACGATTCTTTCGGCGGCCTTTATGAAAGTGTAACGCTCGGTCAAATGGTGCCTGATTTTGAAAAGTGGTCGATTGACGATTCACGTAAGTACGGTGATACAGGAATTGTAAAGAGCGATTATGGTTATCATATTATGTTCTTTATTAATGATTGCCCTGAATATCAATCAAAAATTATTGCTCAAATAAAATCTGACAGATTAAGCAATATGATTGATAAAGCAGAAATTAAAGTGCATGAGAATGCAATTAAGAAGGCAGTTGATAAGGAAAAGGCTGCTAAAGAGGCAGCGGCAGAGTCAGCAACGGCATCCTCGTCAAATTCTGCTCAAGCCACAACAAGTGCTTCATCAGGCAATAATTAAATGATTTAGTATCATTTTGTATATAATTTTCAGAAAAAACAAAATAAAACTTGTAATATTAGTTACAATAGTGTAAAATATTTTGTGAATTAAATTTGATTGAAATAGGTAGGACGAAAATATGGCAAAAAAACAATTAGAAGATGATTTGTTGACAGGCGGCAGCTTGAATGCTGATGATAAGTCGGCAAAAAAATCTGCTGAAAAAAAAGCTGCTAAGGCTGCAAAAAATCGTGAAAATAACGAAGCAAAAAGAGCAGAAATAAAGAAAGAAATCGATGCTCTTAAAGCAAAAAAAGACGACTGTGACGACGAAAAAGAAATTGAAAAGCTTTCCGGCGAAATTAAGAAGCTCAGCGAAAAGTATTCTGCAGTAGGAGCTAACAGTAACGGACTTGCTCCCAAAACGATTAAAATTATCAAATCTGCAGTTTGTATTGTTGTAGTTGTTGCACTTCTTGTAACTTATGTTGCAACCGGTGCTGTCAGAAAAGGCTTCATTGCTTCTCTCAGCATTCCTGCCCAAACTTTTACCGGTATGACTGTATCTAATAAGGACGGCAGCGAAAAGGCAAAAATCAAGGTTGCTACATACAATTATTATTTTGCACTGACTTATAATAATTTAAGAACCAGACAGCAGCAGTACAGCCAGTACGGTCTTGATCCTAAGCAGTACAATCTTGATGTTGATTTTGACAAAAAGCTTTCTAAACAAACAACAAAAAATGATGATAACGAAACTGTTACTTGGGAAGAGTATATTCACGATGAAGTAATAGAATCTATTGAATCAACATATACATATTATCTTGCCGCTAAAGCTGCGAATGACGGAAAAGACCCTGAGATTACTGCGGACCAAAAGAAAGAACTCAAGGAAACACTTCAGCAGTACAGAGAATCAGCTCATAAGTATGGATATACTTTAAGCGGTTATCTTGTTAAAGCAATGGGCAAGGGCGTAACTGAAAGCTTGTTTACCCAAGAAGCAACAAGAAGTTATATTGCCGATAACTATAAGAGCGAACTTAGCGACAAGTCAAATGAAAAAGAATATACAACAAAAGATTATGATAATTATAAGAAAAATCACGAAGATGAACTTCTTTCAGTTGACGTAAGACTTTTTGAATGTTCAAGTGAAGATGATGCAAAAGCATTTAAGAAGGCACTTGCAAAAGATGCTTCTAACTTTACTGCTCTTTGCCAAAAGTATGCATCTGATAAGTTCTATAAAACTGCTTATGAGGATGCCGGTTATTCAACTGAATATGGCGTTACAAAGGAAAACCTTAAGAATAAAGGCTATGCTATTGCAACTGCTGATGACAAGAACAAGAAAAGCTATCCGGGTCTCGATTGGCTTTATAGTTCAAAGAGAAAAGCAGGCGATTCATATCAATACAGCACGACCGTAGTTTATGTTCTTTCTCCTGCTTCAATTCAGAACAGAAAGACTGTTAATGTCCGTCATATCCTTATTGCTCCTGAAACAAGTGATAATAAAACAGCAGCTAAGGATGCAACAGATAAGCAATGGTCTGCAGCATATAAGAAAGCTACAAAGATTCTTGATGAGTTTAATGCAGGCGATAAAAATGAAAAGAGCTTTGCACAACTTGCCAAAAATAATACTTCGGATACAGGTTCTAAAGATAACGGCGGTCTTTATGAAAATGTAGTACCGGGTCAAATGGTAAATTCATTCTCAGCTTGGAGTTTTGATTCTTCAAGAAAAGCAGGCGATACTGCTATTGTTAAGTCGGATTACGGCTATCATATTATGTATTTTGTCGGCAATGGTGACCTTACAACTTGGCAGTATGCCGCTAAAAAAGCACTTTCTTCCGGCGACAGCACAAGCAAGACAGAAAAACTTGAAAAGGATTATTCAATTAAAGTTAATTGGTTTGGCTCTCGTTACTTTGAGAAGGACGTAGATATTGATAATTAACGCAAAATCAAAGAGGTTGGATTATCAACCTCTTTATTGCTTTTTATTTTAGGGGATTTATATGGTTAAAAATTCTGATGTGCAAAAACTTAAAGACGAAATATCACGTCTTATGGCGGCACTTGAAGATGTCAATTTTGAATGTCAAAGGCTTGAAATAATTAATTCGAATCTTGATTTTCAATTGAAATCTGTCAATAGGGAATTGAAACAGAATATAGCAATGCTTGAAGCTTTGGAGGAAGAAAACAAAACATTAAAAGAACAATTAAAAAATAAGTAATTAATCTATTTCATTTTTTATATCATTTAATACCTTTTTTTCTATTCTCGAAACATAACTTCTGCTTATTTTCAGCCTCTGCGCAATTTCTCTTTGCGTTAGAGGCTTTTTGTTATTTAATCCATATCTTAATACGATAATTTCCTTTTCTCTGCCGTTTGGCATTTTTTCTATAATGCGTGATACTTTTTCCCATTGTATCTTTTTTTCTAAATCTTCGGCTAAGTCAACAGGTGAACTGATTGTATCTTCAACAGTAAGCGGATTACCGTCTTTGTCAACATCAAGTGCATCACCTAAATATATGTCGTTTGATTGTTTCTTTCCTGTTCTGAAATGCATTAATATTTCGTTTTCAATACAACGTGACGCATATGTAGCAAGACGAACGCATTTTTCGCTGTCGAAAGAATCAATAGCTTTTATAAGACCGATTGTTCCTATGCTTATTAAGTCATCGTTATCATTTGTTTTTGAATAATATTTTTTAACAATATGACTTACCAGTCTAAGATTTCTTTCTATTAGAACAGCTCTTGCACTTTTATCGCCGTTTTTCATTCGTTCAAGCATTACTTTTTCTTCTTTCGGCGAAAGGGGTTTTGGAAAACTTGACGTGTTTTGAATGTGCAATATAAAATAAATCAAATTTGCACTTATTGCAGAAATTATTGCTGAAAGCATTTTCATCACCGATTAAATATATGATGAGAGCATTTGTCCAATTAACCTTTTGTTTGCAAATAATTATAATAATTTGCATTTTGTATTGACTTGTCATATTATTAATGTTAAAGTTATTTAAGATAAAGGCATACATAGAGGAAATATAATGAAAACGGATTTGATAAACGGAAAACCTTTAAAGAGTATTATTTTATTTGCTCTTCCTATTATGGCAAGCTCAATGCTTCAATATAATTATAATTTGGTGGATAATATTATTGTCGGCAGATTTGTAGGAACTAACGCACTTGCCGCTGTCGGAAATGTTGGCTCGATTAACAACTTTATAATAGGAACATCGTTAGGGCTTACCTCTGGTTTTACGATTTCTGTTGCTCAAGCCTTTGGAGCTAAACGCTTTGATAAAATGAATAAATATGCCGGTAACAGTATTGCTCTTTCATTTCTTATCGGTATGATTATAATGATAGTTGCGCATTTCCTTTCTCGTCCTCTTTTAAGATTAATCGACACACCTGACGAGATTATTGATATGTCAGCGCAATATATTGACGTGCTCTATTATGCTGTACCTATTCAAATGTCGCTTAATAATTTCAATTCTCTTTCTCGTGCAGTCGGCGACAGTAAACGACCTCTTTACTTTTTAATTGTAAGCGTAATAGTCAATTTGATACTTGATATCCTATTTGTCGGTTACTTCAAATGGGGTGTTATAGGTGCTGCTTGGGCAACCGCAATAAGCGAACTTGTTGCAATGATTTTGTCTGCAATAAGCGTGTTTAAGCATACCGAAGAATATACTATTAATAAATCTTCTCTTAAACTTGACTTGAAAACTTCATGGTCGCAAATTAAAATAGGAATTCCTATTTCGCTTCAATTCAGTATTACCTCAATAGGTTCAATGGTACTTCAAACCGCTGTAAACGGATTTGGAGCTAATGTAATAGCCGGTTTTACCGCTGCCGGTAGGGTAGAGCAACTTACCAATATTCCTATGTCAGGTTTGGGCGTAGGTAATATGACCTTTGTTTCTCAAAATTACGGTGCAGGAAAGTATGAAAGAATTATTAAAAGCGTTAAGAAAATATTTATTCTTGATGTAATTGTATCCCTTTTCTGTAGTGCAATTTTGGTAGGAATAGGTCCTTTTATTGTTAAACTCTTTATGAAAGATTATAATCCTGAAATAATGAATGCGGCTAATCATTATCTTTGGGCTATTGCAGAATGTTACAGTCTCGTTGCAATATTATTCGTATTTAGAAATACACTTCAAGGTCTCGGCTTTACTTATGCCAATATGATTGCCGGAGCAGGAGAATTTTTTGGAAGACTTGCCGTTGCTCTTATATTTGCAAAGGTCATTGGGTTTAACGCAATTTGTTATGCAGGTCCTGTTGCGTGGCTTCTTGCGGACATACCGTTAATTATTATTTATCTTAATAAGAAAAAGAAATTTAAACAGATGATTCAAAATCAAATTTAACTGTTAGGGGGGTGATATTAATTATGTATTATGTTGTTTTATCAGTAGGTGTTGTGATTTCTCTCATATTTTGCTTTAACAGGAGCAAAGGTTACAGTGTGAATAATTTGATTTTTAAGTCTGTATCAAGTCTTTGCTATCTTTTAACAGCAGTATTTGCTCTTATTACAAATTATAAGGCATATACATACGGTTCACTTGTTATAATGGGCGGAGCGCTTGGTCTTGTTGGCGATATTTTGCTTGACTTAAAGGGAATATATAAAAATGAAGAAAAAATCTATTTGAAGGGTGGATTTATTTTCTTTCTAATCGGTCATATTTTCTATTTCTGCGCTGTAATTTATTCAATTAAGATGGAATGGTACTTGGTTCTTATTTCCGCTGTTGTTTCTGTAATAATCGGCGTATTGACCGTAGCTTCTGCAAATCTTATGAAAGTTCACTACGGCGCATACAGACGTATTGTTGCAGTTTATGTAGCGTTTCTTGCAATGACTTCGGTTATTTCAATTATTGCCGTATTTGTTACTCATTTTCAAAAGGCTTACGTTATTATGGCAATCGGTTCTGTATTGTTTTTACTTTCGGATGCTGTTTTGTCTAACACCTTCTTTGGCAGAGGAAAGGACAAACCGATTCATTTGTTTGTAAATCATTTTCTCTATTATGCGGGTCAGTATCTTATAGCTGCTTCTGTTATGTTTGCATAAAAAATAAGGACTTGGATTTTTCCAAGTCCTTTTGTTATTTTTATTGTTATTCGGCATCGTTTTGATTGTTTTTTATTTCTTGCAAAATTTGAATGCATTTTTCAAGTCTTTCGTCACTCTTTTTATATTGTTTTATATGAATTATTATGATATAATTAATTAGGTGATTATTTATGCAAATGTGGTTTTTTATGCTGTTTATAGCAATAGTTTTACCGTTTATTATGTTTATGAGTAGCTTTTATTTTATTGCAGGCGGTCCTAAAAATATTAATAATATTTTTGGATACAGAACAGATTGGTCGATGATTAATAAGGATACTTGGACTTTTGCTCACGAATATTGCGGTAAGCTGTGGCTTAAAGTCAGCATTATTTTTATTTTGGCATCAATTGTTATTATGCTTTGTCTTATCAAAACCGACCAAAGAGTATTTGTTGCTGTTGGATTTGTTATCTTTATTGCTGAATTTGTAACCTTGTTTTTTACAATTAATAAAACAGAAAAGGCACTGGCAGACAATTTTGACATTAAAGGTAACAGAAAAAAATAATATTCATTTTACGTTTGATGTATAAACTGTTTAAAATTTATACATAATATCCTATTGACAAGGTAGGAAATTAGTGCTATTATTTCCTATTGAAAAGATAGGAATATTAACTTATATATTCTTTCTTTATTTATATTAATTTCCTGTCAACCACAGCAGGCATAAAAACAATTGTGGTTAGAAAGGCGATATTATGACAGTTTATGCAGATAATGCAGCAACAACTCAGATGAGCGATAGTGTGTTAAAAGCAATGATGCCGCTTCTTACCGACATTTACGGTAATCCGTCATCACTCCATTCTGTTGGCCAAATTGCTAAGGAGCATTTGGAAGCTGCAAGGGAAACTGTTGCCGAATGTATCGGAGCAGACCCTAAAGAAATATATTTCACATCAGGCGGCAGTGAGGCTGATAACCAGGCTATTCGTTCTGCTGCTTACATTGGCGCAAGAAAAGGTAAAAAGCATATTATTTCAAGTAAGTTTGAACATCATGCTGTTCTTCACACGCTTGATGCGCTCAAAAAAGAAGGTTTTACAGTTACTCTTCTTGACGTTTATTCAAACGGCATTGTTAAGCCTGAGGATGTAGCAAACGCTATTACAGATGAAACCTGCCTTGTAACTATAATGACAGCTAATAACGAAATCGGCACAATTCAGCCAATTGCCGAGATAGGTAAGATTTGTAAGGAAAAAGGTGTACTTTTTCATACAGATGCTGTTCAGGCGGTAGGTCATATTCCGGTTAATGTTAAGGATATGAATTGCGATATGCTGTCTGTTTCGGCTCATAAATTCCATGGCCCTAAGGGTGTAGGTTTCCTTTATGCACGTAAGGGTATTCTTCTTACAAATATTATTTACGGCGGCGCTCAGGAGCGTAATAAAAGAGCCGGTACTGAAAATATGGCTTCTATTGTCGGTATGGCAACAGCCATTAAGGATGCTACAGACCATCTTCAAGAAAATGCCGAAAAGGTTACCGCAATGAGAAACAGACTCATAGATGGTCTTAAAGGAATTGAAAGAAGCAGAATTAACGGTGACCTTGAGCATCATTTACCGGGAACATTGAATATGTGCTTTGAGGGCATTGAGGGCGAAAGTCTTCTTCTTTTGCTTGACGCTAAGGGTATTTGTGCATCAAGCGGCTCGGCTTGCACAAGCGGCAGTCTTGACCCATCGCACGTTCTTCTTTCAATTGGGGTCCCTGTAGAAATCGCACATGGCTCATTGAGATTGTCAATAAGTGAATATAACACTATGGAACAGATGGATCATATTGTAAAATCAGTTCCGGAGGTAGTAAGTTACCTTCGTTCTATTTCTCCCGTTTGGGAAAGAATTAAAAAGGAGGAAAAATAATTATGGCTCTATACTCAGAAAAAGTAATGGACCACTTTACAAATCCGAGAAATGTTGGTAAAATTGAAGATGCCGACGGTATTGGTGAAGTTGGTAACGCTAAGTGCGGCGATATAATGAAAATGTATATTAAGGTTAGCGACGACGGCATTATTGAAGACGTTAAGTTTAACACCTTCGGTTGTGCTTCTGCTATCGCATCAAGCTCAATGGCTACGGAAATGATTAAAGGCCAGCCTATTGATAAAGCTTTAGAGCTTACTAATAAGGCAGTTGTTGAGGCACTTGACGGTTTGCCACCGGTTAAAATTCACTGTTCTGTTTTGGCGGAAGAGGCAGTTAAGGCTGCTGTTAAAGATTATTATGATAAAAAAGGCATAGAATATGACCCTGCTGAATTTGCAGGTGTTGACTGTGCGGAGTGCGGAGTACACAATTAATATGATTTCTGATATTCAGCAAGAGATAATTAAGCTCAAAAAGGAGAAGGATATTTGTATCCTTGCTCATTGCTATCAATCACCGGAAATATTGGAGGTTGCCGACTTTGTCGGTGACTCCTTTGCTCTCTCTGTAGAGGCATCAAAAGTTAATAATAAAACAGTAATTATGTGCGGTGTACGCTTTATGGCTGAAACCGTTAAAATACTGTCACCTGACAAAACAGTCTATTTGGCAAATCCCGATGCAGGATGCCCTATGGCTGAAATGATGGATAAAGAGGTTATTTCGCTTGTTAAGGAGCAATATCCCGATTATACGGTTGTTGCCTATATTAACACTACAAGTGAACTTAAAACAATTTGCGATGTTTGTGTAACATCTTCATCTGCATTAAAGATATGCAAACAGATTGAAAACAAAAATATTCTTTTTATTCCCGATTGCAATTTAGGTGATTGGATTTCTAAGCAGCTTCCGGAAAAGAACTTTAAGCTTTTGAGCGGTGGATGCCCAACTCACGCAAGAATGGGCGAAAGGGACGTTAAGAGAGCAAGAGAAGCTCACCCTGATGCACTTTTGCTTGTTCACCCTGAGTGCGTGCCTGATGTTGTTAAACACGCCGATTATGTAGGCTCAACAACAGGTATTATGAATTATGCCAAGGAAAGCGACGCTAAGGAATTTATTATCGGTACGGAAAACAGTATTGTAACTCATCTTCAAATGAGCTGTCCCGATAAAATGTTTTATCCGCTTTCTAAGGACTGTGTATGCCATAATATGAAGGCTACCACGCTTGTCGACGTACTTAATTGCTGCAAGGGTGTTTTCGGTGAAGAAATTACTCTTGATGAAGAAACATATATCGGTGCAAAAAAATGCATTGATGAAATGATAAGGCTTGGTTAAATGAATAAGAAATGTATTATCGCAATGAGCGGTGGCGTTGATTCCAGCGTTGCCGCTTTTTTAATGAAAGAAAAAGGATATGAATGTATCGGCGCAACAATGAAACTTTATGATAACGATGAAATCGGTATCAGTAGGGAAAAGACCTGTTGCTCGCTTGACGATATTGAAGATGCAAGAGCTGTTGCACGCCGTCTTTCTATGCCTTATTACGTTTTTAATTTTAAAGACGAATTTGAGGAAAAAGTTATAAATAAGTTTATCAGAACTTATGAAAACGGCGGAACTCCTAATCCTTGTATTGACTGTAACAGATATTTAAAGTTTGAAAAGCTTTTTCAGCGTATGAACGAGCTCGGCTTCGATTATGTTGTAACAGGTCACTATGCAATTGTTGAGGAAAAAGACGGCTGGTTTTATCTTAAAAAGGGTAGTGACGATACTAAAGACCAAAGTTATGTTCTTTATTCGCTTACTCAAAATCAGCTTGCGCATATTCAATTTCCTTTGGGCGAATATTCTAAAACAGAAATCCGCAAAATTGCAGAGGAGCAGCATTTCTTGAATGCACGCAAGCGTGACAGCCAGGATATTTGCTTTGTTCCCGACGGTGATTACGCTAAGTTTATTGAAGGTTATCTCGGTAAAACATATCCCGACGGTGATTTTGTCGATATTAACGGTAATGTAATCGGAAGGCACCATGGTATTATTAGATACACAAACGGTCAGCGCAAAGGGCTTGGTGTCGCTTTTGGCAAGCCTATGTATGTTGCCGATAAGGATATTGAAAAGAATACGGTAACTCTTTGTACTAATGACGAGCTGTTTTCAAGGGAAGTAAACGCAGTTGATTTTAATTTACTTGTTCCTGATTTACCCAATGAATTTAAGTGTAAAGCCCGTGTGCGTTATAATATGAAAGAGCAGGGAGCAACTGCCTATTTGGATGGCGGCAAACTGAAACTTATTTTTGATGAGCCGCAAAGAGCAATAACCAAAGGACAGGCTGTGGTGCTTTATGACGGCGATACAGTCATTGGCGGAGGAACTATAATATGAACGGCGAAAATACGTGTTATAAGCAATCTGTCACGGCCGTGGTACTCAGGGACAACAAAGTTCTTCTTGCTCGTCATACATACGGTGCCGGTAAGGATTTTCTTATTGTTCCGGGAGGCTATCTTAATTTAGACGAAACTCCTGAAGATGCAGTAAAAAGAGAATTCCTTGAAGAAACAGGAGTTGTGATTGAGCCTAAAAATATTATCGCTGTCAGGTTTAATCTTAAGGATTGGTATGTTGCATTTTCCGCTGATTATGTAAGCGGTAGGGAACATTCTGACAATGATGAAAACAGCGAGGTGTTGTGGCTTGACGTTGATGAGGCGTTAAATCGTTCTGATGTACCTGAGCTTACAAAGAAACTTATTGAGGCGGCAATTAATATTAATTCTCCTCTTGAAAAGAAAGAATTTATCAGCCGTGAAAATCACGGCACTTATTCGCTTTATACTAAATAAATATACTATATATTGGTCAGTTTAATTTATAATAACTATATTTGTAAATATTCAACTTTTGTCTTATTTTTCTAAATTTTTTATTTTTCTGTTACAAAATAGTTCAAAAAGCGTTAATGTTTACAATTTGTTCATAAAATACTGCCATTTCTGTATATTTTTTTGTTGAAATTTAATATCTTTAATGGTATACTACTATTAGACTTATAAGGGGGTAATTGTGCCTTGACTAAAGAAGAAAAGCAAACAAAGAAACTTGCCAAGAAAGAGGCAAAATCTGAAAAGAAAGAAGCTAAAGCTGAAAAAGCAAATGCTAAATATAAAGCAAAGGCTGAAAAGAAACATGCTAAAGCTTATGCAAGCTTCGTAAAGGATACTGAAAAGAAGAATGCAAAGCTTCAGGCTAAGGCTCAAAAAGACGGTAAGGAATTTGTTCCTATCGCAATTCCTAATGTTGATGAATATCAAACAAAGAAGGAAATCAAGGCTGAAAAGGCTACAACTAAAGCATACGGAAAGTATGTTAAGAAATTAGAAAAGAAGAATGCCAAGGTAGAGAAAAAGTGCGCAAAGAAAGGTAAACCTTTCGTTCCTGTTCAAATTCCTACCGAAGAGGAATTTGCTAATTCATCAACTGCAAATCAAAATAAGGCAGGAAAGATTATCCTTATGATAATTCTCCTTCTTCTTATTTGGTTCTTAATTTACTTCATCATTATGTATGTAAACACTGCTTATGTCGCACCTGTTGTTGAGGAAACAACCGTTGCAGAGGAAAGCAAAAAACCGGCTGTATATGACCTTTATTCTAATCCACACGAGATTACTACTACGCCTGATTATAATGTTAATGATGCTAAGCGTATGCTTAAGCAAACAATTCACGATAATTGGAGAGAAATAGGTTACAGTTCAGATGCATCAAACAGCGCAATTTCATTTAATAATAGTATTAAGACCGTAAATGGTGCTGATTGCTATATGTTTACATGTTCAGGTAAGCAATATGCAGTTGCCGTTAAGCTTTCTGCAGTTTATTATGTAAATAACGGTGAATATGTACCGCTTTCATTTGCTAATACTGACATTTTGTTTGACTAATACATAAAACATTTTAATATCGTATTTTAAAAGCTGTCATCGTTGATGACAGCTTTTTTATTATTGTTTTAGATATTTCAAAAAAATGAAAAACACCTTGCAAATTAATGCAAGGTGTTTAGTAATTTATATGTATTTAAGTCAGTGCTTAGTGCTTAATATCGTCCCATTTAACTCCGTTAATATGGAAAAGGTCATCAAACTTGTAAACATTATGCTCTTCCTTAGTGTGGTTAGGATACCAAACTTGAGCGAAGAACGGGTTAGTCTTAGCAACCTCATCATAGTTCCATTCCTTCTGTGGAATGTAGCATTCAGGACACCAGTGACCGCCAAGAAGAATAAGTGCAGGTGAAGCTTCAAATTCAGCACCGCAAGTGCCGCATTTCCACTTAAGCTTTGTAGCCATATCTCCCTTAACCATTGTTTCGCTGAGGCATTCACCGCCACGGAACTTAGCTGCTTGCTTCATATCTTCAATGTCAAGCTCTGATTCAGGCTTGCTTTCATCATAGCCGTGGTCAAGCTTAAACTGCTCTGCTGCGCTGCTATCCTTATCAAACTTGATGATTTCAAAGTCTTCCCACTTTGTAGGAATCTTGTTGTATTCTTCAAGTGAACCATAGTATGCAGACATTCTTTCAGGATTATTTGTTTTAACCCAATCAAGAGTACCGAAGTCAGGAGTAGAAGCAATCTTTTTCATAAACGGCTTTGCACAAGCTGCTACAAGATTCTTTGGAAGATATCTTGGTATTTTGAAATAAAATTCAACGTGCTCAGCAAGTCTGTGGAAATAGTCCTTTATAGGAAGATTTTCTCTGAAATGTAAGTATTCTTCAAGCTTATCACCGTCTGCATAGAATTGACCGTGGAAGTTCTTAGTGATAAACCAGTTAGGCTCAAAGAGCTTTTCAGGGCCTGCAAGACCAAGTGTTCCAAGAAGAAGTTGCTCAAATTCATAGTTAGAAATTCTGTATTCCTTACCTGAACCGATGTTGTAGAAGTGATTCCAGAAGTCAGCGCCAAGGTTGCCTGCCTTATCCTCAAGAACAAGGTTGCACATAAGTCTGCCTGAATCTTCTACTGTACACCATTCAAGGACGCCGTTGATTGGAACGTGGAACATAATAGGATCCATATTCTTAAGAATATTAGGATAAAGAATACCTGACTGACGCATTACAACCCAATTCTTAATACCGCTTTCAACAAATGTGCGCTCAGCAACGGTCTTAGAAATTGCATAGTGGTCGTAAATTGAAATTTTGATAGGGTCACCGCAACGTCCCCAATGGATAGGATAGTTACGGTCGCCTGTTTCGGCAACGGTACCGATATAACAAACTTTTACTGCATCAGGGTTTGGCTGAGCAAGAACAGCCTTGCAGATGCTTTGTGCAGCACCGATGTTTGTCTTTTGTGTTCTGTAAGGTTTCCAGTCAGCAGTCGGTGAAACCATACCACCTACGTGAAGGACATAGTCAGAGCCTGTAACACCTTCAAGGATTGAATCGTAATCATTAAGGTCGCCCCAAACAACCTTTACGTTTGGCTTTGCCATTAAATCCTTAAGCTTTTCTTCGTTCTTTGGGCTTTTTCTTGCAAGCATCTTGATATTGATATCACTTGGATGCTTAAGCATTTCCTGAACGGCAGCCCAACCCATATTACCTGTACCACCGGTAATAAATACGGTTTTCTTTGCCATAATTTTCCTCCTTATAAGGCTATATGCCTTTTATTGCTATATAATTATAAACTATTTATTAAGAAATTACAATAGTAAATATAAAATAACCTTTATTTTTATAAATATTTGTTGACTTTATTTAATCGTTGTTGTATTATATGTGTGATGTTAATATGCTTTATCAAGAGTGGTTGAGGGACAGGCCCTGTGAAACCACAGCAACCTGCATTTGTAAGGTGCTAATACCTGCGGCTTACCGAGTGATGATAGCTAAGTGCACACGCTCGTTACGTGTGCTTTTTTCTTTCTAAAGCAATTAACAATTTTTTTGATGAGAGGAATATATTATGTCAAAACATTTGTTTACAAGTGAATCTGTAACAAAGGGTCATCCTGATAAAATTTGTGACCAAATTTCAGATTCTATTCTCGACGCAATGCTCGAGCAAGATCCGCAAAGCCGTGTAGCATGTGAAACTACTTGCACAACAGGCCAAGTTCTTGTTATGGGTGAAATTACAACTAAAGCTACGGTTGATATTCCGTCAATCGTAAGAAAAACCGTTTGCGATATCGGCTATGACGACGATAAGAAAGGCTTTAACGGTAACACCTGTGCTGTTTTGCTTGCTCTTGACCATCAGTCACCTGATATTGCTATGGGTGTTGATAAATCATTAGAACTTAAGAATGACGAAGAAGATGAATATAACCTCAACGGCGCCGGCGACCAAGGTATGATGTTCGGCTACGCTTGCAATGAAACTAAGGAACTTATGCCGCTTCCTATCAGTCTTGCTCACAAGCTTGCTCTTAAGCTTACAGAGGTTAGAGAAAACGGTACATTGCCTTATCTTTATGCCGACGGTAAAACCCAGGTTACGGTTGAATATGACGATGACAAGCCTGTAAAAGTAACTGCTGTTGTTGTTTCAAGCCAGCACAGCGCTGACGTTGAGCTTTCTCAACTTAGAAATGATATTATCGAAAAGGTTATTAAAACTACTATTCCTAATAATCTTATTGACGATGATACAGAATATTTTGTAAATCCTACCGGTAGATTCGTAATCGGCGGCCCTCACGGTGATTCAGGTCTTACAGGCCGTAAAATTATTGTTGATACTTACGGCGGATATGCTCGCCACGGCGGCGGTGCATTCAGCGGTAAGGACCCAACTAAGGTTGACAGAAGCGCCGCTTATGCTTCCCGTTGGGTAGCAAAAAATATCGTCGCCGCAGGTCTTGCAGATAAGTGCGAGGTTGAGCTTGCTTATGCAATCGGCGTTGCAAAGCCTGTTTCTGTTATGGTTGATACGTTCGGTACAGGTAAGCTTGATGACGAAAAGATTGCAGACATTGTTAATAAGGTATTCGACCTTCGTCCGTCTGCAATTATTGACAGGCTTGACCTTAGAAAGCCGATTTATAAAAATGTTGCTGCTTACGGTCACATGGGCAGGGAAGACCTCGGTGTTTCTTGGGAAAAGACCGATATGGTTGATGAAATCAAAAAGTATATGTAATCATACTATAAAAATTATGCGAAAAAAGCTCGGATTGCTCCGAGCTTTTATTTTTTATAGTTTATTTATTAATTTGTTTTATTGATTTTAATTTTGAACCTAAAAAATATAAGAGTGTGTATAAAACCGGTGTAATAATAGATATTATTATTTCTCTGATTTCATTATACTTATTAAATAATCCTCTTATCCATTCTTCCTGAGGAAGTAAAAAAACAAAATAACTATCCGGAATTTTGATATGAAATATGCAAATTATTTCCATTATTAAGAAAACTGTTAAATATGAACATACAGATTGTTTGCAAAGTTTTCTTGAAAGAAAAATGCCGAATATAAACGGTAACAAAAATGAAATGAAAATTGCTAAATATAAGTTAACAGGGGAATTTATATAATTAAATTTGTTTACTATTATAAATGTTGACAAATATATAATTGGGGTAATTGATACAGATAAACCAAACATAAGTGTATCAATAAGATAATCTTTAAAAGAATATTTCATATAACCACCTCCAAGTCCTGTATATCATATAAAATAGACATTGTCAATAGTTTAATAATATCTTTATAAAAACTTTAGAAAAAAGCTCGGTAAAGGGAGTAACCCAAAACCGAGCTTTAATTTTATAATTTTTTATCTTTATCAAGCGCTTTATCAACTGCATTATGAACTGCCGCTTCAAAGCCGTCTGCCTGAAGTGAGGTTACACCCTCGATAGTTGTACCGCCGGGGGAGCAAACATTATCAATAAGCTGCCATGGATGCTCGTTGCTTTCCAAAATCATTTTTGCACTGCCTAATACGGTTTGAGCAGAAATTTTAAGCGCATCGCTTTTTTTCATTCCGTTTTTAACTCCTGCACGTGCCATTGCGTCAATAAACATATATGCAAAAGCAGGTCCGCAGCCGCCGATAACACCGAAAAGAGGGAAGTAGCTTTCATCAAGGCAAAGTACCTGTCCTATTCCGTTTAAAAGGCTTTCAACGTTAGTTTTGTCCTCGCCGGTTACTGAATCATTAAAGCAATAAGCAGATATAGCCTCACCGACTTTAGCGTTAATGTTTGGCATAACTCGAACAATTTTTGCTTTGCATTTTAAATTGCTTTCGATAAATTCAATTGTTTTTCCTGCGGCAATTGAAATGATTAATTTATCCTTAATTTCACCGTCAATTGCCTTTAAAACGCTTGCCTGAACATTTGGCTTGACTGCGAGAAAAATAATGTCGCTTGATTTTACAACGTCTTTTTCGTTTTCGCAAATGTTTATATCTTTATTTTCTTTAAGCTTTTTGGTTGCGCCGTCAAAAATGTCATAAGCATTTATGTCCTTTTCGCTTACGACGTTATTATTCGTAATTCCGTTAATAATGGCAGTTGCCATATTTCCGCAGCCTATAAAACCTATCTTCATATTTACACTTCCTTTGATTTTCTTTTTTTATAATAGCATTATTTTGCGTATTAATCAATGTTTTTGTTATCTTTTAGCTTCCTGTATTTTTCTTTTGTGGCAAGTCCGCCTCTTATGTGACGCTCAGCCTTGTTGTGCTCAAGTACCTCTTTAACCTCGCTGCAAAGCAGGGGATTAATCATTGCAAGGCGCTTTGTGACGTCATTATGTACGGTAGATTTACTGATGTTGAAAACTATTGCCGCTTGCCTGACAGTAGCACCTGTTTCAATTATATAATGTCCTAAATCGATACAACGTTTTTCCACATTACCAATCAAAGAATTTCACCTTCCTTGGTAATGTATATGGAAAGTAAACAAAAAATAGAACAAACCCCACGTCAATGACGAGGGGTTTTTAATTATTGTTCTTGTGTAGTTGTATTGTTGTCTTTAATAGAATCGCCGATTAAATCTGCAAGCGTTTTCATTTGAAGTTCATCAACAGAATCATAAGCGTTTGTTTCTGCCTCTTTGTCGTCTTCCATAAGAGTAAGTTTGAGAACCTTGCCTTTAACCTTGTATTTATAAACAACCTGTGCGTTAGTATTAGGATTTGTCAAAGTGATTTTATTGCCTTTTACAGTATATTCGCCTGAAAAATTAACTGTAGACAAATAAGAATCATACGTTCCGTCGTCATAAAATACATAAGCGGATAATCCCGGCGATTTTTGGCTTTGCCACTTGCCGACAAGCTTGTCCTGATGCGCTGTTGCCGCTTGAATTGCAGTAGCAGGGCTTTGGTCTGTTGCAACGCAATAAATTCCGCCTGCAACTAAAAGTGCGAAAACAATTGCGGCAATAATAATTATAGCTGTTTTAGCTTTAGACAATTTTACTTTTGCCATAATATCTTAGTCCTTTAAACCTTTATTTTTTAACAAAGTATCAATTTTTGCAGAGCTGTCGAGAAGACTTGAAACAGACATATCGTGATTTAATGTGTCAATCAAATATGCGGCATATTTTGAAAGCTCAACGCTTACATACCATTCTCTGTCCAAAAGCTCCTGCGGCTGATATACACCGTTAGTAGTAAACACTCTGTAGAATACACCGTCTTTATAAGCTTTATCAAATACATCAAGACCGTTGCAGAAGAGACCGAAAGTTGTGCACACAAAAATTCTGCCGCAACCTAAGTTCTTAAGCTTCATAGCAACCTCAAGCATAGATTCACCTGATGAAATCATATCGTCAACAATGATAATATCTTTGCCTTTAACGGAATCACCGAGATATTGATGCTCAACGATTGGATTTCTGCCGTTTACAACTCTTGTATAATCTCTTCTCTTGTAGAACATACCAAGATTAACTCCAAGCTGTGTAGCAAAATAAATACATCTGTGAAGTGCGCCTTCGTCAGGAGAGATAATCATTAAATGGTCCTTATCAACATTTAAGTCTTCAACATTGTTGACAAGTGCCTTAATCATCTGGTAAGTCGGCATAACATTTTCAAATGATTTGTCAGGAATTGCATTTTGTACTCTTTGGTCGTGAGCGTCAAACGTAATAATGTTTTCAACACCAAGATGAACGAGCTCCTTAAGAGCCATTGCACAGTCAAGTGATTCTCTTGAACTTCTCTTGTGCTGTCTGCCCTCGTAAAGCATAGGCATAATAACAGAAACTCTTTTTGGTTTTGAACAAAGCGCTGAAATAACTCTCTTAAGGTCAGCGAAATGATCGTCGGGTGACATATAAACCTTTTTGCCGTACATATCATAGCTGCAGCTGTAGTTAAATACGTCGCATACAATATAAATATCGTAACCTCTTACGCTTTCGTTAATAACACCCTTGCCTTCGCCGCTGCCGAAACGGGGAATAGATACATCAATTTTATATGTATCTCTTTGATAGCCAAAGAAAGCAATTGACTCAGCATGCTCACTTGCTTGAGTTCTGCGCCATTTAACGAGGTACTTGTCAATTTTGTCCGTTAATTCTTCGCATCCCGGCATACCGATTATGCCAAGTGGACCGATTGGAATAGTGTTAATACTGATTGCTGTTTGTCTTGCCATAGTAATATGAAACTCCTCTCAAATGTTCACGTGTATTCTACAATAAAAGCACATTATTGTAAATAGATTTTTAAGAATTATACTGATTTTTATTTATTCAACAATATTTTTCTCCTTCTTTCTCGCTCTTTTGTTAAGTTTTAAAGAAGATTTACTGAATATATAATAACCGCATAATCCAAATGCAGTAATTGCCGTAACCGCTATGCCGCAAACAAAGCCTGATGGAGTATATTTATATTCGATTTGATGATTACCCGCAGTTAATTCAATTGCAAGAAGAGTACCGCCGATTTCAAATGTTTCTGCTTTTTTGCCATCGACATATACGCTCCAACCGTCATCATAAGGAATTGATGAATATAAATAACAATTTTCTTTTGAGGAAATTGTACCTTTAATTGATGTGTCGCTATAAGATGATACATTTAAAGTGTTCTTGGAAAGAGAATTGTAAGCATTTTTCAATACCGAGTCATCGCAACTGTAACAATAAATATCAAACGATGTGCTCTCACTTTCCATAGTTCCGCCGTCAAGCGAGACCTTAACTTCATCGCCTTTATTGTGGAAACCAAGGTCAAGTAAATATTCCTCATCTGTGTTTTGTGTAATATCAGATACTTTTTCAGAATTAACAGTTATGCTCTTTAAATCGCTTGACTTAACATAAAGATAAAGGTTTCCGTCGATAGTAGGTGACAGCGTAATTGTTTCTGTGCCGTATTTTGATGAAGCATCGCTTTTATTAAGCCAATATGTTCCGTTTTCAGTAACGTCATCACCTGTTACTGAGTCAAAGTCGGTACTGATATAATCAACGTTTTTAAACACATTTGAATATCCCGTTGCAAGCTTTATAAAGTCACTTTGAATTTCAAACGGATTGCCCTCATCTGTTATCCAATCCTCAATATTTGAATTAACGCAGTAGGCGATAGGCAGATTATACTTGTTTTCATATACATTTGCCTGTTTGTTTTTTGTTGTGTATTTCTTTTTATAAAGATTAGAAGAAGGAGCTAAGCTTACATCGGTTTGGATTAAATATTTAATGTTAAACATCATATTGTATACAGGCGTTTGAGTATTGTAAGTATAGCTGTTAATTCTATTGCCAAACATTCCTAAGCTGTGCTGAAGCTCTGAATATGATTCGTATGCCATTGACGAAAATACGGATATTCCGTTATAGCCGTAATAAGACGGGTCCATACGTGTATTTAGATAGCAAAGCTCCGTTCTATAGAAGTCTTTATCATTTGAGTCAATATGTTTGATTGCATCGGTATATGTGGAAAAATTTTCTTTATAGTTTCCGTTTTCCTGATTAAGAGGTATTCCGGTAACGGCGCTTATAACTGTTTCACCGACTAAAAATACTATAAGAACAAATGCTGTCAGTCTTTTTTGAATATTCTTGTTTTTAACGATAAGAAGATATCCGCACCAAAGTGCAACTAAAATAATTGTTGCATAAATGGTACCGTTAGTCATTTTGTTAGTAAGAAATTTTTGAGCTAAAATAACGATTGCAATAATGCCAAGTCCCGAATATACGATATCTTTAATATTAATTGCTTTGAAATTGATTAAGGTTTTATATCCCATAACAGCAACTATAAATGAATACATATACGAAAAACGATATGGCAAATCATTAGGAAAATGGAATGCGTGCCAAATATAGTTTGCACAGTTATTGTTGAAACTGAAAATAAAGAAAACCATCAAAAGCACGTAAGTCGCTTTTTCTTTAAGACTTATTTTGTTGTTGAGTAAGAATAACGGCAGCAATATAAGCGTCAAAATGCCGGTATATACATTAGGGAGAACGTTGTCGCCACTACTTCTTATAGTTGTTTCGAGAATTGCAAAGTGAGAGGTTATGAAGTCAAGAATATCAAAATAGCTTGTGAATGTATCAGGAAAAGTGCCTGATGTTGCAGAACTGTTCTTTAATATCATAAACACCGGTATTAAAGTAATAGCGCAAAACATTGCTGCAATGACGCTTCCTAAAGCAAACTTAATTCCTCTGTTAATAAAAGTGTTATTCATCAATGCTTTTGTTGAATATTTCTTTTCAAATTTTGCATTAGGATTGAGTTTACCGTCATTTTTGTATGAAATAATGAAGTAGGCAACGAAATATATTATTGCGAATATACAACTCATATAGCCCATATAATAATTTGCAAAGAAAAGCAAAATCATTGAAAGAGTATATAGCTTAATGTCTCCTTTATTGAAAATTCTTTCAATTCCGAGAACAATAAGCGGAAGCATAATCATTCCGTCAAGCCACATAATATTCCAATAATATGCAAGGAAATATGCGCTAAAGGCATAGAGTACGCCGAATGCACTTACGTAATAATTATTTTTGCCAAAGCTGCTCTTTAAGTAGTAACTGAATGTGGTTGCACTTAATATGCATTTTAATCCAACTATAAAGGTAATGGCAAATGCAATATCCTCCTTATTAAAAAGGAAAATTAAAAACGAAAGCGGACTTGACAGATAGTTTAGATAATTGCCTAAAAAGCTTGAGCCGCCGCCCGTTGTCCAAGAATAAAGCAGGCTTTTGTGTTCAACTATTCTGTCATAAAGTTCGGCAAAAAGCGGTCCGTATTGATGATAAAGGTCCATTCTCATAACAGTTGTATCGCCAAACGGAAATGCTGAATAAATGATATAAAGAATGCTTATACATAAAAGTGCTAAGGCAGAGGATAAAAATACATATCTGTTTTTATAAAAAGTTTTATATATTTTTGACTGTTTTACACTTATTGCCTCATATCCGCAATCAAAAACGAGTGTTCTGTCATAAATATAGTTAAATAAAAAAGAAGTTACAACGGCTATAAACCAAACAAACGTGATTGGCATATCAAGCATATTTTTAAACCCAAATTCCGAAAGTTTATAAAAGCCGAAGTTAACTGCTGCTCTGATTATAAAAAATATTATTTGTTTAGCGTTTGATGCTAACATCTTTTTGCCAAACACAAATTTTCTTTCAAGCAAAAATGAAATAATACTTGCCGTGATAAAAGCGATGATACAGCTCGGAGCAACTGCAACGCCGATAAAAACTTTTAATATCTGTTTTAATGCAAACAGAACAAAAAGCGAAACCGTAGCCATAAGAGTATAGCTAACCGTTTCGCCGTTAATGAATTTGTTTGTTTTTGTGTTGATAGTTATATTGCTATTCATTACTGCAACCGCACTTCCGTAAATATTATAATTATATACATATAATATCACATTTGCTTTTCTACTTCAACTGAAAATTTGTTATATTTTTCAAAAATTCAGCATACTATTAAGCAAGGTGATTTTATGGACAATATTTTTTCTGTTTTAGAGCACTTTCCAAGCGATTTAAAAAACTGCTTTTTGTCATTTGATGTATCTGTTTTGTCAAAAATAACTGAGATTAGGTTTAGAGTTAATAAACCTATAGTTATTTACATTCTTGATAAACCTTTTTTTATCAGTAAATATGACAAGCTTATTAATCATTATTTGAACGATTGCAGATTTATCAGCGATGATGAGTTTATATTTATTCTCGACAGTTTTTGTAATAATTCGTATCATACAAATATGCAAACAATGATTGACGGATACGTAACCGATAAATTCGGCTCAAGAATAGGTATAGCAGGTGAAGCTGTTTATAAAAACAACTTAATTTCAAGCGTTAAGAATATTAGCAGTCTTAACATAAGAATATCTCATAATGTCGTTGATTGTTCAAAAAATATTTTAAATATTCTTTTCGCAAATTCAACGCCAAGTGTTATTATTGCAGGTCCGCCTTCAAGCGGCAAAACAACAATATTAAGAGATATGACACGGCTTTTATCAAGCGGATATGCAGGAAAATATAAAAAAATAAGCGTTATTGATGAAAGAAAAGAACTTTCTTCCGGCTTTGATATCGGAATTAATACAGATGTTATATCCTCGTATAAAAAAGCTAAGGGAATTGAATTGGCAGTAAGAACGCTTTCTCCTGAATTAATAGTTTGCGATGAAATAGGAAACTCGGATGAAGTAGAGGCAATAAAATTCGGATTTTCAAGCGGTACGTCGTTTATTTTATCTATCCATTTAAAATCAATTAATGATTTAATGAGAAATCAAATAGCTATTCAGCTTATCTCTACTCGTGAATTTTCGCACATTGTTTTTTTACACGGAATTGATGAAGGATTTGACATTATCGATTTGACGGAGGATGAAAATGAAAACGGCAGGAATTCTAATGATATTAGGAATATCTATACTCCTTTCAGCGAGTATATGTAAGTACGAAAAAAGCAAAATTGATTATTGTGATAAGATGGTGTTCTTAGGCTCAAAAGTAATGGTTTTATTAAAAACTACTAATCCTGAAACAGAAAAAATTTTTGATTTACTCAATAACAGTGAAAAGCTTAAGGATATTGATTTAAATAATATAATTTCATCTTCACCTCTTAAAAGAGAAGAAAATGAAAAAATATACGATTACATAAATTCAATAGGAAAATATGACTCTCAAACTCAAATAAATGAGGCAAACGAATTTTGCGAAACATTTAGAATATTAAAAGATTATTATCAGCAATATTATACTGCTCATTATAAAATAATATATGCTCTCGGCTTAGGAATAGGCTGTTTAATAGCAATCTTGCTGATATAGGAGGATAAATGGATATTAGTTTTATCTTTAAAATTGCAGCGATAGGAATAATAGTTGCTGTACTTAATATGGTTTTAATAAGAAGCGGCAGGGAAGAGCAAGCAATGCTTACAACCCTTGCAGGTGTAATAGTTGTATTAATGATGATTATTCCGCAAATAAGCAATTTGTTTTCAGCCGTTAAATCACTTTTTGACTTATGATTAAGGTTGTAGGAATTGTATTGACGGCACTGATTATTAATATTGTGCTGAAAAATTATTCGAAAGAATTTACTTTTCTTGTAAACATTGTATGCACAATAATTATTTTCACGTTAATATCAAAAGATTTAAAAGGAATAGTTGACAGGCTGACGTCAATAAGTAATGAAATTTCCGTTTTATTACCATACATAAAAATTATGCTTAAAATTCTCGGAATATCTATGATAGCTCAATTGCTTTCGGATTTGTGCAGGGATAACGGCGAAAATACGCTTGCAAACCAAACGGAGCTGTCGGCAAAAATTATTATTCTTGTGACAGCATTGCCGCTTTTTACAACAATTATGGATATTATGATAGGAATGCTTAAATGAAAAGAAAAATTAAAATACTCGTAATGTTTATTTTTATGCTTATTCTTGTTTTTCCCGATGTGTGTTTTGCTGAGGAAAAAATTGCAGATTATCAATCACAACTTGATGAATATGATTTATCGTCATTTGATTTGCTCGATGACGATACCGCAAGTCTTTTAGAAGAACTCGGAATTGACGATTTTGATTATGAAAATATCAGCAGTATATCGTTTAATCAAATTATAGATTATATTTCATCTGTTTTCTCAAAAAATGCACAAGGTCCTTTAAGATGCTGTTTGATATTGATTTGTTTTATAATATTGTCGTCAATCGTTAAATCATTTGATATGCACCTGTCAAGCGACTCTGTTTCAGATATGTATGCAACGGTTTCAAATCTCGTCATTGCAATATTTTTGGTAACGCAGATTTATCCTTCTATGAAGCTTGCCTGCTCGGCAATCAAATTATGTTCTGATTTTACGTATGCTTTTTTTCCTGCGTTTTGCATAATTTGCGCAACGAGCGGTGCAGCAATGACTTCGTTTAGCGTAAACGGCAGTCTTCTTTTGTTTTCTCAAGCCTTGAATTTTATATCATCTAATGTATTTTTGCCGATTGTAAATTCATTTATGGGTATATCTGTTTGCTCCTCGATCAGACGTGATTTGAATATGGGCAGTATCGTGTCTGCTTTAAGAAATTTGATTACAAAAGCAATTTCGGCTTTGTCTGCAATTTTTGTGTCGTATTTATCACTTAAAACCGCCGTCGCATCGAGAGCCGATGCTCTTGGCTTGCGTTCGGTCAGATTTGCAATTAATTCCGTTGTTCCTATTATCGGCAGTTCAATAAGCGAGGGACTTTTATCAATTCAAAGCTATTCAAGCCTTATTAAAACAAGCGTGGGAATAGTAGGAATTATTGCAATATCGGCTATATTTTTGCCTGCGATAATTAATATAACTCTTTGGCGGCTTTCGATATCTGCTGCAAATATTTGCTCTAAGGTGTTTTTTGACAGCGAATCAAGCGCAGTTTTGGAAGCGTTTTCAAGCGTTTTGCTGATAATAAATGTTTTGTTAATTTTATCAATGGTAACAACGATTATATCATTAGGAATTTTAGTAGCATCGAAAACGGTGAATGTATGAAATATTTAAACGATTGGACGTATACAGTTTGTATCACTCTTATTTTTTCTATAATTTTCTCTTTGCTTCTTCCTAAAAACTCAAACGGCAAAGTAGGAAAAATTATTATTACCGTTTTTATTATGTTATCACTTATTGCGCCTTTTAAAGCAAACGGATTTGATTTGAACTTTGAAGATATAAAAGTAATCAACGAACAGCAAACGGAAAACAAGGAGAAATCATACAGCACAACTATTAAATCAAATATTGAAAAAACACTTAATGACGGTAATTATAAAAATTCTAAGGCAAAAGTTAACATTAAAATCAAAGATGATGAGCTTTATATCAAATCTGTTGAAATATATATATTAAATGAATATGACAAATCAGAGGTTAAAAAATATATTTTTGATAAGCTCGGAATAAATGCGCAGGTGTATTATATTGGTGAATAAAATAAAAGATGCAATAAATTTTATGCTTAAATCCGATGGCAAAAGAGCAAAAATAATAGTTGCTATGGGGCTTGTTGCAATTGTTTTAATTGCTTTTTCTTCGTTTTTTCAGTCAAATGACAATAAAGCGACCGAAACTGAAACGTCGTTTGATTATTCGCAATACAGCGATGAAACTAAAAAACAGCTGACAAATATCGTATCCTCTATTGACGGAGTGGGTGACTGTGAGGTGATGATTACATTTGAGTACAGTAGCGAAAATGTGTATGCGACAGACAGCGAAAACAAAAACGATGAAAGTTCTCAAAGCAATAAAGACGAATATGTTTTATATGACTCGCAAAGCGGAGAAAAGGCTTTGCTTATCAAAGAAAAATATCCGACCGTTCAAGGCGTAAGCGTTGTTTGTTCGGGTGGTGATAACGTGGAGGTTCGTGAGGCGGTAATTAATACCGTTACCTCTCTTTTTAATATATCGGCAAACAGAGTTTCTGTTTCTAAAATAAAATCAAAAGGGTGATTATTTTGAAAAAAGAAAAAATGAAAAATGATAAACCAAAAAAGAAGAAAAAAGAAAAAACCGTACTTACCGAAGAACAAATCAAAAAGAGAAAAACAAGAAATTCACGCATTGTTGCGTGCTGCTTCTTGCTTTTGCTCGGCGTAGGCGTTGCCGGCAATTGGTATTGGGAAAACAGCGATATATCAGCAAAGGTAAGTTCAATTTCATCCGGCAGAGATAAGGTTTTGGGCGAAGCAACATATGTAGATGCCACTACAACACAGCCCGTTAAAGAAAATGCATATTTTTCCTCTGCACGAGTTGACAGGCAAACTGCAAGAGACGAAAGCCTCGAAAAACTTCAAAAAATTATTGACTCGACAAAGGACACGGATAAGGCACATATCGCCGCAGCTGACAAAATAGCTTCAATTTCGGATATAATATCAACAGAGAATAAAATAGAAACGCTTGTTAAAGCAAAAGGCGTTAATAATTGTATTGCAGTTATTAACGAAGATGCAACAAAAGTTAATGTTATTGTTGATACTAAAGATTTAACGGACCAAATAGTTTTACAAATTAAGGAAATAACCGTTTCTCAGCTTGGTTGCAGCTATGAGGATGTCACTATTATTCAGTCAAACTAAATTCATAAATATTTTATATTAATATCTTGTATATTTATTCAGTTTGTGTTATAATGGTTCAAAATCAAGGAGGCTTAATTATGGAAATAATTTCAAAAAGCTCTATGGGTGAGCTTATTATATCCGATGAGGTTCTTTCATCAATCGCAGTTAATGCGGCTAAGGATGTTGATGGTGTTTCTTCGTTTTGCAACAAACCCGTTGATGTTGTAAATACAATTAAGCAGGGCAGTCTTAAGGTTATGAGTCCTGTAAGAATTAAGCAGGAAAATGACAGCTTTACTATCAGCATTTATATCAACATAGCTCCCGGTAAAAAATTCCAAACTGTTGCTACTCAAGTGCAAAGTGCAGTTAAGGAATCAGTGCAAAATATGACGGGTAAGCTTGTAACTAAAGTAAATGTTATTGTAGCCGGTATTGATTTTGAAGAGCCTGTAAGTTCTGTTGAACCTTGTGAAACTGAAGAGTAGCAAAATCTGCCGACAATAGATTTTTGTCGGCATTTTATTTTGCATAAAATATTTAGGAGATACATAGATGAAAAGAAGTGAAATGAGAGAGCAAGCGTTTCTTTTAACGTTTGAGGGGCTTTTTTCAAGCGGTCAAGATATTGATGAGGTAATCGAACTTTACAGCGAAAATGTTGAAACGGTGAGCAAATATGCAAAGGATGTGTTTGTCGGCGTAAAAACTTCAAAAAATGAGCTTGATGAAATAATTAATAAGTATTCAAAAAGTTGGAAAGCCGCAAGGCTTCCTAAGGTTACGCTTGCTATTCTTTACGTTGCGCTTTATGAGATGAAAAATGTTGAGGACGTTGCCGACAGTATTGCAATTAATGAAGCTGTTGAGCTTGCAAAAAAATACGCTTCAAGCAATGACGCATCATATATCAACGGCATTCTCGGCGCTGTTTCAAGGGGTTAATTATGTATCTTGGATTTGATACAAGCAACTATACAACCTCTGTGGCTTTGTTTGACGGCAACGATATAATTCAGGCAAAGAAACTTTTGCATGTCAAAACAGGTGAGCGTGGGCTAAGGCAAAGTGACGCTGTTTTTCAGCATACAGTCAATATGCCTGAAATTTTGACTGAACTTGAATATGACAAGTCAAGTATTGATGCCGTTGCAGTAAGTACAAGACCGAGAAATATTGAAAAAAGTTATATGCCGTGCTTTATGGTGGGAAAGGGTATTGCTGATGCTGTTTCTAAATTCACATCATCAAGGCTTTATTATACATCTCATCAAGTTGGGCATATTTTAGCGGCGCTTTATTCCGTCGGAAGGCTTGATTTGGTTGAACACCAATTTATTGCCTTTCATGTTAGCGGAGGAACAACTGAGGCACTTCTTGTCACACCGGATAAAGATGAAATTATCAAAGCGCAAATTATTGCTCAAAGCCTTGATTTAAAGGCAGGACAAGCTATTGACAGAACAGGTGTGCTTCTCGGTTTAAATTTTCCTTGCGGAAAGGAACTTGACAAATTTTCTCTGCTAAGCGATAAGAACTTTAGAATTAAACCTTCTATGAAGGGGCTTGACTGCTCACTTTCCGGTATTGAAAATAAGGCTAAGGCGATGATAGAAAACGGCGAAAGTAAGCAAGATATTTCTAAGTTCGTTCTTACGTACATTTCAACTTCGCTTGAAAAAATGACAGAGCTATTGCTTGAAAAATATGGGGATTTACCTCTTGTATTTGCAGGCGGTGTAATGTCTAACACGCTTATTAAAACAAATTTAGTAAATAAATTTTCGGCATATTTTGCAAAGCCTGAGTTTAGCTGTGACAATGCCGCAGGAATTGCAATATATGCTTATTTGAAAGACATTATATGAATATTAACGCATTAACGGTTACACAAGTTAATACTTATATTAAAGCTATTCTCGATGAAAATGTGCATTTAAAAAATATTTATATTGTGGGTGAAATCAGTAATTTTCTCCATTATTTTCGTTCCGGTCATATGTATTTCACGCTTAAGGACGATAACTCACAACTTAAAGCGGTTATGTTTTCATCAAATGCTCAGAGGATTAAATTCAAGCCGTCTGACGGAATGAAGGTTCTTTGCAGAGGCAGAATTTCTGTATACGACAAGGACGGAGCATATCAGTTTTATGTTGACGATATGCAACCTGACGGTATAGGAACACTTGCTATTGCTTTTGAACAGCTTAAGGATAAACTTTCAAAAGAAGGCTTGTTTGATGAAATCTACAAAAAGCCTATACCTAAATTTCCGAGGAAAATAGGTGTTGCTACCTCGGATATGGGTGCGGCAATTGAGGATATAAAAAATATTACAAAAAGAAGATATCCTATTGCCGAACTTGTCGTTGTGCCGACTGTCGTTCAAGGTGACAGCGCACCGGCGGATATATGCAAATCAATTAAAATTCTTGATTTAAGAAGCGATATTGATGTAATCATCGTCGGCAGAGGCGGCGGCTCACTTGAGGATTTGTGGGCTTTTAATACAGAACAGGTTGCCAGGGCGGTTTTTGAATGTGAAACTCCGATAATTTCTGCCGTAGGTCATGAAACGGATTACACAATTTGCGATTTTGTGTCGGATTTAAGAGCACCTACTCCGAGTGCTGCGGCAGAACTTGCTGTACCGGATTCGGCAACATTAATTAATTATTTTGACGGTATAAAAAACAGATTATTATCTTATTTGCATAACAAAATTGATAAGGAATATCAACTTCTTGACAATTTGCTTATTAATACGCCTTTGGAAAACATGAATGATTTCATTAATCTGAAATATGATGATTTGGCTGTTTTGCAAACAAGACTTGTTGATGCCTACTCATATTTTATTGAGCAAAAAAACAATGAGTTTAAAAATAAAATATCTCGTCTTGACGCTTTGAGTCCGCTTAAAATTCTTTTACGTGGATACACACTTGCATCTATTAATAATAATGCAATAAACGATATTAACAGCGTTAAAGTGAACGATGAGATTGATATAACTTTTTATAACGGAAAATCTAAATGTATAGTTAAAGAGGTAACACCCAATGAGTGATGAAATAAAATATGAAGATGCTGTTAAAGAGCTTGATGAAATAGTATCTAAGCTTGAAAATGGTACTGTTTCTCTTGACGAGAGCATTAAACTTTTTGAAAGAGGAACTAAGCTTGCAGGTATTTGCAGTGATAAGCTAAAAAAGGCTGAGCAAAAGATTACTATGCTTACTAAGGAGAATAATAATGACTGAAACGGAATTTAAAAATATTCTGACAAATGATATAAAAAAAGTTGAACACACACTTTTATCTTTTCTTCCTGATTGCAAGGACGGTCAAGAAAGTGTTGTTCAGGCTATGGAATACAGTCTTGTAAACGGAGGCAAAAGACTTAGACCTGTTTTTACGCTTGAGTTTGCACAAGCATGCGGTGGAAGCAGAGAAGATGCGTTGCCCTTTGCGTGCGCTATGGAATATATTCATACATATAGTCTTATTCACGATGATTTGCCTTGTATGGACAATGATGATTTAAGGAGAGGTAAGCCGAGTTGTCATAAAGCATTTGGCGAGGATACCGCTCTTTTGGCGGGAGATGCGCTTTTGACTCACGCATTTGAAATTATTGCATCAAGCGATCTTTCTGATGATAAAAAGGTTTCCGCTTCTCTTCTTCTTGCTCAAAATGCCGGCGTAGGCGGAATGATTGGCGGTCAGGTTATTGACCTTATTTACGAAAAGGAAAATCCTACAGTAAAGCAGCTTTTAAATGTATACAGAATGAAAACAGGCGCACTTATTTCCGCTGCATGCCTTATGGGTTGTATCAGCGCCGGAGCTGATGAAGAGAAAATGTCAGCAGCTTCTAAATTTGCTTATTCACTCGGTATTGCGTTCCAAATCCAAGATGATATTTTAGATATTGTTGGTGATGAAAAGGAACTTGGCAAACCTGTTGGCTCTGATGCTGAAAATGAAAAAGTCACCTATGCTGCACTTGTCGGTATTGAAAAAGCAAAATCAGACGTTAAAAAGCTTACAAATGCGGCTGTAAATCAACTTGATATATTTGAAAACAGTGATTTTTTGAAAGCGCTTGCTTTATCACTTGTCAATCGTAAAAAATAGCTTTAATCATTGAAAAGGGAAATATTATGTCTGTTCTTGATAGGGTTAATTCTCCTAAAGATTTAAAAAAACTGAATGATAAAGAGCTTGAAGTGCTATGCGAAGATATACGTGAATTGTTGATTAATACTGTTTCCAAAACAGGCGGTCATCTTGCTTCTAATTTAGGCGTTGTTGAACTTACAGTTGCCATGCATAAGGTTTTTAACAGCCCTGTTGACCAAATTGTGTTTGATGTCGGCCATCAGTGCTATACTCATAAAATTCTTACCGGCAGGAAGGACAAGTTTGAAACCTTACGTACCGAAGGCGGCATCAGCGGATTTACCCGTCCTGTTGAAAGTGAACATGATATTTTTTCTTCAGGTCACAGTTCAACATCAATCTCTGCCGCTGTCGGTCTTGCAAGGGCTAAGCAGATTAAAGGCGAAAAGGGCAAGGTTGTTGCAGTTATCGGTGACGGCGCCTTGACCGGCGGTCTTGCATATGAGGCACTTAATAATTCAGGAAACGATAACAGTAATCTTATAGTAGTTTTGAATGATAATAATATGTCTATCAGCAAAAATGTCGGCTCAATGGCTAAAAATCTGACTACTATACGCACATCTAAAAGATACGTAACCTTTAAATCTAATTTTCAGCACCGACTTGCAAGAATACCTAAGGTTGGTACTCAGATTAACAGATTTTTTACATATATTAATACTAAAATCAGAAAAATGATTTATAAATCCACATTCTTTGAGGATTTAGGTTTTAGATATTACGGTCCGATTGACGGTCACGATATTGACGCACTTGTTGACGTTTTTAATGCGGCTAAAGCCCATAACCATTCAGTTTTAATTCATGTGAATACCGTTAAGGGTAAAGGTTATTATCCTGCCGAGAAAAATCCGACTCAGTTTCACGGTATAGGTAAATTTGATATAAATACAGGTGAGCCGAAAAGTTCAGGAAAGAATTTTTCAGCTTGCTTTGGCGAAACTATGTGTAATTTTGCTAAAAAAGACGCTCGAATTTGCTGTGTTACTGCCGCTATGGCTGAGGGTACGGGGCTTTGTAATTTTGCAGAGGAATTTCCTAAAAGATTTTTTGATGTCGGCATTGCCGAACAGCATGCAGTAACATTTTCAAGCGGTCTTGCAAAAAACGGCTTAATTCCTGTTTTTGCCGTTTATTCAACATTTCTTCAACGTTCGTATGACCAACTTATTCACGATGTCGCAATGCAAAATTTAAAGGTTATTTTTGCAATTGACCGTGCCGGCTTTGTCGGTGAGGACGGCGAAAGCCATCAGGGCGTGTTTGATACTTCTTTTCTTAACTCGGTGATTGGATTAACTGTTTTCGCACCGTCAACATTTGATGAACTTGAAGCTATGTTTTATCAGGCAATTTATAAAATTGACGGCGCAGTCGCAGTAAGATATCCACGTGGCTGCCAATGCGAAATTCCTGTCGAATATAAATATAATCACGATAATTATAACATTATAGGTGATACAGGTAAGAAAAAATGTGTTGTGTCTTACGGCAGAGAATTTTGCGAATGTGCAAAAGCATATAAAAATCTTGACGACGCTTTTTTGATTAAACTTAATAAAATTAAGCCGATTGATGAAAGCGTATTTGAATATCTCAAAAATTGTGATACCGTATATTTTTATGAGGAAAGTGTAAAAAGCGGTTCTGTCGGTGAAATATTTGCTTCACTGTTAATTGAAAATAATATTAATGTTCATTTTAAGCATATTGCAATTAACGACGAGTTTGTTAAGCAGGCAAGTGTTTGTCGTCAACTTGAGCATTATAATTTAGATACAAATTCTATTATTAAAGAGGTCAATAATGGCTAAGAATAAGACAAGGCTTGACGTTGCTTTGGTAGAAAAAGGACTTGCTGAAAGCAGAGAAAAGGCAAAAGCAATCATTATGTCGGGCATAGTATATGTTAACAATCAAAAATCTGATAAAGCAGGCAAGGACGTTAGTCCGGATGATACAATCGAAGTTCGTGGTAAAACTTTAAAATATGTCAGCCGTGGCGGTTTGAAGCTTGAAAAAGCTATGGAATGTTTTCCTATTTCTCTTGACGGCAAAATTTGTATGGATGTCGGCGCTTCAACGGGAGGCTTTACCGATTGTATGATTATGAACGGAGCAGTTAAGGTGTATTCAGTCGATGTCGGCTACGGTCAGCTTGCTTGGAAGCTTCGTACCGATGAACGAGTAGTTAATTTAGAAAGAACTAATTTTCGATATGTAACAGATGAACAAATTAAGGATAAAATTGATTTTTCATCTGTTGACGTTTCCTTTATCTCTCTTAAGCATATTTTGCCCAATCTTAATAAATTCTTAAAGGATGACGGCAGTGCGGTTTGCCTTATTAAGCCTCAGTTTGAAGCCGGAAGGGAAAAGGTCGGCAAAAAAGGCGTTGTAAGCGACCCTGCAACTCACCTTGAGGTTTGCGAAAAAGTTATCGGCTTGGCAGTTGAAAACGGTTTTAGCGTTGCAGGTCTTGATTTTTCACCTATTAAAGGGCCTGAGGGTAATATTGAATATTTGATTTATCTGTTAAAATCAAATGAGCCTGTTGTTTATGAAAATGTTGACGCTAAACAATTAGTATATAAATCACATGAGGAATTATAATGATTATTTCAGTTTTTCCAAATCTTAATAATAAAGGCGTGAGCGTTCTTGCTGTAAATGTAGTTAATAAACTTATCAGCGGCGGCGCAGAGGTGTATTTGTCCGAGGAACACGAAGCTGTATTTACCGAAACAAAAGCGAAATTTGAAACATTTGACAAGGCTATGTCAATTTGTGATTGCGCAATTGCTATAGGCGGCGACGGTACAACGCTTAATATCGCTAAAAAAGCGGCTTTTTTGGGCAAACCGGCACTCGGTATCAATGCCGGCAGGCTGGGCTTTATGAGTGGTATCGAGAGAGATGAACTTGGTTTGCTTGCAAGGCTTATTAATAATGATTATATTATTGACGAACGTCTTATGCTCAAAGCGACGATAGAACGAAAAGGTCAGGTGATTTCTTCACATCATTGTTTAAATGATATTGTTGTTTCACGTGGCGATTTTGCAAGACTTATTGATGTATCAATCACTTGTGACGGCAGAAATGTTTCTAATATGAGAAGTGACGGAGTTATTATTTCTACACCTACAGGCTCTACTGCCTATTCAATGGCTGCAGGAGGTCCTGTTGTAAGCCCTGAGGCAGATTGTATTATTGAGACACCGATTTGCCCACATTCACTTATGGACAGAAGCATTATTTTTTCGGCGGATAAAGAATTAATTATTAAAGCAAATAATGATCAAAATAATTCTCCGATTATGACTGTTGACGGTCAGGAGGCTGTCAATTTAGCCCCTGATTGTGAAATACATATCAAGACTTCGGACATTAAAACTAAGCTAATTAAACTAAAACCTGAAAACTTTTACGAAATTCTTAATAAGAAAATTATTGAGAGGAGAGTATAAATGAAAAAGAGAAGACACGCTAAAATATTAGAACTTATCAACTCCCATGATATTGAAACTCAGGAAGAACTTCAGGCTTTTCTTTTGAAAAACGGCTATGAGGTTACACAAGCAACAATATCCCGTGATATTAAGGAATTGCGCCTTGTTAAGGATTTGTCAGATAAAGGCAGATACATTTATTCAACAGGTAAGAAAAATAATAATGAAAATGCAAGAAGAACAGGCGGTATTTTCGGGGAATCAATTATTAATGTTGAATACGCTCAAAATATTGTTTGCATTAAATGCTTTTCAGGTATGGCTGTTGCCGTATGCACTGCAATTGACTCAATGGAATGGACAGGCGTCGTAGGTACAATCAGCGGCGATGATACTATTTTTGTACTTTGTAAAACTGAGGACTTTGCGAAAATATTTACAATGAATATGGAGAAGATTTTAAATGCTAAGAACTCTTGACATTGAAAATATAGCTGTTATTGAAAAGGCAAGTGTTAATTTCAGTGACGGTCTTAATGTTCTGACAGGTGAAACCGGTGCAGGTAAATCTATTGTTGTTGACTCCATTAACGCAATAATGGGTGAGCGTACTTCAAAAGAACTTGTAAGACATAATACCGATTATGGGTTTGTAAGCGCTTATTTTGATGATATTAGCAAATCAATTTGCGATAAGTTAAGGGAACTTGGCATTGAGATTGACGAAGAAAATTCACTGCTTTTAAGCCGCAAAATTTCGTCAAACGGTAAATCGCTTTGCAAGGTAAACGGCAAAACTGTTACCGTTTCTATGCTTAAGGAAATAAGTTCGCTTCTTGTTAATGTTCACGGCCAGCATGACAGTCAGGCACTTTTAAATCCTGATTTGCAATATACATATATAGATATGCTTTTAAATGATAAGTCGGTATTATACGATTATAAAAATTCGTTTAAAAAGCTTATTGGCGTTCGCAGAAAACTAAAATCACTTGCTAATGATGAGAGCAATAAGGAAAAGCAGCTTGAAATTCTTAATTTCCAAATAGATGAACTTGAGGCAGCTGATATCAAAATAGGCGAGAGGGAAGAACTTACTAAAAAACGTGAACTTATTCAAAAGAGTGAGGATATAATAAAGGCACTTAATCTTGCTGTTTCAACTATTAACGGTGATGATGAAAATACAGGTGTTGAGCAGGCTTGCAACGATGTTTCAAGAATGCTTTTTAAATATGATGAAACTAAGGAAATTTTTGACGTATTTAATGACATAAACGATAAGCTGGAACTTGCTAAGGATAAGGCGGAAATGCTTTTAATGTCAATTGATTTCTCACCCGAAGAAATTGAAATGATTGATGAAAGGCTTGACCTTTATTATAAATTTTCTAATAAATACGGAAAAAATGAAGAAGAAATGCTTGCTTTTCTTGAAAATGCCAAGCAAAAAAGGAATTCAATTCTTTTTGCTGACGAGGAGCTTGACAGGCTTAATAAAGAATATGACGGCTTATTAAATGAAACAGTTGGTCTTGCCGAAAAACTTTCAAGTGAAAGAAAAAAGGTTGCATCTGATTTTGAAAAAAACGTAAAAAACGAACTTTCATTTCTCGATATGCCTAAAATGCAGTTTTTTGTTAATTTCGATAAAGGTAATTTATCGTCAACGGGTTTTGACAAAATCGAATTTATGATTTCCGCAAATCCCGGTGAGCCGCCTAAATCATTGTCAAAGGTTGCTTCAGGCGGTGAGCTTTCGAGAATAATGCTTGCAATTAAAAGCATAATATCGTACAATGATACAATCGGAACTTTGATTTTTGACGAAATCGACACGGGTGTAAGCGGCAGAGCAAGTCAAAAAATCGGCTTGAAGCTTAAATCTGTTTCTAAAAATACGCAGGTTATATGTGTTACTCATTCTGCTCAAATTGCTTCAAATGCCAACGAGCATTTTCTGATTCAAAAAAAATTTGAAAATGATAAAACATATACTTCGGTTACACCGCTTGATTTTGAAGGCAGAAAGAGTGAACTCGCACGTATTATGGTCGGTCTTGAAATAACCGATACTCTTCTTCAAAGCGCAGAGGAATTATTAAATCAAAATTTGTACGGTAATTAACTATGGGAATTAATATTGAACAAAAGGTGAAAAACGGCACTTGTGCCACTTTGTCATTATAAATTTGTTTTTATTTTAGGAGGATATATAAATGGGAGTTTATGAAGAATTACAAGAAAGAGGACTTATAGCTCAAATCACTAATGAGGACGAAGTAAGAGAGCTTATTAATAACGGTAAGGCTGTATTTTATATCGGCTTCGACCCGACTGCGGACAGCTTACACGTTGGTCACTTTATGGCACTTTGCCTTATGAAAAGGCTTCAAATGGCAGGCAATAAGCCGATTGCCCTTATCGGTGGCGGTACCGGTATGATCGGTGACCCAAGCGGTAAGACAGATATGCGTAAAATGCTTACACCTGAAATTATTCAGCATAACTGCGACTGCTTTAAAAAGCAAATGTCTAAGTTTATTGACTTTTCAGACGGTAAAGCAATGATGGTTAATAATGCCGATTGGCTTCTTGACCTTAACTATATCAACGTTCTTCGTGAGGTTGGTGCGTGCTTCAGTGTAAACAGAATGTTAAGCTTTGAATGTTATAAGCAAAGAATGGAAAGAGGTCTTTCGTTCCTTGAATTTAACTATATGATTATGCAAAGCTATGACTTCTATACTCTTTATAAGAAATACGGTTGTAACCTTCAGTTCGGCGGTGATGACCAGTGGTCAAATATGATTGGCGGTATGGAGCTTATCAGAAGAAAGCTTCAGGGCAATGCAAATGCTATGACAATTACTCTTCTTACAAACTCAGAGGGTAAGAAAATGGGTAAGACCGAAAAGGGCGCTGTTTGGCTTGATGCTGAAAAAACCTCACCTTATGAGTTCTATCAGTATTGGAGAAATGTCGGCGATGATGACGTAATCAAGTGTATGAAGCTTCTTACGTTTATTCCTATGGAGCAGATTAATGAGTATGCAAAGCTTGAGGGTGCTGAGCTTAACAAGGTTAAGGAAGTTCTTGCTTTTGAACTTACTAAGATGATTCATGGCGAGGAAGAAGCTACTAAGGCTCAAAATGCCGCAAAAGCGCTTTTTGCAGGTGGTGCAGATAATTCACATATGCCTGAAACCGTACTCACCGATGATGATTTCACAGACGGTTCAATTATGCTTCTTGATATGATGGTTAAAGCCGGCATTATTAAATCAAAGGGAGAGGGCAGACGTCTTATTACTCAGGGCGGTGTAAGCGTTAATGACGAAAAGGCAACCGACCCTAATATGTCATTTACAACCGACGATTTTGCAAACGAAATCATTGTTAAAAAGGGTAAAAAAGTATTCCATAAGTTTAGTAAATAAATTCTAATTTAAGCTGTCGTGTTAATTCACGGCAGTTTTTTATATTTGCAAATTCCTAAAATGAAATTAGCGCCGGATTTTGATAAAATGCTTGAAGTATTCACAAATAATGATATTTGCGAGCATGAGAGTATTAAATTAAAAGATGAATGGATAAGTATTTTTAAATAAGTATTTATTAAAATTAATAAATCTATTGACTTTGGGCTTTTAATTTTATATAATAAAAAAGCTGATTTGCCGGCGTGATGGAATTGGCAGACGTGCTGGACTCAAAATCCAGTCCTGGCAACAGGGTGCGGGTTCGACCCCCGCCGCCGGCACCAAGGACTACCTGAAAAGGTAGTCCTTTTTTGTGCAATTTATACACCAAAATTCACCTTCTTAATGTACTATTTATTATTAATGATAGTAAATCAGTGTGTTCGGGGATATATAGGGTTATTTAAAACGAAAAAAATGGTGTACAAATTGGTGTACGAGCAAAAAAATAGGTGGTGTACAAGTAAAAAAGACGGCGTACAAACATTTGTTTGTACGCTTTTGCTACTTATTGGGTATAAATACTTATCTCTAAATTTTAAAAAAATATGCGCGATATTATATATGAAAATACTATTTTATATATAAAGGAGCGTAAATATGAGTGAAAATATACTTGTTGTGTGTGAAAAGACCGAACAAGCCAAAGCACTTAAAGACGGTTTAAAAAATCATTTTGAAACAAAGTATTATGATAATAAACATAATAAAACAAAAATCCCAAATTTGTATTATGAATCTGAAGGTGTAACAATTGTAGCCGCAAGAGGTCATTTACTTACTTTATATGATGTTAATGATTATCTTCAAATACAAGATTATAAATCTTGGGTACAATTGAGGGATTATTTGCCTTATGTTCCGGATACTTTCAAATATAAACCTAAAAGTGGTTGGGAAAGAGGACAGCTTGAATTAATCAGTAATTTAATTCATAGTGGTAAATATACTGTTTTATATAATTTTGGCGATCCTGATGCTGAAGGTGAATTACTTATTCGTGAAATTCTTTCATATGTAGGTAATACATTACCGACTAAAAGAATTGATTGCCGTAATCTTGTTCCGTCTGTTTTATCACAAGCATTTAGAAATCCTGAAAATTCAAATAATTATAATGGATTATATTTTGAAGCTTTAGCAAGACAGCAGACTGATTGGCTTAATGGTATTAATCTAACTACTATGCTTTCACTTGCTACACACGAAACATTACAAGTAGGCAGGGTATTAGTTCCCATTGTGAGATTTGTTTATGATTCTGATAAAGCAATAGAAAATTTTGTACCCACTAATTCTTGGGGCATTAATATGAATGTTGAAGGAATATCTATTGCTTCAAAAGATATTCAGTTTGCTGAAAAGGACGAAGCGTTGGCAAACAACTTAGTTGATAAATTAAATGCCAATAAAACAATTGTAACTGAAAAGAAAATCAGTAATAAAAAATTTAAACCAAAGAAATTATATAATACTTCAAAATTACTTTCGGACCTTAATACAAAATTTAAAATTTCTATGAAAGCTGCAAGTGCGGCATTAGAAAAGCTTTATTTGAAAGCATATATTACGTATCCTCGAACCAATTGTGAGTATATGCAAGAAAAAGAAGCACCTCAGATGGAAGTTGTAATAGGCATTTTAGAAAAAATGGGATTGCCTGTGAAATTTCATACTAAAGCTTCTGTGTTTAGCGATAAAAAATGTGGAGGTTTGGGTGAAGGCGGTCACACAGCGATTGTAATAACGGAAAAAATACCTTCTAAATCTGATTTAGAGGAATTTACAGATGTAGAAAAAGCTGCATATTCATTAGTTTATAAGAGAACAATATCAAACTTCTGTGAAGATGCAGAGGTTACTGAAACTAAATTTATTTTTGAAAATTCAGGATATGTTTTTGATATTGCAGGCAGTGTTATTAACAAACCGGGCTTTTTATTATTTGAGCCAAGAAAATTTACAGATGTTTCAGCATTAAATAAATATGAAATTGGTTCAACAGTTAATTGCACATTTGAAAAAGCAACTCGTACTACAAAAGCACCTCCTAAAGCAAATACATCAAGACTTATTTACTATCTTGAACATCCGTTTAGTAAGAATATAAAAAATGGCGGTGAAGATGAAGACGATGAATTCTATGCTGCTGTTGATTCCGGTGTTACAATCGGAACACAAGGCGCAACTATGGAAACGACTACTACAAAGGCAATTCAATACGGATATTTTACTGAAAGCAAAAAAGGCTATACAATTACTTCAAAAGGTAAATTTTTAATTGAAACTTTAGACAGATTGGGTATTGATGCTCTAAATGCCAAAAAAACTGTTGAACTTAATATGATTATTAAAAAAGTTTCAAAGAAATTATTAACTCTTGAAGATAACAAGGAACGAATCAAAGAAGAACTTATTGCTACAAATGATATTCTTAATTATAATGAAGTACCGACTTACAACGGTGAAGTAATAGGTGAATGTCCTTTGTGTAAAAGCCCTGTTGTAGATACCGATAAATTGTTTAAATGCACAAACACAAATTGTAAATTTGTTTTATTTAAAGAAGATAAATATTTTAGCTATATGAAAAAGAAAATATCTACTGCAATGGCAAAGGAATTTTTAAATAAAGGCGAAATATCGGTTAAAAATTTAACTTCTCAAAGTGGCAATAAGTACAGAGCAGTATTTAAAGGAACAATTAACGAAAAAGGTTATGTTAATTGGAAGCGAGACAGATATATTGATACTAAACCGAAGGGAAGAAAATAGCAGTTGAAAAAGATTATAATTATTGTTATTGCAGTAGTTGTATTCTTGGGTACAATTATCGGTATAACACAAATTAATACAAAAGAAAGTTTTAATTCAAGTAATCAAAGAGATTCTGTTAAGGTTGAATCATTGAATTGTGAAAATAAAGATTATACTTTGACGATTAATAACGGTAAATACATATTAATTAACAAATCTAATCAATCTGTTTTATCAGGTAATTGTAAATTGTATTCTACAAGCAAAGATGAACAATCTGTTTTAGGTAGTAAAAACACATATTATGTTGCTTGTTACTTTTATGAACACAACACTTCAAAAGGAACAGAATATTATTTTGACAAACCAAATGGTTTTTACGCACTTGTTAGTAAAGAGGGAAAACTTGAAACAAATATAAATGATATAATTAATAATACAGATAATTTATTCTTTTAAGGAGGGTAATATAATTGAAAAAAGTTAATCGAAATAAAAATTATTCTTATAACGATTATGAAAACAAAAATTCATTTGTTGATAGAAATACAAAGAATGAAGATTTAGAATATTGTCAAGAAGAAAATTATCCTGATGATACAAATGACGATGATAAAAACGATGATACAGAGAATGGAAAGGATAACGATTACAAAGTTATTGATAAAAATTCTAAATTTAAAGTTTTTATTATTGTTGTTATATGTATTGTCTTATCATTGAGTTTGGTTATTGCTAACTCATTATCAACACGTAAACAAATTGGAGAAAACACAACAGTAACGACAGAAACTGTTACGTCAAATGTTACAGATGTTATTACAAGTAGTCAAGAGAGCACATCAGAAGTGGAAACAGTTGTATATAATTTACCTCCTGACTTATCGGTATACGGCACTTGGCAACTTCAAGAAAATACTACTTTAAAAATCAAATTTGATAAAAGTTATGTTTATACAGTAGATAGTGAAGATACAAAAAGTGTATGGACCGGTACTCACGCAGTCTCAGTATGTGGTGAAAAAGCCTTAACAAAAACAGGTTTGACCTCACGTCAGGTTATGATGAGATATGGTGTGGCTAAAAACAAATTTAATATTGATAATTTCTATTATATTTGTTTGCCTTACGAATATGTTAGCTTTGATGGCAACAAAAAAACAAAAGCAGAATCTGATTTTTCAGATAAATTAGTTGAATTGTATTTATACTTATATAATGATAAAGACGGCAATTTAGTTGCTGATAGCTACATTCCACGTGACGGTGAAAGTGCACTTATGGACCAAATTGTTCAAATAAAAGGTGAAGAATTATGAGAAAATCAGAATTTTTAGAAGAATTTGAAAAAGAATACAATAATATACAAAATAAAAAAAATATAATTAATGCTGACGATATAACTCTTGATTTAATGAAGGAAAGAGGCAATAAAATTTTGTACTTGGCTGCTTTTTGTGTTTTATTTGCGGCATTATGTGTTATTATTTTTAAAAATGCTCTTGTTATTATTCCGTTTGCTTGTATTATTGCATTCTTGTTATTCAAATTATATTTCAATTATAAATTGTTAAGAAATAACAATATTGTCGTAATTGAATCGGTATGTACGAATAAGAAACAAGATGTATTAAATTTTGGCGTAAACAAGATTTATGAATTTGAACCAATTAATTCAGAACAATATAATGATTTAATATTTTTATCAATTGCCAATGAGGATACAGGCGGATTATTCAAGAAAAACCAAAAGATAAAAATAGGCTATACATATTATTTAGCTTTTAAGAAAAATGACGATAAAAAGTATTCAAACGAGAACTTTTTATGTTTCAAACGAAGTGTCTATAATGAGTCTGAAAGCAAAGAAAACAAGATTAATTCAAATACTTGACAAACAAAATATTATGCGTTACTATGTGTATAGTAAGTATTATTTAAGTTAATTAATTATTAAAATTAAGTCAGTTATTGCATTTTGCAACAACTGGCTTTTTTTATTTGTAAATTAAATAATCTTATTAATCCGAAAATGATTTTATGTTCAGATTTCATTTTCAAAAAACTCTTATGTGCAAAAAACAAATAATAATTTAAAATAACTTAGCCGGCACATTTGAGTCCGTAGGCAACGGAGAAAGGAATTTATTATGAACAGCTATAACTTTATCGGTAGAATTACAACGGATTTGGAGTTGAAGAAAACGCCAAGTGATGTATCTCTTGTGAATTTTATGGTTGCAATTGATCGCTACAATGGTAAGAATAAGGAAAAAACCGCAGATTTCATTCCTGTTAGCGCTTATCGTTCAGATGCTGAGAATATCGTAAAGTATTTTTCAAAGGGTTCTATGATTGGTATTACAGGTAACATTAAAACCGATACATACGAAAAGAACGGTGAAAAGCGTTATACTTGGAAGGTACAGCTTGAAAGTTTCTCTTTTACAGGTGGTAAAAGAGAAACTGCTAATTCAGATGAACAGCCTGCTGCACAACAGCCAGCTCCAAGTTATTCATCTGCTGATAACTCAGATTTTGAGGAAGTTGTTGATGATGACGATCTTCCGTTCTAAGGTAGGTGAAACATCCATATGGAATGTGTTTAAAACTTAATAATGACAACAAAAAAAGAGAGGACATTTTCCTCTCTTTTTTGTTATCAAGAAAATCTAAAAACATAATTATGTCTTATTAGACACGGAGGTAGAATTATGGTAAAAATGTTAGTTGCTACCTGTAAAACTGATACAGGTAAACTTGCATGTATTGAAATTCAAAAAAATGGCGGTGCAAGCACTGTTATGATTGACTATTCAAGAGAAAAAATTTGTTTTTCATCTGTCACTCTTCAGCGAGAAGATGTTGAAGAATATTTTGATCTAATATGTTGTTGTAGAAAAGATTTGTATGTAACAAATCTTATAAATGGAGAAAATATAAGCCCATTTAAAAGTGTTTTTACCGATTCATACGTTTTTGATTATGAACTTTATGAATCAATGCCATTTATCATAGATGGTGTTTATACAAACGATGATGATTCACCGTTTGTGAATTCAAGAAAATTTGACAAAAACATTGATCAATTTATGGATATTGCTTTTGATGAAAGCAATTTGCCTGAAAACATTGAAGAGGGTTCTTTTATTACTCCTAAAACAATAATTTTGGAAGAAAAAGATTATACACTTTCACCTGAAAGATTTTTTTCATCTGATGAAAAGATTATGCTGGACGAAAATAATCAAATTTGTGAAAGTTATCACACAACCGAACAGATTGAAACTATTATTGCTGAGACTTATTACAATAAAAAGGCTGCTCCTGATAGAGTAAGAGGTATACGTCTTTATGGTGAAACCGGTACAGGTAAGACTACTGCGGCAAGGTTACTTGCAAAAAGACTTGGTTTACCGTATGTATGCTTTAAAGTTGATACAGACAGTGATGAACAATCTTTGTTTGGTACAATTTCGGGAGTAGGTGAGAACATTACATACAATCGTTCTCCTTTAAGCCTTGCTCTTGAAAAAGGTTATGTGTGTGAACTTCAAGAACTTTCATCTATTTCAAATCAAGGCGTTGAAACAAGACTTAATCCGATTCTTGATGAAAGTGCAATGTTCCAAGATGTTGATGGCATTACAAAAGCTATCCATCCTGATTGCTTACTTGTATGTACTTACAATCCGGCAGGTGAAGAATTTGTTGAATCATCGGATATTGCAAAATCAACTAAAAACCGTTTTGCTTTATCTTATCGTATGGAAATGCCGTCAAATGATGAAATTGTCGAACAGCTTATTGCTAAAACAGGATTTAATGATAAGAAAACAATCAGAAAAATAGTTAATCTTGTTTTTAACAAAGGTAATGGCTCTATAAGAAGTCTTATCGAAAACAATGATGTAAGTGACAGTGTATCACTTCGTCAATGTGAGGCTTGGATTAACAACCACGAGAATTGTCCGTTATATAAGGATGAACCTGACGGTTGGCTCAAGGCATCATATTCAACTATTGTTCAGGCAATAGGTGATAATGAACCGGAAGAAATCCAAGATGAAATCTATTCTTTAATTGAGGCTACATTTTAATGTGGCAGGAGGAAACTATGAAACTTTCTGTTAAAGAAATAATTTCTGCTAAAAAGCTTTTAATGAATTCATTTTCTGAAGAAGAATTTTGGAAGTTAAAATCAGTGAACAACTACTTTACTAAATTAAGTAGGAATGTTACAAGTAAATACAAGTCTATTAAACCTGTATTTACACAGTTTGTTCTTGATGATTCTAAAAATGCCGATGTAGCTCGCACAAACGGCTTAATTACGGTGATTAATCCAATTAACAGTATGTTTGAAGGCTACAACAGAAAAGAACGTTTTGCTCTTTGTGTAGGACTTCAAGCACACGAATGTGGTCATATTCTTTTTACTAACTTTAAAATATTAAAGGAAGTATTTAAAAAAAGAGATATGTCATTGTTGGACTTTTCCGGTTGTAGTAAAGAATTTGAAGAATGGTCAAAAAAATATGAAAAAATATTTCTCAAACTCTTAAAAGATTGTTCTAATATAGTAGAAGACCCTTATGTTGAATATCGTATTGTTAAACAGTATAAAGGCTCTTTTAAAACTGGTATTGATTCATTAAGAAACCTTTTAGCTGATGACTTAACTAAAAACTATAAGAAGTATTTAAGTCAAAATGATACGAGTGAAACAATATCGTTTGATGTAAGAAATCTTCTACTTATGCAAGCAAGAAAATGTTTACCGGAAGAATTAAAATTTGAGGATGAGTGGATTGAAGTACGAAAATTATTTAATAATATGTATAAACATCCTTACCCAAACACAATTGAACGTTTAAACATTACTTTGCAAATGCTTGACATTCTTTTTGATAAGTATATTAAAGAACAATTTACACCAAAACCGCCTAAAAAAACTGCTGCTGATAATCATTCAAACGATGAAAATAATTCATCTAATAATGAAGACAGTGAAAATTCAGAGAAAAACAGTTCTGATGATAATTCAAGTGAAGATGAAATGTCGGATTCACCGGAAGATAACTGCAATACAGATTCGTCAAATACAGATTCGGAAGGTGAGTCGGGTGAATGTGATACTTCTCCTGCCTCAAAAGGTTCTGAGTCTGATTTAGACAATGAAGATGATTTACTTGATGATGATAATTTGAACGAATCTAATACTGATTCAGACAATGAAGACGATTCGACTGATGATGACGATTTGGAAGAATCTGAAACTGATTATTCAGAAAATGATACTGACGAAATGTCAACCGGTGATGAAATATCAGAATCATCTGAAAGTAACGAACTAAGTGACACAGAGCAATCTGATTCTGAACAATTTAATGATGTTGAAGATGATGAAACAGTTGAAGATGACGATTCGGAAAAAGATAGTTCAGATGAATTAGATTTATCTGATTTAGATGAATTGAGTGAATTAATGGATAATGAAGCTTCTGATGATACAGAAAATTCTGAAACATCAAGTGATAGCACTAATGGTGAGTTCAATTCTGATGATGCAGAGGATACAGAAGAAACTGATTTTGAAATTTCTGACGAAGACAAAAGTTTTGATGATGAAACAAACGACTTTGAGCCGAATGATTTTGATTTAGAACAGGCAATTGAAGACATGCTTGATAAACTTTCAGAAAATCCGGCAATGCCTACAGATATGGAAGACGATAAAATGTCTGATAGTGAAGGTATTGAAGGTAATGAGGACGATTATAATTCAAGTCTTAATAATTCAGAAGATGCTGAATCACAAAAGAATAATCCTAATGAGGTTCTTGATGATATGCTCGATACTTCACCAAAAAATTACTTTGATGAGATTGAACATAAAGAAATCTTACTTGATATTCTTGAATATTCCGAAAGTTGTAATGCCGGTTATGATTATGAAGAAGTTGATATTAACAGTATTGATGAAATTGCTTATGTTTCAGACAAAGAGACTATTAAACTTCCTGCAAAAATAGCTGCTAATAAAATAAGAGATAAAGTTTTTCAAAAGAAAAAATCTCATAAAAATAATAGGCAGTTAAAAGGCAGTAAGGTCGATGTTAAAGCTTTTGCTCAAAGAAACAATGAATCAGATTTGGCAATTTTTTCAAATCATTCAAAACCCAACAAAATGCCACATATGTGCATTTCTACGGTTGTTGACTGTTCAGGTTCAATGTCTGGTCCAAGAATAGATGCCGCAAAAAAAATGGCACTTTTAGTTGAAAATTTTGCTACTCAATTACAAATACCTTGTAGTTGTATAGGTCATTCAACTGTTAGTTACTGTTTTCCAAAAGAAAATGTCGAAATTTATAAAGTATTTGATTTTAACCATTCTAAACAAGAAGTTAAAAAGATTTCAGGACTATCAGCAAAACGTAATAATCGTGATGGCTTTGCTTTTAGGTATGCACTTAATAAAATTAAGAAAAGACCTGAACCTTTTAAAGTTATTATAATTATTTCTGATGGTTTACCGGCTGCACAAATGTACTTTGGAAAGGTCGGTAAAATGGATATTCAAAACTTTTTAAAGGAAGCAGAAAAAGCCGGAATATCTGTATTAAGTTTTAATATAGGTTCAGACCAAAAATCACTTGAAGATATTTACGGAGATATTGTTGATTGTTCAAACCTCGATGATGCCCCTAAAAACATTGCTGAGGCTTTATTCAAAGAAAGCAGAAGATATTTGTATTAATTATCATAAATAAAAGGTCACTTTTCAGTGGCCTTTTATTTTTTTACCATTGTCAAGTAAAAAGTTAGCTGAAAAAATTTTTTTTGCGCGATATATATAGTGAGGATACCAAAGAAAGGAGAAACGATAGTTATGTATAAAGTGAAAAAGACCTCAAATGAGCCTCAATTCTATGCTAAATATCTATTTCAAATATTAATAGCACTTGGCTGTTTCTTTATATTAGCTGTTAAACCTATTGATAAAATAAGTCTTTTGGGCTTTTTTGTAGTTTTAATAGATTTAATATTTTTAATTGTAAGTTTCGTTAGCAGTATTAACGAAATTTATAATTTGTCAGCTACAGATGGAAGATTGTTATTTGAATTTGGTGACAGAACAGAAGCTTATACTGATATGGAAGTTCTAAAAAACAATGAAAACAAAATCGTTGTAAAAGCTTCTGATTGTAATAACACAAAAGTCAAAATGACAATAAAATTTAACGATTATAATGAAAAAAATGAATTTTTGAATTCTTATTGTAAAGATCAAGATTTTTGTGGGAAAGGAGAGTGAATTCTTTGCCAAACAAAAAAATTGATAAAAATGAAATAAGAATCCTTCGGGCTATGGGTTATGAGTATAGTGAAATCGGAGAAAAAATGAATTGTTCACGGCAGTATGCGTATATGGTCTGTACACAGGAAGATTATATATCTGCTAACTTATTATGTAAAATCAATAATTTGATTTTAAAAGGATATTCCATTGAGGATATAAGAGATAATCTTAATCTTGGTGATTGCGAAATTTTCAGAAGAAAAATGCTGTATAAAAAAGTCAAATATCCTGTTTTGAGAAATTATGTCATTGTTAATTACGGTACATATAAAAATTTCTGTGACAAAATCGGCTATACGACAATTAATTTCTGTGCAATTATTAACGGCTCCGGCAGGGTGAAAAAACCAAGCAAATACCTTATTTCACTTATAAAAAGAGAAACAGGAATTGATGAAAAAATATTTTTAAGAGAATCAACAAATGATTTTAAAAAGGATGTGATTTAAACGATTACGGTAACTAACAATTTAACAAACAAAATGCTTGATAGTTATTTTAACTATTTAGAAAAAAATCGTTTGATTGAACCTGATATTGCCATTCATTGTGATACAAGAGAAAAAGCAGAATATTTGATTGCAATGTATGCTGCATCCGGCAAAGCTTGGAGTTCAACCTCACCACTTATTACTAATGAAAACGAATATGTAACTCGTTGGGGGAAGGACAAAGAAGCAACATGTTATAGAGTTAATGAAAGCGATTATAAATACCTTTTTAAGAGTATAGCAAATGTATACGAAAAAAAAGGAGTTATTGTTATTGAATTTCAAGATTTATTCCCATTTATATCATTAACTGAACAACCTATTGTTGAAGATGAATCAAACAAAAAGAAAAACAAATCAAAATTATTTGGTAAAAAGAAAACTTCAAATACAGAAGAAACCAATGATAATCAGCCAGTAAAAAATGATGAAGATCTAAATGTACAAAATCACAGTTTGCCTAATGAATCAATTATTACTGACGATAAAACCAATTTTGATGAAAGTCAAGAAAATAATAATGCTTTGATAACTGATGAAAAGAATATTGACATCAATAAAACGGTTATTATGCCGGAAAGTAATAAAGCAGATACAAAAACATTTATTGATGATTCTCCAAAACAAAAAAATAAAGATGAGCCTAAACAGAATATTGACGTACAGCCAGTAAAAGAGGACAAATTTTCAATTTCCGAAAACAAAGGCTCTATTGTAAAAGATAAATTTGATTCAGTTAATTTACCAATTATGAAGAATTTTAAAATAAACGATGATATGTATCGGCTTAATAATTCTTTAATATGCGAAAAATGCTACGGAGCATATTGGTATCCTATACTTAATATCGAAAAATATATATCAATTCTTAATCATATGAAGAACGGTGATGTGAAATATGTTGAGTAAATTACAAAAAACAATCTTATTTATAACTGCAGTTTCAATTTTTATTGCTTCAACTGTTTTGACAGCCTATGCAGGTACACCACAAGTAGAAGATAATATTTATGTAGCTGTAGGATATTCTAAAACAATCCCTTGTTCTCTTGATAATTGTCAAGGCAAAAGGAAAAATTGGAGTGCCGCAAGCAAATACTTTACTATTTCTTCAACCGGTACGCTTAAAGGTATATCACGAGGAAATGGTACGGCTACTATTTCTACTGAATCGGGTGAATCGAAAACATGTAATGTTTATGTGACACCTGCTGCTAATCTTTCCTCTAAAATCGGTAAGGTTAAATTAATACGTGGCAAATCAAAAAAAATCAATGTCACAATAAGCCCTCAAAATGCTTGTTCTGACCTTATTTGGAATTCATCAAACAGCAACATTGCTACTGTTGAAAACGGTCTTATAACCGCTACCGGCTTAGGAAAATGTGATATTTATTGTAAGACAAATGACGGTGGCTCCGGTTATTTGAGTATCTCGGTTACAGTAAGTAATCCTTCTACGACAAGTCCTACCGTCAGTAAAAAAATACAAACCACAAAAAAACATAAGGTTACTACAACTAAAAAGAGAGTGACTCATAATAATACTGTTCATTCTCGTGATGATGCTACTAAATTGACTACAGTTGCTACAACAAAAAAATCAACAACACATCAAAATATTAGCACCAAAAAAAATACAACAAATAATTCAACAAATAATATAACAAATAATTCAACAAATGAATCAACTACTTTAGAAACTACTACTGAGAATGTGACTGTTGAAGATGATATTTATTATACCGGAAGCAATGAAATGCAAGATTATGACTTAAAAGGTATTAGTAAAAAAAAATCACCTATCAAAATAGAATGGAACAAAATTAAAGGGGCAACAGGATATCAATTGTTTTGTTCTTTCGATATGAAAAATTTTGCATTGATATATGATGGTACAAATAATTTTTATGAACAACACCACTTTCAAAATGGTAAAACATATTATTATTTTGTTAGAAGTTATAAAGTTGAGAATGGTATAAAAATCACTGATTATAATTCAGATGTACTTGTTCAAAAAAGTGTCGGTAAAGGCATTTTGTCAAAAATAATTTAGAAAGGATAATTTAATAATGATTAAAGGTTATGATTTTGGTAAATACGAAAGCAGAATAGCTATTCTTATTGAAGCTTGTAACACAGTTGATATTGAAAAAATACATAATGAATATGTGTATCTTAAAGACGTTTCAATGAAAGATAAGGATGAAGTCTTTGCTATTGATTATTTAGAACAAGAAGTAAAAATGCTTTATTTCAGAGCTATTGACTTGTTTTCATATGAAATTGCTAAAAAGGAAGGAGGAAAATCCAATGGATAATTTGGAAAACAACAAACGACTTAATATTACGATGAATTTCTCGTTAGAACCAAATGAACATCAAATCAAATTGTCTTCAAAAACTGATTTCTTTCATGATGAATTAACAGAATCAGAAGCAAAATTGCTTTTTGCAAATGTAGTTAAGCTGTTCATTGATACTGTTAAATCCGACAGAATTAAACTTGAATATGTTGATGAAGACCTTGATGAGAAAAATATTTGCAATGAATTGTTTGAATCTGCAGAGGTTATTTTAAATGAATACTATACAGAGAAAATAGAGGAGGACTAATTATGGCAAAATCTTATCAACAGAAAGCATTGAACGGCTTTTTGTATAAAAGTACATATCCGCAAGGGCACGAATTAAAATTAAAAACAAAGGCTGGTAAAATCAGCCTTTGGGGATATAAACCTGAAGAATACAGAGCATTAAAGGCAGCAGGTAATAAAAATATGAAGGTAATCGGTTTTACAAATCTTTTACCTGACAAACCGGTTATTGCAAAAGATAAATTTCTTGTTGAAATTGAAGGACAAGCTTGTGCTTTTGCAATAACACCTACTCCAAAAAAAGAAGTTTATTTATATTTATCTGTTGGTAAAAACCGTTACGTAGGTCTTGAAGATGCTTCTCTTAAAGATATGGTTAAAACATATAAGAATGCTAAAAAGTCTGAACGTAAAGAAAAAAAGAAAAGGAAGGCAAAAAAGAATGCAAAAAAGTAAAAAAATTGTTTCAATATTTCTTTTGATTACAACCGTTATTTTTTGTTTCTCAGGCTGTTCATATATTGATCAAATGAAACAGAAAAATGTTAAATATTCGATTTCATCTGCCGGTTATTTATACATAGATAACGGCGGAACTGTAATTCCGCAAGAGGAATTTAAAGATAACACCGACATTAGAGTAGCTTATATTCCTGATTCTGTTACTACGATTGAAAAAGGAGCATTTGAAGGTTGTAAAAATTTAACCACAGTTACAATGTCAAATAATATTACAGAAATACCTAAAAATTGTTTTAAAGATTGTAAAGCACTTAACAAAATGGAATTATTTAGTTCTGTTAAAAAAATTGGTGAAAGTGCCTTTGAAGGTTGTACCACACTTAATATGGTTACAGGTACAACGGAAGTTAAAGAACTTGGTGAAAATGCATTTAAAGATTGTACAACACTTACTAAGTTTGATATGCCGCAATTCGTAGGAATTATTCCTGAATATTGCTTTAGTGGCTGTGCTGCTCTTACTTCAATTACTATACCAGATGCAACTGTTCAAATTGACGGATATGCTTTTTCCGGTTGTACAGGTTTAAAATCAATCAAAGGTATGAAAAATGTTGCTAATCTTGGTAACGGTATATTTTATAATTGCAATAATGCAACCGAAATTCAGTTACCTTTAAAAACAACTGAATTAAGTGAAAGCTGTTTTTCTGACTGCAAAGCTTTAACTACAATTACAATACCTAATAATATTACTAAAATTGGTGTAAGCTCTTTTGCAGGTTGTGAAAATCTCAAAGAAGTGAAAAATTCAAAAAATATTACTTCAATAGGCGATAGTGCATTTGCAAGGTGTTTTGCTCTTGAAAAATTTGACTTTTCCGATAATTTTGTCGAATTCGGTATGATGTCATTTTCAAGCTGTTATTCACTAAAAAAATTAAATATTCCTATCGGAATCAGCATTATTCCAAGTTCTTGCTTTTCCGGATGTGTTTCTTTGACATCTTTGGATATTCCAAGCACGATTCAGATCATTGATAAAGCAGCTTTTAAAAGTTGCAAAAATCTTCAAAATCTTACTTTGCACAGTGGTGCTTTGATCACTATTGATAAAGGAGCATTCGCAAATTGCAAATCATTGACTAATGTTGTTGTTCCTCATTCGGTAAATGTATTAGGGGAAGGTGTATTTAAGGAATGTAGTTCATTACAAGGCGTTATGTTAAATGCCAACTTGACTTCTATACCTAATGAAACATTCTACAGTTGCACGTCTTTGACTACTGTAAATATTCCTAAAAATGTAAAATCAATTGGTACAAGAGCATTTTATAATTGCCCTTCATTGAATAAATTATCTTTCCCAAATGGTCTTGAAACTATCGGTTCTTGTGCTTTTGAAGATAGTCCTGTTTCAAAAGCTTCTTTACCAAGCTCAGTTATCAGTATTGCTGATGATGCTTTCGGAACTGACTAAAATATAACAAAACAGTCGGGCAGCAGGTCTGCCCGACTTCTAAAAATATTAAGAGGTGATATATGTGAAAAAGAAAATAACTAAAGGATTGTTAATCCAAAACTCAGATTCAATTAAATACATTTGTCTTTCATCAATACTTCTTTTGGTATTTATAACTTCATTTTTTGTTTTTGTAAATTCAATGCAAAGTATTAAGGATTTAAGTCAACCGATATCTTTAAAGAGTATAATTACAATTGCTCTTTGTGTTACTTCTGTAGTTTTATTACCTCTTACTGATACAATAAAAGCTATAAAAATCCAACATTTTATCTGTTCGGGCAAATATACCTATGAATATTGCAAAATAGAACATTTTGATATTGACAAAGAAACTCAAAAATATGCTCTTGTTTTAAACAATGGTCGTTCGGTTGATATTACTGAAAATGAATTCAAATATTACAAAGATAATGAAAATGAATCAGAATTTATTGGATTTAGTATTTTAAACAGATACTTAATATTTGATTGTAAAGATTATTGCATTGAGAAAGGGGAGAATACAACAATTGAACATTAACGATACTTTGACTTTATATGATCTTTTTAATTATATGTCTTTAGCTAATACTGAAATTAACAAATTAATAAAATCAAGAAAACTTTTCCGAGACAGAGAAAAGATAATTCCTTATTCGTTTAGTGTATCTAAATTGCAAAAATTATTTATTATTGCAATGCTGAAATACTTTAACAAATTTTCTAATGATAATCCTGTAGTTGATTTTATTAATGTGAATGTTGTTAATTACGGCTTTTCGGTTGATTGCCATAGTACGTGGATGCTACATTTAGACAAATATTACGATAATACAAAACATAAGGACCAAAATAAAAGTTTATATGCTTACCTTAACGATAACTACACAAAAGCAGATGCTATCAATATGATAGTTGACTCAGAAATGCTCAACACAATGCTCTCTAAGAGCTTTTGCATTCCACGTGAACTTCGATATACCATTATTGATACAATGCTTGAATTTGGGCTGTACAAGCCTAAAACATTGGGAATATTACTAAATGTTTTGAAAAATTCTTCGCACATACCACCTGTTGCACAGACTGTTTCTATTCAAGATTTATATTTGGCTACAAAATCTATACCTTCTGATGAAAATGTATTGATGGAGTTTATAACAAAAAGAAAAGTAATATGAAAATATATAAAACTTATACTGCTAAAAAGATAATCTTAATATTAATGTAATAATATAGCATAACTGTAAAAATACAAATAAATCATATCAGATTATATAGGAAAGTGAGGTTAAAAAACAATTATGAAAACCTTTTACAAGAAAGCTTTGAAAAATCGTTATGCTGTTACTTGCCCTTATTGTTGTTCGGCATATATTTCCGAATTAAGTCATCCGATTAGCAGTATCAAAAATAATATTACTGTTTACTGTTATCTTTGCCATGATTGTGGTGAAAAATGGTTGGATAAAGAGTTTAAGTTATAAGAGATTTGCAGTAAAAAAGAGCCTTGTTAAATCAAGGCTCTTTTCTATATTTCCCAACTAATATTTCCTTTATCATTTTTTTAGTCTTTCTTCCAAAAGCTTTCTTCCTTTACCTTTGTTCTTTTCAGACTCTTTAAGAAATTAATCATATCTTTCAGGTGCTACAATAAAACTATGGTTATTTGATATTGCAAAACAAGCTTCAATATTTTCTTTTGACATATAACCACACTTTCTTTTTCAGTTCCTACTATATGGCAAGGATTTTCCACTTTTTTAAGTTCCTACTATCCGGCAAGGACTTTCCGCTTTTTTCGGTCCTAATTTTTCGGCTTAAGCTTTCCGCTTTTGTAGCACCTATGTACTTATTGTATCGCATAATTATTGATTTGTAAATAGAAAAAAACTAATAAATTAGGCGTTGACAAATACAATATTTGCACTTTAAAAATCAAAAAGCCTTTAAACTATTTTTCATGATACATGAGAAAAGCAGGTCAAAAGACCTGCTTTTCTTTTACGGTAAATACGTAATTGTTAAATGTTCATCTTCATTAATTTCTTTATTATTATTAATTTGATAATAAAGTTTATTTGAAATTATATCGGCAGCCCTTATTAATGGTAAATATTTTGAATCACAATATTTTAATGTTAAAATGTTACAATTTTTAAATATTGGTTCATAGTAATGTTGATAATTAAAATTAAAAGTTCCTTTTACAAGTTCTTGATATAAGCCCTCTCTCAATTCGTATTTGCCGCTTGTGGCAACTGCATGTTCATCAACAAAGAAATGTAATTCTATTTCATCATTTGGTTCAATTAATCCTTTGTCAATTAGATTCATTAAAGCTTTTTTTACGCCGATTTTATATGCATAATCTAAATATCTTTGTTTATTTAATTTGTAGTCGTAAATATTATTATTAATTCTATTTTGATTGATAATTATTCCAAATTTATAATAATTATTTAAAGACCTATAAATACTATTTTTATGTTTTTTAGACAAGTGATATGCTTTTAATTCCAATGAATATGAAGATTTAGTTGCTTGTCTTAAATCCTTTTCAATGTGTTTATAATTTCTTATTGCATTATCTTTGTCTTCTTTGCTCAAAAATATTAAACCGCCAAACACAAAGTTACTATAATGAATATGATCAAAAACCCCTGATTCGTCAGAATATATGTATATTGTTGTCATAATATTAAATCTCCTCAAAAAAAAACCACCTACTAAAAAGTAGGTGGCCCTTGTGACTAACGTACTTACTATACGCCTGAACGGTTGTTTAGCTACCACAAGTATGCAGTGTATCTGTACCTGCAATATTATTGTACGCAAAATATGTGCTGATGTCAAGATTTAATTTTATTTTTTTTATAAAATATCTTTCGCAAAACCACATTCATTTTGGCACGTGGTAGTTCACGATATTTTAACGCCCTCCCTCATAACATTTTCATAAAAAGGAGTTGATTTATCAACCTCACAAATTTCAAAAGCGTCAACACTTTTACCTGTTATTTGCCTAAGTTCTTCTGCAAACGCAAATATATTTGACTTTTTAAAATTTTCTCCGCCAAAAACGAGCACATCAATATCGGAATTTTCTGTCTGTTCTCCTCTTGCATACGAACCGAAAAAAAACGCATATTCTGCATTGTATCGAACAAGAAGTTCTTTTATTGTTTTTTCAATTTCATCTTTAGTAAGCATAATATCGCTCCCTTTCCCTTATATTTTCTATATGTATTATATATTTATCGTTTCTGAAATGCAACGCACAATGCAATAATCTTAGTTAAAGTCCTGAAAATGTCTCTTGTTCAGGCAAAAAACAATTATTTAATATCAAAAAAATAAAACTATCAAATACTTTTCTAAAAAAAAATTTTTTGCGCGATAAAGTATATGAAAGGGTTAAAAACACTCTTTTATGTACCTTGAAAAGTTAATATGATAGTTCTTTATTTCGATATTTATTTGTAAAAAAAGGTCGCATTTTCTATATATGGTATAGTTAAAATAAAATATACAATATATTGAAAAATGGCGTTGACACTCCTATATATCTGCGTTATAATTAAGATGAACAAGGGAGGAAGTCAACTATGACTGACAATAGATTTAAGAAAGTAATATCAACCATTATGGCTGTTACAATAGCTTTTACCGGCTTGACTTTGGGTGCTCCAAGTTATGCAGCAAATAGGAAGCCAAGCTCAACAAGCGTTACGAGTATAAAGGCAATAAATAACGGCTTTACAGTTAAATGGAAAAAGAAGTCTTGCACAGGCTATCAAATCCAGTATTCGACAAGCAAAAAGTTTGCTAAAAAAGGTACTAAGGTTTTGAAAGTAAACAAGGCTAAAACAACTTCTAAGACTGTAAAGAAGCTCAAAGCTAAGAAAAAGTATTATGTAAGAGTAAGAGCATATAAGACTGTTAAGAAAAAGAAGTATTACTCAAAGTGGACCAAGACTTATAAAGTAACTACAAAAAAGGCTAAGAGTTCATCAAGCAGTAGTTCTTCAACTACTCCTACTATTAAATCTATTTCTTATCTTGATAAGGGATATGGCTTTAAACTTACTTGGAACAAAGTTTCTAAAGCTTATGGTTATGAGGTTCAATATAGTACAAATAAAAAATTCTCTGATGTTTATGATGATGAGGGTTATGTATTTGACAATATGCATAAGGACGTAAGTAAGAACAGTACCTCTGTAAATTTCAAAGTCAGTGATAAAGATCCTGCTGCTGATAACATTTGGTATGTAAGAATCAGAACAGAAAAGTCCGGTGGAAAGTATTCCGGCTGGTCTAAGACCGTTTCAATCCTTACTCCTGAAAGAAAAGATTATCTCAGACTTATGGATAAGGCTTATGGTGAAATGGGTATTGTAGCAACCGATAGTGAATTTGACAAACTTGTTAAAATTCAACGTTGGATTGATTATAATTGGTATTATGACAGAGATACTGTTCATAATGATGCAATTAGTGTTTACCAATTAGCAAAATATCATCATGATGGTTGTAATTCTTTTGCCGCTGGTTTTAATTACTTTGCTAATAAAGCTGGTATTCAAAGTTGCACAATCGGTGGAAGTTCAACTAAGCCATACAGAGAAGGACATTATTGGAATTGGATTAATATTGAAGGATATTGGTATTCTTACGACTGTGAGGTCTATAATCCCAATAATTTATTTGATGCTAATCATAAGCCTATGAGATTTTTAAGATATGATTTTATTGGTGACTCTTATGTACTTGATAAAGTATATACTAATATTTATACAAATTCAAATCCAAAAGCTGACAAGACAATGATCAACAATATGATCAATCGTATTAATTCAAAACTTTACACTTAATACTATATACAAATAAGTTTAAGAACTATCAATGTAAAAGTTGATAGTTCTTTTTTTATACTTTTTTAACAAAAAAAGATGCCGTTCTATTTCTTTTCACTTGGAGAATAGATGAAAGCCTATGCTCACATTCAAAATATGGAAGTGACTATATTTTGAGTGCCAAAGAAACTGTGTGAGGAGTCGAGGTCAGTGACACTTTGGCAATATTTTTTCGATATTACAATAAATTTATAGTTTTATTAAAATTTTAAAGGTGGTGAATTGTAATGACTAATAAAAATTACAAAGCATTAAATTGGTCAGGATTTATGTAGCTAACCTTTTGTGGGTTGGCTGAATATAAATAATGATTAAATGAAATAATTAAAATTCTCATTGTGATTTTAATTATCTGTTTTGAACAATGGTTTTAATAATATTATTAAAATACTCTTAAGAAAGGAGAAAAATCAAATATATGAAAAGATTTAATTCATATAAAGTTAAAGGTCTTGGTAAACGTGTACTTTCTGTTTTACTTGCCATTTTAATGGTGTTTAGTTGTTTTGCAACAAGTCTTACTGCTCTTGCTGATTCATCAATCAAAGATGTATGGACTTCATCTGACGGACATTCACATCACAGATTAAAGGTCAACGGTAAAGATGCCTTTTGTATTAACTACGGTCAAGAATCAACCGGTAAGTTTAAGACTGATTCTGCTGCACTTAAATATTGGAACAGTCTTGGCACCACAAAAAAGAATAAAATTCAAAATATTCTTTCTTGTGCAGAAGCTAAAGGCTATATAAACGGTTCTGATAAAGAATATTTTGGTATTCAGAGAGCAATTTGGAATGTTGTTACTACTAAATCAGAAAAAGAACTGTCGGATTATTTCAAATCACAGACAAATTCTGTATATAAATCGCTTAATTCAAATTATTCTGATTACGCAAAGAAAGCTCCTAAGTTTGGTACAATCAAACTGGAACCTCAGTATAACAGTAGTGGTAATGTTACTTCATATAAAGGCTCAGCGACAGACAGTAACAAAGTTTTGAGTAAATTTAAGTTTACTGATAAAGCAGGGCTTAAAACTTCTGTTTCGGGCAATAAACTTACAGTAACATCAACTACAAGATTTGATGGCTTAAAAAAGCTTAAAATGACATCTAATAATAAGCATTATACTATTAAGGATAGTCAGGTTGGCCATTTTGGTAATCAGCAGGTTATTGCTATTGGTAGCCCAAATGTACTTAACGCAAATGTTAGTGTAAGAACGAGTGAAATTAACTTAGGAGATATTACAATTAATAAAATTGCTGAAACCGGTGAACCTATGAGTGGTATCCGATTTGATTTGTATAATTCAAATGGCACATACATTAGTTCAGATTGGACTGATGCAAACGGAATAGCAACTTTTGAAGGTCTTAACGTTGGAACGTACACCGTAACAGAAGTCACTCCTGCCGGTTATGTGCCGTATGGAAACACAAACAGTGTTCAAGTAACAGTAAGAGCCGGAGATGTAGTCAATGCATCAAACCATTCAAGCGGTAAATGGGTCAACACTTTGCAACGTGGTGATATTTATATCCATAAGACAATTGAGGATACAAGTACACCGTATCAGGCAGAATTTACTCTTTACGATTTGGACGGCAATTATGTAATCTCAGGAACAACAAACACTGCCGGCGACCTTTACTTCTGTAATATCCCAACAGGATATTATCAAATTAAAGAAACCAATACATATAACAGTAATGTTATAGATTGGCAAGCAACATATACAACATATGATTCGGGTACAGGTCAAACAACAACTCATAAAGGTGCACAGATTTATGTATCTTGGGATGGTCAAACGACTTATCCATATACAAACAATGTAAACCATAATGGTTGGCTTAATGACCTTGTAGGTGGTACAAACCTTTGTGATTGGGTTAATGAGATTAATTTCTCAGGTAACAATACAATCGTAAATAAGTATATGCGTGGCGATTTGAGACTCTATAAAGTCTCTGAGAAGCCTGATACAACGAGTTCAAACGGATATACATACAAGTATGTTCCTAACGATAATACAGGCTCATATCCAGCCACAAAAGGTGCTAAGTTCACAATTACAAGTGAGGCAAGCCAAAATGCATTGGGTAAAGATTTAACATTTACTACAACTACGGATGAACAGGGATATGCATACTTCTGTGATGTTCCTATCGGCTATTATACAGTAAAAGAAGTTGAGGTTGATAATAAGTATGTTCAGCCTGACAATCAAATCTTTTACGTAGCGTGGGATGGTAATACAAACTATGATGTAACAGGTACGAACTGTAGAAACAGTGTTGATTACTATGCAGACTATAATTCAAATACATTAACCTTTATTAACTATTTAAAGTATTTCAGATTTGAATTTTCAAAGCTTGATAATGATACAAATAGTTCAAAGGCTCAGGGTGATGCTTCGCTTGCAGGAGCAACATATGAACTTTATAAAGGCAATGAACTTGTAGGAACTTATGTAACCGATGCAAGCGGTAAGTTTACAACAAACTATCATATTTGTGGTAATGACTATTACCTTAAAGAAGTAGGCTCATCTAACGGTTATTACATTAATAAGGAAAACTTAAAGGTATCCGAAGATCCGTCAAAGTACACAGTAAGGCTTAATGATACTTCAAAAACCAACACAGAAACGGTTAAAAAGGGTAGAATTGAGATTATGAAATTTACCGATGACGGTTCTGATAAATATGTTACACCAGAGCCTAATGCAGAATTTCAAATCTATCTCAAATCGGCAGGCTCATACGAGAATGCTAAAAACAACGAGAGAGATTTAATTGTTACCGGTAAAGATGGCTATGCTGAAAGTAAGGCATTGCCTTATGGTGAATATGTAATTCATCAGACTAAATGTGGTCTTGAAGGTACTCTTTTAGCAGATGACCAAATTTGTAAAATTCAAACAGATTCAAGTGCATACCCTGATAACGGTGATTCAAATGTTGTAGCAGTTTACAGATATGCAATTAAAAATCTTTTAGATAGTGCATACTTAAAGCTTGTAAAAGTTGATGCCGATACAGGCAAAGCTATTCCGTACAATGAACTCCAAGGTGCTAAATTCCAGATTCTTGATAAGGATTTGAATGTAGTCAAAATGACTTATACATATCCTAAGAAAATGGTAATTGATACATTTACTTTAAATGATGAAGGATATCTTATTACTCCTGAAAAGCTTCCATACGGTAAGTATTATATTGTAGAAGTAGAAGCACCATACGGCTATTTCAATCCAAATGCTGATAAAATCGTATCAAGGATTGACAGTAACGGTAATACGGTTTACGAGTATGATAAGAAATCTGTTGAAAAAACAGCGTTCAAAATTGATACAGTAAATAACGAAAACAAAGTTGATAAAACAGATGCTCAACGTGCTACAATTGAAGTAAGCATTAAGAATAATGTTCAAACAGCAAATCTCCAAGTTGAAAAACGAGGAGAAGTTTTCAAAACTGTAACAAAGAATGGTGAATTCTATTCAGCAGTTTATGAAGAACAAGGTCTTGCAGGTGCTGTATATACTGTTTATGCATCAGAGGATATTGTTACTCCTGACGGTACTGTAAGGTACAAGAAAGGTGATGCAGTATGTACTCTTACAACAGGTGCAACTGGTATTGCAGACTCTAAATTAAGTACAACACAATGGTTTGGTAAGTGGCATAAGCTTTATCTTGGCAAGTATGAAATCAAGGAAATTACTGCTCCGAATGGCTTTGCACTTAACGCCGATTCAAAGAAAATTGAACTTGCATATCAAGGTCAAAATGTTAAAGTTTATGATGTAAATGATACTTTTGTAAATGAAAGACAAAAGGTTGAAGTCAAAGGAACTAAGGAACTTGAAGTCAATGATATCTACGGTATCGGGAATAATAATGAGGTTGAATCAGTAGTATTTGGCCTCTATGCAAATGAAAATATTATTGCGGCTGACGGTACTAAAATTCCTAAAGACGGCTTGATTCAAAAGGTAAATGTATCTGCAAACGGTACGTTTGAATTTGATGCCGACCTTCCATTAAACTTTGATTATTATGTAAAAGAAATTGCAACAGATAATCATTACAAGCTTAATGATAAGAAATTTACGTTCAGCTTTGACTATAAAGGTCAAGATATTGCAAAACAAACAATTACCCTTAATGGCAATAAGCCTATTTCAAATGAACTTAAATACGGTAAGATTTCCGGTCTTAAAGTAGACGATTTAGGTAATAAACTTGCTAATGTAACATTTGGTTTATTCTCAAAAGATGAAACTAAATTTACAAAAGAAAATGCAATCGTAACAGTAACTACCGATAAAAACGGTGTATTTGAAATTGACAATATTCCGGTTGGTAATTATCAACTTGTAGAGCTTTCTGCTCCAGACGGTTATGCCTTTTCAAAAGAACCAATCGGCATTTCGGTTACTGAGGACAAACAAGTTATCAAAAAGCAAGTTGAAAACAAGGTTGTACGTGGTCAAATTGTTATCACAAAACAAGGTGAATTCTTCTATTCTACATCAGAAAATGAAGACGGTACAACAACTCCTGTTTATAAGAATTGTAATCTTCCGGGTGCTACATTTGATGTAATCGCTGCTGAAGATATTACTACTCCTGATGGTGTAGTAAGAGCACATAAGGGTGATGTAGTTGATACAATCACTACTGATGAAAACGGTGTAGCAAAGAGTAAGGAACTCTTCCTTGGTAAGTATGAGGTAAAAGAAACCAAAGCACCAAAGGGATATTTCCTTGATAAAAACAACTATACTGATGATAATAGCTTTAAGGTTGAACTTACATTTGAGAACAGTGATAAGGAACTTGTTGTAACAAATCTTGATGCATATAACAAAAGACAAACAGTAAAAGTAAATCTTATTAAATCAATGGAAAAAGATAATATCTTTAAAATTGACGATGTAAATGCACTTAAAAACGTTGTCTTTGGTTTATTGGCAAGAGAAGATATGACAGCAGTTGACGGTTCTGAAATTAAGGCAAACACACTTATTGAAAGAGCAAAACCTGATGAAAACGGTCTTGTATCGTTCAATGCTGACCTTCCTTACGGCTACAAATATTATGTAAAAGAAATCTCTACGGATTCTCTTTATACATTAGATGAGACAGAGTATGAATTTGCATTTGATACCGAGGAAAACGATGCAGAAGTAACTACAATCTCCATTAATAATGGTACTGTCATTGTAAATACTATTGCAAGAGGTAAGGTAACAGGTGTTAAAAAGGATACTGACGGTGCACTTGTAAAAGGTGCTTTGTATGGTTTATTCAGCTCTGATGCAACTGAATTCACAAAAGAAACTGCTCTTATGACAGCAGAAACAGATGAAAACGGTGTATTCACATTTGACTTAATTCCAAAGGGTAGTTACATTATCGTTGAATTATATGTACCTGTACCATATAAAGTAAGTAATGAAAAGATTGCATTTACTATCAGTGATGAAGCAAATCAAGTAGCATTTGATGTTACTGATGAATTTATCACAGGTGCTATTTCGGTATATAAATTTGATGCAGATTATCCTGAAAATTCATTATCAGGTGCAACATTTACAGTATATAATGACGTTGACGGTAACGGTATTTATGATGAAAATATTGATACTGTTTATAATACTTTGAACGAAGTTCAGACAGGATTTTATTTCCTCGACGGCATCAGATACGGTCATTATCTTGTAAAAGAAACTGCTTCTCCTAACGGATTTGCAATTGATGAAAATTATTATCCGGTATTCATTGAAGAAGATGGCAAAACATATAATGTTACTAATTCCGGTGAAAGCTTTGTTGATACAGCTCTTAAAGGTACTTTAAAAGTAGTTAAATCTTCGTCTAACGGCGTTGTAGAAGGCTTTACTTTCAATATCAAAGGTACAAGTACAACTGGTGAAAAAATTGATATCACAGAGGTTACAAACAGTAAAGGCGAAATCAATATTTCTGACCTTAGAGTAGGTACTTATACAATTACTGAGGTTGAAAATGATGCTACCGATAACTATAAAATTGAAGAACCAAAGACTGTTACAATTAAAGCAAACGAAACAGCAACAGTTCATTTCTATAATGAATATAATGCACCGAGTGCACCAAAAGCAGGTCTTGATAATAACTTCTTCGGTCTTGCTTGTGCAGGTGTAGGAACTTCAATTATGGGTTCAATTTCTATGTTAGGATACATTGTTTCAAAGAAGAAAAAGAATGATATTGACGATTAATCAGTAAAGTTCATGTTTTCGGAGAGTCGCTTCTGCGGCTCTCTTTTTTTATGCTTTTTTAAAAAAAATTATTTTTTTATGCATATTCGCAAAAATAAAAATTTCTTGCGCGATAAATATAATGAAAGGTATTTTATGAGTCAATATCTTTCAATAAGTTTTATTTTGTGTTTAATTTTTTTCTTCTTTAATTTGTTATTTTTTTGTTAATTTTTATTGCTTTTTTCTATTCGTTTAACAAGAATTTTATTATCCAAGGAACTATTGAACACATCAATAGTTCTTATTTTTTTTTTTTTTTGACTCAAATAATTGAAAGGAGAAAGAAACTTTGTATCGTCAAAATTTTCAAGAATATGTGAAAAAATTATATGCTTTTTTGTCCGAAGCAAAGGTAATTACAGTTAATGAAGCTAAAGCATTTTTAAGGGCTTTAGGTATTAAATCTGATTATACAGATACTATTGTAAAGCGTTTAGTATCCGATACATCTGTCTGTAAAAAAGACAATTATTTAATGCTTAACTGTAATAGAAGCTTAATGGAATACACTGATTTTAATTGCTTAAAAGGCAAAATTAATGCCCTTTATATTAATCTTTTAAATCAATTTAATTGTATTTCATACGAAGTTAAATATCCTTGTAAAGCTGTTTTATATAATTCCCGAACAGGAACTGCATTGTATGTTTTTTACATTTCAGAGAACTTTGCTAATGATTGTAATTTGATTGAATCACTTTATACAACCAATATGACAAAGCTTTCACCACTTAATGTTGCATTAATAATTAATGATAAGGTCGATAAAAAATCAATTGAATTATCAAACAATTTTAATGTGATTATTACTTTTCAAAACAATAAATTTACAGATGAAAGGAAGTGAAAAGCAATAAGGTATGAACAAATATGTAATGTGTAAAAAGATTTTTGCTATTAATGAAAACTATGTTGACATATCAAATTCGCTTAAGGATTGTCGAGATTTAGTCGTTAGAGAAGATAATGACGGACTAAGAAATTACTTGACAAAAACTCTTGTTGAAAGTGAATTAGCAACAATAGAATTGCGTAAATTAATGGCACAAAATGTTGAAACAAAACCACAAATGATTGAACTTGATTCCAAGATTGTTGATGCTAACGATATCTCAATCGAAGAAAATGACAAGGTACTTTCAATAAAAATGCCAATTATTCTGCCATTTAAGAAAGTAAAAGATATCAGAAGAATATCACCTCAATTCAAGTCATCAGAGCAAAGTAACGACTACATAATTGAAGCTTTAAAGAAAGCTAACAAGCTTGGTCTTGATAATCTTTTTTATAAAGTGAATGCAATTGTAGGTGCTCTTGATATTGCAATGCAGCGTTATTGCGTGAACAGTACATACGAAGAAAGAATCAAACTTTATTCAAACGGTACTTATGTGTTTACCAATTATTTCAAGTATGAACCGGGGCAGTTATCACCTGATCCTGACAATATGGAGTACAAACAAATTATTGATATTGTGGCTCGCTATCTTTCTTGTGGTAATGATAATCATATAAAAATTATCATTCAAAATAAGCCGGCTAAAAGCTCGTATACCGAACTTAAAGTGTATCCAAATACATTTGAGCTTATTCCTCAAAAAGTTCAAAAATAAGGAAAATAGGTTGGTTAAAACCGAACCATTCCGGTTTCACCCATTGCCTTTTTGCCGATTTAGTGAGTGAAATCAATAGTTTTTGGCAAATTTCTTTATCCATTTTGTCCGGTCAGGAGATTTCTTAACAAAAATGGACTTAAAAAGTAAGTGAGGAGTGTAAGAGTTGACAGCAACACAAGAAAAGGCAAAAACGCCAACACAACAAGAAATCAATAAAGGCATATACACAACATTTGAAAAAGAAATAAAGTATGCAGACACAAGCAAAGCAATAATAAAACTACTTTCTGAAAAATATTGTATAGCTAAAGATTTTGAATTATTACAGGAAGATTTGCAGGAAAATAAATTGTGGAAAGTAAAAAAAGCAATGAATGAGTTACAAAAAAACAATTATGTAACGGCATTTGCAATAGATTGTGAAAAAGCTAACAATCAAAAAGACAGTTGGAAACTAACTAACCGAGGTACTCGATTGGCAAAGTATCTTTTCAATCTTGAAAAAACCAAAAGCTCCACAAGTGCCCGAAAGGCACAATCCTGCTGTCGAAACAGAAACATAACAGAAACGATGCTCCAAGGTACTTTACAACCAAACGTTCAATATATCAACAGTGAATATTTAGGAACTTGTTTAAAGGAAGATGAAAAAGCACCATTGAGAGGATTGTATTGCACAGGATATTTACTAACACCGGAGACTAACTATTTACTTTACAGTTTAAGTGATAGAAATATTGCGGTGTATGAAACAAGAGAAAAAAACTCATTAAGAAAAATCGAGGTACTAAAAGGTACTGAGACAAAAAAAGACAGAGAGAATTATTTGGAAGGCTTTGACCGAATAATTTTTGTAGAAAATGAAGAAGCAATAAAAAATATGTTTGAGACTGTACCGTTTAATAAATGGTGCAAGAAGAACGGCAAGAGTTATGCAAGGAATTATGAAAATGGACTCTTTTATAGAGATGAAACGATAATGAGAGGACAGGCTTTTGTAATTGAACGAAGTATAAATCAAAAAAGTCTAATAAAACCTTTTTATAATACACCACAGACAACAATGAGGATGTCTGAGGATGCAGTTAAGCAGTATGTGGAGATAAAGAGGAAAGAATTAGGAGAAAAAGAAAAGGCAAAAAAATATCAGTTGTCAACAGTAGAAACTGATAGATACATAGTTGTAAATCTGATAGTGCAGGAACTTCACAAAATGGCAATGATAGAAAATATCATTGAAGATAAAAATGAAAAACGCGAGGTACTTGTTTTTACAACTGAAAAACAGATTGATTTTATAGAACGTTGTTTTGGAAAAGACAACATAAAGATAGCAAAGATTGGAGAAAAAGAGCTTGAAAGATATTTGGAAGAAAAGAGGAAACAAAATATGAGATAAAACGAAAGGGTGACGGCAACGAAAAAGGAAAAACAGAATAAAGAAAACCATTTGGATAAAATGTCAGAAAAATTTGGAAAAACCAAATTAGGTGATTTTGTAATAAGGCATAAATTGTTAGCCGGAATGATGTATTTCATAGGATGGTATTTGTCGGGCGTTTTAAGTCAAGCATTATACAAGAGTCATTTGCTTATGAGAGCACCGGATAAAGCAGATAATTATGAAGTATCGTTTGGATTAAGAAGCTTAGTCCAATGGTGTACTAATTTTCCAACAGGGTTAATAACACTGATTGTTTTTATGGCAGTGATTTCTTGGGTGATAATTCGATTTATTGCTCCACGAATGAGAGTAGAGGTCGGCACTAAAGAAAAAGAAAGAAATGTCATAAAAAGCGATAATGACACATATGGTACGGCTGCACTTGGCACAACAGAAGAATTTGAAGATGTAACACAGATTGGAAAGATTGAAGATTGTAAGGGAATAATTCTTGGTCAGGATAAAGAGAGCAATGAAGTAATCACATTACCAACGGCTGAGGATATGAACTACAAAATCAAAAAGAATAATTGGACTTGGGATGATATTAATAACAATACAAGAAATAGAAATATTCTTGTAATCGGCGCACCGGGTACAATGAAGACCAGAAGTGTTATTCAAACTTCAATATTGCAGGCTGTACGGCGTGGAGAATCAATTTTTATGACCGACCCGAAGGGTGAAGGTTATGAAAAGAATAAATCAATGCTTGAATCACACGGCTATACTGTTAGGGCATTCAATCTAAAGGACTTTAAGAATAGTGATAGTTGGAATATGCTTGCTTCTCTTGATGATAATGATGATGGAAACGCAAAAATATTTGCAGAAACTGTTATAGCAAATGCCGGAGGAGACAGTAATAGCAAAGATTCATATTGGAATGATAATGCTATGAACTTCTTAAAGGCTTGCTTGTTATTACATAATACGGATAGTTTTGGTGCACTGTATGATTTTGTGACAGGTACTAATTTGCCGGATTTTGAAACAGCATTTGCAAATTCACCTGACAGGGTATCTGCGTTAAGGGCATTTAAAGCATTTAATCAATGTTCAGAACAAGTAAAAGGTCAAATCATAAACGGTCTTGGAATTATGATAGATGTATTCCAGCAAGATAATGTTAGAAACATAACGGATTCAGACGAAATAGATTTAACATTACCTGCGAGAGAAAAATGTGCATACTTTGTAATTACTTCTGATCAACACTCAACATATGATTTCCTTGCAATGTTGTTCTGGGTAATGAGCTTTATTAAATTGATTGAGTATATAGATAAGCATAAAGATGAAAATGGTGACCCAACAACGTTACCAATCAATATGCTTTTTGATGAATTTAGTAATATAGGTATTATTCCAGACTTTAAAAAGAAAATATCTACAGTAAGAAGTAGACATGTCTATTTAACATTGATTATTCAAACATTACCACAATTACAAAATAGATACCCAAATGGTGTATGGGAAGAAATTGCTGCTTGCTGTGATATAACAATGTTCCTTGGTACGAATGATTTAACAACAGCAGAATACATATCCAAAAGAACAGGTATTATGACAACAAGTGTTAAGACGGAAAACAATATGTACGAAAGAGACAGAATCGCACTTGATAGAGATGCAACAAGTAGGGAAGTTACATCAGACGGTCAGAGAATGGTAATGACAACTGACGAAGTACTAAGAATGAAAAACACCGATAGCCTGCTGCTAATAAGAGGAATGAATCCTCTGCTTTGTAGGAAATATGATTATACGAAGCATCCAATGTCAAAGGAATTAAAGAAAATCCGAATTGAGGACTATATTCCACGATGGAGGCAGAGGAAAATCAATTTTGAGAAAGAAAGAGAAAAAGAGGAAAAGAGGATAGCAGAAGAACAAGCTGCCGAAAGGGAAAAACGAATAGAAAAAGCATTAGAACGTCAACAAGAGTCAACTGCTCAAGCTGACAATAAGACAAAAGAAACAACAAAGAAAACAACAGAACAAAAATCTGATTCGAGTGTTGGAATGAGCATGAATGATATGCTGTTAAATTTTGCTATGCCGGCAGACTCGTCAAATGTAAACGAAGAACTTGAAGAAGATAATGAAGAATAAAATTAAGAAAGGAAAACATTATGGCAAATAGAAGAACTACAATTGAAATCCCTGAAAGCAAATTGCATAAGCAAGAGCAGGAAAAGAAAAGGGTAGAAATGTTCCAGACATTAAATCAAAGCTTGGCATCTGCAAATAAAGCAGTAAAGCATTACTTGTCGATTAAGGTAGATGGTTTGTGGCCAAACGAGAATACCACTGATATGGGATTGAGGTATTGCGCATGTCATCAGTATGGTGAATGGAAAATAATTGTACCTGCTGCCTTGATGAATTTTGACGAAGAAGTAATCAAGGGAAAAGAACCATATCAATTGCAAGGAATATATCAAAGTTACATAAACGAAATGGTTGATGCAACAATTGATGTAGTTGTAATAGCAATAGATACAGCAAGCAAGAGAGTTCTTGCAAGCCGAAAGATGGCAATGGACTATTTGGAAGAAAGAAATTATTTCAAAGAGGACAAAGGCGGTTTAAGCAAAATTGAACGAGCAGTAAGAGATAACAAAAACATTGAAAGCAGAGTTATCACAGTTCGTGAAAAATGGGTATTGCTTGACGTACTCGGTCATCAGGTCAAAATGCTTGTAAATGATGTAGGTTGGAGATTTGTGCCTGATGCAAGAGCAATTGTATATGCAGGGGATGTAGTACCTGTAAAAGTAAAAGAATTGAATATAGACAAAGAGAACAAGAAAATTGAAATGCAAGTAAGTATGAAAGAAGCATTGCCAAATCCAAATGTTGCAAATTCAAAAAAATATCCGGCGGGATCAACATGCACAGGAACAGTAGTAGCAATAAGCAACGGCGCATATTTTGTGCAGACAGGTGATTTTGTAAACGGTGTGGATATACTTTGTAAAATCATCAATTCACCTGAATTACCGGAGGAAAGAGATAAGGTGCTTGTTAAGATAGGCTATGTGAACGAAGAACAAGGAAGAATCTTTGGAACAATAGAGCGAATTACATCTAAGCATAATAGGATGCTGAACTTATAATGCATAGCACACATAATAAATATTACAGTAATTCGTATATAATGGCTATAATATCCGGTATGACCGGAAATATATTATCAGCAATATTGTTTATTCAAGTAGCATTGGCTAACAACAGTCCGGAATTTCTTTATAAACCGCAAAAGGTAAAAACATATAGTATAGCGTGTATTATTGAAATTATCTTTCTTGCAGTTCTCTTGCTTATATCATTGATTCAAATACTTCAATAGTGAAAAAGACTATCTTTCTGAATAAACGGAAGGATAGTCTTTTACTATTTCTTAATTATTTTCTTCATTGCTTTCTTCATAACTAAATGAATATACTTCTGTAGGAATATAGTTGATGACTACTGCAAATATGTTACTCTATGTATCTTGTTTAATTTTAAACTGGTCGATTTCGACCGGGTTAAAATTCATACTATGCTTTTTATCAATAGACTAAGTTAATATTAATATAATGCAGTTATATATTGTTTAATTTTAAACCAATCGATTTCGATGGGGTTAAATATTATTTATTATTCCTTACTCCTCAACGATTATATTGACGATAAAAGTAAAGTACAGTATACGATTATCATAAAACCACAATTAAAAGCCTGAACAGAAATAGCAGCAGGAATACAACAACACCATTTTAGCAGTAATAGTTCACATAGCAAAAACCACAAACCTTTAGGTGAACATAACAAGTAAAAGATAATTGAATATAACATTAATACAGTAGAACGTTTCTGTTGAATTTGTAAAATTATCAAAATGTTTCTAAAAAATTCCACAAACTTTTAAACAATTTTTAAAAGTATTAAAATGATTTTAAAAGTTTAAAAGAAAAAACAGCAAATTTTCAAAAGTATCAAACGATTTCTAAAAGTATTAAACAAATTTAAAAAACTTTAAAAAATAAAATTAAGGTTGTGATGAAATGCAAGAAGAAGGGCAAGAAATAGTTGACTGGTACTTGACTAAACAATGATTTCACAGCTAAAAAGGGCTAAATCAAGACCTTTATTAACGATTATTTGGTTGACTCGTAGTTGACTGTATACTTTTAGCACTCGGCAAGACGGTAATATGAAGATTGTAAAATCAGTAATCGAACATTTGTGTACTTATAGTGGAGATATATAATTGACTTCTATTTGTGTATATACCTGCTGCACCTAAAATCGTTGCTCAGAGTGCACATTAGCTGACAAAAAGTGTTAAAATTATACATTTAGTACAATTTTCTATATAGAAAAAGCCTTTCATACTATTACTCATTGTAATATTTGAGAATAGGAAAAAAACCGTGGAAAAATAATTAACAGCAGGTAAATAAAAAAAGACTTCACAAGGCTGAAATAACGTTTTAAACTGCTCAATGTTATCGTAATTGTCTGAAATATAAAATATTGAAATAAAACGGCGTAGAAAGCCACAAAGAATGTTTAATAAAAATTGTTAAGCGTTGTTTGCAAAAAAAGCAATAAAAAATTTCATTATTTTCACTAAATTTTCACTAAAAATTCACTAAACTGCGTAAAATATTAAAAATTTGCTTGGTTGTTATTGCGTATTGTAGTAATATTAAATCGTTCTGTGCAGCAGGCTTGTAAAATTCTTGCATATCTCTTGCATATCGAGATGAGATAATATATACTTTTAGGTAGTAGATTATGTAAAAACAGCCTAATGCTAATTCCTGTTCGGGCAAATTGCACCAAATTGAGATTTTCGTTATAATAGGTGCTATTTTGACAAGGTGGTATTGGATTTTGGAAAGTATCCTGATGGAGAAGTAGACAAACCATTAATCGCTTATTTTGAAAAGAAAAATGATTATGTGAAATTCAGGATAAAATATGATAAAAAGCAGATAACAAAAGGGAAATTCATAGCAACTCCTGAAGGCAACAATGACTACGGTATCTATTATTTTGTTTCAGATGAAACAGCACAGGAAATGACTCGTGATGATGCAGAACACATAATTCAAGTTATTGTTACAAGTTATATAGCTGTTAATGCATTGCTATTGTACGGTAATTTGGTAGATGGCACTTCTACAACGGTAAGAGCCAAAAGTGATGAAGATGATAAACATTATTTCATCAAAGAATACGATAACAAGCTCTACGCTGTAAGTTCACATACACACCGTTCACCGGAAGGTATATTTAGTGTAAGAGGGCATTTTAGAAAATATAAGAAGAGTGGAAAAGTCATTTGGATTGATGAGTACCTAAAAGGCACAGAAAAGGATTAACCTGCTGCAAGAGGAAGACTATATATAGTGTATCATTAATTTTAGTTGACAAAATATGGGATTGGCGATATTATGAGAAAAAATGATAATATCGTTAAGATATTAGAAAGGAGAAATCTTATGGAATATCATGTATATCAGAGAACATATACTGCCGACAGAAAAGGCAAGGATTGGACTGCTGATGAGTTGGATGATTTAACAATGCAATTGACCGAAGATATGGAAATTGATTGCGGCGCATTTGATGACCAAGCTGAAGCTGAGGAAATGTTTGAAGAATGTAAGGTGGAATGTTCATCTAAATATACCGATGATGATAAAGTGGTATTCGATTACTTAACTTTGGAAGAGGTTGAGGAAGATGCCTACGGTAATATTGAGAGCACAATTGATGCTACTTATGTTGCACCGGTAGAGTAATTAAATATAAAAAATACAATTTATGCAGAGCTTTTCAATGTTGATAAGCTCTGCTTAATTATTAGGAGATATTATATGCAAATAATAAGTCTTATAACAGCAATTATTTCAATGCTTGCAACAATTATAATTGGAATTTTGCAAGTAATACAAAATAAAAAAATTGATAAACGTGATGAGCAAAGACGTAAAGATTTAATTTATTCAGAAGCAACAAAGTTTATTACGAAATACAGTTTAGATTATAAATATGACATACAATTACTACCATTATGCGTTATGGCATATAAATATAATCCTATTTATCCATATCATAGACAAATATATAGTGAGTTCTGTTCTCTTGTCGAAGAAGTTCAAAATTGTATATTAGAAAGATGTAATATTGATATATCAAGTTCCAAAACAAATAAATTTTATGATAAAATTGTAAAACTTTTAGAATCAACCATTAAAATAAATTACCCTAATGATGACGGAAATTTATTTCACGATAATGGAAAATATTTTAAGTATTCTTTATCAAAATACGGCAATGAGAAAATACCCGATATTTCTTGTAATGCAGATAAATGGTTTGAAAAAATAAATGCTTCATCAGATAATACTATGGATTATGAAGAACATATTACAAATTTATTAGCTTATGAAAAAGAACGAAAGCCAATTGAACGATTGATGAACGAATATACCAGTATGGGAGTTCCAACTACAGGTGCTGGAACCTTGCTTTCATACTTAGCTTGTATTGTGGCTAAATATGCATTTATTTATTCTCATAATGATTTACAAAATGAGATTGGATGTATTGAAGATTATCCTTATGAATTATATATGGAAGATTTATTTTTGGATGCATTGTTTAATATTTACTACATAGCAGAAAATAAAAAATTAATAGAGAATTAAAAATCAAATGATTATATTAAAATAAGGACAACAAGTTTGTTGCCCTTATTTTTTTGCGAATTTTTTGTAAATATTTCTAAAAATGTTCTAAAAAAAACAAATATTTGCGATATTTAATTGGAAACAAAAATGTTGAAAAAGGAATGATTAATTATTAATAATTTTGAAAGTTATTTATTTGGATTGATTTTGACAGACGGAAGTATTTATTTAACTACAAGAAATAGAGGACATATTTCAATTGAACTTGAGGCAAACGATATTGAATTGTTGAAAAATATACAAGAAAAAATTCCTGATTCAAAATTAAACACACGAATCAGAAATACAAATTTTAAAGAAAATTACCAAACAGCAACATGGTCTGATTATCAAAAGGAATTTAGAGAGAAATTTTTTTCTTATGGAATGCCAAAAAAAGATAAAGGTATTTATGGCACAGTTCCTATAGTAAAATATTCAGAAAACGATTTTTGGAGAGGTGTGATTGATGGAAACGGAAGTATAGGCTTTACAAGTGACGGTGATCCGTTTATTTCATTAACAACTGCAAGTAAAATTTTAAAAGAAAATTTATGTGAACTATTATATAAAAAATTCAATATAAAAAAGAATATTAAACCTAATAAAAGAGATAATGTATATAATATTGTTCTAAAATGTGAAGATGCTATTGCTTTTTGCGATTTTTTATATAAAAATGCTGAGATATATTTACAACGTAAATATATCAAATACATAGAAATAAAAAAATGGAAAAGAACTAAGAAAAAAATATATTCTCAATCATGGACGTCAGAAGAAATAGAATTTATAAAAACACATACTGTAAAAGAATCAATGATTCATTTACAAAGAACAGAAAAATCAATAAAAATGAAGTTATGGAGAGTCAAACAAAATAATTTATAATGAATTTGAAAGGATGATAATATGAGAAATTATAATTTAAAGATATTTACAGAAAACATTGAACCTGTGGCTTTAAACCAAATATATGAGTTGGTAAAGCAACCTGCATTTTCTGATTGTAAGGTGAGAATAATGCCGGACGTACATGCCGGCACAGGTTGCGTAATCGGATTTACAGCAGATTTAGGAGAAAAGGTAATCCCTAATATTGTAGGTGTTGATATTGGCTGTGGTATGCTTACAGCAAAGTTAGGTAAGATAGATATAGACTATGCAGAACTTGATAGAGTAATTAGAAATTATATTCCTTATGGAAGAAATGTAAGAGATGATGCAGTTGAATGTATATTAGATGATGATATTGATAAACTCAGGTGTTACAAACATTTAAAAAATATTAATGGAATTAGATGCAGTCTTGGTACACTTGGTTCTAATAACCACTTTATAGAAGTTGATGAATCTAAAGATGGTACAAAATACTTGATTATACATACAGGTAGTCGTAATCTTGGTAAACAAGTTGCAGAGTATTACCAGAACAGAGCCATCGAAGAGATGTCAGGCAAGGATGAACTTGAACAACAGTGCCAGAATCTCATAAAGCAATACAAAGCTGATGGCAGACAAAAGGAAATTGAAAAAGCCTTAAGTGAACTCAGACGGAAGTGGCAAAACAAAAAATTAAATGTTCCAAAAGAACTTTGCTACTTAACAGGTCAAAGCAGACTTGATTACCTTCACGATATGACGATTTGTCAGCAGTTTGCATCATTAAATAGGCTTCGTATTTTTCTTATTATTGCAAGAGCAATGGGATGGGAAGTTGTTTCAAATGTTGCTATAACTCACGATGCGCCTAATTTATTTGAAACAGTACATAATTACATTGACTTCACAACCAACCACGATACTAATATGGTCCGAAAAGGTGCGATTTCTGCCAAAAAAGGTGAATATGTATTAATCCCTATGAATATGCGTGACGGATGTATTTTAGGAATAGGAAAGGGAAATGAGGACTGGAATTGTTCAGCTCCGCACGGTGCAGGACGGCTTATGAGCAGAAGTATGGCAAAAGATACTATTTCTCTTGATGAATACAAAAACTCAATGCAGGGTATCTACACGACCTCTGTGTGCCAAGAAACAATTGATGAGTCACCACAGGCTTACAAATCAAAAAATGAAATTGTAAAACTTATCGAGCCTACTGTTGAAGTGATTGAGATTTTAAAGCCGGTATACAACTTCAAGGCAAACTAAATCTGTTCTGCCATATACAAACTATAGCAAAAACAAGAGTGGAGAACCTGCTGCTCTTGTTTTTTTGTTTTATTTACTTTTATAAAAAATATTTAATTAAAAATTTAGAAAGGAAATTTAATATGAAAGAATTAATTAATCAAAAAGAAATACTGGAAAATGTGAAAAAAATATTCGAAAATTGCGGATTTCATGGAATAACGTCTACTGATAAAAAAGAATTTGAGAATTTACTAATGTCAGTTAAAGAAAATGATACGAAAAATAAAACTGAATTTCCTGATTTTATATCCGAAAATGGCTTTGTTGAACATTTTCATGTAACATCCGGCAAATCTACACGTAAAGGTTATGATACAACAACACAAGAATCCAAAATGCAAAAAAGTCATGAATCTTTTATGAAAAATGTTTCTGAAAAAACATTGGAAACATATAACAATGATGAACCTTGTGAAAGTCAATCAGAAACAGCATTTTTGAGAGAAAATGATTCTATAGAAAATTTTCACAAAAGTTTCAAAAGATGTTGGGAAAATCACATAGAACATTTACATAATTACAAAGGAAACAAACATTTATCTTGCTTCCTTGTATCATCAGATGATGTTTTTGAAATATATGAAATTGTGCAAAGAGAAGAAGGTATGCTTTTTGGAGATTTAGAAAATAAAGAACCAATAGAGTTTTGTCTTTCTTATGATTTTGAACTACTTGATTATATATATAAATACCGTGATGATATTGACTATGTTATTTATTACAACAAGCATCGAAACTATTTTGAATTATTAAAAATTAAAAACATTCCAGCAATTAAGCAAGTTTTATCTGAACGTATATATGAAATACGCCCTTTACCAACAATGGAAGCTTCAATTACTTATAACATATGAAAAACTGTCAACAACAATAAATGAGCATAACAAAAAAAGACAAGTGCAGCAGGTTTGCACTTGTCTCTTTTTATAATTGTACATATTGATTTTTGACAAAAAAATAAGCACCGAACTAATCCGGTGCTTTTATATGAAACCAAGAAGGAGGTAGACCGTCCTTGGGTTCAGTTGACTTTAAGAAAGATTGAGTATCTATACCGTTTTGTAAATTGAAATTTTAAAATATTATATTAGTCCTGAAAACAGAGTGAATTGACACACAATCTTTCTTTTGTCTTGATTATATCACAAGTTTAAGGACTTTGCAATATAATCAAAGCAAAAGTGGAAATTATCACATCCGGAATTTAAAACCGTTAAGCCGGAATGTTTATTATTAATAGACCATCTCGTAAATTTGGTAAAAAGTCAATGGCTGTTTTAAAAAATTGTAATAATTGCAGTTTGTTTGATTCACTTATTGCAAATATATATGCAGGAAATTTTAAAAACAACTATGAAATTAATAAAAAGATATTCCACTTTTGCACAAATGGATGAAAAAATTAGTTGAAATGCTTAGAACTGGTTTTAAAGAAAAACAATATATCATTGAGGATTTAATCAATCCGGGTGCATACTTACTGTCAGGTGCACCGAAGTGTGGCAAAACCATCTTAGCAACACAAATAGCAGTTGCAGTAAATATAGCTAAATTTCGCATCCATATATATCAAACACCTAAAAGGTGATGATAACATTTTAAAAGAAAGACAGAAATGATTACTTAAAGAGCAAAAAACACAATGGGAAGCTGTGATAAAAGAGGTGACAAGTATCTCCCTGTCTTTCTGTCTTAATTATACTACACTGAATAGTAGGTGTCAATAGGAAAACTGCGAATTTTTTGCGAACATTTACTCCATTATGATTAAAGTAAAAAGCACCGGAAAACCGGTGCTTTAAAATTATATAAAACCAAAGAGGAGGTATAGTCTTTAGTTTTTGTTTGATAAGAAAAGCAAAAGTAAAAATATTAATATTCCCTTTGCTTTTCTAACTAAATTGTAACACACTGAATAGTAAGTGTCAACAGAAAAACTGTGAACTTTTTGCGAATTATCCCCTCTAAAAATAATGTTTTTAGGGGATTTTTTCTTTTTGTAAAAGAACTAAAAATTTCATCTCCAAATTTTTAAAATTAACACTTGGAGGAATTATATCAGCTACGATTGATGTTCGTAATGCCAGAGATTATCATGCTGCCATTGTAGCTTTTATGTCTTTTCGCAAAACAAAAGCCCGGCATAAGCCGAGCTTAGATATTTTTACTTTCGATACTACTCATTAGAAAATTCAGTTGCTCTCTTGTAAGCATCTGAGGTAAATATTTACGATATTGTTTGAGAACAGTATCATTGTTGTCCTTTTTTGTAAACTTAATTCTGATATTAACACTCCTATATCTTTAATAACTTTTTGAACCCGGAATATATTCTTGCATGAGATAATCCCAATTTACCAAGTATGTACTTTGATTCATTTTTTGTAATGCTCTGAATTTACAAAGTTCACGTAAACGCTCACTTACTTTTGATTGAGATACAGAAAATTTGTCGATAATTTCCTTCTGCTTAAATGTAACAAAATAATGATCTTTACATTCATCAAAGAAAAACTTGTTTTTACGAGGTACTACAAGTTCATTATCTATTACTGCTTTTGGCAATAGATATTCAAGTAGTTTTATGTCGTTCTTTGAATATTGTAACATTTCGTCAATTCTTTCAAATACTTTCATTAAAAAATCCTCCTTAATATACATCCTGATGGTCCTGCACAACAGAATCATCATTATTAACGTTATTGTTGCCGGGGAAATTGTCTTTGCAAGAATATTGATTGTTGTGTGCTTTTACACGTTTCTTGTATTTGCCGCCTTTAATAATCTTTACAACAGCTAAAACTGCATAGAAAACTGTAAGCGTAAGAGCATACAAAGGAATAGTTTTTACGATAACACTAACAGTATTGCTGTAACTTAACAGATTTGCAAATTTTACAAAATGATTTTCCAAATAAGCAAATCCGAAATATGTTACTGCACACCAAATACAATGGTATAACATTTTGCCTAAAGCACTTTTGCTCGACATATATTTTGCATTACGTAAAAATAATATTACATTACCTATTACATATATAATTATTATGACTTGGATTACTTTTACAATAGTTTGAGTATCCATTTTTTATATCTCCTTTTTACACTATAATTATACCACACCTACTATTCAGTGTCAATGCTGAAATGGTAAATATTTCTTTAATAATAGCCATTTTTTGTAAAAAGAAAAAGCCACCAATAGGTGACTTATTTTTTGGTGCTATTTCTTTTCTGAGCTGATTTTCTTTTTTTAATTTCTTTCCTTATCAGCTCTTTGACAAATTGTGTTTTGTTCGGTAGAATGCCTAAGAACTCAATGATATCGGCATCATATTCTTTGTTCAGGGTAAATGTAAATTGTTTTAGATTAGCATTTTTATACTCTAAATTATATTTCTTTTTATCAAATTTTTTTGTTTCTTCTGACATAAATACAATATCTCCTAAAAAAATAATTTTTTTAAAAATGGCCTTGACACCTACTATTCAGTGCGCTATAGTATAGGTGTAGAGGACGTCAAGCCCCCTCTACTTCATTTAAACACTCTTTGTTTTTTCCCAGAGACAAAGAGTGTTTTTTCTTTTTTGGGTATTGGAAAAAAATGGTAATTATATAATACTTAATTATTATATCATATTTGTTATAATCATACAATTACAAAATTTTATTTTTTTTCAAAAATGACCTTGACACCTACTATTCAGTGCGCTATAGTATAGATGTAACAGAGTTACAGACTTTGTTGCTCCTTTCTGCTCTTATTAGAGCAACATTATTGAATACAACCGCAGGAACTACGGGGTTAGCCTATTGATACTGTGTTTGTTTAAGAACACTTGAGTAGGAAGCTTGGCATTCTAATGCGAAGCAGTTCACTTTGTTTTTGGTGTTTGTCATTTTTTATTTTCAATGATCTACATCAACTCCTTTTTAATCACTTATTGCCAAATAAGTGATGATGTCTTTTTTCAAAAAAACCTTTTGATTTTTAAATCGGAAGGTTTTTTTATTTTTTTTGCATTTTTTTAGTAAAAAATTAATTTTTTTTTGCAAATTTTTATGAAAAAATGAAATATTTGCGATATATATATTGGAAGCATTTCCAAATATATACAAAATGCCAATTGAATGGCAAAAAGAAAGGAACATTTTATGTTAAAATTTTTTACAAATTTTAAATTCAAAGAAGGAGAAAAGGAAAAAATTCAAGATGAGCTAAGTCGTATTGAAAAACATTTTTCAAAAGAAGCAAAATTATATTTAAGAATTATGTTTGACGAAAAGAAAGAAATCTATACGTCAAGTGTTACTACTAATTTTGCTAAAAAACTTCTTGTCGGAACAGGTGAAGGCGTAACGTGTGTTGTTGCAACCGATGAGGCTTGCGATATGCTGATTCGCCAAATCAGAAAGGAAAAGACAAAGAAGTTTGACAAAACCGGCAGAACACCTCTGTCAGAGCTTGCTGCTGAACAGATTACTTCCGATGAAGTGTCTATGGATGATTTTGAAAAATACGGTATGAGTTCTGATAGAATTACGAAGGTAAAAAATATTTGTGTAGAACCTATTACTGTTGATGAGGCAATTGACGAAATGGAAGTTCTCGGCAGAGATTTCTTTGTTTTTAACGACCCTGACGGTAATGTTAATGTTGTTTACAGAAGAAATAAAAACAAAGGGTTCGGACTACTTAAAGGATAGTATCTGAAAAAAGGAGGATATTTTTTTGGAACAAAATTTAAACATTAATGACTTATTAAGCTTTAGTCCTATGGATTTAGCTCAAATTTTAAATGATACATTTATTTTTGATATTCCGTGTCAGATTGAAACTGAGCAGGAATTAAACGAAGTAGGAAAAATGCTTGCTATTACAAGCAATCAATATTCGTTTTTAACATCAATGTTATCAATTGCAAAAGTGAATGTAAGAAAATATAAGAGAGCTAAAGCTAAAACAAGTTACGAAGATGCAGTCGATAAAAGGGATATTATTTCTTATACCGTGGATGCTGTAAAATTGCGTCATAAAACTTTATCTCGCTTGATTACCGTAAAACAAGAACGTAATAATGAGCTTAATATGTCGGAAAGGAGACAGTTTTGACGTGTAAAAAAATTAGCTTAAACGAATATTTAATTGAGTATGATGCTTTGTTTGACAACAAAATTTGGAAAGGTCATACTCGATGTGATAGTACCAAAATTGATGAATCCTTTGTGAAAATTACAAAAGATTTCATCAAAGAGGATATTCACAGAAATACCAACTGCCCTTTAGATGAAATTATTATTTCAATACAAAATATTAAATGCATTGGCAAAAGAGTAATAGAACTGTCTAAAGAAGACACTGTTAAATTTAACAATCTATATGCTGAAGAAATGTTCAATGCTCAATTTCTTAAAGCAGTGAAAAATAACAGGAAAAGTAAAGGAGAAAATATTCAATGACTAAGTATGAAAAATTAGAGGAATATTTCACAAAAACAGAATTTGCCGTTTTAAAATATTTTGTTGACCATTCAGTACCGCTTAATACTATTGACGAAATTCCAAAGAATTGGAGAGATTGGTTTGGTTCAAATCATTTGTATAAATGTGAAGCAAAGCAAGCTGACATCGCCAAAGAATTAGGAATAACTCCTACTGCGGTAAGCAGAAGTATAACTTTACTTCGTACATACCAAACCGTCACTAAGATAAGAGGCATTAAAGGATACATTGTCAATAAAGATTGGCTTTATGACGAATATCAATATTAAAAACCTTGACATTAATTCTTATTTGCGTTACTATAACAATAGTAATTATTATTATTTAATTTTATAGTATATTAAGTCAGTTATTGCAATTTGCGATAGCTGACTTTTATTAATTTAATAAACAATAGCCGATTAATTTTGTGTATACAAATTTAGTCGGCTTTTTTTGTTTTCATAAGAACTTTCACATAAAAATTTATGCTCAGTGAAAAGTTCAGTCGTAAGGGCAACGACAGGAGGTATTTTATGAGAACAAAATATTCAACACACTCTTATTTACTATATAGGTTCAAATATAAGAAACTATAAGAAAGAGAGGTGTAATAAATGGAAGAAACTGTAACATTGGTCGGTACACATTCGTACACAATCTATGATAACAATGGTTTTTCCATTCAAACAATTAAGCTTGTGGAAGAAGGAGGCAGAATTACTGCTAAAGGCTATAATCTTCCACAAGACCAATATACCTATCAATATAAAGGAACAATCATTGAGGATAAAAAATACGGAAGACAGTTAAATGTTCAACTGTGTACGCTTTATATCAATGAAAAAGAAGATATTATTAAATATCTTAAAGAAAATATTGCTGGTATAGGTAAAAAGTACGCTGAAGCACTTTATAAAGCATATGGAAAAGATGTATTCAAGCAAGCTAAAGATTATGATGCTGTATTCGCAGTAATCAGATCTGAAAAGAAAGCAAAGAAGATAACCGAAAGTGCACAATCACAATTAGTATCTCCTGAAATGTTTGAAATTATTTCCAAATACCAAATACAACCAAAAATACTGAACAAATTAGGATTTTCTTTTGAAGCTATAAAGGAGAATCCTTTTATTATGTCCGGTAATGTTACTTTCTATAAATTAAATAGAATGGCAATTGATTTTGGCTCGGATTTGATATGTTATGACCGCATAAGAGCAGCAGTAAATTATGTTTTAAATGAACTTATAGGTTCACGAGGACATATGTACTATCCTTACGATGAATTTGTTACAGTAACATTAAATCTTCTTAATAAGGGCGTACAGAGAAAATGCTCACTTGATGATTTAAAGAAAACTCTAAGAAAAATGAACAACGATCAAGAAATTGTACTGCGTAAAGCAAACAATAAATTAATCATTTATTCAAAGTTTAATTATGAAACCGAAAATATAATTTCAGAAAGCATCATAAAAACACTTCTTAAACCAAAGGACAAAATCAGCGTAAGTAAAATTAAAGCTGCTATTAATGAAACCGAAAAAGAATTTGGTATCTCTCTTGCAGAAAAGCAAGAAATAGCAGTAAAAATGGTAATGGAAAACAATTTTTCAATTATCACAGGTTCAGCAGGTACAGGTAAAACAACTGTACTTAAAACAGCAATAAGAACCTACGAAAAAATATTCAAATGTGAGGATGAAGACATTCTCTTACTTGCACCGACAGGCAGAGCTGCACAAAGAATGAGTGAGGCTACTATGCACAATGCACAGACGGTCCATTCAAAACTTCTTATTGATGAAGACGGTTCAGTTGGTCAGGAAATAGAAGAAAAAATCATTTTTATAGATGAAATGTCAATGACAGATGCAAAATTGCTTTCACTCATTTTTAAAAATACTAAAAATGATAATGCTAAATTTGTATTCTTAGGCGATCCTAATCAGTTACCAAGTGTCGGTGCTGGAAACATTCTTGAAGATTGTATTCTTTCTGAAGTTATTCCTACCACAAAACTTGATGTAATCCATAGGCAAGCCAAAGATTCATTGATCATTAAAAACGCATTGAATATTTTAAAAGGTAATTCTTCTCTTACTCTTGGTAATGATTTTGATTTTGTAAAATCAAATACAATCAAAGATGATTGTGTTGAAATTTTTAAAAATGAATTTGCCAAATACAAAAATAATATTATGGCTGTTCAAATCATAACACCAATGAAAACGAGAGGAGATTATTGTCAGGAAACCCTTAATAATGCTATTCAAAAATTAGTTAATCCGATAGAAGACGGCGATATTACTTTCACAATAAATAACTATAAATTCCATATCGGGGATAAGGTTATTTGTCAGAAAAATAATAAATTATCTAAAAACGGTGATATTGGACTTATCAAAGATATTTATCGTGATGAGGATAATAAGTTGTCTGTCGATATAGACTTCTATAATCACATTATTTCGTATACAGTTTCTGAATTAAGAGATTTAAAATTTGCACTTGCTTATGCAATTACAATTCATAAATCACAAGGTTCGGAATTTCCATCAGTTATTATGCCGGTGGGAAGTGAACAAATGTGTATGCTTCAACGAAACCTTATGTATACAGCAGTTACAAGAGCATCAAAAAAGATGACTCTTGTTGGCAGTAAAACTGTATATAAAAGAGCAGTTGAAAAAAATGTGAAGCAAGTAAGATTAACTGCATTGAAACAATATCTTGTTAAGGCGTATAAAGAAGCAATCTAATATAAGCCATTAAGGAGGATTATATATTATGGCTACAGAAACATTAAAGCGTATTTGCCTTCGTTCAGAAAAAAAGATTGAAATGATTTCAAAACTTTTATCTGATGGTGAACAAATAAACAAATTTATTATGAGTTCCGATTACTATAGAGAACATTTCTATATCAGTACACCTGAACAGACAGACATTCTGTCTGCAATTGAGGATACACTTCACCGTATGATTGAAGCCGGTTGGTCTGATGATGACATTGCTTTTGTTCTTGATGCACATAAAGATGTGTTTGAAGACACAGAAGATGCAGAAGATACAGAAGACACAGATGAAACTATCACACCAATTGATTTGGGCTATTCACTTATTGGTGAAGTTATATTTCACAGAAAGGGGTACAAATTGGAATGTCAATAGAAAATTTAAGAACTCATTACCTTTATCAGTTTGTTGGCGGAGAGTTAGATGGTCTTATCTTAAGTTATCCAACGCTTAAGTTAAAAAATGTTATTAATGGCTATTCTGAGGATTTGACCGAAAAACGAAATAAAGGCTTTTTGTGTAAGCGTGAAGAACTTGATAATCAGCCGATTATCAAAGGCTATTTAGGACCTATGTACGGTGGCGATTGCTATTTAGTACATGGTCAAATTAAAAAGTCGTACAAATGCACAGATGAAGTAAAAAAACATAATAAACATATTCATATCATCAGATATGAAACACAAGAAGTATATGATATGCTTTCTTGTTGAATTTTGGAGGAAATTATTATGGCAAAAAACAATTTAACACCTTCCGACTTACTGTCGGAAGATAATGACTATATTGAGTTTTACGATAATGTATTTGATATGTTTGTTGGTTTGGATTATGTATCCGAAAAGGATCTAAACCGTGAAGCTGATAAATATTATTATCGTTTTCTCAATTATCTTAATAATAATGTTCAAGTGTTATCTGTGGCAAATTCTACTTGTGCTTGGACTGATTTTATCAAAAAACATATCAAGGCTTTTAAAAAGTTTACAAAAGAACATTGGGTACGTACATATAAAGATGATTTGGATGAATTTATCTATCAGTGGATAAAAGAACTGCATCTGTATGGTGCAGGATATGTTAGTGAAAGTGAATACAAAGCACTTGTTGATATGTTAATTGACCCAAATAATAATTAAGGAGGAGTTGTGAAATGACACAACCTATTACATACACTGCATACAGAATTGCATTGATGATTATTGAAAGCGAAGATTTTGAATTAAAAATTGACAAGGATAAAGACGGCAATAAAGTCTTTAAACTTGTTGATGATAATTCAGCAAACTGGGGTGATATTGAGTCTGATGAGTTCTATAATTTGGCAACAGTTATTGACAGATTAGAAGCTTATCACGATGATTATTACTTCAAGGAATTTGAAGAAAAGCGTAACCCTGATATTTTAAGTGGCAAAATTCTGCCGGATCTTTCGGATGGTAAGCCATTTGAAAAATACAGTGACCTTGCTGCTATCTGTTGGTTTATCAAAAATTCAGCAGATATTCTTAGTAAAATCACGCCGGATGTGGCTGATGCTTTTGATTATGATATGGCTTTAAGTCTTGTTGATAGATATGACCGAGATACTGATGAAGAGTGTTTAGACTATTATGTCAGCAAAATGCTTTTCCATATTTTATTTAAAACACTCTCGGCTTACAGAGTTGTTGAGTGCAATAATCATATTTATTGTACAGCTTATGATGATGCCAAGCTTTGGAAATCGGACAAGGAATTATGTAATTTGATTTACAAACAAGTTGAAACCGATTTATGCAATTTTGATGATTGGCTTAATGGGCTTCACTCATGGCTCAAAGAAAATTTTATCTATGAATCAACAAGCAATGATTCAAGCGGTAGAGCTTACCGTCAAATGCTTGAAAGAGAAGAAGAACAAATTGTTGATGACCTCAAAGACTTAGGCAAAGAAGGTCATTACTTTGACGAATATGCTTTTGCATATCTTGGTCTTTTAGACGAGTATGATAAAGCATAACAAAAAAATAATAACAAAAAGAAAAATCCATTGAGTTATATAATTCAGTGGATTTTTTTATGGAGGTAAATATGAGTAATTCATATAAAGAATTAATAGATAAGCAAATGGAAGAAACCAATGCTTTTCCAGTGAAAACTGCCACTAATAGTGAGCATTTTAAAAAAATTGTAAATGAATGGAATTTATCTTGTTACGGAAAACAACTTGTTCAGTCAGGTATTGATATGTTTATTCGCAAAAAAGATGTAAAAGCATTCAATGATATGCTTAACCGTCATCTTGAAGAACATTTAAAAGCTATTGATGAAGATAAAACCGGTGATGGATATATCTATGATATGTTCGTTTACGAATTACAAAAACATAAGTACAAATATACCAGCCGTGTTGATGATACACTTAATGCTTTGGCTATATCAAGAGAAACATTACAGCAAAATACTGTAATGAATCAAGCATTAGAAAAAGCTTGTAAATTTGTTATGAGTTTAGATGATTAAGGAGAATTCTTTTATGGAGGTAAATATGAATAATTCATATAAAGAGCTAAAAGACAAACAAATGGCGGAAACTAACGCTTTTCCTATTAAAGCTGCTTTCAGTGATGAACAATTTAGAAAAGTTGTTGAAGAATGGAATTTATCATTTGATGAAAATTCTGATGATTATTTTGGAAAGCAACTTGCTTCATTAGGATGCGGTGTACTCATCCGTAAAAAGGATGTAAAAGCATTTAATGAAATGCTTAACCGTCATCGTGAAGAACACCAAAAAGCTATTGAGAAAGACACAACAGGCGAAGGATATATCTATGATATGTTTGTATACGAGTTACAAAACTATGAATATGGATATACCGGATGTGTTGATGATACTCTTGAAGCTTTGGGTATATCAAGAGAAACATTACAGCAAAATGCTGTAATGAATCAAGCATTAGAAAAAGCTCGTAAATTTGTTATGAGTTTGGATGATTAAGGAGGAACATTCAAATGAGAGTTTATGATCCAATAGATGTGAGGATAAGCTCGGACCTTTCAAACGAGGAGAGGGCTTACGAAATATTTAAGCGTTGCTGGATTAATCAACATATTGATGACATAACAATGACACAAACCGAGGCTCTTTATGAAAATGATGAGTCTAATAAGAACCTTCACGAATGCGAAGATTCAACAGATGGTATGTCATTCGATGAATATGTTGAAGAATATGGATTTGCCAACGGTGAAATTTATCCTTGCTATGAGGAATTTCTCAATAATGATTTTGAAGATTTTCTTTATTATCCTGAAATTGAAAAAATTATTGATAATACAGATGAAGAAGAATCCGGAATGCTAAAGCTTATTTGTTATCGTTATAGGCTGTCACAGGTTTTAGGTAGAGAATGTATTGATTTTCCGAGTGTTTTTAGTGACAATAAATTACTTATTGAAACACTAAAAAAATTGAAAGTTGATAAAATTTCTTTTGGAAACGATGACAACACTGTTGTTAACGAACATCAAGAAAAAACCGATAAACCTATTCATCTATTTTTTGATGAGCTTGTAAATCTGTTATGAGCTTAAATGATTAAGGAGGAAGTTTTAAATGAAAAATTGCAATAAGCCTATTTATTACGATGAATACGAAGATTCAATCGTTATTGATGAAAAATCATTTTCAAAGCCAACAATTCTACGTGATGATTATCTTCAAATCAAAACAACAGGTCATCATTATGATTTTATTGCATCTGTTCAAAACAAAACTGACAAACCTGTTCATCTGATTTTTGATGAAGAAGTTGGAGTGGATGTTGACGAACTTGAAATTGATTCATTAAATTGGTTTGGCATTCTTGCTAATGATAACGGTTACAGGATGCTTGAAGCACTTGTAAATAACAAATTTTCAAAAGAATAAATTTGTTATGAGCTTAGATGATTAAGGAGGAAACGATATGAGAGTACATTTATATAGAGGCAAGCCGGTAAGTAAAACAGATCATACACTTTATGAAAAACTCTGTAAAGATGCAGATGCTTTTAATAACGGATTTGTCTATGGCTCTTTAATTGTAAAACATGATAAATACTTTATCTGCGTAGGTGTTGCAGGTGTTTTATTAAACAGTTTAGTAAACAATGCAACGGCAACTCTGATTGAAGTAATACCTGAAACAGTCGGCGAATATACAAATTTGATTGATTGTCACGATAAAATGATTTTTGAAGGCGATATAATTCGATACGCTGACAATGACGAATATGAAAGTTATCTTGAAAGTCTTGAATGCCCTGAAGAATATGAGGGTGTCAATTTTAGCAAAATGTGGACGGTTGATGAGGTTGTTTACGGTGACAAGATTGGTTATCCTGCGTTTGATTTGAACACTCACGATTTCGATTGTAACGGACTCGCAGAGTTAAACGAAAGTGGTGGTCAATGGTTCTATGAAATTATCGGCAACATACACGATAATCCCGAATTGTTAGAGGCAACGAAATAACAAATTTAAAAAAATAAAATCAAAAAAATAATTCAATCCCTGCTGCCAAAAGTCAAACAGCAGGGTAGGAGGTATATTATGACTAACAAAAATTATATGGTTACATACACAAAAGAAGGTAATGAAAATTTCAGTTGTGTATTGGTTGAAGCAATCAATGAAGAACTTGCTGAAAAAAACTTCAAGGTGTTTAAGCCTGATTGTGAATTTATCGGCATCAGAGAAGAAAGTAATCCTGAAACATACATCAAAAGAGGTATGTCAGTTCTCAACAATGAATTATTTAATTCAATTGTTGCAAAAATGGATCACATTACTCTTGATGATGAAGTTAATAGTGATTCTTTTGTTATGATTGCCAAAGTAAAAAATCAAAGAGAACTTGGTGCTCTAAAACTTGATTGTAGTGTTGAAGATGCTACTATATTACAAGAACCACTTCCTAATTTCCCATTCTTTGTTACACTGGATTGGGATGGTTTGGAATATACAGTCAGAGCTGTTGAAACTATTGATAGCATAAATGATCCAAATTCTGATGTTGCTTACATTTACAGAAGTTCAAAAAACAGAGTAAAGGATATTCAAAAGCTTGTTTTTGGTGATAAATATTTTGATTTCCAAGATAAACTTATTCAGCTTATTGATGCGTTTTCGGATGAACCAAAAGCACAAGAACAAATCATTAATCGTTTAGCATATGAACTTCATTATGGCAATGTCAAAGGAGTTTTAAACAAACACAGTCACATCAGATTTACTAAGGAAGATGTATTAGAAGATAAAGTTCTTATTAATGTATATAAGAAATTTTATCCTCAAAATGAATATTCATACTGTGTTAGGTCTTGGAGAGATAAGTATGACCGAAATAACGGTAAATCTACTACCACAGCAGGTTATAATAACCTTGATAAAGCACTTGAAGATGCATTTGATATATTCAAAGATAATGAATCAGTCGAGGTTATTGCAATTGACAGTGATTATGATGAGTATTCAATTCTTTATCTTGGCCCGGATGATGTTGCATCTAATGATTACGGCTTTGGCGGTATGATTGTTGCTGAATTTCAAGATATTGAAACAATGAAAAGAGAAGGCTATTTGCCGGAAGATTATTAATCGGAGGTTTATTATGGCTAATACAACTGTTAAACATAAAGAACATACTCTTTGGAGTAATTATCCTTCTGATTTGAACTTTGATGATTGGAAAGATGATTTAAAGGCTTCTTATCCTGAATTAGATGAATCAGAACTTGAAAGAAAAATGTATGAAATTAATGATTCATATCTTGATGATGAGTGTATTAATCTTAATGATATTGTTTTTGATTTGCCAATTATCATAATTGGTAAAATTGGCAGATGGAACGGTACAGTAACAGGATACAAAACTATTGAATCCGGTAAGGTCGTTGATTGTTTTTATACCGATTGTGATTATGCAAAATGGTATGTAGATGAAAACAATGATTTACGATGCGACTGTTCACATCATGACGGAAGCAACCATTATCTTTACAGAACCTTCAAGACAAGTCTTTATGAAGATGAAATTGAAGAATTTAAAGATAAAATTTTAGATAACACCTTCACACAAGAGGATATTGATAAATATACCGACAGTGTTGGAGTTGCTATTCGTGAAGTTTACGGTTGGGAAGATTAAGAGGTGTTTTATGTTAGAACAAACATATAAGATAAGACATAACGAAGATGGAACAATAGTATCACAAGATGTAAGAGATATTGTTGATTTAGCTTTGGAAAATTTGATACTTCAAGGCACTAAAAACGATTATATTTTTGTGTATCGTGAAGCATCTGAAACTAATCCTGAACAGTATCCTGAAGGTTGGTACAAAGATGATTACGAGATGGTTATTCAAGAAATTATGCATTCAGACGAAGGTTTTAACTGTATTCTTAATGCATTATCTGAAAATGACATCTTATTTGTACCGACTCTCACAACATCAGTTTTAGATTTTATGAGAGAGTTTCAAAAAGAACTTAATAAGGAGAATAATTGATGTCTGATTTTATTGATAGAAAAAAGCTACTAAAAAAGAAACAATATTCATTTCAAACTGAGTATGGAGCATTTCCAAGGCATGATTATTTTATCAAACTTTCTGATATAAAAAGTATGCCGACTGTTGATACAGAAAAACATGCACATTGGATAGTATTATATAGTGATGTCGGATATGTAACAGCTAAATGTTCTAATTGTTTTGATTCAAAACGTGAAAATATTATTTGTGTTGACAATGAAAGTGATTTTTATCCGTATTGTCCTTTTTGTGGCTATAAAATGGATAAAAATAAGATTAAGGAGAAATAAGTTATGGCTGAATATTTTGAGAGAGTAACTCCTATTACAACTGTAGTAGAGTTCTACAACAAAAGTGTTAAGAACAACAAAGCTTCACTTTTGAAAATCTATCCGGATGCGTTTCGTATAAACAGGTTCAGATTTTCATTTGCAAATTGTGATGCAAGTATGAAACGAGTACCTAACGGCTCAATTGATTTTTATCTTGAAGTTGAAAAGGCTCTTGTGCTTGCAGAAGACATTCTTTCAAGACAATTGAAGAATGATGTTGCAAATGAAGTTGTTGAGCGTAGGAAACGTTCTGAAAAGGATGGTAAAGAATATAAATATGCAATGCCCGTGCGTTCATATCCGGGAGGTCTTAATGCCCGAAAAGCAAAAGAGAAAAAAATTCGTACCGATGGTATGGCACAGGCAAGGGTTTTAAAAATTGCCGGTGCTTCAAGCGATAAACTTGATATTATCATTTCTTGTGAATGCGGTCCGGGCAGAGAAACCAAAGAAGGATTGATTGTTCCTACATATGAGTATAAACCTGATACAATTGTAAGGGTTGGCATGACTTGGGAACAAGCAAAACAGCTTGCTGTAATGCTGAAAAGCCATTACGATGCATATTTAAGTTCTTGCTACACGTATGATGAGTTTGCTTATCAAAAGTTTCTTAGAGAACGAAATAAAGGTTAATTCTTACGAAAGAACATCACTTCGGTGGTGTTCTTTTTTTGTTATTTGCAACAGGAAATCTATTGACATTAGTTGATGTTTGCGTTATTATAATGATAGTAATTATTTATGTTTTAATTTTATATTTTGTAATATTCAGTAGTATATTCTTTAGGAAAATACTGCTGTTTTTTTTATATAAATTTTATACAGCACACCGATAAATTTATTAACCACGAGTTAAGAGTTTATCGGTGTTTTTTTATTTTCAGCAGAAGTATATTTTTACTTCTGTTTTTTTATATATTTTTTCCATTTTAATGAATACTTGCAAATTACTTTATGCTCATCAGGTATTCAGTCGTAGGGCAACGACAGGAGGTAGTATTATGGGAAAAACAAAATTAAATCCGACAAGGCAACTGTTAATCGACAAGTACATTGAGGCACTTGAAAGTAACAGGATACCGTTTGAGTACGGTTGGTATGTGGAGGGAATGCCTGAAAACGGTATTACTCACAGAAAGTACAATGGTATTAATGCTATTTTGCTTTCTTTTATTATGCAATCAGAAAATTTGGAAGGAAACCGTTGGTGTACTTTTAATCAGATTGCAGATAGAGATGGAAAGTACCATCCAAACGAAAAATGGCATCTTGTTAAGGGCAGTAAATCAGTACCGGTTGAACATTGGTACTTATATAACACTGAGGAAAAAAAGAAATATACAATTACTGAATACAGACAGGCAATCAAAGACGGTAAATATACCGAAAAAGATTTCATCTGGCGTTCAATGACATTTCATGTTTTCCACGAAAGTTGTATTGAAGGTATGCCTGCTGCAGAAAAGCACGAAATGCCTCAAATCACCCGATTAGATTTCATTGATACATTGATTTCTAACTTGGGCGTAAAGTACAAGGAAGAGGGTAATGATGCTTATTATTCACCTTCAATGGATACGGTAGTTGTACCACCAATGAAGAATTTTAAGAATGAATATGAGTATTGTACTACTCAACTTCATGAACTTTGCCATTCGACAGGACATTCAAGCAGACTTGCAAGAGATATGAGCACAGGGTTTGGTTCGGAAGAGTATGCAAGAGAAGAATTAAGGGTAGAAATTGCTGCCTCGTTAATTGCTTGCGATTACGGTTTACCGGCTTCTGAATCAAATACCAACAATCATTTGGCTTATGTTCAATCGTGGATTGAAACACTTAAAAACAAGCCTGATGAACTTTTTAAGGCTATTAAGGATGCTGAACAGATTGCCGAGTATATCAAAAAAAATTGTGAAGTAAAAGAAAAAGTTGCTTAATTAGGAGGAAAAAGTAATGACATTACTTGAAAGTAAAATTAGAGCTTTTCTCAAAGATTATGAGGATGTTGTAATTAGAGAAGAAGACGGCAAGTATTATTATGACTTGTATTGTGATATTGATGATGAATTGAGTAACGACCAGATTAATGAAATTTTAATTTCTGATAATCCGATTGAAACTCTTTACCGTAAAATCAGAGAAGCGTATTATCAAAGTCTTTATGAGGTTGAATTAAATTTAGCTGCTGATTTTAGAAAAAGCAAATATGGCTATACTGAAAAGATTGATGATGCTTTCGATTGGTTTTACAATAATATAATTCTCGATTATCCGAAATTAGCAGAGCATTTTCTCAAACAAAAAGTTTGCACCAATATCTTTCTTGATACCGGTGATAAAGCAAATGGATATGAGGATAATGATATTTATCCATCCGGCTATGGCAGATATGATGAATTGTATGACATTTCCGACAAATCATCTGTTCTTTGGCTTGCTAATCAGCAAGGATACAGTAAGGATGACTTTCTTGATGTATTTGAAAGTGAATGCAGAAATACCAAGTCAGGACTTTTGTACGACCTTTATCATGAATTACTTAATTCTTATAACGGTGGTTGTATTGCTGTATTAACTGAAATGACATTACAGCAGATGATTGATATTAATGATGCAAAAAATGATAACATTGCTGGCTTTGTTACTATTGAAAAGAATACATCTGTCGGTCTTTATGATTATGCAAACGGCGGTGGAGGCCCTTTTGATATTGAATTGGAAAAAGACCTTGATATTCCGATTGCTTATATTGGTGAGTGTCTTGCTGATTCAACAGTAGGTAGTATTCAAAATTACACTCTTTCCAGTGTCTATGGTACTTGCGATTCTTTTTGGCAATACGGCAAAAAAGAACCACAAATATTTATCCCTGATATGGATAAACTTGCAAATCTTGATATTTTTTCTTGGCGTAGTACATCACCAAATAACCGTGTTTTGGAACATGTCTACTTTAACCCTGATGCAAATTCAGGTTTTCAGTTTGTATATGACATTATACAAGATAAAGAGGTAGCAAAGGCAATTGAAGAGTCAAGCGACAGCAAAGAGTTCTTTGACATTATCAATAACTGTGAGAGAAAAACAGAACTTACAGATATTGATGAATTGTCTCTTTTTAAAGAAATATATTTTAAATATTGCTTTGAAAAGAATTCTTCTTGGTACTACGGTACTAACAAAGAAACATATCAGAAACTTTATAAGGTCTTTGTTAAATCACCTGAAGTGGTTATTGACAAATCAGTTCTTCAAACAGATGAAACATTCAGGTATATGCTCCTTGATAGGATGAAAATTGATTGTAACTATTATTTAGGTAATGGTGACGGTCATAACAAATTTCTTTGGGGCGGTAATGTGGAAACTCAAATTGCTTATATGAGAGCACTTTACGATAGTTTCCCTAACGAAAAAAAGCCTGAATGGATTTCTATTGAAGATATTGACAATTACCAAAAAAAAATGATTGAAAAGGAGACAGTAAAGAATGCCTAATTGGTGTGTAACGGATATTGAGGTATCCGGCAAGAAAGACGAATTGTCAAAATTATATGATTTAATTAACACTTGGGGTCAAAAATCATTAGATGGGGATTCAAATGGAGATTATTTCTTTTTTAGATTTAAAGATGTAGTTGAACTTACAGATATTGTTAAGTATGCAGAAATCTTTACTGAAGATAAACTAAATAGTTTATCAATAAGAGGCAATCTTGAAGATATGCAAATTCAAAATGATGGTAGTTTGCTTATTCGTGTTACAACCCCTTGGAATCCAATGTTATTAATGTGGGTTAGAATTTTTGATAAATATTTAACCGATTATACGATGTATTATATGTCGGAAGAATCAGGAGAAGGTATTTATATTACAAATAACCCTAAGTATATTGGTACATATAATTTTGATGTTAAAGATCATGATAGTTTGGAAGAAAAACTTGGCAAAGGCAATGTGCCTGAAACCGAAAGTTATGTTTCCGAAAAACGAATCATTGAAATTTTGCAGAATCTTCTCAAATCAGAGTTAAATGATATTGATGAGTTAATTACTAAATTTAATTCGTCATATTTTATTGATGATATTTCAATAAATAAATTTAATTTTGTTCCAATTGAAGATGTTTTGTAAAAAAGAAATTATTAAGCAGTAGGAACAATCCTGCTGCAAACGGAGGTTTACTATGAAACTTATAACTAAAGAAATAATCAAATTGTTTGAGAAGTATCCGATTGGAAGTCAAGACGGAAAGGGAGGAGATGCAACAGTAATTGTTAAATTCTTCTATCCTGCCGGTGCGGCTACATGGTTAATTACCGAAGGCAATTTGATTAAGGATGAAAACGGAAATGTTTCAGATATTGAAATGTTCGGTTTCTGTTGCCCTATGGGCGTTGAATACGGTGAGTTAGGTTATGTTATGTTATCAAACCTTGAATCAGTTGAAGTAATACCGGGATTAAAAGTTGAAAGAGATTTATATTTTCCTAATGGAAAAATTAATCTCCGTAATGCTTGTATGAAATGTTTCATGACCATTCCTGAATTGTTTGACTATCCTTTGTATTACTCAATTTATCAACTTAAAGAAAATGATGATAACCGTCATCTTCGATTTGCAAAATTTAATGAACTTGAAAATGGTTTGGCAGATATTAAAGCTGAAAACTATTATCAAGTTTATCGTGACAAATATGAAGATAATATTGATATGACAAAATCATCTGAACAACTTTCCTTGTGCAATTCTTTATATAGCTTGCTTAATAGTGATATGCCTATGCCACTTGGTTGGTACGGTCACTCTTTATCAGTAAGTGACATCATTACTCTTGAAAAAGGTAATATAAAATCTGCATATTATGTTGATGCTATCGGTTTTAAACAGTTACCTGATTCACTTGTTGATGAACTTAAAACTGAGCAAAATAATTATCTTCCAATTCAACTCGTTGCGTTTATAAAGAATATGGACTTTTATGAATTTAACGACAATCTTGAAATCGGACAAACAGATGAAGATGCCATTGAAGAGGTGCAAAAACAGCTCAATGATAAAAAAGCCCGTGAGGGTATTTTAAAAACATTGAGAGAGTATTTGGAAAATTCGGAGACTATTATTTCAAATACAACCATTAAAAAGCTTAGTCTGATTGAGCTTAGTCTGATTGCTGACAGTTTAATAATGGAATATCTTATAAGAATGGTATCTCAATATCAAGAAGAAACGGAGGATAACAATGGCTAAGTTATATTTCAGATATGGCGCAATGGGTAGTTCTAAAACTGCTAATGCTCTCATGGTTGCTCATAACTATTCTGAAAGAGGGCAAAGGGTTCTTTTAGCAAAGCCTGAGACTGATACAAGAGATGTCGGCGTTTTACACAGCAGAATAGGTCTTGAAAAAGAATGCGTTTCTGTTGAAAGACTTTTTTGGCTGTACGAAAACTTTGCTAAATCAATTGATAACCGTTTTCTTAAAGACTATGATTGTATTATTGTCGATGAGGCACAGTTTTGTGATAAATCTGAAATTGAATTTTTCACACATATTGTGGATGACTTAAATGTACCGGTTATTTGCTACGGTTTGCGAACTGATTTTCAAAATAATTTATTTGAGGGTAGTAAGTGGCTGTTAGCTTGGGCTGATGAAATTGAGGAGCTAAAAACCGTATGCTGGTGTGGTAAAGCTGCTAAGTGCAATGCTCGTATTGACAGTGACGGAAATATTATAAGAGAAGGTGAGCAGGTACTTGTGGGCGCTAATGAAAAATATGTTTCTCTTTGCAGAAAACATTTTTATCAAGGCAACACAGGTCCAAAATCACATTATCTTGATAAATAGGAGGATATTTGTATGTCAAAATACAATCCGGATAACATTAAAGATTTAAAGGAATTTATTGGCTTGCTTACAGGTGATGCTGGTTATTTTCCTGATGAACTTTTTGATTTTGATGCAACACTTCTTGGTAAAGCAATGGAAAAACCATTAGTAAATCGCTCTGCAAAAACAATTTTTAGCGATGCTTTTCAAATTGCTTGTGATGAATTAACAAGTCAATTTACATGTATGGAAATATTCCATTTCCCAGATAATGAAAAAGTAAATACATTTGTTCAAAAATGTATTCAAAAACATTTTTTGTCGGATTTATTTAAAATAAAAGGAGATGCTGTTTCTTCTTATATTGAATTTATTTGTAAAGACAAAGATGTTATTTCAGTAATGAAATTTCTTGATGAGGAAACCGGATGCTTTTCTTACTTTCAAGAAGAAGTACCAATAATCGAAAATTTTGATATTGTTTTAAATAATTAATAAAAATTAAGATATAAGCAGCAGGCTTATGCTTGCTGCTTATTTGGAGGAAAATTTTATGAATGAAGAAAAATTATGTGACTTAGTACAAGATTGTTTTGTATATGATAAATATGGAAAAGTGACCTTTGATCTTTGTGATTTTATACTTCTTTTTGATGATTTTTCGGTTAATTCGGTTAAAGCCGTTTTTAAGTGTTTAACAGATAATCAAAAAGAATTTTTAAAAAACAACTTTACAAAGTTTAAAAATTTGCGTGATGACCTTATTTTGCCTTCAAGTAGTTATATTAGCTTAGAGGTATTAAATGATATGATTACAGGTGAATTTAAAAACGCTAAAATGCGACCGGCAACTGAGGAAGAACTAAAATCCGTTTCTGACGGAATTAAATCAATCTCAAAACCGGTTGTTGATAACAAAGAAGGAGAAAATATTATGGAAAAGTCAAATATTGTTTTTACGGATGAGGATATTTTAAGATTGGAAAAATTATACTCTCAGTCAGATTCTCTTTTTTTACAAGAATTATTAAAAATTCTGAACGAAAAGAATTCGTTTAATTGTGTTGAAAAGGATGTACTGAAAGAATTAATAAAATTAAATGATTTGGCTTATAACGAATATATTAATATATTTAGTCCGGAAACAATTTCAAAGTTTGATGAAGCTTATGTTGAATCGAGAAATGAATTCTTGAAACACTTGGGCTTAGATTATCTTGTCAATTTTGAAGAAAAATTTAAAGATAAACTTCGAAAGGAATTTAATGAGTTCATCAAATCGGTTCAGGAAGAACAGAAAACAAATCCAAATTATGCAATTCAACATGCATATGAGATTTGTTGGAAACAAGAAATTGTTTTTGTTTCTGAAGATGTTTGCTATGATAATTTTGGTATCTTTACAAAGAAAAGTCTTTTGAATACCAATGGCGTTTTGGATATCATTTATAAAGAATGGCTTGACACAGATTCAAGTGACATCAATGAACAAATTTCAAAAATTATAAGTGAAGTGTAAGAAGGAGAAAATTAAATGATTCAATCAGCAGTTTATTCTGAATTAAATGCTTTTTTCAACGCAAAAGAAAAAGGTGTTTCATTTCAAGAGTTTATCAAAGGTATCCACAAGTACGAGCTTATGGATGCAGAAGGTGACAAAGTACGTGATGATGACGAATTAATAAACTTCTTAACCGATAATTCAATTGATTATGAATTTGTTAGTTTGCATAAGTCAACTTACGGTGATGTATATATGATTTTTACTTATTTTTACATTTATTTGTTACCACAGTGCAAAAAAGGTTCAAAGTATTATGTGGATTTTTCTAAGCTTACCTGGTATAAGAGTAATTACGAATCACAAATCGTACATTGCCCTGAGTGCCAAGAAGAACTCAGCTATGTTAATGCAACAGATTTTATATTTGATAATGGTAAATGGAAAGAAGAAACATTTCCGACAGCTATTACATCAAATTTAAAATCAGGTTCATCTATGAAACTTGCTTTCTGCAGATTAAAATATGGAAAACTTCCAAAAATTTTATCGTTAGTTACACTGACTGATGATAAATTAAAAGAAGAACACAAAAAAGAATGTGAAAAGATTGGTGTTTATTGCCCTCATTGTGGTAAAAAAATCAATCTTCAAGAAAACAGAACTTATTAATAATTATGTTCCGTTTTTTAGTTCTTTAATTTAATTAAAACAAAAAGCCACCTTTTGGTGGCTTTTTTATTAAAAAATGTAAATATTTTGTTAAAATCGAGATTTTTTTCAAATTTTTTTGAAATATTTGCGATTTCTATAATGTACGGACCAAAAGGTCAGAAAGGAAAATTTTATGAATTTTAAATGTGATACTCAAATAATCAAAAGTGCTTGTGCCTCGGCTTCAAAGGCATCAAGCGTAAAAGCAACAATCCCAACATTAAAAGGATTACTTCTCGAAGCAAAGGAAAATTGTCTTACAATTACAGGCTATGATTTACAGCTTGGAATTAAAAAGTCAATTACTGCTGAGGTAAGCGACACCGGAGCAATTATTGTTGATGCAACAATGCTCAATAATATTCTCTCAAAAGTAAAAGGAAATACGGTTGAATTTGCTCTTGAAAACAATAACCTTGTAAGAATTAAATCAGGTAGGGCAAGATTTAAAATCAATGGCATTAACGCAGAAGACTTCCCGGAGATTCCGGCAGTGACAGGTGAAAACTTTTCTCTTACTGAAAAAGATTTTCTCAAAATGATTTCAGTTCCGATTTTCGCTGCTGCTGATGAATGTCAGCAAAAGCCTATTTCTACAGGATTAAACTTTGAACTTTCGGATGGTTGTCTTACTACATACGCTCTTGACGGCTATCGTTTAGCTTTATACAGATTATTTAATGATTTTGTAGGTTCATACAGCTTCACAGTGCCTAAAAGAACGATTAAATGTATCAGTAAAGAAATAAGCGATTCAGAAGAAAAAATCGTCAATATAACGCTCTCTGCCAATCATATCCATATTGTAACAGATGAATATGATTTCTTTAGCAGATTGCTTGAAGGTGAAAGATTTAATTATAAGAATGCCATTCCTAACAAGTTCGTTTTTGAAACAATAATTGATGTTGACAGCACAGCCGAATCAATAAATTGTTGTGCACCTATAATCGAAAGTTCACAAAAGAATCCGATTCGTTGTGAATTTAACGGTAATCAATTAAATATTAAAACGAAATCCGTACTTGGTGAGGTCGAAGATACAATTGATATTGAGACAACAATGCAAGAAACACCTGTAACTATCGGTTTTAATGCTAAATATCTTTTAGAGGCATTAAATAATATCCCACCTGAACACAGTACGGTTACATACAAGCTTGCAGGACCGGTTTCTCCGAGCGTTATTGTTCCTAATAAGGATGATGATTCAAACGAAAAATTCTTATTTATGGTGCTTCCTATGAGGTTAAAGAACTAATATTACCACTTGTATTTCATCACGATTCTAAAAAAATAAAAATTGCGTGATATATATAGTGTAAGCAGAAAAATTTAATACAGTTCCTTTTATGGCTTTTTGGGGAAATAAAATAATCAAAAAGAGTATCACCAAGCTTAACTATAAAATTGGTGGGGCGGGGCGAAAGCGGCTTGACCAAGTAACCCTGTCCTGAGCGGTGAAGTTCTTCCATACCGTTGCCTAAGTCAACTAAGTTGATATGGTTAAAAGGAAGAGGATGGAATTCAATAGAGTTCTGGGAACTGCCGGTGAGTGGAAACACTCAACAATGAGGGATCTGTACCATTGAGGCAGGTTAGATATTGGTCTAACAACTCGTCAAGTGTCCGATCAAGCGGTTTAGCGACGGCGACGGCATAAGCTGTTTTTGTCATTTTTACTGTAATGAAGAGGGGAAGGAGTTTCTTCAAATGCCCTTGGGGAAACTCTGTCCTCTCTTCACAGTACGCTCTGGTTCTGGCATCGGTTCTTAGAAGATACATAGGAAATAAGTAGGAAGATAATAAAGATGGATATTATATATAGTAATTTATAATATATAGGACTGAAAAATTTTTAAAAATAAAAATAAAAAGGAGAAAAATATGTTTAATTTACAAGATGTGGCAAACGAATATCGACGTCTGGACCAAATTCTTAATGTTGACACAAGCAATATTGATTTAGTGCACTTCGCCGGTGTTTTTCGATGTGGATATTGTTCCGTTTGTGGAGAAAAATCAATTAAAATTGGAATTAATGATTTGGTCTTTGAGTGTCCTGAAAATGAGTTTTACAATGTAATAAGACACGAATATGCTCATGCTGTTGATGCAATAAAATACAAAAACAGAGGACATAGCCAAACTTGGAAACAAATTTGTAAAATAGTTGGCTGTATTCCATCGACACATATTCCTAAAAATTCAGAATTACAAAAGAAAGTTGAGCAATACAATATGCAAACTGCAAAATACAAAATTACTTGTTCACATTGTGGTGAAGTTTATTACTATCAAAGAAAATCTTCTATTGTAAATGCTTATTATGCAGGAGCAAAACTTAAATGTCCTGTATGCCACAAGAAATTTTCAATTAATACGAACAAGGAAAATATTTCATAAAAAATATTAAGCAGTAGGATTATTCCTGCTGCTTATATGTACACAAAAAACAATATAATCAATAATTTATAAAGGAGAATTATACATGGCGTATTATGCTGTAAAAGTTGGCAGAGAACCCGGTGTTTATAACACTTGGGATGAATGCAATTCACAGGTGAATGGTTTTCCAAAAGCAATATATAAGAAATTTTCTACTTTAGAGGAAGCTGAAATATTTGCTGACGTGAAAAACAAATCTTCTGCCAAAAAAGTTAAAACTGAAAAGAAAAAATCAAAAAACAGTAAAATTCCTGATAAAGAAAGAGCAATTGCTTATACAGACGGCTCTGCAATCGGTAATCATGTGATTGAATGCGGCTCAGGCGCAATTATTATTTGGAAAGAAAATGTTGTTAAAATCTGTTCTAAGCTTTCAGGACCTATTGTTACATCAAAAAATGTAACAGGTGAGATTTATGCTGCAATGTCGGCTATGAGTTTTGCAGTACAAAATAACATCAAAGAGGTTGTTATTTATTACGACTATGAGGGAATAGCAAAATGGTGTACAGGTGAGTGGGAAGCTAACAAGCAAGTAACTCGTCGGTACAGGGAATTCTTTGATTTCTGTTCGGGCAAAACAAACATTAAATTCAAGAAAGTCAAAGCTCATTCAGGAGATGTTTATAATGAGATGGCTGATGAATTGGCTAAAAAAAGTATTAATTTGTAAGAAAGGAATTTTAATTTATGCAAAATAAAATTACATACGAATCAATAATCAATAAAAAGGATATTGAATTTATAGTGACACAAAAGGTATTTATGGATCCGATACTTTGGATTTCAAGACTTGTATTTGCTTTAGGCGGTATAGGTTTGATGCTATTCTCATTATTTGGTTATATGAAAGATAAAGTTAATCTTCCTCTTGCTCTTGTGTTAGGTATTATCGGTTTTTATCTTCTTATTATTGACCCATTCCTCAATCATAAAATTAAGGTTAACGCTCAGTTTAAAAATAAAATGAACAGATTTCCGCATTATATAGAGGTTGATAATGATTCAATTGATATGGTAATTAAGGACAATTCAAGAAAGCCTTTGACATATAGATATAAACTCAAAAGAATTGATGTTGCTTTTGAAAAAAATAATAATATTTATATGCACTTGGCAAACAGCAAAATGTTTTTTGTTTTTCATAATGATGAATTTATTTCAGGTAATATTGATGAGCTAAAAAAGATTTTAAATTCTAAAAATATTAAACTTATTTCTAAATAATACTAAAAAGTCACCTTTTGGTGGCTTTTTTTATTTTTTAAAATACAATTTTGTTAATATTTTGCGAACTTTATGGAAAATTACAAATTTTTCATAAATATTTGCGATTTATATATTGGGTGGTGAAAAAAATATGTTTTTTGAGATTATTAACAACGAAAAAAGAACAGTTTTTACAACTGATGATAAGAAGTGTATTCCGATGATTGGAATTTTAAAACTTCAAAATAAAAATGGTTATAAATTCAAATTGGATGGTAAAAATATTTCATTAAATAACCTAATTAATTATGTAAATGAGGAGGAATAACATTGGATTACAAGAGTAAATGCAATACCAAAGAAGAACTTGCAGTATTAGAGTTAATCAGAGAAGACCAATATATTACTTCTACTGAAATAAGTCTGCACACAAGGTTGGGTACGCAGCAAATAAGAGAACAGATTAATCATATGAGAACTAACGGTATTCCTATCGTTGCTTGTAATAAAGGTTATAGACTAACTGATAGTGCTCAAGATGTATCCGACCAAATAGAATCACTGCTTGGCAGAATTAACAGCATATATAATGCAATAGACGGCTTGAAAAAAGCCAAAATCATTTTAAAGGAGAATGAAACAAATGGGTAATGAAAACGTTTTAAACGACATTTTAGACGGTAAGAAGGTAAAGGTTGACAGAAAAACCAAAAAGGCTGCAAAAAAGCTTGTAAAAAATAATTTAGGCGGTATCACTTCTCTTGTGAAGGATCTATCTAATTCCGAATTATCGGATGCTGAAATGCAAAATAAATTTAATGACTTTATGTTTGGTATGTTGGGTTCACTAAAAAAAGACGATACCAATGGTGCTGATGAAGTATCTGAATTTATACCAGATAAAGAAAATAACAGTGATGGTTCAGAGAATGTTGAATTATCGGAAATGGTAGGTGAAGTTCTTGAAGAAGTCAGCAAGAATTAATTACGCCACACCAATTGTAGCACTGATATTACTTGTCGTAATAGGCTTATTTACTTATTTTGTGTCTTACAATGTAAATATACATAATTATACTTTTACCTTTGATAAAGCATCTTACGAGTACACAGGGCAACAAATAAAGCCTAAGTTTGTTGCAAAAACAAAAGCCGGTATAAAAATCAATATGGAAAATTACACTGTTGACTATATTGATAATACAGAAGTAGGCACAGGCACGGTAACACTTACTAATAAGAACAAACTCTTTGCTATTGGTAAAGCAAAAGGACAATTTAAAATTGTGCCTGCTGCAATTAAAAACACACGAATCACTTCATCAAAAGCATATCCAAACGGTAAATATAAATTTGATATTGAATATAACGGAATGAAACTTGAAGAAGGTAAAGATTATGCTGTGAATTTCAACAAAGATACATTAACACCGGGTGATATTAATATTTTCGAACTTAAAGGTATCGGAAAACATTATCAATCAACTACTAAGGTAAATGTTTTAACAGCACCAAATACGATTAATAAAACAGATTTGATTGTATCTACATCATCAACAATTTCTATTCAATGGGATAAAGATAACAATAATGTCAAGTATGATATTTTTAGATGCAATAAAAGTGGTAATGATGCTTATTTAATAAGTACGGTTGATAAAAATACGTACACATTTAAAGAATTACCTCATTCAACATACATTTACTATTATATCAGACCGTTTATTGAATTAAACGGACAAAAACTCTATGCAGAAGGCAAAAAGGTACTTTCGCAACATACCACTACACCGGAGATAATTATAAAAGGCGTTAGCCGAAGTGGTAGTACAGTTTCAATATATTGGAAAGCAGAAAATTGCAAGTCATATGAAGTTCAGTATTCAAATGATAAAAGTTTTTCAAATGCAAGAACTGTAACAACCACTAAAAACAATATTACAATGAAAAATATGTCTAATCCTTGTTATGTAAGGGTTAAATGTGTAACAAACGATTCAAAAATTATTGGCTATTGGAGCCAAGCACAAAAAGTATAAGGAGAATAAATATTATGGAAATTCCAAACGTAAATGAAAGAATCTTACTTTCACAAATTGAACCGGAGGCAATGACAGAATGTGCAATGTATTGCAAAGAAGGAAGAATATCCAGTTGCTTAGCACTTGAAGAACTGGTATGTAAAAAGAAATTCTGTCCTTTCTTTAAACGTAATATGAATGACAAACCAATGAGTGTTAAAGAACAGAAAAGATACTTACTTGGCAAAAAACTACAAACACAGGCAAATGCTAATAACGCAGTTGGTAATCAATCTTCGTTGTTCAAGTAAAAAATGTAAGGCAGAATTACCTACTCTGCCTTATTACTTTAATATTATGTATGTGTGAGGAAAATTATGATAGATATGTTATTTAAAGGAAAGACAACTGATACAAAAAGATGGATATATGGTTCTCTTGTTGTAGCAATCGTACATCAATGTAAACATTATTATATTACTTCCGGCAGAACCAATATTAATGACGGTAATATTGATTTTGAAAAATTTGAGGTTATTCCTGAAACTGTAAGTCAGTTTACCGGTAAATATATTAATAACACTCGAATCTTTGATGGAGACATTTTAGAGTGGTGTGATGATAGTTGGGGAATCACAAATACTGCTGTAACAAGGACTGTTGTATCTTGGGATGAAAATGACTGTTGTTGGGTTTTAAAACATGACGGTAAGGACGAATGCATTTGCACATTCACTGAATATGATAAATCTGAGTGGGAAAATATGAATTTAATCGGAAATATTTATGATAACCCGGAATTGTTATTGGATTATAACAAACAGGTTACTACCGTTTAAGGAGGCAATAATTTGGAAAAATGGTATTACGAAATTATAGATTCAACTAATAATGAAATAGTATTTTATGTATCTATTGATTTACCTATCAAGGAAGAAAAGGTGTGTAGTATTCTTGGTTTAGACGGTTTTCAAGCAAAAATGATATCAAAAGATGAATATGAAAAAAATACTGACGATGAAACTTAAAAAATTGTTGATGATTTAAAAATTAAGGAGGAAACGATATGAGAGTACATTTATATAGAGGTAAACCTCTTCGTAAAAAAGACTATATACTCAATGAAAATATGCAATATAGTGTTGGATACTTTAAAGACGGATTTGCCTATGGTGCTTTGATTGTAAAACATGATAAATACTTTATCTGTGTAGGCGTTGCAGGTGTTATGATTAATAGTTCAATCAACAATGCAACGGCAACTCTGATTGAAGTAATACCTGAAACAGTCGGTGAATATACAAATTTAACCGATAAGAACGGCAAAAAGATATTTGAGGGTGATATATTAAAGCCAGATTATGATAACAGCTCTTATTATAGAGTTGCTTGGGATAGTGGCAAATTACACTTAAACATAGAAGAATATTGTTTTAACGATTTTGAGGGGAAAGCTTTGTGGTCGTGGTGCGAAAATATAGCACAATATCAAATTAACGGTTGTGTAGACAATTGTGAAATTATCGGCAACATATACGATAACCCCGAATTGTTGGAGGTAGACGAATGAAAGCGTGGGAAGTAAAAAATAAATATGAAGGCTTTAATACTGAAATCGTTTTTGCAACAACAGCAGGTAAAGCTAAAACACTTGCTTTAAGTATAAGTGAAGATAATTTTGATGATAGTAACTTCTGTGACCTTGAAGCTCACAGAGCACCGGCACTTGACAAATATTATAGGCAGGGCAAAACACACATGGATTGGTGTGAACCAAATGACAGGCTTGTGCTTGTTAAGGAATATGATTACTACTGTAGTGATGATTGTTTTAGCGTAAAAGAATGCTACAAGTGTATGGCAAACAAATATTGTCAAAGATACAAAGATTATGTAGAAAGGAATAAGGAATAATATGGATATAAAAAGAGCTGAGAAATGCTTTGAAAACCATAAGGCAACATTAACTGATTACGGAAATATTAAAATTTTGGATTTTAAAAACCCACAATCTTCTGAATACAGAATAAGATTTCTTTTTGAAGAAGATTATTGCAGACTACATATATCAGGCGATTTAGGTGAACTGATTGCTACTAATTATTACAATATGACTTACGAAAAATTTAATGATATGGTAAGAGATGTAGGCTACTTTGAAGGAAAGATAAATTGCCACAGCAGACCTCTTTACATTTTTGATGAAGATGCCGTAAAAGAAGATGTCCTTGAACTTATAAAAGAAAAGTATGGAATTGAAGAATTAATAGAAGATTATAGGGATTGGGATTATGATTTTTATTCTAATGAGGAAGTTTTGAAAGAATTTTATGATGATATTCTGTCTGATTTTTCTGATGTAACCGGTATAAGTTCTGAGGCTCGTAAAATCTTAGCTAAATACATTGGTGAATATGACGCATACTCGGAGGATATTGGCAAAAGAAAAACAGACATACTTGATTGGTATATGTTTGCTTTTCAATTGGCACAAAAACAATTAAATGATGACAATGCAGAAATTAAAACATATCCACCAGTTGATACAGAAAAACATGCTTATTGGATTGATGTTACCACAGAAGATGATGACGAACCACTTTTCAAATGTTCTAATTGCGGTAACAAGGGCGGACAATGGAATTATAACTGTGATTATTGCCCTGACTGTGGTTACAAAATGGAAAAAGTAAAGGAGAATAACAATATTGAGTAAAGATTATTATATTTGCAAAGCATTAGAAAGGCATAACAGATTTGCAACTGAAATTGTTAATAATCCTCAAAATATTATTGGCTGTTTTCTTATCGGTAGTCAAAACTACCATTTAAGTGATGAAGAGTCAGATGTCGATACGGTTGTTTTAGTTGCGCCAACACTCAAAGAAATTGTTACTAACAAAAAGCCGATAAGCAAGACATATATTCAACCTAACGGCGAACACACCACAATTAAGGATATTCGTCTTTTTGTTGAAGGCATTAAGAAAGGTAGATTGGAATGCCTTGAAATTTTAAATACTGTTCATTTTATAATCAATGATAATTGGCGTAATCATTTTGCTTTTAATTATTTTTTCTTTTATTTTATTAAACAAAACAGAGAAAAAATTGCTCGTCTTAATGAGAGGGCAGTAATTCAAGCTGCAACCGGAATGATTAAAAGTTGTAATCGTAAAAATGCAAAACCTAAAGATCTTTACCATTCTATGAGATTAAAAAGTTTCTTGCAAAAATATATGAATAAAGAACCTTATGAGGTATGCCTTGTTGGTGAATCTGATATGATTGCTTGTAAAAGAAAATCTAAATTAACAAATGATGATTTAGTGATTCTTGAAAACAATGCAAAAATGGCTCAGGAAATATTAAACAATTTAGACGATTGTGAATATTCCTTAACAGATAAAGAAAAAAGTGAAATAAAAAAAGAACTTGATGCTTTTGCAATGAATTTTGTTGAATTTGGCTTAATGGGTGAAAACAGAAAAAAATTTAACATGCCTAAAAAACCTATTACAAAAAATGTTGTTTGTGGTGACGTGAATTACAAAAGATTCTATTGCCCTCATTGTAAGAAACTTATAGTAACAAAGGTTAATGATGATTTTAATGAAAATTTTATCGGAGAAAATGGTTTTGTTATAGAAGAACTACAATGTTATTGTGACAACTGTGGTCAGCATTTAGATTGGAATGGTGAAAGGCAAAGTGAAAGGTAATATGATTGCTGCACTGTTCCTGATTTTTAATATTTCATCTATTCTCACATTTATATATTATTGCAAATTACCACAGCCTAAAATGTCTGACAATGAGCACAATTTTAACAAGTGCGATTTCAAAGTGATTAATATTATAAAAAATCAGCAAGTTACCGGCAAGTAAAATAACAAATAATAAAGCCAAATAGTTGAAAATATATGCTTTTTAGCAAGTTACAAGCAAGTTAAACTGAAAGGAAAAATAAAATGTTATATGTTCTAATATTGTTAATTATCAATGCATTATTAACGGCTTTTATGTACTTTTTAACCGAAATTCCAATCGTAACAATTATGTATATAGTTTTTCTGTTTGTATATGAAGGATTGATATATTTTGCATACAGAGTTGTGAACGGTAACTGTGATGAAAAGTCTATGTGGATTGAAAAATGTGAACCAAAATGGTTTGAAGTGAAAAATGAAGTTATATACGATCCTATTGATACTAACATTAATGATATTTACAATCTGAAATTGTATGCTAATTATTATCATAGAAAACGAAACGGTAAACTGATTCAGAAACATATTAATTTATATAATGAGTCAAAAAATACTTTGGACTTTTCCGAAAAGTACAGTGAACCACACAAAATCACTTATGTGTGTAGCAATACAAAATTAGCCGTTAAACCTAATTTTTGGACCACATTGCCACACTTATATTTCAAATATCGTGGCACCAAAGTAGGCTCTTATGTCAATTTCAGTGATGAATACATCAATATTGTGTTACCTATGGAATACAGAAAAAACATTTATAAAACTGAAAGGAATTAAAAATTATGGATAATAAAAATACAGTACAAATTAATTGGAAAACAATGTTTATTATTTTAGGTATTATAGTAGCTATTGTAGTAGCATTCTTCTTAACAAAACTTTCAATTAATACGACAGCGATAAACAAGGAAGAACAAATCTTTGAATCAGCATCGTCAATTAATGTTCAAATGGATACTCGAAACAGAAAAATCAAACAGGTTGCTCAGGTTGTTGAAAAATATTCTGATTATGAAAAAGGCATTATGACAGATTTCGCAGAAGCAAGGAAAGAAATCTCCTCCGGCACTGATAAAGCATCTACGATTCTTAATGCTATTTCAGAACAGTATCCTACACTCAAAGCTGACAAGCAATATGAAAAGCTGAGTAATGAAATTATTTCCTGTGAAAACAAAATATCTGATTACAGAGAAGATTATAACCAACAAGTGAAAAGTTATCGAAAATATTGTAGAAATCCGGTAAATAAGTTTTTCCTTGGAAATTATAAAATGATTAATGATTCGGAATATTTGCAGTTTGATGAAAGTGTATCGGAAGTAGGGGATGTTTTTGAAAAATAAAAACGATAATGTACTGATTGATTGTGATACCTTTACGGTAACAAAGCGTGAAGCTCTTGTTTCGATAATAATTGTTGTTTTACTAATTGGAATAGGCATATATACAACTTCTTCTATTATCAACAAAGTAGACGAGCATAATTCCAAGGTTAATCGTATTCAGTGTTGTGATACTCAAGATATGTTCGACCATTTGGTTGATACCAATGCAGGAAAAGTAATTGCAAAGGCAAATGTAGTATGTACTAAACCCGTAGCTATGAACGATATAATATCAGGCGAATACTCTTATATTTATTATCAAAGAGAAAAATATGAAATGAAAACAAGAGTGGTTACAGATACATATACCGATGCTGACGGCAATACTCATACAAGTTCACATACAGAAACATATTACGAATGGGATACGAAGGATTGGGAATCAAAGTCAAGTGATGAAATTACAATTAATAATCATAAGTACAAACCGGAAAATGTATCAAAATATTTCCCATATAAGTATTTAAGTGCTAAAGACTATAAAGGTAAATATTCTTATGAAAGTGGGAATTATATTTACTTGTCATCACACGAAAGAATATCATTTAAGGTCTATGAATTGACTTCTGCCGGCGTAGTGTATTGTAAACTTGACAATAACAAAATTGATTATGTTCGTAAATATTACCTTAACAAGACAAGTCCAAAAGAAGTCAAAAAATCAATGTTGAAAAACGCCAATTCTGTTTTAGCTGTATTTTGGATAATTGATGCTTTGCTTATATTGGGCGTTGTATTTGTATTCGTTTATTTTGACAACGATTGGCTTTATGGTAAAAAGGAGGAGAAAAGTTTTGATGAGTACGATTGGTAAAATATTATTTGTGGCAATTATAGTTTTGTTAATTGTAATTGGTATAATTGTTTTTAAATGTGTAAAAAAATCAAACGATTATTTTAAAAAAAACGGACAAACCGGAACCGCCGTGATTGTTGGATATGATAGTGAATCTACAAGCACAAATGTAAGACTTTCTGTTAAGGTTCTTAACTCTGATGATGAACATTCATACAATTTAAAAGGCATATATAATGTAAAGAAAATTGACGGCTCGTTAGATGAAAGATATCCGCATTTTTCTATTGGAGATGAAGTTAAAGTTATTTATGCAAAAAAGAAAACTTTAGGCATCGAAATGCTTGATGTCAGAATTGATCAAAGTCAATATGATTATCCTAAAAAACAGGAGAAATAATTAATGGGTAAAGAATGTCAACTGCCACACACCGTAAAGGAATGTGGTTTTACGGAAAGTTGTTTATATGATTTTCACAATTATATGGTGAAAGATTAATTTCTGTAACTCTTTTTTAATAAATTGCGAATTTTAAGCAATATTTCAAATTTTTTCAAAATATTTGCGATTAATTATATAGAAACAAAAAACAAAAGGAGATTTTTATTATGACATACGAAGAAGTTTTAGAAAAAGATTTAGAACATTGTACAGGCTGTGAGAATTTTTATAAAGATGATTGTACAAAAACTTGTGCATATGGTATTCACAGAAATTCTGTACAAAAACAGATACCGGTACAAGCAACGGTATATAACTTTCCAAAGGCTCAAATTGCATTTTGTCCTGAATGTAATAACTTACTTGGAAAAGATTCAAAATACTGTGATAAATGCGGTCAGAGGGTGAGAATTAATGCAGATGCTTGATTCGATAAGGAAGACAATGCTTGTCTTTCCAAAAAGTTATATTAATTACAATAATGAGCTGATTTTAATTCCAAAATTCAATGTTTATATCTGTTTGGATAATATCATTTCTGACGAAGATTTCTATGTTGAACTTTGTGAAAACTTTAGTAGGGAATGTTCATCAGCGTTAAGGAGTTCATCAAAACCAACACTTTACAGATATTACAATAATAATACAAGAAATTTTAACAAAATTTGCAACACTTCATTTTCAACAAAAGATATGGATACGATTTATGCAAAGTTAGGCAATGGTATTAATCATCAAATGGCTGTAGATTTTGTTAAATCAGGTTTTGATTTAAGCGTTTTAGGAGAAAATCAATGATTAAAGAAGATATGGCAAAACTATGTCCGTTCTATTCTTGTGTTGATAATGGTAATGTTAATTGTTTTGACCATCCGGTTTACATACAAACTTGTACTAAAACTAATCAAAAAACTTCACTCATTAATTGTAGCCGTTGTAAATGTGGTAATATTTACAGACAATTAATCGAAAAAGAATTCAAAAAGATACAAAATTTATCTGTCGAGACTTTTGCAGATTGGCTATGCAACAATTTGTTACAATGCAAGAACTGTGGACTCAAATACCATAATTGTAAAAAACAATTAGCTTTTAATCTTAGCCAACCTTTGTCTGGTGGCTATGGTAATAAGCATTACAACGAGTTATCAACAGAGTTATTCTATGAATTTTTAGAAACACAGTGGCTTTTTAATGACAGCAATAATATTAACAAAAATTTCAGTAAAAAGTTAATTACGATAATCGAAAAGGAGAAAAATAATGAAAGTTAATAATACTAAAGAATATTGTATTTTTCCGGAAATTAACAATAATTTAGAATTAAAACAAACCTTTAAGGAAATAAAGAAGAACAAAAGACAAGATTTTTTTTCTGAATTAAAAGAGACATTTAATTCAAAAAAGTTTAAATACATAGTTGTTAATATTATATTGGCAATTATTATAGTTCTTTGTAGCTATGCTCGTTTTAATTTTATTGCTCCAATTGATTATGATTCTTTTCCACCTGATAAAAGAATTACACTAAAAATTGCTGTTGGGTTTGTATGTGTTCTTTTTGTATCATTAGCAGCACTTGTATTGAGATTGGTCGAAGGCAAAATTCAAGATTTAGTAATAGAAAAAAAGTTAAGTAAAATGTCATATAAGAAAATGCAATATATACCTTTAACCAAATCTGAATTTATCAAATTAGAAATTCATAACATTACTGATTATGTAACTTTTTTAAATGATTTTTTGAAAGCAAAAATAGAATATTTTGATATAAATGTTTTTTCAACTGCTTATAGAGCTGTAACTGCAACACCGCCACAAATGATTTTAGACAAAATCAATGAATCATTGATATATCTTGCAGAACTACCTGAAAGCGGACAACAAATTGGATTTAATGATGTTAATAAATTCATTGTTAAGAAAGGAGAAAATTATGGAACATTACACGACTAAAATTAATAAGATTAAAGTAAAAAATATACCAAGACTATGTACAATATTAAGAGGCTGTGACCAATTTGTAATTTCGTCCGGTAATTATAGATTGGAAACAGCATCGTTGCTTATGATGATGTCACTTATCGGTCTTAGAAACGGTTTTAATCTTGATATTTATAATTATGATACTGAACGACAAAAGTTCATTATAAGGGAAATTGAGGCTCTTAAGAAAATCCTCTAACGGCCTTGACAGTTTTAATATATTGCGCTACACTAAGTGTATAGTAATTATTATTTATGATTTAATTTTATATATTTTAAATTCAAGGAATGTACTTTTTGAGAAAAGTGTGTTCCTTTTTTTTATTATAAATTTAATAAAAGTAAATTTTGAGCAGATACTTTTGGGTATTTGCTTTTTGTTTTTTCATAATAAAAAATAACAGACATATTAAATTTATGCTCAGTTTGTTATTTTGTTGTGAGCACAACAGGAGGTAGAATTATGAAGAACGTTATTACAAAAAATGAGATGCAGTCTATTCAAAATCTTATTTATGCTGTTACAAAAGCTTGTGCAATTGATATTCGTAAATATCGTATTTTTGTTGATAAACATGGTACGGAATTTATGGATAAGAAAATGCAAAAGGAGTTTGAAAAGTATTTGGAAAATTTTGAAGAATCGAAAGATTGGTTACTTGCTTCTGATATTGGTGTTGCAATTTTTGATAAACTTATGAATGAGAGCATTCAGGAAGCTAAGAAAAATTTGCATAACATGTATACATCAAAATCAGAAGAATACATTGAGGATGTTGCATAATTTAATCAAACTAAAAAGAGCCACCGGAAGGGTGGCTTTTTTTATGCCTTGATTTACTCTTTTGTAAACAATTTGCGAAAATTGAGAAAATTTTCAAATTTTTTTGAAATATTTGCGATTTATATAGTGAAGACTGAAAAAGAGTGAACTACCACACACCGTAAAGGAATGTGGTTTTACGGATAGTTATTTATAAATAACTTTTTTGTAATTTTAGGAGGATTTTTTATGAGAACAAGAGGAAAATTAAATTTACACAAAATAATTCAAGATAACTTGAATTTATATATCAAAAAAATTAACGAAAAATACATATATCCTATTGATTATGCTTCGCCATGTACTATTTTGTTTGACTTAATTATGGATGTTATAAGAAAGGATAAAGATAATTTCTTGTTTTATAATTCATCACATAGTCTCAACGGAAAATTTACCAGTTTTGAATTTATATATTTTAATAATAATTATGATATTGTAAAACAATTTGCAAAAACTTATGAAAAAATATATAAAACAGGCAAAAATCCGGGCGATGTGGAATTGGAAATAAGGAATATGCGATTTGAAATAACAATTTCAGATTATATTGCAATAACTGTGCAACCTTATCGATGGGTTAAATTGTATTGGGATAGAGCCTTTAAAAAACTTGAAATATCCACAACCACAAAAATTGGTAATAAACAATTAATGTTAATATACAATGACGGAAGTATATATTCTCAAAAGAAATATTCAAAACAGTTTTATCCGTCTTCAATACATAAAGTTTTAGATCTTCCACACGAAATTGCAGAATTAATATTTCAATTTTGCACATATAAAAATTATTTTTACAAAGATTTTTTGAATGAAAATTATCAATCAACTTTGGCACTAAATAATTTACAAAAATACCACAGTAAAAGTGAATACATGAATGATGTATTTCCTATCGCTAATTTTCCAAACAAAAGTAACAAACTTGAATTTTCGAATTTGTATATGATAGGTAGTGCGGCTAAATATGTTTTACCGGAGCAAATATCATTATTATTTGAAGATGCATTTTTGTGTGACGATTATGATCATAAAATTATGCCGGTCAGAATTAATCGAGAATGTTGTGCTGAAGAATATTTAAAAGCAATATTTAGAAAGAGGTTTCACGATAAAGGCGATATAGACTGGTATAATTCATACTATTATATAATTGATGATTATATAGATATGGCGATAGAACTTGGCGAAAAAATCAATTTAAAGGAAAGAAAAAGAAATATTCTTCAACTTCACGATTATTATTGTGATAAGATAACTGCCAAAAAAGTAGCTCAAGGCAGAAAAAAATTACAAATTCCTGAAACACCATTAAAGTATTTAGAACTGCCTGATAACTATAAAAAGCTTGAAAGATATAATGAATTTGTATCAGAAGGCAAAAAACAACACAATTGTGTTGCAAGCTATATAAGCGATGTGGAAGATGGCGAATGCATGATTTTTAGTGCAACTGTGAATGATGAACGATTAACAATCGAAATCCGTGAAACAAAGACATCGTTTAAAATTAATCAGTGTTTAAAATCTTGTAATGAAAGATGCTTATCTGAAACATTTAAAATCGTAAAAACAGATGTAAAAAATGCGACAGAAAACGCCTACAAAAAATATAATGCCGTTCAAAAAAGAAGAAGAAACAAAGAATTAAAGGCAAAATTATAGAAAGGACTAACTTATGGAAGAATTCAAGGTAGAATTAGAAAATTTAACTGATAAAGAAAAGAAAACTTTTCTTCACTTGGTTAAAAAAAGTAAAAAAAGTCGCAGAAAACATATGAACGAAATATATTACAGTATTGCTGAAGATGGAAATATTGTCGGCAGTGTTGAAAACGATACGCTTTACGATGAAAACTGTTGGAAATTTGGAAATTATTATAACACCAAAGAAGAAGCTGAATTTGTAAAGCAAAAGCAATTAGTATATCAAGAACTGAAAAAATATGCCTTAGAACATAATACTAAGGATATTGATTGGGAAAATTATTTACAAATCAAATATTTTATTTATTGTAATACAAAGTCTAACGACCTTGGCATTATGGATGTATCTAAAAGGAAAATAGCAGGGCAGGTATATTTTACCTCTGAAAAGATTGCAGAAAATGCAATTAAAGATATTGGTGAAGATAGAATTAAGAAGTATTTATTTGAAATTAATTAAAAGGAGATAACTACAATGCCTATTAAAAACTATACAACAAAAATTGATTGTTACCAGTCAATTGGAGAAATACAGGGTGCTCTTGCAAAACACGGTGCAAGACAGATTATGATTGATTATGATGAAAACGGTAAGCCTACCGGAATTGCATTTAAGCTTGTAAACGGTAATCAGTCGCAAGCATTTATTTTGCCGGCAAATATAGACGGTGTGCTTGAAACATTTAAAAAACAAAGAATTAAAGTTGACAGAGAACAGGCTGAAAAAACAGCTTGGCGCAATGTAAGAGATTGGATTCTTGCACAAATGGCATTTATTGAATCGGGTAATGTAGAAGTTGACGAAATATTCTTACCTTATCTGACTGACGGTAAAAAAACGCTGTATCAAGCATATAAAACAGGACAACTACTATTAAGTGACGGAGGAAATACTTATAGTGCTTGAATTTAACAAAATTTATGATATGGAAGGCACAGAAGGGCTATATGCACTTGAACCTCATTCGGTTGACCTGATTGTTGCCGACCTGCCTTACGGAGTCACAAAGAACAAATACGATATACCTATTCCTTTTCACAAAATGTGGGAAGCAATTGATTATGCACGAAAACCAAATACAGCTATTCTTCTGTTCGGGCAAGGTAAGTTTTATATTAATTTATGTGCAAGTAATATTGATATGTTTCGATATGACTATTGCTGGAACAAAATACTTACATCAGGTTTTCTTAATGCATCGAGTATGCCATTACGACAGCATGAAAATATTGCTGTATTTTACGAACAAAGACCTACATACAATCCGCAATTTACAATAGGTCAACCTTTACATTCAAGAGGTAATTATACTCAAGACAAAGTTAATTCAAACTATTCTGATTTTAAGCTTAATGATAACAGAAAAGGATGTATGGAAAAATATCCTACTGATATATTAAGCTTTCCGATTGCTGATGAAGATGTCGAATTTTATGTTGACGGCTTGGATTATGAAAATCAAATATTCTATATTAATGACTTTATAGAATTTCAAAAAGTCCATCCAAGCAAAGCTATTCATCAAACAGAAAAGCCGGCAGGACTTATGGATTTTCTTATTCGTACATATTCTAATCCCGGTGATTTAGTAGTTGACTTTACTTGCGGTTCTGCATCTACAAATTTAGCTGCAATAAGAAACAAAAGAAAAACAATTGGATTTGATTTCGGTAAATGTTTAAATCCAAAAAGTAAATATTATTTACAAAAATGGGCTGACATCGGAAATCAAAGAATTAAAGAGTTGATGGATATGCCTGAACAGATTACGTTTGTATAAGGGAGAGATTATGATAACAAATTATAACAACAAAGTAGCAAATTACATTATTATACCAAATAATTTTAAAGAAATTTTAATAGAAAAATTCAAATCGTTAAATATTGAGAGCACCGTTTTAAGTTCAAACGGTATCTATCTCAACAAAGGTCAAACAATGTTTTTGTCTGTGACTAATTTTACCAAGTCGGATGAAATTAAATCAATTCTTACAGAATTTGAAATTGATAATAATGATAAGTTGAAACAACATATTATTTTCTTTACCGTACCGGTACTTGATTTTAATGTATTTTAATAAGGTGGCGTGACAATATTGACTTTTGAACACATGACTGCTGAGGAATATCAAAAAGAAATACTTGGCAAATGTAATAATAAAAGTGCTAAATATAAAAACAAATGTATTTGGTATGATGGCTTATATTTTCAATCGCAGAAAGAACTTGATGATTATTTGGACCACAAAAGAATGCTTATGGCAGGTGAAATCGCAGGCTTTTTATGGCAGGGAACACTTGTACTTGTTGAAGGTGGAAGTACCTCAAAAGAACGTGCGGTGACTTATAAACCTGATGTTGTAACACTGTTTAATGATGGTACATACGAAATGAGAGAAGATAAAGGAAAGAAAACAAAGGACTATATCATCAAAAAGAAATTAATATTAAAAAAATATCCAAGAATTAATTTTAAGGAGGTTTAAAAAGTGTCTGAATTATTTGTAGGATTGTTTATGATTGGTTTAATTTTATTTGGAGCTGTTATGTTTGTATTGTTTGTTTTGTTTGGACCTACAAAAAAAGGAATAATATGTTTTGCCGTAATGATGTTTTCTTTAATTAGTTTTATTGCTTTTGTTATGTTTGTTGCAAAAATATCAATTATCGTGACCTTGCTTGTTAATGCATTCTTAATAGCAATTGTTTTAATAGGCTGTTATATGATGAGCTATTAGTGTAAAAATTATTATTTTAATTATAATTAAAAAAGGAGGAAATAGTTAATGTTTATAGAACATGAAAATGTAATTGATGTTTTAAAATATTCTATGAAAAGGTTGCCAAAAGAAGCAGACGATGATGATATTATAAGTTTCTTTCCTAAAAAATATATTGATTATACGAAATTTCGATATGCAAAACCTGAATGTGTGAATAAAGAAGTTTGCTTAAAATTGCATCTTAAAGATTTTGATATTGGTAGAGCCTCTACCTATGTTCAATATTCTTTGGGTCGTTGTGTTGATGAATTTACAAAAAGAAGAGTAAATGTTATGTGGTTCGATCAAGAAGATATAATAGATTTTCTTCGTAATAGATGCGGAAAAACAATATATGTATGTGGAACTTTGAACTATAGTGAAGAATATAACATTTATTCTATAACAAATCCTAATATAACAACTGAATATGAAAATACGGCTTTGACTATTTTTCCGGCGTATGTCGGAGTACCAAGCACGGACTATTTCAATTACAAAGATTACAGAAAAAATTTAAGAGAAATTCTTGATGTTTATTATTTTGATGAATGGATTCCTGAGTACATAAGAAAAGAATGTAACCTTATGACTTTGGAAGAAGCATATAAGGAAATTCATTTTCCTACAACTTTTAGAAGATTAAAAAGAGCACTTTCAACAGTAGACTTCAATAAAATGTTGAAGTATTCTATTAATCTTGCAAAACAAAAAGATAGAAATTGTACAACTACAGCATTTATTCCTAAAAATTTAAAAATTGTAAGTGAAATTGCTGAAAAACTGCCGTATGAATTAACTAACGACCAAAAGCAAACGATTAATTCTATTCTTTCAAATATGAAAACCGGTAATTGTGAAACAGCATTGGTCCAAGGTGATGTCGGTTCAGGCAAAACTATTGTAGCTGTTATGCTTATGGCAACAATGGCAAAATCAGGCTATCAATCTGTTTTAGTTGCTCCTACTACTGTATTAGCAGAACAACATTATAAAAACATAAAAGAATTATGTGAACCATTTGGAATTAAAACCGTTTTCTTAACATCAAGCATTAAAGCTACTGAAAAAAGAAAAATTACGAAAGAAATCAATGAAGGCAAATACGATATTATAGTTGGAACTCATTCAGTTCTTAATGATGATATTGAATATAACAATTTGGCTTTAATTGTAACGGATGAAGAACATAAATTTGGCGTAGCTCAAAGAGAAAAGTTGAGAAATAAATCAACAGAAAATGTTCATTCAATTTCTATGACTGCCACACCTATCCCAAGAACCCTTGCAACAACACTTTACGGTGATTGGATAAATGTATATACGATAAAAGAAAAGCCTAAAGGAAGATCTCCTGTAAAAACAATAATTGATAATGATTATGAAAGTAGCTTTGAATTTTTAAACGAGGAAATAAAAAAAGGTCATCAATGTTATGTCGTTGCTCCTAAAATTGAAAAGGATACCAAAAGAAAAAGCAGCGTTCTTTCCGTAAAACAATTAACAGAAAAACTTGAAGATTTTTTTGATGAAGTAAATCCTTCTGTTAAGATTCAAAGTTTAACCGGAAAAACAAGTGCTGAAAGCAAATCAAATATTTTGAATGATTTTTCAGATAATAAAATTCAAATTTTGGTTTCAACAACTGTTATTGAGGTTGGCGTTAATATTCCTAATGCAACTGTAATTGCTATTTCAAATGCTGAAATGTTTGGCTTGGCTTCTTTACATCAGCTTAGAGGCAGGGTAGGCAGAAGCAACTTGCAGTCATATTGTTTGTTGATTTCAGATAAAGGCAATAATGAGCGACTTAATGCTCTTGTTTCAACAAATGACGGCTTTGAAATTGCAAAGCAAGATTTCTATCAGCGTGGCTCAGGTGATTTGGTAGGTGTTACGCAATCCGGTTTTACGGAAGAAATTGCAATTATGCTCAATCGACCAAAAATGTTTGAATTTGCACAAAGGTATGCTAAAAATTTAAAGCATTTGTCTGTTTAATGAAAAGGAGAAAAATAATGAAACCGATTTACGAACCTAAAGGTGCCGCAAAAGAATATGGCGATTATGCCATTAATATCTACACAGGCTGTCCTCATAACTGTTTTTACTGCTTCGCACCAAATGTGTTGCATAAGAAAAAAGATGATTTTCACAGCCTTGTAGAACCTCGTAAAGACATTGTGAACGAAGTAAAAAAGCAAATAGAAAGAGAAAAAATAACAGGTAAAACTATTCATTTATGCTTCACTTGTGACCCTTATCCACTTGGATATGATTCAACACCAACAAGAGAAATTATTAAAATTATTAAAAATTCCGGCAATCATGTTCAAATTCTTACTAAAAACGGCAAGGATGCAATGAGAGATTTTGATTTGCTTGATAGTAATGATTGGTTTGGTGTAACCTACGCAGGTTATTCTGTTCAGGCAAATTTAGATGTTTCTCCTGATGAACCTAATGCCGGTAAGATTTCGGATAGATTAACAGCTTTAAAAACAGCTTATTCAAAAGGTATTAAAACATGGGTATCTGCTGAACCGGTACTTAATGCAGAAAGTGTATTAAATTTATTTAAAAACGCCGATTATGTTGATTTGTTTAAAGTGGGTAAGCTTAATTATCATAAGTCTGATATTGATTGGAAATCTTTTGGTGAAAGTGCAGTTGAGTTATTGGAACTTAACAAGAAGTTATATGGTTCTGATTACTATATCAAAGATAGCTTAAGAAAAGAAATGGAAAAATAACTTATGGAAACAGAACTTACAAAAACGCTGAAAAAATTAACACATTATTTTAAGCCTATAATGCATACTCAAATGAGAACTTTGAGATATGCTGACGAGGTTTGGACTCCTACCGGCATTGTTGATAGCATTCGTTTTGAGGATATTCCAACTAAAGAATTAAACGATTGCAGAAAACTAAAACATAACGAGCCTTGTAAATTAGGACAAAAAGAAGTCGGCAAATATTGCAAAGGGTGTGTATTTTATCAACATGCCGTTTTAGAAACAGGTATTTGTGTTACTTGCTTTGAAGTAAAAATTACATTTGAAGATTTTAAAAGCCCACACGGACATAATTTTTGTGGTAACAGAAATTATTATGTTGTACCTAAAGAATTAGCTACTAAAATAGTGGATTTAGTACCAGATGATATTGGTATTATTACATATCATGGTCATAACTATATGAGGGTTTATAAGGAATGTAAATTTAAGGAAATTACTGAAGAATTAAAATGCCGATTGCTATATGACGGACTGAAAAAATGGTGTGATGGAAGCCAAAGCATTAAGTGAGGAGTTAAGAATTATGCCTTTAATTACGTCTATTGCAGTATGCTGTACTGGAATTATTCTGTTTACTGTAACAGTATATGTAACTAAAATTTTATTAAATTTATAAATAATTAAGGAGAAAATTAATATGACAAATACCAAAACAGTTTCACCAAGTGTAAAATCCGGCTATTCAGATGATTATAAAAGAATTAGAAACGATGCTGAGTGCAATTGGCCAGAATGGAAAATTGCTGCATACAATGAAAGCTTTGCAGTTTCTATATATGCAAAAAAACTAACACCAATTAAAGAAATGTTGACGGTTGCGAAGGAATAATAGTAAATACTCTTCTTGGCAGTAGTCATTCTAAAATGATGATATTCCTGCTGCACAGAATATTTACGTTGAACGGACTGATATTTATAAAGAAAGAAAAATTCCTTTTATCGGAACTGAAAAATTATACGATTGTTTGGAGGTATAAAAATATGAGTTATACTGAACTTTGGGGCATTAAAAAAGATTGGTACGGTGAAGAAATCAAATCATATCAAAACAGTTATATATTTGTGCCTGTTATTTGTGACAAACTACTTTGTGAATACATATCGGAAAGTGAAAGAAGAAAAATGATCGGCTTCGATTCGGAAGCTATTAATTCTTATTTGTTCTTTTGTTTTATCGGTATTGGTAATTGGGAAAAGCTTAACAATAAGATTAATGATTCTGATTGTTTCACTAACCGTATTATGTGGGATTTATGTAATTCAGGTATTTTTTCTGCAAAAGACAAAGAAAAAGTGGCTGATTGTATTATCAAATTTTCTGAAAAATATTTTTCTGATGAAGAATATGCCATTACTGCCAAAAGACTTCAAGAAGTTGCAGAAGATATACAAAATCTTGACAAAAAATATAAATATTTTTGTATTCATGGAACTTCTTGTGATGATAATGTTGAGCGTTGGTTTTACGACTTGGAAGGAGAAGCAGCACCACTATCTGATTGCTGTGACCCCGAATGTTGTTTTGTGACAATTTCAGATAATAATGAAATTTCATATAAGAATTGTTCGGAAGTGACAAAAAGAATTAAATTAAGGTGCAAAAATATATGAGAAAAAAGATAGAATGGAAAATAGATAAAAGGCAGCAGGTAAATATATCTGCTGCTTTTTTATTTGTAAACAATTTGTGAAGATTTAAGAATATTTCAAATTTTTCCGAAATATTTGCGATTTATATAGTGAAGGCTCAAAAAAATGGGTCAAAGTTTCATATTATAGGAGGAATTTTTTATGGAAACTACAATCTTAGAAATCAAAAGAAACAAAGAAACAAATCAAATTACTGACAAAATTGAAATTCGTAATTCTTTCACATTTGGCATTCAAGAAATTACATATTTCACAACAAACAAATCAAAGTTTAGAAAAGCTTTGATTATACTTAATGAAATGGCATTGCCTAACTTGATTTGTAAAGAACTAAGAACAACTGAAGGATATACAATTATGTGTTATTCAAATGATACAGATATTGAAAAGACTGTGCATTGCGTTTTTTCTGATTGCCTTCAAGGTAAAAAAGTTAAGATTATTAAAATAGGTTAAAAAAGGAGAAAAAAATATGAACACATTTTTAATTGGAATAGGAATAGCAATTTCTATTATTATTGGCGTTTTGGCAATTATTTTTATCATTAGTCAAACGATTGAAAATTATGAATACAACGACTTTGGTACGTATTTATTAGATGGAATGATAATTATATTCATTATTTCTGCGGTTATTGTGGGTTGTTTAGGCATTTATGAATTAAAAGATGATAATAAAGCTGAAATTACTCCATATTATTCACAAGGTCATATTGTCGGTGGGAAATTTGTTAGTTCTAATGAATTATTACCGTTTGAGGACGGTTCGTATGTAAAAAAATCAGAAGTTAATGATTTTTCTGAAAATTCTGATACATATTACATTCGTATTTATATCAATGACAGTGGTGATTTCGTTGAGCAAACAATAGAAGGTGAACTTACTTATTCTTATACAACGGATAAGCCACATATTGAAAAGTATTTGTCTAAAGAAAAAACAATTATAAGTGATGAAGAATATTCGTATAAGATTTATATTCCCAAAACTGAAAAATCAACAGAAACAACTCAGAGTACCACTAATACTGAAACAACTACTGATAATGCAGTAGAAAATAATAATTAAAAAAGAAAGGAAAAATTATGAGAAAGATAGAACAAAACAAATATTATAACAATTTTGATGAGGACAATGATGAGATGTATGTTGTACATAACAACGGAAGTTTTACAAAAAAATGGATAATCATCGGAGTTATTGCGTTTCTTTTTGTTGTTTTAATCGGAACAAGTATGACACAAGTAAGAGCCGGTCATACAGGTGTTGTATCAACATTTGGTAAAATTAGTTCAAATGTATTGCAGGAAGGTTTACACTTTAAAGCGCCTTGGCAAAAGGTAACTAAGGTTGATAACCGTATTGTTAAACTTGAAATTGAAACAGAATCATCTACAAAGGATTTGCAGACTGTATCGGCAAAGTTAGCAACAAGTTATCGTATTAATACCAATATGTCATATTCGATTATTAAAAATGTCGGTAAGAACTATGAAGATGTTTTGGTAACACCGGCAGTAAATGAGGTCCTTAAAGCCGTAACAGCTAAATATACAGCAGAAGAATGTATTTCATCAAGAAGTAACGTATCAAAAGAACTTGTAGATGAAATTAATAAAAAACTTAACGCTCAAGGTATTTATGTAAATGATGTAAATATTATTAATTTTGATTTCTCTGAGGCATATAATAAGGCAATTGAGGACAAGCAGGTTGCAGAGCAGAAATTAAAGAAAGCTGAAACAGATAAGCAGTCGGCAGTTGTAAAAGCACAGGCTGAGGCTGAAAAGAAAAAAATTGCTGCTGAGGCAGAAGCCGCGGCTACAAAGGTTAAAGCAGATGCACAAGCTGAGGCAAACGAAAAACTTAACAAATCAATTAATAAAAGCCTTATTGATTATGAAATTGCTAATAAGTGGAACGGTGAACTTCCTAAAGTATCAGGTTCAAATGGTACACTTATTAATTCAGACAGCTTGTTAAACGGCAAAAACTAACAAAAAAACAGCCAAGATATTATTTTTCTTGGCTGTACGAGGATTTTTTATGTCAAACGATATGTATAAAAATAATTTAAAAAATTGGGTTGATAATTTTGACGAACAAACAAAGATTGAATCAGGCAAAGCTTTTAATACTTATTATAAGATGAAATCACAAAATGTTATTTATCCAAACAGTGCTGATATTTATAACGCTTTTATGAAAACTTCTTATGATGATGTTAAGGTTGTAATTTTAGGTCAAGACCCATATCACGAAGAAGGACAGGCAAACGGTTTGGCTTTTTCCGTCAACAACGGTGTGAAAATTCCACCTTCATTAAAGAATATTTTTAAAGAACTTCAAGATGATATTGGCGGTGAACTTCGTACTAATACTGATTTGACCGATTGGGCTAAGCAGGGTGTATTTCTTTTGAACTCGTCTTTAACTGTTATAGAGGGTAGACCTAACTCAATGGCTGATATTTGGAATACTTTTACCGACAGTATCATTAAACTACTGAACAATAAGGAAAAGCCTATTGTATTTGTTCTTTGGGGCAAAAATGCAAGAGATAAGAAAAAGTTAATTGATACAAATAAACATTTTATTATTGAATCTGCACATCCAAGTCCATTATCGGCATACAGAGGTTTCTTTGGTTCAAAGCCGTTTTCAAAAGTAAATGAATATCTTATTTCTACCGGTCAAGTACCGATTGATTGGGTAGGTGAATGCTAAAATGGATTTGCGTTTACAATTGTTCATTTTGGGTATTGGTATTGGCTTGTTACTAAATTTTAGTATTAAGAGCCTTTATAATTTGCTGAAATATAAGCCTGAAAATAATAAGAAAGCAAGTGCAAAAATCATTGATAGTTCATACGACTATGTTTACATACACGAAGCAGGGCATGCGTTTCTTGCACACATGTTTTGCAATGAATATTTCGTTGAGGCTGATATATCTAAAGATAAAAGTCCTTGTGTTACAACATATAGCAAAGAAATTTGTACAAAAGATGATGTTAAAAATCTAATTCTTATATGTTATGCAGGGGCGGCGGCAGAAGAAGTTATTTTAGGTGAATTTAGTGCCGGTTCTATAATCAGTAACAAATATAATGATAGTGATTTTGTAAAGTGTGTTGATTTCTTAAAAGCATATATTCTTTTAGAAGAAAATAATTCTTCACACCCTAAAGAATCAAGACACAGTAAAACAATGCTTGACAGTGATTTTAACGATTTAATAGTTGAAAAAAGCAAGCTATTTTATAATGAAACACTTAAAATCATTGAACAGAACAAAAAAGTGATTATAGAATTTGCTAATTTGATTAAAAAGAAAAGACAATTGTCAAAGGATGAAATTGATGAATTTCTTATCAAAAAGGATTTGAACTTATGATATATTTTGTGATTATAATTTTTGTAATCGTAGTTGTTTGTTCAGCATGGTTTTTGATTGAAGATTATAAACTAACTAAAGAATTTAACAATGAAATACAAAAATTAAGTGATAATTTAGATTCTGTTATAGAAAAATTAACTAAAGGAGAAAATAATTATGAAGAATAACACATACAATTTTGAGAAAAAACAATCTGTTTTTGGATTGTTGAAAATGATAATTAGCATATATAAGGTATTTGATGCCGGAATGATTATCATAAGTTTTGCTTTATCTGTACTGTTTAATATATTCCTTAATAATCAATACTTTAAGGAAAGTGAGACTTGGACTAATACATTAAAATATGAACGACTATTTACTAACATTATATATTCTTTTATATTTGTAGTAAGTTTTTTCATTATCTTATTTGCTTTGTCTTGGATTGTAAGAGGCATTACATACGGCTGCGCAAAAATTAAGTCATTCTTAAAAATGAGATACTTACCATTATCAAGTAAGGAAATCGAAGAAACTCTTGGTGAAAAATCTAAATATTATGACTATATTAATTTTATCAATGATTTTCTTAAGGTGAAATTATTCTATTTTGACTCATCTGTAATCTCTACTTTTACTTTTATAAATGAATGGAGCAAAAAATATTGTATAATTAAAATCCCAAGTGAATTATTTGATCAAATTGCGGAAAGTGCAGTTAAATATTACAATTGTACTAAAGACGAATTTATTGATTCTTTTGAATATGAGAAAGCAAAATATGAGATGATAGATGATAGTAAGGACCTTTATATTGGCAAAATTTCTTTTGCAAAAAACGGCGAAACAATAACCCTTATCGAGTATAATAGCTGTAATGATATTAAAGTGAAATTTAAGGATGGAACTATTGTTAGCACAACATATTATAACTTTATTACTGGAAATATTGACAAATAATACAGGAGAAAAATATGATTTATGTAACAGGTGATTGTCACGGCGATTGGAGAAGATTTCAACCAAACTGTTTTCCAGAACAGAAAAATATGAACCGTGACGATTACGTAATTGTGTGCGGCGATTTTGGTATATGGCATGATACATATGGCAAAGAAACAGAAGAACTTAACAAACTTACAAAGTTGCCATTCACTATTCTTTTTGTGGATGGCAACCACGAAAATTATGACCGTCTTGAAAGTGAATTCCCTGAAGTCAATTTTCATGGCGGTAAAGCACATAAGATAAGAGAAAATGTATATCATCTTGAAAGAGGATATGTGTTTGAATTACAAGGAAAAAAATTCTTCTGTTTTGGTGGTGCTTCTTCACACGATATAAGCGATGGTATTCTTGACCCAAATGATTATAAATCAGAAAAGAATTTCGTTAAGGTATATAACGAATATAATTTATCCGGTAAAATGTTTAGGGTAAAAAATATATCTTGGTGGAAAAGAGAATTACCAAATGAAGAAGAAATGCAACGAGGGTTAGATAATCTGAAAGAAAATAACAATAAGGTCGATTTCATAATATCTCATTGTGCTCCAGAATCTATTGCAGATATTATAGGCTGTGGACTGTATCAAGAAGATATACTTACAGATTATTTTGAAAAAATCAAAAATACGGTCCATTTTACAAAATGGATATTTGGTCACTACCATGATGATATTAAATTTTTAGATGATTATATCTTATTGTATTATCAATTTGTGAGAATTGTATGACGGAAAGAAGGTGGATATATTGACGATTGTTCACTACAAAGGTTATTCAGGAGAAATTCATTTTTCTAAAGAAGATAATCTGTTTGTAGGTCAAATAATTAATATTGTCGATTCAATCAATTTCCACGGAAAAACAATCGAAGAATGCATTGAGTATTTCCACAAATCTGTTGATGAGTATATATTAATTCAGAAAGATTGTGCACAACGGTAAAAACAAATATTTACTTTTTTATAAAAACAGTGTAATATAAACACAAGAAAATATAAGAGGAAAATTATGGAACAGAAAAACATCAAAGAAAAATTACATAATCATATTAAGCCATTAGGCACCGGTGATTTGTATTTTTTGTATTATAAAATATATGGGCTTAGTGAGGTATCAACTACAGCGTTTCTTAATGACATATATAATCATTTTACTATTTTTGCAAAAAAATATGATTGCACTTGTAAAAAATCGAATCTTTTAAAGCCCCAAAAAAATGAAATTGGTTTTGCGGTAAAAGTAGAAGGCGCTCCTGAGAAGATTAACAAATTAGCATATGCTATTGCTGATATTTTGCAACAAAACTCAATTGAGGATTTTAGCAATGTGTAAAAAATTAACATTCAAAATACTTGTGATTTTAACTTCATTCCTGCTGCTGTTTGGTTGTTCAGCTAATGTAGTTAATAATACAACACAGCAAAGTATATCTAATACTGTATCAACTACAAACAGTCAAAAAAGTAGCAAAAATAACATTACAAGTAGCACGACAACAGAACAGACTTTTGATATTTCTTCGATACCTGAATACAATGGTTCACCTTATGTTGAAATTAACGATAACGTACCACAATTCACAAAGAGTGAGATTACTACATCATCATTTGAGATATATGGTGGTTTAGACGGTCTTGGACGGTGTACAACGGCTTTTTCTTGTATAGGTAAAGACTTAATGCCAACAGAAAAAAGAGGGGAGATAGGCTCAGTAAAACCGACAGGCTGGCATCTTGCTAAATATGATTTTATTGACGGCAAATATCTTTACAACAGGTGTCATTTGATAGGTTATCAACTTACAGGTGAGAATGCTAATGAAAAGAATCTGATTACAGGCACGAGATACCTTAATATTCAAGGTATGCTGCCTTTTGAGAACGAAGTAGCTGAATATATTAAAAACACAAACAACCATGTTATGTACCGTGTAACACCTATATTTGAGGAAGATAATCTTCTTGCCGATGGTGTGCAAATGGAAGGATATTCAGTTGAAGATAATGGCAGAAGTATTTCATTCAATGTATTCTGTTACAATGTTCAACCCGGCGTGAATATTAATTATGCAACCGGCGATAACTCTACATCAGGAGAATATACAACAACAACTGATGAAGATATAACGGACACATATATTGTAAATCTCAATACAAAAAAATTCCACAAACCAAGTTGTAGTTCAATATCTCAAATGAGTAAGAAAAATAAAAAACAATACAAAGGAAAAAGAAGCAGTTTGATTAACAATGGTTACGAGCCTTGTAAAAACTGCAATCCGTAAGATATGACAAATTATACATCATCTAATAAAACAAAAAGTACAGAATATACATATTTTGTTGCAACAACAGTTAATAGTAAGGATAATTCTACAAGCAAACAGTTATTCAGAGAACACTTTGCTACTGTTGAGGTATATAATATATATAACGGTCATTTTGTAGAAAATACTAATTATGTTCCTATTAGAACACATTTCATTTCTTCTTCATTTGATTCTGCTTTATCATATCACTTACGGTAAATTACCACACACCTAAAGGAATGTGGTTTTACGAATAGATATTTATATTTTTTTAGAGTAACCTTTATGGTTGCTCTTTTTTTATGCCTTTTTTTGTTAATAATTTGCGAATTATGAGAAGAATTTCAAATTTTTCTGAAATATTTGCGATTTATATATTGAAAGGAGCGTTTATAATGCCTTATCCAAATAGACTTTATGAAACAAATATTTCTAATCGAGGTCAAAAAATGAGAATTGTTGCATATCGAAGTGCAACTGATATTGACGTAGAATTTGAAGATGGTACTGTTGTTGAACATCGAACATACAGAAGATTTAAAGAAGGCCATATTTCTAACCCTAATTATAGCGACTACGACAAGGTGGGAGAGGAAAATATATCAAATTACGGTCAGAAAATGAAAGTAATTGCCTGCCATAATCTTAACAACATTGATATTCAATTTGAGGACGGCACTATAGTTACCGGAAGAAGATATTCTTCATTTAAAAAAGGAAGCATTTTTAATCCAAATTTGAAAAGATTATATTTGAATCAAAGCCAAAAAGCAAATAACGGTCAGTTGATGAAAATAATTGAATACAAAAATGCTAATGATATTGTCGTTGAGTTTGAAGATGGCACTATAACAAAAACATCATATCGTGCTTTTAGGAAAGGCAGTGTTGCAAATCCTAATGTTAAAACAAAATATAATAGAAGCTTTTGGAACAATATGGCAAAAAGCAGAATCGGCGAAACAAACATTGCTTCTTGTGGTATGGAAATGACAATTGTTGAATATAACGGAGCAAATGATATTATCGTTGAATTTAAAGACGGCGCAAGAACTCATACCACATACAGTAATTTTAAAAACGGTATAGTAAAAAATGAGAATATCAGTAAAACTAATTATGCAAAAAAAAGATATTCTTCTTGCTTTATAAAATAATAGAAAGGAGTTTTGTTTTTTGAAAAAAATATTATCAATTATTATATCAATCATGTGTTTTACAGCTTTATGTACCATTGCTGCTGTATCTTATGCAGATGAAATAGAGCCGTTGTTGAATATTACAAATTATTCAAGTGAAAGCAAAGAAAATCAAAATTTATCACCAACCTCAAATGATTATTCATTACAATGTTATTATTTAAACAACAGTATTAAAGTTAATGTATCGTCAATTTATGATAATCAAATATTAACTTGCAGTTTGTATGAGGATGATTTTGATACAGATATTAATATGGATTCACTTGTAGTTAAACCGGCAATTGATAGCACACAAATAACTACAAATTGCTGTTTTGAATTTAATCTCGATAAATTACACAGTGAATATACAGTTATTCTTACCAAGTTAATAAATAATCAGGAAACTATTGTTGCACAGTCAACTGTAAAAGTAAATATAGAAACACCTAAAATTGAAATAAAAGAAATAAGTGGTAAATCAGTAGTGCTTCAGTTCTCTAATGAAAATACCGAAGGCTATGAGTTATATAGAAATGATAAATTAGTTGCAAACTTTAATCAAAATACTTATGACGATACTGATTTACAGCCTGAAACTTCTTATACATATAAAGTAAGAAGTTACAAAAAAATTGATAATAAAAAGGTATATTCTGACTTTTCTAAAGAAGTTGAAGTAAGAACATTAAGCCAGTATGGTTTACCTGATGTATCAGGTGAATGTAAAACTTATGCATATTACACAGCCGTAACAGCAACAGGAAGCCCACAGTATAAACTACTTAACGGACCGAATTGCTATACAGATACCAAAACAGGTATTCGTATGGTTGATGATTGTTATTGTATTGCTCTTGGTTCGTATTATGGTTCTACAATCGGCACTAAATATAAAATAAGACTTTCATCAGGACAGTCGTTCAATGCAATTCTATGTGACCAAAAGTCTAATAGACACACAGATGACAATCATCAATACGCTGTGAAAAATAAAGATATTATTGAATTCTATGTTCAGGGAGGATATATACCTTCATCAGTAAACGGTTCATATAATACTATATTTAGTGGTTCTGTTGTAAGCATTGAGCAGTTATCAATTATGTAGTTTTTATTTACAAAAATATTTTAAATTTTCTTGCGCGATAAATATATAGAAAGACTTTTTTTAAAAACAAGTCAAATATTAAAGAAAAGGAGGAAAATTATATGGACTTAGATAATAAGGTCGGTGAAACCGTTGAAAATGCATCTGTAGAAGCAGACGGAAAAGATGTTACTAATACATATGTCACAGAATCAGCACAATACACCGAGGAGCAAGATGCTTCAAAAGAAAAAATGGCAAATATGGCACTTGGTTTTGGCATCGCTTCGTTGTTTATTGTTTTATTTGCTATTCCAAGTCTGATTTATGGATACGAGTATAAGAAACAATCTGCAATAACGGAAAATGGTCTAAAAAAAGCAAAAGCCGGTATTATTATCAGCTATGTTGCCATTGGCATTGTCTTGCTCACTCAACTTGCTAAACTTTTGGTTTAAACAACAAATACGTTTCACAATGTACGGCAAAAAAACATTGTTTAGAAAATAAGGTAAACATTATTGTTTGCCTTATTTTCATACAAAAATATTTAGAAAGGATGATTTATATTGAAAAAAATATTATCAATTGTACTTGCAATAGCAGTAATGCTTAGCACTGTTGTTATAAGCAGAACTGCATTTGCGGAAGAAAGTACAGAAAAAATCTACACTATGGTGTCAGGTAGACTAAATATTAAAACCGGAGTCGAAACAATACCTTCAAATTTTTTGGATAAAGACGATGTTAATAATGTTATAAGTATTACAATGCCTGATACTGTTACCAATATTGGTTCAAGAGCCTTTAAAAACTGTGCTAATTTGTCTTATGTTAAATTATCAAAAAACATTACGCAAATTAATGACAGTACGTTTTATGGATGCTCACGATTAACAGACATTACAATTCCGGCAAAAGTAGAATGTATTGATAAATATGCATTTTATGGTTGCACCAATTTATCAAATATGAATTTTGAATCAAATACAACACTAACACAAATTTTATCATACGCATTTTATAATTGTATCTCTTTATCTAACTTTAGTATACCTGATTCGGTTACAACATTGGGTACATATGCTTTTTATAACTGCTCTTCGCTTACTAATATAACGATTCCTAACAGTGTAAGCGTAGTGCCGGAAAAATGTTTTTACGGTTGTATTAACGCAACTGATTTAAAATTGTCAAAAACATTAACAGAAATAGGTAATAATGCATTTGAAAATTGTAAAACAATTAAAAGTATAAATATGCCTAATACTGTTGAAAAAGTAGGTGTGGCCGCATTTAACGGATGTAAGAATGTTAGAAATATTCATATTTCAACGAATCTTGGAAGTTTATCTAAGTCAGTATTTAAAAGTTGTTCAAGTCTAACTTCGTTAACAATTCCAAATAATATTTACGTAATTAACAGCAATGCATTTACTGATTGCAAATCACTCTTAAATATTATCGTTCCGGAAAATGTTTATATACTTGACAATGAAGCTTTTAAAGGATGTACAAATCTTAAAACTTGCCAGTTGCCAACGAAACTCACTTCGATACCGTCAGGATTATTTAGCGGTTGTACTTCACTTGAAGCTATAACAATTCCTAAAACTGTTAAGTCAATTTCGGCATCAGCATTTTATAATTGTCAATCACTTAAAAATATTGATATTCCTGATACCGTTAAAACAATCGGTTCAAGTGCATTTTCAGGTTGCAAAAATATTGAAACATTAAAATTATCAAATAATTGTGAGACAATAGGTGCAAATGCTTTTTACAATTGTTCAAAAATTCAAAATGTTGAATTGCCTGAGACTGTTAATACAATCGGCGAAAGTGCATTTGCTTATTGCTCTTCACTTTCTGATGTTACTGTAAAATCAAACCTTGATGCTATAGGTAATAACGCATTTAGCAAAATTAATCGAAATTGTGTATTTCATTGTTATTCAAACGGATATTCGTTTAATTATTTCAAATCTCTTGGCTATAACGTTGAATGTATAAATCATGACAAAGGCTCATATCAAGTTATAAAGGCGACTCCAAATACAAATGGCTCTTATGGTATTAGATGTAATGCTTGTGGTGCCGTTCTTGAAGATAATAAAGTGATTTTAAGACCTTCATCAATTCATCTATCAACCAATTCTACACCGTATACAGGTAATGAGATAAAACCTGATGTAATTGTATATGATGCAAAAGGTAATGCTATCAGTAAATCTAATTATGAAGTTGTTTACAATAATAATGTTCATCCCGGTAATGCAACAGTAACAGTTAATTTTAAGGGAAAATATTATGAGGGTTCAATGACCTCTGAATTTACAATTAGAACAACTGCAAATATTAATAATCCAATTTATGATTGGGATAATGCTACAGTAGTTGATTTTTCAAAATCAAAAACATACAAATATACAATTACAAATGATAATTCACTTTCTTATTTTAAAATTAATTCAGCAGATGCAGGATATTATGAAGTAAGAATATCAGGATATTATCCGGCAACTCCGGATTACAGTTGCTCTATGTTTATTAATAATACTCCTTTTGCAAACAATGCATCATATATTACAAACAACGGAATTATAAATGTAAATTCAGCTAATTCAAACGGTGTACTTAAAAGTATTATGCGGTTAGAGCAGGGAAACAACTATGGTGTAATTAATGTTCAATATGCTGCTAACCAAAATGCAGGGAAAACTATAACAGTTTCATTTACAAAACATACTTCACATTCAACAGTTGAAAATATAATACCGGCAAGTACAAGCACTAACGGTGCAATAGTTAAAAAGTGTAAGGTATGTGGTGAAACAATATCGACTACCGTAATACCCCGAATAAGAAATGTTTCTTTAACTAAAACGAAATTTGTATATAACGGTAATTCAAGAACACCATATGTAACTGTTTATAATACAAACGGTAATAAAATTTCATCAGGTTACTATGATGTTACATATAAAAATAATAAAAATGTGGGTAAAGGTACAGTAATTATCACTTTAAAAGGTAATTATTCCGGTACTATTACAAAAACATTTAAAATTGTACCAGCAAGCATCAATATTTCAAGACTTTCGGTCAAAGGAAAGACAGTTACCGTTAAATGGAAAAAGCAGAAAAAACAAATCACAGGCTATCAAATTAGGTATTCAACTAAATCTAATATGAAGTCTTCAAAAACAATTACAATATCTAAAAAATCTACGTCTTCTAAAAAAATTTCTAAATTAAAAAAGAAAAAGAAATACTATATCCAAATAAGAACATACAAAAAGGTTGGTAAAACTAAGTATTATTCTAATTGGTCTAAAAAAGGCGTAGCTAAAATCGGTAAAAAATAACCAGTTCGTCCTCCGGATTGCTTCGGCACCGGGGGCTTTTTATTAACATTTTGCGAATTTTGGCAAAAACAGCAAATTTTTTTGAAATATTCGCGATTAATAATATAGAACGACTGAAAAAAGTCTGATTTTTAATATGAAGGGTGGAATTAAGTGGACTACAAAATCGCAAAACCGGTAAGACTAATTGAGCTTTTTGCAGGTATTGGAAGTCAAGCTAAGGCTCTTGAATTACTTGGCGTTGATTTTGAACATTGGAAAGTTTGTGAATTTGATGATTATGCTATGAAAAGCTATAACGCAGTTCATAATACAAATTTTAAAACATCAGATATTCAAAATCTTACCGCATCCGACTTGGAAATAAAAGATAAAGATAAATATGAATATATAATGACTTATTCATATCCCTGTACTGATATTTCCATTGCAGGTAAGAGGGAAGGCATGGAAAGAAACAGCGGTACTCGTTCAAGTCTATTATGGGAAGTCGAAAGACTTTTGAAAGAATGTGGCAATAACAAACCTCAAATTCTATTGATGGAGAATGTAAGAGAATGCCATAACGGAAAAAATGCTCCATTGTTTTTTGAATGGACTTCCTTTCTTCGCTCTATAGGATACAAAAATTTTTACACAGATATGGATGCTAAAAATTATGGTATTCCACAAACAAGAAAAAGATGTTTTATGTTATCTATTCTTGATGAAAATGCTTATTATGAATTTCCACAAGCTTGTGGTTTAAACTATTCAGTAAAAGAATTTCTCGAAGATAAAGTTGATAAAAAATACTATGTAAAAGAAGAAACGGCATTACCACTTATAAAAAAGATGGAAAAAGAGTGCCCCAGTGCAACTATCATTGATGATACATACGGTTTTGATAACAGTGAGGTAAGATATTTTCCTGATGTTTGCCCGACACTTAGAGCTGCAAAGGCTAACTTAAAATGTATTGTTGCTATGAGAGGAAGAAATTCTGATAGCCTAAATCAAACACCCGGCACTTCTACTGAACAACGGCTTGAAAAAAATAAAACCAATTGCAGTAACGCAATTACAACCGTACCTAAAGATAATCTTGTGCTTGTTTATGATGATTATAACGGTCACATAAGAGATGGCCAAGATACAATTGGTACGATAACAACAAATATTGGTAATCAAGCACTCAGAAACGCTACAAAACTTATCGTAAACAAACGATTAAGGACTCTTACACCAAAAGAAGTATGGAGATTGTTCGGTTTTGAGGATAAAGACGTAGAAAATGCATCTGAATTTGTTCCTGATACACAATTATATAAGCAGGGAGGTAATTGTATTGTTGTCAATTGTCTTGTTGCCATATTAGGACAGCTATTTAAAGGTAAAGAAAGCGTATATCGTGAAATTGCCAAAAAGCCTTTATTTGATGTTGATTCTCAGAGTCAACTGACTTTTTCAAATGATTCTGATGACATAAATTTATTTAATTTAACAGCTTAACAAGAAAGGAGGAAAAACATAATGGATGTTGAAAAAAATGCTCAAATTAACAGCCAAAACAGCGTAAATAACGAAAATCAAGGTAACGTTTACTATTCACCACCTCAACAAAATAGTGGTATGAATAATGCTCAATATGTCGAAGTAAAAGGAAGTGCTGTTAATAACAACTCACAAAGCACATGTTCTGTTTCGGACAATGAAAATACATCTAATGACGGCTTGTCAATCACTTCATTGGTATGTGGTATTCTATCGCTCTTTTTTGTACTTTTAGCAGTACCCGGTCTTATTACAGGTTACTTATATAAGAATAAGCCAATTACTTCTACTCAAGGAAGAAAATATGCAAAAGCAGGAATTATTTGCAGTTGGATTTCTTTTGGAATCTATATTCTATTATATATTTTGTTGCTAATATGCTTTCTTTTTCCATTGTTCCATGATGAGGTGATATTTTGACTGAACTCGAAAAAAATAATTTAGATATTGCAGTAGACAATATTATCAGTTTGTGCGACAAAGAAAGATGGAATTATTTCTTTTTTGGTTACACGTTTTTTGTGTTTACACCATTCTCCGGTTGGAAGTTTGACCTTGATGCAAACAAAATTGAGCTTTACCATAAAAATTCTCGTATTGAGCCGAATGCTGAAAAGCATAAACAAGAATATCATAACCAAAATAAATCTTTTTCCATTAATGATTTAGATGATATGTTCAGCTATATCAAAAATCATGATAATGTCTATTTACATAAGAAAAAAAGAGGTTTTGGTGCAATATGAAAAGCAAAAAGTTTAAAATTGCAATTGTGATACTCATTATATCTATATTAATAGGTATAGTAAGCGGAAGTTATTTGGTATACAAACATAATCGGTTAAATGATTACAACACAACAATTTCTCAAATTAAGGATAAAACTACTGACGAAGATAAAAAGTCTATTTCAAAGAAAAAACTGAATTTTAAATCTTTAAAGAAAATTAATTCTGATGTAAAAGGATGGCTTTCAATTCCTAATACATATATTGATACACCGGTTACACAAACTAAAAACAATACATTTTATCTTAAACATAATTTTTATAAAAATTATAGTTTTTACGGAAATGCATTTCTTGACTACCAATGTAATGATAAATCTCATTTGAAAATCATTTACGGCCATAATATGAGAGATAATGCACAATTTGGAACTTTACATGATTTATACAAAAATCCTAATAAAGCAAAAAGTAATTCTATGATTACTTATGAAACTTCATCCGGAAAATCAGAATGGATTGTTGTCGGTGCTTATTATACAAACGGCACTGAGTTTGCACAAACCAGTGAACAATTACGTAATGCTCTTGATAGCAATAGTGTTAATTCTATTGAAAACAAAACGAAACAACTTGATAAGCTTAAAAATAAATTTATTTATACTTCAGATGTTATATTTGATGAATATGACAACTATATGGAGCTATACACTTGCTCTTATCAGGTTAAAGGTCAGCGCTTTGTCGTTGTTGCAAGAGAAAAACGTGAAAATGAACTTATAACAAACATTGATTACAAAAAATAAGGAGATTGTTACTATGGAAAAAAATGAAATTATTGAACAAATCGAAAAAATGTCGGATAAACAAAAGGCTAAGGTTTTAAGTATAGTTTTGGATGAATATCAACATTCAAACTCTAATGATGATTTTGGTCAAAAAGCTGCTGCCGCATTTGAATCGGCTGTAAGATGGTTACTCTAATATAGCTTTGAGGGCAGTAATTTATATTACTGCCTTTTTTATTGTTTTTTTCTTCATTCTGCGAACTTTTTGCGAATATTGACGATTTTTTCAAATTTTTCTGAAATATTTGCGATTATATAATGTAAGGAGAAAAAAGCAATGGGATCAAGCTTTAATAAGTTCAAAATTGTTGATAAAGAAACAACAATAGTTTACACACAAGATGTAAATGGAAACATCAATGGTAAATTCTATATTGATACTGAAGATTTGTCAAAAGTCCTTATGGGGTTATTGCCAAGGTTGTGCTCCTCCAAACTGCCTGAAATTGTTAATGTTTTGTAAACACTGAGAAAAATCACAAATTTTTTTGAAATATTCGCGATTTATATAATGTAAGGCGGTAAAAAGGAGGAATTACTGTGCCGGAAAAAGAAAAAAAGAATCAATATATTTTATCAATGGGCTTAGAAATTAATGCTGATGATAAAATTTATCTTGATAAGTATTTTGAATTTGTAAGAAAAATGCAAAATTATTTTATTTCTTATCAGCTAAAAAAATATAACAAAATGGTAAGAGAAACAAATTATCAAGAATTAAAAATTCAAATTGATAATATTGATAAAGCTATTTCTAATTTCAACAGACAAATTATAAACCGTCAAAAAGTTATTGATGAAGGTGAAATATCTAAATGTGAAATCACTTCATACAAGAATGAAATTGCAGAATTGAAAAAAGATATTTCTTCTTTGAAAAAAGAAAAATCAAAATATCAAAAGCAAATTTATGAACTTTTGAAAGAATACAGGTTTAGTGATTTAAGTTTTAAATCCGATGTAGCTATATTTGACAAAATTGATTATTTCACAAAACCTTGTTACAAAACAAAGAATGGTAAGCTTGCAAGAGATAAAAATGGTAACAAAATTCCTATTCTCGATGAAAACGGAAATGTAAAAAGAAAATGTTTTGTCTCTTCATTAGTGAGAAAATATTCTATTGCTGCACCGATTTGGTCAGCATTTGATAAAAAGTTCAAGGAAAACGGTGCAGTCCATTTTAAAAGCTTTTTAAATAAAAAATCAGTCAGCTCTATTGCATTCCCAGTTGGTAATTCTTTCAAAGGTAACAATGCTTTTGTTATTCCTTCTGTAGGCAAAATAATTAAATATAAAATACCAAGAACCCAATACGAAAAGGAAGTATTTAACAAAGAAAATGTTAATGTTATCCGAATTAAAAGGATTTGGAAGAATACAAAATACAGCTATTCGGTTCAGTTTACTATAACAGGTGAACCTGTGTTAAGGAAAGACAAAGATAATTGTGTCAAACATCCACTTGGCACTGGTGTAGCAGGTGTAGGTATAAGTTTAAATGAATGTTGGATTTGCACTGAGAACACATTAAAAAGAGTTTCTTTAGTTCCACCTGATGCTTATGAGTTTGATAATGAAATAAAACAAATTGAAAGAGCAATGGATAGAAGTAAGCGTGCTACTAATCCAAATAATTTTGATGAAAAGGGTAGGGCAAAGAGCTTTTACGAAACGCCTGACCCTGATAACCCAGACAAAATCATCAAGTCAAAGCTCCGTTGGAGATTTTCAAAGCATTACAGAAAACTAAGTCAAAGAAAAGCTTATTTGGAAGGTATTAATGCCAGAAAGCGTAAGCTTTATGACGAAAACCTTGTGAATGAATTATTGCTGTATTTCAATGAAATCAATATTCAAAAGAATGATTTCAAGAGAACTCAAATGAGTAAACAAAAAGTCGGTGACAGCGCCGATGAAAAGAAAAAGGCTGGTTTACATATTAAAGAAGCATCACCTTCACAGTTCGTTGAAATTCTTAAAAGAAAAGTCATCAGCCACGGTGGTAAAGTAAATATCATTACTAAAAAGGAATGTCAAGCAACAGAATTCAATCATATAGACGGTAAGTTCTATGATATGCCTGTTTCTAACAGGTGGTTTGGTATGAGTGATGGTAATGTTCTTCAAAGAGATGCTCATACGGCTTTTAATCTATTGACACTTAATGATATAGAAAAAAGCAACAAACTTTATGATGACTTTTTAAAACAACATTCTGCCGAACTTGAAAAGTTTAATGTTGTTGCACCTGAACAGGTAAATATGGTTACTTGCAGTCAGGCAAAAGAAAAAAGAAAGTCAGCAAGAAAAACAAAAAAGAAAAATATTGCATGACAGCAATGTTGATATAGGTAGACTTAGCTACCTAAAACTACCGGTAAACGCATTTTTGTGTTTGGTAGTAATGAAATAATTAAGGTTAAGCAGTTAGTTGGTTTGCGTTTGTCAGAACTTAATAGAGCTGTTTGACAAGATTATACAGTGTAATTAATTTGAGGTTTTGGTACTGTAGTAGATTACACTACTCTAAAAGAAATATATTGGGAGTGTCTGAAAAATCCATGTTTTGGTACTGTAGTAAATTACACTACTCTAATTACACCATTTGGTGTGTTTTATATAAAAAATAATTTAGGAGGAAAAAATATATGTCATTCAATATGGTTATGGTTATTATTTGTGCTGTAATTCTTGTTGCTTGCATTATTGCTCTTATTGTAAGAGGCATTAAGAGTAAGCGCAATAAGTAATTAAGTACAAATACAGCATCCCCGGATACGCTGATTAAACATTATCCGGGAATGTGACAATGTAGTTTAACGGTAAAACACAAAAGTTGTTTTTTTGATCCTCCTTCGACTTTTGGATGTAAGTTCAAATCTTACCATTGCCAATAAGATATGCTGATGTGATGGAATGGCAGACAGAAGAGACTTAAAATCTCTTGGTGGAAACATCGTGTGAGTTCGACTCTCACCATCAGCACCACTGCAGGGCCCAAGTGAAAGGTCTAAGAAGTTTCACAACGGTATAAGATATTTCTTGGCTGGTTTTTGCCGTGTGCTGGAATGCACTGAATCAATAACCTTACAGACAGTATCAAAAAAGTTAGGACTTTTTGTATTGGAAGGGTTGCTGACCTTTCCGTAGTTTTTCTAATGATTTAAAGGAAGTTAAGCAAAAGTGTACATATTACTTTACTGAATTTAATCACCGTATTAACACGCTGATAGACAGTATTTCTCCCACAATTCGGGAAGTAAAGAGATCTATTGGTTGAAAGTAAATGGATACGGCAGAACAGTGCACATCTGCCGTATCACGATTATTAAATACGCAGATATGATGTAATCGGTAGCATACAACTCTTCCACAGTTGGTGTGCGAGTTCAAACCTCGTTATCTGCTCCAAAATATTCTCCATTAGTTCAGAAGGTAGAACGGTAGACTGTTAATCTATATGTCATTGGTTCAAATCCAATATGGAGAGCCAAACGGACCGTTAGCTTAGTAGGTAAAGCAACCGGCTCATAACCGGTAAACCATGGGTTCAAATCCTATACGGTCCACCATATGTGTCATTAGCTCAGTAGGTAGAGCAACAGACTTTTAATTTGCAGGTCAAGGGTTCAATTCCCTTATGACACACCACTTAATAGGGCTGAATTAGCAGCCTGATGCTACTGGTAAACACATTTTTGTGTTTGGTAGTAATGAAATAATCAAGGTTAAGCAGTTAGTTGGTTTGCATTTGTCAGAACTCAATAGAGCTGCTTAACAAGATTATATAGTGTAATTAATTTGAGGTTTTTGTACTGTAGTAAATTACACTACTCTAAAAGCGCCGCAGAATTGCTTCCACGGTGGTCTTTGTTTTGGTACTGTAGTAAATTACACTACTCTAAAAGGACAGCTACAGTTTTAGGCACGGTTTTCTTGTTTTTGTACTGTAGTAAATTACACTACTCTTAACGTTGTTTGTTTTGAGAAATGCAAGACAAAGAGTAGTAAATTTCATTTAAAAGAGGAAAAAATAAATGCATTTAGATACAGCAGTAATATTTTTTATTGGTGTTCCTGTATATTTGCTAATGGCATTATTATCAAGAAAATTTGCGTATGTTGAAGCATCAATTGGATTGCTAATATGTTCAATTGTTAGCCTATTTACAGAAAACACAGGAATAATTTGTTTGGTGATATATTTTGGACCATTCATTGTTTCAGCTATTATGAAACCAATAGAAAATAGGATAAATAAAAAGAAACAAGAAAAAGAATTGCATAAATTTGCGGATATGCAAAAAGGAAAGGTGGGTGTTATCCATGAATTAGAAGATGGCAACTTATATTTATTCCTCTCAGGTAGATATTGGCAAATATCCGAACAGTCGAGAATTAAATATAATTGTGAGGAACAAGATGCCGTTAAGGTATTAGATATTAATACAGATAGACTTATCGTTAAGCCTATTTAGTATATATGGGTAGACTTAGCTACCTGAAACTACCGGTAAACGCATTTTTGCGCTTGGTAGTAATGAAATAATCGAGATTAAGCAGTTAGTTGGTTTGCATTCGTCAGAACTTAATAGAGCTGTTTGATAAGATTATGTAGTCGTAATAATTTGAGGTTTTAGAACCATATATAACTACACTACTCTAAAAGTACCGAAGAAGAACGAAGCGGTGCATAAAAGTTTTAGAACCATATATAACTACACTACTCTAAAAGGTCTGAGATAGTTGCAACAATAAAAAACTTTGGAACTGTATTATATTACACTATTTTTTAAAAAAAGGAGATAAAAATTATGCTAAAAATTGCAAAACCAAACTTCTTCGTAAATGAAGAAAAGAGAACAATCGTTGGTAAGTTGATTATGCCGGATGATAAAGAATTATTTGATGTTGCTCAATTAGTTGACGAGGTTGACGAAGATTTCTGTTATGAAAATCTTAAAAATTCCTATGACTTTACTATTTTTGAAGCAAAGGCAAAGTGCTGCCCCGAAGACAAGTGGGATGTAGAAAAAGGAAAGGCCATTGTTAATGAACGATTGGGTAAAATGATTATTCAAAGAGTTAAACGTCAGGCTAAAGAAGAAAGAACAAAAATTATTAATCGTATCAGTGAACTCGATGAAATCATAAAGCATTGTGATAAAAGCATCGACAATTCAAACAAACATATTGATAAAATTATCAAGGGGGAATAATTATGAGTTTAGCTAAGAAAGTATTATCGGTTGGTATTGCTTCTATTATGGCAATGTCAGCTATTGGAGTTGGCACTACTGCACTTGCCGAACCAATTAATTCTGTTCAGTCGGCTACTTCAATTTCACTAAATGAGAGTAAAACTGTAACCTTGAAATATGGTGATATTGGTAATTATGATGACATCTCGGAAGATACTGTTTACTATAAGTTTACTGCTCCGACCACTAATTATTATGAATTTACCTTAACAGGTTACAAGACAAGAATTGATAATAATGACCCAAGTGCTTATATTGATATAACAGATGAATATGGCGTCAATGCATCGTCAAGTGGGGGCTTATTTAATCCGTATTTTAATGATGTAAAATCAATTGCCTATTTGGAACAAGGAAAGTCATATATAATCAATGTCTTTTACTCACCAATTGGTACTCAAGAGTACAATTCAAAGGACTATGCCGAAACAGCAATTACACTAACTGTTTCTCCACATACACATGACATTACAAGTGTCGTTAATGACGGATATACAGACTACACCTGCAAGCGTTGCAATTATTCATATACCGAATTTAAACCGTTACCGACATCTCCTTCACAGCCTACACAGGCTCCTACAAGCACTGTTACTCCAATAACAGCAAGTAAGGTATCAAAGCCAAAAAAGACTAAAATTAAAAAGGTAAAGGCTGCTAAGAAGGCATTGGCAGTTACTTGGAATAAAGTATCCGGCGTAAAAGGTTATCAAGTACAGGCTGCAACAGACAAAAAGTTCAAAAAGAACAAGAAAACTGTTACAATCAAGAAGCAAAAAACTACTAAGACAACCGTAAAGAAACTTAAAGCTAAGAAAAAGTATTACGTAAGAGTAAGAACTTACAAGACCATAAATGGAAAAAAGGTTTACTCGGCTTGGTCAAGTGTAAAAAATGTAAAAACTAAATAGACTTTTTTGTAAATCTAAAAAGCACCATAGAATTTTGATTTTCTATGGTGCTTTTTTATTTTTCTAAAAATAAAAAACTTGCGCGATATATATATTGAACGAAGCAGTTAGGAGGAATGTTATGACACTTACAGGAAACATAATTTTGCTGATTGTATGTTCAATTACATTTATTGCAAGTTTGACGGCTCTCATTTTGAGAAGTGTCAAAAAACACAAAAAATGAAAAAATTTAATATTCAAAAATTTTAAAAAGTTGCGCGATATATAAAGTGAAAGGTGAATAACACTCATTTGATATTAGAAATTTGGAGCTTGATTATAACCTTTCTGAAAATAAAAAAATTGCGCGATATAGAAAATGGTGAGGTTAAACCGCACTGGCGTAAATATCGTATTGAAAATTATAAAAAATCAAATAGAACCTGCTTTGAGTGTATATTTTGAGGATTTGTATTTGATTTTATGAAAAAAAATTTTCTTGCGCGATATCTTAAGTGACAGCACTAATAATCGAGCTGTTCAAAAGGCTGGATAAGCCGTTATTATGATTGTTTTAGTCTGAATATTACATAAAAATACTTGAATTAAAGGGTTTATACAAACATTGTTATTTACTCTTCGGGCAAAAATAATTCACTTTTTTGATGATATCAGGCTTGAACATATATCTATTCAATGCATCTAAACAAAATACTACTTTCCGCATTGGAAATCTAATGAAAGGAGAACATATAGTACATGAAAACTATTTTCGAGGAATACGGTACAGTAATCATCGTTGCAATTGCTATCGTTGCTCTTATTGCTATCGTAACATTTATCCTTGGCGATGACCAGATTAAGGGCAAGTTCAAGGATCTTGTAACAAGCTTCTTCAATCAGGTTAAGTTTGACGCAGCAGCTTAATTAAATTGATTTGAAAAGGTTTTAAGTCTTGAACAGACACGTGCCACACCTTGTTTCTTGATGGACGAGGTGTGGCTTTTTCTTTGAAAATGATTTTTGTGGGTGAATTTATATGGGAATTTTTAGTAAGAAAAATAATGATTTAGAGAATATAGAAAATACAGAAATCGTTACTCTGATAGAAGAAAAGAAAGAGAAAACGGAATCTCAGATTATAAATGAGATGCAAAAGGATTATTTATCTAAAAGAGAAAATCTTGGCGATTGGGATTTAGAGCCTAAAGATTTCGGACCGGTATGGAGTTATGTTGCAGATGAAAATGTCACAGATATTAACTTGAATATGGACGGTCACGATTTGTGGATTACTGATTTAAACAAGGGTAAATATCGAGTTGAACCGGAAACATTTAAACAAAAATGTGATGAATGGTTAGAAACACAGGATGCACTTGAATTTGGAAATACAGAGCAGCAGGATTCAAACAGTTTATTTGTAAAGCAATTCGTACACAGAGTTGGTAATAAGCAAAGTAGGCAATTTAATAAACAAAAACCGTTACTTGAAGCAGAAACAGGAAATCTTCGTATATCGTGCGTTCATTCATCTGCGGCAGTATCTGGTATATCAATATGTATAAGAAAAACACCACCTGTAATGAGAATTACACCTAAAAAAGCGTTAGAGCAAAAATATTTTACAGAAGATATTTTGTGTTTGCTAACCAATTGCGTTAAGGCAAAAATGAATTTTGTCTTTTGCGGTGAACCGGGTGTAGGTAAAACAGAATGTGCAAAATTCTTTTCCCAATTTATTAATGCTGAGGATAGAGTTATTACAATCGAAGATAACCCTGAATTACACTACAGAGAAATTAATCCCGGCAAGGATTGTGTTGAATTGAAAGTATTTGAGCCTATGTTTACATACAGTACAGCTATTAAGGCTTGCCTTCGTCAAAACCCTCAATGGATTATGCTTTCTGAGGCACGTTCAACAGAAGTTAAATATCTTCTTGAATGTTGGTCAACCGGTGTATCAGGTTTTACTACACTTCATACTGATGATGTAAGAAAAATTCCGGACCGTATCCAAAACATGATGGGAGATAGCAGAGATGCCGAAAGACTTGAAAATGATATTTTTTCTTTCGTAAATATTGGAATACTACTTCGTAAAAAGAAGGATGAAAACGGCAATACATATCGTTATATTGATCAAGTTTGCTTTTTTGATAGAAGTAATGGTAAAAACAATATTGTGATGATGGTTGAAAACGGACAAATGATTAACAACAATGGAGAAAAACCAAAAATTCCTGACTATATTTTAAAGCGGTTAAGCTTTGTGGATATAACTGATCCTTATTCGGGATTAAACGAAATTTTGAAGGGAGAAAAAGATTAATGGATAAACGTGAAAAAATCGAAAAGAAAAAGGAACGTCTTGAAACTAAAATCAAAGATTGTGATGACCAAATTGCAGAAATCGAAAAAGCAAAAGCTTTAAAAGCAAAAATCGAAAAGATGAAACAAGAGGAACGTCTTGAAAAAGCCGAACAGAAAAAATTAAAGCAACTGCAAAGAGAATATGCAAGAGAGCAGGATAAAATCCGTAAGAAGAACGAACAAATTGCTCAAAAGAATAAAGTTGTTGAAAAACGTGAAGCTGAAAAAGAAACAAAGGCTAAAAAAGATTTCAACAAAAGAGAAAAGTATCTTAAATACGGTGTTGATCCTAATATAAAAACATTACCAAAAAAGAAAAAAGTAAATGTTTTTAAAATGCTTGATTACAATCAATTGCAGATGGAAGTAAATAAATACGGATATCATTATTCGTTTAAGAAAATTCTTATGCATTACCTTATTGCAGTTATTCTTGCTGTTGCAGTCGGTATGGTGTTTAAACTCAAATTCTATCTTATCGGAGTTATTGTCCTTGCCGCAATTATCTTTACGCCGTCAATAATTCTTACTTCTGTAAAAGGAATGTATGAAGGTAAACGATTTTATGACGTAGCAAATTATATTGAAACTCTCTTATATTCTTTCAGACGTAAGGAAAAAATCCTTGATGCACTTGAAGATACATATACGTCATATAAAAAAGACAAAGGCAAAATGGGTGACTGTATTGCAAAGGCAATAAATCATATTAAATTTTCCAACTCTGTCGGTGATGTTTCAAAAGAAGCTTTATCAATCATTGAGGATGAATATGAACATAATGAAAGAATGGTTAATGTTCACAACTTCCTTATTGCTGTTGAAAATAATGGTGGTGATGTTCGTAGACCGGTTGATTTACTTCTTAAAGAAAGAAATATGTGGGATGAAAGAAACCATTCGTTCCAGAAAGAAAAGACAACTGTAAGAAGAAATATTGCTATTTCAATTATATGCTCAGTTGGACTTTGTGTATTCCTTCTTTATATCCTCGGAACAGGACAAATGGCTGAACTTGATATTATTCACAATAATCTTGTTCAAATTACATCAACCGTTGCAATTATTGCAAGTATGGCTATGTATGTAATGGCTATAAACAAATTATCTCAGAGCTGGTTGGCTAAAAATACTAAATACAGTGATTATCAGGTATTAAGAAACTACTTTAATGCAAAAGATTTTGACTTCGTTTCTGAAATGAAATCAAGCTTATTGTTTTCCGTAATTGGTGTATTACTAATTGTCCTTGGTATTTCAAGAGGAATTAAAGTTACGATTATTCTCGGTGCTGCACTGACAATTTTCTTTATTTGTGCACCTCTTATTGCTCATTCAACAGCAAAGAAAGTAACAAACAAAGAAATTACAAAAGCGTTCCCTGAATGGCTTATGAACGTTGCACTTCTTATGCAACAAGATAATGTTCAGGTGGCTATTGCTAAGAGTGTTAATACTGCACCTGCAGTATTAAGACCTGATCTTACAAAACTTGTTAAAGATTTCTACAAAGAGCCTAACAGTATTAAGCCATACCAAAACTTTTTATCGGATTTTGACTTTCCTGAAATTCAGGGTGCTATGTGTATGCTTTATTCAATAACCGAAACAGGTGACGATGCCGGTGGAGAGCAAATTAACGACCTTATTGATAAACAAAATATTCTTATGGATAAGGCAGAAAGAACGGCAAATGAAGATACCATAGCAAGCTATTCGGCATATCAAATGATGCCTATGCTTATATGTATATTCAAAGCTCTCCTTGATATGACAGTCCTTGTAATGGGATTGATGTCATATATGAATAATTAATGTGAGGTAAACAACTATGAGTAGTGTTATCAAATCTTATACTTCAATCATTTTTATCATTATTGCTTTTGTTGTGTCAATTGGTGTTATTTCAATGAGTGTTGATATTCAAAACGCAAGAAATTTTTATAGCACTGCTGTTACCGAAATCGAAAACAGTGATGCTAACGACAAAGTTATTGAAGCGTTACAAAATGATGCCAAGAAAAATAAGTACAAACTCACAGTCACTAAAACAACCGGCGGTACAGCTAAAGTTGTTCTTGAATACAAATATTCCTTCAGATTTTTAAATATATCAAATAATCAAAAAATTGAAGGATATGCCCGATAAGGAGGTAAAGCAATGCGTTTAATTATTGAAGAATATGGACTTGCTGTTGTTTTTACTATCTTTATCGGGGGATTAATCGGCTTGCTTTTTAAATTAGTGACTCAATTGTAGGGGGGATTGTTTTTGAAAGATATATTTGAAGAATACGGAGATTTCATATTACAGATTATCGGAGGTTTTGCCGTATTGGGAATTGTATTCTCACTTTTTTCAAAAAACGGTTTGCTCAACGAAGCACTTGCCTCAGTCTTTAATTCTGTTACATAAGGAGTGATTTGCTTTGAAAATAATTTTTAGTGAATCCGGTAAAACAATTATTGCTATTTTGGTAGCACTAATAATGATTGGTACATTTGCTATGGGCGGTTTCTTTGCCGACTTGCTATCTGATTATGGTAATAAAAATAATAATGTATCATATTCAGATAGTGATAAAGCTTTTGCCGATTATATTCCGGATGAAAGTACAACATCAAATACTTAATAGGGGGTAACTTAAATTGAAAAACGCAATTATTTCGGTTGGACTTGTTATTATAATGATATTATCCTTATGTGGTATTCTCAGTGTTGTTACAAACATAACAAGGACTAATGAATTGGAAGAAAATATTAATACAGCAACATATCAAACTATGGATAAATTCTTTATGGATACAACGGTTGAATCAAATCAAGAAAATGAAAATAGATTTGTATCTGAATTTACGGCAAATTTAATGAATTTAATTGATAGCGATTCTGAAATCAATGTAAAAGTCGTTAAAATTGACCTCTCTAACGGCGTATTTCGTGTAAACGCTACAGAAAAATACAAAGGTATGTTTAAAATAAAAAAGTCAATTAAAGCTGACAGAACAATGATTTTGGACTTTGGTTCAAGTGATGTATATAAAAAGAATAATATTACTGTTACGTTCTATTGGGATAAGGATAAAGTCGTGAAAAAAATAAGAGCAACGGCAGGGGATAGCGTTTCGGCACCAAATGAATACATTTATGTAGATAATGCCAATTATCCGATTCCTAATGGCTTTCATGATTTTAAAGGTTGGACCAAAAATAAAGAAACAAATGAACTTGTTGAATTTGAAGACGGAAAAGAAAGAGTAACCGAAGATACGGTTTACTATGCTGTATTTGAGTAAGAGCAAGGAGATGTCAAGATGGCATCTCCTTTTTTGACAAATAAATTGTATGATTACAATTATAATGTTGATAGACAAATATACAACAATTGTCGAATAATGTAGAAAAAACGTAAAAAATATTGTATTTTGGAAAGGTTTATGGTAAATTATGGATGTAAAGGTATATATATTTACACACGATGATAGCAAAAACAGGAGAATTAAATTGAATAACCCAATAGCAAAAATTAATAATGATTTATTGAAAGATAATAAAAATGACGATTTTGAGAAGTTATACAAGCAATTATTTAATATCTTTGACAGCACTAATTTAACTGTTGATGAATTATGTGCTCTGCTTAATGAACGCCAAAATAGAGCATCACAAAAAAGCAATAATATTGACGAATCAAAATATTATGTAAAGAAAACAAGTGATATTGACAAGGTATCATTATATGCCAACTATGTTGTGGATTTATTTTCATATTTTAAAGATAAGAATGGCATAACTTTTAATTGTCCGGAAATTAAAATTCATAAGATGATTTTGATTTTACAAATTGCTCAAGCTTATAATTACATAGATTTTTTCAATCTGAATTATCAAATCGAAATATGTCCTTGCGGATTTAAAATTCCTAATTTAGCTATACATACAGAAAAATTTGTTAATAATGACTGTTCTGATAAAGAAGTTGATTTTACCTTTGAGGAAAAATATTTATATATAGAAAATTCAGGATGTTTCAATAACAGCCTAATAACAAATGAAAACAAAAAGAAACTATTTGTATTGTTTAAAAACTTTGCTAATTCTAATCCGCTTGTGTTAGGACAATTCCTTGATACGATTAAAACAGATACAATGAAAGAGGAAATAGGTAAGAAAATATCTTCAAAAGATTTTGAAAAATTAGCTACCGATGGAAAAGAAAAAGTGAAAAATTTTAATGGCTTAAATGTATTTTCATTCTTTAAGGAATTGGAATCAACAAAGTAACTAAAATTGGAAAAGAACTTATGAGTAGGATTGATAATAAATATTTACAAAGTTTTATAGATATAATCAGTGAAGAAAACAGAGTCTTTTCGGTTTTAAATGACAATGATAAAACATTTTGTAAACGACTTTTTGAAAATTATAGTGAAGTACAGAAAATATCAAGTGGTGAAGATATTTTTTCTTTTCATTACATATATCTATTAGATGAATTAATAATAAACAAACTAAAATGTAACAATTCACTTTGCATAGATGAATTTGAATGCAAATTGTCTGTTGATTATTACAAGTTGCTAAAAGATTATTCAAATACACTTGCTGAAAATAATATAAAAGAGCCAGATAAACCTGCGAATCCTTCAAATGATACACAGCCTTCAAACCAGACTGGTACAACAAAACCAAGTGAATATTCAGATATTTCAATGACAGAAGAAACTTTTGACTTGGATAATATTCCTTGGGTATTGGAAACATTAAAATACATTGACATAAAGTGTGAAATGCTTTCTCATGCAAGTTCTTTAACAAATGTATATACCGATGATGCTGTATCTCAAAATTTAAAAAACTTAAATGAAGTAAATAAAAAAATCACTGATGTTAATGGCTATATTGATGAAATTGCCAATAATTCTGCTCAAAAGATCACTGAAATTGAAAAACAATACAATACTCTCGATAATCAAATTAAATTACAGAAAAAATCGTACAAAAAACAAAATGAAAAGTTAAAGCATCAAGAACAAAAAGCAACAGAAAATTATATTACTATTTTAGGTATATTTGTTGCAATTGTAACAGTTTTAATTGCTGGTGTGTCATTCACCGGACTTGTTACTAAAGAATTGCTAATGGCAAACCCAATAAAATCCTTAATGTTTATTGGAATGATTAGTATTATTTTATATGATGCTTTGCTATCTTTATTTTACTATTTATCAAAATTAACAGGCAAACCGATACATAATACAGATTATTGCAATTTTTGCTGTTCAAAAAACAGTTTAAAAAAATTGATTTGTCCGATCGCTCATAATTATAAATTTGCTTTTTGGTCAAATGTGATTCTTGGTTTATTTATGTTGTTTTTATTTAATCTTTATTTATTAACCAATAACCATATAAATATAGGCTTTACTTCAAATGGAATTTCGTTTATGAATGTTTTTATTTCAATGTCAATTCCTGTGTTAATCATAATTTTGTTACTTATTTTTACAAGACCTTGCCAAGAACATATTGATGAATTAAATTCTTCAAAACAATCAAGTAAAATTCATGTTAAAAAAAGTGAAAAGTCAAATAAAAATGAACAATAGACCTTAAACAGCAGCAGGAATTCTGCTGCTTTTTCTTTCTTTTTTAATTGTAAAACATATGCGAACTTATCCATATCGACATTGACACTATGTACTCCGTGCGGTATAATTTAAGTATAGAAAGGAACGAAAAATTATGAAGAAAACGTTGAGTTTTTTACTTGCTTTTGCATTGATATTTTCAACTGTAATTGTACCTGTATCTGCTTTTGCTGATACGGATTTTTCAAATTATTCTAAATATGTTTATGATTCAAATTCTGATCCTATTGACTACAATAAAGTAGCAGTATTCAAAGATTATGACGAATTGGAAAAATACATTCAATCTCTTAATTTAAAATTGGAAAATAAGCCTGAATTAATTGATGGATTAGTGTGCTATATTACGTCCGGATATGGTGGATATGGTTCAGATCAAGATTATGATAAACCTTTAGTAATATCTTTAGGCTATGGTCCGACAAATACTTTCGATGATGGCATTTATGATCAGGCTCTTGCAGGACCGTATTCTGTTAAATTATATCCTATTAAATCAAATTACATGAGCGATTGTCTTTTTCAAGTTCGTGTTGATAATGGCATTTACACAACCGAACAAATCAATGAATATTATAAAACAATAAAAAGAGCTTTTGACGAAATGGACCTTTATGATAAGTCTGATTATGCAAAGGCTACTTCTATTGTTTCTTGGATTGGTAATAATATTAGTTATAACGATGATAATTATCAAAATGTTGCAACGGCTATGCTTATCAATAAAGACGGTATCTGTTCTGGATTTTCAAGTTTAGTTAATTATTTTTGTAATATAGTAGGAATTGAAAGTTATGAAATGGGTAGTATAGCTCATTCATGGAATGTGTTAAAAATCAACGGTAAATATTATTTCACAGATTGTTCTAATATTATTACTGCAAGGCTTATGTCAGCTAAAGATTTTGGACGTGTAGATGAAAAGACTTGGGTTGGCGGACAATCAAATGATTATTATATTGAAATGATCAACACAGCTCCATATGTCAAATTGCATATCGTAGATGAGGAAACATGGAATGATCCGGGTTGGAAGTCTTTAAAGCAGTTTGTTCTTGACTTTATGGATAATCTTACGTTAGTTGGTATTGATACTATAGGTCTTGTTGGAGACACTCGTTATCACACACATTCCTCTCCGTATACAATTAGTAAAACTAAAATAAAAAAATCAAATTCATCTTCAAATAATTTAATTTCTGATGATAATTGCAATCTTAAATATGAAAACATTGACGAGAAATTTACTCAAACCAGTAAATGTAGTGTCAATGGCTATATGACAGGCTATTTTACCGATAGAACAGCATATTATACTGACAATGATGTTATAACAGAAAATGCACGTCCTATTAAAGATTGTATCCTTAACGGTAATACCGGCGATAAAGCAGTTAAACTTACCACAAAGGAAACTCAGGTTGACCAGTTTGATAACCCAACTGATAAAACTGTTAATTTCACGGAAAACCGTGTAATTGAAACCGGTAAAGTTATAAAGAACAACAAGACTTCTCATAATTATTACAAGAGGACAATCAAAAATTATACTTGTGATAAAGATACCGTAATTGAATTTGTATGTAAGGATTGTGGTGAAAGATTTTGTCTTGTAAAATATTGTGATAATCATCAGTTTAAAACTTATGTTGACGTTACACCAAATACATGTACTTCTGACGGCAAAATTAACATTTATGATGGAAACGCAACGGATTATGATTTTAAGTCGAAGTCTTTTAAAGGTGTTTCATTGAACAAGCTTAATCATAATATTAAGACTGAGGTTGTTGATAATGGTACATTAGAAAGAACTTATTGTGATAATACTTCTAATGAAATCACATTAACAACCGATGATATTAAAAATAATCTTATGAATTGCTTGTATTCCAGCGATTATGACGGTGTAGACGATTTAAAGTGGAATAAAACTCAAGACCGTAGATTTTGGGAATTTAATTGTGATAATCAAAATGGTCAAACACCGACTATTACAATGAAACTCCTCGCTAAAGGTATCAGTGACGGTGTAAGCAATTATGGCACATCTCTTTACTTCACAATTAAAGATGATAAAACGAATGAAGTAAAGACATATAATTTCTGTTATAACGACAAAACGAAAGTAGCAACTCTTACCAATGTAAATGATAAGACTGATGTATTACCGGCTGAAGCAAAAATTGATGGTGTAACCATTACTCTCAGTGTTAAGGCTAATTCGGTATATAAGAGATATGGTTATAGTTACTCTTATCTTAACGGAAGATTTTACGAAATAAGAACCAATGGCGCATTTTCGGATATGTTTGGTACAAACTGTTATATCAAATTTACATACGATAATTGTAATTATGAAACTACTAAAGAGTTAGATCATTTTTATCAGGAAAGTAACAGAACACCTGCTTCTTGTACCAAAGAGGGTACAGTAGAGTATACTTGTAAGCACTGTGGTGCTAAGAAATATGATACTTTACCATTAGCAGAACATACTGCTATAATTCAAAATAAAAAGGATTCTACGTGTGCTGAGGAAGGCTATACAGGTGATACTGTTTGTAGTGTATGTGGTAAAACACTCAAAAAGGGAACAGCAGTTCCTAAAAAGGACCACACGTATAAGATTACAACCGTAAGTGCTAATTGTACTTCTCAGGGTTATGATGAATACACTTGTATTTATTGTGGCTATTCGTATAAAACAAATTATGTAGAACCTAACGGTAAGCACGTTCCTAAATATGGTGTAAACAAAAAGGAAGCAACTTGTACCGAAAAGGGCTACACCGGTGATACGGTTTGTACTGTTTGTAACAAAGTGATTGAAAAGGGTAGTGAAACAAATCCTAAAAATCACAGCTATGTTCTTACAACTGTATCTGCAACGTGTGTATCTGAGGGATACGACCTTTATACTTGCTCAAATTGTGGTGATTCATATAAAACAAATATTGTTGCACCAAATAACAAACACACAGTTGTAGTTGACAAGGCAGTTCCTGCTACTTGTACTACTGATGGATACACTGCCGGTACCCATTGTTCGGTATGTAATAAAGTTATTTCTGCTCAAAAGGTTATTAAGGCTACAGGACATAAGCCTACCAAAATTGCTGCTGTACCTGCTACTTGTTCTTCTACCGGACTAACGGAGGGTTCAGTATGCTCTGTATGTAAAACAGTATTGGTAGAACAAAAGGTTGTTCCTGCACTTGACCATAAATGGGATAACGGTACTGTTACCGTTGAACCGACTTGTACAAAGGAAGGTAAAAAGGTTTATCATTGTGTTAATTGCAATGAAACTATGATTGAATCAATCGGTAAAACAAATCATTCGTTTGGTAATAATCTTCCTAATTGTTCAGTATGTGGCGCTGCTAATCCAAATTATGTAGCGCCAACAAAGCCAACTGAACATACTACAAAGCCTGCTGCTCCTTCACAGCCGCCACAGGCACCGATTCAGCCGAGTGTAATACCAAATGCTCCTGCTACAACAACACCTGTTCCTGTGCCTACACAGGCTCCTACAAGAGCTGTAGTAAAGGTATCAAAGCCTAAAAAGACTAAAATCAAAAAGGTAAAGGCTGCTAAGAAAGCATTAGCAGTTACTTGGAACAAAGTATCCGGCGTAAAAGGTTATCAAGTACAGGTTGCAACGGATAAAAAGTTCAAAAAGAACAAGAAAACTGTTACAATCAAGAAACAGAAAACAACTAAGACAACCGTAAAGAAGCTTAAAGCTAAGAAAAAGTATTACGTAAGAGTAAGAACTTACAAAACTGTAAAGGGTAAGAAAGTTTACTCATCTTGGTCCGGTGTTAAGAATGCTAAGACTAAATAGGATAAGATACCGTAGGAGATAGTTCTCCTACGGTATTTTTGCAAAATATTAAATATAACTTGCATTTATTTTATATATAGATTATAATTGTATTCTGTAAATGATTATTTATTTGCAGGAGAAAAATTGTTGAAATATATTGAAATTACTGATTCATTTGTATCTAAGAAATTGTCATTTGAAAGATTTGCTGAATTACAGAACAAAATAAATAATATTGATGATGATATTTGTTTAATGCTAAATATAGAGAAAAGATTAGGCTTGAATTTTGCGTTTTTATTCAGTACATTACCATTCTTATCTGAAAAATTCAATAAAAAAATATATTTAAAAATGAATCCTAAAACATTTTATCTTTTTCAAAAGATTGGCTTTTTTGAAAATATAGAGCATGAAATTAATAATGATTATTGTCAACAAATAAAGGATGAATCAAATATTATTCAACAATCTAATGACGTATTTAAGATTGTAACAGAGATTACTAAAGAAGCACCTGTTAAAATGTCTGATAAATTATCAGCAATTTTTATATCAAAAATAGGCGAAATGTATAATAATGCAATAGAACATTCCGAAGGTATTGTTTTAGGCACTAAATATTTCAAATTGCAGAAAAACATATATAATTTTTCGTGTTATGATACAGGAGTTGGCATACCTCAAAAAGTTATATCAACAATTAACAATATTGAGTCAAACCGTGAAGCATTTGAATGGGCAATGACAGATGGAAATAGTACAATTGCTGGCGTGCCTCGCGGCTTGGGCTTGGGATTGTTAAAGTCGTTTGTTCAAGCAAATGATGGAAGAATCAGAGTTTGTTCTGGTAATATTTTATATGAATACAGCAGAAAAAAAGGAAAAAATATTATTGAACTTAATAATCAATTTTATGGCACATTATTTGAAATGGATATTATTTCTGATAATGATTATGAATATGTATTATAAGAATAAAGAGAAAAGGAGTGTTTTACAATGATAAAAGCGTGTGAGTATATAAAAACTGCATTTTCTTCTAACGATGCTGAATGTCTTGATAAGTTAATTTCACCTTTAATAAAAAATAATGATAAAATTATTATTGATTTTAATGGTATTTCAATTTTTACAACGTTATTTTTTAATAATGCTTTTGCAAAACACATCATTGAGATAGGTCCTGAAAAATATAATGATAAATTTCAATTAATTAATTTATCTGAATTAGGAAAAACAACTTATATGCATTCATACAATAATGCTATCAATTACTACAATTTATCAGATAAGCAAAAAGAAACCCAAAACAAAGAGGTATCTTTTGCTGATATTAAAAAGGATGATTAAATGTCTATTATTTCAATTGATAATTTTGATATATCAAAATTCGATAAAGAAACAGTTTTTGTATTAGATACAAATATTCTATATTTTGTACATTCAGGATACTATTTGCCCGATAATAAAAAAACAATTAAATACTCAAATTTAATTCAAAATATTATTGCCAATGGTTTTACTATTTCTGTATCAACATTAAATTTGCAAGAATTATATTTTGGAATTGAAAATAAGGAGTATAACCTATATTGTAAATTAAATAATATAAATCAAAGAAAATATACTAAAAAGAATTTTAGAAAAGATTTGGATGAAAGGAAAAATGTAAAAAATAAATTATTGAGTGTTTCTGCTGAATTACAAAATTACATAATAAAAAATTCATCAATTGATAACGAATTTTTAAATACATTTATTGATCAATATGAAATGCACAGAATGGACCCAGTTGATTTTTTACTAACAAATAATTACAATATCAATAAAACAATTTTTATAACTGATGACAAAGATTTTTTGTCAATACCTGCTGTGAATGTCCTTATTATTTGATATTTTTAATATTGATAAAATTACATTTTTGCATTATTATATATGTAAGCATTACTAAGTGACTATACCTAAAATAAGACTCAATCAAGTGTAAGAGAGTGGCTTTGACCACTCTTTTATGCTTTTTTAGGATGACTTTTACCGGTCATCCTTATTTTTTATTCATTTCTAAATTTTTAAAAAATATGCGCGATAAATTATATAGAAGAAGTGTTACTGTAAGTGCAGAAACACTTATGTAAGCAAAAGTCCAATGGACTAAAAAATGTTAGGAGTGGATAGACTTATGAAAAAATCTATTAATCTCGTATTCAAACGTACTATTGCAGCCTTTCTAACAATAGTATTAGTGATGACATGTGCAAATTTAAGTGGTGTAGCAGACTTTGCAAATGTTGCTTTTGCAAACACTGGCTCAGGGCAAATTGATGTTGTAAAAGGTAGAAAATATGGTTTGAGTTGGCAAAATTTGTACGGTTCATTACAAATCTCGACGTATAATCGTTCATTTGCAAAAGGTGTAAATGATACAAATGACTTTACTCATATGCTAAAAAAATACATAACAGACGGTAACGGAGACAACGAAAACCCAAAGTCAAAATATGTACCTATCTACAGACTTTCAAGAAATAACGGTTATACAAGTTCTGATGAAAGCAAAATAGTAACAGTTAAAGATTATATTGCGGCTGATGATTCAGAAACGTTAAAGAATAAAGCAAGTTATTTATCTTCTAAAAAGTCTGATATGATAAGAAAGGTATTATATTATGGCTTACCTCAATTTAAAAATAATTCTAAAAATGAGAATTGCTATTTTATGGCAACTCAGGCAATTATTTGGGAAATTGAAGAAGGTAAAAGAACAGGATGGGGCAATGATGGTCAGTATAGTGGTACTAATAATGAAAATTATCTTATTAATGCAAAAAAGAAATTTGCTAAACGTGTACCTGAAATCAAAGCTTCTTACAATGTAACTAAAAATAATAAGTCCTATGTTTTCTATTGGCACGATTGGTATTATACACAATATAATAACTGTTTTAAGGGTTGCAAAGATTATTATGAACAGATACTTAATGATTGTGCTAATTATGATAAAAAAGTTACAAATTTGGCTTTTACTACCAACAACGCTATTGCAAATTATGCTGAAAATTACAGCCGTACACCTAATCTTTTTTCGATGACATCAGGTAATGCAATATGTTATGAGGCTAACTGGGATGATGTCTATAACGGATATCTCTTTGAATTTAAGCTTGATAATTCATCAATCGGCAGTGCAAATGGTCAATATTCATTAGAAAATCTTAAAGTACAATATATGTATGATGGCTCTAATTGGACCGATTTAAGTAGTAGTGAATATAACGTTACTAATTCCGGCAAAAATGTCTCGTTAGTTATTAAAAATAATTCTAAAACTAATGCAATTAAAAATTGCCAATATCGTCTTGTTTGGAAAGAAAACGTTTCAAACAATGACTATAACACAGCCGCATTTTTAAAGACGGCTGAAAGAGATTACGTAAACTGTGGTCGTTATGTAACGGCTCATACTAAATATCTCAAATTAATGACTTATGTATGTAATGTAAATTATATGTGTAACATTAATTCAGAAAATTTAAGCTCAGAAATTGTTCACAAGGGAGATACACCAAAGAACGTTCCGTCACATTCACATTCTAACACTTCTTCTATTGATTATGACGAAATTGGTTGGTTCAATGGTAGTAACAACCTTGGAACAGGACGTGACGGTGAAATCGGTGTAAAGCAAACAAATGTTTATTATGATACTACTTTTGTAAAACAATATAATGTTACAAATAAATACAGCATTAGTGTTTATTGTGCATATTGTGGTCAAAACATTATGTTAAAAGATAATGTAAGAACCGACAGCGACATCACATTGCCTTCTGATGAAGTTTGGAAAGAGCATTTTGAAAAATGCCATTCTAAAAGTGAAAAATATTCATCAATAGAAAATGACGGATGCTATTATTCATCTGCAACATTAAAAAACAAAAAGGACACAAATTCTTTTAAAAACGGTGGAAAAATCAGAATAAATGAAAACACTATTTTGTACGGTGGCTACAAATTATATGCTGATTTAACATTTGTTTGTGATGCTAAAGAAGCAGTAGATTTTTATAACAAAACAAATCTTACTGACTATGACAGTGCAAAACTTGATTCAAATTCAATCGTTGCACAGTATAAGAAACAAGAAGTAAATCCGTTTAAAGCAGAAAAGATATCTTTACCGGACGAACACAATCATAAAGAGTTTATAAATGTAGATAATCCGGTTATGTTTGTCGGTTGGGCTGAAAAGATTGTTGATTCAGTAGTATATAAAACTGACAGTAACGGCAATATCGTATATGATAATACCGGTAATCCTATCGTTAAGGAAACAAAATGGCATTATGATAATTATTTGTCTCTTGATGATATAAAAAACAAGTCTGTTGCCTTAACAGAAAACAAGACTTACTATGCAGTATATATTGTTAATCAAAAGGTAAATATAGATGTTAAAATTGTCGATTTAGATGATTTTATTAACAATAATGGTGTTATTTCAAAAGTAAATAAATTAAAGGAATATAACACTATTAAAGCTAATATTTATACGAATGCTGACACTATTGATTCAAGCAGCAAAAATGCTAACAAACTATATTCAAAAGCAACTTTTAGAACTTTTGAAGATGCAGACAAATCTTTTCAAAATGCAGTTATTAATATTTCTGAAATGCTTGGCTTGAAAAATGCATATACACATAGTGATGGAAAAATTTATAAATACAAAGGCAAATATTATACCGATGCAATGCATGATTCAACAAGCTTTTATACTGACGTTTATTTTACAAATCATAAAGTTACTAAAAACGAAACGATATATCTTTTGTACCAAAAGAATTCAAAAGTTAATGTAACTGTAAAATGTGTGGATTTATCTGAATTTGAAAACAATGGCTTTTCTTTTGATAATTTGACATCTCTAAAAGAAAGCACAAAGTCAATTGACAATCGTTCAAGTGTCTCTTCTAAATTGAAGACGATAGACCTTGTTAATCAGTTCGGCATTACAAATACTATTCCAATTGACGATACTAACTCTTATGTATTCTCACAAAAGTATTATACGAACAATGTTTTGTATAATCCGGATGCTTATGATGAAAACAAATCAATTGTATCGACTGACGATTTGAACAATGCTAAATCTTTAAATGATGATTTCTTTAAATCACATAAAATTCTTTCAAACGAAACAATTTATGTATTCTATGAGAAAAAGGCAGCACTGAATTTAAACGTTAAGTTTGTTGATATGGATAAATTTGTAAGCAACGGATATAAACTCGACGATTCAAGTGCTTTATTCCAAACGGATGCATCAATGACAGTATACAATGGTAAATCATATAATTTGATTAAAGATTTGAACATTTCTTCGGATTATGAGATAACCGGTGATAATAATGTGACAAATCAGTATAAATATAAAGACTGTTATTATTCAAGTGCTAACGGCAATAAAATAACATCACTTAATGATTTGTCAAGTGGTAAATTTTCTTCCAATTATTTTACAAATCACAAAGTCTCAAAAAATGAAACAATTTATTTGTTTTATAAAAAAACACAAGTTTCCGCTTTAAATCTTGATGTTGTTCTTGTGGATTATGATGATTTTAGTAAGAATGGTAACACTATTTCTTCGCTTGCTGTAATTGATTCGTATTCTAAAAAATATACGCTTACTAATGCTACAAGTAAAACAGTAAATGTTAATACCGAATTTAATTTACATGAACAATTTGAAAAATCTATCACTAACTCGGATTGTATTTTTGATGGCAGTAAAATATCATATAAGTATTCAATAAAAGGCTATTCGCTTAATGATGCTTCAAGTTACAAAGATATTATGAATTTAAGTGGATTCAACAGTCATACTTTTTCTCAAAATGAAACAATTTATTTGTTCTATCAAAAAGAAGATGTTGAAACACCGATAAATACAACCGTCAATGTGATTGTTCTATCAGAAAATGGAAATAATCTTTACGGTTATTACAACAATTCAAAAAACAAGAGTAATTTGCAAGGTTCTTTGTTCTATATGGATAAAGATGATAATGCAAATTATAATTGGGATGGAATAGATACTTCAAAAATTACATTAAGTACACCTGCTGCTTTACCTGAGAGCGAAAAGAAGGAACATTCTTGTTCCGAAATTGATGCTAAGTTTTATTCGTACTATCAATTGAAATACAATGCAAAGGACGATACTGAACTTGCTCAACTTCTTGAAGATGAACTTACTGTAAATGCAACTATTTCTGATGCTAACGGTAAATGTGATTATTTCCTCGCAGATATTAGTGAGTTTACAACTACAAATGATAAAACTTTAAATATTGTTTTCTATGCGGACAACGGTTCTAAAGTAAGATATCAGTTTGTTGATGAAGACGGTAATCCTTTACCTAATAGTGAAGTTGATACACTTGTAAACGAAGAGGAAATCGGTAAGTTGTCAAAGAGTGCTAATACTTATATTCATGATAATTGGTATAAGGATGCTGTTATTGATTTTAGACACAAAAACTTAACCAATATGTATGAAGATGTATTTAATAATGCATTGGAACAATTATCAACTTTTAATCCATATAACGATACCGGAAGTAAGGTCGATTATATTTCTCTTGAAACAAATGGAGATGGATATACAAATTCTATAAACGTTCCTACAAGTGAAGAAGAAAAAGGAAATGATTACTTTGGAAATAATTGGATAGTCAGTTATTTTGAAAAACTTGGAAAATCAACGAATACTGATGATAATGACAGTGAAAAATTGAGATTTTTTGATATTGAACTTTATACTTCTGGTAATTACGAAAACAATAATTGGAAGTTGATTGATGTTTCAAAAAGTAAAGCTGTTCAATCAAATGTTTATGCTAAAGATTTTAATAGTATTTCTAATAATTTAAGTGAAAATGACAACGTAGGCAAAGAAAACTTTCCTAATAACATTACCGTTAAAAACTGTTTCAGTGACTTAATCAGTGGTAATTTGTTAGTGAAAGTTACTGTTAAGGAAACTGTTCCACCTACAACTATTAATGTTCATTATCAAGATAAATTATTTGAAAACGGTAATAATTTTAATACTTCTTCGTTTGATTTGTATTATGATAGTAAACCTACAGATAAGCTTAATACTCCAAATTATAAAAACCAAGAATTGACTGCTGATCTTGATTCGGAAGGTAATTACACCGTATATCAAGGTAAGACTTATACAAAAGTAACATCGTTTACAAGAGATGATTTAAGCAAAAAAGATAAGAACTTAGACAACGTTTTTACTGAAGTAAGTGTAAATAAAATTACTTGTGGTAATTTAATCATACCAAGTTCTACATCTCAGTCTTACAAATATAATATCAATAAACATACAATTGATTTGTATGTACAAAAAGTAAATAAAAAATACAATGAAACGCTTGTTTTTGATATCAATAATAATTCTTCATCGTCAAATGCCAAATTAAGAATAAATGATAAAAGTTTAACACCTTCTGTAGAGAAATTTAAGATTGAGGCTGAATCTATATTTGGTAACAAAGTTACAAAATATTATGAAAAAAAATTAAAAGATGATGGTATTACACATAAAGAGTCTGATTATACATTTACACAAAATTTCAATTATTCAGATTCAAATGTAAAAGGATACGATGATAGTAAGTTTTCGTATAAACCAATTACTGATAAATCTATTACAAATAATATTAATAATACAGAATCTGAAAATAATATGTTACTTTCCAATATGTTCAGATCGGAACAAAAGGCTATAAGTACAAGAAAAAATGGCAGTGTACGTTCATTATATAATGACCTTAAATTAAATACTAATTGGTCTTATGATGACTATAGTGTTGATGTAAAATATTATACTCCGACTATGCTGTATTACTATATTGAACAACATTCCGGTACAGGAAGAAATAGTTTCTTAACAAAGCTTAAAAACCCTAATATTTCTGAATCTGATGCATTAGATATTTTCTGTAAGATATTTAATGTAAAAGATGAAGATAAAACTTTCTTTAAGGAACATATTAATGATTTGCTGTTTTATGCTAACTATAAAACGTATTTACAGAAATCGGATATTATTTACGATTATTACTGTGATAGCACTGTTGGTTATAAAAGACATAAAGTAAAAACCGGATATGAATTTCAAAAATCATACGAGTTTTATAATAAGGATTTTGTTAATCATCAAGTTGACAGCAATGTATATTCCTTTGTAAGAGAATTAGCTCGTAAAGGTTATGATTATAGTCTTGAAGCTAATAATACTGCTATCAGTGGAAAAAATAATATAACTATTGATTTAGGCAGAGGCTTTTACAACACTATTGGTAATTTATATAGCAGTGATTCTCAAACTGATATTGAAAACAATTTCGGTGATTCTTATTACTATGCTATGATTACTGTATCAGATGCGCCAAAAGTCACATTTGATATGAATTTACCGTCAAATAATTTTACAAACGGTTGTTCAATCAAAGAAATATTAAGTGACGGAGATTTTGGCAATAATGTAAAAATTACTGATGGTCAATTTACTTTAAGTGCAGCTAATATGTTAAGTCTTGATTATATAACGGTGTTCAAACCTATTACAATTCAAGATATGTTTTCTTCGGAATCATCATCTGTTGATCCAGATGAATTAAATGAAAACGGTGATTTGATTAACGCTTCTGATGATTCAAATTGTGATGTATCTAAGTATCAAGCAATAGGTTGGGGTTCGTCACGAGACTTGACCAATAATAAGCATTTAATCTATATAAAATCAGACCAATCTATTGATTGGGATTGGATTGATCTTGAAAATGTACCTTCATATTCCCTCAAAGACTACGATGGAGACTTTGCTCATAGTTATAAGTATTCAGATATACTTTATGCGAATAAGCTCTTAAAAGCATTTTTGGAAAAGAATGCTGAAAAGAATTCTGAAAATCATTATACTCTTTATCTCAACTGGGTTGGTTTACCTGAAATGGAAAATAATGATAAGACCTATACGTTAGATGAAGCAGAAAAACTTGATTTTTCAACTATTCTTAATCAAACAACAAAATTCACTGCTTCAAATACCCAAAATGGTACTGAAATGAAAAATGTAACTGCTTTAAAGAATTATTCAAATCAAAATGAATTTGACAAAGCTTTAAAATCTCATATCAAAGGTTTAACTGTTGATAACGAGAACGGTGCAGGACTTGAATTTGAAAGCGGTACTATTGCCGGTAAAACTTATACTTCAATTGATGAATTTGTTAAACGAATAAATTCTATTGATGAAAATTATTTGAAGGAAAATGGTGAAGTTTATGTGGATGCTGCTAATAATGAATTCTATAAGATACCTTGTACTTATAACATTTATTATTGGGATGATGAACACAATGATTCATATAAATGGACCGAAGATGGTGAAAATAGGAAAGTAACTGTCAATTCTCCTAAGATGCACGCAGAAGCTATTACTTTTTGGGTAAGTGAACAAAAAGATAATGGTAAAGAAATCCGTTTCATTAGTGCAAAATACTTTGAAAACAGCAAAAAAGAACTCGTACCTTATGAGGACGGTGGCTTAAAAGAAGGAAGTAAGTGGAGAAATAACCAAACTTTACGTGATGAATTAAGAGAAATTCTTAATTTTAACAGTGAAGCAAAATCATCTCTTAAACCACAATATGATTTTACTGTTTCTGAAAAGGAAATTAAGGACATGAAGAAATTTATCAGTAATTATACTGATAATAACGGAATTGATAGCTATTGTGATGATAAAATGCTTGAAAGCGTTTACAATACATATATAGTTAATCATTAAGTAAATCGGAAATAGCCTGAGTTTTACATTTATTCAGAAAGAAAAATAGAAACAGCAGCAGGATTTCTGCTGCTGTTTTCTTTTACTATTTAATTGTAAAACATCTGCGAACTTATCCATATCGACATTGACACTCATTACTCTCTGCGGTATAATTAAAATATAGAAAAGGAGATAAAACTTATGAAAACATTGAAGAAATTTTTAGCAGTCACATTGGCTACTTTAATGATTTTGTCAATAACACCTATTAATGCTTTGGCGGCTGAAAATTGCCAACATGAGTGGGAAACTCTATCGTCTGAATACATGGGCGATATCAAAATAGACGGTAAACACTATTGTAGACTTAAGCATACTGAGAAATGCAAAAAGTGTGGAACTATTACTGAGTCTGAAGAAAAAAACGAACATACTTATATAAAAAAAGTATATCTTAATTTTAGCAATCCCCAAGAAACTTCTGCTCGTATTAAAAGGTATTATGATGATATTGTAGATACTGATCCTAATACAAACATAACTTACGAATCTGTTTATGGAGTTATAAATAATCGTTGCAATAATAAAAATGGATATGAAGCATATTATTGGGTTTGCGGCGATTGCGGATTTGAGGATCCTGAAATAATTATGAGCTATGATAAACACAGCTTAACTTCCAAAACCAACGATGATTATCTTGCACCAACCTGTGTCAAAGAAGGTCATGAAGCAAGTGTCACACGGACTTGTACTGTATGTAGATCATCTTTTACTACACCCGGAAAAACCATTCCGCCAACAAGTAAACACACACCTTCAACAGCAAGGGATGAATTTGGAAAGCTTTCTTTAATTAATATTACACCAAACAGTTGTACTGAAAGCAGTAAAATTACTTTAACTGATAGTAAGGGCAATTCGTATAACGATAATGATAATTTTTGTATTGAGTGTGGCGAAAAATTAGGAATTACCGAAGATCCTGCTTTAGGACATAATTTATCTACTGTTGTTTCAAATGATGGTAAAACAACTACAACAACTTGCAAAAACAAAACTAATACGTATAAATTATATATTAATAAAGCCATTGAACAAGGAAATGAAGAAAACAAAGCGATTGAAAACGGAGAACCTTATTCGTCAGTTTTTGATTTTGATGTTTCGTTTGATAACATAAAAGCAACTAAAGCTACATTTCAATTTTGTTCGGATAATTCAAAAATTAATAGTGATGAAAAAATCATTATTAATAAGTATGTAATTTCTGATTATGTCGGATTTCAATTCTTTTCAGCAGACACCGGAAAAGCAGTAAAACTATTTCAGCTTAAGGTTGATAACCCTAACGATATAGAATATTCTGTAAGTGAAAAAGATATTCACGGAACTTATCAGACAACTATTACAATTACATTTAAAGAGCCGACAAGCACATTAAGGTATTCGTTAAGGAATAATAAATATTTCAATTCAGGTAATAATTGTATTTCAGTAGAATATGAAAACTGTAATTATAAAAAAGTTACCGAAACAGAACATAATTATGTTGAAACAGCAAGAAATGAATCTACTTGCACACAAAAGGGTAATGTAACATACACTTGCTCAAGATGCGGTGATACATATACTGATGAACTTCCTCTTGCAGAACACACACCTACAGTAATCAATAAAGTTGATGCTACTTGCTCAAAGGAAGGCTACACCGGTGATACTGTATGCTCAGTATGTAATGCAGTAATTTCAAAAGGAAGTACAATTGAAAAGTCAGCTCACGATTACGATAAACAAACAGTTGAGCCGACTTGTACAGAACAAGGTTATACGATTTATACTTGTAAGAACTGTAATTACTCATATAAGGGCGATTATACGGCAGTTAATGAAAACAATCATACTCTTAAATACAATGTGAATAAAAAGGCTGCTACCTGCTCAGAAGAAGGATATACAGGTGATACTGTATGTACTGCTTGTGGTAAAACGATTGAAAAGGGTAGCGCTATTAAAAAAGTTCCTCATACTTATATAACTACCGTTGTAGAGCCTAATTGTTTTGAACAAGGATATACACTTCATAAGTGCTCAGTATGTAATGATACATATAAGAGCGATTTTACACAGCCTGATGAAACAAAACACGTTGAAGTAATTGATAAAGGATATCCTGCTACTTGTACAACAGCCGGTCTTACAGACGGTTCTCACTGTTCAGTATGTGGTAATATTATAAAAGAACAGAATGTTATTAATCCACTCGGTCATGACATTAAAAAATTCCCGGCAGTTGAAGCAACATGCATCAGTGAAGGTAAAACAGCCGGTGAAAAGTGTATGAGAGAGGGCTGTGATTATGAAATTAAGCAGACAGTAATTCCTAAATCAGATTCTCATGTATGGGATGAAGGCGTAATTTCCACAAAGGCTACTTGCTCAAAGGAAGGTAAGATTACATATACTTGCTTGATTTGTAATAAAACTAAAACATTGACGATTGCTAAGCTTGAACATTCTTTTGGCAATAATAGTCCTCATTGTTTGATTTGTGGTGCTGACAATCCAAATTATGTAGCACCTACCGTTCCTTCAAATCCGACTACAAAACCGTCACAGCCGACTACTAAGCCTATTCAACCAAGCGTAACACCAAGTACACCAAATAACAACACAGTTGCTCCTACGCAGCCTACATCGGTCCCTACAAACACTGTTACTACAACAACGGCACGTAAAGTGTCAAAGCCAAAAAAGACTAAAATCAAAAAGGTAAAGGCTGCTAAGAAGGCATTGGCAGTTACTTGGAATAAAGTATCCGGCGTAAAAGGTTATCAAGTACAGGCTGCAACAGACAAAAAGTTCAAAAAGAACAAGAAAACTGTTACAATCAAGAAGCAAAAAACTACTAAGACAACCGTAAAGAAACTTAAAGCTAAGAAAAAGTATTACGTAAGAGTAAGAACTTACAAGACCATAAATGGAAAAAAGGTTTACTCGGCTTGGTCAAGTGTAAAAAATGTAAAAACTAAATAGACTTTTTTGTAAATCTAAAAAGCACCATAGAATTTTGATTTTCTATGGTGCTTTTTTATTTTTCTAAAAATAAAAAACTTGCGCGATATATATATTGAACGAAGCAGTTAGGAGGAATGTTATGACACTTACAGGAAACATAATTTTGCTGATTGTATGTTCAATTACATTTATTGCAAGTTTGACGGCTCTCATTTTGAGAAGTGTCAAAAAACACAAAAAATGAAAAAATTTAATATTCAAAAATTTTAAAAAGTTGCGCGATATATAAAGTGAAAGGTGAATAACACTCATTTGATATTAGAAATTTGGAGCTTGATTATAACCTTTCTGAAAATAAAAAAATTGCGCGATATAGAAAATGGTGAGGTTAAACCGCACTGGCGTAAATATCGTATTGAAAATTATAAAAAATCAAATAGAACCTGCTTTGAGTGTATATTTTGAGGATTTGTATTTGATTTTATGAAAAAAAATTTTCTTGCGCGATATCTTAAGTGACAGCACTAATAATCGAGCTGTTCAAAAGGCTGGATAAGCCGTTATTATGATTGTTTTAGTCTGAATATTACATAAAAATACTTGAATTAAAGGGTTTATACAAACATTGTTATTTACTCTTCGGGCAAAAATAATTCACTTTTTTGATGATATCAGGCTTGAACATATATCTATTCAATGCATCTAAACAAAATACTACTTTCCGCATTGGAAATCTAATGAAAGGAGAACATATAGTACATGAAAACTATTTTCGAGGAATACGGTACAGTAATCATCGTTGCAATTGCTATCGTTGCTCTTATTGCTATCGTAACATTTATCCTTGGCGATGACCAGATTAAGGGCAAGTTCAAGGATCTTGTAACAAGCTTCTTCAATCAGGTTAAGTTTGACGCAGCAGCTTAATTAAATTGATTTGAAAAGGTTTTAAGTCTTGAACAGACACGTGCCACACCTTGTTTCTTGATGGACGAGGTGTGGCTTTTTCTTTGAAAATGATTTTTGTGGGTGAATTTATATGGGAATTTTTAGTAAGAAAAATAATGATTTAGAGAATATAGAAAATACAGAAATCGTTACTCTGATAGAAGAAAAGAAAGAGAAAACGGAATCTCAGATTATAAATGAGATGCAAAAGGATTATTTATCTAAAAGAGAAAATCTTGGCGATTGGGATTTAGAGCCTAAAGATTTCGGACCGGTATGGAGTTATGTTGCAGATGAAAATGTCACAGATATTAACTTGAATATGGACGGTCACGATTTGTGGATTACTGATTTAAACAAGGGTAAATATCGAGTTGAACCGGAAACATTTAAACAAAAATGTGATGAATGGTTAGAAACACAGGATGCACTTGAATTTGGAAATACAGAGCAGCAGGATTCAAACAGTTTATTTGTAAAGCAATTCGTACACAGAGTTGGTAATAAGCAAAGTAGGCAATTTAATAAACAAAAACCGTTACTTGAAGCAGAAACAGGAAATCTTCGTATATCGTGCGTTCATTCATCTGCGGCAGTATCTGGTATATCAATATGTATAAGAAAAACACCACCTGTAATGAGAATTACACCTAAAAAAGCGTTAGAGCAAAAATATTTTACAGAAGATATTTTGTGTTTGCTAACCAATTGCGTTAAGGCAAAAATGAATTTTGTCTTTTGCGGTGAACCGGGTGTAGGTAAAACAGAATGTGCAAAATTCTTTTCCCAATTTATTAATGCTGAGGATAGAGTTATTACAATCGAAGATAACCCTGAATTACACTACAGAGAAATTAATCCCGGCAAGGATTGTGTTGAATTGAAAGTATTTGAGCCTATGTTTACATACAGTACAGCTATTAAGGCTTGCCTTCGTCAAAACCCTCAATGGATTATGCTTTCTGAGGCACGTTCAACAGAAGTTAAATATCTTCTTGAATGTTGGTCAACCGGTGTATCAGGTTTTACTACACTTCATACTGATGATGTAAGAAAAATTCCGGACCGTATCCAAAACATGATGGGAGATAGCAGAGATGCCGAAAGACTTGAAAATGATATTTTTTCTTTCGTAAATATTGGAATACTACTTCGTAAAAAGAAGGATGAAAACGGCAATACATATCGTTATATTGATCAAGTTTGCTTTTTTGATAGAAGTAATGGTAAAAACAATATTGTGATGATGGTTGAAAACGGACAAATGATTAACAACAATGGAGAAAAACCAAAAATTCCTGACTATATTTTAAAGCGGTTAAGCTTTGTGGATATAACTGATCCTTATTCGGGATTAAACGAAATTTTGAAGGGAGAAAAAGATTAATGGATAAACGTGAAAAAATCGAAAAGAAAAAGGAACGTCTTGAAACTAAAATCAAAGATTGTGATGACCAAATTGCAGAAATCGAAAAAGCAAAAGCTTTAAAAGCAAAAATCGAAAAGATGAAACAAGAGGAACGTCTTGAAAAAGCCGAACAGAAAAAATTAAAGCAACTGCAAAGAGAATATGCAAGAGAGCAGGATAAAATCCGTAAGAAGAACGAACAAATTGCTCAAAAGAATAAAGTTGTTGAAAAACGTGAAGCTGAAAAAGAAACAAAGGCTAAAAAAGATTTCAACAAAAGAGAAAAGTATCTTAAATACGGTGTTGATCCTAATATAAAAACATTACCAAAAAAGAAAAAAGTAAATGTTTTTAAAATGCTTGATTACAATCAATTGCAGATGGAAGTAAATAAATACGGATATCATTATTCGTTTAAGAAAATTCTTATGCATTACCTTATTGCAGTTATTCTTGCTGTTGCAGTCGGTATGGTGTTTAAACTCAAATTCTATCTTATCGGAGTTATTGTCCTTGCCGCAATTATCTTTACGCCGTCAATAATTCTTACTTCTGTAAAAGGAATGTATGAAGGTAAACGATTTTATGACGTAGCAAATTATATTGAAACTCTCTTATATTCTTTCAGACGTAAGGAAAAAATCCTTGATGCACTTGAAGATACATATACGTCATATAAAAAAGACAAAGGCAAAATGGGTGACTGTATTGCAAAGGCAATAAATCATATTAAATTTTCCAACTCTGTCGGTGATGTTTCAAAAGAAGCTTTATCAATCATTGAGGATGAATATGAACATAATGAAAGAATGGTTAATGTTCACAACTTCCTTATTGCTGTTGAAAATAATGGTGGTGATGTTCGTAGACCGGTTGATTTACTTCTTAAAGAAAGAAATATGTGGGATGAAAGAAACCATTCGTTCCAGAAAGAAAAGACAACTGTAAGAAGAAATATTGCTATTTCAATTATATGCTCAGTTGGACTTTGTGTATTCCTTCTTTATATCCTCGGAACAGGACAAATGGCTGAACTTGATATTATTCACAATAATCTTGTTCAAATTACATCAACCGTTGCAATTATTGCAAGTATGGCTATGTATGTAATGGCTATAAACAAATTATCTCAGAGCTGGTTGGCTAAAAATACTAAATACAGTGATTATCAGGTATTAAGAAACTACTTTAATGCAAAAGATTTTGACTTCGTTTCTGAAATGAAATCAAGCTTATTGTTTTCCGTAATTGGTGTATTACTAATTGTCCTTGGTATTTCAAGAGGAATTAAAGTTACGATTATTCTCGGTGCTGCACTGACAATTTTCTTTATTTGTGCACCTCTTATTGCTCATTCAACAGCAAAGAAAGTAACAAACAAAGAAATTACAAAAGCGTTCCCTGAATGGCTTATGAACGTTGCACTTCTTATGCAACAAGATAATGTTCAGGTGGCTATTGCTAAGAGTGTTAATACTGCACCTGCAGTATTAAGACCTGATCTTACAAAACTTGTTAAAGATTTCTACAAAGAGCCTAACAGTATTAAGCCATACCAAAACTTTTTATCGGATTTTGACTTTCCTGAAATTCAGGGTGCTATGTGTATGCTTTATTCAATAACCGAAACAGGTGACGATGCCGGTGGAGAGCAAATTAACGACCTTATTGATAAACAAAATATTCTTATGGATAAGGCAGAAAGAACGGCAAATGAAGATACCATAGCAAGCTATTCGGCATATCAAATGATGCCTATGCTTATATGTATATTCAAAGCTCTCCTTGATATGACAGTCCTTGTAATGGGATTGATGTCATATATGAATAATTAATGTGAGGTAAACAACTATGAGTAGTGTTATCAAATCTTATACTTCAATCATTTTTATCATTATTGCTTTTGTTGTGTCAATTGGTGTTATTTCAATGAGTGTTGATATTCAAAACGCAAGAAATTTTTATAGCACTGCTGTTACCGAAATCGAAAACAGTGATGCTAACGACAAAGTTATTGAAGCGTTACAAAATGATGCCAAGAAAAATAAGTACAAACTCACAGTCACTAAAACAACCGGCGGTACAGCTAAAGTTGTTCTTGAATACAAATATTCCTTCAGATTTTTAAATATATCAAATAATCAAAAAATTGAAGGATATGCCCGATAAGGAGGTAAAGCAATGCGTTTAATTATTGAAGAATATGGACTTGCTGTTGTTTTTACTATCTTTATCGGGGGATTAATCGGCTTGCTTTTTAAATTAGTGACTCAATTGTAGGGGGGATTGTTTTTGAAAGATATATTTGAAGAATACGGAGATTTCATATTACAGATTATCGGAGGTTTTGCCGTATTGGGAATTGTATTCTCACTTTTTTCAAAAAACGGTTTGCTCAACGAAGCACTTGCCTCAGTCTTTAATTCTGTTACATAAGGAGTGATTTGCTTTGAAAATAATTTTTAGTGAATCCGGTAAAACAATTATTGCTATTTTGGTAGCACTAATAATGATTGGTACATTTGCTATGGGCGGTTTCTTTGCCGACTTGCTATCTGATTATGGTAATAAAAATAATAATGTATCATATTCAGATAGTGATAAAGCTTTTGCCGATTATATTCCGGATGAAAGTACAACATCAAATACTTAATAGGGGGTAACTTAAATTGAAAAACGCAATTATTTCGGTTGGACTTGTTATTATAATGATATTATCCTTATGTGGTATTCTCAGTGTTGTTACAAACATAACAAGGACTAATGAATTGGAAGAAAATATTAATACAGCAACATATCAAACTATGGATAAATTCTTTATGGATACAACGGTTGAATCAAATCAAGAAAATGAAAATAGATTTGTATCTGAATTTACGGCAAATTTAATGAATTTAATTGATAGCGATTCTGAAATCAATGTAAAAGTCGTTAAAATTGACCTCTCTAACGGCGTATTTCGTGTAAACGCTACAGAAAAATACAAAGGTATGTTTAAAATAAAAAAGTCAATTAAAGCTGACAGAACAATGATTTTGGACTTTGGTTCAAGTGATGTATATAAAAAGAATAATATTACTGTTACGTTCTATTGGGATAAGGATAAAGTCGTGAAAAAAATAAGAGCAACGGCAGGGGATAGCGTTTCGGCACCAAATGAATACATTTATGTAGATAATGCCAATTATCCGATTCCTAATGGCTTTCATGATTTTAAAGGTTGGACCAAAAATAAAGAAACAAATGAACTTGTTGAATTTGAAGACGGAAAAGAAAGAGTAACCGAAGATACGGTTTACTATGCTGTATTTGAGTAAGAGCAAGGAGATGTCAAGATGGCATCTCCTTTTTTGACAAATAAATTGTATGATTACAATTATAATGTTGATAGACAAATATACAACAATTGTCGAATAATGTAGAAAAAACGTAAAAAATATTGTATTTTGGAAAGGTTTATGGTAAATTATGGATGTAAAGGTATATATATTTACACACGATGATAGCAAAAACAGGAGAATTAAATTGAATAACCCAATAGCAAAAATTAATAATGATTTATTGAAAGATAATAAAAATGACGATTTTGAGAAGTTATACAAGCAATTATTTAATATCTTTGACAGCACTAATTTAACTGTTGATGAATTATGTGCTCTGCTTAATGAACGCCAAAATAGAGCATCACAAAAAAGCAATAATATTGACGAATCAAAATATTATGTAAAGAAAACAAGTGATATTGACAAGGTATCATTATATGCCAACTATGTTGTGGATTTATTTTCATATTTTAAAGATAAGAATGGCATAACTTTTAATTGTCCGGAAATTAAAATTCATAAGATGATTTTGATTTTACAAATTGCTCAAGCTTATAATTACATAGATTTTTTCAATCTGAATTATCAAATCGAAATATGTCCTTGCGGATTTAAAATTCCTAATTTAGCTATACATACAGAAAAATTTGTTAATAATGACTGTTCTGATAAAGAAGTTGATTTTACCTTTGAGGAAAAATATTTATATATAGAAAATTCAGGATGTTTCAATAACAGCCTAATAACAAATGAAAACAAAAAGAAACTATTTGTATTGTTTAAAAACTTTGCTAATTCTAATCCGCTTGTGTTAGGACAATTCCTTGATACGATTAAAACAGATACAATGAAAGAGGAAATAGGTAAGAAAATATCTTCAAAAGATTTTGAAAAATTAGCTACCGATGGAAAAGAAAAAGTGAAAAATTTTAATGGCTTAAATGTATTTTCATTCTTTAAGGAATTGGAATCAACAAAGTAACTAAAATTGGAAAAGAACTTATGAGTAGGATTGATAATAAATATTTACAAAGTTTTATAGATATAATCAGTGAAGAAAACAGAGTCTTTTCGGTTTTAAATGACAATGATAAAACATTTTGTAAACGACTTTTTGAAAATTATAGTGAAGTACAGAAAATATCAAGTGGTGAAGATATTTTTTCTTTTCATTACATATATCTATTAGATGAATTAATAATAAACAAACTAAAATGTAACAATTCACTTTGCATAGATGAATTTGAATGCAAATTGTCTGTTGATTATTACAAGTTGCTAAAAGATTATTCAAATACACTTGCTGAAAATAATATAAAAGAGCCAGATAAACCTGCGAATCCTTCAAATGATACACAGCCTTCAAACCAGACTGGTACAACAAAACCAAGTGAATATTCAGATATTTCAATGACAGAAGAAACTTTTGACTTGGATAATATTCCTTGGGTATTGGAAACATTAAAATACATTGACATAAAGTGTGAAATGCTTTCTCATGCAAGTTCTTTAACAAATGTATATACCGATGATGCTGTATCTCAAAATTTAAAAAACTTAAATGAAGTAAATAAAAAAATCACTGATGTTAATGGCTATATTGATGAAATTGCCAATAATTCTGCTCAAAAGATCACTGAAATTGAAAAACAATACAATACTCTCGATAATCAAATTAAATTACAGAAAAAATCGTACAAAAAACAAAATGAAAAGTTAAAGCATCAAGAACAAAAAGCAACAGAAAATTATATTACTATTTTAGGTATATTTGTTGCAATTGTAACAGTTTTAATTGCTGGTGTGTCATTCACCGGACTTGTTACTAAAGAATTGCTAATGGCAAACCCAATAAAATCCTTAATGTTTATTGGAATGATTAGTATTATTTTATATGATGCTTTGCTATCTTTATTTTACTATTTATCAAAATTAACAGGCAAACCGATACATAATACAGATTATTGCAATTTTTGCTGTTCAAAAAACAGTTTAAAAAAATTGATTTGTCCGATCGCTCATAATTATAAATTTGCTTTTTGGTCAAATGTGATTCTTGGTTTATTTATGTTGTTTTTATTTAATCTTTATTTATTAACCAATAACCATATAAATATAGGCTTTACTTCAAATGGAATTTCGTTTATGAATGTTTTTATTTCAATGTCAATTCCTGTGTTAATCATAATTTTGTTACTTATTTTTACAAGACCTTGCCAAGAACATATTGATGAATTAAATTCTTCAAAACAATCAAGTAAAATTCATGTTAAAAAAAGTGAAAAGTCAAATAAAAATGAACAATAGACCTTAAACAGCAGCAGGAATTCTGCTGCTTTTTCTTTCTTTTTTAATTGTAAAACATATGCGAACTTATCCATATCGACATTGACACTATGTACTCCGTGCGGTATAATTTAAGTATAGAAAGGAACGAAAAATTATGAAGAAAACGTTGAGTTTTTTACTTGCTTTTGCATTGATATTTTCAACTGTAATTGTACCTGTATCTGCTTTTGCTGATACGGATTTTTCAAATTATTCTAAATATGTTTATGATTCAAATTCTGATCCTATTGACTACAATAAAGTAGCAGTATTCAAAGATTATGACGAATTGGAAAAATACATTCAATCTCTTAATTTAAAATTGGAAAATAAGCCTGAATTAATTGATGGATTAGTGTGCTATATTACGTCCGGATATGGTGGATATGGTTCAGATCAAGATTATGATAAACCTTTAGTAATATCTTTAGGCTATGGTCCGACAAATACTTTCGATGATGGCATTTATGATCAGGCTCTTGCAGGACCGTATTCTGTTAAATTATATCCTATTAAATCAAATTACATGAGCGATTGTCTTTTTCAAGTTCGTGTTGATAATGGCATTTACACAACCGAACAAATCAATGAATATTATAAAACAATAAAAAGAGCTTTTGACGAAATGGACCTTTATGATAAGTCTGATTATGCAAAGGCTACTTCTATTGTTTCTTGGATTGGTAATAATATTAGTTATAACGATGATAATTATCAAAATGTTGCAACGGCTATGCTTATCAATAAAGACGGTATCTGTTCTGGATTTTCAAGTTTAGTTAATTATTTTTGTAATATAGTAGGAATTGAAAGTTATGAAATGGGTAGTATAGCTCATTCATGGAATGTGTTAAAAATCAACGGTAAATATTATTTCACAGATTGTTCTAATATTATTACTGCAAGGCTTATGTCAGCTAAAGATTTTGGACGTGTAGATGAAAAGACTTGGGTTGGCGGACAATCAAATGATTATTATATTGAAATGATCAACACAGCTCCATATGTCAAATTGCATATCGTAGATGAGGAAACATGGAATGATCCGGGTTGGAAGTCTTTAAAGCAGTTTGTTCTTGACTTTATGGATAATCTTACGTTAGTTGGTATTGATACTATAGGTCTTGTTGGAGACACTCGTTATCACACACATTCCTCTCCGTATACAATTAGTAAAACTAAAATAAAAAAATCAAATTCATCTTCAAATAATTTAATTTCTGATGATAATTGCAATCTTAAATATGAAAACATTGACGAGAAATTTACTCAAACCAGTAAATGTAGTGTCAATGGCTATATGACAGGCTATTTTACCGATAGAACAGCATATTATACTGACAATGATGTTATAACAGAAAATGCACGTCCTATTAAAGATTGTATCCTTAACGGTAATACCGGCGATAAAGCAGTTAAACTTACCACAAAGGAAACTCAGGTTGACCAGTTTGATAACCCAACTGATAAAACTGTTAATTTCACGGAAAACCGTGTAATTGAAACCGGTAAAGTTATAAAGAACAACAAGACTTCTCATAATTATTACAAGAGGACAATCAAAAATTATACTTGTGATAAAGATACCGTAATTGAATTTGTATGTAAGGATTGTGGTGAAAGATTTTGTCTTGTAAAATATTGTGATAATCATCAGTTTAAAACTTATGTTGACGTTACACCAAATACATGTACTTCTGACGGCAAAATTAACATTTATGATGGAAACGCAACGGATTATGATTTTAAGTCGAAGTCTTTTAAAGGTGTTTCATTGAACAAGCTTAATCATAATATTAAGACTGAGGTTGTTGATAATGGTACATTAGAAAGAACTTATTGTGATAATACTTCTAATGAAATCACATTAACAACCGATGATATTAAAAATAATCTTATGAATTGCTTGTATTCCAGCGATTATGACGGTGTAGACGATTTAAAGTGGAATAAAACTCAAGACCGTAGATTTTGGGAATTTAATTGTGATAATCAAAATGGTCAAACACCGACTATTACAATGAAACTCCTCGCTAAAGGTATCAGTGACGGTGTAAGCAATTATGGCACATCTCTTTACTTCACAATTAAAGATGATAAAACGAATGAAGTAAAGACATATAATTTCTGTTATAACGACAAAACGAAAGTAGCAACTCTTACCAATGTAAATGATAAGACTGATGTATTACCGGCTGAAGCAAAAATTGATGGTGTAACCATTACTCTCAGTGTTAAGGCTAATTCGGTATATAAGAGATATGGTTATAGTTACTCTTATCTTAACGGAAGATTTTACGAAATAAGAACCAATGGCGCATTTTCGGATATGTTTGGTACAAACTGTTATATCAAATTTACATACGATAATTGTAATTATGAAACTACTAAAGAGTTAGATCATTTTTATCAGGAAAGTAACAGAACACCTGCTTCTTGTACCAAAGAGGGTACAGTAGAGTATACTTGTAAGCACTGTGGTGCTAAGAAATATGATACTTTACCATTAGCAGAACATACTGCTATAATTCAAAATAAAAAGGATTCTACGTGTGCTGAGGAAGGCTATACAGGTGATACTGTTTGTAGTGTATGTGGTAAAACACTCAAAAAGGGAACAGCAGTTCCTAAAAAGGACCACACGTATAAGATTACAACCGTAAGTGCTAATTGTACTTCTCAGGGTTATGATGAATACACTTGTATTTATTGTGGCTATTCGTATAAAACAAATTATGTAGAACCTAACGGTAAGCACGTTCCTAAATATGGTGTAAACAAAAAGGAAGCAACTTGTACCGAAAAGGGCTACACCGGTGATACGGTTTGTACTGTTTGTAACAAAGTGATTGAAAAGGGTAGTGAAACAAATCCTAAAAATCACAGCTATGTTCTTACAACTGTATCTGCAACGTGTGTATCTGAGGGATACGACCTTTATACTTGCTCAAATTGTGGTGATTCATATAAAACAAATATTGTTGCACCAAATAACAAACACACAGTTGTAGTTGACAAGGCAGTTCCTGCTACTTGTACTACTGATGGATACACTGCCGGTACCCATTGTTCGGTATGTAATAAAGTTATTTCTGCTCAAAAGGTTATTAAGGCTACAGGACATAAGCCTACCAAAATTGCTGCTGTACCTGCTACTTGTTCTTCTACCGGACTAACGGAGGGTTCAGTATGCTCTGTATGTAAAACAGTATTGGTAGAACAAAAGGTTGTTCCTGCACTTGACCATAAATGGGATAACGGTACTGTTACCGTTGAACCGACTTGTACAAAGGAAGGTAAAAAGGTTTATCATTGTGTTAATTGCAATGAAACTATGATTGAATCAATCGGTAAAACAAATCATTCGTTTGGTAATAATCTTCCTAATTGTTCAGTATGTGGCGCTGCTAATCCAAATTATGTAGCGCCAACAAAGCCAACTGAACATACTACAAAGCCTGCTGCTCCTTCACAGCCGCCACAGGCACCGATTCAGCCGAGTGTAATACCAAATGCTCCTGCTACAACAACACCTGTTCCTGTGCCTACACAGGCTCCTACAAGAGCTGTAGTAAAGGTATCAAAGCCTAAAAAGACTAAAATCAAAAAGGTAAAGGCTGCTAAGAAAGCATTAGCAGTTACTTGGAACAAAGTATCCGGCGTAAAAGGTTATCAAGTACAGGTTGCAACGGATAAAAAGTTCAAAAAGAACAAGAAAACTGTTACAATCAAGAAACAGAAAACAACTAAGACAACCGTAAAGAAGCTTAAAGCTAAGAAAAAGTATTACGTAAGAGTAAGAACTTACAAAACTGTAAAGGGCAAAAAGGTTTATTCTTCTTGGTCCAGCGTAAAGAGCGTTAAGACTAAATAACAACACAAAAGAGACGGCTTATGTCGTCTCTTTTTGTTGTAAATAAATTTGTTATTTTTTTGTAAATCAGAAGTCAAATAATATATATTGATTTTCAACTGATAATTTACTGTACGTAGTTGTTGATTTCTTGTAAGAAAAGGCATATAATATAAATAACAGAGTTGCCCGAAGTTTTTTACATTGGGGACCAGCCGAGTTTTATACTCGGCTTTTTACTTTTTTGGAGGAGAATTATGATGTAATTGAAAAGACCTTATACTTATTATGAGCAAATAGATAAAATGAAAAGTCATGATATGATTCTACCTGATGATAATGAAAATACAAAAAATATTTGTTGAATTTTTTTGGGATACACTATATAATATTATTATAGAAGAAAAGTAATATTAGTTTAGAAGGGAATGATATCATGCTTGAAACAATTAGATACGGTTTAACAAATGATTTTATTAAATCACTTAATGAATCATATAAGGAAGATAATAATATTAAAGAGGTCGTAGCTAAACTGTTAGACAGACTTGGAAATTACAATTATCCTGTTTTGGTTGAAAATATATTAAAATCAATGGGATTTACTCTTTATTCTTCTAAAGCTTTACAACCGAATGTTTCAGCTTTTATAGCTGTTGATGATAAAATAAAAAAACAATTTAATACTAATAGGGTAGTGGCAGTAAATAAGTATGATAGTGTTGAACATCAAAGATTTGCTATTGCTCATGAGATTGCTCATTGGATTTTTGATTGTCCTAATCGTAGTAGTTTTTATAGTGCTTATGATACTAATGAAAGTGGTGACAATCCTTCTGAAGTTAGAGCTAATAAATTTGCTGCCGAATTGATGATGCCAACATCTGATTTTATTGATTATGTTAATAAACAACGTGAAGAAAAGTTATCTAATAATGAAATATTAAATAATGTTTCTAAATATTTTGGCGCACCAAAAACCGCTGTAGCAAAAAGATTTATAGAAACCAAATTCGGATTTTTGTTAGAAAATACATTGTATGAATATGAACTAAGAGGATAATTAACAATTTATGAAAAAAGATGAAATTGGTGTAGCTTTGTCGTGCCTTTCTGATGCAGAAAGAATTAGAGATGAAGAAACTTTAGACGATAACAAATATCTAAACGAGGCAAACAAAGGCTTTTCTAAACTACTTATCCATTATGTAAATCGAGTTGAGTCATCCTTTGACGATAATAAACCAAGAAAAAAAGAATATTATGATTTATTTAGGCAAATATTTATTGTGTCTTATGTGGTATTTGTATTATCACTTATAGTTTGCTTGATTTTATATATTATATTTAGAGATGCAATTCTATTTATATTATTGCTTCCGCCACTTATTGAGCTTCTTTCGACAACTATTATAATTCCAAGAATTATTGCTCAATATCTTTTCAACACCGACGAGGACAGAAATTTGTCAAATATTATTAGTAAATTGGAAAAATACTATGAAGATGTAAGACATTATTCCCGAAACAAATAACTTACAAAACTGCAAAGGGTAAGATTATTCCCAGCACGGCATTTAAAACAATTTTTTTACTTATTGGAATTGCTTTTTCTATTAAAGTTTTTTACGATATATTGATTTTGTTAAGAAAAATATATAATTAATTGGGGTATATGTTTTCGGATATATACTTGATAGAGTCGGATTAATCTGGCTCTATTTTTTTGCAAATTTTAGCCACAAGATTATTTCTTGTGGCTTTTTTGTTTTTTAATTTAAAAATTATATGCGCGATAATAAATTTGAATGATAGTATTTTGTGAAGATTTTATTGAAAAAGTATTGATATTTATTCTTTTTATACAATTGCACCAAACTTGACAATCTACTGTGAAAACCAAGCAGTAGCAGACCTATTCAAAGACGGAACAAATTACAAATCAAGTATAACAAAAATTTTTGTTGATGCCACAAAATTTGCATAAAAATAGCACAAAAACAGCACAAAAATAGCACCGTTACTCATTTTTACGGTGCAAACAAAAAACAATTAACTTTTTGTGAATATTTCGATTATTTTTAAATTTTTTTGAAATATTCGCGATAAATAATATAGAGGTTGAAAAATCTCATAGATACCAAGAGTAATTTTGAAGAATATGGCACATTAAATTACAATATTGATTTTAATATTGTAATAATCATCGTAGCTATCATTAAATAATTACTGATTACTTCTAAATATTCTTTCATAATAAATAATTCCTTTCTTAATAGTTGAAAGGAGATAAGTACATGAAAATTATGCTCTTGGTATCCTTATTAAGTTTATCATATTTAGCAATAAGTGTAAATACACAATTTGCTAAATTGGTAATGGAACAGATACCAAGAGCTATTTTTGAAGAATAAGCATTAACCATATTAGGCAAGTTCAAGGAAAATTGATTATCTTATTACAAATAATTGTAAAGTTTTAATTATCACAACAGCAATTTGTAAGTAAATTAAAACAATACTTAAATAGTTTTTCATAAGTTTCTCCTTTCTGAAAGGAGATTAGTACATGAAAACTTTACTCTTGGTATCCTTGTTAAGTTTATCATTTTAATTTATAAATGTAAATGATTTTATAAAAAACAAGAGGGGATATAAGTGAAAAAAATTGTACAAGAACAAGGAACAGTAATACTTGTAGTGTTATCAGTTATTTCTTTAATAGGAATAATTGTTTCTATGACAGCCGGTGATAACCCTTTAAAAGAAAATATATATGAACTTTTACATTCGATACCATCACCGGAAGATTAATTATTAACTGAAAGGAAAAAATTATGGACGATAAAAATTTGAATAACAATGAAACAAATGAATCCAAACAAGAAACCGAAATGGAAAAAATGGTCCGACTGCTTGAAGAACAAAAGAAAGCCGGCACAGTAAATGAAAAGAAAGATGAACCGATTGTCCGAGAAACACAAGAATCGGAAATAGATGTTCAAAGTGGTGGTTTATGTATTTTGTCAATGTTAATACCACTTGTTGGTATTATTTATTACATAGCAAAAAAGAAAAAAACACCTAAGAAAGCATCAGCTTGTCTTAAATTTTCTTTTATAGGCATTGTAATCGGAATTGCACTTACACTTGTCGTTAATTTTGCTTCAAAGAAATTCAAGACTGTAAGCAATACAAAAAACAATATGTATGTAACTCAGGTTGATCCAACAATGTCAACAGAAAGTGATGATACAACCGATGAAGATGAAACTACTACTAAGGAAACTACAACAAAGGACCCTGAAAAAATTGTTTCATCTGAAACCGAAAATTACAATAAAGCAATCATTGCAGGAAACACAATCACTTTTCCATGTTCTTTTGATAAATTCAAAAAGCAAACAGAATTTGAATTCATGTATAATTCAAACGCAAAAGATAAAGTTGACGGAACAACTGAGACTTGGATTACCGGCACAATAAACGGACAGACTATAAAAATTTTATTTTACAACTCAAAACTCAGCGCTAAAAAAACAACCGAATGTGAAATTCTTGGTGTGTCAGCAAACACTGCTATTGCTTCAATCCCTGTATTAAATGGTACTGAATCAATTTCAGTAGGATATAATTTCGATTATTTATTAAAAAATATGCCTAAAGCAGAATTTAAGAGTGACCACTTTTCGGTATATACAGACAAAAATTATAACGAACTAAAAGTAACGGCTGAGAATGGCATTGTAACTAACATTGAATTAATAACGAATCAAAAATAGGGAGAATAAAAAATGAAAAATATAATTAAAGAGTTTGGCAAAGTTATTATAGTAGCACTTGTAATTATATCTATTATCGGTGTTACGGCAGGATTAAGCATAAATAATAATAGTGTTGTCAAAAGTTCTATAACTAATTTAATAAAAGGTTTACCTGACTCTGGTGGCTTAAATAACAGTGGAGGTAATTCCAGTGGTGGTAATACAAGTGGAGGTAATTCCGGTAGCAATGTTGATTATGGTAAGCCTCTAATTGTAGGTGACTTATCGGCAACCGCAGATGATAATGTTAAATTTACATTATATGATTCGGGTGTCGGTGTTTTAAATGGTAAGGGTAATGTTATTGAAAATTCTGATTGGGCTGATTACGATTTGTCTTGGGATTATATAGCTATGTACTTATCTAATTGTGATGATTATGATAATTACTCAGAAACTGTCTATGATGACGTTCATGATGAGTTCAATATGCTTAAAACAAATAATTCTAATACTATTAACAAGTTAATAATTGATGAAGATGTCAATTTCCCAATCGGTCTTGTAATATCAGGACTCCCAATTACTGACCTTGAAATCAAAGGAAATGTATCTGCACCGTTTTTAGAAATTGCTGATGCTAAAAATTTGAAAAATATTAATATCGCTAATACAGTTAATATTGAAAGTTTTGCAGGATTTAACAATGGAACGGCTAAACCTACAATAGATAATATTGATTTCTTGCAAAATGATAGTTTTAAATATTGTAAAGGTGTGCCTGATGGCTATACTGGTTATTATGCAGATAATGGTCGATCTTATTTAGGAAATGTTGTTAATATTAATGTTCCTGATAAATTTACAAATAATACATTTGTTTCCCCATTTTTAAGTAAATCCAGTATTGTTAAAAACATAACTTATGGCAAAAATTTTAAAACAATTATGGATTATATATATTCAGACTCTATTGAAACGCTAAGATTCAAATCTAATGATAAATTCGTTTTTTTTGTTTATAACGACAAGCCATTGTGTTACAGAGCAACTTCGTTGAAAGATATTTATCTGCCTGAAAATATTGTTATAGCAAAAGATAACAAAAACTTATTTAAAATAAATAATACTGTTATTATTCATTGCCCTAACGAAAAAGTAAAACAAATTGTATTGGCTAACGGCGTTATAAATCCTGATAATGTTGTAATAGATTAAGGAGAAAGTATGTCAATAATTGATGAAATGTCGGTTTCAAATATTGAAATTGACAATAGATATAACGGTAATTTTTATAAGGGCTTATTGTGTTTAAACAATAAGCCCGTAGCAAATTTTGAGTATAGTGAAACTATGAAAACCGGTTTAGTTATGTTTAATTATAATGTATTAAAACTCGGTAACGCTTTAAATTATTGTTTAGAAAGTCCTAAACATATAAAAGAATATATGGCAGCTAAAACCAAAGACGAAAAAAATGAAAACAAGTTTTATAAGATGATTAACGAATATTTTGAAGAAAATAATCTTGATAAAAACAATTTAAGCTACATATATTCAATACTCATAAATAAATATTTTAAAGAAAAAGAGGTTGAAAATGGTTCTTCTTGTAAGTAATAAATGCGATTTAATGTTGAATTATTCAGATTGGGTGTTTAATCGTTTAACAAACGGTAGAATAAGTAGACCGGCTAAGAACGGCACTGAAAAAGCAGTAGACTTCACACCACAAAATGTGGATTGTGTTGTATTTAAAACGCGAAATCCGATTCCACTTTTAAACAAAGTAAGTTCACTTCAATATCTTAATTACAAGTGTGTTTATGATATTTATTTAAGCCCTTATGATGAAACGATAGAACAAAACATTGGCACAAAAAGAGAAATACTTTTTGCAATAAGGAAACTGTCTGACAAAGTTGGCTCAGATAAGGTATATTGGCATTATTCACCATTATTCTTATCAGACAAATATACAGTTGAATTTCATCAAAAGTCCATTAAAAGCCTTTGTAGAGCATTAAAAGGCAAATGCAAATCTGTTATTATTGATGCATTAAAGCCTACATATAAAACACAAGTTGATTTTAAATTAATTGACGGTCAAGAATATGCAAGATTTATTTTTAGTCTAATTAATATTGTGACTGCTGAGGGTTTTGACGTAATTGTAAATTTTGATGACCAAAGTGACAAACGAGGCTATTTTGTTGATATGATTTATGAAACTTATGGCATAGATACCTCAAAAAAAGCTTATATTGATTTAGGTATGGATGATGCTTGCTGCGGTAATTGTTTGTATTGCTCAAAAAGAGACAATTTTAAAGCAGAAAAGATATTGTCAACACATAATCCAAATAATTTGAAGCTTGACGGTTCATCTAAATTACTTCCAAGAAAATCAAAAACAAAAACTAAATATAACAGTAAAAATCAATATCAACTATCTATGTAATATAGTTGACAAGTGATGAAATTTGCGTTACTATAATTATAGTAATTATTATATTTTAATTTTATATTTGTAACATTCAGTAGTATATCCTCTTGGAGATACTACTGTTTTTTTATATAAATTTTATACAGCACACCGATAAATTTATTAACCACGAGTTAAGAGTTTATCGGTGTTTTTTTATTTTCTACAGAAGTATATTTTTACTTCTGTTTTTTTATATATTTTTTCCATTTTAATAAACACTTGAAATTAAATTTATGCTCATCAAGTGTTTGGTTGTAAGGGCAAACAACAGGAGGTAGTAAATATGGAAAAAGATAAAAAGGTTGAACAATTCAACCGGCTTAAATCTTATACCAAATACCAGTGTGTTGATAAAAACACCGGTGAAAAGTGTAGGTTTATGAAAGAAAATGACACAACGGCTTTTGTATATGCAAAGGGCAAACGAAATCGTGGCTGGAGATATAACATTGAAGATTTCTTCAAACGTTATGACATGATAATTCCAACTGCCAAAGATGTAGACAAGAAATGGCACAGAAAAATCAAAAGTGTTATTAACGCTCTTGAAAAATCAGGCTTATGGCAAGACCTTAAAGCTGACTATGAAAATCTTTATAAGATGACATATTCAGACAAAATGCTTATCAATGATTTGTATTGGACTATGCCGTTTGTTAAATCTAATACAACAGATGAAGAAATTTCTCAATATAACCAAAAAATGAGCGTTTTTATTGATAAGTATCCATTTTTGCTTTCTTCAAAAGATGATAGAGGACTTATCTGTATAAATACATTTTATATTTGGGAATTGTCTGAAGTAAAGACAAAATCTATGTACTTCGGTTGGCAAAATAAGTTATTCAAAGAGCAAATTCAAAATGCTCTTGATAACAAAGAAAAAATCACAAAACAAGCAAGAGTAAATTACGATGTAACATTTGAATATGAACCGGATAAAAATAAGGCATGGTATTCGGAAGAGTATCGTGACTGTGGTAACGGTCATTATTATATTGCTCTTAATTCGTCTATGGCTCTGTTTTGTGAAAATGACTAACGGAGGTGTTTATTATGCCTGAAATATGGAATAAGAAAGCATCTGACAAAGAAATAAATGCTTGTAAAGGTAATTACTGTGGTTTATGTAAAAACCAAGATAGATGCCTTACTCTTTGCTTTGATAGAACATTAAGGCAAAGGGTTGATGAGTATTTATACAATTTAGAAATTATTTAAAGGAGAAAAAAATATGAATACATTTAATGATTTGAAGGAATTCTTTCCAACACCACCTGAACTTGTAGCAAAAATGATTTGTAATATGAGATTCAAATCAGATTGCTCAGTTCTTGAACCGTCTGCCGGAAGTGGTAACATTGCAAAGTTTATTGTTATTGCTAATGATTGTCTTAATTCTTCTTGGTGTTTTAGAAATTACGAAGGTGGTAATATTGATGAAAAATGCAGACAAATTATTTTGAACGATGCTGTTGAACGTTATTATCGTGAAGAAGAAAGAAGACAAGAAAATGAGTATTACACTCTTCCTAATTCACGCATTAACATTGATTGCGTTGAACAGGATAAAAATCTTCAATTAATACTTAAAGATTATAACTTTAATGTTGTCGGTGATGATTTTTTGAAGTTTAGTACCTCAAAAATGTATGATTACATCATTATGAATCCACCTTTCTCAAACGGCGATGAACACCTTATGAAAGCAATAAGACTTGCAGAGAAAAATGGTGGCTCACAGATTGTATGTCTGCTTAATGCAGAAACAATTCGTAATCCGTACAGTAAAGGTCGTATTCAGTTGAAGGAAATTCTTGATAATTATGGTGCTACATACGAGTATGTTCAGGATGCATTTAAAAATGCTGAAAGAAATACAGATGTGGAAGTTGTAATTATTAAGGTTACAATTCCTAATCTCAGAAAATATGAGTTTGACTGGTCTAAACTTAATGAGGGTATTGACGATTTAGCGTTTGAAATACCGGATGAATGTAATGAACTTGTTATTGATGACAAGTTAAAACAGCCGGTCATTCAATATCAATGTGAAATTGAACTTGGAAAAAAGTTATTCTTTGAATATTACTCTATCAAAGACAAGATTTCACATCAATTTGCAAATGAAAATGATCCGCTTTATTCAATTAAATCTAAGCCAATCATTTCACTAAAAGTTGGTAAAAATGATTTAGCAGATAAAAACACAACTTTCTCAGAGGTTGTAAATGCTTATGTTGAAGAAGTTCGATATAAGTATTGGTATGAACTTCTTCATAAGCCATTTTTTATGGAAGGCTTACCTTCATCTGCAAAAGAAGAATATTTTAACGAAATTCAAAAACTTGTTAAGTATGAATTTTCAATACCTAATATCTGCGAGGTTAGACTTGACATTTTAAGAAAGACAACACAGGCGATTGAAGATTCAATAATTGCATTATTTGATAAATTCACTTACAAACATTCTATGGGATGTGAAAAGAATGTTCATTATTTCAACGGATGGAAGTCAAACGATGCATTTATCATTAACAAAAAAATAGTAGTACCTTACTTAAACGCCTTTGATTGGAGCGGCAGATTGAATATTAATTACGAAACAAAAGAATTTCTTAAAGACATCGAAAAAATATTTATGTATTTTGATGCTGATCCAACACCAAGCGATCTTGACTTCTACTGTGAAGCATACACGAGGAGAGGTCAGAACAGAAAATGTAAATTTAAGTATTTTGATGTCGATTTCTTCAAAAAAGGAACAGCTCATATTACATTCAAGGATGATGAACTTCTTAAAAAGTTCAATATCTATGGATGTATGAAAAAAGGTTGGCTGCCACCATCATACGGTAAAAAATCTTATGATGAAATGGCAGTAGAAGAAAAAAGCGTTGTTGATGAGTTTGAGGGTGCTAATGAATATTCTAAAGTATTTGCTAATACAGAGGATTATATTGTTTTCCCAGAATCGTCAGTAAAAATGCTCAATGCTTAGGAGGTCATCAATATATGAATGAATATTATATTGAAAACAACAAAATAATTGATAGCAATAAATTATTTAATATCCACAATGAATTTAAAATTGTTGAACATATTCCTTACGGATGTTATCTTATTTGGAATACTAATTTTGTTGAAGGATATTTACCTTTAGCAGAATTGCTCCCAAATAACTATGGTTTAAGACCAATTAATCCGCATACATTAAAGGCAATTAAAGTTGATGATTCAAAAAAGATATTAAAACTTGTTGCTCAAGGAATTAATACTCTTACTAAAATGGAAAAGTATTATAAAAAATTTATAAATTCTCAAATCACTCAAAAAGCAGAGAGAGCAAATCTTTGCAAGGAATGTATTCCAATTATGAAAAACATTCCGGGCGTTGAAAATTTGTATGGAGGTTAATATGATTAGATGCAATAATTGTATGGAGTTATTCAAATCAGAAAATGATTTGAAGAAAATTGTAGAAAAATCAGAACTCATTGACGGAAATTGGCAAACTACTGACAGGTTTGCTTATGATCCTACTATGGATTTGAATAATACAGATGATACTGAATATGAGATATTCAATGGTTGTCCGTGTTGTAACAGTGATGAGTATTTGATGGACTTAGCTCCTTATGAAACTGAAAAAGATGAATCAGATATTCTTGAAAAAGCTTTAAGTTCTTTTGAGACTGGCCATTTAGCTAATCAAGATGACTTTGATTCATACGAAGAATATGAAAAATACTGTGGCTATATGGAATATGGTCCGGTAGACTTTTATAACGAGTTTCGTGATGAGCTTGATTTTTCGGATGATTTTGTTTCTGAATATGGTTACAAGGAGGAAAATTTATTGGAAGATTTAATAAATAAATTTAATACATACGAAAAATGTATAGAGTTCAGAAACCAATTAGTGAATGAAAATCTCGTTTGGGAAACATATTGGAAAGATTCAGGTGGTAAAACCATAAGAGAATCTGAAAACGATGACTCTATTGGCACAGAAAATGACTATGTAACAATTCAATTTGTAGATATGATTGGATGTGATGGATATTCAAATTCAAAACATGTGTTTAAATTTGCGGTCTTTATATACAAAAACAGAATTGAGGACGGATTTACAATGCATGATACCATCGAAGATGCTATTAAGGATTATATGGAAACATTAAAATTGATTAGCTCAAGTAATTCTACCAAAGAGAATAAGGAGGATTATTGATGGTAAGGGTAGTATTCAAATACAAAGATGAATGTACATTCGGCAAATGGGAAACGCAAGAATGCGTTGTCAACAGTGTGCAGGAATGTAAAAAAATTTACGGACTGGGTGTTGATTGTGAATATCGCATCTTGTCGGTTGAAGAGGTATAAGCAATATGAAAAAATATAAAAACTTAACAGAAGAGGATATTGAAATTCTTAAAGAATGGGAAGTACCGGAAGAAGATATTGAACAAATAGATGAATTCTATGGTAAAACTTATTACTATTATGTTGAACCGGTAAAATCAATATTTGATGATATTAAATATGATTATGACAAAAAGAAAAGAATTACTGCTGAAAAAGCAAGAGAAATTCTTGGTAACGTAAATTTTTTGTCAGGTCTAAACCGTAGCACATTCCATTGGACTTCTGAAAGAATAAATAATAACGGTGAAAAAGTCTGCTTTGACAGTAGCCATTATTGGAGAAAAATTATTAAGGAGACTGAAAATGAATAAGTATACTAATTGGGCTAATAAAACAAAAAACGAAATTAAAACAATATTACCAACTGTTAATGTTGATGAGGATGTAGTTTTAATTCCGGCTGATGAACTTGATTTCGACAGACAAGATTCCGTATGGTACGGAGGTTATCTTGGTGAAATCAAGTATAACGGCATTGTTTACGAGGTCCACGCTGTTGGCGAAGTAAGAGCTACTTTGTTTGATGACAATAACGAAGAAGTTGCTTCTGTTGTTGACCAAAACAGAGCAGGTGCGTTTTACAAAGAAATGCGTCAATTTATCAAAAATGATAATAAACTTCGTAAACTCGAAAATAAGGGCAAATTGTATTTTGGAAACAATAATTGGTTTGAAATTCTTGTTTTTGATGATATTGAGTCACCGCTGCATGGTGAAATCATTGAAGCAGCTTCATCAGTAACAGAAGTATTTACTTCGTTAGCAGAATACATCAAAGATACAATTAAATAATTTTAGGAGGACTAATTCAATGTTAAGAGAAATTAAAGAAGGTATGTTCAAAATAAACCGATTGTATGGTACACCATATTATGTTGAGGCAAGTTGTGAGAAAGAATTATTTATTTTTGTGGCTGATAAGGCTGCAAAAGGTGAAATAATTACTTCTGTTTCTGAAATTCGTTTAGATGGTACTACACCAAAGGTAAAAGTATTATCAGACAAAAGATTTAAAAAGATTCTTAAAGATATACTTGATTCTGATGTGAACCCTTACGAAAATAAACTCAACGAAAATCCTTATGCAGACTTTATTTATCCAAAAAACGATATAAACAGAGCTGTATTTGGAGATTCGGCTGAACTTGAACTCCCAAAAGAACCGGTTGTATTTAACGGCAATATGGACTGCTCACTTGATGAACTTGTTGATGAACTTGAAGTGGATTGTTGGGAATTAATCAAAGCCTACGCTGCATTGTTTGATTGCAAGATAGTTCCAAACGAATATTCCGATGAAAATGACATCAGCTACGATGTTGCTAAATCGCTTCAAAACAGTATTATTCAAATGTTTCGTTCAGCAGGCGTTAAGTTTGTTAATGAGTTTGGCGACGAATGTTAATTAATTCTAATAAACAAAGGTGCTGTTAATTCAGCATCTTTGTTTTAGAAAGGAAAATAAAATGAAAATTGGTGTAACTGAAAGAGGAGATCCATCAATAGATTTTACTTGGACCAAGAAGCTGGATAAAATGGATGGATGTATTTTAATAACAAAAAACTTAACAGATAAAGTTATTGAACAGGCAACTCCTTATTTCGATAAATTGATTTTTCACATTAGCTGTACAGGATATGGACAAACGGTCGTAGAGCCTAACATACCCGTGTTTGAAAACCAGCTTTCTCAAGCTCAGAAGCTTATTAAAAGTGGTTTTCCTGCCGATCGTGTAGTTATTAGAATTGATCCAATTATTCCAACTAAAAAGGGGCTTGTAACGGCTACTGAAGTTTTTAAGAGAGCCTATGAACTTGGGTTCCATAGATTTCGAGTTAGTCTTATCGATTGTTATCCTCATGTAAGAGAAAGAATGCATAATATGGGATTAACACCTCCTTATGGAGATAAGTTTTCTCCTGAAAAGGAGCATATAGATGCAACAAATAATATCATAAATCAGTGGAAAAAAGAATGTCCTAAAGCGTGCATTGAAAGTTGTGCAGAACATGATCTTGTATCAACTGAAAGAATAGGCTGTCTAAGCAAAAAAGATTTGGATCTGCTTGGTCTTAAAATGGAGAATCCGGATGATGCTGGTTTTCAGAGACACGGATGTTTATGTTGTTCTGCAAAAACTGAGCTACTTAGCAAAAAAGAACGTTGTCCTTATCAATGTATGTATTGTTATTGGAAAGACTGATTTTAAAAGTGATTTTTTATAGTGATGACAAAACTACTTCTTATGTTGATTTTATTACTTTTGAAAATTTAATTGAATTAATACGAGAAAAAATCATTATTCCAAATGCTAAATAAGAAAGGAAAAACTATGAATTCTAAATATTTATATTATATGTTGATTCTCAAATCGTCAAAAACGATAATTGCTGAATTAACTATAAAACAAGAAAAACAAATTGTCGATTGTTTAAAAGAAAATGCACCTGAGAGGGTGTATGACGGTCAATTCACGGATATTTCAGGTAAGGTATGGAATTATTCGGATATTGAAAAAATCTATTATATTTCTCCTAATGAGTACGTGCATTTGGACGAAATATATCAAATTCTTTTGTCTATGAATTTAGCACAAAATATTCAATTAAAAAAGTTTTGCATTCCAAACATTACAAAAAATAAAAAGAAAGAATATTTTGTAACTTACGATCTGACATATCACGATGATAATGTTGTTAAACCTATATTTACATTAAGTGATATGATTGAGGCTTGTAAAACTAAATAATATTACATAATAACTACCACCGTTTATTCGGTGGTAGGGGAGGTTTTATGGATAATAACAAAAGAAAAGTAATCAATGAACTTACAACAGAAAAAATTAATAATTTCTATGATAGAAAAAAAGAAATTATGAAAACTGTTGATAAATTAAATGAAATATTCAATGAACACATTTCACCGGAAAATGTCTGTGAATATAATCAGACGTGTATGGGAAGATATATTGAATATACTGCAGGGTTTAACTTATCTGAAGATGGTTATCCAAATATTTCAGAATATTTCAAGATAGGCTGTTGGAAAATTAATACAACCGATATGTCTGTTGAAGAAATAAAGGATGAAATAATTAAGTATCTATACCGAAGAATAAGAAGGAAAGGAAAATAAAATGAAACAGTTAATTACTGAAACATGTCCTAACTGTGAAAAAGAAATAACAATAGCATGGGATGTAAAAAAAGACGGCTACAAAACCATTTGTCCTAATTGCGGTAAAACATTAATGCTTTGCAGTGCTTGTCTTGATTCTGACACACATTGTCTATCGTGTGATTGGAACAAAGAAAATGGCTGTTACCGTAGCAGAGAAAAGCCTAAACAGGAATTTCTTGTAAGAAATCAATTGGTTGAACATAACGGTATTTTGTACAGAGTTGTGGAAAACCAATCTGATAATTCAAAAGGAACACTAATATACCTAAGTGCGTTAAGTGGTTTTTGTCGTTTAGTAAAATTAAATGAAATTAAAACTTTTACTAAAATTACAAAAACTGCACGCAGATATACAGTGAAAGCTATCAAAGACTTTTTGTCCGGTAATTGTGATTGTTATAAAGAGTATCAAGAAACAATACTGGAATTAAATAATCATCGGACTTTGTATATATGTAATGATAACGATAATTGTAGTGGCGTTCGATTAGTTTCCACTTCAAGAGAATTTGATAAAAATTACAATGACAATATTCTTTATGAATATAATTTTGGTACAGACAACTTTGGTTCTTTGTTTTTAGCTATTCAGTTAGCTTTGTATGCTAATGAACAAACACCGTTGTCTGAATAACAGGAGGTAATTATGTCAAATACGGTAAAATTTATAACCGAACAAGGTGACATTCTAAATCGTTCATATTATGATTTTGTATGCCATCAAGTAAACTGCATAGGAAAAATGGGCGCAGGTCTTGCAAAACAGATAGCTGATATGTATCCTGAAGTTAAAGATGGCTATATTGCTCATTCTTCAATACACAAGCCTGATGAACTTTTGGGTAGTTGCTTTTTGTCGGAAACTTTTGAAGGTTTAAATGATTGGCGTGGTCCAAAATATATTGCTAACCTTTACGGCCAGCTTAATATTGGCACGAATAAACAGCAAACCGATTACAAAGCTTTGCAGAAAGCAATACAAGATTTTTACAAACAATTATCTGAAATAATACCACAAAAAAATGGATATAATCTTTCAGAACCATTAAGAATTGCATTTCCTAAAAATATGGGATGTGGTCTTGCCGGCGGCAATTGGGATATTGTTGATAAAATCATTATTAAAGAAAGCAGTTTTGCTTCTTATTATTACAATATGGATTTAGATATTTATATTGTGGAATATTCTAATTAATTCTTACAAAAGAACATCACTTCGGTGGTGTTCTTTTTTTCTTGCATGCAGCAGGAAATCTATTGACATTACATGAGATTTGCGTTACTATAATTATAGTAATTATTATATTTTAATTTTATATTTTGTAATATTCAGTAGTATATCCATTTGGAAATACTGCTGTTTTTTTATATACATTTTTTATAACGCACTGATTAATTTATTAGCCACGAGCTAAAGGTTTTTCGGTGCTTTTTTATTTTTAGCAGAATTTCTGCTTTTAAATAGATTCATAATTCATAAACATTTGCATTAAAATTTTGACTCAGCAAATTGTTTAACCGTATGGGTAACGGTAGGAGGTAGTTAGTTATGAATCATATAAAAATCAGTCAAATTATTAGTGATTATCCTGCAGGCACAAGAGTTGAACTAATAAAAATGGATGATAATATTCATCCAATTGTTCCCAGCACAAAGGGCACAGTTGATTTTGTTGATGATACAGGACAAATTCATGTCATTTGGGATAATGGAGCAGGCTTAGCACTTGTACCAGAAGTCGATAAATTTAAAAGAATTTAAGCGGAAAGGAAAAATTATGAGAACTCCACAAAAATACTTAAATAATTTTAAGCAAGGAATAATCACAAAAGAAATGTTGACATTCTGTTTGTTTAGTTCTAATAAGAGAGCTAAAAATTGTCGTGACAAAATCCGTGAGTACAAAAGGACTTTGAGAAACAGCTACTATTTATACGATAAGTATAATTATCTTGATAATTATACTGAAAAGATGGAAATGTACTATTTTCAAAAAGAAACAATGCTTTCTATTGTAGAACCAACTTGTATTCACAAAGAGTTCGCCGGATATGAAAGAATTAGAATATTCGATTATGACGATGATTATGATGAATATCTTGAATCTGGTCAATTTGTTTGGCAAAATTCTTATTTTGACAACGACATTGGAAGAGAGGTCGATTTTGGAGATATAGAGGACAAAAGCAAACCTAAATACAGGTGGTATATCTTTTATGATTTCAAAAATGGATACTCATTTCATTCACCAATTGAGGAGAAAGATATTTCTGAATTGGCGTCTACAAACTTTGTAAATAAGATTGTAGACCTAATTAGAAATGGCAATTATCAGTATGTTGATTAAAAAAATTAAAATTTTAAGGAGAAAAAAATTATGACTATTACAAAATTTACAACAATGGAAACCGGCAAAACATACGAAACACCACTTATGGTAACTGAAATCAATGAAAAAACAGGCAAAAATGGCTCTGCTTATCTTGATGTTAAGTTGTCTGATGGTGATAATGCAATCATAGCTAAGTGCTTTAATATGACTGTTGCTGATTTTAGCGCAAAAGTTGGGGAGGTACTTGATTTTAATATTTCTGTTGAGGAATATAACGGTTCACCGTCATATAAAATCACAGGATTTAAACCTTGTAATGAAGATATTAATAAAGCTGATTTTGTTATCAGCGCACCTATCCCTGCAAAAGATATGTATGATTACATTTACAAAACATTGAAAAATCTTGAAAACAAAGATGTTTCAGATTTAGGTTGTAAAATCTATGAAGAACTTAAAAGCAGATTAATGTATTGGTCTGCTGCTAAAACAATGCATCATGCATATTTAAGTGGTCTTCTTTATCATACATACCGTATGGTTGCCGCCGCTGAAATTCTTTCAGCAATTTATCCTTCTTGCAACAGAGATTTAGTTATTTGTGGCTGTGCTCTTCACGATATCGGCAAGATTAAAGAACTTAGTACCGATAGTCTTGGAAATGCTACATACACAATTGACGGAAGCTTACTCAATCATTCACTTATCGGTATCGAGTGTGTTAGTTATTATGCTAATGAACTTGGTACAGATAAAGAAGTGTTGAGGAATTTAAAACATATTATTGCATCTCATCACGGAGAACTTGAATATGGCGCTATTGTTAAACCGGCAACAATTGAGGCAATTATTGTTTCTCAAATTGACTACCTTGATTCAAGAGTAGAAATGTTTGAAGAAGCACTTACTAATGTTGATGCAGGTTCAATGACAGAAAACTATGTGGCTGGTGTACACCTTTACAAGCCAAATATTCAGGTGAAAACAAATGAGGAGGAAAAATAATATGTATAGTATTCTCGACAAAAGTGATAAAAGTGAGTTTATGACAGGGTATGGTTTTAACATCAGAGTATGGGATGAAGATTGCTTATGTATTTCAGATAAATCAAAAGTTGAATTCATCAAAAATCATGGTGCATCTATTCTAAAGGAAAATGATGTATATGACCAATATCAAAAAGCATCTAATTCAGGAAAAATTGATATTATTGATGCATTGGAAGTTGATGAACAAAGAGGCTTTTGGGCTGTATTTGCAAGTGTTGTCACGAATGAAACAGGCTGTTTAATTTGCTATGTTCCAGATGATGACAATGATAATACAGCTATTATTATTCCTTATGGTGCTCCTTGGAGTTACAACGATAAGGAAAAAGAAGCTTTTGCAACGCCTGAGTCTACCAGAAAATTTTTCAAGCCGTAGTTTGAAGAAATTGGTATTGAAGAACCTGTTTTGTTTAATACAATTTCTTTCGATGATACTTGGGAATAATTAATTATTATTAGAGTCATTTGCTTTTTGCAAATGGCTCTTTTTAGGAGGGAATTTTCTATTGAAAAACGAAAGAAAAGAACTTTTAAGATGGGCTGAAAGCCTATCAAACGAAGAATTAGAAAACGAATATTATAATGCCGTTTATGATAGTCTTGGTTCACAATGTGAATCTATGTACGAATTAGGATATGATATTCGTGACATAAAAGAACAAGAAGAACATGAAAAATATTTGGGAGAAAAAGCAGATGTTTTGGGAAAAATCTGTTTAGAACGCAACATTAAGTTGTGGGAAAAATAAGAAAGAAGGAAAAGTCATGAATGAAATGAACACAATAAATGTTAAGTATGTATTTTCTGATACAGGTAACTGCATTGATTATTTTAAAGAAATTAATACAGAGCAAATAATTGCTCGTATCAGTTTTGATGAAAAATATGTAAAGTGGTTTACGGTAGATGAAAACTTAACACCTGATAATCCAATATTAAATGGTATTACACTTTGCATTCTTGAAATAGAGAATTATGAATTATTCACAGAAACCATTGATAATAACATTGGTATTGGCATGGCAAAAAAAGGAATACTTTTTTCGTGGGAATGGTTGAGAGAAAATTCTAAATATTTTAACAAATATTTTGGAATGTTTTCATACAGCAATTGGCATTACTGGATTGAGGATTGCATGAAGAAGTTTCATGTGAACAGAAAAGAATTTGATGATTATATTTATAATCCTAAATTTATAACAAAAACCACAAAACCTGCTAAAACTCCTCCTTTATGTGAAATGTCACTTTATGGAGAAGAACCCATGGAATTCAATGTTACTACGGTTCATCATAATCTTTTCAATATTTCTTGGGAAGAATACACATTTGACAGAAACGGTACTTGCCAAAGTATTGTCGGTTACAAAAGTGATGATTTAAAGAAATGGTATTCAGATTTTAAATATAAATACGAACTTGAAAGTAAAAAATGGTTTGATTTTTATTTGAATTACAATGACGATAACATTTTCCATGCTGAAAATGCTTTCGTAAGTAATGGATACCACATTATGAACCCTCATACCCTTATAAGATTAAAGAATAAAAATTTAATTAATCATAAAAAGATTTTAAAATTGGAGGAAAATTAAATGCGTTACATATTTGAAATGGACTTACATCCTGATGGAGATTTTGGCTTTCCATTTCTTATTCCATGTGGATTAATTTGGAACAATGAGAAAGAAAAATATTCTTTTAAAAAAGAATATTCAAACAGAAAAACGGCTGTTAAAGAGGTCAATGAAATTTGTACTTATTTAAAAGACAATGTTCATGGTATAAATTATGTTGTTGACAGAGTTCGTTTAATGTTTGAAGAATTTCTCAAAGAACTTAATTCAAATACTTCTAATGAGAATCCGTCTATTGAAAACGAATATGTTTACGAGGAAATGAGTGGTAATCAGACAGAAATCACTTTTTATTCTGAACCTGAATATTATTATGATTTACCTTGGACTGATGAAGAATTAGACATAATCATCAACAGTAAAAACAGCCCTACTCAAAAAGATTTAAAACAAGCAATTTTAAATCTGTATAAAGAAAAGGAGTAATATGTTTTTAACAGAAAGAGAAAAAAACAGAAGAAAAGCATTTGAATATTTTGTTGAAAAGATAAAAAAGCAAAATAAAGATACGATTGTTTTTGGCAATGAAATATATCAGTTTACTACAAAAAGGGGTAAGGTATATAAATATTTGCCTGTAAGCAGTATTGAAAAAGCTATTGAAGATTATCCAAACAACAAAATTGAAAGATGCAACGGTTTCGTTTTTGTTTTAGTAAACGAAAATTGATTTAAGGAGGAGTCAATTTTGACTATTGTAGAAAAAGTAATTAAGCTTCTTACCAATTACGGTCAAATGTCACTTTTTGAAATTTACGATGCTTTACCGGAACATACGGAGGCATCTATAAGAGGTAATATTAACCGTTATATTTCAAAAAAAGGTAAAGAAGCTTTGATTAAAAGAGTAGACAAAGGAATTTATTCCGTTGTTGAAATTATTTCAGTAGAAGAAAAAGGGGATAAGAAGTATATTTCTTATCAAAACACTTTCTTTACTGATAACGGTAAAAACGAACTTTGTGTATTGCACAAAGACTTTGAAGTTCCTGCTGATTCTGAAATTGAAGTCGGGTGCTATCAAAGAAATCATATATTTGTATCATACGATGATTTGCAAAACCATTTAGAAAGCGTGAAAGCAATATTCTATAACGGTGATGCAGTTGAACTTATGAAACGAATTCCTGATGAAACCTTTGATTTTTGTATTACTGACCCACCTTACAGAACAATAAGTGGCGGTAACAGTGGTAAAAACTCTCCAAAGGGTATGCTTTCAAAAAACGATGGTAAAATCTTTGAATTTAACGATTGTAACTCGAAGGAATGGATTCCACAGTTATTCAGAGTGATGAAAAATGGTACTCATACCTATATATTTTCTAATCTTATTAACTTATGGGAATTCCACGATATAGCCATCAAAGCAGGATTTAAGGTACATAATCTTTTAAGTTGGGAAAAGAACAATGCAAATTGTTCTCGCTGGTATATGCCTAATTCAGAATTTGTATTATTCCTTTATAAAGGCAAAGCTAAGGCAATTAACAATTGCGGTAGCAAAAGGATACATCATTTTGATAACATTTTAGGCAATAAAACACACCCGACTGAAAAACCGTTGGACCTTATTAAATTTTATATGGAAAATTCATCAAACGAAGGTGATTTCGGATTTGACCCATTTGCCGGTAGTTTTTCTTTGGCAAAAGCAGGACTTATGCTTAATAGAAAAACACTTTCGGCTGAGATTGACCAAAATTATTATTATTTCCATAAAAATCAAATATTAAATTCAATTTAAGGAGAAATTATGAAAAATATGCTTTATAAATTTATTTTGAAAAACGGTTCAAAAGTTTTTGCAGAAATGTCTGAATGTGCAAAAGATAATATTGTTAAATATTATGATGGTTGTGCAGCTTATGCTAAAATGGGTGATGCATCATTCACTACAATTGGAAATAACACAATTAATTACAATCAAGTTTCTTCTGTTGAAGAAATTGAAAATCCAATTGAGAATAGGTTTTTTAAATTAAAACCTGAACACATTATAGCTTTGCAAAAATTAAATATAAAATCATTTATTGAGAATGTTGATAGTTTCAACATTTATTTTGATACAAAAAGACCATTTGGAAATAGTGATGTCTTTGAAGATGTTTTTGAAATTCTCGGTATTAACAGTAATACTATTGATGAGGCTTATGAAGTGGAATTTGTAAATACTGATATTGCTGAAACAATTAGAAATAAAAGGGAAAAAGCTTATGAAGAAGCTATGTTGTTTTTAGCCGAACTCCCAATTGCTTACAAAGTAATCATGTATCACATGACCTTTGAGCCGGGATTCTATGAATTGCCTGATACTTACGAATACAGCAATGTTCTCTTAGGCTATTTAAAAGTCAAGAACTTTGTTACTTTAAGAAAAAGTATCAAAAGCATACAAAGAATTTTATTTCCAACTGGTTTTCAAGAAGAACTTAGCATATTAATAAATGAACTTTTTAAAATTGAATTTGGTGGTAACAGGGCATTTGAAATTGCTATGAAAATGGTCCAATATCAGTATAAAGATAAACCGTATTTCATACATTCATTTGCAAGAATATTAAAAATCTTTAATAATAATGCTCCTGATAATCAGAAAATATCAATAACAAAAGATATGATTATGAATGCTTTGAAAAAGAATCACATTGAGATTCTTTGTAATTGTGGCAGTAAAAAAGTATCTCTCAAAATTAAGAAAGAAATCATTGAATTCAAAAATTATGATTGGGGGAATATACTTTTGCTTGATCAAATTGATAAAGAAAAATTAAGTGATATTATATACAAGAATGTATGTGAACTGCTTGAAAAAGACCCGGTATTATATTACAGAATATATTTATTGCTTAATTAAGGAGGAAAGATTTATGAAAAAAGTTGATGCTGACAAACTCAAAGAATGGGTTAAAGAATTTCATCCAAATGACACTTGGGCGTTGAGTATGCTCGATAATGCACCTGAAATCAATGACAATATTGATATTAATGAATACATATTCAAAACTATTGTTGCTGAAAGATGTGTTCGTGCAATAAGGATGGCATTTAAAAAGAGAACCTTTGCAAAAGCATCTCAGTATTATTCAGAGCTGTTTGATTTGTTTTATACAGATGAATTGACTGAACCCAGCCAAATTTTCTTGTTAAAACAAATGCAATTTTCTTTTACCACACTTCTTTCGGATGAAATCGTTTACACTTTAACTGATTATCTCAAGGGAAATTTTAGTACAAAGCATGAAGCTGAACAAATCAACGCTTATCTTAATTATTCAATTGATTGCAAGAATAATTTATCAAAAGATAAGTTTGATTCATTAAAATCAGAATATTTGTTTTGTAGTAATATGCACACAAATCAATTAATTACTTTTTTTGATTTTCTCAAAATGAAACATGAACTTATGTTGTATGAGGATTATATCAAATATTACTACAAGTAGGAGGAAATTATGAGAAAAAATATAAGAGAAAAATTAGAAACTGAAACAGCAAAAAAGCTTGCAGATTATTTAGCAAGTCTTACAGAAAAAGACATTATTGATTGTTATTTTCTTGATAATGACACATTTACCATAAGATTTTCTTTATACGGTAATGAGAGCGTTGTTAACAATATTATTGAAATCATTCATGATAATGATTTGGTTGACTTCTTTGCCAGAATATGGCTTGATGAGGGCACATTTCATTATATTTTTGATTATGAGTATGACACATATGTTCTTACACGAACAAATGTGGTTTTACAAGGTGAAAATGGCTATCTTGATGAAAGTATCGGCACTTGGAAACAGCATCTTGATGAACTTTCAAGAAATGCTTTAATTAAATTCCAAACAACTAAGTTTTCTTCTGCAAATGATATGCTTGAAAAAATTAAAGTAAATGATTATTACAATCATGTTACAGAAGAATACGTCTTTACATATAATGACGGTGATTCTATTGCAGTCTATAACATTGATAAAGACGAGGCAAAAACATTGTCTAAACAAGCAAAAGAAAATGATGAGTATTGGGGCGCATTTCTTGGACCGGGTGGTTACATATATGACGAACCCCAAAACTCAGAATGGTGTGAAAGTCATTTTGAAGAAGATGGTTGGATTACAACAACTGATTATCAAAATGCTATTTTGTGTAAATAATTAATTTTTACGAAAGAACATCACTTCGGTGGTGTTCTTTTTTTGTTATTTGCAGCAGGAAATCTATTGACATTAGTTGATGTTTGCGTTACTATAATGATAGTAATTATTTATGTTTTAATTTTATATTTGTAACATTCAGTAGTATATCCTCTTGGAGATACTGCTGTTTTTTTATATACATTTTATACAGCACACCGATAAATTTATTAACCACGAGTTAAGAGTTTATCGGTGTTTTTTTATTTTCAGCAGAAGTATATTTTTACTTCTGTTTTTTTATATATTTTTTCCATATCAATGGACTTTCACATAATTTAAGCTCAGTGAAAGGTTCAGTCGTAAGGGCAACGACAGGAGGTAGTTATTATGGAAAACAAATTAACACAAAAAGAAATAAACAAAATTATAGAAAACCATAAACACTGGTTAAATGAAGATGTTGATGATTGGGAAAGTATGAGGGCCGATTTTTTTAATCAAGACCTTAGTCATGCAAACCTTAGTCGTGCAGACCTTCGTTATGTAAACCTTAATAATGCAAACCTTAGTGGTGCAAACCTTAGTGGTGCAGACCTTAGTGGTGCAGACCTTAGTTGCGCAAACCTTCGTTATGCAAACCTTCGTTATGCAAATCTTTGTGGTGCAAATCTTTGCGGTGCAGACCTTCGTGGTGCACATCTTCGTGGTGCATACCTTTGTGGTGCAAACCTTAGTGGTGCAAACCTTAGTTATGCAAACCTTAGTGGTGCAAACCTTAGTTATACAAACCTTAATTATGCAAACCTTAGCGATGCAGACCTCCGTAGTGCAAACTTTAATAATGCAGACCTTTCAGACACAAAAAATATGATATACATTCCAATGGCTTGTCCTGAAGAGGGTTCATTTATTGGTTTTAAGAAAGCCGTATATGCAGATAAAAACTACATTGTAAAGCTTGAAATTTTAGCGGATGCTCTTAGAAGTTCAGCCACAAGCAGAAAATGCCGTTGCAATAAAGCAAAAGTTTTAGAAATTCAAAACGTAGACGGTTCAAAAGCTAATATTGATGTTGTTCATAGTATATTTGACCCATCGTTTCAGTATAAAGCAGGTCAAATAGTTGAAGAACCTAATTTTGACGATAATCGCTTTAACAAGTGTTCTAAAGGTATTCATTTCTTTATCAATCGTCAAGAAGCAGTTGATTTTTAGTCGTATATAACGACAGGAGGTAGTAATTATGGAAAACAAATTAACACAAAAAGAAAAAGATAATCAAATACCAAAAAAGTTTGAACAATCTACTGATTATAAATGCAAATGTTATCCAAATTGTGGAAAATGCCTATTGGATGATAAACCATGTATCAAAAAAGGATTTACTTGTTGGTTTGGAAGCGAGGTAAACCGTGACTAATTTTGAGTTAATTATTAGTCATATATAACGACAGGAGGTAGTTTTATGAATCAAAATACAAATTTAGGAGGAATTTCATCATGGCAGAACAATTAAATCCTAACAAGAAAAAAGTTATTATTATTGAAGCATCATACATACACGAACCGGTTGTCGGTCAATGTGTTGTATTTTGTAACTCTCAAACTTGTCAGGTTGTTAAAACCTCAAAGGTTGTTGATATTATACGAAACGATAAAGCACATTTTTATGTAATGTTTGAAACTGAAAACTCAATTTATCAGATTTCATATCGTTTGTGTTTGTAAAAACAATTTGGAGGTAACTATGACTGAAATTCAAAAAGCACAACAGCTTCTTGAAAAAGAATTTGGAACAAATTGGCGCATAATTGCTGCTCAACTTGGTACAGAAGACTTAACAAGAAGAGTTGGAAAAGAATTAACATCATTTATGGCATTCCCGGAACGAGGAAATGAAGGGTCAAACAAATACCGTGGTAACTGTTCACCAAAGGTTGTAGAAGCTATCTTAAAATATGTTCTTGATACAAAGAAATATTATGGCAAAGATATAAGTAATTTTAAATTACTTGATCCAATGTCAGGTAGCGGTACTTCCGGTGCAGTTGCAGATAAATGCGGTATTGAGTCGGTTCTTTATGACCTTAATCCAAACCCAAATAGGGGAAAAGGTAACTGGAATGCACTTAAAGATGACGTTGAAGATTCGGCAGATTTGATTTTTTGGCATCCACCGTATGATGCAATTATCAAATACAGCGGTAATATGTGGGGCACACCACATCCGGACGATTTATCTCGTTGCGATAGTTATGAAGAATTTTGTGACAAGATGAACCTTGTCGTAAGAAAACTCTTTACTGCACTTCGTAATGATGGTCGTTTGGCTATTCTTGTAGGCGATATACGTGAACGAGACAGAGGTGGTTTTCACTCAATGCAGAAAGATTTGATGCGTATGGGTGAATTTGAGTCCTTTATCGTTAAGGGGCAATTCAACTGTGTTTCTGACACAAGAACCTACAAGAAACCTTTTATCCCTGTTGTAACTGAGTATGTGTTAGTTTATCACAAAGATAATCCTATCATAGTACCTGTTAGCTGGGTTAAAAACAATGAATTTAGCATATTGGAAAAAGATTATATTGGATTAACTTGGAATCATCTTATACGCTCTGTTATTGAGTATATGGGTGGTCAAGCTAAGTTATCAGATATAGCCGATATGTTAAAGGAACACCCTAAAGCTAAGAAAAATACTCATTACCGTGAGCGTATTCGTGCTACTGTTTATGAACATAGTTCGGATTACATTAACAAGGGTAACGGCGTTTATGCTTTAGTTTATTAACAATCAACATATAAGAAAGGATAATTTCATTATGAGTTATAAAACCGGAAAGAAATCAATAAAAGCTAAGTTAAGTGTACCAAAATTCAAGAATATAAATGAATTGTTTTGGTATTTGGTTGATATTCAACCTTCACACAACGAGGAAACAAACGAATTGGATGTTTTGATTGCTTATGCTAAAAAAGCATACGGTACAATTAAAACTATCGTTTGCCCGGATGATATGAAACATTTCACGTACAATCCAACTACAGATGCTGAATATTGGTACAGCGTTAAGAAAGATACTCTTAAAGGCAATGAACTGTTAAATGAATGTTGCCCAGATATTGTATTTAATATTTTTTGTACAATAGACGGTGTTTCATCAGAAAATGATTTTAATGTTATTAATACAATTTTTGATGAAGCAAACAATTACAATGAATTCCACCATGTATGGTGTGAATTTTTAAATAATTGCAATAAGAAAGGGTAACTTTATGGATATTAAAGATGTAAAACTCTATGATACGGTCCGAATTAAGCCGGATAAGTGCTTATCTGATTATGAGCGAAGATTAATTTATGCAGTAACACAGATTGATGTGGAAAGAAAACTTGTAAGTTTATCAAGCCTTAATCATAAGGACTATTTTGAAAGTTCTATTCCTGATACACCAAGGATAGATATAGCTGACATAGAAAAAGTTGCTAATACATCTAAAGAGCCTTTATATGACTATGTTATGGGGCACGAATACAAACAAGAATAATAAAATTAAGTTATACACAGTGTAGCTTAATAAGAAATATTGGAGGAAAAATATGAAATTCAAAAGCAAATCAGGCACAAGACTTTTAGTCAATGAATTGGATGACCTTCTTGATGATGGCTTGTCAATATGGGAACAGACTTTTAATAACGATATAAGACTTTTATCAGTAGAATGTGATAAACATTCTACTAAAAAGAAAATTGTTATTGAAAAAGAAAAAGCTAAAAATCTTGGCTACGAAATTGAAATTCATTAATTTAGGAGGATTATAAAATGTCAAAGTTTTATAAAGTGAAAATTGAAGAAAAATTCAGCCGCAATGTTATTGTCAAAGCTGACAGTAGCGATGAGGCTTATGAAGTAATCGAAGATCTTTGCAACAACGGTATCATTGATTTAAACAGTGATGACTTTAATTCAAGACAATGGAAAGTTATCGGTGAAGAAAAGACATTAGATGGAAGTGAACCTGAGTTTAAGTCAAGAGAACTGTATAATTGTTCTGGTTATCTAAACCCTGATGATTACATATTTACAAACGGCATTCGAGTCAATGCTTTACAAAAACACTTATTTCAAAAATATGTTTGCTCTGTATGTTCTCCTTTTGCAGATATGATTTCAAATGTAATTTCAAAGATTGCTTCAGATGACTTCACTCATACAAAGGATGAAAGGTTTTTTGCTTTATGTGAATTACTTCCTGATGTATCGTATGAGGAAATTTTACCTTTTATGGCTGAAAGTGAAGTAACTGTTGGCACACTTGAAAAATACGGAGGTTAAATCTATGAGCAAATATAAAATCAAGGCAAAATGTACTTCTTATTACTATGGTTATCCACAGGCAAGAAGTACGATAGTGTTAAAAGGCATCTATTTTACTGCTAAAGTGGAATGGTATGGAAATCAAGGATTTGATTCTATTGTTGTTAAGCCTGTATCTAACAAATGCAATGGCTACTTTTGGGAATTAAATGCATTTATGAAAGCTTTTTATGATTCATCAGAAAAGGTTCAGTGCAAATTAAGAGAGCTGAAAGAACAACAAGAAATCACTTTGGAGGTATAAATAATATGTTACTGAAAAAGAATCAGGTAATATCTATTTCAGGCGATAGTAAAGAACTTGGTATTGAAGATTACAATGTACGAGTTAATACGCTTGCCACTGTTCTTGAAAATCAAGTCGATAATTATCAAAAGAAAATACTTGTTACCCTTAATAACATTGACGGTGATTCAAATGTTTGTACAAGAGTGTTCATTAAAAAGATTACTCCTTTGGCAAAATGTTTTGATGAACCAATCAATAAATCAATGCAAAAGATTATTGATTCCAAAAGACCTGACAAACATATTGAAGAACTTGCAGGACTATTAGCAATGTTCTTTGGTTTAAATTCAAACAACTATAAGTTGTATGGTCCTTTTGGAATGCTTGCTTATTATTCAATTTCCTTAAGATTCAATAACAATAATTTTTTTCATTTAGATTTAATTTGTAAGGGCGACTGGTTTTATTATCGTGATAAGTTCACTAAAAAGATAGTCGGTGATGATACCGGTAATACATTAACTGAGCTTAATCTAATGAATTATGTGTGGAAACCGTTACCAAAGGATTTTGAAAAAATCATTGATATTGTCAATGAGCAAAACGATGAAATTTAAGGAAAGGTAAATATTATGTTAATTTGTATTGATTTAAAAAACAGACAGTCAGTAATGAATTTACTTTCTTCTTATATTGATAAAGAAGATTTTGTTACTGACGATGTAATTGATATTGGTGATGATACACAAACCGTCAATATCATTGAAAACATTTTAAAACAAAACAAGATTAAATATAGTCTGGAAAAACATTAGTTCAATTTGGAGGATTTTAATGAAAAAGTATTTAACTTGGGATGAATTAACCCCAGAACAGAAACAGGTTGCAATAAATCAATATGTTTATATTCGTGAGGAGGAAGAAAATAGAAGTTGGAACGATATTTTGTCTAATCCTGATTACGATGAACCTATTGATTGGAGCAATGTTAAATCTTGCAAATTTGAGCATGATACAGAAAATGATACTATCTTTGTAATAATTTAATTAGGAGGATTGCATTATGGCAATGCAAGAAAAAAAGCAAATTACTCTTCGTGAGTGGATTGCAAAATATAAAAACGGTGAGTTTACTGATAATGTTACTCGCAAAAGTTTAATTGCAGCAGGTTGGTTGGACTGGACGTCCGACCTTTCTGAAATGGCTGAATACAATATTCAAATCGGTGAATTTCTTGAAAGCATAACTGATGATTATTTTCTTGATAATTTTTATGTTTATTTCAAAGAGGTCCTACCAGCAGATAATTTTAAACCGCCTTATATAATTATTCACCTTAAACCGTTCATCAAAAGTATTGATTTTGACGAAATTATGGTTGTTATGAATAATGTGGATGAAGGCGTTGATTATGTTGTTTATACATCACAAAATGATGTTGATACAACAGAATTTTGTACAAATGAATTGTCAGAATTGATTGCTTATTTTGAGGATGTTCCTCTTATAACATTGAGAAAAATTCAATCAAAAACACTTCCTGAAGGTTGGATATGGTGCAAATATGACGATAACAGTGGCTATTTAGAAAGTCCTAATGGCAAAGATTATTTCAGCTATGATATGAATACCGGTGAATATAAAATAACACCAGAAAGCAGTTACGATTTCTTCCTTGAAGAAAACTATGATATTCCCAGCGGATATTCAATTGGCGGATTTCAAGACTTTATTGATTTTGCTGAAAAGTATATCAAGGATAATATTCTAAAAAGCCAAGAAAGGAAAAAATTATGATTGATTGTATCATTTCAAAAATTCAAGGCGGTTATAGAATCACTACTTATAGAATCACTACTGAAAATGACCAAGAAGATTTATTAAGTAGAATGTCTATGAGATATTTGGGGTACAGCAAAAAGAAAGCTTTAAGTGAGCACCGAAGAATTTTTAATTTAAAAGGTGAACACTTAAACATTATTGAAATTTAATAATATTAAAACAAAGAGTCAATTGTTAATGACATTTGGCTCTTTGATTTTTAGGAGGAATTTATTTTGAAAAAATATTGTCCGAAAGATTACAATATTGAGGAAATCAGAAGAAACAATGTTAATTCTGAGGTCCAAGATTGGTATGACCTTATTAATCAACTGGGTATTAAAACACCTGTTGATTCAATGTTATATGCAATTGAACTTCAGTATCGTAATCATAATAGATATGGGGCAAGCAAGTTACCTAATCTAAAAGGTAACAAATGTGCAGGTATGTTATATTATTTTCTTTTAGACCCTTTTAGATACGATAGGGGAGAAGAAAGTAAACAAGCTGCTAAAGAAATGCTTACATATCTTGTTGAAAAAAGTATAAAAGTTGACACTGTATTAAAGTGGCAAAAACAAAATTAAGGAGATTCTTTATTATGAAAACTAAAACTTTAAATGTTACTTGTAGTTGCATGGCTACATATAATAGTTCTATCGAAGTACCGGCTGATATGTCTCTGGAAGATGCAATTGAGTATGCAAAAGAACATATTGATAGAATCAGTGTAGCTGAATTGGAATATGTAAACGATTCTGACTCTATCAATGAAGAAAGTTGCTCTTTTGATGAGGATGAGGTTCTTGACTATAAGGATAATGAAATCAAGCCTATTGCTACCGTTGATGAGCTGATTGATGCAATTGAGAGTAACGATGATTTGGAATGGTATGTATATGCAGACTATTCAAATTTAAATCTAAAAGAAAGCTATCTTCAATTTGATGGAAGTTCACCTGCCGGCGAAAATATAAGTTTTTCTATTGATTTTGATGCAAGCAAATTACCGTGTGAACAAATTCAAGAAATCATTGATGACCTTGGTTCATATTATGAATGCTTTGATACAGAAGAACATGTTACAATGCTTCTTGAAGCCAAAAATAACGGTCTTTCAGGCGTTCCTGATGTAGAAACACTTGTTAAAGATGCAAAAGAAATTGATGATATGATTAGGCAATTATCCGAATTTGTTGATAAATTACCTAAACAAGATGTTATCTTTAAAGCGGTTGACATTGATTATGACATTGACGAAGATGATGAATGTGACTTGCCTGACAAAGTTGAGATTGAACCAATTAAATTTGATTATGCTGAACAATATTGTGAAGATAATTATGAAGGTATAGTTGATTTTGTTTCAAGCAAAACAGGCTGGTGCGTAAAATCTTGCAGAGTAACTCAAGTAATCAATGGTAATACGACAACGGAGGTATAAATATGTTAAGTGCAGGAACATTAAAATTTGGACCAAATATCAAAGTAACTGATCCTTGCTATGATAATAGTAAAGATTATTGCTATGAAAATTTAACAATTAAGCCGGGGAAGTATATATGTGTATATAATGCTACCGAAAGATTTGGCGTTTCTATGTGTGGAATCTACAATGCTGAGATTTTCAAAAATCTTGAAGATATTGAAAATTTACACAGCCAAATTTATACCGGCTTTGATTGTATTGGTACAATTTGTGTAGATGCAGGTTTAGCAGGTTTCTTTGAAAACAAGCCTGATTTTACAGATGATGAATGGTCACATTTTTGTGACTTGACTTTTGGTAATGAAACCGATAATGATTTTAAAGTTATTGATAATTGTGCTTATGTTAAAAACGGCAGGAATTACAAAGGCTTCTACACCTCATCCGGTGAAGGCGATGGCGATTATCATGTTTATGTAAAAAAAGATGATAATGGCAAAACAATTGCTGCTTACATTGATTTTTATTACTAATTTTAATTAATTCTTACTAAAAAGAGCATCATTTTTGTGGTGCTCTTTTTTTAATTTGCAACCTGCTGCAAACCCTTGACATTAAATTCTAATTGCGTTACTATGTGTATAGTAATCAATATTATTTAATTATATATTTTATTAAGTCAGTAAGTGTTTGCACATTTATTGGCTTTTTTTAAATTCAATATTGTTTATTTTAAGCACTTTAATTCTTTATGAGTTGAAGTGCCTTTTTTTATGCCTAAAAAAAGCAAAAAAATAAAATTTAAAAGGAGGTATTTGCTTATGAGTGGCATTAAAAAAGGTTTAAGAAAAAAGATAGTCTTGGGTATTGATTTGGATGGAACAGTTGCAAAATGGCAGCTTGGAACTCCTTTCGATGCGTTATTTGAAAAAGACTATTATGCAAATCTTGAACCGGAAGAAGGTCTTATCAGTAATATTAAGTATTCGTTTGACGAAGGTTTAATTGAACCGGTAGTTATATCAGCTTATTTTACCGAAGTTCCTTATCCAAAAGAAGATAAGATTAAGTGGTGTAAAAAACATCTTCCGTTTGTTGAGAAGATAATTCTTGTTCCTTATGGTCAAAACAAAATGGAATATGCAAAGAAAAACGGTCTTAAAATCAATAACAATTTTGTTATGATTGAAGATTTCACCCAATCACTAAATGATGTTGTTAATGCTGGCGGTATTGGCGTTAAGTTTATGAACGGTATCAATGGTACTAATGGTACTTGGAACGGATATAAACTCTATAAAGCCGGTTTGGACCATTATGATTGGTTACTTTCATCTTATCTTGAACAAATTGTAAGGCTTAAACCTAAAAATTTCTGAAATTAATGAGATTTTTTAAAAAATTTCACGATATATAAATAAGAGGTTTTTATGGAAGAGCAAATTACATTAGACAGTTGGCTTAATTTGGTTAATAAACCTAAGCCAAGATATGCAAAAGGAGATATTGTTTATTACGTTAAGGTAGACCGTGTTCACAAATGCTCTGTTAAGCAAACATTTGAAGTCAAGAAAATTTTTTCTGATGACTTTGATGATTACAGACACAACTTACTTGATCTTGATACTAACAATAACTTTCAAACCGGAGAAAAAGATTTTGGTGCAACTTTATTTGATGATTACGAAAGTGCAAAGAAAATGGCTGATTATAATTCCAAATTATATCCTCATATTCAATTTTCTTTAAATGATGTCGTCTACTCATTTAGAGAAATGCAAAAGGCAATAAATTGGAAAAATGGTCATTTTGACAGATATATCCTGTTATTAAACGATAACACTGTAATTTATAAAAATTATATGTGCTATACGTTTGCTTATACTTTTGAGTCAAAATCAGAAGCAGAGAAATTTATAAAGAAAATAAAAAAACTTTTTCAAAAACAAAATTTTACAGAAAGTCAAATTGTTGATATTTCAACAATTCCCACGTCTGATCTTCTTTTATATTTCTGCACTGATAATAAAAATCAAGATGAACCAAATTACGCAACATTAGATTATTTTTATAATCACTATTTTAAAAACAATTATGCTATTAATTAGGAGGTAGATTAAAATGGCAGAATTCAAAAAATTATTAAAACTTGACACAAAGGGCAAGACAGTACCTTATGGTAATGAAGGATTAATAACATTACCTTGGGCTACGGCTTGGCAAATGGCCATGGAAAACTCTGAGCAGTGTTCCTTCGAAGTAATCCATGACGAAAACGGTTATCTGTATCATTGTGATGATATGGGTAACTGTTGGGTTGAAACAGAAGTTGAGCTTGATGGCACGAAAAGGCGTATGCACCGTCCTATTCTTAATGAATATGGTGTGGATATTCCTAAAGGAAACCTTACATCAATGGATGTAAACACTGCCATTATGCGCTGTCTCGTCAAGAATTTGGCACTTTTTGGTATCGGATTATCACTTTACCAAACTCGTCAAAAAGATGACAACAACGATGAAGCAGAGCCTGAGAATAATAATTCAAAGGAAGAAAAACCTGCTGCACCTGTTGAAGAAAAAACAACAAAGACAACAGCAAAGAGGGGAAGACCTGCAAAGAAGAAGGAAACAATTCCGTTTTCAATTGAAAATGCTACTGATGAACAAATCAAGGCTTTTTTCAATATTCCTTTTCCTATTAAATGGCAGAACAATAAAGGAAGAATGACCGCAGAAATCATTAATATGATTCTTCCTACAAAAGAGGATAAAGAGCAAAAGATGAAGAACAAGGATGAATTAATGTCAAGTCTTAAATGGTGTATTGATAATGACAGAATGCCAAAAATTGATGCACCGTTTGATATTTCATTTAAGGAATATTGTTCAGCAATTAAGTTTTTTGCTCACGATCCAAAATTCTTTGTTGAAAAAATTAAAATGCTATAAGGAGCAAAGATATGTCAAAAAAGAAATACAAGGATGACCTTCAAATTCTTAAAAGAATTCCGATTCTTGATTACGGCGAAACAGTATATGGACTTACTCCATATAAGGCTCGTTCAAGATATTGGTCCTTTAAAGAACATGACAGTATTATGGTGAGTGTTGAAGAAAACAAATATTTCCGTAATTCTTGTGATGAACAAGGTGACATTATTGACTTCGTATGTAACTTTGAACATATTAGCTTTAAAGAAGCTTGTGACGTTCTAAGGAAGTATTTAGGCAATACACCTATATCTTCTCTTCCGGTACGGAGAAAAGTTGAAAAAAAGCCGTTTAAAGCACCATACAAAGAAAACCGTTTCAAGACTTTTGAAGAAAACAATAGGTACATAATAAAGTATTTATGTGGCAAAAGAAAAATTTCAATTAATGTTCTCAAATGGCTTGCGTTTAAAGGTAATGTTTTTCAAGAACGATATAAGAGAAATGCTATTTTTGCTTCTTATGTTAAGGGAAAAATGATTTACGCTCAGAGATGCAGAACAGATAATAATGTTGAAAGTCATAAAAGAAGATTTGAAATTGAAGGTTCTGATTGCACATATTGCTGGAAAGTAAACAATAATTCAAAAACACTTATTGTAGGTGAAGCAGTTATTGATTTACTTTCATTTATGACTCTATTGGAAATGCAGAATAAAGATTACAAGCATTTTGATTATTTGTCTACAAACGGAGTAAACAAGACCAAAAGTGTTCTCAGAGCAATTGAAGAAGGTAATTATACCGGTATTGTTCTTTGCTTTGACAATGATAAAGCAGGGGATAAGGCAAAAGAGTTCGTTTGTGACCATCTTGCAGAAATGAATTTCAAAGGAAAAATCTTTGATAAAACACCTGAAGGTGAAGGATCAGACGTAAATGACTTTTTAATGCATATTATCAGCGAAATTAAAGGAACAACTGATATTCATAACAAAAATTGTGAAGTTAACGTTGATACCCTTAACAAAGAAAATGATCAAACTCACATTGTTTTCCAAAATGACAAGTATGTTATTTACGGTAACAATGTAAATAATCATTTACTTATTGCCGATAAAGAGACAGGAAAAGTCATTTCACATGTTAATGCAAATAAACAAAATGTGAACGGTAAACAACTTCTTCTTATGGTAATTTAATAATTAATAATGCAGGATGACTTTTAGTCACCTTGCATAGAAAGGATTTTTATGAATTATAAAACTAAGCAAGTCAAAATTAATACACGTATTTGGAATGAGTATTCTAAATATGAAAAATTTTCACCAAATTCTTTAATTGCTATAAAAATCGGCGATTTCTATGAATTTTGGGGAAGAGCTGCACATATTGTTTCTGAACAATGTGATTTAACTATTGTTTACAAAGAAATAGATGCAAAAGTACCTGATAACAATGTGGCAATGGTAGGAATCCCTGCTTTTGCTTTACAAAAATGTTGCACTGAGCTAAAAAAGTTAGGACTATCGGTTGATGCTCACACTCTTACAACTCATTCAGAATCATTTAATGATAATGTGGATGATGAAACCGAACTTCAAGAAGGTCTATACAAAGGAAATTTTATGAAACTTGAAACCTTATTAAAGAGAATGTCTCTTGAAGAAGCATCAAAAATCGTCACAAATATTATTCAGAAAGATGGTACTAAACTTACTGAAAAACAAGATATTGCTTGTGCAATAGTACAAAGTGCTTTTGAAAGATTAACACCGACAGATGTTATAAATCTTTATTCTGAAGAAACCGGCGGCTCGGAAAATACTGCATGGTTTGGCAGTTGTCCTGAATGCGGATTTGAAGTCCAAATAGGCGAAAATTACTGCTCAAAGTGTGGTAAAGGTTTAAAATTCAATTTGAATGAAAGGAAGTATTTTTATCATGGAAAATAAAGCGGTAATGATTTCAATTAAGCCTAAGTGGTGTAATTTTATTGCAAATGAAGAAAAAAAGATTGAAATGAGAAAAACTAAACCTAATCTTAAAGTTCCGTTTAAGTGTCTCATATATTGCACAAAGGCAAGCAAAAAACATCAGACGATTTGTGGATGTCATGTGCTTAATGATGACGAATTGTACAGATTGCCAGATGGTAAAATCAAATATGGTGATAGTATTGAAATGATGGTATATGATGATTGTTATATTGCTGATAATTTTTTAAATGGTAAAGTTATCGGAGAATTCACTTGTGATAGAATAAGTGAATATTCGTATATCTCCGATAGTTTAAACAAATTTACTTATAACAAAAATAGTGAATCGTTTTATTCTATTTCACCTGATGATTGTAAAAGTGCTTGTTTAACTCAAAAAGATTTGCTTGATTATGGCAAAGGCAAAACATTATACGGTTGGCATATTTCAGATTTGGTGCTTTATGATAAGCCCAAGAGAATTACTGAATTTAGAAAATACAATCGTGAATGTGAATATTCAGATTTGGGATTTGCAAAACCAAAAAGCTGTGAAGAATGTCCGGGCGAAGAGTGCCGTGTTCAAGCAGCTCCTCAATCTTGGTGTTATGTTGATGATTCAAGTAAAGGAGAAAAATTAAAGGAGTTAAATGTTGAACAATAAAAAAGAAAATTGCCAAACTTGTAATAATTTTAAAGTTAACGGTGGAGGTTGCACCGGCACTTGGTTTAATATTTGCTCTTGTTATAATTCTAACGAATTCAAGTCAATAGATGACAAAGTGTTTAGAAAATTAAAATAATTTAAACATAAAAATCAAAGGAGGGGTTTTTATGACAATAACGATTGAAAAATTGCAAAAGCAAAAACAGAAACTTGAAAATGATGGAAAATCACCTGAAATGATTCTCAATTATTTTCGTAGGGAAATGTTTAAAAATCGTAGAAAGGGTAAAAAAATGGAATCGTTTTTATACCTTTGCTTTATAAACTCAATAAAGTGAATTATAGCAAAAAGGCCACTTTTTAGTGGTCTTTTTTTATTTATTTGTAAATATTTTTTGAATAATTATACAAGTAATCAATATTGTATAGATAATTTTTATGAAAAATCGAAATATTTGCGAAATATACAATGAAAACTAAAATTTGGACGTCTTTTTATTTTTTACACTGCAAATATTTGACTTTTTAATTTAATTGCGTTACTATAACTATAGTAATTTTTTAATTTTAAATTATATATTGTTAAATTAAACCAGTGTATCTGTTTTGCACTGGCTTTTTTTGCGTCCATTTAACTCTTATTTTGTTGAATGGGCGCTTTTTTTATTTTTATTTTTATTTTTATTTTAGGAGGAATTCTATTATGGAAGTAATAGAAAAAACTGACGATGAAGTAACAACTTTCTTTATTGACAGTGACAACAGCAAAAAAGTTGAACGGAATACACAAAATTTTAAAAAAGATTCAATAAAAAATCTTGAAAATTACAAAGGACGAGCCGAAACATTTTTTGTAGACAGTATTAATGAACAAAAAATTGGTGGTAGGATTTCTAACAATGAATTAGATGATTTAGTAGCTAATTATAAAGAATCAAAAAGTGATGAAGTTTTCAGCCAAATTTTAGGTCAGGTATTAATACGCACAAGATTACTTAATAAGAAGAATAAATATGTTCAAGATAGTTGGACTCCCTTTGCTGAAAGTGAAGATTACGAACAAACGCTTTCTTTGGCACTTTTTATGGCTATTGATAAATATGAACCAAAAGAAGGACATTTTATCAATTTTTGTTCAAGATATTGTGATGGAAGAATGAGTGACCTTAACAGACGAAGCTATAACGGTGGACGTTCTTTTGGAAACACTCGTGCTCGTGATAGCTCAAGTCATGATGTTCTTGCACCACGAACAGATACAATGTTTGTTTGTAATAGTGACGATTATGATGCTGTTTCTGATATTAATGTAGAAAATCAAATCATGAAAAGAGATGTTTTTCAAATGATTATGGAATCGGTAAACAAATCAGAAGCAACAATTATTTTTCTCAATATTGTCAACGGCGTGCCGATGAAAGAAGTTGCTAAAATTGTTGGATTGAAACAAAGTGAAGCCGAATACGCTAAAGTGGCTGCACTTAAAAGAATTAAAGATGTTCATCCTGAATTGAAAAGCTATCTTCAATATATAAATGCAGAAGTTTCAGATTCACGCATTTTTAAGAAACAATTGAAAGATGATGATTAATTTTTTAAGCAAATTTGCTTAAAAAATTCTTATCTTAAAAAAACTAAATAATTAGCATTTAACAATGCTAACGAATAGACCAATTAGTTATTTCTACTATTTGGTCTTTCTTTTTTCTTAAAAACAATACATATAAAAAAATAAACCCGGTGTATTGTTTGCTTTTGGGTAAAGCAGGAGGTAGATATTAGAAAAAAAGAAACAAATTAAACAAAATTTTAAAAAATTTTCAAAAAAACAAAATAAATTAAAAAAGAGGTAAAAAATTATGAAAATTTTAAAAGTTTTAGGTTACATAGCCATTGTTATTATTATGATTGGCTTTTGTATTGAAACAGATTGTGTAGTTGGATATTGTGTTCAGCTTGGTTGCATTTTTGGTGGCTTAGCATCAGCAATTTTTTGCTTTGCCGCTTATGATGCAACAGCCGATAATTTCAATTACCATGAAGAAATTACGGAGGATATAATTGATGAAGAAAATTATTCCATTAGCCGTAAGTATTAATAGCAATTATCTTTCATTTTTTCTTGAAAACAATTTAACGATGAAAGATTACAAAGAGTTGAATATCAGTCCTGAAACACAGATTGATATTATAACAGAAAATGCAATTTGCACATTATATGCAATTTGTAATACAAATTTTTCAAATCCAAAACTGTTTTTAACAATTGAAACCGATAAATCATTTGTGACGTTACCGGTTCAAAACAAACAAAAAGGATTTAAAAATACATTAAAAAAATATTTTAAAGGAGTTATGTAAAATGACTAAATCAATTGAATTCAAATTTGACAACGAAGATAAGAAGCAAATAAAAATGTTGTTCCCGGCATTTAAGGAACAATACATTAATGCAATGAATCATGGTAAAAGATGTTGCACTATGTGCAATATTTCTATCCTCAGACCAAGAGTATGGAATTTTTTCCGTGCTTTGTTTGGAGACGGCGGTTCAGAAACAGGTATTCTTACAGGAAATGCACACTTTGAAGGCGCTAATAAAATTGCACTTTATAAAGTAAAAAGAAACTGGTTTTATACAAAATCATCATTAACAGATGAAATGATTGATGAACTTTGCACAGCCATTGAAAATAATCAAAACAATGGTAATTCGGAAGACCGTCAATACATCCTTGACAGAGGCCATTGGGCTGAAGAATTTATTAAATCTCAGTTTAAAAAGTATTTTGACGAGTTTTACAAGGAATATCTTGAAGAACAATTTGGCAAAAAAATAAAAGAAATGCATATTATTGAGGATAATGATATGTATCTTTTAATAAAAGAACCAATGTTTGCAGATTTTGATGGCAAAATTGAATTCGTTTTTGAAGATGATACCACCAAAACAGGTATTCTTGAACTTAAAACGGTTAAATCATTTATGGTCAACGACAAATTTGGTAAAGCAAAATGTGGTGAATTCGCACCGGCAAATTATATTGACCAAGTTCAACATTATATGTATGTTGACGGCAATGCAGAATTTGCAATTATTGTTTTTGACGGCGAATGCTTCAATAAGTCAGGAATACGTTTTATAGCCAGAGATAATGAATACATAAATAATATTATTGAACTTCATGAAAATTTCTGGAATTGTGTTATGACTGAAACAAGACCTATTGAATCAGGAAAGGATTTCCTTGAAGATGTTCTCGATAAAGAATTTATTGAAGGGGAAACAACAATCGGCAGAGTTTATGCTAAAAAGATTCACGATATTGTTAGTCTTAAAGCAAAGAAAGCTGAGTTAGACAAAAAGAAAAGAGAAATTGATAAAGAAATCAATATTCTTGAATCTGAAGTTGCTCAAAATGTTAATACCGATGTTGCTATTGCTAATTACAAAGGTAAAAGTTATCGCTTTACTATTTTCGACAAACCAAGCAGCAGGTTCAATAAAAACAAATTGTTCAAGGCTCATCCAGAAATGAAGGAAGTTATTGATGAATATACAGACCGCATTTCAAAAAAGAGCATTGATATTCAAGAAATTGTACCGGAGGAGGAATTCTAATGACAGAATTTGAAAAAATGTTAGATGAACAGTACGAAAATGAAGTTACAAGTATCCAGCTTTACTACCTTTTTAGAAAAGGTAAAAATAGAATCAAAAAGTGCAAAAATTCGGTTTTAGACTTAAAGCAAGGTGATATCTTCTGTTTACTTAACGAAAATAATAATGCTGAAATCATTAACGGTTTAAATTATTTGATTCTGAATAATATTTCGGCTAAACAATGTCTTAAAATCAAACAACAATTATTGCGTTAATTATGTTAAAAAGCAAGCCTTTCCTTAATTGGAAGGGCTTGTTTTTTTATTTCTAAAAATAAAAATTTCTTGCGCGATAAATATATTAGAGGGGATTATTTTAACTAATTATTTTATATTTTTCTTGTTTAGCTAAAGAATCTCTTATTTGTCACTGTAAAAGGTGTTATACCTCAGCTTATCCTGTGTTCAGGGAAAGGAGATATCATATTATGGAAAAACTTAATACTCAAAAGGTTAGAGATTTTGTTCAAAGCAAAAATTCTGCTATGGTAACAACAGCTATTGCTGTAACAGCCGGTTTAAGTTCTTATACTGCTTTTGCTGCTAATCCCTTAGCTACTGCTCTTCAAACAATTGGTAAGAATTTCTATTCTTTATTACTTACTGTAGCAAATCCAATCGCACTTATTTGTGGTGGTTTATGTTTCCTTACATTATTTTTCAACCGCAATCCACAAAAAAAAGAAATGTCGTATGATTGGTTGAAAGGAATTATCTTTGCATTTATTGCAGTTAACTTATTAGGATTAATAATTTCACAAATTAAAGCACTTACCGAGGGTGCTGGCGGTGGATTAGGTTCACTTCCTTGGTAATAAAAAAATATACTCACCTTACAATTGTAGGGTGAGTATATAAATAAAGGAGAAAAATATGTATAACTTAATTAACACAATTCAATTTGCTCCTTATTCTTTAAACATAAGTGGACTTGTAAATAAGGCAATGAGTTCTGTGCTTAATATAATATTGAAGGCTTGTTTACAAGTTATTGATTTTATTTTATCACTTATTACCGGTCTTGGTGCTAATGCAGATATTTTAAATGTACTTGTTCCCGACACTATGAAAAAACTATATAATAATGTTTTTATACCATTAGGTTGGGGCATTGCAATTTTATTGTTAATGATTGGTATATTTCAATTCTTTTTTCCATTTCTTAATAGAACTTCGTTGCCGGCTGAATCTATATTAATGTTAATTGTAAGATTTACAATTTCAATTTTATTGATTGTATTCTTAAAGCAACTGATTGATGATTACATTGCTCCGATATTTAATGCTGCTTTTAATGAAGTGGTGAATATTGATACGAGCAAAATGTCTTTAGAAGCCGCAACCGATAAATTGAATATTGATCTAAATAATTCTGATGAAGTCACATTGGGTGATAAAGTTAAAGTTGGTGTATTTGCTGCTTTATTCAAGACAGAAGCACTTGGTGCTATAACTTCATCAGTAGTAGCAATACTATTAATAATTCTTGTATTGGTAATATATTTATGTGTTGTTTGTGTTAAGTTTCTTATGTATCATATTGAAATGCTTATTCAAACGTCATTGTGGATTAACGCTGCACCGTTAGCTGCTGGCACATTTACATCAAAACAATCATCAAGCATTATGTTTATGTGGCTAAAAATGCTACTAAAAAATTTCACTTGTATAATATTTAATGTTATTGTGTTGAAGTTAGCCCAAGCGGTTTGTACTGTTGCTATAAGTGAGGTCAAAACAGAAGAAAATAGTTATTATTATCTTGTTTTGCTTTTGCCTATATTATGTTCGATTATAAATGTCGGTAAAAAATTTCAATTAACATAGGACAATTATTTGGCATTAACGGTATGGGCGATTCTATTAGAGACGGTATAGGCGGTGTTATGGGAACAGCTATGAGTATCGGTAGTGCTGCTGCTTTAGGCGTTAGAGCAGCTAAAACAAACTCACTTCATAAGCAGTCTGCTCAAAGAATGGAACGTACCGAACTACGTCAAGAAGGAATGGCAAAAGAAAATGCTGCTAAAGCGGAACAAATGGCTCAAGATAAGGCTCAAAACAGAGATAAACAATTTGATACTTTAAAACACAACAAAGATGCTGATTCAATTAAAAAAATTGATGATCTTAAAAACAGTGGATATAGCGCACGTGATGCCGAAAATGAACTTAAATCACGTGGAGATCTTTCAAACGCTATTGACGATAAAGATTATAAATCATTGTCAAAAGCTGATCAGGATATGATTGATACAATGTCTGCTGCCGGAAATGATGATTTTATTGATGCCTTTAATGAAGCATCTAAAGATGATGGAATGACTGCAAGCAAAGCTATGGAATTTGCTAAAACAGGTCTTTCTGCTGACGATTATGATGACTATAAAGCCGCAATTAATTCAGGTATGGATTCTTCACAAGCAGCCGAATTTGTTAGTACAGGACTTAGTTCTGAGGATATAGGAAGCTTTAAGGAAGCAAGAAGTGCCGGTATGTCAATAAATGATTCAATTCAGACTGCTAAAATTTCTAATGATGCAAGCAAAATTAATCCTGACAGAACGCCACAATATAATGCAACTGCATATACTTCTGTTCGTCAGAACGCTATTAATAGTGGTATAAGCCCACAGGGAGCTTCTTTGATTGCTCAAAATAGAATTTACAATTCTGCACAATCGTCACCATCAGCTATGTCGGCATTAAAAACCTCTACATATGACCAAGCATACAATAAAGCTATCAGTCTTGGTAAATCCGAGGCAACAGCAACAAAATTTGCTCAAATGAAGACAAAAAGTATGTAAGGAGGTTTTTCAATGGCAAATGAACAACCTGATTATATGTCAAAAGGTGAAGGCGGTAAATTGGCAAATGCAGCCTACCAAACCGGTAAGGCTGCTAAAACTGCCACTAAAGTCGGTGCTAAAGTTGCTTCACAAAACTATGCTGGTGCGGCTAAAGATGTTGCTATAAACTATGGTAAAGAAATAATTACCGTTGTTATTGCTGCATCGTTAGCTTTAATAATTTTGTTTATCACTTTGTTTAATTCGGGTCCATCATTGGTTTTTAACAATATTGATGAATGGATGGATAACAAAAAAGCAGAATTAACATTTAACGAAGCTGAAAAAACAATATACAAGCAAATGAGTAAGGCTGAAAATGATTGCTATAATGATATTTTAAAGAATATTAAGGACGGATATATTCCTGATTTCACAAAATATTTTAATGCAGGTTATTTTAACGATGATTTTGTAAAAAACAATGGTTATAGATTAAAACAAGGCAACGGAACATCAACACCGAATGAATATTATATTATTCAAAGAGAAAAAAGTACAAACAATCTTCTCTTTATTTATACGGTTGGTGCACCTACAGATATTAATCCTGTAACTCGTATTGTCAGAATTAATGATGCATACAGTAATGAAGAAAATTCAATGGATACCTTATATCTCACATTAGCCTATTCTGTATATCATCAAAAAAATGATGTTGGCAGTTATAATGACGAAGATGACGGAAAAGATTATGATGAGCCACAAGGTGAAAATAAAGAAGAGGAAAGGTGGAACGAGGTAAGCACTAAAGGACTGAAAAAATTCCTTAAAGATAACAGAAAAAAACTTGTTAACGCAAAATATAAAGCCACAAAGGAAAATATTGAACTTTACCTTAACGGAGATACCGTTCAGAGAACAGCAGAAGTTTTAAACGTCACGATTAATACAGTTAATGCATCAGACAAAACAGTTATAAATGAACTTTTCAATTTGTCTGATGATGATATTTCAACTGTTGATTCTTATTACACAATTGCTTGTGAATTGTTTGAAGAATAGTAAAGGAGGGATTTTTTATTGAAAAAAAGAAATTTTATAATTATTTTATCAATATTAATGGCTTTTATAATTCCATTTTCCTCTTTGAATATAAATGCTTATGCTGCTGATTCTAAAAAATATATTCTTCCTACTGATAAAAAAGATAAAGGTAAAACTTATGCATATTACACAGCGGTCACTTGGAAGGGTGGTCCACAATATGCAGTATTAAACAGCGGTACATATAAAGGTGTAAAATATAAAACTACAACCGATAAAGAAACAGGTATTCGTATGGTAGGGGAGTATTACTGTGCTGCTGTTGGAACTTACTTTTCAAAAGGTGTATATAAAAATTATGGCATAGGAAGCAAATTCATTGTGAAAACTTCCACCGGTAAAACATTTAAAATTATTAGATGTGATACAAAAGCCGATAAAGATACTGATAGTAAATATCATTTATGGCATAAGGATAGTTTTAACAGCGTTGTAGAATTTTATGTTGAAGGCAATAAAATACCTAAAAAAGTAAAAAATGCCGGAAGTTATGCTGCTTTATCACAGTTTTCAGGTTCAATAATTAGTGTGACTCCTGATGGTAAAGCTCCACCTTCTGACGGTTCATCAAGCAATAATGATGCTGTTACCAATAATGCCGATGATGAGTCTTATTCAGGAAAATCATTTGCTTGCGTTGCTGATATTGCTTACAAACTGGCAACCGGAAAAGAATCCGAAAATGGTATCGAAGATTTAAAAGATCTTTCAATACAAAGCAAATCATCAGCTTCCTATGTTTCTAAAAGCGAAAAACAAAGTGCAAGTTCATTAAATAACGCAATTAATCTTGTTCAAGTTGATGCAAGAGCAGAAACAGACAATATTGACGGTCAAGAACATATTCCTATTGGCCCTCTTACTAATTCTAACGCACTTACAACAGGATATTTAGGTAAACCTACAAAAAATGTTACTTATTCATGCCCGAATCTTGAATATTCAAACGGACATTGGCATGGAGGAAATGATGTTTCGTGTGGCGTTGGCACTAATGTTTATGCTATGGACGGTGGAATTGTAGTAGCAACAGGTATTATAACTTGTAATGGCAGATGTGGTCGTAGTTATCACAGCGGTGGTAAAGCACCTAATGGAAAATACTACTGTAGCTATGGTACGTATATCAAAATAAAGCATCCAACTACCAAAGGAACATATTGGACGTTATATGCTCACTTATCTAAAGTTAATGTAAAAGTTGGAGACGTTGTTATGAAAGGTCAAAAAATTGGATTATCAGGAAATAGAGGTAATTCAAGTGGACCACATCTTCATATTGAATTACGTAAAAATAGTGGTAATAGCAATTCATCAGGTAACGTTCTATGTCCGAGTAAATATATTGGAGTGTCAAAAACTTACGCAGGAAAATAATAAGGAGAAAATATGGCAAGAAAAGATGAAGATAAGGAATTAGATTATATAATTCCTAAAAATTTCAAAGAAACTAATGTTACACCTAACGGAATACCTTACAGAAATATTGCCGAAGCGGCAATATTAGTTGGCATCGTTTTTGGTATTTTATGGCTTATACCTAATGATGCAGTTCCTATAAAAATCAAAGTTATTGTAGGAGCATTAATCGGAGGACCTTTAGGCATTCTTGGTGTGACCGGTATAAATAAATGTTCTTTATCAGAGTATTTACTTTATGTTATCCGATTTAAAACAAGTCCTAAAGTTTATGTAAAAAAACATTTATACAAAAGAAAAAGTGATACAGAAGAAAAGTGAGAAAAAGCAGCCAAATCGGCTGCTTTTTTCATTTTTATGAATAAAAATTTCTTGCGCGATAAATTATATGAGAGATATTTCTCTTAATATTACGAAAGGAGAAAAATTCAAGATATGAGAAAGTCTGAAGACAGGAAAACAAATGATGAACGTTTAGACAAAAAAAATAATATTAAAGATGCTTTTAATATGGGTTCAACAAAGCTCTTTGTTATTATTTTTGGAATTATGATAGTCTATACAATCGTCATGATAATTTTGAAATCAAAAAACATAGTTTGATGGAGGTCTGTTATGCCTAAAGAAACAAAAAAGACCGAAGTAAGCTATATAGAAGATTCGTTTATCAATATTGATAAATGCTTTTCCGGTATTGTTAAAACTAAAGATTATAGGTATTTGACAGCAGTTGAAATTGAACCTATCAACTTTAAGTTTAAAACCGGTGAAGAACAGGAAAACGTCATAGAATATTTTAAGCGTTGGATAAAAATTGCACCACTTAAATTTCAGTTCAAAAGTGTTGCAGTTAAAACAGACATCAATAAGATTATAGAACGTTCTGACAGGGATTTTGAGGAACTTCCTGATAAAGAAGCTATTCGTTATATACATAATGACGAAACAGCCTTAGTAAGGCGTTTAGGCAACCGTGAGGGCGTTGAAAGGCATTTCTATATTATTATCGAATACTTACAAACAGATAATTATATTGCCAAAGATGAAGACGATATTCTATATTACCTTAATTCGGCCAAGGAAAAAATACGAAAATTTTTATATTCGTGTGGTAATACAGTTATTACACATAAAAATGATGATTATTTTATGTTGGAACTGTGTTATAAAACTTTAAACAAACACAAGTCAATTGACGATATGTATCAAAAATGGGATGAAATAGTGGACGATGCAAATGAATTTTTCGATTTTGATGAAGAAAAAATTGAAAAAGAAAAAACACCGTTTTCTACAATAATTGCACCCGATAAAATTGAAATATTTGATACCTATGTTGTCATAGACGGAGTGTATCATTGCTTTCTTTATATTCCATCAGATCAATACCCATTACATATCGTTCCGTCATGGTTATCCCCTTTAATTAACGTTTGTGAAGGCGTTGATGTAGATATTTTTGCATCAAAAATGGATACCCGAAGAATGAAAAACAATATAAGACGTTCTAACGGAGTAAACGATGTAAGATTAAATCATATGAATCCTAATGGCGAAAATTATCATAATATAAAAGATTCAGTTATGTCCGGTAACTATATACTTAGTATGTTATCATCAGGAGACAGTTTGTATTATATCAATACACTTATTACGATTTCAGCAGATACTTATGATTCAATGTATAACAAATACTCACTGATTAAAGATATGCTTGATACAATTAACGTTCAACTTTTTGAATTTAATTACATGCAAGATAAAGCTTTAAATAGTTTTTTACCGTTGAATCATGTTGAAAAAGAAATCTTTGAAAAAAGTAAAAGAAATATTACAACTGAAGGCTTAGCTGCGTTTTATCCGTTTACTTCTTACGAGGTATCAGATAATGACGGTATTTTGATGGGTGTAAACAACGATAACAATTCACTTTGCGTTCTTGATTTATTTAATACGGACAAATACAAAAATGCAAATTTGGCAATTTTAGGAAAGCCCGGTGCCGGAAAAACATTCACTTTATCTCTTATGCTCAAACGCTTTAGAATGAAAGGTATTCAAACTTCAATTATAATGCCGTTAAAGAGCCATGAATTTTTACGTCTTGCAAAAGCAGTAAATGGTGAATTTATAAAATTATCATCAGGTTCAAAAGATTGCATTAATATTATGGAAATAAGAAGACAAGATAACGAAAGTAAAAAAGCACTTGGAATTTATGAGGATGACGAAATCATTTTAAATAAAAAGGTTGATAATTTACTAACGTTCTTCTCTCTAATTGTTACTGATATCACACTTCAAGAAAAACAACTTCTTGATGATGCAATTCTAAAAACTTATGAAAAATTTGGAATTACAAAAAACAATGATTCTCTTATTGATCACTTTAAAACGGTAAGAGAACCAAACGGCAAATTGAAAAAAATTGAAGTTTATAAAAAGATGCCAATTTTAGGCGATTTATATGAAGTTTTAAGAGAAAATCCTAAGTGTGAAAGAATTGCTGATATTCTTCAAAGATATGTTACTGGCTCGGCATCCGCATTTAACGGTCAAACAAATGTAGATTTAACTAATCAATTTATTGTGTTTGATTTATCTGCCTTAACAGAAGAATTGTTACCAATCGGAATGTTTATTGCTCTTGATTACATATGGGATAAGGCAAAAGAAGATTTAACAAAAAAGAAAGTAATCGCAATTGATGAAACTTGGAAATTAATGAAAAGCAGTCCATTGGCTGCCAAATTTGTTGTTGAAATTTTTAAAATTATCAGAGGTTACGGTGGCGCTGCAATTGCAGTTTCACAAGATATTGAAGATTTCTTCTCAGCAAATGGTGGTGAGTATGGTAAAGCTATAATTTCTAATAGCCAAACAAAAATGATTTTAGGGCTTGAATCCGAACAAGCTCAATTAGTCCAAAAAATATTAAACTTGTCTAACAAGGAACGAAAAGATATTGAAATGTTTGAAAGAGGTCAAATATTACTTGCCTCAAATTCCAACACATTTACAATTGATTTCATTGCATCACAATTTGAGACAAAATTAGTGACAACAGATCGTAAAAAATTAGCTCAAATTGTCAAAGAAAACTAAGAAAAAAATTAATTATGAAAGGATTATTTAATTATGAAAGATTATATTAAGATTTCTGCTCAATCAGCAGATTCAAAAGAAAATGTGGAAGTATTACTTCCGTTTGAATGTAACGTCAGCTTAGTCAGACCGAGACGAAATAACCCACTTAGGGGTATTGCAACCATTGAATATGGTGGAATCGTAATCAGAAACATTCATGTTAACGAAAATCGTGGAGAAGTGAATATTCAATATCCAAGAGAATATTTCACCCGAAAAAATGGTAATGAAGGCTATATTACAGTGGCTCGCCCTTCTGCCGGTTTAATCGGTAAACAATTTAATATGGCAATTCTTAATGAATACTCAAATCAAATTATAAAAAATTCAAATTTTAATATCTTGAATTTAAACAACAATAATGAAAACCAACCAACAACCACAGATGAATCAAATGCCAGTACGGAGGAAAACAAGTGATGAAACGATTTACTAAAATACTTTCGGTTGTATTGGCTGCCATTATGGCTTTATCTACAACAACAGTAACTGCTTTTGCATCAAGTTATAATACTGTTAAAACAGCAGAAAGCATAGGCATCGGTACTACAAATACAACATTCAAGTACGGCTATCCTGACGGTACTTATAAAGATTTTGTAACTTTAAATGAAAAATATTTTTCATTTGTTCCGAACAAAACAGGATATTATGAATTTTCTGCAACAGGCTATGAAAACTCAACTTACAAAGAAGGTAAAACACCGGGTGTAATTATTAACGTAAAAGATTCTTACGGTAAAAGCATTAAATCTGCTGTTACCAGTGAATATACACTTGAAACAAAAACAGCTTGTCAATTAACTGCAGGTCAGACTTATTATATTGAACTTTATGATTCACTTTATAATCTTGCTTCTTATGCAAACGCTGAGTGCGGCTATGCCGAACAGACAATTGCATTGACAATTGCTCCTCACAGCCACACACTAAAAACAATTGAATATAGTTCGTATAATTATATTGAATGTTTATATTGTGATTATTCCGACAGGGATTATAATGTTGCATCACTTAAAAGTGTAAAACTCAGTCAGAAAAAATTCACTTATAATGGCAAAGTTCAAACACCTGTTGTAATTGCTTATGATTCAGAAGGAAACAGAATATCAAATACAGCCTATGTTACTTCTATAAGTGGTAATAAAAAATCAATTGGTAAATATACGGTAACTGTGTCTTTTGGAAGTGCATATAATTACAAAACAGTTAAATTATCTTATTATATTGCTCCAAAGGGCACATCTGTTTCAAAAATTACAGCTAAGAAAAAAGGTTTTACTGTTAAGTGGAAAAAGCAAAAATCTAACACTTCGGGATATGTTGTTAAGTATTCAACAAACTCAAAGATGAAAAAAGCTAAAACTATGTATGTATCAGGAAATAAAAAGACAAAAAAGAGTATTTCAGGTCTTAAGAAGGGCAAAAAATACTATGTTCAATTAGCTACATATAAAAGTGTTAAAGGCACAAAGGTTATTAGCAAATATTCAAAAACAAAAACTGTTAAAGTTAAATAATATAAGGCGTTGACAATATTTACAATATGCGTTATATTATATATGTAATTAATTTATAGTTTTTAATTTATAACAGTTAAGTGGAGCAATAGCAATATTGCTCCACTTTTTGTTTTAATTAAACTGTAAAACAGCACTGCCTTTATAGGTGAAAGGAGATACATTGTTATGCGTAATCATTCAGGTCTTTTTATTCTCTTTATTTTAATACTTATTGCAATTATTATGGGAATATCGGCAGCAGACTTGTGGAGCTATATTTTAGACTTCACAAAAATTGTTTTTAAATATCTTTGTGAATGGGTTCAAACGGTTATTTACGCATTGAGAGATGCTTTGACATCAGGCTTAAAAGCTAACAAATCAACTGCAACAACTCAAGCTGTTAATGCTGTTTTACAATTGTTCTAATGTTAAGTGTTATTTATGAGGACCATTTTTTGGTCCTCTTTTTTGTATTAAAAATGTTAATTATTTGTTAATTTTGCGACCACTTTGCGAATTTTTATCAAATATTCACGATATATAGAGTGTAGACTAAAATTTATCTTGATATTTAATTTAATGTGCGCTAAGTTAAATTTGTCAAGTAAATAATTAGTCTTTAGACAATTAATAAGGAGGGATAACATTATGCCTGAAGACTTAAATTATACTCAGTTGTATGAATATAATATATTGCTTGATGATATAATTGAAAAATTATCTACTATTCAAAATGCAAACGAAAAAGCATCAAACATTAAATTCTTCACACAAGAAGATGTTGCACGTGTAACCGGAATGAGTAAATCTACTGTAAAAAAATTATTCAATGATCCAGAATTTCCTGCGTGTGATTACGGCAAAACTTACATAGTTGAAGCTAATGCTTTATTGAAATATTTTGATGTTAGACGTTCAAAAAAAGACAGTAGATATTGGAGAAAATACCTTAAACACTAAGGAGGATGTTTATGGAAAATCAGTATCCAAATATTTTATTTAGAAATGATAAAAATATCTTTTATGCAAGAATTCCGTATATTGATAAAATAACAGGAAACAAAAAAAGAAAAACTGTATATGGCTCAAGCAAAAACGAGGTGAAAAGTAAAATTGATGATTTTCTATTATCACAAGAAAACGATTTTGCGTCAACCAATAAAAATAAAACTATTGCTCAGGTAATAAGAGAAGAAGCAGAAAACGATTATGCACTCAATAACATACAAGAATCGTCATATTTAAGACGTATTGAAACACTAAAAATGATAGAAAAGCACTGTATTGCAAAAGTGAAAATTAAAGATATTGATAAAAACATAATTAATTCTTTTTTTCGTTATTTGGTCGATTACGGATATTCAAATTCAACTATAAAAAAAATATGTTGTGTTTTACGAAGAAATGTCACTGCTGCATATAACGAAGGACTTATTGAAAATAATCCGTTTGTTGTTTACAATATTAAAAATCCTAAATCAAGAAAAAATGACAAAGTGGTAATTCCATTGACAATTGAGGAACAAAAAAGGTTTACCGAAGTAGCCGAAAACTATATCCCTTCATTAGGTAATACTTCAAATAAAAACTTGCAACCACTTATTGAATTGTATTCGGGCATGAGAATGGGAGAAATTAACGCTTTACGTCTTTCTGATGTGGATTTTAAAAATAAAAAGATTAATATTTGTGGAACTATCGAAAACGGAAAAAATTATAGTGCCTTTAGGGTTGAACATACAAAAACTAAAAGTGGTATGCGTAAAATCCCTATAAATGTTAAACTTGAAAAATATTTAAAAAGAGCAGTTGAAAATTATACTCCTAATGAAGAACAACTCATTTTCTTTGACAAAGAAAATAATAAACCTATCGCTACGCAATCAGTAAATAAAGTTATTCGTTCAATATGTAAAAGAGCAAATGTCAGAATGTTTAGTTCACATACATTGAGACATACTTATGCCACAAGACTTGTAGAAAGTAATGTACCAATAAAAATCGTTCAAAATCTGTTAGGGCATAATGATATTACAATTACATTAAATACTTACACAAGTGTATTAGACGATTATGAATCAGCAGCAATGGATATAATTAACAATGAGTTTTCAAAAATGTAGCAAAATGTTATTGATTATTGCTGAGTATTATGATATATTACATTTTGTAACTATTGGTGTACTAAATGGCGTACTTGATAATTTTATAAGGTTAAAACCCTTATATAGAGCCAAATTCTGACCTGCGGGTTCTGGTCGCCGGCACCAAGGGTTGTTTTAGAACAACCCTTTTATTTTTTCGATTTTTGTTAATAATTATAAAGGGTGATATTATGTGTACTGCGGCAACATATAAAACTAAGGATTTTTATTTTGGCAGAACTCTTGATTATGAATTTTCTTACGGTGACAAAATAACTATTACGCCGAGAAATTATACGTTTGATTTTAAATTTATGGGTGAGGTTAAAAACCATTATGCAATAATCGGTATGGCTCATATTGCAAATGATTATCCTCTTTATTATGACGCAATGAACGAAAAAGGTGTTTGCATTGCAGGCCTTAATTTTGTGGGCAATGCGGTTTATAATAATCCGACTGAGGGAAAAGAAAATGTTGCGCAGTTTGAACTTATTACGTGGATACTTTGCCAATGCGAAAATATGAACGACGTACGCAATTTGTTTGAAAAAATCAATATAACAAATACACCTTTTTCAGATAAATTGCCTACTGCTCAGCTTCATTATATTATTGCTGACAAAAACGATTGCATAACCCTTGAATGTACCAAAGACGGTATGAAAATTTATGATAATAAGGTAGGAGTATTAACTAATAATCCGCCTTTTGATATGCAAATGTTTATGCTTAATAATTATATGTCTTTATCACCTAAACAACCCGATAACAGCTTTGCCGTAAATATTGATTTAAAACAATACAGCAGAGGTATGGGCGCACTCGGTTTGCCGGGTGATTTATCGTCAGCATCTCGTTTTGCTCGTGTTGCCTTTACTAAACTTAATTCAAAATCAGGCGATAATGAAAATGACAGCGTAAGTCAATTCTTTCATATTTTAGGCTCGGTTGACCAACAGCGTGGTTGCTGCGAGGTGGCTGAGGGTAAATATGAAATAACGATTTATACCTCTTGTTGCAATGCAGATAAAGGAATTTATTATTATACAACATATAATTGCCATAGAATTAATGCGGTTGATATGCACAAGGTGAATCTTGATGACAGTAAGCTTTTTGCTTATGATGTAATTGAAAATGAGCCAATATTCTTCCAAAACTAAAATGAGCGGACGTTCTCAAATGAGAATGTCCGCTTAAATTATGCCTTTACTCCGCTGACAATATAAATATCTTCGGTTGCTTTTTTATAAATATCAACAAGTCCTGCTGATTTGAATATTTCCTCTAAAGCGTTTTCGCTGATAAGTCCGTTTGAAATCTTGCTTGCCTGAACGCTTTTGTGGTGGTTGTCAAGGTCTTTTCTGCCCCTGTCGTGAGCGACTGTAACAGTACCGCCGGATTTAACGGCTTTTGCAAGATTTTTAATCAGCGCTTTTGGATTCTGAAAATGAGGGAATGCATTAAACACCATAACACGGTCATATTGATATTTGAAATTAAATTCCTCGGCGTCCTCGCAAAGAAAATCTATAAAATCATATTTCTTGAATTTATTTCTTGCAATCTCAATCATTTTGCTCGAAATATCAACGCCCGTTACTTTTGATACATTTTTTTCAATGTAATAATCAATCATAACACCTGTGCCGCAGGCGATATCAAGTACACTTTTTCCGCTTGATATTTTTGCGACGTCGAGTATTTCATTCATTTTGCCGTCGTCTTTTTCCATATTTTTATCCCAAGTAGATGAGTGAATATCGAAAAAACTGATTACTTCGTTTTTATCCATCTTATTCCTCACTGTAAACGTATCTTGACGGGATAAGGTTTGCCTTAACGAGTGAAGCATAAATAACAGGGACTAAGATTATTTGCATAATAATTCCCGGAAGACAGGTGACGAAATATGACGTTGCCCAAGCGGTAATTGTGATTTCTCCACGAGCAAAAATCAATGCTTTAACAATACCGGCAATTACTCTGCCGATAAGAAGTGCACCGATAAGGGAAATATATAAATCAGCCGCAGATTTTTTTGTGTGAACAAATTTCATTAAAAGTGATGCAATAAGTGCATAGCAGGTAAGCTCAACAAGCATTGACGGAAGCATCGACGCAGGTGGCATACCCGTAAGCACGCTTGAAAGAAACGCTCCGGCAATGCCGCAGATAATTGCATATTGAGGTGCGCAAATAATACCGCAAATAAGTACCGGAATGTGCATAGGACAATAAATCATACCTGCTTGCGGAATACTGTGAAATGCCATAGGCAGCACAACGCAAAGCGCAATGCACACAGCGGTTATGATTGATTGTTTCACTACACTCATTGTGCTTAATTTGTTAATTTTTAAATTATTTTTATTCATTTATTTTTCTCCTTTATATCCTCTTGCTTCAAGTGCCTGCGATAATTCGTCCGCTCTTTTAAAAGCGTTTATGAAAATCGGCACTATAAGCGGAAATATGCATTTGGCTTTTTTAAATATGTTTCTCGATTCAAATTCTGCGCCTCTTGCAATTTGAGCCATTTTTATATTTTGCGCTTCAATTAATAAGGTCGGAACAAATTGAATTGAAACCGATAATATAAGTGCTAAATTTTCTGTTGGAACTTTAAATAATTTAAGCGGTGTCAGATAGAAATTAATTGCGTTTGTTATCTCGATGGGCGAGGAGGTCAAAACGAATAATTTTGACCAAAGTATAACAAATATTACGTTTAAAACTATCACTGCTCCTTGCCTTATGCCAAGTGTTGTTATGTTGATTTTCCAAAGGCTTAAAACCGTTTCTCCCTTGCCGAAGAAAAGGGCGTTCATTAAGAATATTATTAAATAAAACAACCAAAGCTTACTTATTGCCGATATGAAATGCTTAATGTTTAATTTTGAAATTAAAATGCAAATGCCAAGAAACAAAAAATCAATTATATAGACTACGTAACTTTTCGCTGCAAGCGTTAATATAATCATTGCTAAAAAGCAAGGAATTTTATATTTTGCATTTATGTTGTGAATGGGTGAATTAATATTTTCATAAACTCCCGATAATATGTCAGTCATTTATAACTCCTATATTTGATATTATTGAACTTAGCAAATCGTCATATTTTAAAATATCACTTTGAATATTAAAGCCGTTTTTATTTAATAAATTTGCGATTTCCTTTGAATTGCAAACGCCTATGTTAAGATTATTTAATAAGTTAGTTTGATTAAAAATTTCATTCGGTTTATCGTCCAATATAATTTTACCGCCGCCCATAACAAGTATTCTGTCTGCATATTCTGCCAAATAATCGGCGTTGTGAGATATGATTATAATTGTTGTGCCGTTTTGCTTTAATGCTAAAAGCAATTTCATAAAGCTATCTCTTGAATTACAGTCAAGACCGGCTATCGGTTCATCAAAAATTAAATATTTCGGCTTGCAAACGAGTATTCCTGCAACAGCGATTTTTCTTTTTTCACCGCCGGAAAGTGCAAGAGGGGATTTATCTTTAATTTTTTCAAAATCAAGACCTAAAAGTTCAAGTGCTTCTTTAGCTCTTTTGTATTTTTCGTCATAAGTCAACTTATATTGTTTTAAGCCGAAGAATATGTCCTTTTCAATCGTTTGCTCAAATAATTGCATTTCGGGAAATTGAAATACTATTCCAAGCTTTCTGCGAAGAATTTTTTTATTAAATTTTTTGTTGGTAATATCGTCGCCGTCAATAATTATTTTACCGCTGTCGCTTTTTATAAGCCCTGCAATAAGACGGACAAATGTTGATTTTCCACAGCCTGTATTACCTATAATACCTACCATTTCGCCGTCATCTATTTTTAAATCTAAATTATCAATAAATGGCTTGCTATCATACGAAAATGAAAGTTCTTTTATTTCAATCGGCATAATAGTTCCACCAATCTTTCATTGTTTAAAGGACATTCGTCAAGGAAAATTCCCGCTTTCTTTAAATCATTATATATTTTAACACAATAGGGAAGTGAAATTTGCGATTTTTCTATAAGCTCTTTGTTTGAGTATATTTTTTCAGGAACGCCGCTTGAAATGATTTTACCGCCATTCATAACAATTATTCTGTCAGCATTTACCGTTTCCTCTGCATACTGCGTAATCATTATAAATGTTATGTCGGTTTCTTTATGAAGTTTTAGAATTATATCCAAAACATCTTTTCTTGAATTTGGAGAAAGCATTGAGGTTGCCTCATCAAGAATAATAATATCAGGCTTTACGCAAAGTATTCCTGCAAGGGCAAGCCTTTGCTTTTGACCTCCTGAAAGAGAGAGTATATTTCTTTTTTCAAAGCCCTTAAGTCCTACGAGTGAAAGTACATCTCCAATCGTTTTGTCATTATATTTTATATCATGATTTTTAAGCGAAAATTCAATATCCTCTTTAACAACTGTTGAAACAAATTGATTATCGGGATTTTGAAATACCATACCGCATTTCTGCCTGATTTTGTATATGTTTTTATTATTCCCACAATCAAGGCTCGCAATTGTAAGCTCACCGCTTTGAAGAGGAATAAGTGCATTAAGGTGTTTAACAAGGGTGCTTTTACCACAGCCGTTCATACCGACTATTGATATAAATTCACCTTTTTCGATTTTAAAGGAAATGTTGTAAAGTGATTTTATCTCTCTTTGAGCAAATATATATGAATGATTTATATTATTAGCTTTGATTATGTTCATTTTATTTGCTCATCTCCTTCAAATATATACTTATTATATTTATATTCAATTATTTTCCAAGCCCCCTTAGGGGTTAAGATTAAGGCGCTTTTACATATTTACAAAGCTCTTTAAAATAAAAGAAGCACCGAATAAATCGGTGCTGTTTTATGCGAAATAATTAAGCTCTTTCAACCTTACCTGAACGAAGACATCTTGTGCAAACATTAACTCTTTTAGGAGAGCCGTTTACAATAGCCTTTACTTTTTTAATGTTTGGTTTCCAAGTTCTGTTTGATCTTCTGTGTGAGTGAGAAACCTTGATGCCGAAAGATACGTCTTTTCCGCAGTATTCACATTTTGCCATTTGCGAACACCTCCTTGTCAATTTAGAACGTAGATATATTATCACAATTGTTATTAAAATGCAAGTCTTTTTTTACTATTTTTTTATTTAGAACAAATATTTGCATATTTTTATTTACTATTGATTTTAAATATCGAATTTAGTATAATAGTAGGGAATTATGTTAGGAGGTTATCTGATGGCAGTTGATAACAAAAAAGCGGCTCTTGAGGCTGCTATGAAAAATATAAAAAAGAAGTTCGGCGACGGTGCAGTTATGCGCCTTGGCGAAAATTCTTCTCTTAAGGTTGACTCTATTTCTACCGGTTCTCTCACTCTTGATATTGCTACGGGAATCGGCGGTTTACCAAGAGGTCGTATAATTGAAATTTACGGTCCTGAATCAAGTGGTAAAACTACCCTTGCACTTCATTGTATTGCTGAGGCTCAAAAGCTTGGCGGTGACGCTGCATTTGTTGACGCAGAGCACGCACTTGACCCTGTTTATGCCGCTAATTTGGGTGTAGATGTTGATTCTCTTATTGTGTCTCAGCCTGATTTCGGTGAGCAGGCACTTGAAATTACAGAACAACTCGTAAGCAGCGGTGCGGTTGATATTGTTGTTGTTGACTCTGTTGCAGCACTTGTTCCAAAGAGTGAAATTGAGGGCGATATGGGTGACAGCCATGTGGGTCAGCACGCAAGGCTTATGTCGCAGGCATTAAGAATTCTTGCCGGTACTATTAATAAAACAAATTGTATAGTTATTTTCATTAACCAACTTCGTGAAAAAATCGGCGTTATGTATGGTAATCCTGAGGTTACTACCGGCGGACGTGCGCTTAAATTTTATTCATCAATGCGTATTGATGTAAGAAAAATTGAACAGTTAAAGGGCGCAGGAAGTGAATTTATCGGTTCTCGTACCCGTGCTAAGATTGTTAAAAATAAGGTTGCGCCTCCTTTCAAGAGTGCTGAATTTGATATTATGTACGGAGAGGGCATTAGTAAGGTTGGCGAAATTCTTGATATGGCTGTTCAGTATGATATTGTTCATAAGGGCGGCTCGTGGTTCTCTTACGGTGACCGCAGGCTCGGTCAGGGCAGAGATAATGTTAAAGAAATTATTAAAAATGAACCTGAACTTGCTGCTGAACTTGAGCAGAAGATTAAGGATAAAATTGCCGAGGATATCGAAAAAGCAAAGGAAGAACGTGTAGCAAAGGCTAATGCCTCTAAGCCTGCACCTAAGCCTGAAAAAAAGATTACACGTGAGGAAGCACTTGCTAAAATCAACATTATGGTTGAGGATGATGAGGACTGATGATTTTAACTCATCAAAAAGGCAGAGGAACTAAGGTTCATCTCTTTCTTGACGGAGAATATGCCACCACTACTGATGAAAACTGTTGGCTTGATAATTATATTTCAAACGGAGCAGATATTGATGATGAGCAGTGGCAGGCTCTTCTTGTTAAAATAAATTACAAAAAAGCGTTAAATAAATGTGCCGACTATTTATCAAGGCGTGATTATTCCGTTAAAGAGCTTAAAACAAAGCTTTTAAAATCCGTTGATGAAGTAAGTGCTCAAAAAGCAGTTGACAGATATATTGAAGCAGGATATCTTGATGATGAAAAGTATTGCCAAAGGCTTATTGAATATTTACTTGAGGTAAAAAAGTTTTCAACAGCTAATATTAAGCAAGAGTGCTTTAAGCGTGGTATCAACAGGGAGATAGTTGACGAAAAACTGTCAATTATTGATATTGATAACGTTTCAACAATTATCAAACTTATTAAATCAAAGTATGCCACAAAGCTTAATCAGGAAAACGGGAAAGAAAAGGTAATCGCCGCACTTCAAAGAAAAGGTTTTTACTATTCGGATATTAAATCGGCATTTTACAGGATAGAAGAATATGACGAATAAAGTAGGTATGATTTCACTTGGTTGTCCTAAAAATCAGGTCGACGGTGAAGTAATGCTTGAAAAATTAAATAAAAGCGGCTTTGAAATAGCGCAAAATATTGAAGACAGCGACGTTATGATTATTAACACCTGCGGCTTTATTGAAGATGCTAAACGTGAGGCTATTGAAACTATTTTAGAGGTTGCCGAATATAAAAAGGCAGGGATTATCAGTGCTATTGTTGTTACAGGATGCCTTGCCGAAAGATATCAGGATGAAATCATTAAAGAAATTCCCGAAGTTGATTCGGTAATAGGTATCGGTGCGGATAATGATATTGTTAAAGTTTGTCACAAGGCTTTGCTCGGTGTAAGAACAAGCTTTTACCCTGATAAAAAGTATCTTTTGCTTGAGGGTGACAGAATGCTTTCTACACCTAAGCATTGGGCTTATTTAAAAATAAGCGACGGCTGCGACAACAGATGCTCTTATTGTGCAATTCCGCTTATACGTGGCGGTTATATAGAGCGCCCTATGGAGAATATTATTAGGGAAGCGCAAAATCTTGCCGCAAAGGGAATTAAAGAACTTATAATTATTGCACAGGATACCACAAAATACGGCTTAAAGCTTTACGGTGAATATCGTCTTGCAAGTCTTTTAAAGGAACTTGTTAAGATTGACGGCATCGAGTGGATTAGGCTTTATTATTGCTATCCTGACAGAGTTACCGACGAGCTTATTGACGTAATTGCAAGTGAGGAAAAAATTTGCCCATATATTGATATTCCACTTCAACATTGTGATAAAAATATATTAAAAGCTATGCACAGAACAGGCTCTTATGAGCAACTTAAAGACCTTCTGTTCAAAATGAAGGAAAAAATTCCCAATCTTGCACTTCGTACAACATTTATGGTTGGATTTCCCGGTGAAAGTGACGAGCATTTTGAGGAACTTTGCAGATTTATTAAGGAAATTAAATTTGACAAAATGGGTTGCTTTACATATTCTGCCGAGGAGGATACTCCTGCCGCCGAATACGATAATCAAATTGACGAGGAAGTTAAAAAGAGACGTGCCGACGTTTTGATGGATATTCAGTATTCAATCAGCGAGCAACTTAACAAAGCGAGAGTAGGCAATACATATAAGGTTATTGTTGATTCGTTTGACGACGGTATGTATAACGGCAGGGCTTATTTTGATTCTCCCGAGATTGACAGCGGAATAATATTTAAGAGTAATGATAAGCTTGAAATCGGCGAGTTCGTAAATGTTAAAATTACAGGCTGTGACGGCTATGATTTGATTGGAGAAAAAGTATGAATTTACCAAACAAAATAACAGTGTTTCGTTTTTGCTGTATTCCTTTTTTAATGGCATTTTCACTTATAGAATTTAAATACCATTGGGTTGCGGCACTTCTTGTATATTTCGTTGCATGTATGAGTGACAAGGCTGACGGAATTATTGCAAGAAAAAAAGGTCTTGTAACTGATTTTGGTAAGGTTATGGACCCGCTTTCAGATAAAACTCTCGTTTTTGCCGCTTATCTTGTATTTATCAAAATGGGTTGGCATACAGAGCTTTGTATCCTTCTTATGCTTGCAAGGGAATTTCTCGTTGCAGGAATAAGAATGCTTGCCGCCGCAAACGGTGAGGTTATCGCCGCAAACGGTTTTGGTAAGTGCAAAACGTTTCTTCAAATGTCAACAACAGGTATGACTTTCCTTCTTCTTGCAATCGGTGAGGGTGCGGCTGATATCACAATTACGACTCCTTGGCTCAATGTTTATTGCGCTATTGCATTTTGGGTTGTAAGCGTTGTTGCTGTTTTAAGCGGTCTTATTTACGCTAAAGACGGTTGGCATTTAATAAAAACAAAATAATTGTTGCAAATTTTAAAAAAATATATATAATAATAGTAGAAATAATTGTTTAATATTAAAAACTGTGATGCAGAGAAGTAAGCAGATAATTATTTATTCAGAGAATGAGCCGTTTTGCTGTGAGGCTTTATAAATAATCTGCTAAAATGCACTGCGGAGTTGCTTAAAGGAATTTAGTATTTTAAGCCGTTTTGCCACGTTATAGGCATAAGCTGTATATTTTGCAGCCTGAGTATAAACAAGAGTGGAACCGCAGTATTTTATTGCCTCTGTCAATTTGACAGGGGCTTTTGTTTTTATTATATTGAAATCTGTAAGGGAGATTATATTATATGTTTGACTCATTTAAAGAGGATATTAAAAGCTTTATGGAGCACGACCCGGCGGCGAGAAGTCCTATTGAAATAGTGCTTCTTTACCCCGGATTCAAGGCGCTTCAAAGCCATAAAAGAGCAAAGTGGTTTTTAAATCATAATATGCCTTTTATAGCAAGATATATCAGTCAGCGTTCAGCGCATAAAACAGGTATTGAAATTCACCCCGGTGCTACAATTGGCAGAAGAGTTTGCATTGATCACGGTAACGGTATTGTTATCGGCGAAACAACTGAAATCGGCGATGACGTTATGATTTATCAGGGTGTAACACTTGGCGGTACCGGCAAGGATGTCGGCAAACGTCACCCAACTATTGAAAGCGGCGTTATGATAGGCTCCGGCGCTAAAGTTTTAGGACCTATTACTGTTGGCAGAAATGCTAAAGTCGCCGCAGGTGCAGTTGTTGTTAAGGATGTTGAACCTAATTGTACTGTTGTCGGCGTTCCGGGTGAGGTAGTTAGGATTGACGGCGAAAGGGTAGATGACCTTGACCAAATCAATATTCCTGATCCGCTTATGAATTTGATTAGAGAAAATCAGGCTGAAATTGAAAAGCTTAAAGAAGAAATTGAAAAATTAAAGGAGCAAAAATAATGAAGATTTATAATACAATGACTCGTAAAAAGGAAGAGTTTGTTCCAAATGACCCTAAGGAAGTTAAAATTTATGCTTGTGGACCGACGGTATATAATTATATTCATATCGGTAACGCTCGTCCGCTTTGTGTTTTTGACGTTTTAAGAAGATACCTTGAATACAGAGGATACAATGTAAAATTTGTTCAAAACTTTACCGATGTTGACGACAAGATTATTAAACGTGCAAATGAAGAGGGCAGTACCTTTGAGGAAATTTCTAAAAAGTACATTGAAGAATTTTGGACTGACGCTAACGGATTGAATTTCAAAAAAGCAACAGTTCACCCAAAGGCAACGGAGAATATTGATGAGATTATTAATATAATCAAAACTCTTGAAGAAAAAGGTTACGCTTATTCAGTTGACGGTGACGTTTATTTCAGAACTCTTAAATTTAAGGACTACGGAAAGTTAAGCCATCAGCCTATTGAGGATTTACAGTCGGGCGCAAGAATTGCTATCGGAGAGAAAAAGGAAAATCCTCTTGATTTCGCTCTTTGGAAAGCTGCAAAAGAGGGTGAGCCTTATTGGCAGTCGCCTTGGGGTAAGGGCAGACCGGGTTGGCATATTGAATGTTCTGCTATGAATAAAAGATATTTAGGCGATACAATTGATATTCATTGCGGCGGTCAGGACCTTATTTTCCCTCATCACGAAAATGAAATTGCGCAAAGCGAGTGCGCAAACGGTTGCACTTTTTCAAAATATTGGATGCACAACGGCTATATCAATGTTGATAACGTTAAAATGAGTAAATCACTCGGCAATTTCAAAACAGTTCGTGAAATTGCCAATGTTTACGGTTATGAAGTTATCAGATACTTTCTTGTTTCATCTCATTATCGTTCACCTATTAATTACAGCCTTGAAATAATTGAACAGTGCAAAAGCGCTCTTGAAAGACTTTATACTTGCCGTGAAAGCCTTGATTTTGCTATTAAAAACGCTAAAGACATAGCTGACGATACTGAGCTTATTGACCGCATAAACAGCCGCAGAGAGCAATTTATTAAGGCTATGGACGACGACCTTAATACTGCCGACGGTGTTGCGGCAATCTTTGACCTTGTTAAGGATATTAATATATCTATTCTTGATAAGGAAGTTTCTAAAAATGTTTGTCAAACAGCTGCTGATGTATTTGACGAACTTTGCGATGTGCTTGGTATTCTTTATAACAGAAAGAGCAACGACGTTGACGCTGATATTGAAGCGCTTATTGAAGAACGTCAGACGGCAAGAGCTAATAAAGATTGGGCAACGGCTGACCGTATTCGTGACGAGCTTAAAGCTAAGGGCATCATTTTAAAGGATACACCGCAGGGTGTTACTTGGACTAAGGAATAATAATTAATCGGGCAGGGGACTTTGGTTTTCCTGCCTTTTTTAGTGAGGAATATATGATGGTTGATAAAAGAAAATTTAAGGATATTAACGTATCTCTTTTAGGTTTGGGCACAATGCGACTGCCGTGCGAAACCGAAGAAAAAAGAGAATCAAATCCTAATATTGATTATGATAAGGCGCAAAGTCTTGTCGATTTAGCATATAAAAACGGAGTGAACTATTTTGATACCGCATATATGTATCATTGTGGTAAAAGCGAAGCCTTTATAGGTTATGCGTTAAAGAAATATCCGAGAGATACATATTTTATTGCCGATAAGCTACCTATTTGGGTGTGTGATACTAAAGAGGATATGAAGCGTGTGTTTGACGAACAGCTTGAGCGAACCGGTATGGATTATTTTGATTTTTATCTTCTTCATTCTCTTGATAATGAAAATTTTGAAAAATGCGAAAAATTCGACGCTTATGATTTTCTAAAACAAATGCAAAAAGAGGGTAAGATTAAATATATCGGCTTTTCGTTTCACGGAACGGTTGACGATTTAAGAAATATTGTATCTGCTCATAAATGGGATTTTGCTCAAATTCAAATGAATTATCTTGATTGGGAAAATCAAAATGCAAAGATGCAATACCAAATACTTGAAGATGCAGGTATTCCAACAATCGTTATGGAGCCTGTAAGGGGCGGTAAGCTTGCTTTGGTTAATGACGAGATATCGGATATGTTTAAATCGATAAAGCCTGATAACAGCCCTGCCTCGTTGGCTATGGGCTTTGTTGCAAGCCATAAAAATATAATCACAATTTTAAGCGGAATGAACAGTGCAGAGCAAATGCTTGATAATCTTTCTACTTTAACTGATTTTAAACCGTTTACTGATATTGAATATTCCCTTTGCGAAAAGGCAGCCGCAATAATTAACAAAAGCGAGGTTATTTCCTGCACGGGCTGTGACTATTGCCAACCTTGCCCAAAGGGTATTAAAATCAGTTCGTTTTTCTCTCTTTATAACAGTGTCGTTTCAGGTGAAATTGACATCAATTCAGGCAGAGATAAATATAACTCTTATAAAGTCAATCCGACAGAGTGCGCTTGGTGCAATAAATGCAAAAATCATTGCCCGCAGTCAATCAGCGTGCCTGATGTATTAGAGGGCAAGGTAGTCAAACTTTTTATGCAGTGAATCGCTTATCGTTAAATTCAAAACAACTTTATATTGTCAATATCTCAATATGTATTGCTAATATCTTAATATTATGTTAATATTAATTTAATAAATATATTAGGGGAAGTTTGTATGAAAAAGAGGCTGAGCGTTTTACTGTCGATTATAATTGTTTTATCTATATGTGCGCCGCTTACAAGCGTTATGGCAGAAGAAGCAAGAAAGCAAAGTGTATTAAAAACAGGCAAAGAAATTGCCGCACTGTGCAGTGAATATGACAATTACAATGAATTAGACAGTACAGATGAACAAACTATCAATACAAGATTGATAGTTAAGTCCGATGATAAAATTGAAGAATATGATGCTATCGACAGTGTTTATGGTTTTGGTTATGCCTTTTTGCAGTATGCAGATGATGAATCAGCAGAATTTGCGAAAACACAATATGAAAATGCAGGTTATACAGCAGATTATGATAGTGTTATTACCACTTCTTCTACCTCTATAGGTTCCAGTGGTAACTGGAGTGATGAATGGGCATACGAAGAAACGGATGCAGTTTCTGCTCTTGATTATTATAAATTAAGGGCTAAACTCAATATAAATATTGCTGTAGTTGACAGCGGAATCAATTATAACCACGAATTATTTAAAAACAGAATCGAACGCACAAAAGTAGATTTCAGTACTGATGCTTCAGGTGACGAAAGGGACACATCAGGTCATGGTACAAAAGTGGCTGGTGCTATCGCTAAAAGTACGCCAAGTAATGTTAAACTATTCGCTTATAAAATATTTAACAAAAACTTAAAAGGTACTTCGTCAGAGGCTGTAGCCGCTTTATCATATATCAAGCAATTAAAAAACAAGCCTGATATAATAAATTGTTCATTTTCAACAGGAAGTCTTGGAACTGTAATAAATGAACTTGTTGATATGGGAGTCACTGTTGTTGCTGCAGCCGGTAATGATGGTAAAGAAGTTTATCAACAACCTGCAATATTTGATAGTGTTATAACCGTTGCTGCCACAAATCAATATGGCTATGCATGGTCTTCTTCAAGTTATGGTAGTTGTGTGGATATTTCCGCTCCCGGAGTTGGCGTATATACTGCTAATTTTCCCGGTAATAATACTTATGCACAATTCGCCGGAACCTCTATGGCAACGCCACTTGTATCAGCAGCCGCAGCCTATGTCCTGATGGAACACAGAAGCTACACACCCGAACAGGTTAAGCAGGAAATTATTGCAACTGCAACACCATTTAAAAAGAGTGACTGCTATAATGACCGTTACGGTGCAGGAATCGTTAATTTTTCTAACATCATAAACGGCACAAGATGCAAAGATGTTACTGCAAATTATATCAGCGGAGCATACCGTGATAGCATAAGCGTTGAACTAAAATGTGCCAACACACTCGCAGACATTTATTACACAACAGATGGCACTTTGCCGAGCAAAACAAACGGTACAAAGTATACCGAGCCTATCAAATTGACTGAAACAACAAGAATAACCGCAGTAGCTTTTGCAAGAGCAGGAACTCCGTTCAAAAGTAAATTTACTTATCTTGATTATTACATATTAAAAGACGGTGAAAGTGAATTTATAGTAGATAGTTATAATTGCCTAAAGGCTTATCTCGGAAATGATACAAATATTACTATTCCAGACACAATTGACGGTATTGAAATATACGGAATAGCAAAATATTGCTTTAAAAATTCCAATATCGAAAGCGTGACATTGCCTGACAAAAGATTATCGATAGAAGATGAAGCCTTTTGCGGTTGCAAAAATTTGAAAAATATTAACCTTTCTAAAGTAACATATATCGGACCGTATGCTTTTGCAAATTGCACATCGCTTACAGATAAAGCAGATTTTTCATCAGTAGAACGTGTTGACGAAACGGGACTTGCATATACTTATTTTAAAACGATAAATTTGCCTGAATGCACAAATATCGGTCAGCTTGCATTTGAAGGCTCAAAGGCTGAAAATATTATTTTTGGCAAATTAGAGAGGACAAGCAATGCAGCTTTTTATAACTGTTCTAATTTAAAAAAGCTTTATATACCGAAGGTTAAATCCTTTTCAAGTAATAATACAAGGTCATGTAATTCAATTGAGCTTATTTTTGCACCGTCTGTTAAATATCTTACACTTGACGTTACTCACGATATTAACGTTTATTGCGATTTGTTATTAAGTGCACAGATTGAAAATCCGTCTAAATATAATTGCAATATTATAACTCAAAGCTATGCTCCGGGACTTAAAGACGTTGATAGTTCATTATATAATCATATTAGCAGTGACGATTTCGGAGTTTCCAAGGCAGGGGAATATCGCAGAAGTGATGCCGGATTGCGCTTTGGTTTTACATTTGACAGCAGTAAAATAGGCTTTGATTTTAATGAGTTTGCACAAAATACGGAATACGGCTTTGTATATTCTTATAATGATTTTAGCGGTGTAAGCGATTCTTCAAAAAAGGAACGCTTGAGAGCTAATAAGTCAAATCCGTTAATTAAATCAGCAGACAATAGAATTGTTGACGGTACGGTTTCAACATATAATGCAGTATTTACCGATATCCCTGCGGAAAGTGCTGCTGACGGTATATCTGTTCGTTCATACTTTTGTATTGACGGAATGTATTTCTATTCACCTGTTGTAACATACAGCCTTTCGAGTGTGTCAGATTATAGCGATAACAGCGAAGCCGACAACGATATTAAATATGACCATATTCACAGCTACGTTAAGAAAAATATCGGTCCATTTTGTGTAACAAAGGGCTATACAATGTATGAATGTAACGGTTGCGGAAAAAGTTATATAGTTGATTATATTGAACCTGTAGGTCACAAGTATAAATTCGTTGATGCAAAGAACGGCTTGTTAAACTATCAATGCCCTTATTGTGATAATAATATTACAAAATCCAAGAGCGAATTACCTATATTTATTGATTATGTAAATACTAAGGTAGTGAGAGGTAATGACAATATGTATCTTGATTTGAATAATGACGGATATATAAATGCAAAGGACTATGCATTACTTAATAAAATTTCAAATTAAAAATAGGCATAACAAAACCCTCCTGAATCAATCAGGAGGGTTAGTTTTATTTTTCAATATGAAGTATTTTTTCTGCCTTTTCAACCTCTTCTTTTGTAGGGGGCTTATAGCCTTCGAGAGGATATTTGATACCGAGGTTTTCCCATTTAAAAATACCTAAGGTGTGGTAGGGGAGTATTTCAACCTTTTTAACCGTTTTAAGTGACGAAATAAAGCTATAAAGATTATTAAGCTCGTTATCATCATTGGTTAAATTAGGAACGAGAACTCTTCTTATCCACATATCCTTGCCGATATCTGACAAATATTTTGCCATATCAAGTATATTTTCATTTGTTCTGCCCGTAAGTTCTTTATGCTTTTCAGTATCTGTTTGCTTTAAATCAAGCATAACAAGGTCAGTATACTTCATAAGCTCATTGAATTTGGAGAAGAAAGGCTCTTCTCTTGTAAAAGCAGAGCCTGAGGAGTCAAGCGTGGTATGTACTCCTTTTTCCTTTGCAAGCTTGAAAAATTCAGTTACAAAATCAATTTGAAGGAGCGGTTCACCGCCGCTTACTGTAATACCGCCGTTTGGCTTTCCGTTTTTTCTCCAATAATTCTTATACTTATATGCCTTGTTGAATGCATCCTTTGCCGAAACGGTAAATTTCGCATCATCAAAGCTCCAAGTTTCGGGATTATGGCAATATTTGCAACGCATATTGCAACCTTGCAAAAAGAGTACGTATCTTACGCCCGGTCCGTCAACAAGACCAAAAGTTTCAATGCTGTGAATTTTACCGTCCAATTTCAACAAATCCTTTATAAGTTAATAATTACATTCTGTCGTGGCAGGTTCTTGAAATAACGTCCATCTGCTGTTCCTTAGTAAGGTCAATGAACTTAACAGCATAACCTGATACACGAATTGTGAAGTTCTGATATTCTTCTTTTTCAGGATGTTCCATAGCATCGATAAGCTTTTCAGTACCGAATACGTTTACGTTAAGGTGATGAGCACCCTGGTCAAAATAACCGTCCATAACCTGAACAAGATTGTTAATCTTTTCTTCTTCTGAATGACCGAGAGCACCCGGGTTGATTGTCTGAGTATTTGAAATACCGTCAAGAGCCCATTCGTATGGAAGCTTAGCTACAGAGTTAAGAGAAGCAAGAAGACCGCTCTGTTCTGCACCGTATGATGGGTTAGCACCCGGTGAAAGAGGAGCGCCCGCCTTACGGCCATCCGGCATTGTACCTGTTGCCTTACCGTATACAACGTTTGATGTGATAGTAAGGATAGAGGTTGTCGGCTCTGAATTACGGTATGTGTGATGCTTCTTAATCTTGTCAAGGAAAGTCTTGAGAAGCCATACAGCGATTTCGTCAGCTCTGTCATCATCGTTACCGTAACGTGGGAAGTCACCCTCAGTTTCGTAATCAACAACAACACCGTCTTCGTTTCTTATTGTCTTAACCTTAGCATACTTAATAGCACTAAGAGAGTCAACAACGTGAGAGAAACCTGCAATACCTGTTGCAAATGTTCTTCTTACATCTGTATCAATAAGTGCCATTTCAGCAGCTTCATAATAGTATTTATCATGCATAAACTGAATGAGGTTAAGTACATTAACATAAAGACCTGCGAGCCAATCCATCATTCTGTCATAAGCTTCGATTACTTCGTCATAATCGAGGTATTCTGATGTAATAGGTCTGTACTTAGGACCAACCTGGTCAAATGTCTTAGCGTCAACACCGCCGTTGATAGCGTAAAGAAGGCACTTAGCAAGGTTAGCTCTTGCGCCGAAGAACTGCATTTCTTTACCTGTCTGTGTAGCTGATACGCAGCAGCAAATTGAGTAGTCATCGCCCCATACCGGCTTCATAACGTCATCGTTTTCATACTGAATTGAACTTGTTCTGATAGAAATATCAGCAGCATACTTCTTAAATGTGTCAGGAAGTGCTGATGAATAAAGAACTGTAAGGTTTGGTTCAGGTGAAGGACCCATATTTTCAAGAGTATGGAGAAAACGGAAGTCATTCTTTGTTACCATTGAGCGACCGTCAACGCCGATACCTGCAACCTCAAGTGTAGCCCAAACAGGGTCGCCTGAGAAAAGTTGATTGTATGATGGGATTCTTGCGAACTTAACCATTCTGAATTTCATTACAAGATGGTCAATAAGTTCCTGAGCCTCTGATTCGGTAAGTTTGCCTGCCTTGAGGTCTCTTTCAATATAAATGTCAAGGAATGTTGAAATTCTGCCGACACTCATTGCAGCACCGTTTTGAGTCTTAATAGCAGCAAGGTAGCCGAAGTATAACCACTGAACAGCTTCTTTAGCGTCTTTAGCAGGCTTAGAAATATCATAGCCGTAGCTTTCAGCCATTTTCTTCATCTGACCGAGTGCTTTGTACTGCATTGTGATTTCTTCTCTGAGACGAATAACGTCGTCTGTCATTGTACCGTCGCCGCAGTTAGCAAAGTCATGCTTCTTTTCTTCCATAAGGAAGTCAATACCGTAAAGAGCAACTCTTCTGTAGTCGCCTACGATACGGCCACGTCCGTAAGTATCAGGAAGACCTGTAATAATCTTGTTGTGACGAGCCTTAAGCATTTCAGGAGTGTAAGCATCAAATACACCCTGGTTATGTGTCTTGCAATATTCTGTGAAAATTTTATGAAGTTCAGGATCCGGCTCATAACCGTATGTTGAGCAAGCCTGCTCAGCCATCTTGATACCGCCGAAAGGCATAAATGCTCTCTTAAGAGGCTTGTCTGTCTGTAAACCTACAACCTTTTCAAGGTCCTTGTCAGCTTCGCTGATGTAGCCCGGGCCGTAAGAAGTGATACCTGAAACAACTTTAGTTTCCATATCAAGTACGCCGCCCTTAGCACGTTCTTCCTTTTGAAGACCTTGAAGAATACCCCAAAGTTTATTTGTTGCATCTGTTGGGCCTGCAAGGAAAGATTCGTCACCGTCATAGACTGTATAGTTCTTCTGGATAAAGTCACGTACATTTACTTCTTCTTTCCAGAGAGAGCCTTCAAAGCCTTCCCATTGTTCGAAATCTACCATGTGATTATTCCTCCTTAAATAGAATAATTTATTAATTAATGGATTTTTTCTTTTCCGCTATGAATTTTAACACAAATAGAATAATAATAGTAATATAAAATATGATATGTTACATATCATTAATGATATGTAGTAACTGACATATGTCAGTATTGAACACCTTTGTTAAATTTGTATCATTTATTTGTTAAAATTTTATCATATTAATAGCAATTTCTTATAAATATACTAAATAATATATAATTGTCGATTTAATATTTACAATTTATTAATAATATAAATTGTAAAAAACGGCAATAATACAATTTCATACCGTATTATTGCCGTTTTCAAGCTCATATTTAATTTCAAAAACATTTTCAATAAACAATTTTTCAAAGTCAGTTAAAGTGTAATTTTTAGGATAAATCAGAATATCGGAAAAAGATTGCTTATTATCAATACATTTTTTGGTTACAAGCTTATGATTTTCAAGAAGACTTTTCGGAATGGGGGTGGTCCACATATAAGTATTAGGCAGATTTGAAAGAATATCAAATTGGCTTCCACGTTCTTGAATCAAAATTTTACTTTGAGAATCGTGCGAAGGAGTGTATCTTTTAATTTCTTCTTTTGAAACAAAGGGGATATATTCATCATCGTGAAGTAACACTGAATATTCCTTTAAATCGTTAAATTGAAGCTTTTGCTTTGTTGCAAGAGGATGATTTTGCGAAAACAGAACTTTATATTTGAAATTCCAAATTTCCTGAAATTGCATTTGTTTAGACGTAATCATCTTTTTATATTTTGCTTCAAGCTCTGTTGGAATTCTTATAATTCCGAGATTATAGCCGTTAATCATAACGTCGTTTAATACATCTGTGTTATTACATTCTTTGAAAGAGATATTGAGCTTATTGTTTTCGACGGCTTCAATGGTGTTACAAAATGCTACACTTATATATGATGAACGGGGAACAGCCAATTTCACGTTTATTGTTTCCTTATCGTTATTATATAAGAAACGGTTTAAATCATTTGTTTTTTTTATGATTTCTTCGGCTTTCTCTACAACTTTTTTTCCGCTGTCGGTTAAGATGACACCTTGCGAATTACGTATAAAAAGAGTAATGCCGTATTCTTTTTCAAATTCAATTACAGTTCGGCTCAAGTTCGGTTGGTTCATATAAAGATTTTCAGCCGCCTTTGTTATTGAACCTACTCTTGCAATTTCAACTATGCAACGAAGCTGTTGAATATTCATATAATTCACCGCCATTTATTTCTCAATACTTTATTATATATTAAAACATATTTATATAAAAAAAACAAGACAAACCGTAAAAGTTTGCCTTGTTAATGATTTATTGTTAATCAATTAATTCTTTCATATCGTAAAGGCCTGCACCCTTGCCGTTCATATAAACAGCTGCATTTACAGCGCCTACTGCAAATATTTCCTTGCTTCTTGCAGAGTGTGATAGAGTAATTATTTCGTCACGGCCTGCAAAAATTATTTCGTGCTCGCCAACAATTGTTCCGCCTCTTACTGCGTGAATACCGATTTCATTCTTAGTACGTTTTTCACGCTTTGAATGACGGTCGTATTCGTACTTCATAGGCTGATCGATTTCTTCACACATTGCATCTGCAAGCATAAGAGCCGTACCGCTCGGTGCGTCAATTTTTTGATTATGATGCTTTTCTACAATCTCAATATCAAAATCATTGCCGAGAACCTCAACAGCTTTTTTAGCAAGATTTGCAAGAAGATTAACACCCATACTCATATTATAAGTAAAGAATACAGGAATTTTCTTTGAAGCATCTGCAATTTGCTTTTTTTGCTCATCACTGTATCCGGTTGTTGCAATTACAAGCGGTGTAGAGGTTTTTTCGGAATAGGAAAGTAAATCGTTAAGAAGCACTGGATTTGAAAAGTCAATAATGGCATCTGCTTTTTCCTTGACATCAAAAATTGAAGAGTAAATAGGGAAGTGCCCGTTATCTTCTGTGTTAAGGTCAACACCGGCAACTATGTTGCAATCGTTACGATTTGCTACAATGCTTTGAATAACTTTGCCCATTTTACCGTTAGCGCCTGTTATAATTAAATTAGTCATTTTTTACTTCCTTATTTATACTTATTTTACTAAGCCGTATTCTTCCATTGTTTCTTTAACGTATTTCTTGTTACTTTCATCCATTTCAATAAGAGGAAGTCTTAAAGGACCTGCGTTAAATCCTATAAGGCTTACAGCCTCTTTTACAGGAATAGGATTGACGTCAACAAACATAGCCTTTGCAAGTTTAACGTACTTATCCATAAGCTCTTTGGATGTTTTCTTGTCGCCGTTTAAGTATGAAGCAACAATTTCGTGAGTTTCCTTAGGTGCAATGTTAGAAAGAACGCTTATTACACCTTTTCCGCCACGCTCAAGAATGTCAAAAATTTGGTCGTCATTACCACTCCAAATGTTAAGCTCATCACCGCAAAGTTCGTGAATTTTAGCTACTTGGTCAAGGTCACCCGAAGCTTCCTTAATACCGTTTACTCTTGGAAGCTTAGCAAGCTCGGCAGCAGTTTCAGGCTTAATATTAACACCTGTTCTTGACGGAACATTGTAAAGAATTATAGGAAGGTTTGTTGCGTCGTGAATGGCAGTGTAGTGGGCAATAAGACCTCTTTGACTTGTTTTGTTATAGTAAGGTGTAACGAGTAAAAGAGCGTCTGCGCCGTTTTTGCAAGCCTCTTGGCTGATTTCAATTGCACAAGCGGTACTGTTTGAACCTGTTCCTGCAATAACAGGAACTCTGTGATTTACATATTCAACGCACCACCTGATGCATTCGTTGTGCTCAACAACCTTAAGTGTTGAACTTTCGCCTGTAGTACCGCATACTACAATAGCGTCGGTGCCGTTTTCAATTTGAAAGTCAATAAACTTTGCAAATTCATCATAATTAACAGTTCCATCCTCATTCATAGGAGTGATAATAGCAACTGCTGCACCTGTAAAAATAGGATTTTTCATAATGATTATCTCCTTAACAAATTTATTACAAATATATTAGTCAAAGTAACCTTCTGCTGCAAGAAGCTCACCGAGAAGAACGGCACCGCCTGCTGCACCACGAAGTGTGTTGTGAGAAAGGCAAACAAATTTATAATCGTATTGTGTGTCTTCTCTGAGTCTGCCGATAGAAACAGCCATGCCGTGTTCAAGCATTCTTTCTGAATGAATCTGAGGTCTGTCAGGTTCTGTAAAATAGTGAAGAAACTGCTTTGGAGCAGACGGAAGATTAAGTTCCTGTGCTCTGCCTGAGAAGTTTTCCCAAATATTAATCATTTCTTCCTTAGTAGGCTTCTTATCCTCAAATTCTACAAATACTGCACCGAGGTGACCGTTTGAAACAGGAACACGAATGCACTGAGCTGTGAAAGCCGGAGAATCTGCAGAAACGATTTCGTCGCCGACAATTTTACCCATAAGCTTAAGAGGCTCTTTTTCACTCTTTTCTTCCTCGCCGCCGATGTATGGAATAACATTATCAATCATTTCAGGCCATGTTTCAAATGTTTTTCCTGCGCCTGAAATAGCCTGGTAAGTACAAACAAGTACTTTCTTAATAGGATATTTTTCCTGAAGAGGGAAAAGAGCAGGTACATAAGACTGAAGCGAACAGTTTGATTTTACTGCGATAAAGCCACGCTTTGTACCGAGTCTTTTTCTTTGTGCAGGAATAATGTTGATGTGCTCGGCATTAAGTTCCGGAACTACCATAGGAACGTCAGGTGTAAATCTGTTAGCACTGTTGTTAGATACTACCGGACACTCGTGCCTTGCATATTCCTCTTCAAGAGCTTTAATTTCATCTTTTTTCATATCAACCGCACAGAATACAAAATCTACCTGTGAAGTGATTTTATCAATATCATTTGTTGCGTCCATTACAACAATGTTTTTCATATTTTCAGGAATAGGTGTATCCATGCACCATTTTTTACCAACAGCTTCTTCATAGGTTTTACCTGCACTTCTTGAAGATGCTGCAAGGCAAACAACGTTAAACCAAGGGTGATTTTCAAGTAAAGTAGCAAATCTTTGACCTACCATACCTGTTGCGCCGACGATGCCGACATTGTACTTTTTACTCATAGTCTGTAATCTCCTTAAAAAATAACTTGTAAAACAAGATAATATGCAATATAATACTTGTTGACGGTTGAAGTGCGCTTAAGGTTTTGTACCTCATCCGTACTTATTTGATATAATAACACTTATTATATATATATGTCAATCAAAATTTACGGAGAATATGATGAAAACTTCAGACTTTTATTATGATTTGCCCGAAGAGCTTATTGCTCAAACCCCTATTGAGCCGAGAAATGCATCGAGACTTATGGTTTTAAATAAAGAAACGGGTGAAGTTGAACACAAAATTTTTAAGGATTTAACAAACTACTTAAATCCCGGCGATTGCTTGATTCTTAATGATACAAGAGTTATTCCTGCAAGAATATTCGGTGTTAAAAAAGAAACCGGAGCTGTAGTTGAATTTTTGCTTTTGAAACAAAAGGAAACACTTGTGTGGGAATGTCTTTGCAAGCCGGGCAAAAAAGCAAAAGTAGGAACGGAATTTGTTTTTGGCGAGGGAAAGCTTGAGTGCAAGGTTATTGACGTTCTTGATGATGGCAACAGAATTATTAAATTTGATTGTGACGCCAATATCTATGCTGTTTTGGATGAAATCGGTCAAATGCCACTTCCGCCATATATTAAGGAAAAGCTCGCTGATAAGGAAAGATATCAAACTGTTTACAGCGAGCATTTAGGTTCTGCTGCCGCACCGACCGCAGGTCTGCATTTTACTAAGGAAATGCTTAAGGAAATTAAAGCAAAAGGCGTTAATATCGGATATGTAACGCTTCATGTAGGGCTTGGAACATTTAGACCCGTAAAGGTTGATGATGTCACAAAACATACTATGCATACGGAGCATTATATTATGCCGCAGGAAACTGCCGATTTAATTAATGAAACCAAGAAAAACGGAAAAAGAGTTATTTCCGTAGGTACTACAAGCTGTAGAACGCTCGAATCGGTTGCTACTAAGAATGGCTGTATTTGTGCAGATGAGGATGACACGAGCATATTTATTTATCCCGGTTACGAATTTAAATGCATAGATGCGCTTGTTACTAATTTTCATCTTCCTGAAAGCACACTCATTATGCTTATTTCTGCTTTCGCCGGCTATGACCATGTAATGAACGCATACAAAATCGCAGTTGCTGAAAAATACAGATTTTTCAGCTTTGGCGATGCTATGTTTATTTGCTGATATACTATAAGATTTGAGAGGAAATTATGGCTAAATATACATTATTAAAACAAGAGGGCTCAGCAAGAAGAGGGCAGTTTGAAACAGTACACGGAACTGTTCAAACCCCTGCATTTATGAACGTTGCAACCTCAGCCGCAATTAAAGGCGGTCTTTCAACCGAGGATTTAAAAGATATCGGTTGTCAGGTAATGCTTTGCAACACTTATCATCTTCATGTTCGTCCGGGTGATGAACTTGTATACGATATGGGTGGGCTTCATAAATTTACAAATTGGGACAGGCCTATTTTAACCGACAGCGGCGGATTTCAAGTTTTCAGCCTTGCAAAACTTAACAAAATCAACGAAGAGGGTGTAACTTTTAATTCTCATGTTGACGGAAGAAAAATATTTATGGGACCTGAGGAAAGTATGCAAATTCAGTCTCATTTAGGTTCAACGATTGCAATGGCATTTGATGAATGCGTTAAAAATCCTGCAACTCTTAAATATGCAAAAGAGGCTTGCGAGCGTACACTTCGTTGGCTTGAACGTTGCAAAAAGGAAATGGACAGGCTTAATTCTCTTGATACAACAATTAATAAAAACCAATTACTATTTGGCATAAACCAAGGCTGTGTTTATGACGATTTGCGTATTTGGCATATGAAAGAAATTGCAAAAATGGAACTTGACGGCTATGCAATCGGCGGCCTTGCAGTCGGAGAACCCAAAGAGGATATGTACAGAATTATATCTGCTGTTGAACCTTATGCTCCAAAGAACAAGCCGAGATATCTTATGGGCGTAGGTACTCCGGGTAATATTCTTGAGGGTGTCAACCGAGGTGTTGATTTGTTCGACTGTGTAATGCCGTCAAGAAATGCACGTCACGGTCATTTATTTACAAAAAAAGGAATAATAAACATCAATAATGCCAAATATGAACGTGACGGTAAGCCTATTGATGAAGAATGTAATTGTCCAACTTGCCGAAAGCATTCAAGAGCGTATGTTCGTCATTTGTTTAAGAGCAATGAAATACTCGGTATGCGCCTTGCCGTTATACATAATCTTTACTTCTATAATAATCTTATGGCTGAGATAAGAGAAAACTTAGACAACGGTACATTTACGGACTATAAAAATGAATTTTGTGTTAAACTTGATACAAGAATTTAGAAAAGACTTGCAAATCATATAAATTTAATTTATAATACTTTTTATCATATAATTGGAGGAAATTAATTTTATGGAATCAATTTTATTATTTGCGCAAAATGCAGCTTCAGGCTCAGCTGCTAATCAAAAGACAAGCAGCATACAAATGATTGTTCTTATGGTTGTGTTGTTCGCACTTATGTATTTTATGATGATTCGTCCACAGAAGAAACGTCAAAAAGAAGAGCAGGAAATGAGAAATGCTCTTGAAATCGGCGATGAGATTGTTACAATCGGCGGTATTGTAGGACGTGTTGTTACAATTCGTGAAAACGACCTTATCATTGAAACCGGTGCTGACAGAAATAAGATGAAAATTGAGCGCTGGGCAATTAATACTAACAGAACAAAGAACGAGCAGCATCAAAAGGAAGTTGAAGCTGCAAGAGAAGCCGCTAAAGAAAAAAAGGCAGCTAAAAAGGCTGACAAGGACGGCTCAAATAAAAAGGATAATAAATAATTGTTCTAAAAAAATAACCCCTTGAATATTAATTATTCAGGGGGTTTTATTATGCCTAAAATAAGCAGTCTTAATGTAAAAAGTGTTATTATTAAATTTATTGTAAAATCCTTAGCATTAACTACGATGTCAATAATATTAATATCATCTGTTGCTTCATTTATAATTTTTAAACTTGATTTGGACTTATCGTATTGTAAATATGCCGGTTATTTGATTAGTGCGCTGACGTCTTTTATAGTTCCTTTTATTTGTCTTAAGCCTTTTAAAAACAATATACTATTCTTGTCATTTTTGTCAATTATACCGTTAGTATTATTTACGCTTGCAAATTTTATATTTTTTGGCAAGGAGTTCGTTCAATTATTTATATCATTGGCAATAATTATTGCAGTAGCATTTGTAACAGGGGTTATGTCGGCAGGGAAGAGAAGGTGATTAAAATTGAGCGATATTCCTATTGAACTTAAAAAGGAATTTAATTTAGAAGATGAAAATGAAAAGAAAACCGACATTGAAAAAATCATTGTTGATAATAAAACAGTTATATATTCAATTGTTTTTTATGCTTGCTCATTGGCAATAGGAACTGTTCTTTACAGGCTTCTTCAAAGCAGTGCGCTTGATTCTGTTTTAAAGCCGAGCAATGCAAATTTTTCAAAACTTTTCAGCCAAAATATTTGTAATTATTTGTCGCTTTTTTTAATTACCGTTTTTCTTGCTTTTTGCCTTATCGGATACGGTTTAATAAATATTATTCCATGCGTTATAGGCATTCAGGTTGGAATGAAGGCAGCATATTTTTACATAAATTATCAAGCAAAGGGTGTAGGCTATACAATTCTTATGATTGCGCCTTTTGCTGCGCTTTTTCTAACCGTTTTGATTTTTGTTATCCAAACAAGTAGCAATATGTCAAAGCAAATAGTTGATATAACAAAAAATAATCTTGATTATAAGTTAGAGGTCAAGCCGACATTAAGAAAATTTTTGATTTACGGTTTAATTATAATTGCTTTTTCGGGCGTTTGTGCACTCATTGAAACGCTTTTGAAAAGTGTTGTTACCATTTAGGTTTTTCGCTTGATAATGGGTTAGAATCAACGGCTTTTTTAGTTGCGTCATTGCTGATATGAGTATAAATTTCCGTGGTGCTGAGATTTTCGTGACCGAGTATTTCCTTAAGAAGTAATACATCAACATTTCCGTGCTGATACATAAGTGTTGCTGCAGTATGCCTTAGCTTATGAACCGATAAACCACGGTCACCTAATCCTGCTTTTTTTAAATATTCTTCAACAATATGCTGAACGCTTCTGTTGCTTATCCTTTGATTGCGAGAACTTAAAAACAGCGCTCTGTCTTTTACACCGTCGTGCGGTCTTACTTTCATATATGTGGTGACAGCATTAATGCACGCTTGGTTTAAATAAACAGTTCGTTCCTTGTTTCCTTTACCGGTTATGACGAGTGTACCGTCTGCTTTTATATCGTTATAATCAATTGATACAAGCTCGCTCAGTCGCATTCCGCAGTTTAAAAACAGCGTAATCATTGCATAATCTCGCTCTTTGTATTTGCCGTCTATAACTGACAAAAGCTTTTCCGCTTCTTCAAGTGACAAATATTTAGGCAATGATTTTTTTGTTTTCGGAATGTCGAGATTTTTCATAGGATTTTTTTCGAGCAATCCTAAATTGTCTGTCAAATAAGCATAAAATCTTCTGATGCATATTACACGTCTTGCACGTGTAGTTTCGTTGTTTTGTCTTACGTTTTTGCAATAAATCATAAATTGATATGCATCTTCAAGATTTACACTCTGTATAAAATTTAAATCAATAGGGGACAAGTCGATTTTTTCGTCCTCTGTGTCAAAACTGTATAAGCCTTTTAATTTGACTATGTATCTAAAAAAGGTACGTAAGTCTGAAGCATACTCAAGTACAGATTTTTCGCTGTGACCTTTGATAGCTTCAATATAAACTAAATATTGCTGTACAAGCTTTGGTAATGTACTGAATTCTTCTTTACGCATATCAGATTAACTCCTTTGAATTAAATAAACATTTTGGCAATTTTAGTTAATTAGTTTATTATATGCGTTATAGCAGTTAATATAAAACCATTTATTTGATAGAAATTTTTTAAACAATGTAATTATCGTTTCAAAATAACTAAATAGCTACAAATGAATAGTTTAATTGTTGCTTGCGGATATTATCAGTATAATATGTTAAATATCAATAATTTATTTCAAAACGGAATAATTATGATTTTAATTCCCCTAAATTGCACAAAATATTTATTCTACTTCTTGATTATAACATAAAGTTCAAAAAAAGTCACTCTGAAGAGCTCAGCTGCGGGTTCATCAGGGTGCTTTTTTCTTGTGTAATATAAAAAATGTAATAATGACCTAGCCGGCAATCACCTTAAGGTGATTAGGGGGCGGTGCTTCCTGCGTGCAGGAAGCAAGGTAGGCGAGTATAATTCTCGCCGGAGGGTGTGGGGTAACCTTATTAAGCTAATAGCAAAGCTTACAGCTTATTTTAATTTGTCATTGTCTTTTTGAATTTCGTCGGCAATAAGCTTTGCTATTAGCTGTTGTTCGTTTTTGTAGCCTTTTATAAGTGCATAGGCTCTTAACTTTTCAGTTGTACCTTTTTGTACTACTATATTAATTATTTCATGGTATTTATCAAGTCCTATTTTCTCTCTGGTTTTCTTAACAAAAATGTATGAAAATAATCCTATTGCAAAAAACATAACAAAATATGGTATTAAGATTCTTAATGATTCATTCATTTTTTTGGTAACTCCTTAAATGTATTTGTAAATCCTAAAATATAATCAGCAGATACATTGTAAAACCTGCATAGTGTGATTAAGTGTCTTAAAGGCAATTCTCTATTACCTTTTTCGTATTCGCTATAGTATTGCTGTGATATTCCTAACTGTTTTGCTACATCAGATTGAAATAAATCGTTATCGATTCTTAAGCTGTATAGCCTTTCTTTTAATTCATTCATAATAAACCTCCTAAGCATAATTTAACACACATAAAAAATTGTGTATTGACATACATAAGAAATTGTGTATAATTAGTCTTAGATACATAATATGTTATGTATCGAACGAGGAATGGTACAAAGTACCGAAAAAAGCTCCCTGGAGCCGTACAGGGAGCAATTACCTAAACAAAAAGAAAAATAATATGAATTAAGAAAAAGGAAGGAATAAAAGAATTATGGAAGCATTAATTAAGGGTAATTTCGTACAAAATCAGCAAATACAGAAAAAGGACGGCACTACATTGCATGTAGCAATAGTTTTGGCAGGTAATGAGACTGTCCAAATTAATGATATGCAATTCGGTCCCGACGTTAAGCCGCTGCAGCCTATTGAGCTTAAGGTCGATATTAAAAACAGTCAATATGGCTTATATATTAAACCGGTCAAGCAGCAGTAAAGCCTGCCGCACGGTAGCAAGCTTACTGCTTGCAATAATGTTATTAATTCCTCAATTTACGGCTTATGCTTATACCACTTCAGATAAGGAGCTTGAACAGTTCCGGGACAGCTCAATAAAAGATGATTTAGGTTTTGATTTACCAACGTTTAAGTATAAAGTGCTTTATAGTGGCAAAAATTATGCGCTTGACTCTGATGTAACAATGTATTTCTACATTATAGTCAATAATGATGACCTGCAGTATTGCGATATTGGTCTTGATAGCTTTTCAATGAGCAAAGGCAAGAGCTGCATTGCTGTAGTTGATGTTAATTCATCATATACAGGCGATTATAGATATATCGATTGTTCTTCATCAGAGGACTTTAAAAAGCAGTTTGATGAGCTTTATCCAAATAATAGATTAATAATCGGTGATTTGGTAGGCTTCTACGTTCCTGAAAAAGTGGTAATAAACGATTATTCAAAGCTGATTAATTATCAGCAACTTGTCGATAAGCTAAATATTTTAAATACTCTTGTTATTGTTCTTTGTTTGGCTTCCGGCATAATCATTGGTTGTCATTTTCTTAAGCAATTTAGCTTTTGGAAATGGTAATATACGTCAAGGGTTAAGGTCGATAGTTATCTCGCTGGTTCGCTCTAAGAGTGGGGCAAGGAAATAATTAAGGTAATGAATATGAATTTGAGTGGCGGGGTTGAGATTTTAACCCTTGGCATAGCTAGCGGATTTTTAGTAAGTTTTTTACTTTCTATTTTCGGTTATGTCATATATGAAATATTTAAAATAATGAGGAAGTGATAAGATGTTTGATTTCTTTGTTGCAGAAACTTCAGACCTTACTGAAATTTCAAAAATAATGTCAGATAGCTTTCAGGTTATTTTGTCTGACTTTAAAGAAATAATGCTTTATGTAATTAAATACGCATTTCCCATTATTGGCATAATAATTGCTATGACTATAGGCATAAAAGCTTATAAGCATATATCAGGTGTTGATGATGAGCTTGACGCTGCTAACGCAAATACCGATGAGTTTCTCGATGAGTATTACGATTGGCTCGACTCTCATCCAAATTACTAAATTTAATAGGAGGTGAAATAAATGAAGATTAAGGAAAAGCTTAAAGCTCACGCTTCCAAAATTGTAGCAGCAGTAACAGGCGGCGCAGTAATGGTAGCAGGTGCAGTCCCGGCTCTTGCCGCTGACGGTTCTAATCTTACCGAAGATTTTAAGACAGCGCTTTCAACTGCTTTCTCAACCGTTAAGTCTGATGCCGTTAGTCTTATGACCCTTGCCCTTCCTGCAGCTCTTGCAATTATGGGTATTGTCATTGCGATTAAGCTCGGCATTAAATTCTTCAAGAAGTTCTCCAACGGCTAAATCGTTGACCTTCGTTTTCATCCACGAATATGGGCAGACATCTCTCAATCTGCTCATATTTTTTTAATCTAAAAATGTATTACAAATTACAAATTGCGGAAACGTTCGCTGCTGCCTTAATTGGCTTTCCCCTAGCGTCTAGGGGTGCCATACTGTCTGAGCAAGTGGCAACGCAGCGAGTTTTAGTTGGCGGGGTACGTCTTGCCGAAATTTAATTGAAAGGGTGGTTTTATTGGTATCTTCATACACGGAAATAATCAGTATAAGAGTTGATGATACGCTTTTGTTTAAAATTAAAGAAAATTTAAGACCGGGCGAAAATGTGTCCGATTTTATTCGTAAAGCTATGCGTAGCTATTTGGCAATTGTTCAGTCAGAGTAGGGGGTGATTTTATGGTAACTAAAATGTTTGAATTGCGACAAAGCGACAAGCTTGTCGCTAAAATCTTAGTAGCGTTCTTTGTTGTTGCTTTGGCATTAGTTATAGCATTAGCTCCGCCTTTGGAGACTGCAGCTTATGCAAGTGCCACTAATTACGTTTGTGAGGCTGTTGGTGTTATTGTAGGAGCTGTTGCAGGCTCATTGACTACAAGTGCAGTACTTCAGGCTGCTGGTATAACAAGTGTTGCTATTCTTTCCGGCTCTGTATCTGCCCTTTTAGCTTTTTTAGCTGCGATGGGTATCGGAATGGCTGTTTCTGCTCTTATTACTACTTTAACCTCTGAAAAGTCCCTTGATTCTTTTGGCGTAACTTTTTGGAAAGCCTTAAAAGATTCGTGGGACGATAAAAAACAAAAAGTAATTTGCAGTGCTGCGGTTTTTCAGATGATAGTATCAAAGATACGTCAAGCTCTTGGTATTGAAAGCAAAGATAATAATCCCGGATCTATTTCAACATTTAAAGCTGTAACCTCTGTACCTACTATGTCAGATTTTGATTTGCCTGAAGTTGACGGAACTAGTAAAACTTTTGATTCAATAGTATGTGGTGATGTTGTTGGCGATATTAAAAGCATTTATTACTACGGCAAAACACAATTTAGAACTTCTGATATATATGCATCCAGTGGTTATTCATATTTCTATGATTTTTCTTGTAATACAAATAATGTACCTATGGTTTCATTAACTCCTTGTATTAATATCAATGCAAAGGAAATGTATCTTTGTTGTTGCGGAATGAGTTATTATGAAATTGGCAGTCTTAATGTTAATTATGGAGTATCATATAAAAATTATTTATTGTATACTGGCTCAAATGGTGATGAGGTTAATATTATTTCTGATGTTGCACGTCATTTATATTGTATTCAACCTGACGGTAAGATTATTAAGCCTGAAAGTATCGCTAATTTTATCTATCTTATTTTGTATAAACATTGTAATGCAGTTTCAGTAAAAGTTTCTGATGATGTATTAATCGGCAATGATAATGTATCAGATGTGTCTGACTCTGATGCAGCTAAGGTTAATACATTCGATAAAGGTAATTTAAAAAATCTTGGTAAAACAAAATCACTTGATGCAACTTATACAGAAAAAAATGACCGTACAAAAGGCATTTACGACAGTATTAAGTCTACCGGTAAATCTACTGAAGTTAAGGGCAAGGTTACACTTGATTCTGTCGGTATATCTGACGCTACTACTATTGACGCTGTAGGAAGCTTAGACGTGTCTGATGTAATCGGTGTAGTTGGTGTAGGCGCTTCAGATATATCTGTACCAGATACCTCAACAGGTAAAGATGTTCCTGTTGATGTGCCTACTGAAAATGTAATTCCTTTTGATGTTGGACCTAAGCTTATCAAGTTTTCTGCAGAAGGTATATCTGACAAGTTCCCTTTTTGCCTGCCGAAGTTCCTTAAGGAACAGCTTAACATTATGATTGCTGACCCTAAAGATCCAAAATTTTCTATACCTTTTGAGGTAAAAAGTGCTAAGCTCAAGGGTGATATTGATTTGGATTTAACAATGGGTGGCAAAGCAAAAACGATAACTAACATTACAGACTTTTTTCTTTGTGCTGCATTGCTTGTAGGTTTGGTTTTTGCTACTAAAAAGCTTGAGTTTTAAGGGGTGACGAGATGATTACACTTTCTATTGAATCCATTGTATCGAATGTTTGGTACTTTTTATGCAAAGGAATAGCAAGTATATGTGATTTTATTATATCGTTTTTCCCTGATAACAAAATGGAAAATATAAGCGTGCCGGAAGAGGTTGCAAAGGTGCTTGGCTATGTTAATTTTTACCTTCCTATTAAGCAATTTATTGTTATTATAACAGGGTGGTTGCTTTGCTTAATTGCTCTGATGATTTACCGATTGCTTGCCGGTTTCTTTAAGCTTGTAGGGGGTGGGTAATATGATTTATCTTTATTCCGGTGTTCCCGGCTCCGGCAAGAGCTACCACGCTACTATGGACATAAGAGAATTTGCTATAGAAAAGAAATTGTACGTTATTACTAATTTGCCTATAGATTATGACAAATTATGTAAACACAGCTCTGTGAAGCCCTCAGAAGCTCGTGAGCGTGTTTTCATCAAAGACAACGAAGAAATAACGGTTGACTATCTTAAACAATTCTCACGTGACCATCTCAAGCGTGGAAAAGAAAATCAATGCTTGTTAGTCTTTGATGAAGCAGGCGATAAGTTTAATGCAAGAGATTTTAGTGCTTCAGACAGAATGGAGTTTGTTAAGTTCTTTCGAGTGCACCGCCACTACGGTTATAAGGTGCTTTTGGTGTGTCAACACGATAGATATCTTGATAGGCAGGTTAGAGGCTGCATTCAGACTGAGGTTGAGCATAGAAGCTTTAAGTATTATAAAACCTTTGGATTTTTGCTTTATATGCTCTTTGGTGGGCTTTTTCAGACTATTAACTATAACTATCCTATTATCAGTCAAGGCAGGAAAGCGGCTCGTACAGGCTCTAAAATCATAAGGCTAAGAAAAAAGTATGCAAATATATATAACACTTTTCAATGCTTCGATGATGAGCTTGACAAGCTTTCACCCGGTGGCTCCGGGGTGGCGGTCTTTTCGGCCGCCGGGGTCCTGGAGACACCCTAAAAAATGCGTTTAGATTATAATAGTACATTTATAAGTTATATATTAATTAAACTTGGCTAATCCTCATTTAAGAACCAAATTAAACTAAGTCAAGTAATGCATTATTCAATTTAGAACAGGAAAAAAACCGATGACTAAATATGTTAAAAAACGGCGTGACATTAAAATTATAGTTAGCGGTGATATTGTTGAGCTTATTCAGTATAGAGTACCTGTTAATTGTGAAGCAAGAGATTATGAAGTAATTAAGGGCTCTAAAAACGATTTAGAAAAGAAAGAAGAAAACCTACAGAGAGCACGTTCAAATATACGGCGCTATATATGGCAAAATGTTACACCATACACTAAATTTATCACTTTAACCTATAAAGATACCGTGCTTGAATATGAAACGCTTTTGTACGATATGAAGCAGTTTTTTAAGAATTTAGGCAGGGCAGGGTATTGTAATAATAGCTACCTATGGATAATGGAACACCAAATTAATAGGGGAGTCAAAGAGGGGAATGCAGGCTCTCTGCACTCTCACGTGCTTCTTTTTGATGATGAGTATATTCCATTTAATGCAATTAATAAAGCATGGGGTAGAGGTAATACAGATATTCACAAGCTTGATGACGTTAACAATGTCGGTGCTTATATTTCTAAATATCTTACTAAAGAGACCTATGCAGAATTTAACCGCCATAGCTATCATATTAGCCGAGGGCTCCCGAAGCCCTCAGAATATTGCCACGACGGTTATATTACTGATATTGATTTTGGTAAAGAAATTCTTGACCAGGTCGATTGGTATCACATTCATACCACAAATTACGAATACAAAACAAGTGACGGTATCTTTCAAAATTCAATATTATATAAGCAAGGGAGATTAAAAAATGGCAGATATATGCAATCAGTGTAAATATCGCAGTTATGTATCAGTTTATTGTCCGGCTAAAACTTGTGATATTATGTTTGACCCACTTAATCAGTCTGTTATTGACTGTGAGCATTATGTAAAGGATGATAATCTTGTTAGTAGAAAAGGTGGATATAAAGCGCATTAAAGCTTTGCTTGAGAGCGTTCCTGGCAAAATGGAAATTTCAGCAATTAATTTAACAAACGGCTACAGCTTAAGCCTTATAGCCGGTGAACAAGAAATTAATCAAGCTGAATTTGAAAAAGCTTTAAATGAACTTAATCAAATACTTAAGAAATACAAAGAAATTGATGATAATGTCAAGCGTTTAAAATGACACTTAAAATTTTTGTGCAATAATTTCGATTGACTAAATGCAGTAAAATGCTTATAATATAAGCAATAACGGTAAAACAAGTCCCCTTTATTGCACAAAATATTTATTTTGTGCAATTATAACACAAAAATTAAGCTATGTCAATATTTCATCACTATTATTTACTTGAATAAATCAAATATAGGAGCTCAATCAGAGCCCCTATTTTTTTGTTTTAAATGGGTTTTATCATAAGGACCAAGCTCGAGTATTTGGAATATCTCAAGCATAACCTCATTAAACATTTTTTGCCGAGTAATAGCTATAATGCTTTCCAAATGGTCAACTTCATCACATTTACGAAGTCTATACCTATCTTCATAAGTAACAACGTCATCAGATAACCGCAAATCCTTATGATACCAATAAGAAAACAAATCATCTTTTTCCTTCTGTTTCATTAAAAATCATAATCCCCACCATTCATAAGATTAAAACAATCATCCATAGAGCGCATTACATCACGTTCAACATCCTGTTTACGCTGACGTCTTAATTTTTTCTTAGCAGGCTGTAAAACAGTTGTATCGTTATCATCTGCCCACGTATCATTTTTAAAGCCTGACTCAGACAAGTTTTTGATAACTTTATATGTATCATAAGCGCTATATAACTCTTTATTATGAACGAAACAGTAATAACCAAGTTTACGCATTTTAATAACATCACCGTCACCATTCATTATAGGTTCACTTCTCTTAACAACTGTAAAACATTTCAAAAACGTTCTACACTGCCTAACTTCTGTACAATGCAATCTAATAGGCTTAGAAACATTAGTAAAAAAATGTGAAGTCATAAATATAACACGCTTATTTTTTCGGTTTTGCGTAACGGTCGCAAGCATTCGAGGCGGAAAGTTCTTGCTCTGAGCAGAGCTAAACCAATTTTGACACTCATCTATAGCACACAACACGCCAAGCTTACCGTTATTATAATCAACAAGCTTGCGCCAATCATCAATTACAAAATCCTCACCATTTAGACCGTAGTTAGTGCCGATTTTCAAAGACGGATATTGATATTTAAGTTGTAATATATCGTGTGTCATTGTAAGAGTTTTACCCATACCCTGCTTACCGGTATACATAATAATACCGTGCTTACGGAACTCCCCTACTTTTACATTATAGAAATTATCCCAAAACTGACGAGGAAGCTGTACAAAAAGCTTAGTTAATATACTAACATCAGCTTTAGGATTATAATGTGCTATAACTTCCCTATGAGCTGTACCGCTCTTTTTCTTTCTTAAATATGCAACATAAAATGCAATACCGAATACAACAATAAAAGGAATAAGGACAAATAAACAAGGTTTAAGAAGAACCCAAAAACAAGACCATAAAGCCTTTAAAACAGTTAATATCATAAAATTAACACCCCCAAATATTAAGAGCTGTTGCGTGTCGGCGAAGCCGACAACGCAAACAGCAAGCTTAATTATTTTATAGTAATGGTATAATCGACCATAAAAGCTTTAAAACAGATACAATCAATCTATAAACATAAGTACCGATTAAAAAGCCAAGAATAACAATAACAGGACCCATAGGAATAAAGTAACCTATAAAACCGATAGCTTCAGTTAAAATATCAAATGAAGTTGTTATAGATGAAATATCAAATTGAGTACCGTGCAACAAATTAGCTACCCAATTAAGAAAAGTAATTACAATCATATTATCACCTCACTAAAAATCATCAATATCATCATATCCGCCATTAGCTTTCAAATGCTCGTAATAATCATTAGCCATAGAATCATTAATCATATCATTTAATTGATTTTCGTGGAATTCAACACCGCCAACAAAGGTAACACCTGCGCCGTGTATAATTTCAGGCAAACGCTTCCAAAGAGCAACCAAAAATCCAAGGTACATAAAGCAACTAACAACTGTATCACCTACACCTTTAAAAGGAGCATACCAGCTAAAATCCACGCTATACGATTTAGCCGGGATAGAATAATAACTATTACTTACCCCTGCCGTTTTAAATGTCAAAACAGGCGAACTATCCGTTGTTAATGCGTTCTTAATGCCGTTAGGCACTGTATCAACAACTTCATAAGCAGAGCCGATAAAAGTATTATCCTTAACATTAGTTAAAGCTGCATCGAAAGCTTCTGCATTATCTTCCGAACGTGGATTGATAGTGTTATCAATAGTTTTATATACGTCGAGAAGTACTTCTTTAAAGGTTTCTTTAATGCTAAAGCTAAAAGCCTTTGAAGGGTCTGTGTTATAGCCGTTTATGTCAAGAGTTAAGTCAAAACCGAAATATGAAGCTAAAGCCTTTTGAAAATTTGAAATACTGCTTAAAAATATATCAGAGTATTTCATAACTGTATCATTTAAATCAACTATGTTTTCATTAATAGCTTTTAGAAACAAGACAGCATTATCAACCTGACTATAAATACTACTGACAAAATTCCTGATATCATAGGTAAGATAAGCAACAGATAACTTTTTATAATTTAGGCTGTCCTTAATGTCCCCAAGATAAACTTTATACCCTTCCTGATTGCTATAAATGTTATCAAGACTGGCAATAATATCGGCAATACGGCTATTAATTCGCTCAAGACTTGTGATAATTGCGTTTTTTTCAGAGTCGCTCCAAGAACTACCGCTCCCGGTGTTGTCTCCCCCTCCGTCCCCGGTGTTGTCGGAGTCGAGGGGGTTTGCTGAAAAGTCGTTCCGGCATTATCAAAATCATAGTTACTATATGCAGGAACTAAAGGATTTTTAGCGGCAGAACTATCTCCAGCTGTCTCATAACGCAACCCGGTATAAGGATTAAGGCCGTGCATATTATAACTAGTTGAAAAAGAAAAATTTTCATTTAGCGAAGTAGGGTTACTATATATATTTTGATAAGAATAACGTACAACAGTTATTACAGTACCGGTAGGAGGTTTCAAACAATAATAAACACCACTATTCATAGTATAAGAAGTTGCAGCAATCTCCTGAGTACTAAATACCGCATAAACATAATCAGTTTTACCCTTTTCAGTATAAACTACGTAGTATTTCATATCATCCGCAATAGCAATACCGGAATCGCTTGCAATTGCTCTATAATCAGCATTAGCGGCACCCGTATATGCAAAAGCGGTAACAGGTAACATAGTAAAGACAACAAGCATTACAGAAAAAATAACACAATAAATCTTTTTCATAAAAAAATCTCCTTTCATAAAAATAAGGGGAAAGGGTTTCCCCTCTCCCCTCGCTCGAGGTAAAAAACAAATAGTATAAAAATATACAAAAATTATGCTGAACGAAGCATACCGAGTACGAAGCTGATACCCTTACGAATTGCAATAAATGTAATTGCAACAGGAATGATAGTAGGAATAACAGCTACAACTTCATTAAGTACACCGCCGACCATTTCGGATGTAATAGTCTTGTCAAGCACAGTAGCGGCATTAATCGGCTGAAGTACAGGCATTATCTATTTTCCCCCTTTCTTTTTCTTTCTTTATTTCTAACCTTACGGCTATAAGCTTTTTCGTACAATCACGAAGTAAAGCATAAACACCGTAAAGGAAGATAGCAAAAGCTATAAAAAGTAAAATTAACTCTTTTATTTTGTAGACCCCCAATCTTCAGGAAATAATGAACTAATCCAATTAACAAGTGGCTTAATCAAATAATCTATCGAAAATTTGATTAACTCAACAACAAGAATTGAACCGCAAATAAAATAAATGCTTTCAATAAGTTCGTTACTTTCCAAGTTCTTCAACTCCTACAAGCTCTTTTCTCAGCTTGCCGTAAGCTTCATTAAGCACAACAGTGAGCTTATATTCTTTAAGAAGTTCAATATTACCGATTAATTGAAAAAGTTTATCATTGTTAATATCAACAATCAGCCTTTCACTTGTATGATTTTCGAAATCATAAATTACAACAAAGTGAGAAGTTCCCTTTTTGCCGTCGAATTCCCAATCACTTGAAAACATATCAAGTACCGGCGCTGTAACAGTTGTAGTTAATTTCATTATGCTTCACCCCTTTCCTCAAGTACTTCTTGTAGACGAGCGCAATTAGCGTTAGCCGTTTTGAGTTCGCTCTCATACTGTTCTAAACGTTCTTTACACTTCAATGCACCTTTGTTATAGAACAAAATGACAGCAAGTTCAATGAAGCACGTTGCAAAGAGTGACCACTCAGACGTACTCCAACCTTTAAATTGATTGATTAATTCTTGTAAAAAGCTCATAGCAATTTACTCCTTTCTTTTTATAGTCTTTCGACTTATTCAATTACATAAAAATCAACATCCTGCATATAGTTATCAACTAAAAATTGTTGATGTTGATTTAATTTGATATTACGCTTTAGCAATTCGTCAACTAATTCCTCTTTAGTGTGAGTTAATAAGTAAGTCATAATGGACGAACCGCAAGTATTAAACAAGTAATTTTCAAACTTTGAGTAGTTATATTCAACTCCTACCGACTCAAACACCGATACTTTTTCCGAGTGCTGTAATATTTTCTTCCAATACGGTGCCGTTGGTAAGCGTGATTTATTAGTATCATCTGAAGCAACAACAAATCGTAAGTAGTTATTAAGCACTCCTGAATAAAAAAACCGACGTCTTGACCGGTAAGAAGCTTATCAGAAAACCCTTTAGCATTCTCAGCCCTTAAACGTATTTCAATACGTGTCCAGTTAGGCATATCCTCAGGCCTGAAACCTCTTTCAGCTCGTTTATCGTAAATATTGATAAAGCAATTACTGCCTTTCTTACCGAAGTATAAAGACGTTCCTTCTATGCCGTCATCTATCGACTGCATTAGATTACTGAATTTTGACCGACAAGTAAAATTGCCTTTCTTATATGCCTTGACAAGCTTATTAATATTGAATTTTTCATCTATAATATCTTGCGCTATATCAATTCTTGACATATTGAAATCATCAAGCAAGGCTACACGCTTAATCAAATCAAGGAGAGAGTAACAAGAAAAACTTTCGATTAAGCGGCAACCTTGACCGGATATGTTAACACAAGCGGCGGTATAATCTTCTTTCTGCGTTAGCATAAGAGTTATATGATTATCGTAAGTAATCGAGTATTTATAAAACCAACGTGGCGGACACTCTTTGAATTCAAGACCGCTATTTTTTAACCCAAGAAATTCAATCATTTCTTGAAAAGTTTGAAAATGCCCTGAAAACGTTACCCAGTCTACGATTAAAGGGTATTTTAATGTATTTTCTACCCCCCTATTAGTGTAGGGGGCTTCTGTCCGTTTTTCTATCATTTTTTGTCCTCGCTTACTTCACAAAAAATATTTTCAAGTTTATTAAAATCTTCCATAATATCAATTAACGGAAGTTCGTCCATTGAAACGGTAAGACAATCATAAAACAAAGAAAGTGCACAGAAAACAGCATTTTCAAAATGATTAAATTCAAACGTAGACATATCTTCTAAATTGACAACAAAAAATAAAGAAGAACTAATATCAAATCTAATTTGGATAGTTGAAGAAGAATCAAGAACTAAAGATTTTTTATTTTTTAAATACGGTTTCATAATTTCGACCAACTTTCTAAAAATCAAATAACACAATTATGTGCTATAACAAGAATAACACATATTCGTGTTATTGTCAACACAAAAATGTGTTATCTGTTAAAATAAAGAAAAGGAGTTAAAAATGAAACAAAAAACAACTTATAAATATCAACGAATCAGAGATACAAGAGAAGATAACGACTATACGCAAAAAGAAATTGCAGATATACTTAATTTATATCTAAATCAATACAGAAGATACGAAACAGGCGAAACAACAATACCAATAAATATAGTAAAAAGATTGAGTAAATTATATAAGGTGTCTATTGATTATTTAACTGAAATTGAAGAAGAAATAAAACACAATAAGGAGTAAAAATGAAAGCATTGTTAAGTTTCGTTTTATTAGATTTTATAGTTATAGGAATACCAATAATTACCGTAATAATAATAGTTAAAAAGGCAGGAAAAGAAGTTTATAAGTCTAAAAATAAAAACGAAACAACTATGCAACAAAATATAAACATCAAGCCTAAAACATTAAAAGAAATTTATCCAAACACAAATTTTACTACTGTAAATAATCAACAATATGTTGAACAATACAATTACAAACCTGCGTATGAAAAACGAGAACTAATAACTGAATACGAAAAAAAATTATATATAATTTTAGAAAATATAATCAAAGAAAAATATTATAGTAATATAACAATTCAGGCAAAAATCAGACTAGCAGATTTAATCGAAACAACCACATACAACAAAACATATTTCTATAAGATATGCAGTAAACACGTTGATTTTGTGCTGTGCGAAAAACAAAACTTAAAACCATTGTTAATAATTGAGTTAGACGATAATTCACACGATTATGAAAATAGAAGAATTAGAGATGATTTTGTAAATCAATCATTAGTACAGTCAGGTTATAAGGTATTACATATAAGAAACTTGGACAAAACGAAAATAGAACAAACTGTAACTGAAATTTTAACTAATAAGTTACCAGCGGTTTTTTATGTATAATAAACAAATAGTATAGAAATATACAAAAAAAGCGCCTTGATGAGATGTGCTGCACAACTCATCAGGGTGCTTTTTTCTTGTTTTCATTTACTTTTTGTATAATTGTAACCCTCAATAATTCTTTTCTAAGTAATCTTACCATAGCGTTAAACGCTAAAAAGAATAAGGGTGCTGCGCACGGTTTATTTTTTGACCACCTTGTAAGCCTTTCCAATCAGCTGTACCTCTTTTAATTTGTAAAGTCTTGCTGTCCTCGCTTATCTATTGCCACTTAAAAGATAGCAGAGAACCTATAATTTATCAAAACCATAAATAAAATAATTTTTTTATAATACTTATTTAAATTTTTTTATTTATTATGCTTTGCATTTTTGACAAATTATAGAACCCCTGCTTTTAATTTGGTGTCAACAGACAAGGCGATAACAGAGACTTCAGAAACAAATCAAAAAGGAGGCACACAATGAATAAAGGAAAGGCACAAAAAGGCGGAAAGTGTCAAAAAAGAAAAAATTATATAAAGGCTCCAACAAGGTGCTTAGAAACAAATTTCTACAACCTTGAAAACATAAACGAGCAAAAAGGAAGTGAGGAAATGACAACCGGGGAAGTTATCAATCTTTTAGAAATTCTAAAAGAAAAAGGCTACACGCTCAACGAAGCAGTAGAACTCTTCAAGCGTATAGCCAACAAAAAATAACAAAAAATGTTATTTCAACGGAGTAGGTGCAACTGCTCCGTTGTTTTTATTATATCAAATATTCAAAGAAAATCAAGCAATTTGACAAAATTTAATGAGGAGAATATAATAAAAGTAATTGCAAAACAATATTTATTTTGTGCAATTATAACACAAAAATTAAGCAATGTCAATATTTCATCCCTATTATTTACTTGAATAAAACAGCTATAGGAGCTCATTAAGAGCCCCTATTTTCTTTATTTTTAAGTATTCTTTTGTCATAAGGTCCAAGCTCAAGAATACGGAATATATCGCCCATAACCTCGTTATAAACATTTTCTGCCGAGTTATGGCAATGATACTTTCTAAGTGGTCGGCTTCATCGCATTTACGGATTTTATATCTATACTAATCAGTTGTTACATTTATAATCATTGCATTTTTTCCACATACTTGCACTATTTAGTATTTCTTCTATAAGCTTGCTTTTACCTTTGGTATAAGCAATTCTATCGTTTGGATATTCATCTGCAAGCTTTATTTTTAAATCAGAATATTCGTTTGCTTTTTGTTCATTTGCGTTTAAGTAATCACGCATATTAATATAATCGTTCCATTCCTTGCTGTTGAATATTACAACATGAATAAAATGTGTTTGAATATTATTTTGTAAATCACCGCAGACATATAATTGCTGATTAGGGTGGTCTTGACGTCTGTAAATTATACCGAGTTTAGAAAGCTCATCGTTATGTTTTAAAATATCTTTGAAATTTTTAACACCTACAACGATATCAATAATCGGCTTGGCACAAATGCTCTTAATTGATGTGCTTCCTATATGTTGGGCGTCAACAATGTCATTATTTAATGTGTTTTTGAGTATGTCAATAGTATTTTTTGCAGAAAATTCCCATTCAGTTTGGTGATTTTCAATTGATACTTCTCCCCTTTTTAATCCTATTGACATTGTGTATCTCCTGTTTTAGCAATTCGTTTGATGATTATATCTGCAATAATTCCGTTTAAAATGCCTGTTATAAGCCCTACAATCATTAATATCGGGAAATAATAAATAATTCTGTAGGTTCGCATAACGACGGCGGCAACGAGTATTTGACCAAAATTGTGGACTGTTCCGCCGAGAGCAGATACACCGATTGGTGAAAGCTTATTACTCTTTTTGGCGACAAACATTACTAAAAATGAAAGCAGTCCGCCGATTAAACTGTAAATCATTGCAAATGGACCGCTGAAGGCTAAGCCTGAAAGCAAAATTCTGATAATTGATATAAATAAAGCGTCCTTAGCATTCATTGTATACAATGCAACAATAACTACAAGATTTGCAATGCCGAGTTTAATGCCGGGTATGCCGAAATTTAACGGTATTAATGATTCTAAATATGAAAACGCAAACGCAAGCGCAATCATTAATGAGAGCGTGCAAAGCCGCTTAATATTAGTCTTTTTCACCTTGCCACCTCGTCAACGTCACTGCCTTTATCACTTACAACCGTTACGATTACCTTATTTGGCAGGCAAATTATTGATTCGTTATTTTTGCTTATTTTATTATGATTAACGCATATTTTATCCTTGCAATTTGCGTATTTCATCGAAGCCAGACCGCCGCTGATAATGACGGTATTACAAATATTACCGTTTTTATCATATATCTTATATTCCTGATTTATATTTAAATCAAGAATGGCTATTTGCTTTGCATCTTGCTCAATTATAACCTTATTGCCGTTTGACGAAAAACTGTTGATTAAGATGAAAATTAACGCTGCCAATGCAATGATAACGGCTATTAATATTATATCATTTTTTCTTTTTTTATTTTGCACTTTTAACACCGTCGGTTTTTGTGATTTTATCGTTTTTGTCAAGCCAAATAACTTGAATATTATATTTTTCGGCTAATTTCCTGCCTGCGTTTAAATCCATACAAAATAACGCCGTAGAAAGCGTATCGGCAAGTGCGCTGTCGCTTGATATCACTGTTACTGATTTAAAATAATTTGATGGATATAATGTATTTTTATCGATTATATGGCAATAATCTTTGCCATCGACCGTGTAATATCTTTGATACGAGCCGCTTGTAACTACGCTTGTATTATCATCTGCGTAAATTTTGTCTAAATATTCATTTGAATTTGGATTTTCAATTCCGATAACAAAATCATTTTTGTCAGGCTTATTTCCGATTGTGATTATATTGCCGCCAAGTGAAATAACTGCGCTTTGCCAAACATTGTTTTGAGTTATGTATTCATAAATTTTATTGCAAACAAATCCTTTGGTAATTGCGCCTACATCAAGTTTTAATTCTTTATCATTGAAAAATATAGTCGAATTTTCCTTGTCTATAATTAAATTATTGATATCTGTATGCTCACTTGCTTTCGTAAGCATTGATTTAGGAGGAAGCGACTCCCCTTTTTCCCTGTAATCGTGCCAAATTGAAAGAACACTTCCCATAGCAATATTGACATATCCGTTTGTGATTTTATATGCCTTTTTTCCATAGGTTAAAAGCTCAATTATTCTTTTATCAACCTTAACAGGCTTTTTGTATGCATTGTCATTTATATATTTTAGATTTACAATATTATCATAATCATTATAGATATCGTAAAGTTCGGAATATCCTTTAATTACACCGTATAACTTATTATATTTTTTGTTAAATTCATCTTGCGAGGTATCATAAGCAGTTATACTTGAGGCAGTGTCAAACAGATTTAAAAAACTTTTTGAGAATTTGGTATACTTACTGTTTGAGCAGCCAAACAAAGTAAATAACAAAGTAAAGGAGAGGACTATTGAAACAATTTTTTTCATAAGTCCCCTCCTCTCTTTAATTTATAAATTCTTTAATAACCTTAGTCGGACATTTTTGAGCACATAAACCGCACTCGGTACACTTATTGTAATCTATTTTAGCAACATTATCAATAACTTTTACTGCATCATTAGGGCAATTTCTTTCGCACATACCGCAACCGATACACCCAGCCTGACAATTATCCTTAACAACCTTGCCACGCTGTTTGTTAGAACATTGGACCCTAAATTTAGAATTGTAAGGTACAATTTCAATAAGATTAAGCGGACAGGCTTTAACGCATTTACCGCAGGCGATGCAAAGTTCTTCGTCAACAACCGCCTTGCCGTTAATAATTCTTATTGCCTGATTATCGCAAACATCTGCACAAGAGCCGTATCCCATACAGCCGTATTGGCAACTTCTTTCACCGCCGCCAGGCGCAACGGATGCAGAGGTACACGTTCTCGTGCCGTAATAATTAAATTTTTGGTGCCTTACTTCACAGGTTCCCGAACATTTAACAAAGGCAGTCTGCCTGACAAACTCTCCTGCTTGAGCGCCCATTATTTCTGCTATTTTTTCAGCGCCTTTTTTGCCGGCAGGAGGGCAAGCATTGACGGGTGCTTCGCCTTTGGCAATCGCCTTAGCAAGAGCGTCACAGCCTGCATATCCGCAAGCACCGCAGTTATTGCCCGCAAGTGCTTCTCTGACTTTAATTTCTTTTTCGTCTACTTCAACGTGAAAAACCTTTTCGGCAACACTGAGAAGAACGGCAATAATAAGTCCTACAGCGGCAACAACCACTGAGGCAATGATAATACTTTTAATATCCATATTGCTCCCCTCCTCTATTTAAGTGTTCCAAAGCCGTAAAAAGCAATAGCCATAAGACATGCTGTTAATAATACAGCAGGAGTACCTTTAAATGCTTTTGGAAAATCGTTGTTTTCTGTTCTTTCTCTTATGCCTGCCATAATTATAATTGCAAGCGCAAAGCCGACTGCTGTTCCGAAGCCGGTTACAACAGATGTTATAAAATTATTATTGTCCTGCACATTAGTAAGTGCAACACCTAATACTGCACAGTTTGTGGTAATAAGCGGAAGATAAACTCCGAGCGCTTGGTAAAGCTTAGGAACATATTTTTTTAAGAACAATTCAATAAGCTGAACAAGTGCTGCAATTACAAGAATGAAAATTATTGTATTTAGATATGTAATATGAAGCTTGTTGATTACGAAAGTATATAAAAGATTTGTAACCGCACTTGCAATTGTAATAACAAATATTACTGCACCGCCCATTCCCGCAGCGGTTTTTACATTTTTGGAAACACCCAAAAACGGGCAAATTCCCAAAAATTGACTAAGCACAACGTTATTAATAAGTGCCGTTGTCATTAAAACAAGAAATAAGGTTTTTAGCATTATTTGTTTACCTCCTTATTTTCTGCTTCCTTGCAAAGCGAATTACAGTGCATACAATCTCCGCCGCAGGCAGTTTCGTCTTTAACGTGCCTATTAGCGCCTTTTGCACCGAATTTGTTTTGAAGTGCACATAAAAATGCCAAAACAAGGAATGCGCCGGGTGCTAAAATAAAGATTGATACACCCTCATAAGATTTAGGTAAAAGTTGAAGGTTAAAAATTTTGCCTGTTCCTATAAGCTCACGAACAATACCTATTGACGTTAAACCTAAAGTAAAGCCAAGTCCCATACCGAGACCGTCAAATATAGATGGAATAACCTTATTTTTTGAAGCATAGCTTTCTGCTCTGCCGAGAATAATACAGTTTACTACGATAAGCGGAATATAAAGGCCCAAAGCGTCATAAAGCGTAGTAACATAAGCCTGTAATATCATTTGAACTATTGTTACAAATGAAGCTACAATAACGATATATGCCGGCATACGAACACCGTCCGGAATTACCTTTCTTAATAAGGAAATAATCATATTGCTCATAACAAGTACGACTGTTGTTGCAAGTCCCATACCAAGACCGTTAATAGCAGAGGTTGTGACTGCAAGGGTCGGACACATACCGAGCATAAGAATGAAGGTTGGATTTTCTTTAACAATACCGTTATATAATCTTTCTATAGGTGTTTTCAAATTAATCAACCTCCTTTAACTGATTGTTATATACGGCAAGCGCACTGTCTACCGCTTCGCAAACAGCGTTTGATGTAATTGTTGCACCGCTGAGTGCATCGATTTCATTATCGCTTGAAGCGCCGTTTTTAGTATAATTAATACCGTTTGCAGATTTGCCGATAAATTGTGATTTAAAATCGTCCTCTGTTGCCTTAGCACCAAGGCCTGCAGTTTCACTGTGTGACAAAACAGTAAAGCCTGTAAGCTTATTTGTTTTTGCCGATACACCGATTGCAACCTTAACATCGCCTCCGTATCCGGAAGGTGATGTTGCGGAAAATACATAGCCGATTAAGTTGCCGTTTTTATCTGTAGCTTTTAAAACATCGTCAACGGTGCATTGCGACAGATTTTCCTTCTTAAGTGAAGCAGATGATGTCTTGAGTATTTCATCTGTATTGTCAAGCGCTTCAAATTGAGCATCGGGATAAACAACCTCATATGCTTCAAGCCTTGCTTTATCCTGCGCTTTTGCAATAGGTTCTTTTGTTATTTCATTTACAAATGCAAGTGAAACACCGGCTACAAGAGTAATTAAAAACAATGCAAGGCAGTTTTTTAAGAATTTATTTTTCATACCTCACCCTCCTCTTTCTTACGCATACCAAATGCTTTTGGAACAGTTATTTTTTCAATAAGAGGAACAACAAGGTTCGAAATAATAATAGCATAAGATACACCTTCTGCGCTTGAGCCGAGGACTCTGAATATTGCAGTTAAAAATCCAATTAATATTGCATAAATAACCTGACCCGTTTTTGTAATCGGGCTTGTTGTGTAATCTGTTGCCATAAATACCGCACCGCTCATTAAACCACCTGTAAGAAGGTTTCCGAGTGCAAAGTTAACCATGCCTGAGAAGTCCATTTCTCTGCCTTTAACGAGTGCAAACAGTACGACAAAAACGACGGTTGATGCCATATAAATAAGCGGAATTCGAGGAGAAATAACTTTTCTGATAAGTAAATAAGCAAAACCTATTAATATTGCAAGTGTGCAAACCTCGCCGATACAGCCGTTTTGAAGTCCTAAAAATGCATCTCTTAAATTAATAGTATTACCTGCTTTGATTTGAGCAAGCTCAGTTGCAGATGACACACCGTCGACTGTTGAAAAATCAGTCATACGTGAAGTGAACGAAATAAGTAAAAAACATCTTGCAGCAAGAGCGGGGTTCATAATATTTTGACCAATTCCGCCAAATAGCATTTTTACTATAACAATTGCGAACACACCGCCAATCGCAGGCACCCACCATGCAACCTGAGGCGGCATATTAAGCGCAATAATTAAACCCGTTACTACTGCGCTGAAATCAAATACTGTAATTGGTTTTTTATAAATTAATTCAAATATAAGCTCACTCAATACACAGCTTACTACCGATGAAATAATTACAATTAACGCATTTGCACCGAAATGCCATACACCGAAAGCTAAGGTCGGAATAAGGGCAATGCATACATCAATCATAATTTTTTGAGTTGAACTCTTATCTCTTATATGCGGTGAAACAGAAACATTATACATAATTACCCCTCCTTATTTTGTCGCTTTGCTTTCACGTACTTTGATTTTGGCAAGCTTGAATGTTTGGGTAAGCGGTCTTTTAGCAGGACAAACATATGTGCAACAACCGCATTCAATACATTCCATACCGTAAAGCTTTTCAAATTGCTCGTAGTTTTTGTTAATTGCAGCCTGAGCCATAAGCTGCGGAACAAGAGTTTCCGGGCATGCACCTACGCATCTGCCGCAACGAATACATGCACTTGTTTCCATTTTTTCTACGTCATCATGAGTTATGGCTAAAATTGACGAAGATGTTTTGATTACAGGATAATCAAGGCTGTTCATAGCCATGCCCATCATAGGCCCGCCTGAAATAATTTTAACTGTCGAATCCTTGATACCGCCGCATTCATCTGCCAAATATTTATGAGAAATACCTAGTGGAACATCCATATTACCCGGTTCGTTAACACCGTCACCTGTTAGCGTAACAACTCTGTGAACAAGAGGCATATTCATTTTTACCGCCTCATAGATAGCAATGATTGTTGCAATGTTTAATACAATTACACCTGCGTCGGCAGGAAGTATGTGGGAATTGATTTGCCTGCCTGTTACAGATGAAATCAATCTTCTTTCACCGCCTTGCGGATAACGTGTCGAAAGAGGCATAACATTTATTCTGTTGTTACCGTTACATTCGAATGAAAGAGCATCAATCGCCTTTGGTTTATTATCCTCAATACCGATGATTGCTTCAGCTTTTTCAAAGAGCTTGAGAACGATTGAAATACCTTCAATTATATCGTTACTTCTTTCAACCATCAATCGATAGTCAGAGGTGAGATACGGTTCACATTCAGAACCATTAATAATTATGTAGTCAATATTTTGATTTTTAGGCGAAAGTTTTACACCTGTAGGAAAGCCTGCACCACCCATACCGACGATTCCGCTGTCTGAAATAATTTTTATAATTTCATCATTAGATAAGGCATTTACTTCTCTTGAAATACCGAAACCTTCAACACATTCGTCCTCAAAATCATTTTTAATAACAACGCATTTGGAAGTTTTGCCGTTTAGCATTGTTCTGTCTTCAATTCGCATTACAGTGCCCGAAACAGAAGAATAAACAGGACTTGATACAAATCCGCTTGCTTCCCCTATTTTCATACCTTTAAGTACCCTGTCGGTTGCTTTAACGCAAGGCGTTGCAGGTGCACCGATATGCTGACTCATAGGAAAAACCATAATTTCCTCGCCTTTGAGCCGTTTGATTTCTTTTGAAGCGGCAAATTCTTTTCCCTCATAGGGATGAACTCCCGCTTTGAATTTTCCTTTACTCATAAATTATCCCTCAATACATTTATAAAGTGTGCATAAGCCAATAATATTATATTAACATAAATATACATATTTTTCAATAAACAAACAATAACTTTTGTTTATAATAGAAAAAAGTCTGCTAAAAATTAGCAGACTTATATATATTTCTACTTATTCCTCGACTAAAGCGGAAAATGCTTCCCTTATATTGCGAACAGGAATGATATCAGTTGAGGTTTTTAATTGATTTGATATTGATTTATAATTATGAAACGGTATTATGCAACGTTCAAAACCAAGTCTTTTAGCCTCACTGATACGTTGCTCGCAATTATTTACGGCACGTATTTCTCCTGCAAGTCCAACCTCGCCAAAAGCAATGGTGTTATCGTCAACTGCCTTGTCTTTTAGTGACGAAACAAGCGCAAGGGCTACCGTTAAATCAGCAGCGGGTTCATCAAGCTTTAAGCCGCCGATTACATTAACATAAGCATCCATATTGTTAAAGAAATACCCTGCCCTTTTTTCAAGAACAGCAAGAAGCATACTCATTCTGTTATAGTCAAAGCCTGTACTCATTCGCCTCGGTGTTCCGAATCCGGTAGCACAAACAAGCCCTTGAACTTCTGCAAGAATCGGCCTTGTACCCTCCATAACGCAGGCTACGCAAGTACCTGATGTGTTTTTAGGTCTGCCTGAAATCATCATAAGCGACGGATTTAAAACCTCTTTTAAGCCCTCTGCCGTCATTTCAAATACACCTATTTCATTGGTAGAGCCGAATCTGTTTTTAACTCCTCTCAGTATTCTGTAAGAATAATTTCTTTCACCCTCAAAATATAATACCGTATCAACAATATGTTCTAAAACTTTAGGGCCTGCAATTGCACCGTCCTTATTAACGTGGCCAACAATAAATATCGGTATTCCAAGCCCTTTTGCGGTGTGCATAAACACATTGGTACATTCCCTAACCTGAGTTATCGAGCCTGCTGATGAACTGACTTGCTCATACAGCATGGTTTGAATAGAGTCGATAATAACCATATCAGGCTTTTCGCTTTTAATACATTCTATAATTGTTCCCAAATCTGTTTGAGGAAGAATGTATAAATTATCAGTTGTTACCCCAAGTCTGTCAGCTCTTAGTTTAATTTGATTTGCAGATTCCTCTCCGCTGACATATAATATTTTTTGACCGATATTAGCGAGATTTTGGCAAATTTGAAGAAGAATTGTAGATTTACCTATACCGGGGTCACCGCTTAAAAGCACTAAACTCCCTTTTACTATTCCGCCACCGAGTACTCTGTCAAATTCGTCAATTCCTGTTGCAAATCGTTCGTCATTTTCGCCCGTGATATCGTTTAATGACATAATCTGCTCAACAGCACCTAAAGAAGCTGAAAAATTCCCTTTAAATTCTGTTTTTGGAAGTTCTTCGTTTAACGTATTCCATTCGCCGCAACTTGGGCATTTGCCATACCACTTTGGGGATTCAAAGCCACATTCACTGCAAACATATATTGATTTAACTTTTGCCATTATAGTTCCTCTGTAATATAAATGTTAAGCCCGAGCATAATTAAATATGCAAGCTTATTTTGATATTTTTCGTCCTGTAATTTTTTATTTTCTTCTCTATTACTCATAAAACCGCATTCAACCATAACCGACGGTACTTTTGCTTTATGCAATAGATAATATGAACTGTCGCTTTTTTTATTAAGACGTTTATTGTCTGGCTGTAAAAATTCTTTAGTAATATTTAAAATGCTGTTGGCAAGAATGGGACTTTTGTTATCATTCGGAGAATACCAAATTTGCATTCCGTGCTCTTTTTCGTCATCAAAATGATTTTGATGAATTGAAATTAACGTGCTTTTATCAACTGAATTAATATAATCCATTCTGTTATATAAATCCGAACGCTTTGTGTTGTCACCTTTTTTGTAAAACTGATAATCGCCGCTTCGTATCAAACTTGCGTTTATGCCTGATATCCTGATAAAATCGTATAATTTTAAAGCTATGCCTAAATTAATATCCTTTTCGTTAGCATTATCAACGCCGATTGTTCCTGCATCAATTCCACCGTGGCCGGCATCTATTACCAAATTAATTCTATTAGACTTAGCTTCATTATTAACGGCGAAGTTATGCTTAAAATATGTATTTATTCCTAAACAGGAACTAAATGTAAAAATAACAATAAATACTATAAGCGTGGCTTTTTTCATAAATATCACCGCTAATAATATGAAATAATTATACTATAATATTACAAACTTATCAAGCAATATTGCAATTTGATTGGTTTAGGGATATAATTAGGACAGTAAATACAGGAGGTATCCTTTTATGAAAATAGTAAATTTAGATGCTTATACAACAAATCCGGGTGATTTATCCTGGGATGGTATAAAAAAACTCGGTGATTTTACCCAATATGACAGAACGGCTCCTGAGCAAATAATCGAAAGGGCTAAGGGTGCGAATGCTCTTATTATTAATAAAACAATTTTAACAAGAGAAATTCTTGAAAAACTTAAACCTGAGCTTGAATATATAGGTTTACAGTCAACAGGATATAACGTTGTTGATTGCGACGCAGCAAAGGAACTTGGAATAACTGTTTGCAATATTCCGTCTTATTCGACAAATGCAGTTGCACAGCTTGTTTTTGCGTTTATTTTACAAATTACAAATAAAATTAATCTTCATTCGCAGGCTGTTTTTAATGGTGAATGGTGCTCCTGTCCTGATTTTTGCTTTTGGAAAGCGCCACTTAGTGAACTCGCAGGTAAAACAATCGGCATAATCGGTTTCGGTGCAATCGGTCAAAAGGTTGCAAAAATTGCAGAAGCTTTTGATATGAATGTTCTTGCCTATGCTCCAAGACCGAAGGATAAGGGTGAACTTAAAACGGTTAAATTTGTTTCACTTGACGAGCTTCTTTCAAACAGCGATATTGTCACCTGTCATTGCCCGTTAACACCGGAAACCGAAGGCATGATTAATAAAGATACTATTTCTAAGATGAAAAATAACGTAATATTTATTAATACCTCTCGTGGTCCTGTTGTTGACGAAACAGCTCTTGCCGATGCACTTAATAATGATAAAATTCAAGCAGCAGGACTTGATGTTTTAAGCGTAGAGCCTGCTAAGAAGGATAACCCTCTTTTAAAAGCAAAGAATTGTTTTATTACTCCTCATATTGCTTGGGCAGCTAAGGAAACAAGAGCAAGACTTTTAAGCATATTGGAGGACAACTTGAAAGCATATATTAACGGTCATCCTCAAAATGTTGTAAATAAATAAAATATAATAAAATATAAACCGCTGTCGGTGCATCTTCACAAAGAAATGCATTTAACAGCGGTTTGTTTTTTTTAATTATTTTCTTTTTTACTTCCTATTTTACTTTCCGTATGGTTAATCAGCTTTTTGATGTTTTCTCTATGCGCCAACACGACGATTAAAGTAAATATCAGCGATAAAAGAGTAAGCGGCAGTGATTTGTAAAATACAAATATAAAAACAGGATAAAATACTGCCATTGCAATGCTTCCGAGAGAAACATATTTGGTGATTAACACAATAATTGCAAATATTGCAAGCAAAATAAGCGCAATTCTCCAATCAATCATAAACACCATTCCGCCCGCCGTTGCAACGCCTTTGCCGCCTTTGAAACCGAAAAAGCAAGGGAAAATATGACCGAGCACGCAGAAAAGACCTGCAAATGATTTAGTAAACATCCTTGCATCTATTCCTAAAATAAGTGCGCCGCCGTTTTCGGCAAGTGAAATATTGCCCATTTTTCTAACGATTACGAATGATATGAAAATTGCAACGGCAACCTTGAGCATATCGCCTATTATAGTCATTACAGCGTATTTTTTACCGTAATTTCTGAGCATATTGGTTGAACCGGCATTGCCACTTCCGTGACTTCTCACATCATCCTTACTGAGAGATTTTGATATAATTATACCAAAATTCAAACTTCCGAGAAGATAAGAAATTATTGCTGAAATAATTAATGCAGATGTCATTTATTTCCTTCTCCTCGTTCTCTGATAATAAATCTGACAGGAGTTCCGTCAAGACCAAAAATATCCCTTATTTGATTTTCAAGATATCTTTGGTATGAAAAATGAAAAAGTTCCGCATTATTAACGAAAAATACGAACGTAGGCGGTCTTGTAGAAGCTTGAGTCATATAGAAAATTTTCAATCTTTTACCTTTATCTGTCGGTGGTTGAACACGTGCAGTTGCGCCTGCAAGCACTTCATTGAGCTTACCGGTTGAAATTCTCATTGAGTTTTGAGAGTGAACAAAGGAAATCATTTCGTACAATTTGTCTATCCTTTGACCTGTTTTAGCTGAAATAAACATAATCGGGGCATAACTCATAAACGAAAAATCATTAGCAAGCTTATCTCTGTATTCTTTCATAGTGTTGCCGTCTTTTTCAACTGCGTCCCATTTGTTGACAGCGATAATGCAAGCCTTGCCCTGATCAAGAGCAATTCCCGCAACCTTGGAATCTTGTTCTGTAAAACCCTCTACAGCGTCAATCATAATTACGCAGACGTTTGCTCTTTCAACAGCCATTCTCGCACGGATAATGCTGTATTTTTCAATTGCGTCGTCTACACGGCTTTTTCTTCTAAGCCCTGCCGTATCAATGAAATTGAATTTGCCGTATTCGTTTTCAATAAATGTATCAGTAGTGTCACGAGTTGTACCCGCAATATCAGAAACAATAGCACGGTTTACACCGCTGATTTTATTAACAAGTGATGATTTGCCTACATTTGGTTTGCCGATAATGGCAACCTTGATTACTTCGTCGTCATCTTCTTCCTCGTCGTTTTCAGGAAGATATTTGAGAACTTCGTCAAGTAAATCACCCGTTCCGTGGCCATGTGCAGCAGAAACTGCCACAGGATCACCTAAACCAAGATTATAAAATTCGTAAAATTCAGGGTCAGGTTCACCTATGCTGTCACATTTATTTACGCATAAAATAATCGGTTTGCCGCTTTTTTGAAGCATGGTTGCAACATCATAGTCACTTGCAACAACGCCGTCACGAATGTTAGTAACAAGAATGATAACGTCGGCAGTTGAAATTGCAATTTCTGCCTGAGTTCTCATTTGACTTAAAATAACGTCTGAAGTGTTAGGTTCAATACCGCCTGTGTCAACAAGTAAAAACTTGTGATTAAGCCATTCGCAGTCACCGTAAATTCTGTCTCTTGTAACACCTGGCGTATCATCAACAATAGAAAGTCTCGTTCCTATTAATTTATTAAAAAGTGTTGATTTGCCGACATTAGGTCTGCCGACAATAGCAACAACAGGTTTTGCCATAAGCTAACCTCCTATTTTTGTTATAAAAGCAAGAAAGGCGGACAAAATGTCCGCCAACAAATGTAAAATCTTACGCTTCCTTGCTGATAACTTCTTTACCGTTATAATAGCCGCAGTTGCCGCATACCTTGTGAGATACAGTGTAGCCGCCGCAGTTAGAGCACTTTACAAGTGTCGGAGCGTCCATTTTCCAAACGCTTGATCTTCTCTTGTTCTTTCTTGCTTTAGATGTTTTTCTTGCAGGTACTGCCATCTTAATTGCCTCCTTTATTAAAAAACCATATTATTCATCTTCGAGCAGCTGCAATAGAGCCGCCATTCTCGGGTCAACATCTTTTTTGCAGTTGCATTGCTTGACGTTTAAATTAGCGCCGCATTTCGGACATAAGCCCTTGCAATCCTCTTTACAAAGAATCTTGTTAGGCAATGAGAGCGAAACTTCTTCGTTCACTAATTCGTCTAAATCGAGTTCCCTATTACTTACAACAATATAGTCATCATCGTCTTCTTCATTTTCAAGCTTCTCAACAACAATTCGTTTTACATCAAAGGAAAAATGCTTTTTTACCTTTTCAGCACATCTGTCGCAAAAACCAAAGAAATCAAAACTGATATTAATATCAAGATATAACACATCAGCTTTTGAATAAAGACGGCCGACAACATTAACGCCGTTTTTAATAGGATTATAAGTGCTGTAAATGAGATTACTTAAATCAAGAACATAATTAATATCAAGCTTGGTTTCAACAGCGCTTAATAAATTATTAAGGTCAATTCTCATAAAATCACCTCGCACTTGCACTTTAAGTATTATATATATAAGGTTGCTTTTTGTCAATAGTAAATTTAAAAATGCAACTTAAAATTTATATTTTTGAGAAGAAAACACAAAACAATTTAATAAATTTTGTCTATTAGTAAATAAAGTTTTAAAAAATTCGGCTTTTTTTATTTAAATATTGATAAATTATTGTCAATGTAGTAAAATTATGGTGTGGGATGCAATCCCAAATTAAATATTTAGGAGGTAATAACAATGGTAAACAGATTTGTATTAAATGAAACAAGTTATCACGGTGCGGGTGCTATTAAAGAAATAGCTACCGAAGTAAAAGGAAGAGGTTTTAAAAAGGCTTTTGTTTGTTCCGACCCTGATCTTATTAAATTCTGTGTTACAAAGAAGGTCACAGATGTACTTGATAATGCTGATATTGACTATGAAATCTACAGCGAAATCAAGCCAAATCCAACTATTGAAAATGTTCAAACAGGTGTAGCTGCTTTTAAAGCTTCCGGTGCAGACTGCATTATTGCTATCGGTGGCGGTTCATCAATGGATACTGCCAAAGCAATCGGAATTATTATAAAAAATCCTGATTTTGCAGATGTTCGTTCTCTTGAAGGCGTTGCTCCTACTACAAATAAGTGTGTTCCGATTATTGCGGTTCCTACTACAGCGGGTACAGCTGCCGAAGTTACAATTAACTATGTAATTACAGATACTGAGAAGAACAGAAAAATGGTTTGTGTTGACCCTAAAGATATTCCTATAGTAGCAGTTGTTGACCCTGATATGATGTCATCAATGCCAAAAGGACTTACTGCAGCAACAGGTATGGATGCACTTACACATGCTATTGAGGGTTATATTACAGCAGGCGCTTGGGAACTTTCAGATATGTTCCATCTTAAAGCAATTGAAATTATTTCCAATAGCCTTAGAGGCGCAGTTGAAAACACTCCAGAGGGCAGAGAAGGAATGGCTCTCGGTCAGTATGTAGCCGGTATGGGATTTTCAAATGTAGGTCTTGGTATTGTTCATTCAATGGCTCATCCGCTTGGCGCTCTTTATGATACTCCTCACGGCGTTGCAAACGCTATTATCCTTCCTACCGTTATGGAATATAATGCTCCGGCTACAGGCGAAAAATACAGAAATATTGCAAAGGCAATGGGTGTTGACGGCGTAGACGGTATGACACTTGATGAGGCAAGAAAAGCTGCTGTTAATGCTGTTAAGAAGCTTTCAAAGGATGTTGGTATTCCTGAAAACCTTAAAGATATTGTCAAGCCTGAGGATGTAGATTTTCTTGCACAGTCCGCTTATGACGATGCTTGCCGTCCCGGCAATCCAAGAGAAACAAGTGTTGAGGAAATCAAAGAACTTTATCTTTCACTTATGTAATTAAATTCATATACAAAATAAGTGAGGTTGTTAATTCAGCCTCACTTATTTTGTATTTTAATAGAATTAAAGATATAAAAAGCGATGCGCAAATGCACATCGCTTTTAGACTGTTATTAATTATAACTCTTCGCAATAATCAAAGAGTTCAACCGGTAAATCTTCCTTATCACAGCTGATTGTGAAATAGAAGTTTACATCAGTAGCTTCAGAAAGTTGAGAAAGCATCTCAAAAAACTGTGGAAGCTTCTCGTACTCTCTGCCGACAATTTTGAATGTAGCATCAACAAGAACATCTGTTACATCATAGTTACCGGCGCAAATACCTGCCAAGAAGCCATAAAACGCTTTGTGACCGTTGATGAGGTATGTTTCAGTTTCTAAAAGACGAGCTTTAGATGAAACGTCATATGTAAGTTTAGGCTCTTTTTCAATGCAAACAACATTGCCGTCTGAGCTTTCAACACAAACGTTAACTTGGTCTATAAGCTTCTTAGTTTTTCCTGAGCCTTTATTTCCGATTATGAGTTTAATCATATTAAAATTCCTCCGAGTTTTATTCTAACTATATATTAGCATATACCAAGACGTTTTTCAAGAGTTTCTTTTTCCTTTTCGTAACCGGGCTTGCCTAAAAGTGCAAACATATTCTTTTTATAGCTTTCAACACCGGGCTGATTAAAAGGATTTACGCCAAGCATATAGCCCGAAACTGCGCAGGTTTTTTCAAAGAAATAAATTAAATAACCAATATCACTTGGAGTTATAGTGTCGCACTCAATAACAAGATTGCCGACTCCGCCGTCTGTATGTGCAAGAAGTGTACCCTCTCGTGCCTTTTCGTTTACATAACTCATTTTCTTGCCTGCAAGGAAGTTAAGGCCGTCAATATTACCCTCTTGTTCTGTGATAAGAAATTCAGTGTGAGGATTATTGAATTTAATTACTGTTTCAAACATAAGTTTGCTGCCGCTTTCCTGAATATACTGACCGAGAGAATGAAGGTCAGTTGAAAAAATACAAGATACAGGGAAAAGTCCCTTGCCGTCTTTTCCTTCGCTTTCGGCAAATAATTGCTTAAGCCATTCGTTGAACATAGCCATACAAGGCTCATAAGATACAAAACACTCAAGTTTAGTGCCTTTATCATAAAATACATTTCTTACAGCGGCATACTTAAGCACATCGTTTTCGTCGATATTTTCACTGCAAAGTTCATTTTGAGCTTTTTGTGCACCTGCCATAAGAGCGTCGATATCAATACCGGCAACTGCAATCGGAAGAAGACCGACAGCAGTAAGAACTGAATATCTTCCGCCTACATCGTCAGGAACAACGAATGTTTCATAACCTTCTTCGTCTGCAAGACATTTTAATGTTCCCTTAGACTTGTCGGTTGTTGCAAAAATTCTCTTTGCAGCTTCTTCCTTGCTGTACTTGTTGTTTACAAGGTCACGAAATACTCTAAATGCAATAGCAGGCTCTGTAGTTGTACCGCTTTTGCTGATTACATTAACGCAAATATCTTTGCCCTCGCAGATTGATACAACTTCGTTGAGAGCAGATGGGCTGATAGAATTACCGATAAAGTAAATGTCAGGTGTATCTTTCTTAAGTGCATTGTAGTTTGGTGAAGTAAGTGCTTCAATAACTGCTCTTGCACCGAGGTAAGAGCCACCGATACCGATAACAACAAGAACATCTGCGTTCTTCTTGATATAATCAGCCGCATTCTTAATTCTTGCAAATTCCTCTTTATCATAATTTGTCGGAAGGTCAACCCAACCGAGAAAATCGTTGCCTGCGCCTGATTTGTTATTGAGGGTATGAAGAGCCTCAACAGCTTTAGGTGCAATAGCCTTAATATCATCGTTTGATACAATGTCTAACGCATGGTCGTTAAAAAATTTTATAGCCAAAATAATCGCCTCTGTTTCAATAAAATAGTGTTTTTTTTAAAACTTTCGAATTGATATAATACACTATTTTGTCGAATTATTCAATATCTTTTTATATATTATTTATCATTTTTTTGAAAATATATAAAAAAGAAACAGATTTGACATTTTTGTCAGACTTTAAAGGAATAGTTGATATTTTATTATTGCTGCTGTAAACTTCTACCTCCCCTAAGGTATCCCCTGCCTTTATCGGCGCTTTCACTTCATTTTTAAATTTGTATTTATATGTGATTTTATTTGAATTCTTAGGTAATAACACCTTTTGGTTTGATGAATATTTTGGTTTGATTTTTTTAATTTCACCTTTTTTTACTCTAACAGATTTAATCTTTGAGTTATCTATTTTCATTTCTTCAATTTTATAATTTGCAAAGCCGTAATCGAGAAGCTGACGACTTAAATCAAATCTGTCATCACTTGTTTTTGCACCCAAAACTACAGATACAAAGCTGATATTATCCCTTGTAGCCGTTGCACATAGACAAAAACCTGCATTTGACGTTGTTCCTGTTTTAAGACCGGTCATACCATTATACTTATTTATTAACTTATTTGTGTTGTTAAGCTCTGTTTTGCCGTTTCTGAGGCTGTCAAGCCAAACGGTCGAGTATTTTAAAATAAGTTTATGATTCATAATTTCCTTGGCAATAACGGCTAAATCATAAGCGCAGGAATAATGATTTGTAATTTCATCGTCAAGACCGGTGCAATTTTCAAAATGCGAGTTTTTTAAACCTAAGGTTTTAACTCTTCGATTCATCATATCCACAAAAGCACTGTCGCTTCCTGCAATGTATTCACCCAAAAGCGTGCAAGCGTCGTTTGCCGAAGCTATAACAACGGCTTTGAATAAATCGTTTACACTCATTTTTTCCCCGATTTCAAGCCATATTTGAGAACCACCCTTTGACACGGCCGTTTCTGTTGCCGCAACTTCGTCGCTAAGTTTTATTTTACCACTGTCTATTGCTTCTAAAATTAATAAAATCGACATAAGTTTAGTGACTGATGCAGGCGACAAATGTTCATAAGCATTGTGTTCCTTTATTACCTCACCTGTATCAAGATTCATTAAAATACTTGATTTTGCATCAATGGTTTTGTTTTCCTCGGCTTTAGCACTTAAAGGAAACGCAAATAGCATTAATATTGCTAAAATAAAACTGATTTCTCTTTTCATATAATCACCCAATAATATTTATTAACTGCATCTTGTTTTAATTACAATATTTTGTTATAATTACTTAAATTAATTACGGAGGGCCAAAAATGAAGGCTGCTTTTTATACACTTGGTTGCAAGGTTAATCAATATGAAACCGAATACATGGCTGAGCTTTTGCGTAATGCCGGTTTTGAAATAGTAAAAGAAAATGACGAGGCTGATTATTATATTGTTAATTCATGCACGGTAACGGCTACAGCCGACCAAAAAACAAGAAAGAGCATCAGAAAATTTAAAAGAAACCATCCAAACTCAACAGTTATCCTTACCGGTTGTATGCCGCAAGCATTTCCTAAAGAAGCAAAAGAATTGATTGAGGCAGATATTGTTTTTTCTAATAAAAATGACGGTGATATTCTTTCCCTTATTAATGAATATAATTTAAATAAAAATCGTCTTATAAAAATAGAGGAACACAAAGCAGGCGATAATTTTTGGGATTGCTCAATTGACCGTTTTCACGAAAGAATAAGGGCGTTTGTTAAAATTGAGGACGGTTGTGACAGATTTTGTTCTTACTGTATTATTCCAAAATCAAGAGGCAGAGTTCGTTCAAAATCGCTCGATATGCTCAAAAACGAGATTGAAACGCTTTCAAACGCCGGCATTAAGGAAATTGTACTTGTCGGAATAAATCTTTCTGCTTACGGCAAGGGAGAGAATTTTAACATTGTTGATGCAGTTAAAATTTGTAATGAAAATGACAAAATCAAGCGAATAAGATTAGGGTCGCTTGAGCCGGACCATTTGACTGATGAGGTTATCGACGGTCTTGCAAAATGTGAAAAGCTTTGTCCGCAATTTCACATATCACTTCAAAGCGGATGCGATAAAACACTTAAAAGTATGAACAGGCACTATACTGCCGATGAATACAAGGCACTGTGCGATAAGCTTCGTTCATCATTTGAAAACGCAAGTCTTACTACAGACATTATGGTTGGTTTTAATGATGAAACAGAGCATGATTTTAACGAAAGCCTTGATTTTGTTAAAAGTATTGCATTTGAAAAGGTACACGTTTTCCCATATAGCGAAAGAGTCGGCACGGCAGCATCTAAGCGTGGTGACAATGTTCCTAAGCAGGAAAAGGAACGCAGAGCCGCTGTTATGATTGAAGAAACAGAGAAAATACGCCACGACTATCTTAAAAAACTTGTCGGTACAAATGAAAAGGTTTTATTTGAAAACGAAATTGAGCCGAATCTTTTTCAAGGTTATACCAAGAGCTATTTACCTGTCAGAATGAAATATAACAGAAATATTGTCGGCGAGGAATTAGAGGTTAAGATAATCGATTATACCGATGAGTTTTGCATTGCCGAATAAAGATTAGACGTTTCCTCGTTATCCTTTAACGAGCTATAGGAGAAAATATAATATCCTTTTATCTTATCTATCTTTGAAATATATGTTATTTGACGTGCAACTATATTTTTTTCTTTTTTAAATTCGTTTTTGCCGCTCTCCCCTGCGTATTCGTCACTAAGTCCTGATTTATACATAGGAAGCGCAATATATAAGGCACACGTTGCATTGTCGCACCACAACTTTGTTGTTTGCATAAACGGTTGGTTTTCGTTTTTAAAACCGAAATATATTTGAGGGCAGATATAATCAATGTATCCCTCATTTCTCGACCATTTTATTACGTCGGCATATAAAGCTGAATAATCATAATCCATATCGGAAGCAGGGCTTATACCGAAAGTAACGCTTTTATTAATCGTTTTAACAGCAGAATAAACCGATTTAATCATATTGTTTACATTATCTCTTCGCCAATCAAAAAGGCTTAGTTCTCCCCCGTTACTTTTATATTTTGTATATTCTTCTTTGTCGATACTTTTGTCCTTAGTCGGGTAAAAATAATCGTCAAAGCACAAGGAATCAACATTATAGTTTGACAGAATTTCTTTAACGCCTTTTACAATTAGATCTGTCACTTCGTTGTAACAGGGGTTAAAATAAATTCCGTTATCAAGCACAATTAATTTACTCGTGTTTTGCCATTTGAGTGCAATATTATTTTTTGCCAGCAATGAAAAATCGTTTCGTTGACTTACTCTGTATGGGTTTATCCACGCTTCGATTGACAAATTGTATTTATGCGCCGTATCAATCATAATTTCAAGTGGATCATATATCAATTTTGCTCCCTGATAGCCAAACATATATTCACTTGTAGGAAAATAATTTGATTTATAAAATGCATCGGCGCAAGGTCTTACCTGAACGGTTACACGGTTAAAGCCTTTATCTGCAAGTTCTTTAAAGGCTTTTGATATTTCTTTTTTAAAAGTTTTTTCATCATTGTTTTTTGTGAACCCCTCAAGTTCGTAATAAGCAATAAATACACTTTTTATATATGTATTTTGAGAGGCATTATTATGCACATTATCGCTTTTTGGGGTAATTGCGCACCCTGCCAAACAAAAAATAAGAACCATTGATAAAATAATTTTTTTATACACTTGAACACTTCCTAATTTTATAGTAAAATAATAAACGGTGATTGAAATGGAATACAGACTCGGAAATTCAAAATGGGTACATCAAAGAGGAGAAACGGTTGAACTTGTTTGTCCTAATTGTCACAATAAAGTTAATTTCGGCGTTTTTTCAAATTTTGAAAGACGTCTTGCGGTAAAGCCTACGCTTCTTGATACTCAAACGGTATATTTTCTCGTATGTCCTGAATGTGCAAGCGTTTATACAGTTGAAGAAGCAAGAGGAAAAGCATTTCAAAAGGGAGAAAAGCTTTCTATTGGCAATTTTGATTTAAAATCGCTTAAAAAGTTTAAATCAGAGGTTTAAAATATTGATATTTTTAAAGGTCGCACGTTTTGTGCGACCTTATTTTTATAGAATTATACATATAAGACCGTTGCAGCCTTCGTTAATAACTCTTTCAATTGTTTCTCTAAACTTGTTTCTTGCATCAATCGGCATACGGTAAAGCTTATTGTTAAGCCCCTCGCTTACAAGCTCGTGAAGTGATTTACCGAATATATTTGTATCCCAAATTTCCGACGGATTTTCTTCAAATTCCTTTAAGAGATACATAACAAGCTCCTGACTTTGGCTTTCACTGCCGACAATCGGTGCAACCTCTGTATAGGTATTGCATTTTATAAGATGAATTGACGGTGCCTGCGCTTTAAGCTTAACGCCGTATCTGCCGCCCTGCTTCATTATTTCAGGTTCTTCAAGGCTCAACTCGTTCATTTCGGGCATAACTATTCCATAGCCCGTTTCGTCAACCTCCTTGAGTGCTTTATTAAACCTTTCGTATTGCTTTTTCATTTGAACAAGATTGATAAACTGACTCATCAAATCCCTTTCATCATTAACCTCGACATTACAGCTTTCAGACAATATTTTATAAAAGAAGCTGTTGTCAACATAAACCTTCATATTGATTTTGCCTGTTGACAAATCAAGGTAATTAATATTAATTGAATCAATATATTCGTTTTCCTTAAGTCTTTCCGCAAAAGAGCCGACACTTCTTATATTTGTAATAACGCTTGTGTTTTCTTTAATAGAAGTATAAATTGATGCCTTAAGGTAATTGTCGCTTTCAAGATTATTAATCCAAGACGGATAATTAATGCCAACAGAGCTTACAGGAAATTCATATAAAATATCGGATAAAATATCATTAATTTCCTGCTCTGTCATTTCAAGGCAATTAACAGGTACAACGGGTACTGCGTATTTATCGGTAAGTGAGGCGCAAAGCCCAACCGCCGTGGCGGATTTTGGATTATCGGTATTCATCAAAACGATAAACGGCTTATCGAGTGCTTTTAGATCATCAATAACCCTTTCCTCAGCCTCCTCATATTCATCACGTGGAATGGAGGTAATCGTTCCGTCTGTTGTGATAACAAGACCTATTGTTGAATGTTCCGTAATCACCTTTTTTGTGCCTATTTCAGCCGCCATATTAAAAGGTATTTCTTCATCATACCACGGCGTCATAACCATTCTCGGCTGTTCTTCTTCGATATAACCTACCGAGCTTGGAACAATATAGCCGACGCAATCTATAAGACGAACTCGCATTTTAATGTTTTCGTTCATACTAAGCTCAACTGCATCCTCCGGTATAAATTTCGGCTCGGTTGTCATTATAGTTCTGCCTGCGGCTGACTGCGGAAGCTCATCCATAGCCCTTTGCTTTACATATTCATCATTAATGTTAGGCAAGACAAGCGTATCCATAAATCTTTTTATAAATGTTGATTTGCCGGTTCTTACAGGGCCTACTACACCAATATAAATATCTCCGCCTGTTCTTTTGGAAATATCACTGTAAATATCATTATACATATTCATACCCTCACATTCCCGGAACAAGCAATACCCGTCTGGTATCAATAATATCCGATGTTAATTCATTTTCGTCAATAATAAGCTTTGAGTCGGTTGAAAAGCTCTTAGCAATATCCCATACACTTTCGTTTTTCTTTGCAAAATATAATGTAAGCTGCGGTGTATTCGAATCATCAAGCATTTCCTCGGTTGAAATATCCGTTATATACTCGATATTTTCCTCTTGATAAAGAAAAGCAGTATAATCAATACTAAGCCTTAAATTGATTTTGCTTGTATTATTTATTACAAAATCATAATTTAAAAGATTTACTCCCGCTTCACCGTTCATTTCAATATCATTAAGCTTTAGGCTGTAAATTTCTTCCTTTTCATAATAGCAAAGCTGTGAGCCTTCGTCTAAATAAAAAAATCTTAAAAGCACGGCACAATTAAGTGTTGACGATACAACATTTACCTTTACTATTTGTGCATTTAGGTCAACAATTTCAACAATGCTTTTGTCATTTTCAAAAGTCAGCTCAAAGCTTTTTGAATCGTAGTAATAAATAGGATTTGATTTAATCAACAGCTTATCGGTTTGGCTTATCGTTTTAAAATGCGGAATGTATGAATCAACGGAAAAGCTTTCTTTTTCAATTGAGCATATTTTATAGCTTACTGCAATTCTACCGACAGCTTCGATATCACAAAGCTTGTTGTCATTATTTACCTTTGGCTTAACATATAGCTGGCAAACTCTTGCGTCAATAATCGAATAATCTGTTTCAAGGCAATTTGCAATATCAATAATTCTGCTTGTTGAGAAATTATATTTTATCTTGTCGCTCTTGCCGCTTTCGTTGCAATAAACAATCGACAGCTCGCAATCAAGCTTTACAAGCATTTTATCCTTTATAATTTTTTTATCCGATACTGAACAGTCAATATATGTATTTATTATATTTTTTATTTGACTGTCATTTTTGCCAAGTGAAAAAACCTCGTCAAAATCGACTGACGATACACCTGTTGCCTTAATGTTTAAAACATTCTTTTCTCTGTTTTTTATGAAAGCATTTTCGCATGAGGAAAGACAGTGGGTACATCTTTTGCAAAAAACGTTTATTTGAGCATTCAAAGCCGTGTGAACGTCGATTCTGCGCTGATTTACAAGGCGACTGTTTGAATAAGCGGTAAAAACATTAACCTCGGCAAAATCGGGATAATCGCAAGACGTTATATCAAACGTTTTTGAAAACTCTTCTTCGAATATATTGGAAAGTGTAGAGCCGTCGCTTGCTTTATACATAACCGTGATTATACTTTTTCCGTAAATAATAATTGACGATGACGATAAGTCATAATCGGCGACAACGTTTTTGACGCAACATTTTACAAGAGTGTCAATGTCATCAAGATATTGCGGCAAATTAAGCTGAAAGTCAACGTCAAAGCTCTCGTTTATTCTTTCTCTTGTTTCATTACAGTTCATTTCTTTAAATTCTTTGCTTAGCTCCATAACGAATCTCCTTTACAGTTTCTATCAATACTTATGCAAACGTTTTTGGCAATATTACAGAGCTTATTCATTTTTTGTTTGACAAGATGAAAAGTATATGTTATCTTTTAATCAGAGGTAATTACTATGACTAATCTAATTGCAAAAGTGAACAGCGCACAGATGTATAGCCAACCTAAGCATTATGCTTGGGCTTATTTGTGTTGTGTTCAATAGCGGTAATTAGATTTTTATAGCATAAATTAAACTGCTGACGAACACGTTTGTTTGTCAGCAGTTATTTTTTTGGAGGTATTTAAATGGTTATCAAAATTGAAATTTATGAACTTTTAAAAGCATTTAGTATGCAAAAGAAATGTTTTAAACCTATATATGAAAAATATTACGATGAAACAAGCCCCTGCAAAGAGTCATTTGCAAAATTTGTATCAAGAACAACAAAGCCGAGTTTTCAAATGTATTGGATAATTGACAATAGCACTAAAGTAGGTCAAATTTGGATTGCAACTAAAAACGATACAGCAAAACTTGCAAGATTGTTTGTGCTTCCAAAATATCAAAATAAAGGCTATGCAACAAAAGCAATTATTGATATAGAAAAACTTTATTCATATTATAACCATTGGCAACTCGATACAATTAAAGAGGAAAAGAAAAATGTTCACCTATATCAAAAACTCGGATATAAACCCAACGGAAAAGAAAAAATTATCAACGATAAAATGACAATAACTGAATTTGAAAAGGAGATAAATAATGAAAGAAGTAATTGAATTTTATAATAAATATGACGAAGATAACAGATTAAAAAGCAAAACGCATTTACCGGAATATCTAATAACTATGAAATACATAAAAAAGTACCTGACACCTAATTCAAAAATTCTTGAAATAGGTGCAGGTACCGGCAGATATTCGATTGCGCTTGCAGATATGGGATATGATATAACAAGTGTTGAGCTTGTCCCACATAATATAGAAATACTTAAATCAAAGATTAAAGCAGAACATAAAATCAAAGTTTTTGAGGGTAACGCTTGTGATTTATCTTTTATTGAGGATAATACTTACGATATAGTTTTATTACTCGGACCGATGTATCACTTATTTAATGATATTGACAAGCACAAGGCATTAAGCGAAGCGATAAGGGTTGCAAAAATCGGTGGAATTATATATTCTTCTTATTGTAATAATGACACTACGATTTACAAAATGTTTTATAAAAAACGAATACTTGATTATATTGACAAAGGTTTAATAGATGATAATTTTCACGCATATTCAAGCCCTAACGGAATTTTTGAATTATACAGAAAAAGCGATATTGACAAGCTAATGGAAAATTATAATGTTACCAGACTTCATTTCGTTGGTGTAGATATGCTGTCATATTTATACTCAAATAAATTAAATATGCTAAATAAAAAAGAATTTGAAGAATATATGAAGTTCTTATCAGTCATATGCGAGCGTGAAGATTTAGTTGGTTTTTCGCAGCATATGCTCGATGTTTTCAAGAAAAATTAAACTGCAATTTATCTCATATTTTTAATTTTTTCTTTTGCGGATTCATAAAGCTCTACAACCTTAAATTTAGGCGAATAAGTGTTTGACACAAGGTTCATTTCGTCATCGTCTAAATAATCGCTCATGGATTCACTGCAGGCCGAAAGGCAAACACTCGGAAAAACGATACACCACCAATTGTGTCCTTTCCCCTCACCTATTTCAATTTTAAGAGAATTGTATTTACCGGCAGGAAGCGTAAAATCGTCATAAACACGGGTTTTGAAATATTCTTTAACAACGTTTACTTTGACCTTATACTCTAAACCTTTTGATTTTAAATAATCGTTGCACATATCGGTAATTTCTTTAGTATTGTTTTTAGCATTTTTGATTGCTTCGTCAAGAGTTTTGCCGCCGATTATATCCTGCGTATTTTCAAGAATATAATTTTTAAGCATAAGCTTGATATTTTGGTCCTCTGTCGAGTCGGAATTAGCGAGAATATGAAGCCTGAAAACCTTATTACTTATTCCCTCACTTGTTTTAACCGCCGCCACAACAGGTTGAGTGATACCTAAAATAAGTACAAATGATAAAAAAATCGGGATAAAAAGCTTATTGAATTTCAAAATAAAAAACCTACCTTTCAACTTAATGATTGGTAGGTTTTGCTAATTTTATTCAACCTTTGCAAATTTTTCGCCGATTTCTTTAAGAATATATTTGCCGTTGCTAAGCTGCGTGAGCTTATCTTGAAGAAGCGGTACTGTATTTTCTCTTACAGAAAAAGTTACCGTTACATTATCTGTAAATTCACTGTTTTCAATATTTGCATTAAACTCGGTAAGCAAAATATTAAGCCTGTCATAAAAGCTGTAATCAACGCTTACGCTTAATACCTTGCACGGCGCCATAGTAATTATATGACCTGCTTCAATCGCAATTTTAGATGAATGAGAATACGCTCTTATAAGACCGCCTGCGCCTAAAAGCGTTCCGCCGAAATAACGGGTGACAACAACGCAAACGTCTACTAAATTTTCCTTAAGCAGTACGTCAAGCGTGGGAACACCTGCTGTTCCGCTCGGTTCACCGTCATCACTTGAGCGCTGAATATTATTTTCCCTCAGCACAAATGCGGAAACATTATGCGTAGCGTCCCAATGCTTTGACTTTATTGAATTTATAAAATTTGTTGCTTCCTCCTGCGTTTTAACAGGCTTAACATAGCCTATAAAGCGTGATTTCTTTTCAACAAATTCGTCTTTACTCTCAAATTCAACTGTTTTATATTCTTTCATATTTCACCGACAAAAAACAAGGCAACGATAAAATACCGTTGCCTTCATTTTTTAGATTAGCCTTTTTTTGCATATCTCTTATTGAATCTGTCAACACGTCCGCCTGTATCAACAAGCTTCTGCTTACCGGTATAAAACGGGTGGCACTTTGAACAGATGTCAACCTTCAATTCGCTTTTAGTGCTCTTAGTTTCATAAGTAGCGCCGCAAGCACACTTAACTGTGCAAGTATCGTAGTTTGGATGGATGCCGTCCTTCATTTATTTTCACCTCTTTACTGGTTTTCTACATTTCGCTTTGATATATTACCACAAGTTGCGAGCAAATGCAAGTATTTTTTAAAATTATTTATATATACATACCTTTTCAAGACAGAACGAATATAAAACCGCCTCTTTAACAGGCTTTTTAAGCGTTTTTTCAATAGCCATGCGGTAAAATGCTATTTGCTTTTTATATCTGTCAAGAAGTTCATTTTCATTTTTCACTCTATCGGTTTTATAATCGACAAGTATAAGTTCGCCGTTTTCTTCAAAAACGCAATCGGCAATTCCTTGAACAAGTATATCGTTGTTAAATTTGATATCATAAATATCGTTTGCTTTTACGAAGGTTGAAACCTTAATTTCACGATAAATATTATCTGAATTAAACATTCTGCCTGCAAAAGTTGATGAAAAGAAAGAATTAAGCTTTGCTTTGTCAAGAGCGTTTGCTTGCTCGTTTGATATAAATCCTGAATTCAGAAGCCTCGATATTTCCGTTTCAAGGTCTTCTTTAGCTTTCTCGTAATCACAAAATTGCATAAATGTATGCATAGCCGTGCCACGCTCGGCAGGTGTCATTTCAGCCTTGTTCATAAATGCCGGTTTGGAAGAAGTAATAAATTCAAAATTGTTGTCGCTGTCGTCAAGAGATGAAGCGGTCATTTTTGATGCAACGGTCGAAAGCGGTAAATATTCATATTTATATGAAAGCTTATCGCTTATTTCTTTAATAATCTCCTTATTAGGCTCTGCTATAACTTCTTTTTGTACTTTCTCACTGTATTCTTCAGGCTCAATAATACTTATGCTCATATCAAATTCCGCCAAATCCGGTAAAAGAGGTATTTCTGAATAATCTCTTAACACTTTACCGTCTTTATGAAACAGTGCACAAAGAAGAAGCAAATCGCCGTCACCGGTACAGGAATTAACGGTATAAGGCGTTATTTTTCCGCCTACAAGATTTGCAACAAGCTTTTTATTGACTTTGCTTTCTAAGTTTTGACATGAGATAAATGTAATAAATTGCTCCTTAGCTCTTGTCATAGCAACATATAATACTCTTAAATTTTCACTCATTAATTCATTTGCGTTTTTTGATTTAATAACGGCATAAGGAAGTGACGGAACATTATACATCATTTCCTCATTATGAATTTTAACGCCAAATCCATATTTAGTATTAATCAGTAAATCATCGCTAAGCTCGTCTGTATTATACCTTTTTGACGTACCGGCTAAAATGCACACCGGAAATTCAAGCCCCTTAGAATGGTGAATTGTCATAATTGTAACAGCGTCATCATTTCCTGAAAGTGATGCCTTTGAATCAACACTTGAATTTGATTCAATAATTTTATCAACGTATCTGATAAAAGATGTCAATCCGATATTAACACCTGCGTCAAATCTTTGCGCAAATGAAATTAAGGATAAAATATGCTGATACCTTTGCTCACCGTTTCCCATAGCGTTTATAAATGCAACTATTCCCTTTTCTTCAATAAGATATCTTATAAAATTAGAAACGGACATAGTCACGCTGAGTTTTTTCAAATTCTTGATATCATTAACAAAAGCTACTGCTTTAGGCATTTTTGAATTTGATAAAGAAAAATAGAAATTTTTATATTTGTTTTCAATTCTTATTTCGGCAAGTTCATCCGGTGTGAAGCCGTAAATCGGCGACATCATTGTTGAAATAAGCGAAATTTCCTTAGTAGGATTATCAATCGTTCTCAAAAATGATAACATTATCTTAATTTCGTTGCTTTCAAAAAGGCTGCTTGAATTATCACATACAACAGGTATTGCCATATCTGTAAATACTTCCACATAATCCTCGACAATATTTTTCATTTTTCTGAAAAGAACTGCAAAGTCGCTGTATCTTATATTTCTATATGTGTCTCCATCTTTAATTTGCTCTGTGTTTTCAACCTTTTCCTTTATAAGCTTAGCAATTTGCAACGCCTCAAGCTTATTTGTCTCCTCACCCTTTACCTTGTCAATTATATTGATTTGAGCACAAACAGTATCATTTTTCTCGTATTTTGCGCCGTAATTAAGCCAATCCTGCTTATCATAATTAATTTCGCCGACTTTTTCACTCATAAGATGAGAGAAAACAAAGTTTACATAGTCACAAATACCCTTTGAACTCCTGAAATTCTTATCTAAAATGATTTTAGAACTTGTATTACTGTCTTTTTCATCATAAAGCGCATAGCGTTTTCTTTTATCATTAAAAATATTAGGCATTGCAAGTCTAAAGCGATAAATGCTTTGCTTTATATCACCTACGGTAAACAAATTGTGACCGTTTGATAGATATGTAAACAGCAAATCCTGTGCTTCATTTGTATCCTGATATTCATCTACAAGTATTTCTTCAAACTCGTCTGAAAGCCTGTTAGCAAGGTTTTTTTTAACTATTTTATCCCTATCAATACTAAATAAAAGATTAATGGCGAAATGCTCTGTGTCGGAAAAAGTATATGAATTTCTTTCATTTTTTTCCTCCATTAAGCGCTTGTCAACCTCTTTAACGATATCAATAAGCTTAATCATAATAGAATAAAGCTGTTTGAGATTATTTTTATATTCTTCTGATGAGCAAATAAAAAGCGGCGGTATTTTTTTTGTCAAGATACCCTTATAAGCCTCTCTGTTTGCTTTAATAAGGTTTGCAATATATTTGTCAAGTTTAGTTGTTCGTGGCAATGTTGATAGCTTAGGAATCCCTAATTCAACCGTATCATCCCAAGAAGAGTTTATTTTTTTGCTAAAAGTATCAATTATTTTAGCATCATCTTGAAATGTTGCTTCAAAGCTTTGATATAATTTTTCATCATTGATTTCTTTAAGCAAATCAAAATTGTCTTTAACACTTTGCTTGGCAAGCGAAATAAGATAATTTGCCTCATCAATAACGTATTTATACCAAACTGTATTTTCAAACGGTATTTCAGGATTGTAAAGCTCCGCCATATTATATGCCCAGCGATAAGGGAAAGGCTGAGCGTAAATAAATCTCCTTATCCTTTTAATAACATTTATAAATGGCTTTTCGCTGTCAGGCTTATTAAAATGTTCCAAAACCTTAATTAATAAATCGTCGTTTTCTTCAAAATGCTCGTCGATAATGTTATTTATTATATTATCTTCAAGTAGGTTTGATTCATTTTCGTCCAAATTTGTAAAATCTTGATTAATACCAAGTTCGAAAAAATTTTCCCTGACAAGTCTTATGCAAAATGAGTCAATAGTGCAAATTTGCGCATTGCTCATTAAATTAAGTTGCCTTAACGCATTTTTATTAAAAGGCTCGTTTCTCAAAATATCTTTTAAAGACTTAGTGATTCTTGATTTCATTTCAGCGGCGGCATTGTTGGTAAACGTAACAATAAGCAGCTTATCAATATCAATAGGATTTTCGTTATCAGTTATTTTTTTGATTACCCTTTCAACAAGAACAGCAGTTTTGCCAGAGCCTGCGGCAGCGCTGACAAGAATATTTCTGCCTCTTGCATTAATAGCATCATTCTGTTGTGTTGTCCATTCCGGCATCGTTTTCAAACTCCTTGTGCAAGCTCTCAATAACTTGCTCATCTTTCAAATTTGCTCCGATTTTATTATAAATCGCTTTAGTATTGGCGCAAATATCACTATAATCGCAATAATCACAGGTGTTTAAATGCGTAGAATTTTTTATAGGTGCACGCTCAATTACTCCGTTTTGAAGTTCATTTCCCATTTTTTTAACAAGTGAATTTATTTTTTTATGGAGTAATCCAAGCTGTTCAAGCGTTATCAAATCGCCTTTTACGCCCTTTGTACTTGCACTGACAGGAATATATTTACCTTCAAGTTCATGCTCCATTGCCTTTGCAATCGCATTATCTTTATCAGAAAGCACAATACCGTTCATTTTAAATCTTGATTCTTTTTTGTTTTCTAAATTATTTTTTGCCTCAATCGGCGAATTGAAATTGAGTATATTTCTTGCTGCGTGCATATAAAGAACGCCTGCAGGAACACCGTTAAGCGCAGCATTTTTGTCATCGCAAAGAGCAAAAAGATAAACAAACATTTGCAAATTAAGACCATCTAAAATATCTGAAAGTTTAAATTTCTTAACTCCTGACTTATAATCAATAACCCTTACATATTTTTCGCCGTTAAAATCATAAACGTCTACACGGTCAATAGAACCTCTTATTTGAATACTTCCTCCGCTTTCAAGGGGCAATGCTTGCGGTTTAACTTCTCCGTCTTTATCTATTGACAATTCAAAGGCTTTAGCCTCAAAATCACAATTTTTAAATTCGTTTGACAAATGCATAACAACATCATAAACAAGTTTTGATAATCTTTTAAAATTATAATCAAAATGCTTGTTTTGACCTTTAATTAAAGACATTTTATCTTCAAAATATTTAGTTATGTATTTATCAACAAGTTCTTTAATTTGAGTGTAATCAAGAGTTGATAATTTCTTGGTTCCGACATCTGATAAAATCATTTCAAGAACGAAGTGTATAAGAGTGCCACGTTGCATTGGATCAATCTCAGCCTTTGTTCTTTTCTTAGCCGAAAGACCGAATTTGCAAAAATATCTGAATGGGCAGTTATAAAAATCCTCAATTCTTGAGGCTGAGATATACATATCTTTTCCAAACAGTTCTTTTGCTTTCTTTTTATCCTTAATAATCAAAGGTTTGTTTTGGGCAATATATTCAATCGACGAATATCTGCTGTCATTTTTAAAATATTCTTTGAGTGATGAGTAAAAAGGTGTATTTTCATAAAATCTTTCACTCATAAGTTCAAATGCGTTTTTATCGGTTTCAACGAGGTCAATATCTTTAAAATAAGAAAAATCGTATTCTTTAAAAGTTTTATACTTTTGCTCTATATCAGTTACAATTTCTGACGGCGAATAATCCTTGCCGTTTCCTTTAAGATATGAAATAAAAAGCTTTTCACTTGCACAAGAGCATGCCATATATGCAAAATATCTTTCCTGAAGATTAATAATTTCGCCATATGAATAAAGTTTAAAATCATTATCAAGCATAATTCTGCGTTCAGACTCGGATAATAGACCGCCGCCGTTTACTGCCTGCGGAAATTCACCTTCGTTAGCACCCAAAACAAATACAGCTTTAGGATTATCTGTTCTGATTCTGTCAGCCTGACCTATTTGAACATTGTCAATTCCGCTTGGCACACTACCCAAATCTTCACTTGAAATAATGAGGGAAAACATTTGAGCATAGGTTTTTAAATCGGTTTCGCCAAGAGTTGTTGCGAGCTGATTTAAAATATTCATTATAAGCTCCCATACCCTTCCCTGTTCGTTCGCAAGAGTATAAAAGCCGTTTTTGTCAAGTTCTATAGCGTATTCTTTAATTTTTTTGTCAGCTTTATATGAAATTAAAGTATTATAAATTGCTTCGCTTATCTCTCTTGAATTCCTGCTTTTTGCGGCGGACTTAAAAGCAACAAGCGGTTTAATAAGTTTTTCTCTTGTTTCGTTAATTTTATCAAGCGCTTTTTTATCGCTTTCGTCTAATTCATTTACAAAACCTTTAGTTGAATTATTAAACGGTTTTGTCCATTTTAAGCCATTGATATTCCAAAGAAAAACGTAATTTTCGATATCGTTTATATCCTCATCTGAAATGTCGGTAAGTCCTGTTTTGGCAAGGCTCAGAACATCGTCGCTTTTGAATGAAAAATTGATACATCTAAGCATAAATTCTATCATTACCACAAGCGATTGAGAATTAATCGGCTGCCTTTCATCTTTAAAATAAGGTACCTCATATTTTGTAAAACTATATTCAAGTTCACTTAAATATTTATTTAAGTCACGTGTTATAACCGCAATTTCAGATGCTTTATATCCATTTCTCAATAGTGATTTGATTTCTCTTGATACATAATCACATTCGTCAGATATATTTTTAGATGCATAAATATGTATATTTTCATTAGAATCAAGAATGCGGTTACAATTTTCAAAAAAGTGACTTTCAACAGCTTTTAATTCATCATTATTGAATCTAAAATTATTTTCTAATTTAACAATTTCGGTTTTAACATTTGATTTATCGGCAATTTTTTTTATGATTTTAGCTGAATTGTTTACATAGGCGAAAAGATTAAAATTATCTCCGTTGTCATACGAGTCACTGCAAAGAGTAATTGTTACGCATTTTGATTCGCTTATTATTAATTCAAGAAGTTTATATTCTTGTGCAACAAAGCCATTAAATCCGTCAATAAAAATATATTTATCCTTAAAATAATTTTTATCAAAAATTTGATTATAAATTCTGTTAAGTTCATTTGAAGAATCGTTAAATTTGCCGTTAATAAGTTCTTCAAAACTGCTCATAACAAGTGAAATATCACTTAATTTCTTAAATAAAACATCGTTTTCGATATTTTTAGACAATTCATTAATTTGAAAAGAATCAAGATTACAAGATTTCATTTCATCATAAATCTCAATCATTGATGAAACAAAGTTCAGCGAATCGAGTTTTTTATTGAAAAGCTGAAATTTATCTTTGCAGTTATCGATAGCTTTGCACATTAATATAACCTTGCCTCCTTTGGATAGAGCAGGCAAAGTATCACATCCGTATTTCTTTTTTACATCGTTTGAAATACGAGAAAAAGACGAGTTGTCAACACAGTTGACCATATCCTCGCCTAAATCAATTAAAAGTCTGCGTTCTGCAACAAGAGAATATTGCTCCGGAGTTAAGAGTATTATATTATTCTCTCCGCTTTCTACAAGCTTTTTTATTTCATTAAAAACAAAACTGCTTTTCCCGCAGCCACTTCTGCCAAATACAAATCTTAACAAAAAATCACCTATTATCTTATAGCGTCTTCCGGTTTAATTATACCTTTATCAAGCATATTATCATAAGCGTCAGCCCAAAAAGAGTACATTGGTCTTGCCAAATCAAACGCAAGCTTTAATTCGTCAATAAGAGATGGAGAATTAATCCTGTTCATATCAAACGAACTATAGCTAAACTCCATATTTTTTGCGCTCAAATACGGTTTTATCTCTTTGGGTGCATCCGGATACATATCTTTTTTATAGTTATCTCTTGCATTATAAGTTAAACCTGCCTGCTTGCATGCGTCAACAGCATCTAACCACCTGCCCGGATGCTCAATAATGAGATTATGAACTTCTTTAAATGCCGATTGTTTCCACGTCCAAAAAGCCAAGCCGTATCCAAAACTGTTAGGATAAAATTCAAAGTAGAAAAACGGAGCTGAGGGGTATTCTTTTTTATATCTTCTAAGCATTAGCCACATATTTTCTCTGTATTTTATCTTACTTCTGTTGCCACGTGTGTCTCTGTATATTCTTGAAACGCTCCTTACAGGGTCAGTAAGCATTTTATCGTCAATATCATACATTAAGCCGCTTAAATCGAGAACAATTTGTCTCATAGGAACAGTTATTCCTTCTTTGAGTTCAAGCTTATGTTCTTCATAAAATTCCTTAGAGTCATTAAATCTGTTTAAGCAAAGAAGCTCAATACTTTCAGGCTTTATTCCTTTGAAATTATATTCACTCATTTTAAAAGTCCTTTATCTTCCATTTGTTGTGCGGCTAAGAGTGCGCAAAGTTTTGCGCTGTGAAAATTCAAACCACCCTGAATCCATGCATAATATGGTTCTCTGATTGGTGCGTCAGCAGAAAGTTCAATTGATGAACCAAGAGTAAATGCGCCTGCCGCCATAACCACCTTGCTGTCATATCCCGGCATATCCCAAGGCTCAGGTAAAAGATAACTGTCAATAGGGCTGCCGCTTTGAATCCCCTGGCAAAAAGCAACAAGGCTTTCAGCGTTTTCAAGCCCTAAGGATTGAACAATATCGTGCCTGATTTCATTATAGCGAGGAGTTACATCATATCCGAAGCTTTCATATAATGCCGATATGTAAACCGCGCTCTTAAGTGCCTCACCGACTGTATGAGGGGCAAAAAACAAACCCATATAAAGTTGCCTGTTCATACCGATTGTTGCGCCAACCTCACTGCCAAGTCCCGGTGTTGTGAGCCTGTAAGCACATTTTTCAACAAGGTCTTTCCTACCGGCGATATATCCGCCTGTAGTTGCAATTCCTCCGCCTGCATTTTTAATCATAGAACCTGCGATTAAATCAGCGCCAACCTGCGTCGGTTCACTTTTTTCTACAAATTCACCGTAGCAGTTATCAACCATTACAATTACATTAGGATTTCTTTTCTTGGCAATTTCGCAGACCTTACCAATCTCGTCAACTGAAAGGCTTGGTCTGAGTTCATAGCCTCTGCTTCTTTGAATATAAACCATTGTGGTATTTTCATTAACTGCGTGTTCTATTGCCTCATAGTCGAGCCGTTCGTTTTTAAGTGCTACTTCTTGATATTTAATTCCAAAATCCTTAAGCGAACCCATTCCCTCACCGCTGATTCCGATAACATTGTGAATAGTGTCATAAGGTGTGCCTGAAACGCAAAGCATTGTGTCTCCCGGTCTGAGGACACCGAAAAGTGCAGTTGATAAAGTATGTGTGCCGCAAGTGAAGTTGTGGCGAACTAATGCTGACTCAGCACCTAAAACCTGTGCCCATACCTTATCAAGAGCTTCTCGACCGATATCGCCGTAGCCATAGCCTGTACTTGTACAAAAATGGCTTTCTGAAATTCTGTTATCGATAAAGGCCTTTTGCACCTTTTGCTGATTATATTCTGTTATTTCGTCTATATATTCAAATTGTTTTTTGCAAAGCTTTAACGCATTATCAGAAGCATCCGTTATTCTTTTATCAATTTTAAAAAATTCGTTCATTTATACATTCTCCAATAGCCGATATTTTCAAATCCGAGTTTTTTGTAAAACTCTTCGTTTTTATTCTTGTCACGCATCAAATATACTTTGCCCTTTATATCGCAAACCATTGCGCTGACAAGAGCACTTGCATACCCCATTCGTCTAAATTCGGATTGGGTGGACACAGCAGTCAATATTGCGTCATTATTATAAATCGACGAAAATATGCCACTTGAAATTATTTCGCCATTAATATTCAGTGTTACGGCTTTTGCCGCACCGTGCCTGATTCTGTGGCTTACGTCAACATACCAACTTTCAAAATCAGCTGACGAATAATCCTCCAAATTAAATAAATCCATAAGTTTTGGGTATTCATCAATCTCGGCATAATTTATAGTTTTTTCAATCTTTTTATTTGTTGCCATTGTTATTCCATAATCATAGGAAAAAGACAACTTTAAATCTTCATTGCATAGGATTGAATTAAATCCAAGCGTTTTGAAAAAATCGTCAAGTTCTTTTTGATTGAAGTTATCATTATGGCAAACGGTATAATCATTATCAAGGCGAGAAATTATTGCCGTTATATTTTCGCTTTCATCAATTTGCTTGTAAAAAAGCGCAAAGTTATATTCAGTTGAATATGCTTTCAATAAGGACATAATGCGGATAAAAAATATATCGTCCTTATTAAAAGTATCAAATTCGTCGGGATTATCAATTAATTTAATCATATAGCTTAGGTAATAATTTATTTAACAGCTTTCTTGTATTTTCGATATCCTCACTCTTTACAACGCTTGATGAGGAGTGAATATATCTGCTTGGAAGCGATATTGCAATAACTTTGCTTCCCTTACCGCTTGTTTGAATTGAACCTGCATCATTTCCGCCGGCAATTGCAGTTTTAGTCTGTGCAGGGATATTATTATCATCTGCTGTCTTTCGTGCAAGTTTATATAAAGCCTTATCGTAAACAGTTCTGCCGTCCATGAAAGATATAACAGGACCGTCACCCAAAACGCAAACCCGATCCCCGCCGGTAACGCCGCATAAATCAGCTGCAGTTGTTGACTCCAAAATGACAGAAATATCGGGTTGAATATCAAAGGAGGTACATTTTGAGCCTCTTAAACCGACTTCTTCCTGAACGTTAAAGCAAAAATATGTGTCATATTCAAGTTCGCTGTTAATTAGCTCAATCATAAGCATACAGCCGATTCTATCATCAAGTGCTTTTGCCTTAATAAAGCCTTCGCCAAACTCATAATAATCACTCGAAAAATACGCAAAGTCGCCCAAAGAAACAAATTTTTCGGCATCCGACTTATCCTTTGCACCGATATCTATAAAAAGATTTTTGAAGCTTACTGCCTTTTCTTTTTCATCAGATGAAAGTAAATGAATAGGCTTTAAACCTATTACGCCGTTAATATTATTAATTGTCACTTTTCTGTCAGCAACAATTCTCGCATCAATACCGCCAACGGGTGCAAATTTCAAATATCCGTCATCTGTAATATCGGTAATAATAAAACCGACTTCGTCCATATGAGCGCAAATCATTACCTTTTTATTTGTTCTTTTTTTGCCCTTTTTAAATGCTATAATTGAGCCTAATGCGTCAACCTTATATTCACAATTATCTTTTATTTTAGAGATTATATAATCCCTTACAGCACTCTCATCACCCGATGTGCCGTTTAATAAGCATAAATCTTTAAGCATTCGGCTCACCTGCCTTTTCACTGATATAAGCGTAAATTAAATTGTTTACGCTCTCAATATCATTAACGTCAACAACCTCACAGGGCTGGTGCATATATTTTTCGGGAATTGATATAAGAGCGCCCTTTATACCGCTCTCGCAAAGAGAGATTACGTCGGCATTTGTTCCCGTACTGCCTGACATAATTTCGCATTGATACGGTATTTTATTTTTCTTTGCAATATTAACGAGCTTTTTTGAAATATTCTTATCAAGAATAGGAGAAAAACCAATCATTGCACCCTTGCCTATTTCTCCGCAATCCGCCTTGTCGCAATTAGGAGTGTAAGCAAATGAAACGTCAACGCAAATAAATTCATCAACACCCTTTGAAAAAGCGCCGATTTTAGCACCTCTTGTACCAAGCTCCTCCTGAGAAGAAAACATAACGGTTACTTTACAAGGGAGATTTTTAAGCCGGTCTAGACATAATAAAATCGAAGCAATACCTGCTCTGTCATCAAGGCAGGAGGCAGACAATTGACTGTTTAAAAGCGGAGTGAAATTACGCTTAAATGTAACCTTATCTCCGAGAGATACAATTTTTTTAATTTTTTCTTTACTCATTCCGACGTCAATTGAAATATCTTTAAATTCGGGAACTTTCTTTTCATCATCTGCGTTTTGCAAATGAGGCGGTAAGGTTGAAATTATACCTTTAACCTCTTCCTTTCCCCAAACGGACACCTCATAACCCAAAAGCATTCTTCTGTCAATTCCGCCGCAACGATTTACTTTAATAAATCCGTCGTCAGTGATATCGGTAACAATCATACCAATCTCATCAAGATGAGCATCAAGTAAAAAATGATAGCCTTGCCCAAAGGTACAATAAACGTTGTTCATTGAATCAACACTTACATTACCGTACTTTTTGAGTATATCCTTTAAAAGAGTAACTATATTTTCTTCTTTACCCGATACGCCGACTGTCGACGTTAATTTTTTTAATAATTCAACTGTATTATCCATTAATCCTCAAATCCGTTTACAAGTTCTTTAAATTTTCTGCCTCTGTATTCAAATGTTTTAAATTGGTCAAATGCCGGGCAAGCAGGGCAAAGTGAAACGACATCACCCTTTTGAGCTGCTTTTTTTGCTTCAACAAGAGCATTTTCAAGAACATCTGTTTTAATTATTTTAAGTCCTGACTCATTATATCCGTCAAACGAAATAACGGTATCATAAATCTTGTCGGCAGTTGCGCCGTTTAATACAAGAACTTTAACATACTTTAATATGTCAGGCACCATTTCGCTCATATCATTACCCTTGTCCGAGCCACCCATAATAACAATAATTTTCTTATTGAACGCCCTTAAGCCGCTGATAACACGTGAAGGAGAAGTTGCGATTGAGTCATTATAATATTTAACACCGTCAAATTCTCTCACAAATTCAATTCTGTGCTCTACTCCGCCAAAGGTTTTTGCAATTTTGTCGTAAACAGAAATATCAACAAGACCCCATGTGGCTGAAATTGCAGTACAATAATTTTCAATATTATGAGTACCCGGAATTGCAATATCGCAACTATTCATAATAAAGGTTTCATTACCGTTATCATTATAAATAATTTCGCCCTTATCATTCATATAACATCCGTTTTTGACCTTATGCTTGATTGAAAATTCGGCAAGCTTACCCCTGACATCATATCTCATATCGTGGTAAACTCTGTTACCGATTGAATAATCGCAATCAGCATTTAAAACTGTACGGCAATTGCTGTTTTGATAGATTAAAATATTTCTCTTTGCATCAACATATTCATCAAGGTTTACGTGATGGTCTTGGTGAGTACATTCAATATTAGTAACAACTGCAACATCGGGAGTGTTTTTCATATTACCCATAGTTAAAAGCTGAAATGATGAAAGTTCAACAACCGCAATATCGTTTTCGGTGATAGTTTCAAGTTCAGGCATAAGTGCCTTACCGATATTACCGCCTAAATATACTTTTTTGCCCTGTGCTTCAAGGAATTTAGAAATAAGTGTTGTTGTTGTTGTCTTACCGTTAGAGCCTGTAACGGCAATAATTTTAGACGGGCAAAGTTTAAAGAAAACCTCCATTTCCGTTGTTACCTTTTGACCTCTTTCAATGCACTCTCCTATCCAAGGATTTTGAAAAGGCAAAATACCGTGAGAACGAAAAACAAGGTCCATTCTCGGCAAAACATCAAGATAATTTTCTCCTAACGAAAAATTAACGCCAAGCTTTTCAAGCTTATCACAAATATCCTTGCCTATATAGTCCTTATCTCTTTTGTCACAAGCGTAAACATCAATTCCAAGCTTTGCAAAAAACTCAGCACACGGAATGTTAGCAACGCCCATACCGACAAAAGCCACTTTTTTACCTTTTAATGAATCAAAATATTTTTTAGCTTTATCATTCATAGCATTTCATCTCCTATTAATGAATATAGAAATTTCCGTTATTAAAATCCTTTAACGTGAATTTTTCTGCCTTTTTTTCAAGTTCCTTTTGATAAGGCAACTTCTCTTTATGTATAAATTTATCCTTAACAGGCATTTCGCAGTTCATTACAAAATTTGCAATCTGGGTTTTGTTTTTGTTTTCTTCTCTTCCTTGGAAGTAAACATTGCCTGTGTCGGTTTCGTCAATCGCAAGTGCGATTTTCATTTGACCTTTTCTTCCTAGCGGCGTAATCATTTTGCTGATTTCAATTGCGTCATCACAAGCAGTATCTGTAATAAAGCAAAGTACGCCGTTGCCTTTTCTTCTAAAAAGATTTGAAGTTAAATCATAAATCATTTCATCAAGATAAGCCAAAATGTCATTTTTATCTACTTTTTCAATGTTGACAATATAAAAATAATTATTGCCTTTAATTGCTCTTACATCAAATGAAAAATCCTTAACTTCAACAAGTTTATTCATTTTATATCCGTTTTTTTCTAAATCGTTTGAAATCGTCACGCATCTTTGTTCAATGCTTTCTTTATCACGAGAATTAATATAATAACCTGCGTCTTCAAGTTCATTTTCAATATCCTTAAGAAACGATTCAACTTTTCCGTACTTTGAGTAATATAGAAATATAACAATGAGATTGATAATAACCAATATATCGCAAGCGTAGTTTACGGCAACAGCAAGCGTTTCGTTAAACGACTTTACATACGGCTGCGCACCGATATAAACAAAAATAAATATCACACTGAATATTACAAGACTTTTTAAAAACTTATAAAAATTTTTTTGCTTTTTTCTTACTTCTCTCATTTAATCATTTCCTTAAACTGTTCTTCGTTTATAACTTCTACTCCAAGGCTATTTGCTTTATCAAGCTTTGAGCCTGCTTCCTCGCCGGCTAATACATAAGTTGTTTTCTTAGAAACCGAAGACGAAGCTTTGCCGCCGAATGACTCAATAATACTTGATGCCTCAGAGCGCTTTAATGTAGGAAGTGTACCTGTCAATACAAATGTCATACCCTCAAATCTGTTGTCTTTAATAACATTTGTGGAAATCATATTCACTCCGACTTCTTTTAGCTTTTCAATAAGTTCTTTTGATGAGTCGCTTTCAAAGAATTCAACAACACTTTGTGCCATAACAACACCGAAGCCGTCAATTTCAAGAATATCATCAACGCTTGCGTTCATAATATCATCAATATTTTTGAAATGGTCAGCCAAAAGTTTGCCTGCTTTAGCGCCGATATGACGAATACCTAAAGCAAATATAAGTTTTGACAAATCATTCTTTTTGGAATTATTAACCGAATTAATTATGTTTTTTGCACTTGTTTGCTTAAATCCCTCAAGGCTTGCGATTTTATCAGGGTCAAGATTATAAATATCATAAGTTTTATTGATCATACCCACATTTACAAAAGTTTCGATAATTGCAGGACCCAAGCCTTCAATGTCCATAGCATCTCTTGAACAGAAGTGAATAAGGTTTCTTAAAAGTTGAGCCGGACATTCGGGATTAATGCATCTGATTGCAGCTTCATCCTCATCACGGTAAACGTTTTCACCGCAAGATGGACAAACCTCAGGAAATTTGAACACATTTTTAGCATTATGCTCATTAACGCATAAAACTTCGGGTATAATATCGCCGGCTTTACGAACTGTTACAATATCGCCTATGCCTATACCTTTTTCGTTAATAAAATCCTGATTATGAAGTGTGGCTCTGCTGACTGTTGTACCGGCAAGATGAACGCTGTCAAGAATAGCGGTCGGTGTTAAAACACCTGTTCTGCCGACTGCTATTTCAATATCTCTTAATACTGTTTGTTTTTCTTCCGGCGGGTATTTAAAAGCAATTGCCCATTTAGGATATTTTGCGGTAGAGCCGAGCTGTTGTCTATGTGAAAAATCATCAACCTTAATAACTGCTCCGTCTATGTCATATTCAAGTGAACCTCTCGCTTCACCTATTCTGTCAATTTCAGAAATAGCGTCTTCAATGTTTCCAACCTTTTTATATGTCGGAATAGTATGAAATCCGAGTTCTTTGATAAAATCAATTGACTGCTTATGAGATGTAAGCTGTGCACCTTCTATTTGTTGAATGTTAAATACAAATATATCAAGACCACGTGTTGCGGTAACACTGCTGTCTTTTTGCCTTAAAGAACCGGCAGCGGCATTACGTGGGTTTTTAAAGGGCTTTTCGCCTCTGAGAAGCTGCCTGTCCACAACCTTGTCAAAGCTTTTTATAGGCATATAAACTTCTCCTCTAACCTCGATATAAGGTATCGGTTTATTAAGCTTTAAAGGAATATTATGAATAACTCTCAAATTTCCGCTTACATCCTCGCCTACGTCACCGTTGCCTCGTGTAGAGCCTCTAAAAAATACACCGTCACGGTATTCAAGGCTTACTGACAATCCGTCGATTTTAGGCTCAACAACATAGTTAACGGTTTTAACGCTTTCTCTGACTCGGTTATCAAATTCCCTAAGCTCGTCCTTTGAAAAAGCATCTTGCAGACTTTCCATCCTAACAGTATGTTCAACACTTGCAAAGGAATTGTCCGCTTTGCCGCCTACCTTCTTAGTGGGTGAGTCGGGTGTATCATATTGAGGATATTTTTCTTCAAGTCCCTTTAAATCACGCATCATCATATCATATTCGTAATCTTCAATTTCCGGTGCGTCATCATTATAATATCTGTCAGAATGATATCTAATTGTTTTTCTTAATTCTTTAATTTTTTTCTCGATTTCAGTCATACTATCACCAATAAACATTATTAAAATTATTTTATCACATAATATGTAATTAATCAATTATAAGTCTAAATATTTTCACTAAAAAAGCACGCCGATTGGGCGTGCTGAATTATGTTTCACTTTTCACTTTATCTATTTTAAACATCAGCCTAAGAATAGGCGCTAAAAATTTAGGACTTTTAATAAGCACAACTTTCATAAAAATACCCCTATCTTCTACAGCACATTATTCCGAGAATGATTACTACAATCGCAAGTATTCTTGTTATCCAAACAGTAGGACAGCAACAAGCAATGACACAGCCAACACCGAAAGCTATCCACAAATAATCCCGTCTGCACATTTTTTTCATATAGTAAACACCTCTTTTGCTGTATTTACTATATTCTATTCAAAAGCTTACTAATCGTTACTTAAAATCAACAAAAGTTTTCCTGATTTATAATTAATTGTTACAACATCATCTTTAAATGAATTGCTTTGCGTATACAAGCAATCTACAGGTATTGTAAAATCTGTTAAATCATATTGCGTCCCTCTTGTTGTTAGACCGATGCACGCATCAAACAGCGGATACATAGAGAAATATGGGTAGTTGTCTTTTTTAAAAGAATATGACTTTTCAATAATTTCAATTTTATTATGCTTATTTATCAATACGGCTTTTATATTTCTGTCGAAGCAAAAATTAAGCACCAAAACATTGTTATAAGTATGGTCAAATCTGTTGCCTATACCGCCTAAAATAATTATATCATTATAGCCACGCTTAATTGCTTCTTTAACAGCAGATAATGTATCGGTATCATCCTTTCTTACCGGAAGGACAATAGTTTCAATATCCGTATCAGGCTTCGTTGAGGAATCAAAATCACCGATAATTAAATTTGGCTTGATATTTAATTTAACACATTTTTTATATCCGCTGTCAGCACCGATGATAAATCTTCCGTCGATATAATGCTTATAATAATCAATATCGTCTTCAGGCGCACCTGTAATAATCAAGCACTTTTTTATTTCTTTTTCCATTCTTTTATATCTTTAACCTCATTATACATTTGCACATAGCTGTTATATCTGCTTTCGCTTATTAATCCATTTTCAACAGCTTGCCTTACGGCACAACCCTTATCGTTGATGTGTGAACAATTATTCAAGAATTTACAATTATAAATATAATCCGAAAACTCTCTGAAACAATGCGGTAACTCGTCCTTCATGATTTTTTCACATCTTTCAATATCAAGCGAAGAAAATCCGGGGGTGTCGGCTATATAACCTTCATTGCACTTAAAAAGTTCGCAATGCCGTGTAGTATGCTTTCCCCTGCCGAGTTTTTTGCTTGTTTCACCGGTCGCAAGCTCTAACGATGAATCAATATTATTTAAAAGTGAGGATTTGCCGACACCTGTATTTCCAGCAAAGGCACAAATTTTACCCTTAAGCATTTCCTTAACCTCGTCAGAACCTAAGCCGTTTTTATTATTACAGATAATTGTTTTGAAACCTGCTTTGGTATAAATATCAACATATTTATCATAGGCATTTTCCAAGTCGGTTTTTGTAAAAACAATAATCGGCTCAATGTCTTTATATTCGGCAATGGCAATAAGCCTATCAAGAACAACGGTGTTAATTTGAGGGTCAACAATTGAAGAAACAATAAAAAGTGTATCAATATTTGCAAGAGGCGGACGAACAAGTGAGTTCTTCCTTTCAAATATATCATCAATAGTATTTTCGGCATTTGTATTAACGCTTATGCTTACTTTGTCGCCGACTAACGGAGTTATTCTTTTTTTACGAAAAACACCACGAGCTTTACATTCATATAAACCATCAGCGGTTTCCACATAGTAGAAACCGCCGATTCCTTTAACAATTAGACCATTAAGCTTCATATTATTGAGCTCCGTTTGCGTTTGTTGCTGGGGCAGTCTGAGAATGAGAAGTTTTTTCATTAGAAAAGCCGCTGAAATCAACCTTAAGATTTTTACTGTTTTTAGGACTTACGACCTTTGTTTCAACAGCTCCCGTGTCTGTTAAAGAAGCCTTAATATTAGCATCTTCATCGCCTTCAAGAGTAATGCTTACGCTTGCTTTACTGCCGTTAAGCGTTACCGCCTGATTAAGGTACGTTTCGCCGTCAAGAGTGATTTCAAGTGAGTCTTTCACATATTCTCCCGAGTCATCAACTACCTTTGGAAGAGTAACAGAAAGAGAAATTTTCGCAGCCGCTTTGGTGGTTGTGGTTGTTACTCCTGAAGAAATAACAATTTTAATCTTATCTTCTGCTGTTGCGGTTGAACCGGCAGCCGGTGATTGAGAAATAACGGTTCCTTTAGGTCTTAAATCGTCTTGAGTGACAAAAGTAATATTGTTGGTGCTAAAGCCCATTTTTTCAAGGAATGCTCTTGCGCCCTCTTGCTTAAGACCTGTCACGTCCGGTACTTCTATATTGATAACCTCTTTAGTTGTAGGACCTGAACTTATGAAAACAACAATTTGAGTATCAGCGGATACAACAGTGCCGGCTTTAGGTTCGGTATAAACAACAAGTCCTTCTTCAACCGTTTCACTTGAAATAGTTGTAAATTTATAATTAACCAAACCTTCGTTAGAAAGGGCTTTTTTTGCCTTTTCTTCATTAAGATTATAGATATTAGGAACATTGATATCATCCATAGAAGCAGATACGACAAGTTTAACCTGAGAACCTGAAATAACTTTAGTGCCTGCTTCGGGTGATTGCTCCATAACAATACCCGGCTCTACTTCATCTGTTTTCTTTTGTTCAAGTACAAATTCATAGTCATATTTATTAGAACTGATTAATTCATCATAAGAAAATCCGACGAAATTATCAAGCTTATTTGTATTTGTTTTAAACGAGCCTGTTATTGCCATTACTAAAAGTACAGCGGCTGTTACCAAAACGATAATTCCAATCAATACAGCGGTTATAACCTTCTTTTTATGGTCAGGGTCATAATAAACATCTTCGTCCTCATCGGTGTTAGGGGCGATTTCTTCCTTTTCCTTAATAACAGGTGTTTCGCTTGTTATTTTATCGGTTTTGCCAACGTATTTAGTAGGTGATTTGTCAACAAAATACGAATAGTCAAAAACTGTTTTGGGATTTTTTATAACTTCTTCAACGTCAATAAGCATTTCGGTTGCAGACTGATATCTGTCCTTAGGGTCCTTTTGCATTGCATGAATACAAATTTGTTCAAGACCGAGCGGAATATCAGGATTAATTTCGGTGAGCCTTTTAGCATTGCTTTGAAGTTGCATAAGAGCAACACTTACTGCACTTTCAGCTTCAAAAGGAACTTTGCCGGCAAGCATTTCATACAAAACTACACCTACTGAATAAATGTCGGCCTTTTCATCAGTAAATTCACCTTTAGCCTGTTCCGGACTGATATAATGAACAGAACCGATAGCAGTATCCGTAAGCGTTCTCGTTTCGCTTCTTGAAAAACGAGCTATACCAAAATCCGCAACTTTAATATTCCCGTTTGGTAATAAGATTATATTTTGCGGTTTAATATCTCTGTGAACAATACCCTTATCGTGAGCGTGCTGCAACGCTTTTAATATTTGGGTTGTGAAAAACAATGCGTCATTCCAAGTGATTGCACCCTGTTTTTGAATATACTCCTTAAGAGTAATACCGTCAACATATTCCATAACAATATATTGAAGCTTTTCCCCAAAACTAACATCATAAACCTTTACGATATTTGGGTGGGAAAGAAGTGCAATTGCCTTTGATTCGTTTTTAAAACGTCTTACAAAATCATCATTAGTTAAAAATTCATCTTTTAAAATTTTAACCGCAACTATTCTGTCGTCAACATTATCATAAGCTTTATAAACAACAGACATACCGCCAACGCCGACGATTTCCTGTATTTCATATCTTCCGTCAAGTCTTTTTCCTACATAATTATCCATATTTTATAAACTCCGTTATTTAGAAATTACAACTACCGTAATGTTATCTCCGCCACCGTTTTCATTAGCTTTATTTACAAGCCTGTCTGCAAACGCATAATGCTTTTTGTCGCTTGTAAGTTCAAGTATTTCACTGTCAGATACATAATTAGATAAACCGTCGGTACAAAGCAGCAAGGTTGTATCGTCATCTAAATCAATCTGGTCAAAATCTATTTCTATATTTTTATCAACCCCGACCGCTCTTGTGATAATATTTTTATTTGGATGATTTAATGCCTGTTCAGAGGTGATTTTGCCTTTGTCGAGTAAATCCTGAACTATACTGTGGTCAGTTGTAATCTGAAATATTTTTCCGTTTTTGAGAATATACGCCCTGCTGTCGCCTGCATGAGCAATATAAGCTTGACCGTCTTTTACAATAGCGCAAACCACGGTAGTACCCATTCCTTTTAGCTCATGTTTGCTTTCAGACATATCAAAAACTTCAACATTAGCCGCATTCAAAGCAGAATCAAGCATATTTTTTATTGAGCTGTCACGCATTTGTTCACGATATGACACATTAATTTTATCGCTGATAACCTTAACAGCCAGTGCGCTTGCAATATTACCTCCGGCAGCACCGCCCATACCGTCGCAAACAACAGCCCAAACAACCTCGTCAGAAAATTCACCGACAGCATACGCATCCTGGTTTGAATCCCTTACGTGACCTTTATCTGTTTTAGCAACTATTCTCATTAGTTTTCACCTCTGTTTTTAAGACGTCGTAATTGACCGCATGACGCATTGATATCGGCGCCCAAAGTACGTCTTATTGTAGCATTTATCCCGTTTTTTTTCAATATATTTTGAAAATTCAAAATTGCCTTCTTGGATGATTTAATATTTCCTCGCTCTTTAACATCGTTAACAGGTATAAGATTAACGTGTGCATTCATACCTTTAAGTCGTGTTGCAAGCTCCAAGGCGTTTTCTTTACTGTCGTTTACATCCTTAATCAGAGTGTATTCAAAGCTTACACGTCTGCCCGTTTTTTCGCCGTATTTGCGGCAAGCGGCTAAAAGCTCGTCAATCTTATATTTATTGTTTATCGGCATAGTATTGCTTCTTATTTCATCATTAGGAGCATGGAGAGATATAGTAAGTGTAAGCTGTAAATTTAAATTCATCAATTCATATATTCTCGGTACTACTCCGCAGGTGGAAACAGTAATATTGCGCATACTTATATTCAAGCCGTTTTCGTTATTAACATTATACAAAAAATTAATAACGTTATCAAAATTATCAAGCGGCTCCCCTATTCCCATCAAAACTATATGAGAAATTTTGATATTCAAATCCTTTTGAGCACTGTGAAGCTGTGCTTCAATTTCACCGGATGTAAGATTTCTTTTAAATCCTGCAAGCGTAGAGGCGCAAAAGGTACAACCCATTTTGCAACCTACTTGTGAAGAAACACAAATAGTATAGCCGTATTTATACTTCATAATAACGGATTCTATATATTCACCGTCCGATAGTTTAAAAAGATATTTAACGGTGCCGTCAATTTTCGATATATATTTATCTTCGATTTGACAAGTTGAAATATAAAAATTCTCACTTAGCTTTTCTCTTAAAGATTTGCTGATATTTGTCATTTCATCAAAAGATGAAACACCGTTTTTGTGAAGCCATGTAAAAATCTGCTTTGTTCTGAATTCAGGTTGACCGAGATCAGTAATCACATTATTGAGTTGTTCATATGTAACGGAATTAATATCAATCATTATTTTTCCTCATTAATGCATAATAAAAGCCGTCGCCGCCAAAAGGAGTAGGAAATACAGTCTTTTCTTCTAAAATTTCAAAATTATTGTAACTTTCAAGAAATTTTGCAACAACCTTTTCGTTTTCTTTTTTATTTAAAGTGCAGGTTGAATAAATAATATTTCCTCCTGATTTTAAATATTTAGAAGACGTTTCAAGAATAGAATACTGAATTTGAGGCAAATCCTTAACAGAATCAAGTTCTTTATATCTTATTTCAGGTTTTCTCCTTATTATACCGAAGCCGGAGCAAGGAACATCGCAAAGAATTTTGTCCGCTTTTGGGATATTATCATTATATTTTGTTGCATCATTAACTGATGCCGAAAGATTAACGATATCAAGCCTTTTTGCGCCGTCATTAATAAGCTTAAGGCGGTGCTCATACATATCAAAACAATAGAGTTTACCGCTGTTATTCATAGACTGAGAAATCGTAAAAGCCTTGCCGCCGGGAGCGGAGCACATATCCAAAACAATATCGTTTTCCTTAGCATTTAATGCTTTGGCACAATTATAACTTGATAAATCTTCTATATAGAATAGCCCGTTTTTAAATGCCTTTGTTTTAGTTAAATCTACACCGTTTTCAATAATAACAAAATCGTCATATGCCTCTCCTACAACGTTGCTGCATTCAAGTTCATATAAAAGCTCGTCACTGTTTACAAATTTTTTATTTGCAATTGCAAATAAAGGCGGTTTATCATTAATACACGGTAAAAAAGCTTTTACTTCGTCCTCGCCATACTGCTTAATCCACATATTAATCAAATTTTGCGGCACAGAGTATTTGACAGACAAGTCGTCGGGAATTTTAAGGTCATTATCAATCTTATGTAAAACAGCGTTAATCAGCTTTGAATAATAGTCTTGACCAACTTGCTTTGCAAGATTAACGCTTTCGTTAATTGCAGCTGAGCTTGGCACTTTTTCCATAAATAAAAGTTGATAGGCACCAATCCATAGAGCAATACGTACCTTAGGCTTAATTTTGCCTTTTATATACTTATCAATAAAATAATCAAGTGTAATTTTCCGTTCGGTCACACCGTAAACAAGTGCAGAAATAAACGCCTTATCTTTGTCAATAGACGAAAGTGCTTTATCAAGTGCAATATTTGAATATGACCCATCATAAAAAATACTATATAAAGTTTCAAAAGCAATAAGACGTGGGTTTTTAATCAATTTCTGTTACCTCTGTTAATAATAAGAAAAAGTCTCAATAATGTTGCAAGTGCAGATGCTAAAGCGGCTACATAGGTTAAGGCAGCGGCAGTAAGCACTTTTTTAGCTCCGTTATATTCCTCGCCCTCAAGATAATGGCAATTATCTATCGTTTCAAGCGCTCTTTTGGACGCATTAAATTCAACAGGTAAAGTTATAAGCTGAAATAAAGCAACAGCGGAATATAGGATTAGACCTGCATAAATAAGTGTGTTACTGTAAAGAAACATACCAATAATTGCAAGCGGAACGCCTAAATATGAACCTATACGTGTCATAGGAATAACCGCATTTCTTAATTTAAGCGGAGAATAACCTTGCGCATGTTGACAAGCATGCCCTGCCTCATGGCAAGCAACACCGACAGCGGCAACGCTTGTTGAATCAAAAACGTCCTGTGAAAGGCAAATTTCTTTATTCTTAGGGTCATAGTAATCGGTAAGTGTGCCTGCAATTTTCTTGATTTTAACGTCTGTGATACCGTTGTTCATTAGAAGTTCATAAGCAGCTTGAGCGCCCGTCATACCACGTCTGTTTCTGACTTTAGAATATTTTGAAAAAGAAGTTTTAACCTTAATTTGGCAATATGTTGCAAAGATGAAAACAGGAATCATAATAAATCCTGTTAAATAATAAGCAATATAACTACCCATAAATATCATTCTCCCAATATTGTGCCGACAGTAACATTGTTTCCTGCCAAAAACGATTTAGTGTCCATTCGTTTCTTACCGTCAGGCTGAAGTTCAAGAATTTCAACACATCTTCCGTCACCGCAACTGACAATAAGCTTTTTATTATTATCTATAATTTCTCCTGCTTTACCGCCCTTAATGTCAGATAAAACAGTTTTGTGAATTTTGATATTTTTGTTATTTAATGTTGTTTGAGCACAAGGCCACGTTTGAAGCCCTCTTACTAAATTGTGAACTTCAAATGCTGTTTTATTCCAATCAATAGAGCTTAAAGCTTTGGTAATTTTTTGAGCATAAGAGCTGCCTTTTTCACATTGTGAAACGGGATTAATGTTGTCCTTTTCAATATCTGCAAGTGATTCAATCAAAGCATCTGCGCCGATAAGCGATAATCTGTCAAAAAGCTCCTCGCTTGTTTCATCAACGTCAATGTTTGTTTTTTTAACAAGAAGTATGTCACCGGTATCAAGCCCTTCGTCCATTTGCATTATCGTAACGCCTGTTTCTTTGTCGCCGTTTATAACAGACCATTGAATAGGTGCGGCACCACGATATTTAGGCAAAAGCGAAGCATGAACATTGATACATCCATATTTTGCAGCTTCAAGTACACGTTTAGGCAAAATCTTGCCATACGCAACAACAACAATAATATCAGCATTCATATCCTCAATTTGCTTAATAATATCATTATCTTTAAGCGAATTAGGTTGAAAAACGTCGATTTTATGTTCATTAGCACATTTCTTTACAGCCGGCGGTGTTAAAATTTGCTTTCTGCCTACAGGTTTATCCGGTTGAGAAAAAACTGCAATAACATTATGCTTTTTAATTAATTTTTCTAAACAAGGCACAGCAAAATCCGGTGTGCCCATAAAAATTACATTCATAATTATCTCCGTTACTGTGTTTCAAGTTCGCCTACGACATGTGAAGTGAATAAAATTCCGTCAAGGTGATCAATTTCATGGCAGAAAGCACGAGCCTTTAAGCCTTCGCCGGTAAATACCTGCCATTTGCCGTTTCTGTCTTGTGCCTTTACTTGTACTTTCATCGGGCGAACGGTTACTCCGTACTTGCCCGGTAACGAAAGGCATCCTTCAGACTCTCTTTGCTCCCCTTCTCTCATAGTGATTTCAGGGTTTACAAGTTCCATTGGGCCGTCACCGATATCTATAACAACAACTCTTTTCAACATTCCAACTTGAACAGCAGCAAGCCCTACACCGTTTGCTTGATACATTGTTTCAAGCATATCATCAATAAGAATTGCAAGTCTGTCGTCAAATTTTTCAATTTTGCGGCTTGTTTTATTTAAGATTGGATCTCCTAACTTTACTATATTTCTTAAAGCCATTATAATTCTCCTAATTCAAGTCATAAGGGTTAAGGTCTAAAGAAACCGAAACGTCCTTATATTCTTTAATTTTACTGATATTCTTTTGAATAACGTTAAACATATTGCGAATATTTTTTGAATTTTTACATTTAACGGATAATCTGTATCTATAACAATTATTTAGTTTTGCAATTTTGGCAGCGCTCGGTCCGAGAACAATTATCTTTTGCTTAAAGTTCTCATTTTCTTCAATTAAAAGTTCAAAAAACTTTTTAGCGCACATAGCAACCTTGTTTTCATTTTCACCTATAAATGAAGCTGAAATAATATCACAGTAAGGCGGATATATTAAAAGTCGCCTTAGTTCAATTTCGTTATTATAAAAACTCTTATAATCTTGATCGGCAGCATATTCTAACGTTTGATTATATGGATTAATTGTTTGAATAACAGCTTTGCCGTTGCCGTCACGTCTTCCGCTTCTGCCGACAACCTGTGTTATCAAATCAAAGCAACGTTCGGCGCTGTTGTAGCTTTCGTCATAAAGTGAATTGTCAGCATTAACAACACCCACAAGAGTTACGTTGTCAAAATCAAGTCCCTTTGCCACCATTTGAGTTCCAATCATAATATCGTATTCGTGATTTGCAAAGGCGTTAAAAAGTTTCTCATGGCTAAACTTTGCAGATGTTGTATCGGCGTCCATTCTAAGTATTCTTGCATTTGGAAAAAGATATGAAAGCTCGTCCTCAATTTTCTGTGTTCCGTAGCCGCTGTATCGTATGTTTTCGCTGTGACATTCAGGGCAAACATTATCAAGTGATTTGGTATATCCGCAATAATGGCACGTCAAACGGTTATTTGTGCTGTGATACGTAAGCGAAATTGAACAATTTGGACAAGTAATAACATGGCCGCAATCATTACAAGCGATAAAGGTATTGTAACCTCTTCTGTTAATAAGCAAAATTGCCTGTTTGCCGTTGTCAATGGTTTCGGATATTAATTCCTTTAGTTTTGAAGAAATCGGTGATTTGTTACCGTTTTTCATTTCTTGCTTCATATCAACAGTAATTACGTGCGGCAGTTTTGCATCTCCAAAGCGTTCATTAAGCTCACAAAGAACATATTTGCCCTTAAGTGCATTTGAATAAGTTTCAAGCGACGGGGTAGCGGAAGTCATCAAAAATAAAGCCTTGTTATATTTACATCTAAAATGCGCAACATCCTTAGTATTATACTTTGGTGTACGCTCACTTTTATAAGTATTTTCCTGTTCCTCGTCCATAATAATCAAGCCGAGATTATGGAGAGGAGCAAAAACTGCACTCCTTGTGCCGATAACGATTTTCGCTTCTCCCCTATCGGCTCTTTTGTATTCGTCGTTTCTTTCACCAAGTGATAAGCCGCTGTGAAAAACCGCAACCTTATCGCCGTATCTTGCGTGAAATATCGAAAGAACTTGCGGCGTAAGACTTATTTCGGGAACAAGAACTATAACGTCCCTATCGTTTTCAAGTGCCTTATCAATAAGTTTTAAATAAACCTGCGTTTTACCGCTGCCGGTTACGCCGTATAAAAGCCCGCTTCCGCCTCCATTTAAAAGCATATTACTATAAGTATCATATGCTTTTGATTGTTCAAAAGTCAACTCGATTTTTTTTGGCTCTATAACTTCAATATTTTTATACGGATTACGGTATATTTCTTTGTCAAAAATAGATATAACGCCGTATTTTTCAAGATTTTTTAAAACAGAAGTGCCTACACTGCAAAGCTCACAAATTTCTGAAACCGACGCTGTATTGACGTCAAAAAGCAAGTCAACAACACTTCTTTGCTTAGGCGTCAATTTAGGTAAATCGTTTTCATTTTCAATAAGCAGTGTTACAGTTTTAGTTGAAGCGTCGCCTACCTTACCGAAACCTCTTGGGAGCATCAATCTTAAGCACTCGTATGTTGTGCAAAAGCAACGCTCTTTAAGCCATAATGAAAGTGCGACAAATTCTTCACTGACTATCGGCTTATCTCCGATTATGCTGTCAATTTCCTTTAAAGCGGAATTTATGGCAGAATAAATATTTACAACTATTGCGCACCTAAGCTTATTGCCGTTGCCGAAAGGCACTTTAACCATACTGCCGATTTTTACGTTATTAATTAAACTGACAGGAATTATATAATCAAAATCCGAATCGGTACTAAAAAAAGTTTTTTCAACGGCAACAGTAGCAATTAAATTGTTCATTATTTATTGTCCGACTTAAGCTCGTCAGGTTCCTCAATAACATACTTACCTTCAAGAATTTCGTCAATTGCAAGGGATACTGTTTTTACGTCAATAGGTTCTTCACGTTCAATTGCTTCCTCACGGATTTCTCTTGCTCTTTTAGCAGTACCTACAACAAGGCTGTATCTGCTGTTGCAGCCTTTTAATAATTTTTTTAAATCAGGGTTAAACATAATATAATCTCCTTTTATGCATTTTTAATGTTGTTGCGTTTTTTTAATTCTTCGCAAAGTATTTTTTCTATATCATTAACACAATCATCAAGATTGTCATTAACTACCTTGTAATCATAGTTGTCTTGGCATAAAAGCTCGCTTTTAGCAATCTTAAGCCTTTTTTGTATCATTTCCTCAGCCTCGGAATTTCTCGCTCTTAGCCTTTGCTCAAGAGTTTCCCAGCTTGGCGGAACAAGAAAAATCGAAACACTGTCAGGATAAAGCTTTTTAACGTTCTCTGCACCTTGAACATCTATAATCAAAACGCAGATTTTACCGTTCTTTATTGCTTCGTTTACACCTTTTACAGGAGTTCCGTAATAGCAATTATTATAAACAGCATACTCAAGAAGCCCATCTTTTTCAATAAGCTTTTTAAATTCGTCGTCGCTTAAAAAATAATAATTAACTCCATCAATTTCGCCGTCTCTCGGCTTTCGTGTAGTAGCTGAAACAGATTCAACTATATCATCTCTTTTTTTTCGTATTTCTTTAAAAACAGTGTCTTTTCCGCAACCACTCGGAGCAGAAACAACGACAAGCATTCCGTTACCGTTCATCATCAACCTCCACATTAAATTTAGCAGCAATTTGCTTTAAATCAAGATAAGAAAGAATGACGTTTTCACTGTCTGTAATAATAACACTCATAGTTTTTCTGCCGTGTGTTGCATCAATCAGCGAAAACTTAGCTTTACTTTCTTTGATAATTTTTTTTACGGGTGCGGACTCAGGTGATAGAATTGAAATGACACGGTCCGCATTTACCAAATTACCAAAACCTATATTTACTAATTTCATAAACAATCACTCAATATTTTGAATTTGCTCTCTGATTTTCTCAATTTCAGCTTTAAAATCAACAACTTTTCGTGCGATTTCAACATCATTACATTTTGAACCGATTGTATTTGTTTCTCTGTTAATTTCCTGAATTAAGAAATCAAGCTTTCTGCCTACAGCTTCATCACTTGAAATAAAATCACGAAGTTGAGAAATATGACTGCGAAGCCTTACTGTTTCTTCTGCAACGGCAACTTTGTCGGCGTAAATTGCAACTTCTTGTAATAATCTGCTTTCATCAAGGGAAACATCACCCAAAAGTTCGTGCACTCTCTCAACAAGTTTATCGTTATACTCCTTAACTGTTTGCGGAGAACGTTCTTCAATAAACGATACCGTGTCAAGAATAAATTGACTGCGAGAATATACATCATCATACATTCTCTTTCCTTCAACTTTTCTCATTTCAATAAATTTTTCGACAGCCTCATCTGCTACGGTTTTAACAAGTTGCCAAATCTTATTTTCGTCTTCTTCAGACTTTCTTACAATCAGTACATCCGGAAAACGAGCAACAGTTGACGCACCGAAATCCTCTTTTAAGCCGTAATTATTGCTTAATTCTTTAAGAGCCTTAACGTAAGCACCTGCAAGAGTATTATTAACAACAACATCTGCACTTTCGGTATTCAATGCCTCAATACCTACAAAACATTCAATCTTACCCCTTGCAACTTTAGAATTTATGAAAGATTTAATTTTATCATCAATGAAACCGTACTGCCTCGGACAGCGGCAAGAAAATTCAAAATATCTGTGATTAACTGATTTTATCTCAACAGTAATCATATATCCATCAATTTCCTTGCATGCTCTGCCAAAGCCTGTCATAGACTTAACCATTTCAGCTACCTCGAATTATTAATATTTTAATATATTATAGGTTTGTATATATCTAACGTCAAGAGTTTGTTAATAAATTATTTACATTATTAATAAATTGTTTACATAAAAAGAACCACCGATTTGGTGGTTCTTAAAATATTAGTATTTTGATTTGCAAGAGTAATTTGTTTTACCTTTGACGGATCTTTTTAATGTAAAAGTCTTACCCTTTTTAGTAACCTTAAGTTTAACTTTCTTTGGCTTAGCCTTTTGACAGGTATAGAAGGTACATGTAATTTTGCCGCCTTTAACTGTCATCTTAATTTTAATTGCATACTTTGTATTATTTTTCCATCTGAAATTTTGAACATTGCCTGAAATAGCAGCATCTCTACCAAGCGGAACATAAGATACCCTTTGGCTGTGTTGATGGCGTTCAACAATTTTTACATTTGAAATAAGTGCAGTGTTAAATACAGTTGAAGCAACCTGACAAATACCGCCGGCAAGACCCATTGTTGTAGAATTTTCACCGGTAAAAACATGAGCTTTTTTGTATCCTTTGGCTGCAGTTCTTGAACCGACTACCTTATTAAAATCAAATGTTTCTCCCGGTTGAATGATAGTACCGTTAATCTTTTTTGAAGCAATTTTCAAATTAGTTGTTCTATTCTTATTGTTTACATAATAAGAATAATAAGTTGCATATACATTAGAATAATATGAACTGAGCATTGTGCTTCTGTCGCCGTAATATCTGACGCCGTTATAATCTTTATATGCTCTGACTTTTACATAATACTTTTTATTCTTTTTTAACTTTTTTATGGCTTTCTTGACAGTTTTTGGATTTTTGATTTTTACTTTTTTTAAGCCTTTTTTGAATTTCCTGTCCGTTGTATATGTAATCTCATAACCTGAGCAATTAACCTTTTTCCATTCAACTTTAAGCGTAGTTTTACTGAGCGTTACCGATTTAAGCTTTACTTTGCTCGGCTTAATAAATGTAAATACGGTATTTCCTGCCTCACCGTAATAATGTTTATCGTTAACTGTTTTGTACGCCCTTACTTGATAGTAATAAGCAGTTGAATTTTTAAGTGAAGATACCTTATAAGATGTTTGGCTGTTTGAAACATGCGCTAAATGAACATAAGCATTTTTAGCACTGTCAAATTTTAATATTTCATAACCGGACACCTTAGAAGCCGCACTCCAGCTGATTACGGCTGAGGTTGCACTGCTTTTTTTTATTGAAACAGAGGCGATTTTTTCAGGTAAAATAATATAAGTTTTTGAGATACTGCCGGAATAATTACCAATTCCTTTAATTTTAACAGTAGCAACACCGGGAGCGTTGTTATTTGAATATGTTGCCGTAAAATCAGTATTTTGAATTAAATAATTATGATTATACGCAACATAAACGACAGGCGTTATTGATTGACCGTTATAAACAAACGATGATTTTTCTAATGATACCGACACCTTTTTATCATCAAATTTAATTGGTGTGATTTTAAATTCCTTGACTGCTGTTCCCGAATAATTATTAATACCGGTAATTGTAGCCTTAACTGTACCCACATCAACATTATTGCTGTATTTTACTGTATAATCAGTATTTTCCGAAAGAGTTATTCCATTATAGATAACTGCCGGATTTTTAGCTTTGCCGTCATAAACAAAGCTCTGCTGTGAAAGAGTTACGTTTGCATCTGTAAGCACCTTTGCATCATCGGCATAAGCTGAAAAAGAAAATCCAAGACACAATGCTGCAAATAATACAGATACAATTAAGCTTAAACTTTTTTTCATAATCATTCTCCTATTTATTTTGTCCGTAATAAGCATTTTTTCCATGCTTTCTTTGATAATGCTTATCAAGCAAATACTGCTCAATGCCTATATTAGATTCATTATCAAGTGCGGCAATTTGTTCTGTTTGATAAGCTATTTTTGAAACTTCTTCAAGAATTAAAGCATTTTCAACGGCTTTAAACGGATTTTTTCCCCAAGTAAAAGGTCCGTGCCTATGAATTAAAATTGCAGGACATTCCTCAGGGCTTATTCCCCTGTTCTTAAATTCTTCAACAATAACTTTACCTGTGTTAAGCTCATATTCGCTGTTAACCTCAGCCTCACTTAATCCCCTTGCGCAAGGAATTGAGCAATTTGCAAAGTCAGCATGGGTTGTTCCGTAAGCGTTAACGTCTCTGCCGGCTTGCGCCCAAGAACATGCCCAGGGTGAATGAGTATGAACTATACCGCCTATTTCAGGAAAGCTTCTGTAAAGTTCAAGATGAGTAGGTGTGTCAGAGGAAGGATTTAAATCGCCCTCAACCTTGTTTCCGTTCAAATCCATAACAACCATATCGGATGCTTTCATATCATCATATGGCACACCGGACGGTTTTATTACAAACAATCCTTTTTCACGGTCAATACCCGAAACGTTTCCCCAGGTAAGAACAACAAGACCGTATTTCACAAGCTGAAGATTTGCTTTAAAGACTTCTTCTTTAAGCTTTTCTAACATTTATGCCATCTCCTTACATACCAAGCTTATATGCAACATCGTTGTAGAAAAGTTCTTTTTTGAAAGAATTAATTTCTGTGTTTTTATTTATATGAATAAATTCAATACCCATAATCTCAGCAAAATCTCTCATATGCTCTGCCGTAAGTGAGTACGAGAGAACAGAGTGGTGAGCACCGCCTGCATAAATCCAAGCTTCTGCAGAGGTTTGAAGGCAAGGAAGAGGCTTCCAAAGAACGCCGGCAACAGGAAGCTTTGGCATATCATTTACCTGCTCTTTACATTCAACGTCATTAACAATCATTCTTAGCCTGTCACCCATATCAACAAGAGTAACTACAATAGCATTACCTGTCTGCGCTTTAAAAACAAGACGAGCCGGGTCTTCCCTGTCGCCTATGCCGAGAGGATGCACCTGAATTTTCGGCTTATTAGCCGCAATACTTGGGCAAACTTCGAGCATGTGCGAGCCTAAAAGCATTTCATTGCCGGGCTCAAAGTGATAGGTATAATCTTCCATAAACGCCGTACCGCCATTCATACCCTCAGCCATAAGCTTCATAATTCTTGTCATAGCGGCAACTTTCCAGTCTCCCTCTGCACCAAAACCGTAACCTTGGCGCATTAAATCCTGTGCGGCAAGACCTGGAAGCTGTCGAAGCTCCTGTAAATCCTCAAAGTTGGTATGAAAAGCGCCGAAACCGTTTTCATCAAGGAATTTCTTTATTGCAACTTCTTCCCTTGCCTGATAGCGAACAGAGTCGATATTATCAGTGTCAAATTCGTAATTATTCTTATATACCTGCATTTGTGCGTCGATTTCATCGTCGGTTACAGCATTGACATACTTAATGATATCTCCCACTCCGTAATGGTCAACCTGCCAGCCAAGTTTGATTTGCGCTTCAATTTTATCACCGTCTGTTACGGCAACATTTCTCATATTATCCGAAATACGAAGAACACGAAGCTTTCTCGATTCACTTGCACCTATAGCAGCTCTCATCCAAATTCCCATTTTGTTTTGGAATTGTTCGTCTTTCCAATAGCCGGCTATAACCTTGACTTTCTTTCTCATTCTTGCATGAATATATCCGTGCTCTCTGTCACCGTGAGCAGACTGATTAAGATTCATGAAGTCCATATCAATAGAATCCCACGGAATGTCACGATTATATTGTGTATTAACGTGAAGATAAGGTTTATTAAGTGCATTTAGACCTGAAATCCACATTTTTGACGGTGAAAACGTATGCATCCAAGTAATAATACCCGCACAATTAGGTGTATTATTGGCTTGTTCGATTACATTCAATATTTCACTTGATGTTTTAACACATGGCTTGGCAACAACCTTGCAAGGAAGCTTATTGCTCCATTCGTCGCACATATCCTGCGCATGTGAATTAATGTCGGCAAATATTTCTTCGCCGTAAAGATGCTGTGTGCCTACAATAAACCAAAACTCATAATCTTTAATAGCCATAATTACTCTCCTTAAATATTTTCAACAGCCGATTTTTCAACCGCCAATGATTTTTTATAAAGCGTTATATATTTTTCAAAACCGTTTACATCATTAATATCAGGCTCAACGGTTGAAATTTCATATTTGGAAAATACTTTTTTATCCAAAAATTCTTCAAGTGGCAAACCGAAGTTGTTCTTAGCATAACTTGCGAGAACTGCAATTCCCCAAGCGCCGCCCTCTCCTGCGGTTGATAAAACCGAAACAGGGGTTTTCATAGCGCCTGCCATTAGTTTTTGACCTACATATTTTGTCTTAAACAAACCGCCGTGACCCATAAGCTTATCAATATCGACATTTTCTTCTTCAAGAATTTCCATTCCGATTTTAAGTGTAGCAACGGCAGAATAAATATGTGTTCTCATAAAATTAGCAAGATTAAAATTAGAATTTTCACTTCTTAACACCATTGGTCTTCCTTGTAAAAATCCTGTAACCGGTTCACCTGAAAAATAGTTAATTGATACAATTTTGCCGCAATCACTGTCACCTTTTAATGCTTCGTTATAAAGCAAATCATATATTTCACCTTTAGTAAGATTATTACCTGAAAGAGAAGAAAATTCAATAAAGAGTTTAACCCAATAATCAAGGTCGGTACAGCAATTATTGCAATGCACCATGGCAACGGGCTTACCTGTTGGGGTTGTCACCATATCAATTTCCTCATAAACCCTTGAAAGCTGCTTTTCAAGAACTATCATTGAAAATATAGACGTGCCCGCAGAAATATTACCGGTCCTTTGAGCAACGCTGTTTGTTGCAACCATACCTGTTCCGGCATCGCCTTCAGCCGGACACATTAATGCACCTGCTTTAAGTGTGGCGCTTGGGTCTAAAAGCTTAGCTCCGTCTTCACTCAAAGTACCTGCATTTTCGCCTGCCAAAAGTACTTTAGGTAAAATGTCTTTAATATTCCAATCAAACCGATTAACAGTTTCAAGATTTGAAAATTTTTCAAGCATTTCTTGGTTATAGTCATTAATATCGCTGTCTATAGGAAACATTCCTGATGCATCGCCTATTCCTAAAGCCTTTTTACCTGTTAGCTTATAGTGAACATATCCTGCAAGAGTCGTTATATATGAAATATCCTTTACATGCTCTTCATTATTGAGAATTGCTTGATACAAATGAGCAATGCTCCAACGTTGAGGAATATTGAAATTGAATACTCTTGTTAATTCCCGTGCCGCCTGAGCCGTAGTTGTATTTCTCCAAGTTCTGAAAGGAACAAGCAAATTATCGTCTTTATCAAACGCCAAATAGCCGTGCATCATAGCAGAAAATCCTATTGCAGAAAGCGAGGTGATTTTAGAAGAAAACTTATTTTCACATTCATCATTAAGTGACTTATATGCCGATTGTAAACCATGCCAAATATCATCAATACTGTAGGTCCAATATCCATCAACAAGTTTGTTTTCCCAATCGTAGCTGCCTGTCGCCAAAACATTAAACTCGTCATCAATTAATATTGCTTTAATTCTCGTTGAACCAAATTCGATTCCAAGGCACTCACTGCCGTTAAGTTTAAAGTTACTCATAAAATTTCTCCAAAACAAAGTGTACATTAAATCAAAATAATTTTACAATATTAATTTATATTTTTCAAGTAGTATATTATATATTTATATAAAAATCAACAAAATAAAAAAGGAGCGGCATAAGCTGCTCCTTTTTGGTGCTGGTGACCGGACTTGAACCGGTACGGTATTGCTACCGAGGGATTTTAAGTCCCTTGCGTCTGCCGATTTCGCCACACCAGCGTGCAATAGATATAATAATAGATTTAACGAATAAAGTCAAGAACTTTTTTTGAAAACCGTCAATAATACAATGCAATACTTATAAAAAAATAACAGATACCAAATGGTATCTGCTATTTTTGGTGCGAGAGACGGGACTTGAACCCGTACGAGTCGCCCCACACGCCCCTCAAACGTGCGCGTCTGCCGATTCCGCCACTCTCGCTCAACAGTTGACATTATAACAGAACGCTATACGTATGTCAATACTTATTTTGTCAAAATTTGAAATTATTTAATCAGTTTTCAAAAGTTTTTCACGCTCTTTATAATCAGGCATAAATTCACTGACAAAATTATAAAAATCCTTACTGTGATTATGATGCCTGATATGTGCAAGTTCGTGAACAACTACGTAATCAACTGCTTCGTTAGGATATAGCATCAAATAATATGAAAAACAAATTGAATTTTTACCGCTGCAAGACCCGAAACGCTTTTTGGCGGAAGTAATTTTAATACCTGTCGGCTTAACATTCATAAGCCTTGAATAATAATCCACTCTTTCGGGCAAGTATTCCTTTGCAAGATTAATAAGTTTATTTTTTTCATCATCGCTTATATCATATTTTTCAAACTTTTTCTTCTTGCGTTCAATTGCATTTTCAAGCCATGCTTCATTTTTTGAAACAAAAGCATTAATTTCCCTGTTTGTGACAAAATAAGGAGCTTTAACAACGGCACGCATATCATCATCTACAGAAAGCGAAAGCGTTTTCCTATTGCTTTTAATAATCTTAATTTCCATTAATCCTTTGGTTTCTTCATCGTTAATCCTATACGTTTTTTATCAATATCAAGGGAAATCACCCAAACTGTGACAATATCTCCTACCTTCAATACATCACCGGGATGTTTGATATATTTATTGGTAATTTGAGAAATATGAACAAGGCCATCTTGATGAACACCGATATCTACAAAAGCTCCGAAATCAATTACATTACGAACAGTACCCTTAAGTTCCATACCTACCTTTAAATCTTCAATACCCATAACATCGGTACGAAGCATAGGTGCCGGAAGTTCATCACGAGGGTCTCTTCCCGGTTTTGAAATTTCTTTAGTTATATCAATAAGGGTCGGTTCGCCGATATCAAGTTGTTTTGCAAGCGCAGACGTGCCAACACTTTCAACATATTTTCCTACAGCCGATACAATCCCTTTCCTTACGTCATCGTCAGATACTGAGCAGATTTTCAAAAGCTTACGTGTAGCATCGTAACTTTCAGGGTGAACGGCGGTATTATCAAGAACATTCTCGCTTTCGGCAACTCTTAAAAAGCCTGCGCATTGCTCAAACGCCTTAGGACCGAGCATTGAAACCTTTTTTAATTCATCACGTGATTTGAATACTCCGTGCTCCTGCCTGTAGCTTACTATATTATTAGCGATTTTGCTTGAAACGCCTGCAACACGATTGAGAAGTTGAGCAGAAGCCGTATTGAGATCAACACCAACCGAGTTTACACAATCTTCAACCACACCGTCAAGTGCACTTGAAAGTTGATTTTGAGGCATATCGTGCTGATATTGACCGACTCCGATTGCCTTTGGGTCAATCTTAACAAGTTCGGCAAGCGGGTCCTGCAAACGTCTTGCAATAGAAACAGCACTTCTAAGCGATACATCATATTCAGGAAACTCCTCAGCCGCAAGCTTTGAAGCTGAATAAACCGAAGCGCCTGCTTCACTTACAACCATATATGTTATACCGCAGTTAAGCTCCTTAATAACATCAGCGGCAAAAACCTCAGTTTCATGAGAGGCAGTACCATTACCGATTGCAAACATTTGAACATTATATTTTTTAACAAGGTCTTTAATAATTTTCTTAGCCTGTTCAACCTTGTTATGAGGAGGAACAGCATAAATAACACTTGTATCAAGCACTTTGCCCGTTTCATCAACAACAGCAACTTTACAACCTGTTCTGTAACCGGGGTCAAGGCCTAAAGTTACTTTGCCTTTAACAGGAGGTTGCATTAGCAAATGCCTTGTATTTTCAGCAAATACTCCTATTGCTTTTTCATCGGCATTTTCTGTTAATGAATTACGCAGTTCACGCTCAATTGACGGGAATATGAGCCTTGAATACGAATCATCAATAGCCTCCTTTACAAGTTCCTCTGTCGGTGAGCTTTCCTTAATATGAAGATTATAAAGAATTGTTAAAGCTGTGATTTTATCATAATCAATACCGACCTTCAAGAAACCTTCCTTCTCACCTCTGTTAAATGCCAAAACACGGTGTGGCGCTACGCTTGAAATCGGCTCTGTATATTCCTTATACATTTCATATACGCCAAGTTCGTCTTTTGTACCTGTAACAACAATATTACCGTGGTTTTTGATAGAATATCTAAGCATTTTTCTGCCTGACGGGTCATCTGAAACATATTCAGCAATAATATCCTTAGCGCCGTTGATTGCGTCCTCAATGCATTCAACCTCGTCATTAAGATATTTTTCGGCTTCTTCAATCGGTGATGAGCAATTTATATCCTGAGCATAAATAAAATCAGCAAGGCCTTGCAATCCCTTAGCTTTTGCAACAGAAGCTCTTGTTTTACGTTTAGGACGAAACGGTCTGTATATATCCTCAAGTTCTGTTAATGTTGTCGCATTTTCAATAGATTTTCTTATTTCATCAGTCATAAGATTCTGCTCTTCAATAGATGAAATAATCTTATCCTTTTGCTCCTCCATATTGCGAAGATAAGTAAGTCTTTCTGACAAATTTCTCAGTAATTGGTCATCAAGCGAGCCTGTGACTTCTTTTCTGTATCTTGCAATAAAAGGAATAGTGTTTCCGTCATCAATAAGTTTTACTGTATTTTCAACCTGCCAAGGCTTAAGCGAAAATTCATCAGTGAGTTTTTGTAAAATATTCATAATATATCCTTTCAAGGTGATAAAGGTATTTTAACAGATTAACACAAAAAATTAAAGAAAAATTTGTTAAATATTATTGTGCTATCAAAAATAATTTGATAAAATAAATAAAAAAGGAGGCAACACAATGAAATTTGAAGAACTTATAAAAGATAGATATTCATGCAGAAAATTTAAGGATACACCGGTAGAAAAGGAAAAGATTGAAAAAATACTTGAAGCTGCGCTTGTTGCACCGACTGCCTGCAATTTACAACCTCAAAGAATTTTAGTTTTAACAGATAAGAATATAATTAAAGCACTTGATGATGAAAAATGCACAAGATACACGTTTGACGCTCCCCTTATTTTTGTTATGTGTGTTGACAGGTCAAAGGCTTGGACAAGAAAATACGATGGTATTTCGTCAGCAGAGGTTGACAGCAGTATTGCAATGACTCAAATGATGCTTCAGGCTCAGGAATTGGGACTTGGCACAACTTGGGTTATGGCATTAAATCCTGATATTGCAAAAAAGGTATTAAACATTCCCGAAAATCTTGACGTAATTTCATTTATGCCGACCGGTTACCCGGCTGATGATGCTCAAATTAATCCACTTCATTACAAGCATATTGACATTGATGAAATGGTAAAATTCAACAAATTTTAAATTGACAGAATAAAAAAGAACGGCTGACGGGTGTGTCCCGAAAGTCGTTCTTTTTTATTAGTTTTTCTTTACATTCTTTTCAAATTTAATCAAATAATTAATTGTAACTGTTCCGACGACTATACCCGTCGCAATACCGACAGTCATAATTACTGTATCAATTCCGTTTCTGTAAAGCATTTTACTGTTCGAATTTACTATTCCGTACATTGTATAATATAATGCACCTCCGGGCAAAAGAGGAATAATTCCCGGAACTAAAAATACATTTGAAGGCGCTTTTAAAATTCGTGCACAAAGTTCACTGTAAAGATAAATCAAAAATGCTGCGGCAAAATTTGCAAAAAACAAACTTTTGGTAAGCTTAAAAATCAAAAGATAGAAAGCAAATCCTACAGCACCGCCTATTGTTGATGCGGCAACATTCTTTTCACTAACTCTAAAATAAATTGAAAAGCCTAAAGTGCCGATGCCTGCCATAATAATTTGAAGAATTTCTTTATTCATTTAAGAACACCTCCTAAAAGCAGAACGGAAACGGCAAAGCCTCCTGCAATTGCAACAGCAACAAATACTGCCTCCACAAAACGATAAAGCCCTGTTACTATATCACGATTAAACATTTCCTTGATTGAATTAACAAGCAACAGCCCCGGAATGAGAAGCATTATTACACCTATCATAACTTTGTCAACATTATTTCCAAAGCCAAAATGAGTAAATATCAGCGCAATTACGCCCGAAACGAGACTTGCAATGAAAGTATAAATGACGTTATTAATATTGCGCAGTTTAAAATTATAATCCATAAAATAGACGGCAATTGCTATAACTGCAGCTGCCGTACCGTCAAGCATATCTCCACCGAAAAAAACTGCAAAACCACCTGCGGCAAGCATATATCCAATGCATTTCAGAAGCTTTTTGGGCTTGGTTTTTTTAGGGTTGTTTATAATATCGCTAAGCTTGACTAAGTTAGGTTTATTTGTACAAATATATCTTATAAGTGCATTAATATCCTCAAGCCTGCCAAGGTCAGTGCCGCCGGAAGTTACACGAACACTTTGCGTATAATGAGTCCCGTCAGGTCCTTTTATTGTTACGACAATAAGGCTTGTAATTGCATAAATTTCTATATTTTCAAAGCCGTATGCATTGTAAATTCTATAAAGCGAATCTTCCACTCTTTTAATCTCGGCACCCGTTTCAACGTATTGCCTGCCGAGCGACAAGGTTAATTCCAAAAACTGTTCACATTCAAAATTGTTCATAAACATCCCTCAAGATTAATAATATTGGTAAACGCTCATTTTGTCAACAGATTATAAAGAAATTTCTAAGAAACGAAAAAATCATTGTAATACTTAATAAAATATGATATCTTATAGTTGATAAGAGGTAACATAATGACAAATTCAAAAATAAACTCAAAGCGTATAAATATATTTATAATAATGATTGTAATTGCATTTATTATATCAAGTTACATTTTTACGCCCTATTCAAAAAATTACAGTGTAGAGGTTCAAAATCCAAACAGAAAAATGATTGCACTAACCTTTGATGACGGTCCGAGTGACTATACTCAAACTCTATTAGACGGACTTAATCAAAAAGGAGCGAAAGCAACATTTTTCGTTCTTGGTAAAAAAGCCGTAAAAAATGCATCTGTATTAAAAAACATAGTTGCAGATGGGCACCTTCTCGGCAATCATACATATACACACATTGATATGCTAAAAACAAATAAGGGTATTATAAAAGAGCAAATATATTCAACAAATAAAATAATCAAAGAAATAACCGGAACAGACGTTAAGTTTTACAGGCCGCCATACGGTCATTACTTTGGCAATACGTTAAACGCTATTGATGATATGATTGCGGTTAAATGGACTAATGACTCAATTGATTGGAAGCATCAAGATGAGGATTACGTCTATAATTATATTGTAAACAAAGCACACGACGGTGAAATTCTTCTTTTACACGATACAAAGCAAACAACGGTTAAAGCTGCACTAAGAGCTATTGACACACTTCAGTCGCAAGGCTACTCTTTTGTGAGAGTTGATGAACTTCTTTGCAGAAACGGGGACAAACTTGCACCGGGAATTGCATACCGTGGGTGCAAAATGAATAAAAAACCTACTTGGTTTTAAGAAAGGACAACATTATGAATAAGAAAATCATATCCATCATTTTATCATTAATAATGACTATTTGCACAGTTATAATACCTGTCAGTGCCTATGCCGATAATTATTATATTTCAGGCGTTGATATATCTGAGCATAATGATAATGTTAACTTATCAGCCTTAAAAGCTCAGGGTTACAGTTTCGTTATGATAAGACTTGGATATTTCAATCACCTTGACAATAAATTTTATGAGAACGTTCAAAACGCTGTTAATGCAGGAATGAATTTCGGTGTATACCTTTATTCTTATGCTTTTAATTCTGCTGAAGCACAAACTGAAGCGCAATTTGCAATTAACGCGTTATCTACCCTTTCGCAAGAGGCTAAAGCATTAATGACTTATCCTGTTGCTTACGATATTGAAGATAGCTCAATATCTTCAAAACTTGATAAAAATGCAATAACAAATAACGCACTTTTGTTTACTTCCCTATTATCTCAAAACGGATATGACACAATGGTTTATTCAAATACATATTGGTTTAACACGTTTATTAATGCAGATTTACTTTCGCAAAACGGCATTAAATTATGGTGTGCTGATTACACTTCTTCACCTATGACTAAGGGCAATACCTCAATCGGTAATACTAATTCATTTGCTTATATGTGGCAATATAGTGACAGCCAAATTGACCAAAATGTCATCTTGATGACCGACGCTCAAAATCTCACCGTCAAACTGTCAAAATCAAGCGTTACGTATAATGGAAAAGCACAAAAACCAAGCGTAACGGTATATAATCAAAGCGGTCAAAAAATCCCGGCTTCATATTATACGGTTAAGTATTTAAGCAATACTAAGCCCGGTAAAGCAACTGTTAAGGTTGATTTTAATGGTATATTCTTTGGCAGTAAGACGGCAAACTTTATAATTAAGCCAAAAAAGCCAACTCAAAAGAAGCTTAAATCAAAATCCAAGAAACAACTTAATGTTTCTTGGAAAAAAGATAAGAATGTGAGCGGATATGAGATAAAATATTCAACCTCATCAAAATTTACAAGAAAAACAACAAAAACAGTTAAAGCTGGCAAAAAATCAACCGGTGTTACAGTTAAGAAATTAAAATCACGCAAGAAATATTATGTTAAACTGAGAAGCTACAAAACAATTAACGGCAAAAAATATTATTCTTCATACTCAAGCACCAAGAGTATAAAAACAAAATAAACCAAAAGGACTGCTCAAACTTAATTTTTGAGCAGTCCTTTTTTACCTTGTAAGTGCAACAAATTCACCCGGAGTAATTCCATACTCCTTTTTAAAAAGAGAAATATAATGAGATTGACTTGAAAAGCCGAGCAAATAGCATATATTATCACTGTCATATCCTTCAAAAAGAAGCGTTTGCGACATTTCCAGTTTTTGATGAGTAATATATGCGCTTAAATTAACTCCCATTTCCTCTTTGAATATGCGTGAAAGGTAATCACTTGAAAGATTACAATATTTTGCAACGCTGTTTACAGTCAGCTTTTCGTTTAAGTTCTTATTAATGTATGCAACACATTTTCTTATATGCGGTGAATAATTGAATTTTTTTTGACAAAGATTCACTTTATTTGTAAGTTCAATTGCGGCATCAACGATTAAAGAATTGACTGCCGCTTTATTTTTGGCTTTATCAATCTTTAATATAAAATTATCGGAAAGTGAATATGCATTATTTTCATTCATACCGCCCTGAATAGCATATCTTGTTGCAAGTGTTATAAAGCTTACAGCCATATATTTTTGCTGTTTCAGCTCATCATCAGACATTTGACCGACTGTTATATTTTGTATACCGAGTTGAGTCATTTCAAAAATCAGTTTTTTAAGATTACCCTGTTCAATACAGGAAAAAAGACGAATTTCATCCTTATAAGGAGTATGATATAAATTATTTACAAGTGATTTTGACTGCGATTTTGCGATATCCTTCGGTATTACTTTAATGCTCATAAGCTCTTCATAATCCATATTATCACCTCAATATAAGCATACAAAATAATGATATCAAAGTCAAGAAAACAGTTAAATCAATCACGGTTATATAACATTAAATATGATTTTTAATATAAAAAGGTTGTCTAAGGGGCGTACTGCATAAAGAAGAATGTGGTTTAAACTTTCTGAGTTTTGCCCATTGCACTATTAAAAAATCCTGCTAATACGCAAGTATTAACAGGATTTTATTAATGCACACTGAACAAAATCAGTTTGTTTAAACTGCTTTATATTAATCTTCTATTATTTTATTGACATAATCAAGAACAACGTCGCAAGCGCCGTCTATTCCGATTTTTGAGGTACTGATAATTAAATCATAATAACGGGAATCGCCCCATTTTTCCTTAGAATAGAAATTATGATAAGCCTTTCTCTTTTTATTATTTTTAATAATCATATCCTCAACCATAACAGGGTCGAGATGTTCAATTGAAGCAATACGTTCCATCTTATGATGCATATCAGAAGTAACAAAGACCTTAATCATGCAATCAAAATCTCTTAAAATATAGCTTGCGCATCTGCCCAAAACCACAAAGGATTCCCCTGCCTGCGCTCTTTCTTTAAGAAAATCAAATTGCATTTGAGCAATAGTATCCTCAGGCGAGTTGCTAAGACCGTCAACAGACCTTGAAAGCCAAATATTACGAGCTTTTTCATCATACTTTTTAAGTTGGTCAAGATTAAGCTTTTTCTCTTGGGCTATATGCTCTATAATATTTTTATCATAGAATTTAACATTAAGTGTTTTTGCAAGATGTTCGGCAATAACACGACCACCCGAACCGTATTCTCTGCCAATAGAAATGATAAATTGTTTTGCCATACCTAGTCACCTCTTAGAAATATCTTAATTTAATTACAATCATAGCAATAATAATTACTATAGCGGTAGCAGGAATTGCCGTTTTGCAATATTTGCCCCATCCGACAGGATGACCTGCTTTAGAAATAACCGAAGTGCCTACAACGTTTGCCGAAGCACCTATTGGTGTTGCACTGCCGCCGATATCCGTACCGACTGAAAGCGCATAAGCCAAAACAGGAAGCTCAGCGCCGACCGTAGTTGCCGCAAGACTTTTTATAACAGGAACCATTGTTGCCGCAAACGGAATATTATCAACAAATGCGCTTGCAATTGCAGAAATCCACATAATGATAAGTACCATTGCAAATACATTTCCGCCGCATACTTTTTCAATAAACGAAGCAATCATTTCAAGAACACCTGTTTGCTCCAAACCGCCGACTACGATAAACAAGCCTACAAAGAATAAAAGCGTTTTATAATCAACTTTTTTAAGAATAACACCTATGTGCTTAAATGAGGTAATAAGAGTGATAAGAGCAATTACAACGCCGATAAATGCAACAGTCAATCCTGTTTGAGCATGAGTTACAAGAAGAACGATTGCAATGATAAAAATAATTGTGCTTACTATGAAATCCTTTTTATTTTCAATAGCGTCGCCGGGATTAGGAAATGTTGACGGGTCTATTTTTTCATCCTTATTTGCGGTAAGCTCCTTTTTAAACGCAAAGAAGAAGAAAATAATAATTGCAATAAGAGCAATTCCTGCGATAAGACCAGTATTCGTAAGAAAATCAGCAAAACTATATCCGAGAGCAGTACCGATTATAATATTTGGAGGATCACCGCACATTGTTGCAGAACCGCCGAGGTTAGCACAAAAAATTTCAGCTAAAACCATCGGAACAGGACTAAACTTAAGCAATTGCGAAAGTTCAACAGTTACTGCCGCAAGGAAAAGAATAACCGTAATACTGTCAATAAACATTGAAAGAACAGCACTCATAATCATAAATGTTACAAGTATCGGCATAACCTTATATTTAACAGCCTTAGCGATTGTCAGGCAAAGCCAACGGAAAAATCCGGCTTTAGCCATACCTTCAACCATTACCATCATTCCTGCGATAAAAATTATGGTTGCCCAATTTATACCGCTTGAACTTTCGCTTCCTTTACCTGAAGTGTGCCAAAACTCCGTGGTAAATATGCTTTTAATGTTTAAAGTTTCAATAATCGCATTTGGGCTTCTCATACAAATAGCGAATACTATAATAATTGTAGCGAGACCGCAACCGAGAGTAACCCAATGGCGTGGAATTTTATCCATAATTATAAGTGCAAACATAAGCACAAATATTACTATGGCGAAAATCTGTGATACCATTCTTATGCCTCTTTTCTAAATATATAACTAATTTTATTATAATAAGTTAAAGATAGATTTTCAAGAGATATTATGAATTTATTTATCTAAAAATGTAAAAAAATACACTCCCAAGGGGAGTGTATTTTAAAAGTCATTCTTCGTTTTTTAAAGCCTCGTTTGGATGAACAACCACTTTTATTTCGTGGGTCATAAATTGGTCAGCTTTCGTTATTATAACAGTTAGATTTTTATAATCAAAAGAATAATTAACCTCCGGAATAATACCCGTTATTTCAGTAATCCAACCATTAACCGTCGATACGTCAAGTTCTTCCTCATCTTCCAATTTAAAATATTCTCTAAAGTCCTCAAGCGAAGCAGTGCAAAGAACCTTATAGGTGTTATCGCCTATTTTCTTAAATTCGTCGATTTCTTCATCTCGTTCGTCCCAAATTTCCCCAACAATTTCCTCAAGTATATCTTCCATAGTAACAATGCCTGAGGTTTCGCCGTATTCATTAACAACTACTGCCAAATGATTATGGTCTGTTTGCATATCCTTAAACAAAACATCAAGACTGACAGTTTCAGGAACAAAAACGGGAGTATGGAGTATAGATTTTAAATCGAAATTTTTTTCATTTCTTTTTAACAAATAATCACAAGCGTGAAGAATACCGATTATTTTATCAGGGTTATCTTCATAAACAGGAATACGTGAATAACTTTCCTCTTCAATGATTTCAAGTATTTCCTTATCACTTGCATCGTATGAAATGCTGATAACAGATTTTCTCGGAGTCATAACGTCCTCGGCAGTCATTTTATCGAGTTTAAACACATTTTTTATGTATTCAATATCGTCATGGTCGAGAGATCCTTCGTCAGCACCTGCGTCAAGCATAAGTACAATATCCTCTTCCGATACAGGTTCTTCTTTTTCGTGAGGGTCGATACCGACAAGTCTTAAAACTGCATTAGTGGAAATAGTTAAGAACCAAATAATAGGCTTTAAAACAGCAGCTAAAAAGGAAATAATACCACAAACAGAATTTGCAAGCTTTTCCTTATGCTTCATAGCGATTCGTTTTGGGACAAGTTCACCGAAAATAAGAGTAAAATACGATAAAATAAGTGTTACAAGCACAACAGCAACTGTATTAATAATTTTGGTATTATCAGCCGATAAATTAAATGCTTTTGAAATAGCGGCCGATAAAACCTCGGCAAAGTTGTCTGCAGCAAAAGCAGAGCCAAGAAAACCTGCAAGGGTAATTCCTATCTGAATTGTTGAAAGAAATTGAGTGGGTTCTTCAATTATTTTAAGCATTTTTACAGCTTTTTTATTGCCGTCCTCTGCAAGAGCCCTAACCTTTTTTTCATTAAGTGAAATAACTGCGATTTCAGTTGCTGCAAAAAAGGCATTAAGAGCAATAAGTATAATCTGTAATAATATTTGTTTAATCATTTAAGTGATTTAACCTCCAAATAATAATGTAATTATGTGCATCAAAACAAAAAGCTAATTAATTATATAGCTAAATACACATAGCCTATTGTTAAGAACTACATTACAAATCTTTAAAGGTAAAGAATAAACAGTAAAAAAGCTACTTCGAGGTAGCGGATCCACAAAACCATCTCCTTAGATATATTGAATACAATATTATCGTGTTTGCGTTATCAAGTCAATAGATATTTTTATTTTTTAGACCAAACGCTAAGTTCAAGTATTCCGTCCTTACTGCCGGAAAGGAAAAGTATATCGTTTTGCTTGAATTTATAGTCGGGAGTAATAATATCGTTTACGTTATCGTTATTTTCAATAGCAATTATATTCAGACCAAAATGTTTGCGAAGATTAATATCTTCAACACTTTTGCCGATAAATTTATCAGGGACAACCATTTTGGAAACATTAATTCTTTCACTAAGTTGAACGAAATCAAGCATTCTTTCGGTTTCAAGTCTGCTTGCAAGGCGAATTGCCATATCTCTTTCAGGAAATACTATCTCAGCACCGAGCTTTTCAAGAATGACACCGTGTTCTGCGCTCATGGCTTTTGCTATAACTTTCGGAATGCCCAGTGAAACAAGATTAAGCGTAGTAAGAATAGAAGAATCCATGTGTTCTCCGATACATACGATTGCAACATCGCAATTTTGAATACCGGTTTCAATCAGCGTTTTCTTTTCAAGATTATTAACTATAAACGCATTTTCAGTTACTTCTCTTATTTCACGTACTTTTTCCTCATTGCTGTCAATAGCTATGATTTCAGAGCCTGATTCAGCTAAGTCAAGCGCCAAAGCAGTGCCAAATCTGCCAAGACCTACTATGCCGTAAGTCATTTTATTGTTTTTAGATTTTTTAAACATAATTTCACCTTATCCTATCGAAATATTGCCCTCGGGATAACATACCCTTTCCCCTCTTGAAAAATACCAAAGAGTAACAATTGTCATAGGTCCAAGCCTTCCTATAAACATAATTATCATTGAAAGGATTTTTGAAGCAGCGGAAAGCGAGGTCGTAATACCTGTTGTTAAACCTACTGTACCATATGCGGATACCACTTCAAACAGTATATCTCTGAGTTCTAACTGAGGTTCAAAAATCGAAATTAAAAATGTACCTATTAAAACCACATTTATTCCCAAGACAGTAACTACCGCCGCTTTTCTAAAAGCATTTTTAGGTATTGCATACTTAAAAGCTTTTTCGCCTTTATTAGTTGCAGCAGATACAATTCCCTTGAATAAAACAAAAACAGTCGTCGTTTTAATACCACCTCCGGTTGAGCCGGGAGAAGCACCGATAAACATTAAAACTATCATAACAATTATTCCGGCATTTGAAAAATTGCTCAAATTAAAAGTAGAAAAGCCTGCAGTTCGTGCCGAAACACTGTTAAATAATGCACCCAGCCAAGTAATATTATTAGTTAATTTAATCATGACGGCACCGAAAATAATTAAAATAATGGTAACCCAAATAACAACTTTTGAATGCATAGAAAGCGACTTCCATTTAAGTTTATTAGTCTTTATGTCTTTAATTACAAAAAAGCCTATACCGCCTAAAATGATTAGCATACAGGTTACAACATTGAGATATACGTTGTTTTTATATGCCGCAAGGCTTTGAAAATTGCCGAGTATATCGAATCCGGAATTATTAAAAGCGGCTATTGAGTGGAAAGCGCTGATACCAAGAGCTTTTGGGAAACTAAAGTCTTTAGAAAAGGCAATAAAGCTTAAAATTGTACCGATTAATTCAAAAGAAATAGTTGTGAAAAATATTTCTTTTATAAATTTAACTATCCCCTTACCGGAGTTAAGATTTAATGCTTCTTTGACAAGGCTGCGACTTTTGAAATTAACCCTTTTACCCATTGCAATAATAATTCCTGTGCCAAGCGAAGTAATACCCAAGCCGCCGATTTGAATTAATACTGCAAGAATAAATCTGCCAAACGGAGTAAAGGTATTTGCCGGGTCAACAGTTATAAGCCCTGTAACGCAAACAGCACTTGTTGCAGTGTAAAGAGAGTCAATATACTTTAAATTAACGCCGTCATTAAGGCTTATCGGCAACATTAAAATTAATGAGCCTAAAATAATAGTTGCGGCAAAGCCGAACGCTATTATTCTTGCCGGTGATTGCGACATTACAAATTTCTTAATTCTCAAGATTTCACCGCCTTTTATCAAAATATTGACATTATTATATATCAACGAAATATAAAAGTAAAGATATAAAAGAAAAGTTCTCACTTAGACCCAACACAAAATGTTAAACAAAAATCTAACAATTAGCCGGAAGGGTCAATTTTGAGAACTTTTCATTTTATTTTTTATAAACGGTGCTTTTAAAAGCTGATTCAATATCCATAAGATTTTCGTAAGTATACCAAGGTGCTTCACATTTAACCATATTAACTAAAAAAGGACAAATTTCCTTATCTATAATATACTTATTAATTTCAAAAGAGTCACGAATATTTTTCGTAAGATATGTATCGTTGAAAAGTTGAAAATCAGTCAAAAGCATAAATACACCTTGTTGAAATTTCATTCGTGTGTTAGTCGGAACATCAATAAGCTTAGCTTTCGGAGCAGCATTTGACGCAATAGAATCAAGATGCTTTCTAAAGTCTGAAGAGATTGACACCTTCTTGTTTTCAATAAGTTCCTTAATAGATTTTTTTACACTTGTTTCGTCAAAATAGCTTACGTAAACATTAAGTTCATTAAGCCATTTATCAGCAACCTGAATATCACTTGTATAATCGTCCATATCTCGAAGTTTTAAGACATATAAAACGATATCCTCGTCAAAATTAGTTCTGTCCTTTAATGCAAATGACAGTGAAGGATATAAACTCTTAGTGAAATCGATAAGCGGCGACAAATGATAATAGTGCTGCGCAAAAGCGGAAATCTCATACAAGTGTTCGGTACTTGCATTACCCATTGTCTTGTTAAATACATAAACAAAATCGCCAAGAGATTTATAATAATCAAAAACAAAGTCCGAATTAATATGCTTAATGCCAAGGTCTGAATTTTCAAGTGCAAATTTTTGTTCTCTGTAAAAAGTCGGAAGCAGGCGACGGTTTGGGTCGTTAATGCGTTCACCACGATAAAACAGCTTTTCGCCAGATAAAAACGGGTCAAGAATGATAGTATTAAAATCCTCAATATTATCAATTCTTTTACTTACGTGGCTGAAATCAATATCAAGATTATCTTCAATCTTAACGCTTATTTCATCAAGCTTTTGCCTTAACAGTTGTCTTGCAGATGGGCGATAAAAAATATTATTCAATATTCATCACCAACTGATACGCAGACTCTGTTGCGTTTGCAATTCTACCGATTTTGTTGCTGTCGCCAATATTATAGACTTTATAAGAATCTGAGTTTTTAATATCATTGTAAAGAGAATTGTCACTTCTTACGCCAAGTGATAAAACAACTAAATCAACTTTAATCGCAACTGCTTTTTTTTCTTTCAAATTCTCAAGTTCAATTCCGCTTGAAGAAACAGAAAGAAGCTTATGGGATGTTAAAAATTCGGTTCCTGCTTTTTCAAGAACAGGCAAAGCGTCATCAAGCTGTTGAAACCATGCACCCGGCGCTATTTTATCAGCCATTTCAACAACAGTCACCTTGTTGCCCTTAGATACAAGAAGTTCGCTTGTTTCAAGACCTGTCATACCTGAGCCTATAACAGCAACCTTTTTATTACTAATATCAATACTGCCGTTAAGAACTTGAGTAACCGTAACAACATTGTCGCCGTTAAATGATTTAGGATGAATTGCATTTCCGCCTGTTGCAGTAATAACAATTTCAGGCGAATAAGAAGCAATAATATCTTTATCAGCCTTTATATCAAACAATACTTTTGCACCGCTGTTTATTGCGTTTGAAAGTAAATCCTCGCAAACCCAATTAATTTTTTCTTTATGAGGCGGTTTGCTTGCTAAATTGAGCTGACCGCCTTGCTTGCTTTCTTTTTCAAGAACAGTAACATCAAAACCACGCTTTGAAAGAAGCTCAGCAGCAGTTAATCCGGCGCATCCTGCACCGATAATGAGAACTTTTCTGCCGTTACCGTTTTGCTTAAGGCTTACATTTTCTCTGCCTACAAAAGGATTAACCGAGCAATTACCGTGAGTATATTTATATGCTCCTTTCATCATACTCTCAAAGCAATATAAACAACAAACACAACGTTTAATAAGATTTTCATTACCGCTTTTAACCTTGTTTGGCCAATGAGGGTCGGCGATAAGAGGCCTGCCGAGTGAAATAAAATCTTGGGTACCCTCTTCAAGCTGCATTTCAGCCTGTTTAGGTGAACGAATGAGGTTAGCGGCTATAACAGGAATATCAACAACCTTTTTTACCTCGCTTGCAAGATATTTTCTCCAACCCGGAGTAAATGTGGTAGGTTCAAGCCAATAATTAAATGTATCATAAGCAGCAGAGGAAACATCAATGGCATCAATGCCTTTATCACTCAGGATTTTAGCCATTTTAATTCCTTCTTCTAAATTGTAGCCCTTGCCGTTTTGACCGATTTCGGAATACATTTCATCAACCGTGAGGCGAACTACAATCGGAAAATCTTTACCGCAATTTGAACGAATACCGTCAATAATTTCAAGCAAAAATCTCATTCTGTTTTCTAAGCTTCCGCCGTATTGGTCAGTGCGCTTATTTGTATTTGGCGATAAAAACTGTTGAATCAAATAACCGTGGGCAGCATGAAGTTCAACACCGTCACACCCTGCTTTTTTAACTCTTACAGCACCCTCAATAAATTGGCAGATAATTCTTTTTATTTCATTAACGGAAAGTTCACGATTAACGCTGTCGCTCATTTTACTGCGTTCGCACTTACTCGGCGCAACAGTTCGTGGAACTATATGCTTATCCTGAAGTTTTTTACCTTGCGGAATTACTGCTTGTGTTAATATTTTGGTATATAGATTACCCATAAGCTTACTGCCTATGTTGCAAATCGGTACAGTGCCTATCATCAAGCCGAGATTTTGCCTGCCCGGATGATGAAGCTCAACCATAATCTTACAGTTATGCTTATGTATCCTATCCGCCATTTCACGAAGCGCCGGAATTTGATAATCGTGGCTCATACCAAGTTGACCGAATGAGGATGCACCGGTAATATCATTAATTCGAGTAATCTCTGTAAAAATAAGACCTACTCCGCCCTTGGCACGTTCTTCGTAATAATCCATCATAGTTTCGGTAGCGCAGCCGTTATATTGACCAAAGCCCATACACATCGGCGCCATAACTATTCTGTTTTTAATTTCAACATTACCTATTTTCATAGGCGAAAACAACATATCGTAGCTCATAAAAACCCCTTAAGATGCTAATTATTTTGTTTTTTTCTTTTTATTGCCGGTTTTGTGCCTATCCTCTTTTTTACCGTACATAGCTTCCATTCTTGCGTCTTCTCTTTTACACCAACTTCTAAACCATAGATAAATCAACAAAACAACGACAACAAGTACAATTATAGGAATAACCTTTGAAGATACACCCTTAAACTTCGACAACTTTTGCCCTGACTGAATCATAAACCAAACATTTGGAGTGAATTTAGTGCCTTTTGAGCCTGTATAAGCTTTATCCCAGCTTAAGTCTACCTTCTTACCGTTTTCATCTATATAATAGTAGCCAAAAGCTTTAAGCGGTGTATTTTTATCCTTGAATTGATTGAAATCCTTATTTTTATAAACAAAAAACTCTACCTGAACGCCGTCAACAGTAGGTGTAATACTTTTCGGCATAAAGGCATAGTTGATATCAGACATAATTGCAGTATGATTTATACCGATTAAAATTGCAATAACGGCAATAATTCCTACAATTACTGCGGCAATTGTTATTTTTTTCTTTTTCGGTTCCATTTTCTTTTTAGCCTTAACAGCATTTTCAGTTGTTTGTAATTCTTTTTCTTCCATAATCTCGCTGAGCCTCACAAAGTTAAAATAATATATTTTAATTATATCAAATTGAGTTCAATAGGTCAAGAAAAAACGGAGTAATGCACAAGCCTTACTCCGAAACAAATTAAAATTGATTTATTTTTTTCTCTTTGCAGCTTTGGCTGCAAGCTTTGCTTTAGCCTCTTCAACTCGCTTTTTTTCTTCCTCTTTAGCAGCTTTTTCAGAAGCCTCACGATTCTTTTCTCTTTCGATTTCCTTCTGCCTTTCTTTCTCATCTTTTGCTGCCTTACGTGCAAGTCTTTCTTCCTCAAGGGTTTCGTCGCTTTTAGCAGGAGCTTTAGCAACAGCAATATTAATGCCTGTAGCTACAAGCAAAAGTACAACGGCAACAATATATCCCCATGCAAGAGAAGCACTGCCGTTAATGACAGCCATATCACCGAAATTGAATGCGGTTACCTGACCTGCAAGTGAACCGGACATAACAAACATAACCACAGCTGCTACAGAAAAAAGGATTGAAACAATGTCAAGTCCGACCATAGCCTTTGTTTTTGGTTTTTTACAAAGTATAATTGTCATCAAAAAAGCAATAACAATAAATAATGCACTGAGTACAAAAAATAAATATCCCAAGCAAGCAAATGTAAGCGCCCCGCTGTAACCTTCAAACTTCATATTAGACATATATAAACCTGCATTGCCAAAGAAGCTTTTAAAAAAGTCAACAAGCGAATTATTTTTATTAAACAATGAATATATTGTCAACGTGAAATTTGCGCCGTCGCTTTTAAAATCAGCCCAAGGAAGTATAAAACCGATTGCAGGTAAAAATGTTAATACAAGCCTTGCAATTCTTAGCTTTGTTCCCCAAATAGAATAAGCTATTCTGTTAAGCGATTTGTAAAAAACCGCAAATTGTTTTTCAGCCTTATCACTATCCTCTTCCAATCTTTCCTGCCAATTATAGTTAGGAATTGAAACGCCACAAGAGGAGCACTCTGCTTTAACGTTCCAAAAATGTAATTTTTTGCCGCAATTAGGACAGGTACTTGCCATAAATGTGTACCCCTTTCAAAGTTACTTACTTAAACTATTTTATATTGATTAGCACTAATTGTCAATAATTAATTGAAAATACAAATAAATTATTTCTAATTTCTTTAAATATTTATACCAATTAATAGAAAAAAGTATTGATTTAGAATGTATGATATGTTAGTATAGTAGTGTTATATTTTCAAAGACTTTGTGTCTTAAGAAATGAGGGAATAATTTGGCAGAAGAAACACTTGCAGACGAATTAACGCAGGAGGAAATGGATGAGCTTGACAAGCTTGCCTATACCCACAAGCGTTACCTAACACCAAAAGAAATTGCAGCATATGTGCTTGTAAATTTCGGTCAAAAGAATTTATCACAGTTTGTTGATGCGTTTAAAGAATTCTTTATGATACAATTCTTAAAGCTTAATTCAACCGCATACGCAAACATCAATCTCTTTGCTTCAATATATGATGCGGTAGACGATACTATTTCAGGCTTAATTATCGACAGAACACGTACACGTTGGGGCAGAATCAGACCTTTCTTTATTATACCGCTTCCGTTATGGCTTGTCGGCGGTGCAATGATGTTTACGGCTCCCAATATAAGTGCTACAAGCAAAATAGTTTGGGCTGCTATTGCAATTGTTATTTACGGCTTAGGTATGAGTTACTTCGGCGCTTGGAATCTTATGATTTATAATATTACCCCTAATACAGACGAACGTAACGATCTTATCACTATAACGAAATTTTTTGAACTTTTCGGCACATGGCTTCCGTCACTCGTTCCTGTTCTTGTAACTCTTTTACCAAAAATAAATAAGAGTATTACAATGGAAGGCGTTTATTCGGGATTTGCTTACTTTATGCTTATCCTTGCTGCTGTCTTTGCAGTATTCGGCTTCTTTAATATGAGGGAACGTGTTCCTCTTATGAGCCGTGAGGAAATCAAGGAAACATCAGTTCTCGAATCACTTAAGAATATTATTACTAACAGACCTCTTTTGGCTGTTATTCTTGCTAATTTCTTCAACTCTTTCAAGTCAGTCGGAGGTTCATCGGAATCGTACTTCTGGCTTAACAACACCGGTTCATTGCTTAACCAAACCATTTGCGGCTTGTTTACAGGTATTCCAAACTACATTATGGTTCCTATTGCAGCTAAAATGGTAAAAAAATGGGGCGCAAGAGCTACATCAATAATTGCGGGTTTATTTGGTTTCTTTGCGTATATGACCCTTTTCTTTGTAGGTTTCCACCCGTTTGGTCAAACTTTTAAAGACCATTACATATTTAACCTTATTTGGGTTATCTTCGGTCTTACCATTTGCGGTCTTCCTAATAAAATACTTAATGTAAGCGGTCAAATTGTTACAGCCGAAGCACTTGATTATATGGAATGGAAGCACGGCCTCAGAAACGAAGCTCTTGTTACTACAGTTCAGGGCTATTTCGGCAAACTCGCTACCTCAGTAACCGGTTGGCTTTCGGGTATGGTGCTTACTTGGATTAATTATGTTCCTCTTACAGACTCACTTGGTAACGCTGTTCCTCAAACCGACCCAACTATGCTTAACGGTATTTGGGCAGTATTCTGTATCCTCCCTGCTCTTGCGAGAGGACTTTACGGTGTTTCGTTTATTATTTATCCTATCCACGGTGATCTTCAGCAACAAATGATTGTTGAGCTTGCTGAAAAACGTGCACAAAGACTTGCAGAACAAGAAGCAAAAGACCATCAGGCTTAAATTATAATAAGTAATTAAAATAAAACTAATAAAGGCGAAGGAATTTCCTTCGCCTTTTCTTATGTTCTTTTTATACATCATTTCGCTTTGCGCCAAGTATTTGGTGAGAATAAAACAATTATCGGGAATAGTTCAAGCCTTCCCGCAAGCATATCAATTATCAATACTATTTTTGAGCCCATACTTAAGAAATCAAAATTCTTTGTAGGGCCGAGAAGTTCGAGTCCGGGTCCTATATTATTAAAGCAAGCAACAACACCGGAAAAACAGGTTGTAATACTATATCCTTCAATTGATAACAAAAGTGTTGATATAACAGTGATTGAAACGTAAATTATAAGATAAACATTAACGCCTCTAATTACCTTATCATCAACCACACGCTTATTCATTCTAACCTTAATAATCGTGTTAGGTCGAGTTGAAAGTCTTAAATCTCTGAATATCTGCTTAGTATAAAGAACAACCCTTGAGACCTTAATACCTCCGCCCGTAGAGCCTGCAGAACAACCTATGCACATAGCCAACAAAAGAATAATTTTAGGAAACGTCGGCCACAAATCAAAATCGGCTGTACCGAAACCTGTTGTGCTCATACAAGTATTAACGGCAAAAAATGAATCACGAATTGCATCTGAAATATGAGGATAAGTTCCCATAATATTAAGAGTAATAAGGGCAACAAATGTTACATTTATAATTACATATGTTCTGAATTCCTCGTCCATAAAAGCTTCTTTATATCGCTTTGTTAAAAGAAAATAATAAAGATTAAAATTAACGCCAAACAGAAACATAAAGATTATGCAAACCCATTCAACAAATTTGCTGTTATAGCCTAAAATGGAACTATTCAAAACGCTGAAGCCGCCTGTGCCCGCAGTTGCAAATGAGGTTACCACGCTGTCAAAAAGTCTTAAGTTATCACCCGTTATTCTGCTTCCGAAAAACAAAACAATAATTTCGATAACAGTCATTACGGAATAAATAATATAAAGTGATCGTGCACTTTCGGATATTTTCGGCGTAACCTTTCCTGCCGTAGGACCCGGAACCTCAGCTTTCATAACATACATCGAGTTACTGTTCGACTTAGGTACAACCGCAATAAGAAAACAAAGTATACCCATACCGCCAATCCAATGAGTAAAACTGCGCCAAAACAGAATTGACTTAGGTATAGATTCAATTTTATTAAGAATTGTTGCACCTGTTGTTGTAAAACCTGATGTTGTTTCAAAAAATGCATTTACGAAATTTGGAATTGTGCCGCTGATAATAAAAGGTAATGAGCCAAAAAGCGATACAAGTATCCAACCAACACCACAAATAACCAAACCCTCACGAGCATATATTTTGACAGATGACGGCTTAAAGCATTTTAAAATCATTCCAAGCAAAAACAATAAAGCTATCGGAATGATAAATGAAATATATTTAGCCTCTTTAAAACCCTGCATATTATAATAAAACGAAACAAACAACGGCAGAAGCATTAAAAGAGCCAATATATTCATAATTTTACCGAGTACATAAAAAACAGACCTATAATTCATACCTGCTCCTTAAGATAAAATATCGTTTAAACTATAAATTTTTGTATCTTTGGAAACAATAATTACCCTATCGTGCTCCTTAATAACGTCAGAACCTGTTGGGAATATTGTTTTATTTTTGCGCTGAATTGCTGCAATAAGTATATCTTTTTTAATTCTTAATGAGGATATAGGCTTATTAAGAAAACTAATACCCTCGCCTGCAACAAATTCAATTGCTTCAATCTTACCGTCAACAAGTTTGTAAAGCGTTTTCATATTAGACGAGCTTACACTTGAACGTGCACGTACATATTGAGTAATAATATCACTTGTTATTTCAGAAATATTTACATACGATTCCATTCCCATTTTAGTAAGCATACGACTTAAGTTTTGATTATTTATTTTAGTTATATTTTTTTTAACCCCGATGCTTTCGCTATACATTGATACAAGGAAATTTACTTCGTCAGTATCTGTCAAGGTAACAACAGCGTCAACCTTGTCGATGCCCTCCTCTGCAAGAAGTGAATAGTCGCTTGCATCGCCGTTAATTACCGTAGCTTTAGGGCAATGCTCATAAAGCTTGTCACAATTTCTTTTATTTTTCTCAATAACAACAACATCCTTGCCTGATGCAGTAAGCATATTTGTAAGATAAATTGAAATTCTTGAGCCGCCTATAAGCATTATACTTTTTACATTAGTTGATTTTTTCGAAATTAGTTCTTTTACAATCTTACCCAAATCGTGGTGTGAACCTGTTATATGTAAAATATCACCGGGAATAATAATAAAATCTCCGTTTGGAATAAATACATCGTCGCCACGGCAAACAGCACAAATGATAAACGAATTAATATATTTATTGGGAATTTCACTGATTTTTTTATTTGCCAGCATACTTTTCTCGGAAACCTTGAGACCAGCCATATGAATTCTTCCGTGAGAAAACGATTCAACAGTGGAAGCAGAAGGAAATTGCAATATTCTGAATATTTCAAGTGCAGCTGCAAAATCCGGATTAATCATCATAGAAATACCGAGTTCATCACGCATGAAGTTCATTTGCGATGAATACTCAGGATTTCTTACACGTGCGATAGTATGTTTGGCACCCATCTTTTTTGCAATAAGGCAAGATAGAATATTATTCTCATCCGAAGGGGTTGTGCAGATAAGAAGATCACAGTTTTTCATATCAGCTTCATCAAGCACATCATAATGCGTTGCACTACCGCTTATACCCTGAACGTCAAGCATTTCTACGAGTTTTCCAACTCTATCCTCGTTTATATCAATAATAGTGATATCGTGATTTTCAGCTGTTAAGGTTTTAGCAAGCATAACACCGAGTTTGCCTGCACCGATAATGGTAATTTTCATCAATTTTCCTCCAAAAAAGAATTAAGTTTTTGAAAATTGCGAGTTATATAAATTATAATAAAAACCTTTTTGAGCATAAAGAGATGCATGTGTCCCCTGCTCAATAATATTGCCATCATTCATAACTAAAATCAAATCAGCATTTTGAATTGTTGAAAGACGGTGAGCAACAATAAATGTTGTTCTGTTTTTCATAAGTGTATTAAAAGCCTTTTGAATTTTTATTTCTGTTCTTGTATCAATTGATGAGGTCGCCTCGTCAAGAATAAGCATCGGAGGAGGGCAAAGCATTAATCGAGTAATACAAAGAAGCTGCTTTTGACCCTGTGAAAGAGAACCGCCGTCCTCCCCTATTTTCGTTTTGTATCCGTTAGGTAAACGTTTAATAAACGAATGAGCATGTGCTTTTTTAGCGGCTTCAATAATTTCATCATCAGTTGCGTCTGTCTTACCTAAGCGAATATTATCGGCAATAGTTCCGCTTTTAAGCCAAGTATCTTGAAGTACCATACCGAAATTTTGCCTGAGCGACTGACGTGTAACGTCCTGCGTATTCACTTCGTCAACTAAAATTGCTCCATTATTTGGATCATAAAATCTCATTAAAAGATTAATAAGCGTTGTTTTTCCGCAACCCGTCGGACCGACTATGGCAACAGTTTTGCCCGGTTCAACATTTATATTAACGTTCTTTAAAAGTTCTCTGTCGGGATTATATGAAAAATACAAATTATTAATTTCTACACTGCCTTTAACATTTTCAAGTTCTGTCGCATCAGCTTTGTCAGGCAATTCAGGTGCTTCTTCAATTAATTCAAACACACGAGCAGCACAAGCTATTGCGTTTTGAAGTTCCGTAACAACCGAACTGATTTCGTTAAAAGGTTTTGTGTATTGGTTGGCATATGATAAAAAACAAGAAAGAATACCAACTGTAATATTACCTTTTACAGCCATAATTGCGCCAAAAAGAGCAACTGCGGCATAAACGATACTGTTGACAAATCTTGTTGCAGGATTTGTTATAGATGAAAAGAAAGTAGCTTTAAGCGAATATTTCGCAAGATCATCATTAATCTTATCAAATCTTGCTTTGTTTTCTTCATTCATAGAGTAGGCTTCTGCAACCTTTTGGTTTGAAATCATTTCATCAATAAAAGAAGTCTGCTCGCCACGAGTTTTTGATTGAAGTGAAAACATATTAAATGTCTTTTTAGCAATAAACCTTGCAATAAAAAATGAAAGCGGAGTAACAACTACAACAACAATTGTTATAAATACATTTACGCTAAGCATAAATGCAAGAGTTCCTATAATTGTAATAACACCGGTAAAAAATTGAGTGAATCCCATCAAAAGACCGTCTGAAAGTTGGTCAACATCTGTAATAACTCGGCTGACAATATCCCCTTTTGAATGAGTATCAATATATGAAAAAGGTAAAATTTCAATCTTTTCAAATGCTTTTTTTCTTAAATCCCTTGACACATTATATGTGATTTTATTGTTGCAAACATTCATAAGCCATTGAATAAGGGCAGTTGATACAACAATAACCGCAACCTTGATGAGAATTGATTTCATATTAACGAAATCAACATTTCCCTTGCCGATAATGCAATCAATTGCCTTACCGACTAAAATAGGAGCATATAGTGTAAGACCGACTGTAACAGCAGCAAAAAACATTGATAAAATTAAAAAATATTTATATTTTCCGATATAGGAGAAAACTTTTTTTAAAGTACCTTTGTTTTTCTTTTTGTCAACCATTAAGCTTCCTCCTTTCCGAATTGAGATACATAAATTTCCTTGTATACCTCACAGAAATTAAGAAGTTCTTTATGCGTACCGATTCCCACACATTTGCCGTCATCAAGCACGATAATCTTGTCAGCACTCATAACAGATGAGGCTCTTTGCGAAACAATGAAAACGGTTGGGTTATAATCAAGAGAATAAATTGCATCTCTCATTCTTGCCTCTGTTGCAAAATCAAGCGCAGAAGAAGAGTCATCAAGAATAAGAATTTCCGGCTTTCTTACAAGAGCACGTGCTACTGATAAACGCTGCTTTTGACCGCCTGAAAGATTAGCACCGCCCTGTGCAATAAAGAAATCAAGACCGCCTTTTTCCTGAATAGTATCATATACCTGAGCAAGCTTCAACGCTTCGATAATATCGTTATCACTTGCGTTTTTCTTTCCCCATTTCATATTGTCACGAACAGTGCCTTTAAAAAGAACTGCTTTTTGCTGAACAAAGCCGATTTTATTCCTAAGCTCGTCATCATCAAGCGATTTAACGTCACAACCGTTCACATAAACTGTTCCCCTGCTTGCATCGTAAAAATGAGGAACAAGAGAAACGAGGCTTGATTTTCCCGAACCTGTACCGCCTATAACTCCGATTACATCGCCTTTATTTGCTGTAAAGTTGATATCAGTAAGCGACATATCGCCGGCATTACGGTATTTTAGTGAAACATTTTTAAATTCAATATACGAATCGGAATTCGCTTTGTTATCGTTATGTTCAAGCGTGCTTTCCTGTTCAAAAACGCTTTTAATTCTATCGGCACAAGCAAGCGCTTTAGTAATCGTTACAAGAAGATTTGCAAGTTTGATTAGTTCAACGAGAATTTGACTCATATAGTTGTAGAGAGCAACAACCTGACCTTGCGTTAAATCGCCGATATCTACCTTGATGCCGCCGCTGTAAACAAGAACAACTATTGCAATGTTAATAATCACATAAGTAATGGGATTTAAAAGAGAAGAAATTTTGCCGACTTTCTTTTGCATATTTGATAATGCACGATTGCGCCTGTTAAATTCTGCAATTTCGTTAGCTTCGTCGGTAAAAGCACGAATTACTCTTGCACCTTCATAATTTTCTCTTGTAATAAGCGTTACACTGTCAAGATTTGATTGAACTTTTTTATATCCCGGTGTGGTATATGCCATTATCAAAAAAATGACAATTGACAGCAAAACGATTGCGGCAAGAAAAATCAGTGCACATTTTGCATCAATAAAAAATGCCATAACCATAGCCCCGAAAACAATGAATGGCGAACGAAGTAAAAGACGTAACACAAGATTAACACCGTTTTGAACAGTATTAGTATCATTTGTCATACGAGTTATAAGTGAGGACGTACCGAGATTGTCGAGTTCATTAAATGAAAGCGTTTGAATTTTTTGATAAAGAGCCGAGCGAAGTCCCCTGCCAAAGCCCGTGGCTGCCTTAGCTGCAAAATATTGCGCAGTAATAGCGGCAACCATACCCACGATTGCGAGCAAAACGAGTATACCGCACCTTGAAAGAATATAAGTCTTGTTGCCGTTTGCAATACCCTTATCGATGATTGCGGCAATAACAAGAGGAACAATAAGTTCAAAGGAAGCCTCCAAAAGCTTAAAAAGCGGAGCACAAAACGATTCTTTAACATATCCTTTGAGATAAACTAATAACGATTTCAAATTAAATCTCCATTCAACATAACTTACTAATTTATATATTATAATACTTACTAATATAATGTCAACTAATTATAAAAAAATTGTTTATATACTTTACATTGATTAATCAAAGGTGTATAGTATAAAAAAATAACTTAAGAGGTAGTTAATATGAATAAAAAACCTGTAACAGCTATTATCGTCGGCGCAGGTCACAGAGCAATGGTTTACAGTAAGCTTGCACTTACAAATCCTGAGCTTTTGAAAATTGTCGGCGTTGCTGACCCTAACCCTATAAGAAGAAAGCAGTGTATGGAAAAGTTTGGCTTTTCTGAAGATATGTGCTTTGAAAATGCGGACGAACTTGCCAAAAAAGGTAAGCTTGCAGATACAATTATTAACGGTACTATGGACGAACAACATATTGAAACTGCCGTTCCGCTTCTTAATTGCGGATATGATATGCTTCTTGAAAAGCCTTTTGCAGTTAATGAGGAGGAAATGAGAGAGCTTGTTGACTGTGCAAAGAAAAATAACTCTAAGGTTATGATTTGCCATGTGCTTAGATATACTCCTTTTTATTATGGAATTAAAAAAAGAATTGTTGACGGCGAAATCGGAGATATAATTAATATTCAAACTAATGAGCACGTTTCTTATCATCACCTTTCAACGTCTTATGTGAGAGGTAAATGGGCAAATTCGGACAAGTGCCATACAAGTATGCTTCTTGCTAAATGTTGCCACGACCTTGATATTATTATGTGGATGATGGCTGAAACAAAGCCTACTCAAATTTCATCATTTGGCAGTAAATATCAGTTTAAGCCGGAGAATGCACCTAAGGGCGCAGGTACAATTTGTATGAAGGACTGCCCTCTTGTTGACACTTGCGTTTATTCAACTAAGAGATTATACATTGACCACCCGGACAGATGGGCTTTCTACGTTTGGGATGCACTTGAAGGAATTGAAAATCCGACTATTGAGGATAAAATTAAGCTTATGAAAAGCGACAGCCCATACGCAAGATGTATGTATAAGTGCGACAATAATGTTGTTGACCACCAAAGCGTACTTATCAATTTTGCAAGCGGTGCAACTGCTACTCATAATATGGTAGGCGGTTCAAGCGAGCCGAGAAGAAATATTCATATTATCGGTACAAAGGGCGAAATTTTCGGTAACTTTGAGGAATCTAAGTTTTATGTTTCAAAAATTGACCCGTCCCCTGACGCTCATAACGGCGAATGCAGGATTGAAGAGGTTGACCTTAATGTAAACGGCGATATGGTTGGCGCTTACGGCGGCCACGGTGGCGGCGACGAAAGACTTGCAGAGGATTTTGTTAAATTTATTCAGGGTGAAAAACCAAGCCTTGCCTGCACCTCGATTTTTGACAGCGTTGCAGGTCACCTTGCAGTTTATCTTGCAGATGAATCAAGAGAACACGGCGGACAGCCTCAAAAGGTTGAATTTTAATAATATAATTTGACTTATCAATCGCCCGATTTAGGCGACCAATGGTCGCCCCTACGGTGTAAAAAAAATAGACAAAATGCAAAAAGAGAAATGACGAAGTCATTTCTCTTTTTTTACGTAAAATCAATTAAAAGCAAAAAGAAAAAGCAGGAGAAAATCTCCTGCTTTTTTAAAATTAGAAATCAATTATATCGCCGTCGCCGCCATTATCTAGAGTAACGGAAGTTGTCATAATTGACTCAATTGAGAATTGCCTACAAATTCTGTTGTAAAAGGAATATAATTTTTCAAGCACCAGCTTTGAGCAAAGCTTACTGAGGAGCAAACACATTCAAAATCGGATTTAACAAGCATTTTTGAATTCAAACCGAAAGCGTAATCGCCTATTGAAGTTACATTATCGGAAATTTCAAGTTTATTAAGGTTATCGTTGCCTGCGAAAGCAGAATTACCTATTGAAACAACAGTATCGGGAATTTGAACATCAAGCAAATTATCCATTCTTGAAAATGCCAAATCACTTATTTTAGTAACTCCGTTATGAATTACAATATGCTTAATTGATGATTTATAAGAAAACCAAGGGTTTTTAGAAAAGTCAGCCTCAGTTCTGTCAATCATAATATCGTCGCTGAAAATTTCAAGAGTATCCGTATCGCTTGTATATTTATATGTACCGTTAATATCGGTATCATCGCCAAAAGCTATCAGTGAAAAAACGGAAAGGCAAACGACAAGTGCAAGAAAAGGACAAAGAATTTTAATCAACTTGTTTTTCACAACTTTTTCCCCTTATACATATTATATATAGTTTTAGCCTTATCACGTACCATTTTAGCAAGCTTTTTAGGCGAAGTGACCTCTACGCCGTCGCCGTACTGCATAAGCCAAGAGATGAAGCCGTCAGACATGGTAGCGGTAACGGTAGTTTCAAAATGATTGCCGTCAACAGCGGTAAGCGGAATATTTTTGCCAAAGCGGTCAAGCATTTCCTCCTGCAATTGAATATTACATTTAAGCGTAACATTACATTCGTCGCCCGAAAACATATTAAAACGTTTTGACGCATAATCGTGTTCGTCAAACTTATCTTTATAAGGGCTTACTTCGCTGAAATGACGTGACGGCTCGTCGAGAACTTCAAGCTTTTTCATTCTGTCAATACGAAGATTCATAAGATTATCGTATTTTTGATTATTGCAGACAAGGTAATAATGGTCGTCCTTCCAAATAAGAGCATACGGAGAGACGGTAAACGTTTTTTCAGTATGTTTTTTACGGTTTTGCACGTCAACGCTACGCCTGCGATAAACGAATTTAACCTTTTTTTCATCAGCAATTGCGTTATTAAGGCGGTCGATAATAATATAAATTTCTTCATTATCGCATTTAGCGCAAGAAGTATCAACATAGACTTGACTTTTCATTGTCTTTGCCTGTTCGACAGACACAAGTGTTTCAAGCTTTTCAATAAGCGATGCCGTTTTTTTAGGAGTGATAAAGCCAGCACTTGAAACGGCGTCGATAAGAAGCATTACTTCAGGAATTTCAAAAGTCCTTGAAGCCATAAAAAAACCACGTTTTGGACTTGTTACGGTAATAATATCACAGCCGATATCATTAAGAGCGGCAATATCGGCATAAATAGATTTTCGTTCGCATTTAACTCCTTTTTCCTCAAGCATTGAAATTAAATCCGTAGTTGACAAAGGGTGCTCTTCATCGCTGTATTTTTCGAGAATATTATAAATCAGCAAGGTTTTAAGCTTAGAATATTGCATAATGTTATCCCCTATTATTTAATCAACAACATTATACTACATATTATCAATTTTTTCAACAATAGTCCTAAAAACAGGACAGCAATCGCCGGCACCGCTTTTGCCGCCCTCACGCATAACAACTATTGAATATTTAGGATTCTCATAAGGGTAAAAGCCGACAAACCAAGTATTGAGCTGTTCTTTACCGTCAACATAAATTCCGCTTTGAGCCGTTGCGGTTTTGCCCGCCGTTTGAGATTTATATTGAGCGTTAAAGCCTGTACCGTTTTCAACAACATTTTTCATATAATTCCTGAGAACAGCGCAGGTTTTAGAAGAAATAACTTGATTTGAAGGAAAATTTTTAATATTCAAAGTCGGTGAGTTATAATATCCGCCGTTTGATATAGCCGCCACAACGCTTGCGAAATGGACCGGAGTGTCGGTAAGTTTACCTTGACCGAAACCCAAAAGCGCAAGTTGACCGTCGGATTTAAGTTCCTCTACGGTAGGAAAAGAGGCACCGGATACAGGAAAGGTATTATCATAAAGATTAAAAGAATCGCCGAAACCGAGGGATTTAGCAAAATTATAAAGCTTATCTTTCCCTATTTTTAAAGCAAGATTTACGAAATAACAATTGCAGGAATTTGCAAGTGCCTGTTTAATATGCTGTTTGCCGTGTTTATGTTTATTTTGGCAGTGAAATGTTATATCGCCGACTTTGATTTTACTTTTGCACGTATAGGATGGATTTATATTATTTTCAAGTGCACAAGCGGCAACAACAAGTTTAAAAATTGAGCCAACAGCATAAGATGAAATGGAGCGGTTAAGATAATCGCCGCCGAGACTGACTGCGCCTAAAATTTGAGAAGTTTTTGTATCAAGCACAACAACGCTTCCCTTATCAAGTGATTTTGCACTTTCTTCTGCAATTTTTTGAATATTTTCATCAATTGATATTTTAATTCCGTCAGTGGAATTATAGTTTTTATTAATCAATCTGCCGTTATCGCCGTCAAGCACTCTGCCGAGAGCATCAACATTATAATTTACCGACAAGGTGCCGATTTTTTTATCCGTATATTTTTCAAGGCCTGCACAGGATTTATCTAAAAAATGGCGGCAAAGCATATTTTCATCGTTTTCTTTAACTGTTTCAACAAGGCGAATATATTTTGTTTTAGAATATTTTTGAACAGGCATAATAACAGGATATCCCTTTTTCAACTCATCGGTAATTACTTTAATTTGTTCATTTGAATAAAGGAGTTTCAGTTCGCTCATTGCCTTTTCATTTGGTTTAATTACAGCATAAACGCATTTTGAATTGTTATTTAGCAGTTCACCGTTTCGTGAATAAATATTAGTAAAAAGAGTTGAAATATCAATAGTAATGCTATTGTATGAATTATCAACTTTATAAGAATTACTGAAATTAATATAGCCGCATCTACCGAGTGCCACGCTGAGAAGTATCGCAAATGCAACTCCCAAGGAAATAACTCTTTTTCGCATAAAAATACCCCCTGTGTAAAGTTTTCACAAGGGGGTTAAATTTTATTCAGTTCTTTGACGTCGGAATATGGCATCCGACGATACAGGTTTATCACATTTAAATGAATAGGTATCTGTAGCCTTATTTGCAACATCGACCTTTTCGTCATCATCGAGATTATACAAATCCTCAACAACTAATTTATAAGGCTTTTTACCCGGCTCAACAACCTCAAGTTCATCACCCTCGAAAAATCTGTTGCGCTGACTTACAATAAGCCTGCCGTTTGAATAATCTCTAAAAAGAGCACATACGTCCCAATTTCTGATATATCCTCCCGTATCTGTAACCTGACCGTTTTCAATCGGGCCGAAATTAAATCCCGTTGTATATTCACGATGGCTCATTTTTTCCATTTCGTCAAGAATCCACTGAGACGGCTTGAAATCATCGGTAGGATTTTTAAGATATTCATCAATAGCGTTGCGATAAGCGTAAGTTACAATTGCCGTATAATACTCGCTTTTTGCCCTTCCCTCGATTTTAAACGAATCAACGCCTGCATCAACAAGTTCGGGAATATGCTCAATCATACAAAGGTCTCGAGAATTAAAGATATATGTGCCGTTCTTTTCCTCATTAATCGGGAAATATTGACCCGGACGAGTTTCCTCAACAAGATGATATTTCCATCGGCAAGGCTGAGCGCAATCGCCACGGTTAGCATCTCTGTGAGTCATATAATCAGACAAAATGCATCTGCCTGAAAAACTCATACACATAGCGCCGTGAACAAATACCTCGATTTCTAAATCATTTGGAGTTTTATCACGAATTGTTTTAATTTCATCAAGCGAAAGTTCACGAGCGGTAACAATTCTGCTTGCACCCATTTCATAAAGAGTATTAGCCGTTTGATAATTAACAATTCCAACCTGAGTTGACATATGAATATCAACATTTGGAGCATATTTTTTAGCCAACGCCATTACGCCGATATCAGCAATAATAAATGCGTCAATACCGATATCCTGAGCATATTTCAAAAATTCAGGAAGCTTCTCGATTTCCTCATTTCTCGGCAAGGTATTGCAGGTTAAATAAACTTTTTTACCAAGTGAGTGAGCAAGTTCAACAGCTTTTTTTAATTCATCTGCACTAAAATTTGACGGATTTGTGCGCATACCAAACATTTCACCTGCAAGGTATACAGCATCAGCGCCAAATTTAAGTGCAAGTTTTAATCTTTCAAAATCACCGCAAGGTGAAAGTAATTCAATATTTCTCATTAGTTCACATTAAGATAAGGCGCATAGGTTGCTGCCTTTTGTTTAAATTCAGAATAAGTTTTTGCCGTATACATATTGCCCTTAGTATCGTGGAAGAAATAGTAATAATCTACATTTGCAGGATAAAGAGCTGCTACTATTGCATCAATTCCCGGATTGCAAATCGGGCTTGGCGGTAAACCTACAACGGTTGATGAGCCTGTGGTGCTATAGTATGTTTTATAATAATCAGCAGTATGCGCAGAAGTTGACGTAAGTGCAGGAGCAACTTTATTAGTAATATAATCCCCTGTTGAATCAACACCCAAAAGCGGGAAATTAGCCTGGTCCTTTAAACGATTATGAATAACGGCAGAAATGGTTTTCATTTGTTCCTTATTACCTGCCTCGCACTGAATAATCGAAGCAATTTTCATAATATCGTTCATAGAATATCCAAGTTCCTCTGCACGTGTTCTGTATTTTTCTTTAATCTTGGTATCCCCGTTTGCAAGGAATTTTTTGATAACAGAGTTTGCAGTTTCACCAACATAAAATTCATACGTATCAGGGAAAAGATAGCCTTCAAGCCTATACGGAACCTGCTCGCTCGCCTTTAAATCTGATACAAGAGAATACGAAAAATCAGCTGACTGAATAACCGAAAGCAAAGCAGTCTTATCACAAACCTCGTTATCTGCTAATTTTTGAACAATTTCAGGAACGGTTGTACCTTCAGGAAACATAAGGCTTACTGTTTCGGCAGTAGCATTATTACCCTGAAAAGCAACAAGCATACCCTCAACGCCCATTTTTCCGTTAAGATAATAAATTCCGGCATCGTATTTATAGTCTTTATTATAATATCCGTTTTTAATATTAGGACCGACATTACGCTCTCTGTATTTAGCAAAAAGCTTGCAGAAATTTTTGCATTTAATTAAACCGTTGTCAGAAAGAACATCAATTGCATCATCAACATTATCGATTGATTTATCAAGGTTGACAGTAACAGTTGAAGTCGTTTTTGTGATACCAAACACATCATTCATACAAAGAATCGCATAAACTGAAATTAGCATAGAAAGCGCAATAACAACAATAAAAAAGACATACGTCGAGGTTACACCTTTACCTTTTTTTACCGGAACACGCTTTTTAGGGATATCGTTTCCGTTATTTTGAACAGTATGGGCGATATTTTCACGTCTGTTTATATCTGCCTTTTGTGTTTTAACATTAGTAAAATAGACATCGTTATTTTCGCTTGCCGTATTAACAGGATTTATGCCTGTTTCGTTAAGCTTAAATTCATTATTATCCATTTTTACCTCCTTGTGCGGTAGAAAATACACCGCTTTGAGTAACTATATAGTCAACAGGAATATCAAAACTGTCAACACAAAGTTTTTGAGTTATACATTCATCATAGGAAATACCGATTGATATTCCGTCAAAATTACATAAAAATCTGTCGTAGTATCCCTTGCCGTAGCCAAGGCGATATCCCGATTTATCAAATGCAATCGCAGGAACAATACAGATTGCATCGGTATAATCGTCAACCAAAGTGCAAAAATTAACATCAGGCTCACGAACACCGAAAGCACCGATTTTAACATCGTCAAGTGACCTTATGTAATAATATTGCATTTTACCGTTATTGTCAATACAAACAGGCAACGCTACTTTTTTACCGTAATCGAGTGAAGCTTTAATTGATAAATCCAAATTAACCTCATCATCAAGTGCGGCATAAAAAAGAACCGTGTCACAGATTTTATAACACTCCATATTGCAAAGAAATTCGTTAATCAATTTGTCCTTGCTTCTTTTTTCTAAAATATTTTTGCGTGCTTGTTTATATTTTTTGCGGAATTCATTTTTTATTGACATTGGATAGTTTCCCTGATTTTATTTGAAAGTTCACTGCCGCCGAGCGCCTTGACAATTTCAAGACCGAAATCAACGGCAACACCTGCACCACGTGCGGTAATGAAATTGCCATCTGAAACAACATATTTTTCAGAAATAATTGCGCCGCATAAATCTTCCTCAAATCCCGGAAAACATATCGCATTCCTGCCCTTCAATAAACCCTTATGACCGAGAATTGAAGGTGCGGCACAAATAGCGCAAACATATTTTTTGTTTTCAACGCAGTAATCAATTGAAGATTGAACAACACTGTTTGCTTCAAGATTTAAAGTACCCGGCATACCGCCCGGTAAAACAATTGCATCTGCATTACTAATATTTAATTCATCAATTGTAATATCAGCAACAACTTCAATATTATGTGATGATTTAACAGTTTTACCTGTTACTCCGACAGTTTCGTTATCAATCTTTGCTCGCCTTAGCATATCAACAACGGCAAGCGCTTCGATAGTTTCAAAGCCATCTGCTAAAAATACGTAAACCATTATTAAATCTCCATTTTTTTATAAATTGATAAAAGCGGCTTCGTAAGTTCATAGCCTTCAAAAAGGTATTCTTTTATATCGTCGCTTTCATTAAAAACAATATTTTTAATTTCACTCCTACCCTTAAAACCACGCTTATCATAATAAGTAACAAGCTTATCATTTGCGGGAATTAATGACAGCAAATCATATTTTCTTTTGCAAAAGGATAAAAGATTGGTCATCTGACCGTTTTTCTGTTTATTTTGATACGTGCAAGCGGCATAAATATATTTTGCATTATTGCCGTTAACCTTACAATCAACAAGAAAAAGCATAGAACAAAGCTCATCGTCCTCAAAGAAGCCCAAACATTTTTTATGCTTGCAATTTTTCAAAAAGAAAACGATGTCTTCATCGCTGTCGCCAAAAGCTTCATGCCATAAGCGAATAATCAAATTTTCATCATCAAAGTATTTAATCATATTATCAGTCTTTGTAAACAGCTATGCATTTTTTAAGAAAAATTTCAGGGCAATAGGATTGCTTAGCCTTTCTGAGGCCCTCAAGTCCCAAATCCTCTTCCCTGTTTACATATTTATAATTCATCAAACAATTTTTAGTAAACTCCTGATTAATAATTGGATAGGCGCCCTGAATATCCGGCGGGGCTTTTTCAAAATGAGTTACAAATGTTTCATCGCTGATAGGCTCACCGAAAGTATAGGCAACAGCTTCACCGTCTATTCTTATGATTCCGCCGACAAATCCCAATTTGTCATAATTCTCAAACGCTTTTAAAACGGCTTCAAATTCAAAAGAAATATCGCTGTCATCAACGTGAGTGTTTATCCATTTAGCGTGAAGATTAATACAATCGTCAATATTATCTTTGTTAATCGTTTCAAAAGACCAATTAGGATTGTTTTTCTTAAAGTTTGTTATATGGTTGCGCTTGCCGTGGTATTTCTTGCCTTTAAGCGAAGCCATTTTTTCAACCTCGTAAATATAATCTCCATAGCCTTCATCATATAGAAATTGAAAAGCATCGGGAAAATTTTCGTTTAGCATCTCAACATAAGCTTCGGTAACACCGTAAAAGCGTGGCATAATATCATTAGCCTTAGCATATTTGATAACTTCCTCAACGGCTTCTTTAAAATCACCTTTTCCGACAGGGATGCCAAAATTAGTTTCCTTGCCCATACCCCAACTACAAATAAAAAAGTCTTTAAACCTACAAATCTTGGTGCTGTACTCGGTGCTCCACACAAACATATTGCCAAATGTGTAATCGCAATTCATTGTTTTTAAATGCTTAAAGCATTGGTCAACCCATGCCTTATCCTCAATTTGTGGTGTTTTAAACTCTAACATTTTATTTTTCCTTCAATTCTTTTTTTACAAAATCAAGAATAGTATTATGTATTTCTTCAATAGGAAGCGGTTTCTCGCCGTCAGAACAAGGTATAACCGCCCAGCCTTGCTTAGAAGCGGTATAAAGTGCTGATTTTCTGCATTTATTAAGAAAATCAACATTAGCCTCGTGAACGTCTTTTTTACTTTCATCACCGTCATAGCGAGCAGTCATAAGCCTTTGTGACACTTCAACGGGCATATCGAGAAAAATTACCAAATCAGGCTTAGGAATACCTATTTTGTTATATTCAAAATCAGCCGACCAATCAAGATATTCATCCCATTTAGATTCATCAATCTTTTCCATTTGATAAATTGAATTAGAAGTGGCATATCTGTCAGCTAAAATCAATGTTCCGTTATTATAATCGTTGCCCCAATCAAGCTTATAAGACGCAAACCTGTCAACTGCATAAAAAGCACCGGCAGCGTAAGCATTTACATCAGCGGCATCTTTGCCAAATTCACCGGCGAGATACATTTTAACAAGCGTGCTCGACTTACTGTCATAATCCGGAAGCTTGATTTTTTTAAAATTAATTGAATTTTTTTCAAAATATTCTTCAAGTAATTGCGTTTGCGTTGATTTGCCGCACCCGTCAAGACCTTCAATAATTATAAGCTTTCCCATTATTTCTTTTTTACCTTTTTCTTATTGCCGTTTTCGTCAACTATATATGTATTTTCAAGTTGACCTACAAGGCTTGCTCTGACTGAAGCGATATACTCCTGCCTGAGCTTTGATTGTTCTTCCTTTTCTTCATCGGTAAGACCGACCGCCTGCTGCTTATGAGCAAGTGCATTTATTCTGTCAATTTTTTCTTCTGTCATAATCAGTCTAAAAAGTCCTTTAATTTTTTACTTCTGCTCGGATGGCGAAGTTTTCTGAGAGCTTTCGCCTCAATCTGTCTGATTCTCTCACGTGTAACATTAAACACCTTGCCTACTTCTTCAAGTGTTTTCGGATTTCCGTCATCAAGGCCAAATCTCAGTGAAAGAACTTTTGCCTCTCTCGGAGTAAGCGTTTTTAAAACATCTGCAAGTTGCTCTTTAAGAAGGCTCATTGAAGCCGCATCGGCAGGTGCAAGTGCATCGTCGTCAGGAATAAAATCACCAAGATGTGAATCTTCCTCCTCGCCGATTGGTGTTTCAAGTGATACAGGCTCCTGCGCTACTCTTAAAATTTCTCTTACCTTATCAACAGGCATTTCAAGAAATTCTGCAATTTCGTCAGGTGTGGCTTCTCTGCCGTTTTGGTGGAGAAGCTGACTGTTAGCTTTTTTAACCTTATTGATAGTTTCAACCATATGAACAGGAATTCTTATAGTTCTTGCTTGGTCTGCAATAGCACGGGTGATAGCTTGCCTAATCCACCAGGTAGCATATGTTGAAAACTTAAAACCCTTTGTGTAATCAAATTTATCAACAGCCTTAATAAGACCGAGATTACCCTCTTGAATAAGGTCAAGAAACTGCATACCTCTGCCGACATACCTTTTTGCAATACTTACTACAAGGCGAAGATTGGCCTCAGCAAGTCGCTTCTTGGCCTCTTGATCATCCTCAGAAATTCTGATAGCAAGTTCAATTTCTTCCTCCGGTGTAAGAAGCGGCACACGGCCTATTTCCTTAAGATACACCTTTACAGGATCATCCATTGCGGCATTATCATTAACAGCGACAGTTTCAGCTGCATCTGTTTCCTTAGGCAAATCAACTTCAAGGCTGATTCCGTCAAGTGCCTCTGCCGAAAAATCATCAATAATGCTAATGTTTGCCGCATCAATTTGCTCATTGAGCTTTTCAAGCTCATCAACATCAAGGTCAAGGTCAACAATAAGTGTATCAATATCCTGAGTTGAGAGATGACCGACTTGCTTTCCTTTTTCGATAAGCTTTTTAAAAGCCGCACTTTTCTTATCATCGCTTGGCGATGCATTAGGTGTAAGACTCATTTCTTTCATAAATTAATATCCTCCGCTTTATGTATTCCTATATCATTTGTTTAAATGGCTAAACAAATTTCTAAACTCATCCTCACTCATATTTGATGGTGACGAGGAATTTTTTTTATTATATTCTTCTTCAATGATTTTTAAGCAATCATTAAATTCCGCCTTAGAATCATTGCTTTCACAATCGTTATTAATAAGACGTGCCAGACGTGAATATTCATTGTCGGTAAACGTGTCACCAAAAGACATCAAGTTCAACTCAAGTCCGTCGTTGATTCTGTTAAGTATAGCACTGTAAGCTTTTTTGACAAAGCCGTCAGACAGCATATTTGAATCAAAATCATTCAAAAGCTTAGAGCAATCGGGATAAACCATTAATAAAGTTAAAAGGCGATTTTCAGCCTTCGTCTGCTTGTGGGGCACTCCCGTGTCATATGCTTCTCTTGTAACATTTCTTGTGTAATCGTTAACTATTGTTTTAAAATGATTTTTAGATTCTCTTCTGTGATTGTTTTTTATCAGTGATTGAAGTTGAAGTTTAAGACTTGATTTTTCAATCGACAATTCACTCGATATACGTGTTAAATATAAATCCTGCTCAACAGGCTGAAGCGTCGCAATAATTTTAAGTGCATCACGTACAAAATCGATTTTACCTTGCGTTGTTTCAAGGTCATATTTTTCCCTGATTTCAAGAAGCGAAAATTCAGTATCATTGCTTGCGCCTTCAAGCATACCCTTAAACTTGTCACGCCCGAGCTTTTTTATAATTTCATCAGGGTCTTTTCCTCCCGTAAAACGAGGAACACGAATTTTGACATCGGTGCTCTTAAAAAGCTCCATTGCCTTGTGGACTGCCTTTTGACCGGCTTCATCGGCATCGTATGCAAGTATAACCTCCTTTGCATACCTGTTAATCAAGCGTACCTGCTCACTTGTCAGCGCCGTGCCGCATCCTGCAACAGCATTATTAAATCCGGCTTGATGCATTGAAATTACATCCATATAGCCTTCGCAAAGAATAAGCGAATCCTTACCGCTGTCTTTAGCAAAATTAAGAGCAAAAAGTTCATTTGTCTTTTTATAAACAAGCGTATCCGACGTGTTAACATATTTCGGCTTGCTGTCATCAAGGACACGTCCGCCAAAGGCAATAACATTGCCCCTAACGTCAATTATCGGAGTCATAACCCTGTTTTTAAACGTATCATAGTAATTATTATTTCTGCCGACCTTAACTACACCCGCATCAACCATTTCGCCTATACCGTAGCCTAATGACTTTAAGTGCTTCAAAAGCGAGTCCCAACTGTCAGGCGCATACCCTAAGCCGAATTTAACAATAGTTTTTGGGGTTAAACCACGATTGATAAAATAATCGTAACCGGTCTTTCCCTGCGGCGACATTAAATAAGAATGAAAAAATTTTGCCGCTTCCCTATTAATCTGCAAAATTCGTCTTCTCTTTTTTGATATACTGTCATCAAAGCCATCCTGCGGCATTTGCATACCTGCACGTTCGGCAAGGAGCTTAACGGCATCAATATAATCAAGATTTTCAATTTTTTTGATAAAGCCTATTGCATCTCCGCCTGCACCGCAACCAAAACAATAAAAAGATTGCGTATCATTATAAACGGTAAATGACGGTGTTTTTTCGTTATGAAACGGGCAAAGACCTACAGAAGTATTTCCTCTTTTTCTTAATGAAACATAAGTTGAAACAATATCTTCAATATCTGTTTTATATTTAAGTTCTTGCAGAAAACTCTCGTTAAGCGACATATTGTTCAACTCCTTTCAAAAATTAATCAGTCATACCAAAACATAGGCACAAAAAGCTTATTAAATATTTTCAATGCATAAGTATCGCTCATACCGGCAATATAATCGCAGACAGCACGTTCAAAACCGTCCTCATTTGCAATATTTATGTATTCTTCGGGCATTTCGTCAACATGATTAATAAAATAATTGTATATTTGTAAAAGCATATTGACAGCCTTTTTTTCCTCACCCTTGCACACCGGGTTGGTATATACAGCAGTAAACATAAATTCGTGCAAATCCATAAAACCTGAATAGCAGTCATCACTCATACGTATTTTATCATCGCTGTTTTTTATAACGTCAATAACCATATTGTTTATTCTCTCAGACTTCGTCATACCAAGCTGCATCCTAAGACTCAGCGGAATATCTTCCTCTGCGAGAACGCCTGCACGTTCAGCGTCGTCAATATCATGATTAATGTAAGCAATCTTGTCGGCAATCTTAATAATCTGCCCTTCAAGAGTGTATGCTTCTTCGCCCCTTGTGTGGCAAAGAATACCGTTTTTAACTTCGTCAGTAAGGTTTAAACCCTTTCCGCCCTTTTCAATCTTTTCAACAACACGAACGCTTTGTTCATAATGGCGAAAACCATTTTCAAAAACCTGATTAAGAGCACGCTCACCGGCATGGCCGAAAGGTGTATGACCTAAATCGTGACCGAGAGCAACTGCCTCTGTTAAATCTTCATTAAGCCTTAACGCTCTTGCAATAGTGCGTGCAATTTGTGCAACCTCAAGAGTGTGGGTAAGTCTTGTCCTGTAATGGTCGCCGCTCGGAGCTAAAAACACCTGCGTTTTATGCTTAAGCCGACGAAAGGCTTGGCAATGAATTATTCTGTCACGGTCACGTTGAAAGCAAGTTCTGACATTACATTCCTCTTCTTCTCTCACTCTGCCACGTGAATTAACAGCCAAGCAAGCCTTATCACAAAGAATCTTTTTCTCATTTTCTTCTGCTAAAATGCGAATTGAAGCGTCCAAAAATCTCACCCTTTCAATATTATATACGTATTATACATTAAAATCCCTTTTAATTTGCTAATAAATTTTAAACATTGACTAAAATCAAAATAAATTATATTATTATAGTGGTGATTATATGATATATTTAGTAATTTTTTTAGCAATTGTGTTATTTCTGCTCTTTTGCTACTATGAAAACAATAAAATTGACACTACATATTACAATATAAAAAGTAAGGATGCAGGCAAAAGCTTTAAAATAGCACATCTTTCCGATTTTCACTCAAAACCGTTTAAATCAATTTTAGAAAAGCTTATAAACGAAAAACCGGACATAATTTGCATAACTGGAGATTATATTAACGACAGATGCAAAAATAAGGATAAAATGCTCGATTATGCTAAAAAACTTTTAAAAATTGCGCCTGTTTATTACATAACAGGCAACCACGAAAGACGTCTTGATAATTTTAACGAATTAATGATTGAACTTGAAAAAACAGGCTTTAATGTTTTACTCAACAAATTTGCAGATAACGATTACTGCACAATATTAGGGCTTGATGAAAATCAAGCTGATTTTGACGATTATAAAGCACGCAAAAAAGGAACATTTGAATATAAAGATATGAGTCCTTATTTTAAGGAACTTGAAAAAAGCGACAAATTCAAGCTTGTGTTAAGCCATTTTCCTGAAAATTTTGAAGGAATAAAGGAATTAAATTATTCTCAATATGATTTTGATTTGCAATTATCAGGACATGCGCACGGCGGTCAATGGATAATGCCGTTTATAGGACCGCTTTTTTCCCCGGGACAAGGTGTATTGCCGAAGTATGCACGTGGCGAATTCGGAGAAAGACCAAAATTAATTGTCAGCAGAGGGCTTGGTAATTCTGAGTTTCCATTAAGGCTTTTCAATCATCCTGAAATGATAATCATTAATGTAAAAACAAAATAAACTAAACGTTAGAAAGACAAGTCGGCAACGGCTTGCCTTTTTTTATAATTAAACATAAAAAAACACAGCGACGCTGTGGGAACATCGCTGTGCCATAACCGTGGATGGAGTATTTTTAAAAGCAGACAGAGAAATGAAAAAAGTATTTTATGAATTGAATGAGGAGAAACTCTGACCCCAAAAACTGCTTTCCACTAAATCCATATTAACTTAACATAGCATATAATACATTATACAGTTTAATATTACATTAACTATTTATGAACGCAATGTTAACATTTTATGTATTTTATATAAACCTGCAATTTGTATAAATTACTTTAATTCGTTCAATAGTTTTTCATGTTGAATTGGTTGATTATCTCTTACAATCTTTGCCGGAATAAATGCGAAAAGCATAATAACTGCAGCACCGAGGAAAAGCTCCATAGGATATACTATTTCGCTGTCGTTAACGCCCTTATTGGCAGATGTAATAATAATTTGAGCGGCTATAGGACCGATTATCATAGGTACAAGAACGTACATTACCATTCTGCATCCTTGGAACAAGCCCTCTTTTCCTTTTGGAATATAGTCTCTGTAAGAAGCAGTAAAAAGTCCTGCCATAACAAGGCTTACACCTATCACAAGTATACCGCCGACAATAAGAATTGCAACCTCTGCCGTTTCATTCTTCTCAACAAAAAACTTAGCACACCATATGATTATGCATCCTACAATTCCCGCAATAATCGTAGGATAATAAAAATGTTTTTTACCATATTTGTCCATCAAAGCTGAAATAATAACCGAGCCGATTGCAGCAACAACCATTATTATTCCGACCGGGATAATATAATTTTTGATTTTAAGCGTGCCCTCAACTATATTAAAAAGATAATTAACATACACCTGATATGCTACAGCCGATACCATATTGCCCGCAAGGCAAACATAAAGCATTTTATTATTTTTTATTACGCTTGGCTTAAGCGAATATGTAAAATCTGACCAAAAGGTATTGTTTTTATCAGCAGTTATTCCCTCTTTATCTTTCATAATAAACAGTCCTAAAATACCGCCGACTGTTGGAATAATGCCTAAAATCAGAAAAAACTTTTTCCAATCAGATGTTGTTGCACTTTCGTTAGTAAGAGAGTCAAAGCCACCGAAAACAACGGCTAAGGCAACAAGTGGCATTACAGCCAAAACAGTGTCAACTCTTGCTCTGTTGGCAGTGTTGGAAATATCGGTTATCCATGTATTAAATGAGGCATCATTGCTGATTGAGCCGATAACAGACATAACGCAGTCCATAACGACAACAAGTATAACCATAGGTAAAACCTTATCTGCGCTCGGCTTCATAGGTACTAAGGCAAACATCATAATTGTAAAGCCCCAAATAACGTAGCCCCAACAAATAAAAAGTTTTCTTTTGCCGGTTCTGTCACACAGCGCACCGCCTATTAAGGTAGAAACAGTTGCAAATATAGCAGAAAAAACAACCATTAAAGTTGTTGCATACGGCGCTCTTGTAATTTCGTTTTGCATAAAACGTGAAAAATACATATTTTCAACAACCCATGCAATTTGACCGATAAGACCAAATAATAAAATCGAGGTCCACACCTTGCCTCCAAGCGCACCGACCTTTTTTTCTTTCATATTTACCACCTCAAAAAGAATAGCAAAATTTAGGCACAATCACCCAAATATATTATATATTACCTTTGTGAAAAAGTAAAGAAAAAATACCGAGGAGCGTTTCCTCGGTACAGCGTGTAGAAAAAGTCAAATTACAAATTTCTACACGCTGGGAGACTTCGAGAAAGTGAGATAAATTTCGTATTTTGCGAGC